>Ga0233425_10000012_pt1 | contig 507235 bp, 488 predicted proteins | sample Watercolumn_Towu_2_FD_181712 | JGI IMG/M metagenome (GOLD analysis project Ga0233425, IMG submission 181712) | Freshwater microbial communities from Lake Towuti, South Sulawesi, Indonesia - Watercolumn_Towuti2014_140_MG | ecosystem: Environmental > Aquatic > Freshwater > Lake | place...
GCGGCCGCCCGCCAGCAAAGGAAAAGCCCGATCTCCATCACGGCTGATCACCGACACAAACCCTCCCGCCAAACTAGGGAATTTTAGATGCCCACTTTTGCGGAATCTTCGGTGCCCGTTGACAGCAACCGAATAGGTCCGTCCCGGCTGAACCCTGGTTCCTGCTGGACGTCGTGGCCCCCGGCGGCCAACCGGTGGAGCGTCGTCGCGCGCGGGCGAACAGTTGCGCACCTCATAACCCACGATCAACAGGATTCTCCGCAAGTCGCCGGCCTGCAGCAAAAAAATGAATGACCGCGACTGCTCAAACAAGGTCTGCCCGCAGGATGTGAAACCTCTATTTCAGAGCTATGAGAATTGCGTTATAGAGGAATAAATTGCTAGTTCATTGATTATCTAACCGGACTTAAGCTATGCAAGGATGCGGTTTTCATTCGAAATCATATTCTTACTACGGAATTGCACCTATGATCAGGCATTTCCGCTACCGCCGCAAGGGCTAACTCAAAGCCACGTCGAGGCAGGTCATCACCGCCAGCCCGACCAGCAAACTCAGATAGGCCGACCTGCCGCCCTCCGGCAGTTCCGGCGCGATCTGTTCCATCACCACGCCGATCATCGCGCCCGCCGCCAGGCACAGCGCCACCGGCAGCAGCAGCGCGAACTGCGCCACCAGCGCCGCGCCGGTCAGGCCGAAGACCGGCTCCACCAGCCCCGACAGCAGCGCGCCGATGAAGGCGACCCAGGGCCGATGCCGCAGCACCAGCACGCTCGCCACCGCGAAGCCTTCTGGAATATTCTGGATGCCGATGCCAAGCGCGGTGGCATAGCCCTCCCCGCCCGCATCGCGCGCGAAGCTGACCCCCACCGCCAGCCCCTCGGGCGCATTGTGCAGCGTGATCGCGGCGACCAGCATCCAGATGCGATGCCGCACCCGGTCCTCCTCGCCCGCGAACCGGTCCCACGAAAATCGGCTGAGCAGCAACATGAAGCCTCCGCCCGCCAGCAGCGCGGCGGCGATGGTCAGCGACGCGGGCCAGCGTCCCCAGCCCAGCCCCTCGAATATCCCGATCGCCGGCACGATCAGCGAGAAAAACGACGCGGCGAGCATCACGCCCGCCGCGAAACCCAGCATCACGCCCTGCCATCGGACGGCGGCCCGGCCCACCCCCAGGATCGGCAACCCGCCAAGGCCCGTCGCCGCGCCCGCCGCCAGGCTGGCCAGGAATCCGGCCAGCACCGGCGACAGGGTCAGGCTCATCGAATGTGGATCAATGGCTGGCCTCTTCGCCCTGGCTGCGCAGCGCCAGGAACTTGTCCACCACCAGCGGCAGCATTTCGTCGAGGAAGGTGACCATCGCCAGCTCCTCCTTCAAACTCGCCTCCAGCTTCGGGATCGCGGCCTCATACCCGCCGGCCCGCGCCATCGCGATCAGCGCCTTGTACGCCGCCGCCTCGTAATTTTCGAACGCATAGTTGGCGAGGCTGTTCTTGATAATCTCGTCGGGCGCCAGCGCGTGGGAGAGCGCGGCGACGCTCCCGCCCAGCTTCAGCGCCGCGTCCTTGAGCGCGGAGGGACTTTCCCCGAAACTGTCGAGGATCGATTCCAGCCGCTCGATCTGCTGCTCCGTCTCGCCGCGATGGGCGCGCAGCTGCGCCTCCACCTCGGTATAATGGGCCAGATGCTCGATCTGCCGGTCCATGATGCCCAGCGCCTGATGCTCGACCGCATGGGCGTCGCGCAGGCCAATGATGAACATGTGGCGGACGGTATCGGGGCTCATGCCGTCTCTCCCTTGCCCGTCATGGCTAGCGCCTGCGCCCGCGCATCGGCCATATCGGCAGCGCCGCCCTGATCCTCGTCGCTCAGCTTGCCCGCGCCCGGCCCGCCGCCCAGGTCCGCGCCGGTGACGGGGCTGTCATTGGGATCGGACTTCAGGCGCCCGGTCATCGCGGCATAATCCGCCATCTCCTGCGCGCCGAGTTGCACCGAAGCCTGCCCGTCGCCGCCGTCGAGCGGGATCGTGCCCTCGATGTCCTCCAGCCGTTCCCACTGCTCGCCCTCGTTCCACGGCCCCCTGGCGTCGCCCTCCCCCTGCGATGTGTTGACGTAGAGGTTGGCGAAGGCCGTCAGCCCCGGCAGCTTGCCCGGCGGGAAATTGTCCGCGATCGAATAGAGCGCCTTCTCGAAACTCTTCTGGTGCGCCACTTCCCGGGTCATCAGGAAGCCCAGCGCGTCCTTGATCCCCGGATCGTCGGTGATGTTGATCAGCCGTTCATAGACGATCTTGGCCCGGCTCTCCGCCGCGATGTTGGACCGCAGGTCGCAGGTCGGGTCGCCCCGGCTGTCGATATAGGCCGCTGTCCATGGCACGCCCGACGAGTTGGTCAGCGATGGCCCGCCGCCATAGAGGATCGACTGGGTGTGGCTGTTGCCCCCGGCGTTCAGCGACAAGTAAAGCTCCGCCTCCTCCATCGTCGCCTCGGTAAGGTTCGACTTCGCGCCCTTGTTCAGCATCGCGACGATCGACCCGATCACCTCCAGATGGCTCAGCTCCTCGGTCGCGATGTCGAGCAGCATGTCCTTGCGGCCCGGATCGTCTTCGGCAAGCCCCTGCGTGAAATATCGCATCGCCGCCGCCAGCTCGCCGTCGGGCCCGCCGAACTGCTCCAGCAGCAGCGACGCGAGCGCCGGGTTCGGTTCGGCGACGCGCACCGTATATTGCAATCGCTTGTTGTGCATGAACATGGCCGTCTTCTCCTTCAGGCTTGTCTGTGATGGGGGGATGGCTCGGGCGCACGCGGCGGGCCGATCCCGCGCAGCAGCGCCGCCACCGCGCCGGGCAGCAGCACCAGCAGACCCGCGCCGAGCATCGCCGCCAGCATCATGTCCGGCGCGATCGCCGCGCCCGTCGTCCACATGGCGATCAGCGTCAGCGCCGCCGCGCATCCCGCCGCGATGATCGATAGCCCGATCGCCAGCCGGAGCCGCGCTCCGACACGAAAATGCCTGTCCATGATGCTGCTCGTCCTGCCGTGACTGGCTGGAATAAGGGCGCGGCGGCCCGTCCCGTTCCGGTCGCGCTAACCCACTATAGCGCCGACTGAAACAGGCGGTGGCACGCGCCTTCAGCCCTCGGTCCGGCACCTGCGATAGCTGCCCCTAACCTGCGTCAGTGGCGTCTGCACTTCCCCGGAACCCGGCTCCCCGCGCCGCGCTTCTTGCGCGTCCGGGCGGCAGGCAGTGGGCGTGCGCGTCCCGCTCTGCTGGCCGCCCGTCCAGCATCTGTGTCCGGCCCGCCCTCAAGGAGAGCATCGACATGAAAGCCCTGATCTTCGCCGTCCCCTTCGTCCTTGCCGCCCCGGCGCTGGCGCAGCCCATGCCCCAGCCCGCCACCACTGCACCCGCCACCACCGCGCCCGCTTTCGTGAAAGCGGCCGGCGCCAGCGACCTCTACGAACGCCGGTCGAGCCAGCTCGTGCTGCAAACGACCAGGAACGCGAAGGTGCGCCAGTTCGCCACCATGATGCTCAAGGATCACGCCAACAGCACCGCGATGGTGACGAAGGCCGCGGCGCAAGCCGGCATCAAGCCGACCCCGCCGATGCTCACCCCCGCGCAGCAGAAGATGATCGCCGATCTGCGCGCCCAGACCGGCACGGCCCGCGACACCGCCTATATCGACCAGCAGAAGCAGGCCCACGAACAGGCGCTCGCCCTGCACAGCGGCTATGCCAGCAACGGCGACGCCGCCCCGCTGAAGGCCGCCGCCGCGAAGATCGCGCCGGTGGTCGAACATCATCTGACGATGCTCAAGGGCATGTGACCAGCAGGGGGGCGCGCGTGTGCGATCATCCCGCGTCCGCATCCGCCGCCGCCCTCCTCGCCTCGCGCTGGACGGCGGCGATGCGGGCGCAGGATTACGACCTCGCCTGGGCGCTCGCCCGCCGCCAGCTCGACGCGCGCGACCCCGCCGACCGGGACAATCCCGCCCTCCCCTATCATCTGCGCTGGGTCTGGGACGGGCGCGATCCCACCGGACGGCGCTGCCTCGTGCGCTGCTATCACGGCCTCGGCGACACGCTCCAGTTCGCCCGCTTCCTGCCCCTCCTCGCCCGCCGTGCCGCATCGGTGCGGGTGGAGGGTCAGGCCCGTCTCCTGCCCCTGCTCGGCCGCGTCGCCGCTGCCGCGGGCGTCACCATCCAGCTCTCGCCCTTCGACATCGACCGGCCGCTGCCGCCGTCCGACTGCGACCTCGAAATCACCGAGCTGCCCCTCGCCCTGCGCGCCACCCCGGCGGACGCGCCCGCGCCTTATCTTCCTCCGCGCCGCGCCATTCTGCCGCCCGGCACCGTGGGCCTCTGCCACAGCGCGGGCGACTGGGACGCCGCCCGCTCCATCCCCGCCCCCCTGCTCCAGCCGCTCTGCGCGCAAGTCCGCTGCCTCGGCCTCGTCGCCGCCGCCACCCGGCTTCCCGTCCTCAACCCCGCCGGCTGCCCCTTCGACATGGAGGCGACCGCCGCGCTCGTCGCATCCTGCGATCTCGTCATCACCGTCGACACCATGGTCGCGCATCTCGCCGGCGCGATGGGCCGCCCGACCTGGCTGCTCCTGAAGGCGGAGCCGGACTGGCGCTGGCCGGTGGAGGGGCATCACACCCCCTGGTATCCCACCATGCACCTCTATCATCAGCCCCGCGCCGGGGACTGGGCCGGCGTGCTGGCCCGCGTCACGGACAATCTCGCCGCCTTCGTCTCCACCCTAGCCCGCAACGGAGCGCCATGACCGGACCGGACCTGCCCATCGTCCCCGTCTCCTGGGGCGAGCTGCTCGACAAGCTCACCATCCTGGAGATCAAGCGCGCCCGCATCCTCGCCCCGGCGGCGCAGCGCAACATCGTCCTGGAGCATGGCCTGCTCCACGACATCGGCGCGCCGGTGCTCGCGCGGCCCGACGTGCGCCGCGCGGTCGGGCGGCTGCGGCGCATCAACATGGGCCTGTGGCGGGTCGAGGACGCGATCCGGCGGGAAGAAGCCGCCGCCCGCTTCGGCCCCGCCTTCATCCGCCTCGCCCGCTCCGTCTACCGCCTCAACGACCGCCGCGCCGCCGTGAAGCGGCACATCAACGCCCTGCTGGATTCGGCACTGGTGGAGGAAAAGAGCTACGCCGCCTTGGCCGCAACCTCTGCCGCGCCCGCCCCCCCGGCCCCTCCCGCCGGACCGGCCCATTGATGCCCGCCCCCGCGCCCCGGCGGGTCGGCATCCTGACCTTTCACCGCTGCATCAACTACGGCTCCTACTGGCAGGCGCGCGCCTTGGCGGAAGGGGTGCGGGCGATGGGCGTGGACGCCCGGCTGCTCGATCACCAGGACGACCGGGTGGCGCGCCTCGAACTGCGCTGCGCCTTCCGCCCGATCCTGCCCGCCGCCACGCCCCGCAGCGACTTTCCCGCCTATGCCGCCAAGACCCGCAGCTTCCGCGCCGCCTGGGAAAGCCTCCCCCTCTCCGCCCCCTTCCCGCTCCACCGGCCGCAGGAGATGCCGCCCTGCGACCGCATCATCGTGGGCAGCGACGAGGTGTGGAATCTCGACCACCCCTGGTATGGCGGCGCGCCCGCCTTCTTCGGCCAGGGGATCGACGCGCCGCTCCTCTCCTACGCCGCCAGCTTCGGCAATCAGGCGCGCCCCCTGCCCGCCAGCTGGGCCGCGCATCTAGACGCCTTCTCCACCCTCTCGGTGCGGGACGAAAACAGCCGCCGGATCCTCACCGCCGCCACCGGGCGCGATCCCGCGATGGTGCTCGACCCCTGCCTCCTCTTCCCGCCCGCCCCGCCTGCGGATGTCGAGCCGGAGCGCCACCCATATCTCGCCGTCTATGGCCACAATTTCCCCGCCTGGCTCAGCGACACCGTCCGGGCGGAGGCCCGCCGCCGCAATCTGCGCCTCGTCAGCATCGGCTACCGCAACGACTGGGCCGACGAACAACGGCTCTCCGCCAGTCCCGACCAGTTCGCCGCCCTGGTCGCCGGGTCACAGGGCGTCGTTACCAACTTCTTCCACGGCTGCGTGTTCGCGATCCTGAACGGCAAGCCGCTCGTCACCGCGCCCACCGCGTACCGCGCCAACAAGATCCACGGCCTCCTGGCCAAGCTCGGCGGAGAGAACGCCCTGGTCACCGCCGCCACCGATGCGCCGACCTACGCCGCCCTGCTCGACGCGCCCCTCCCGCTCGAAGCCAGGCTCATGCAGCTCCGCCACGCCTCCGCCCGCTATCTGCGCGCCGCGCTGGACCTCCCCGCATGACGCTCAGTCCGCAGGCGATGATCGACAGCGGCCTGTGTATCGGCTGCGGCGCCTGCGTCAGCTTTCGCGGAACCGCCGACGCCCGCATCGGCTGGAACGGCGACGGCCAGTTGCAGCCCAGCGGCGACCCCGACTGGCTCGAAAGCCCCGCCCCCTCCTTCGCCCGCCTCTGCCCCTTCTCGCCGACCGCCGCGAACGAGGACGCGATCGCCGCCGCCCGCTTCCCCCACGCGCCGCACAGCGACCCCGCCATCGGCCGCCACCACGCCGCCTATGTCGGCCATGTCAGCGAAGGCGACTGGCGCGCGCAGGGCAGTTCGGGCGGCATGGTCAGCTGGGTGGCGGCGGAACTGCTGCGGCGCGGCCTGGTCGATGGCGTCGCCCATGTCGCCCCGATCGAACCGGGCGAAAACGGCTTCTTCGCCTACCGCATCAGTGGCACCGAAACGGCGCTGCGGGCCGGGGCGCAGTCGCGCTACCACCCCGTCACCCTCGCCGCCGTGCTGGACGAAATCCGCGCGACGCCGGGCCGCTACGCCATCATCGGCATCCCCTGCTTCATCAAGGCGGTCCACCTCGCCCGCGCCGCCGACCCCTGGCTGCGCCGCCGCATCGTCCACACCCTCGGCCTCGTCTGCGGCCATATGAAAAGCCGCCACATGATCGACAGCTTCGCCTGGCAGATGGGCCTGCCCGGCGCGCAGCCGGTGCGGGCGATCGACTATCGCGTCAAGAACCCCGACCGCCCCGCCAACTGGTATCGCGCCCGCCTCACCCTGCGCGAAGGCGGCGAGTGGCAGCAGGACTGGTGGCATCTGGTCGATGGCGACTGGGTATTGGGCTTCTTCCAGAACCCGGCCTGCGACTGGTGCGACGATGTCGTCGCGGAAACCGCCGACATCAGCTTCGGCGACGCCTGGGTGGAGCCTTATGCCTCGGACGGGCGCGGCGCGAATGTGGTCGTGGTGCGCGACCCGGCGCTCCACCGGCTGATCGAGGACGCCCGCGCCGCCGGCCGCCTCGCGCTCGATCCCGTGGACGCCGCCTTCGTCGCCGAAACGCAGGCCGCCGGCATCCGCCACCGCCGCGAAGGGCTGGCCTACCGCCTCACATGGCGCAAGCGCGGCGTCCGCCCGGTCAAGCGCGTCGCCCCCTCATGCGGCGGCCTGCCGCTGCGCCGCCGCCTCGTCTACCGCACCCGCTGGCTGATCGCGCGGGCCAGCCCCCGCCTCTTCCGCCTCGCCCGCGCGGCGGGCCGCCCCGCCCTGTTCCTCGTTCCCGCCCGCGCCCTGCTCACCCTCTACCAGGCGCTCACCTATTCGCGCGGCCGGCTTGGGCAATGGTTCGACCGGATCGAAGCCCGCTACCGCCGCGACGCCGCATAGATGCCGTCCAGCGCCCCGGCCACCTCGGCCAGCTTTTCGCAATCGGCATCATAGCCGGGCGCGCGCGCCAGCCGCGCGGCCCATTCCGCCGCCATCTGTCCGCCCCACGCATCGCCCGGCTGCGTCAGCCCCTCCCGCGCCGTCCCGCGAAACAGCTCGGCGGTAAAATCATAGAAGGAGCCGCCGACATTGCGGAACGCCGCCCCGCCCTGCGCCCCCTGAAACTCCGCCGCGATCGCCGCATCCTGTCCGGCATGGAGGTGCCAGGACGCCGCCACCCGCACCACCGTCCCGCCCGCCAGCCTGATCGTCGCCAGCCCCAGATCCTCGACCTCCCGCGCGCGGTCGACCAGAGGCCGCCCCTTCACGAACAAATCCGCCTCGATCCCCTCCACCGCCGGAAAGTCCAGCACCCACAGCGCCAGGTCGATGAGGTGGACGGCAAGGTCCATCATGCACCCTCCGCCCGACAATGCGGGATCGTAGAACCACGGCTTGTCCGGCCCATACGCATTGTGGAACGTCAGGTCGACCGCATGGACATGCCCCAGCGCGCCGTCCCGCACCTTGTCCCGGATCGCCCGCATCCCCGCCGTGCCGCGATAGGACAGGTCGACCCCCAGTAGCCGGTCCGCCGCCCGCGCCGCCGCGATCACCGCCTCCACCTCGGCCCGGTCGCGGCCCAGCGGCTTCTGGCAGAACACCGCCACGCCCGCTTCCAGCGCCGCGATCGCCTGCGCCGCATGGAGCGCGCTCGGCGTTGCGATGACGATCCCGTCCAGCCCCTGCGCCAGCAACGCATCCAGTGTCCCGACCTGCACCGCATCCGGCGCTAGTGCCCCCGCTTCCGCCGCATTGCCGGGCAGCGCGTCGGCGATTCCCGCCACCTCGATCGCGCCCGTCGCAGCCATCGCCTCCATCCGGTGCCGGCCGATCCAGCCCACTCCCAGAAATCCGACCCGCGGCCGCCGCGCCCACGTCTCCACGACGCTCTCGACCACCGGCATCATGGCCGCACGATCGCTTTGACGAACCCGTCCGGCTTGTCCCGCGTCGCGTCCAGCGCATCGCCCAACTGCTCCAGCGAATAATCATGGGTGCACAGCGCCCCCACGTCGATCCGCCCCGCCGCCACCGCCGCGACAGCCTCCCGCACCCCCTGCGCATAGATTGCCGGGTCGCGCTCATGCGCATTCACCACATCGATCCCGCGCCAGTTCCACAGCCACATATTCACCTGCCGTGGCCCGTCCTGATGATAGCCCGCAATCACCAGCCGCCCACGCTCGGCGGTCAGTTCTGCGGCGAGGTCGAGCGGCCACTGCTTGCCCACCGCCTCGATCACCCGCTCGCAAAAGCGCCCGCCGGTCAGGTCGCGCACCGTGTCGATGATGCGCTGATGATCATCCATCGCAATCGTCTCCGCCGCGCCATGATCCCGCGCCAGCGCGAGCGAACTCTCCCGCCGCGAAACCGCGATCACCCGCGCGCCCGTGTCGGTCGCCAGCCGCGTCAGGATCGCGCCCAGAAACCCCACGCCGATGATCGCCACCGTCTGCCCGGCGCGAATGTCGCACCGCGCAAAGATGTTGAACGCGCACCCCAGCGGCTCGCCCGGAAAATCCATCCCGTCCAGCGCCGCCGGCAACGGCACCACCGCAGCCGCCTCCGCCACATCATATTGCGCGTAGCTGGCGTAGGAGAGCGCCGCCACCCGCTGCCCGACGGTGAGGTCCGTCACGCCCTCCCCCAAAGCGTCGATCACCCCCCACCCTTCATGGCCCAATCCCCCCGGCTCCAGCGGATAGCTCTGCCATTCCGGCCCGGCCCATGGCGTCAGGTTGGACGCGCACACCCCGCATCCCTCCAGCCTGATGCGCACCTGCCCCGGCCCCGGCTGCGGCATCGGCACATGGTCGATCCGCACCTGCCCCGGCCCCGTCACCACCGCCGCGCGCATCGTCGCGACCCGCTGCTCCGGCGCAGCCTCCATCACCACCGCGCTCATTCCGCCGCCACCGCCATCGGCGCCTCTCCCCCGATAAACCGCGCCAGCGCCTCGTGCGCCTGATCGTCGGTCATCTGCTGCGGGGGATGCTTGCAGAAATAGGCGGCGGCGGGATGGATCGGCCCCGCCAGCCCCCGGTCCCTGGCAATCTTGGCGCAGCGGATCATGTCGATCGCCACGCCCGCCGAATTGGGACTGTCCTCCACCGACAGCCGCAGCTCCAGGTTCATCGGCACCCCGCCGAACAACTGCCCCTCCATGCGGATGAAGGCGACCTTGTTGTCGTTCTGCCAGGGCACATAGTCGCTCGGCCCGATATGGACATTATCGTCCGTCAGCCGCTCCGCCGCCACCGCCTGCACCGCCTCGGTCTTGCTGATCTTCTTCGATTTCAGCCGCCGGTGGTTCGCCATATTGAGGAAATCGGTATTGCCCCCGGTATTGAGCTGATAGGTGCGGTCGAGCTTCACCCCCCGCTTGGCGAACAGGTCGGTCAGCACCCGGTGCACGATCGTCGCGCCCAGCTGCGCCTTGATGTCGTCGCCGATGATCGGCACCCCCGCCGCCCGGAACCGCTCGGCCCACACCGGGTCACTGGCGATGAACACCGGGATGTTGTTGACGAACGCCACCCCCGCCTCCAGCGCGCACTCGGCGTAAAATTCGCTCGCGTCCTGCGACCCCACCGGCAGGTAATTGAGCAGCACGTCCACCTTCGCCGCGCGCAGCCGCGCCACCACCTGCGCCTTGTCCGGCTCGGGCGCGTCGGCGGGCAGGAAGGTGCGATCGTCGGGATGCTCGGCCATATGGTCGGCGCACCCGTCCAGCATCCGCCCCATCTCGACCACCGTGCCGGTCGCCGCCACGTCGGCGCAGAAGACCTGCGTGCAGTTGGGCTTGGCGAACACGGCCTCCGCCACATCCTTCCCCACCTTGCGCCGGTCGATGTCCCAGGCGGCGACGACGCGGATGTCGCACGGCCGGTATCCCCCGATCTCCCAGTGCATCAGCCCGTGATGGTCATTGCTCTCCGCGCGATAGTGGGACAGCCCCTGCACCAGCGAACTGGCGCAATTGCCGACGCCGACGAGTGCGATGTTGATGGGAGACATGGGAAGCCTTTCGGTCATGCTATCTGGGCCACGGGCATCGCGGCCTGCGCGGGGGCGTAGCGCTCGATCATCCAGGCGCAGAAATCCGCGAAAGCCTGCGGCTCGTGAACGGCGCTGCTATGATGGGGCGCGATCCCCAGATGCTCGGGCGTGAAGCAGAAGGTGACGGTCACGTCGAAATCGGCCAGTGCCTCCATTTGCCGGTCGAACCAGTCGACGGCATTGGGCCGGAAACTGTCGGCCCAGCTAAGCCCCGTGCGGAGCTGCTTCGTCCCCAGCCGCTTCATCCACGCGACCGCATCGTCCAGCCGCGGGTCCTCGAAATGGAACCACTGCATCAGCCCCATCTCGCCCGCCACGCGCGCATAATCGTCCAGCGCGGGCTTGGGCGTCCCGTCCTCGCGGATCAGCCCCATGTAGAAGTGGCGGTAATAGCTCGACCCTTCCGCCTCCCGGTGCCGGGTCGTCGCCCCCCACTCTTGCGGCAGGTCGAACAGCGAATACCAGTAGATGCGCGGCACCCGCCCGATCAGCAGCTCCGCCGTGCGATTGATGCCGAACACCTGCACCTCCTCCGCGCCGAAGGAGCCGACGCCGACCTCCGTCACCCATACCGGCTTGTCGGGCGTGACCGCCTCGATCTCGGCGATCTTGGCCGGCCAGTCGTGGATCGGCCACAGGTTCCAGTCGATCGGAAAGCCATGCACCGCCACCGCGTCCACCGCGTCCAGCGCCCCGTGGCCCCGCATTTTCTGCACCCAGTGCGGGTCGATCGGCGACATGCCCCCCAGCACCCGCGTCACCGCCGGATTGGCGGCGTGGATCGCCTCGCCCGCGCGGATCACCATGTCGGCATAGAGCGCCCAGTCCGGGTCGATCTCCGGGTCCCAGTGCGACTTGTTGTTCGGCTCGTTCCAGATCATCGCCGCTTCGATCATGCCCTGCTCCCTCTTTCTGGATAGACCGCCGCGCTGCCCATCCAGTCCGCGTAAGGGACCGGGGCGACGCGGCAGAGATAGACTTCCTCCTCGGGCTGCGCCTCGACATGGAAGCCCGCCGCGCGCAGCATCGCCTGCGAACAGGCCGCATTCGGCGCCCACCAGTTGGTCCAGTCGTTCGCATATTTGCGCTCGATGAAGTGCATCCTGGGATAGGCGGGATTGTCGAAGAAGGTCGGCGGCCGATCGGTCGCCTTCTCGTGGAACGGCGCGTCCTCGGGCACTTGCAGCACGTCGGCCGGCCCCCGCTGCATCGTCTGGAACAGCATCATGTCACCCGCCACATGCTCGCGGATCAGGTCCAGCGCCAGCAGCGGGTGGCGCAGATGATAGAGCACGCCCATGAAAATCACGAGGTCGAACCGCCGCCCCAGCGCGCCCACGTCATAGACCGACAGCTTCTGAAACTCGATGCCGTCGAACCCCAGCATCTGCGCGGCGAAGCGCGCCTGCGCCAGATAGCGTTCGTCGGTGTCGATGCCCAGCACCTCGGCCGCGCCGCGCCGCTTCATCTCGATGGAATAGAAACCGGCGTTGCACCCGATGTCGAGCACGCTCTTGCCCGTCAGGTCGGCGGGCAGCGCATGGGCGAAGCCGGCGAACTTGAACGCGGGATAGTCGCCCAGAAAATGGTCGGGCGCGGTCTGCACCCCGCCGATGCGCAGATTCTGGAACCATGGCCCCAGCGCCTCGATCCGCCGCCGCAACGCGCGCTCGTCGTCCAGCGCAATGGTGGTCCTGGTCATGCCGGCACCATGTTGACGCGGGTCGCGCGCGCGCCCTGCCCGTCCAGCAGGATCGTGCTGACCGATCCCGGATCGATGTCGAAACGCAATATGTCGTCAAGGTTCAACCCCAGATAATGGGCGATCACGCCCCGGATGATGTCGCTATGGGTGACGCAGGCGATCACCGCGCCCGGCATCGCCTGCGCGCTCGCCGCCAGATGGCTGACCGCGCGCCCGACCGCCTGGCGCATCGTCTCCCCGCCCGGCGTCCGCGCGACCGACCGCCGCTCGTTCCACGCCCGCCAGTCGGGATCGCCCTCCAGCTCGGCGAAGGCCGCGCCCGTCCATGCGCCGAAATCGATTTCGTCCAGCGCCTCGATCCGGTCGCAGGGCACGCCATGCGCCGCGCCCAGGATCGCGCCCGTCTCCTGCGTGCGCACCCGGGGGCTGGCGTGAATGGCGTTGAGCCGCCCCAGCACGCCGCACTCCGCCAGCCTGCGCACCTGCTCGCGCCCCGCCTGCGTCAGCGCGGCGGTGCCCGCGCGCCCGCTCAGCACCCGGCCAAGGTCGCCATGCGCGCCATGGCGCACCAGATGAAAGCAGGTCGCCGACAGGGAAGGATAAGGTGACAGCATCAACATAGATGCTGCGTAACCATGTTGCTGGAGCCATGGTTCCACCACCGGAACTATATATCAAATGAAATGGCCGATATGCGCCTGTGAAACTAACTTATGACAGCTTACGCTCTGAATAATTAAATCAGATTATCTTCCGAACACTTACATATGCTTCGATAACATAGGTTGCTCGATTATCATCTGCCGCAGATCGACGGAACCGGGCGGAAGAAGAAGATGTTCCTCCTCCCGAACGTCGCCCCCAGTCCCCGCTGCCACCCTGGCAGCGCGGCCGGGCATCTCCATTCGACTAAGGGAGGGATCGTGGAGACCATACTCGTCACCGGCGGAGCCGGCTTCATCGGCCGCCGCGTCTGCCAGGAACTGCTGGAGCGTGGGCACAAGGTCCGCGTCCTCGACAGCCTGATCGAACAGGTCCACGGCGCGGGCGATCGCCCCGACGACCTCCATCCCGACATCGAACTCATCCGCGCCGACGTGCGCAACGGCGACGCCGTCGAAAAAGCGCTGAAAGCTGTCCACAGCGTTGTCCATCTCGCCGCCGAAGTCGGCGTCGGCCAATCCATGTACGAGGTCGAACGCTATACCAGCGTCAACGATGTCGGCACCGCCGTCCTGTTCGAACGGCTGATCGACCATCCCGTCCGCCGCGTCGTCACCGCCTCCTCGATGAGCATCTATGGCGAGGGTCTCTACCGCGATGCCGACGGCGATCTGGTGCAGGACGCCGAACGCGGCACGATCCGCGACAACCAGCAGAATTGGGAGCCGCTCGACGCTCGGGGCCGCCCGCTCACGCCCGTCGCCACCCCGGAATGGAAGCGGCCCAACCTCGCCTCCATCTACGCCCTCAACAAATATGTGCAGGAACGCACCACCCACATCATGACCGCGCCCTACGGCATGGAGGGCGTGTGCCTGCGCCTCTTCAACGTCTATGGGCCGGGGCAGGCGCTCTCCAATCCCTATACCGGCGTGCTGGCCATCTTCGCCTCGCGCCTGCTCAACGGGCAGAAGCCGATGATCTTCGAGGATGGCGAGCAGCGCCGCGACTTCGTGCATGTCAGCGACGTCGCCCGCGCCTTCGCCGACGCGCTGTTCCTGCCGCAGGCGGCGGGCGGCACCTTCAACATCGGCTCGGGCCAGGACCGATCCGTGACGCAGGTCGCGCAATCTCTGGCGCAGGCGATGGGCCGCAACGATCTCGACCCCGAAGTGGTGGGGAAGGCCCGCACCGGCGACATCCGCCACTGCTTCTGCGACACCAGCCTCGCCGCCCAGACGCTCGACTTCACCGCCCGGCAGGATTTCGGGGAGGGCCTCGCCGAACTCGCCGAATGGGTGGCGCAGCAGACGGCGGAGGACCGGGTGGCCCAGGCCCGCGCCGAACTGGAAGCCCGCGGGCTGGTCGCATGAGCGCGCCCGATCCTTCCGCCGATCCCCGCCCCGTCCTCATCACCGGCGGCGCGGGCTTCATCGGCAGCAACATCGCCGATCGCCTCGCGGGCGATGGCCACAGCGTCATCCTCTACGACGCGCTTGCCCGCCCCGGCGTCGACCGCAACCTGCGCTGGCTCGAACAGCGCCACGGCAGCCGCATCGAACCGTTCATCGCCGACATACGCGACGAGGCGGCGCTCGCCGATTGCGTGCGCCGCGCCAAGGCCGTGTTCCACATGGCCGCGCAGGTCGCCGTCACCACCAGCCTCGCCGACCCGCGCGACGATTTCGCGGTCAACGCTATCGGCACCTTCAACCTGCTGGAGGCCGCCCGCGCCTGCCCCGCGCCCCCGCCGCTCATCTTCGCCTCCACCAACAAGGTCTATGGCGGCCTCGAAGACCTTGCGTTCGACCTCGCCGGCGACGCCTACGCTCCGCGCGATCCCGCCATCGCCGCCCATGGCATCGGCGAAGCCCGCCCGCTCGATTTCCACACCCCCTATGGCTGCTCCAAGGGCGCGGCCGACCAATATGTGCTCGACTATGGCCGCAGCTTCGGCCTGCCCACCGCCGTCCTGCGCATGAGCTGCATCTACGGTCAGCGGCAGATGGGAACGGAGGATCAGGGCTGGGTCGCCCATTTCCTGATCCGCGCGCTCGAAGGCCGCGCCATCACCCTCTATGGCGACGGCTGTCAGGTCCGCGACATCCTCGACGTGGGCGATGCGGTGGACGCCTATCTCGGCCTCTGGCGCAACATCGACCGCCTCTCCGGCCGCGCCTTCAACCTGGGTGGCGGCATCGCCAACGCGGTCAGCCTGCGCCAAATTCTCGACTATATGGGCGACCATCTCGGCCGCGCGGTCGACATCGACCTGGCGGACTGGCGCGCGGGCGACCAGCGCTGGTTCGTCGCCGATACGCGCGCGCTCGACGCCGCCATCGCCCTCCCCCCACGCAAGCCGTGGCGGCAGGGCGTCGCCGACCTCGCCGACTGGCTGATGGCGGAACGCGGCCTCGCTACCCAGCCCGCCCCCCGCCTCGCGGCCGGCGCGCTATGAGCGCCCCCCGGCGCCTGCTGCTGACCGCCGACGCGGTGGGCGGCGTCTGGCAATATTCGCTCGACCTCGCCGCCGCGCTCGCCCCCTTCGGCATCGGGGTGACGCTCGCCACCCTCGGCCCCGCCCCCTCGCCGGACCAGCGCGCCCGCGCCGCCGCCGTGCCCGGCCTAACCCTCGTCGAAACCGGCCTCGCGCTCGAATGGCTGGCGACCGATCCCGCCGACCTGCGCCATGCCGAAGCCACCCTCGCCAACCTGGCGAGCGACCTGTCCGCCGACCTCGTGCAACTGCACAGCCCGGCGCTGGCCGCCGCGCAGGCATGGCCCTGCCCCGTCATCGCCGTCCTGCACAGCTGCGTCGCGACCTGGTGGTCGGCGGTGAAGCAAGGCCCGATGCCGCCCGACTTCCACTGGCGCACCGATCTCGTCCGCGCCGGCCTTCACCGCGCCGCCCTCGCCATCGCCCCCACCGCCGCCTTCGCCGCCGCGGCGCAGCGTCATTATGGCGTGCTGCCGATGCCGGTCCACAATGGCCGCGCCTTCGCCGCCCCGCCCGCCGCGATGCAGGACCGCGTGTTCACCGCCGGCCGCCTGTGGGACGCGGGCAAGAATGTCGCCACGCTTGACCGCGCGGCCCGCCGCATCGCCGTCCCCTTCGACGCCGCCGGCCCCACCCGCGCGCCCCATGGCCAGAGCATCGCGCTCGAAGCGCTCCACCCCCTCGGCACGCTGGACGAAGCCGCCCTGGCCCGCCACCTCTCCGCCCGCCCGGTCTTCGCCTCCGCCGCCCTCTACGAACCGTTCGGCCTCTCGGTGCTGGAGGCCGCCGCTTCGGGCTGCGCCCTCGTCCTGTCCGACATCCCCACCTTCCGCGAACTGTGGAGCGGTGCGGCGACCTTCGTGCAACCCCAAGACGACGCCGCCTTCGCCGCCGCCATCACCGCCCTCATAGAGGACAGCGCCGCCCGCATCGAAGCCGGCGACCGCGCCCGCGCCCGCGCCGCCCGCTACCGCCCCGCCGCCATGGCCGCGCGCATGGCCGGCCTCTACGCCCATGCGCGGGAAAGGGCGGCGGCATGAGGATCATCTATTTCACCCACTCGCTCCTCTCCTGCTGGAACCACGGCAACGCCCATTTCCTGCGTGGGGTGCTGCGCGAACTGGGCGCGCTCGGCCATGACGTGATCGCGCTCGAGCCGGAGGGTAACTGGAGCCTCGCCAACCTGCTGCGCGACCACGGGCAGGATGGCCTTACCCCCTTCCGCGCCGCCTATCCCGACCTTGCCGCCCGCAGCTACGGGGCCGACGCGGACCTTGACGCGCTCACGGACGCCGCCGATCTCGTCATCGTCCACGAATGGAACGATCCCGCCCTGGTCGCCGCGCTTGGCCGCCAGCGCGCGGCCGGCGCGCGCTTCACCCTCCTGTTCCACGACACCCACCACCGCGCCGTCTCCGATCCCGAAGCGATCCGCGCCTTCGACCTGTCGGGCTATGACGGCGTGCTGGCGTTCGGCGAAGCCCTCTCCGACGTCTATCGCCGCTGGGGCTGGGGCGACCGCGTCTGGACCTGGCACGAAGCCGCCGACCTGCGCCACTTCCACCCGCCGGTCGAGGAAGCCCCGCGGGAGGGCCTCGTCTGGATCGGCAACTGGGGCGATGGCGAACGCACCGGGGAACTCCAGAGCTTCCTCTTCCGCCCGGCATCCCTCGCCGGCCTTCCCCTCGACATCTACGGCGTGCGCTACCCCGCCGAAGCGCGCGCGATGCTCGACCGCTTCGGCGTGCGCTATCATGGCTGGGCGCCCAACGCCGCCGCGCCGGAGATTTTCGCCCGCCACCTCGCCACCGTCCATGTGCCGCGCCGCTACTATGCCGACCTGCTGCCCGGCATCCCGACGATCCGCATGTTCGAGGCGCTGGCCTGCGGCATCCCGCTCGTCTCCGCCCCCTGGGCCGATAGCGAGGGGCTGTTCCGCCCGGGCGAGGATTTCCTCTACGCCCGCACCGGCGCGGAGATGACGGCGCATCTGCGCACCCTCGCCGCCGAACCCGCCCTGCGCGCCAGCCTCGCCGCTCACGGCCTCGAAACCGTGCGCGCCCGCCACAGCTGCGCCCACCGCGCCGCCGAACTGCTCGCCATCGCCGCCAGCCTCCAGCCCCAGATCATGGAAGTCCCCGCATGAAGATCGCCTTCTACGGCTCCAGCCTGCTCTCCTCCTACTGGAACGGCGCCGCCACCTACTATCGCGGCATCCTGCGCGAACTCGCCGGCTACGGCCACGCCATCAGCTTCTACGAACCCGACGCCTTCGACCGGCAGCAGCATCGCGACATCGACCCGCCCGACTGGGCGCGCGTCGTCGTTTATGACGCGAACCCGCAAGCGCTCGCCCGCGTCATGGACGAAGCGGCCGACGCCGACGTGGTGATAAAGGCGAGCGGCGTCGGCGTGTTCGACGACGAACTGATCGAGGGCGTCATGGCCCGCGCCGCCCCCCACGCGCTCCGCATCTTCTGGGACGTGGACGCCGCCGCGACGCTGGACGAGATGCGCGGCCACCCCGACCACCCCGTCCGTCGCGCCCTGCCCGGTCTCGATCTCGTCCTCACCTATGGCGGGGGCGCGCCAGTCGTGAACGCCTATCAGGGCTTCGGCGCGCAGCAATGCATCCCCGTCTACAACGCGCTCGACCCGACCACCCATTTCCCCGTGCCGCCCGATCCGCGCTTCGCCTGCGACCTCGCCTTCCTCGGCAACCGCCTGCCCGACCGGGAAGCGCGGGTGGAGGAGTATTTCCTGCGCGCCGCCACCCTGCTGCCCGACCGCAGTTTCCTGATCGGCGGCAACGGGTGGGAGACGAATGCCATGCCCGCCAATGTCCGCCATCGCGGCCATGTCTACACCGCCGAGCACAACGCCTTCAACTGCACCCCGCTCGCGGTCCTCAACGTCGCGCGCGACAGCATGGCGCAGATCGGCTTCTCGCCCGCCACCCGCGTGTTCGAGGCCGCCGGCGCGGCCGCCTGCCTCATCACCGACGCCTGGGAAGGGATCGAGCTGTTCCTGACCCCCGATACCCAAGTTCTGGTCGCCCGCGACGGGCAGGATGTCGCCGACCATCTCGCCGCCCTCACCCCGGAGCGCGCACGCGCCATCGGCCAGGCCGCGCTCGAGCGGGTGAAGCGCGACCACAGCTACGCCCTGCGCGGCGCGCAGGTGGATTCGATCCTGCGCGACGCCGCCGCCACCCGCAACGCCACCCGACTGGAGCGCGCATGAACCTCGTCGTCCTCGGCCTCAGCCTCTCCTCCTCCTGGGGCAACGGCCACGCCACCACCTTCCGCGCTTTGCTCTCCGCCTTCGCCGCGCGCGGCCATGACGTCCTGTTCCTGGAGCGCGACGTGCCCTGGTACGCCGCCCATCGCGACCTGCCCGATCCGGACTTCTGCCGCCTCGAATTCTACGACGACCTCGCCGGTCTCGACCGCTGGCGTCAGGAAATCGCGCAAGCCGACGCGGTGATGGTCGGCTCCTATGTGCCGGACGGCATCGCCGTCGGCCGCTATGTCCAGCGCCACGCCCGTGGCGTCACCGCCTTCTACGACATCGACACGCCGGTCACGCTCGCGGCCCTGCGCGCGGGCACATGCGACTATCTCGATCCCGCGCTGATCGCCGGCTACGATCTCTATTGCTCCTTCACCGGCGGCCCGACGCTGGGTCATCTGGAGCAGCATTATCGCTCCCCCATGGCCCGCGCCCTCTACTGCTCGGTCGATACCGCGCGCTACCGGCCGCTCGACGTGCCCAAGCGGTGGGATCTCTCCTATCTCGGCACCTACAGTCCCGACCGCCAGCCGACCCTGGAAGCCCTGCTGCTCGCGCCTGCCCGGCTGATGCCCGAAAAGCGCTTCGTCGTCGCCGGCCCGCAATATCCGCAGGACATCGACTGGCCCGCCAATGTGGAGCGGATCGAGCATCTCCCCCCCGCCGACCACCCGGCCTTCTATTCCGCCTCGCGCTATACCCTCAACGTCACCCGCGCCGACATGATGCAGGCGGGCTGGTCCCCGTCCGTCCGCCTGTTCGAAGCGGCGGCCTGCGGCACGGCGATCATCTCGGACGTGTGGCCGGGCCTCTCCGACCTGTTCGTCCCCAACCGCGAAATCCTCTTCGCCGACAAGGGCGAGCAGATCATCGCCTGGCTGGACGAGGATCGCCCGGTCGGCCCGGCGGGCCGCGCCCGCATCCTCGCCGCCCATGGCGCCGACAGCCGCGCGCGCGAACTGGAACGCCATCTGGCCGACGCCGCCGACACGCGCGCCCCCGCCCCGCTGGCGGCCGCATCATGAACGAACAGGACAGGATGATGACACAGGAACGACAGGTCGCACTGGTCGCGGGCGGCGCGGGCTTCATCGGCTCGCACCTCTGCCGCGCCCTGCTGCAAAGCGGCTTCGAGGTGATCTGCCTCGATAATCTCCAGACCTCCCGCGCGATCAACCTCGTGCCCCTGGAGGCCGAGCGCGGCTTCACCTTCATCCGCGCCGACATCGTCGATCCGCTGCCCGACGCCGTCACCCGCCGGCGTGACATCACGCGCATCTTCAACCTCGCCTGCGCCGCCTCTCCCCCGCAATATCAGGCGGACCCCGAACATACGATGCTGACCAGCGTGCTGGGCACCGATCGCCTCCTGCGCCTCGCCGAACAGACCGGTGCGCGCTTCCTCCTCACTTCCACCAGCGAAGTCTATGGCGACCCCGAAAGCCACCCGCAGCGGGAGGATTATCGCGGCTGGGTGAACTGCACCGGCCCGCGCGCCTGCTATGACGAGGGGAAGCGCGCCGCCGAAGCGATGGCCTTCGACTTCGCCCGCCTGGGCCGCGCCGACGTGCGGGTGGCGCGCATCTTCAACACCTACGGTCCCAACATGCACCCGGACGATGGCCGGGTCGTCTCCAACCTCCTGTGCCAGGCGCTCAGCGGCGATCCCATCACCATCTACGGCGACGGGTCGCAGACGCGCAGCTTCTGCTACGTGTCCGATCTGGTCGATGGCCTGCTGCGCCTCATGGACGCCGACCTGCCCGACCTCGCGCCGGTCAATCTCGGCAACCCGGAGGAATTCACCATCCTCGAACTGCTCGACCGGGTGATCGCGGAAACCGGGGCGCGCGGCGACGTCCGCTTCCTGCCGCTGCCCACCGACGACCCGCGCCGCCGCCGCCCGGACATCGCCCGCGCGCGCGATCTCCTCGGCTGGGAACCGCGCGTGTCGCTGGAGGAAGGGCTGCGCCTGACCGCCGATTTCTTCGCCGCGGAAATCGGCGCCCGCTCCCCCGCGATCGCGCAGGTCGCGGCGGAATAGCCCGCCGGTTCAGGCGAACAGCCGCTGGTCGGGCGCTCGCTCCAGCTCCAGATAGCCCTCGTCGAACCCGCCATCCTCGGCCAGCCCTTCCCAGTCGGGCACGATCACCTCGCCCCCCTGGGTGCGCAGCAGGTTGGCGTGGCGCAGCGCCTTGATGACCCGGTTCATGTGCACCGGCGTGATGCCCAGCGTGTCGGCCAGCTCGGTCTGGATCGCGGGCATCCTGAACGCCCGCCGGGTGCCAAGCCCCGCGCGTTCCATCCGCACGCCGATCTCGCAGAACAGATGGGCGGTGCGCATCCGCGCGTCGCGCCGGCCCATGTTCACGACCCATTGCGACAGGATCGATGCGTCGGCCGCGCCGTCTCGCCACAGGGCCTCGCCAACGCCCGGATGCGCCCGCGCCACCGCCAGCAGGTCGCTGTGCGCGACCTTGAGCAGCGTCACCGGCGCCGCCAGCGCCTGCAACGCCCATTCGACGCGCGGCAGCATCAGGGAAAAGAGATCGCCCATGTCGCCGGGAATGTAGATGGCGGTGATCTACCGGTGGCCGTCGCGCAACTGGCCGAAACGCGCCGCCATTCCTGACATGACGAGGCAGCTGTACGCCACCTGTTCGCCCGGCTGGATGACGTCGCGATGCGGCTGCACCACCACCTCCCGCCCGGTCAGCGCCATCAGCGCGTCGCGGTCCTTGGGCGTCAGGCTGGATCGCCATGACAATTTGTCGACAAATGCTCCAAAGGCGGGATGACCGGCCATGGCGTTCTCCTGTTAGGCGTGCCTACCGGTCCTTGAACGGGTGTGTCCCGCTGTCTCTCGGCTCTTATCGCATCCGCCGCCCGCTCACGTCCTGAACGTCACGGCCTGCGAAAAATAGACGATCCTGAGCACCGTGCCCCGGTCGTCCATGATCTCCATGCGATGATCGAGGCAGATCGGCCGCCCGCTCAGCACATGGTGCGCGATGACGTCGCGCGCCGCCCGCACCGCTTCCGCTTCGGCGGCGGCCAGGTCGGGCAGCTCCTGCCCCTCCTCATCCCAGACATCATCATCGTTGAACAAGTGGAAATGAAAACGCGCCATCATGCTCAAAGCCGACAGCGGCGGCGAAGGTTCCTTCATGCCCCGGGCACGGGACTCATCTGGGACAGGATCAGGAGTGTTTCGCGTCCCCCTGCTTACTCCAGATCAAGCTGGTCCGACTCACCCTTGCGACGGGGCGTTCATTTTGGGCCGCCGATCGCCGAAAAAAATTTTGCAAGTGAACATAGGTGAATTTATCATACGCCCCGGCGCGTAAGATGGCGGTGGGGGGCTTAACAGGGAATCGTCCATGTTGAGCCAGGTCGCACTTGACGAAGATCTCGTCTTCTTCCGTCCGCACGAATTTCTCGCGCGGGAAAATGAACAGCCCACCGGCCTCTTCCACATATTGGAAGGCTGGGCGTGTCGCTATCGCCTGCTGCCCGATGGCCGGCGACAGATCACCGCGCTCTATCTGCCGGGGGATTATTGCGAGGTGCAATGGGCGCTTGGCCGCGCGCCGTCGCAACCCATCGTCGCCCTCACCAATGTGCGCGCCCGCAAGACGCCCTGCCGGGTGCCGACCGGATCGGCGGAGGTGCAGCAGGGCTTCTGGAAAAATCTGGTCGACAGCTGCGAACGCCAGTCCGCCTGGCTGGTGACGCTGGGCCGCCGCAACGCCATCGAACGGCTCGCCCATCTGCTGCTCGAACTCTATGAACGGATGCGCAAGTCGGGCCTCGCCTATGGCCAGCAATGCGCGCTGCCGCTGACGCAGATGGACATTGCCGACCTGACCGGCCTCACGCCTGTCCACGTCAACCGCACGATGCAATCCATGCGCACCGCCGGCCTGATCGAATTCCAGTCGAAATGGCTGCGCATTCCCGATGTCGCCGCCCTGCGCGAAGCCGCCGCGCTCCCCGCGCAGGACGCCGTCGCTTGAGCATTTTGCGGCGCTAACCATAATTATTACACCCTGTTTAGCATAGGTTAGCGTGGCTTCCCGCGGCTTTGGCGCAAGGATGCTCGCGACGGGATGGCCAGGGGGAAACGGGCCGCCCCGACAGGTGCGAACAGGGCGATCAAAACAACGGATCATGAGCAGGTCAGATTTGGGGCATAGAGATCGGGCAGGCGGCCAGGCGCTGCGCCGGGATGGGTACGAGGGGACGGCCGTGCTGGCGTGCCCGGGGCGGCGACGCCCGGCGGCCCAGCGCATCTAGGCGATGGCTCTCTTCCGCCCGCGCTCCTTCGCCAGCGCCCGCCTCCGCCGCCCCCTGCGGTGCCGCCGATGACGCGCCCGCACCCGCTCGCCCCCCTCGCCGCCCGGCTCGGCGCGCGCGTCGACCTGTCGCAGGACGATCGCGCCGCGCTGCTCGCCCTGCCGCATCAGTTGCGCGACTATCCCGTGGGCGCGCATATCGTGCAGGAAGGGGACCAGCCCTCCACCTGCCAGATTCTCCTGTCCGGCTTCGCCCACCGCCATCGCTTCTCGGCCGAAGGGCTGCGCCATATCGTCGGCCTGCACGGGCAGGGCGACATACTGAACCTGCCCGCCCTGCCGCCCGCTCCGGCGGAGGATTTCGTGCAGGCGCTCTCGGCCGTTCGGGTGGCGATGGTGCCGATTGACCATCTGCTCGACCTCAGCCGCTCCCACGCCCGGGTGGGCGACGCGCTCTGGGCGGAGGTGGAGGCGGAGATGGTGGTGGTGCGCGCCTGGATCGCCAATATGGGCCGGCGGGACGCGCGCGGGCGCATCGCCCATCTCTTCTGCGAACTGGTGATGCGCGACGATCCCGCCCGCGCGGTGGACGGCTGCCTCATCACCCTGCCGCTGACGCAGACGGAACTGGCCGACGCCACCGGCATGACCTCGGTCCATGTCAACCGGACGCTGCGCAGCCTGGAGGCGGACGGCTTCATCCGGCGCCAGCGCCGCCAGATCATGGTGCCCAGCTGGTCCAGCCTCGCCGCGCTCGCCGATTTCCGCCCCACCCCCTGGGTCAAGCGCGGCCCGGCCTGAAACAATGCCAATCCCCGTCCTCCCCTGTAAGGGGAGGGGGACCACGAAGTGGTGGAGGGGTTGAGCAGGTTCAGATTGCCCCCGGCAATCTGAAGGTCATGCTGGGGGCATGACCGACCTGCTCAACGCTATCGATAGCATGACACCCCTCCGTCTGGCCTGCGGCCATCCACCTCCCCTGCAAGGGGAGGATGTCATAATGCGCCCTTAATCGCCCCTCTTCTCCGCCGGCCCCAGCGCCGCCGCCAGTTCCTCCAGCCACAGCCCCGCCCCGCCATCCGACGGCGCGCGCCAGTCCGCCCGTGGCGACAGCGCGCCGCCCGATGAAATCTTGGGGCCGTTGGGAATGGCGGAGCGCTTGTACTGGCTGATGGCGAAGAAGCGGAACAGGAAATTGTCGAGCCATTTGCGGATCGTCGGCAGGTCATAGGCGACCCTGCCCGCCTCCGGGTAGCCCGCCGGCCACGTCCCCGCCGCCGCGTCGCGCCATGCGTGCCAGGCGAGGAAGGCGACCTTGGAGGGGGGCAGCCCCTGCCGCACAATGTGGTGCAGGAAGAAGTCGTTGAGCGCATAGGGGCCGACCCGCGCCTCGGTGCTCTGCATCTGCCCGCTGGCGTCGGCGGGCACCAGCTCGGGCGAAATCTCGGTGTTCAGGATCGCGTCGAGGATCGCGTCGGTGGTCGCATCGAACTGGCCCGTCGTCACGCACCAGCGGATGAGGAACTGAATCAGCGTCTTGGGCACGCCCGCGTTCACCGCATAATGGCTCATCTGGTCGCCCACGCCATAGGTGCACCAGCCGAGCGCCAGTTCGGAGAGGTCGCCGGTCCCCACGACAAAGCCGCCATGCCGGTTGGCGAGGCGGAACAGATAGTCGGTGCGCAACCCCGCCTGCACATTCTCGAATGTCACGTCATAGACCGGCTCGCCCTTCGCGAAAGGGTGGTCCATGTCGGCCAGCATCTGCCGCGCGGCGGGGGTGATGTCGATTTCCGCGCCCGTGACGCCCAGCGCGTCCATCAGCTTCCAGGCATTGCCCTTGGTCGCCTCCCCGGTCGCGAAGCCGGGCATCGTATAGCCAAGGATCGTCGATCGCGGCAGGGCCATCCGGTCGCACGCCTTGGCCGCGACGATCAGCGCATGGGTGCTGTCCAGGCCGCCCGAAACGCCAATCACAAGATGCCTCCCCGCCGTCGCCCGGAACCGCGTCACCAGCCCCTCGACCTGGATGTTGAACGCCTCGTAGCAGTCGGCGTCCAGCTCCCTCGGCTCGGCCGGCACGAAGGGGAAGCGGCGCACACTCCGCTGCAAGCCGCTGTCCTCGACCCGCGCACGGAACGGAAAGGCGACCCGCCGGAACCGCGTCTCGGGATGGCCCGCCGCCACCGCGCTGTCGTTGAACGTGCCGTTGCGCATCCGCTCCAGCCTCAGCCGCTGCACATCGACATCGGCATAGACCAGCTCGGCCTCGTCCCCGAAGCGCGTGGATTCCACCAGCAACTCGCCCATCTCGTGCACCATCGCCTGTCCGTCCCAGGCCATGTCGGTCGTGCTCTCGCCCGCGCCCGCCGCGCTATAGGCATAGGCGGCGATGCAGCGCGCCGATTGCGACGCGGACAGAAGGTGCCGGTCCCGCGCCTTGCCGATCGTGATGTTGCTCGCCGACAGGTTGCACAGGATGGTCGCGCCGGCCAGCGCGCCGAAGGTGGAGGGCGGCAGCGGCGCCCAGTAATCCTCGCAGATCTCGACATGGAACACGAAGTCGCGCATCGCCTGCGCGCCGAAGATCAGGTCGGTGCCGAATGGCGCGACATGCCCCCCGACCGCGATCTCCAGCCCGGTGAGGCCCGCTCCGGGCGCGAACCAGCGCTTCTCATAATATTCGCGATAATTGGGCAGGAAACTTTTGGGCACCACGCCCAGCAGCCGGCCCCCGCCGATCACCAGCGCGCAGTTATAGACGCTCGCCCCCCGCCGCAGCGGCGCGCCCACCAGCATCACCGGCAACCCGGCGCTCGCCGCGATCAGCGCCCCGGCCTCCGCCTCCACCCGGTCGAGCAGCGCCTCCTGCAAATGCAGGTCGTCGATCGCGTACGACGACAGCGACAGTTCGGGGAACAGGATCAGGTCCGCGCCCGCCGCCTGCGCCTGACGCGCCTGCGCCAGGATCGCGGCGGCATTGGCGGCGACGTCGCCAACTGTCGCTTTCGGTGTCGCAGCCGCGATCCGCACCAGCCCGTGGGCATGGATCGACCCGAAACTCTCAATCCTGCTCAAGCGCATCCCTCATCATCTGGAGCGCGACCCGCAGCGCGCCGATCCGCACCGGCCCGCGCCCCGCGTCGCCGAAATGTTCCACCCGGTGCACCGTCCGCCCGCCGCGCCGCGCGGTGGCGAAATGCACCAGTCCCGCCTCCTCGCCATCGGGCGCGGCCCCGGCATAGCCGGTGACAGCGAGCGCGATGTCGGCATGGCTGTGCGCGATCGCTCCGTCCGCCATCGCCACCGCCACCTCCTCGCTCACCGCGCCGCACCGGTCGATCCGCTCCCGCGCCACGCCCAGCAACTCGCATTTCGCCGCCTCGCTATAGACGGCCAAGCCCCGCTCGAACGCATGGCTCGCCCCCTCTATGTCGGTCAGGAGCGACGCAAGCAAGCCGCCGGTGCAGCTTTCCGCCGTCGCCAGCGTCAGCTCCGCCGCGCAGGCCGCCTCCAGAAGGTCGGCCGCCGCCTGCTCGATGTCGTCGGGCAGGATCGGCGAGAGCGTTTCAGCCCCGCCGGACGCCTCAGCCCCGCTCGTCATCGGCCTGCCCCTTCCGCTCGCCCGCGCCCTCCTGCCCGGCGCGGCTGTCGCCCGCCTCGCCCTTGCGCGTCATCGTGCCGGGGTCATAGTCGGCCGGGATCAACCCGCCGCTGATCGGATCGCGCTCGGGCTCGCGGTCCAGCGTGTCGCGCGGCCGCCGCGCCGCGCCTTCGGGCTGGTGCGCCTGCGAGATATTGGGTTTGCCTTGCGTCATGATGCTCTCCTTTTTACCAGGTGAAGCATCGCGCCCGCGCCGGGTTCCCGCCGCCTCACATGGGTTAGCGAGCCGCATCCCCGCACCTGTCCGGGGCCGTTAACCTTCATCAACCCAAGGCGGCTTGCCCCCGCGCCATAGTCATCTACAAACAGTCACCCACCTGAGTATCCCCATGCCCCGTTCCCATGAGCTTAGCCGCGAAGAACTGATCGACCGACAGGCGTTCCAGATCGCCCTGATCGACGCCCTGCGCGGCATCGACAATCCGCAGGCGCTGCTCGCCACGGCGACGCGGATGCTGGGGGAAAGGCTGGGCGCGGGGCGCTGCGGCGTGGCCGCCGTGACCCCCGACGACCAGCATGTGCGCGTCGATGCGGACTGGTCGGGCACGCTGCCCAGCCTCGCGGGGGAGGGCCGGCTGCTCGACAGTTTCGGGCCGGAGGTGATCGCCGAACTGCGCGCCGGGCGCACTTTGGTGGTGCGCGACAGCGATACCGATCCGCGCGCCGCCTCGTCCGCCGCCGCATGGGCCGGCATCCAGACGCGCGCCCTCATCGTCGTCCCGATCCTGCGCGACGGCCGGATGGAGGGCATCTTCTACGTCCATGAAGGGCAGCCGCGCGACTGGACCCTTGCCGACATCGCCCTCACCGAAGACGTCGCCCTGCGCACCCGCGAAGCCGCCGACCGCGCCTGGAGCGAGGCGGAACTGCGCGCCAGCGAGGCGCGATACCGCAGCCTGTTCAACTCGATCGAGGCGGGCTTCTGCGTTATAGAGGTGAAGTTCGACGATCAGGACCGCGCCGTCGACTATCGCTTCCTCGAAGTGAACGGCGCCTTCGCCCATCATACCGGCCTTGCCGATCCGGTCGGCCGTTGGGTCAGCGATCTCGTGCCGGAGCTTGAGCAGCACTGGTTCGACTATTATGGCCGCGTCGCCCGCACCGGCCAGGCCGAACAGGTCGAAATGCCCGCCAGCGCGCTGGGCAACCGCTGGTACATGGTCAACGCCTATCGGGTGGACGACCCGCATCTCAATCATGTCGCCGTCCTGTTCAACGACCTGTCGGATCGCCGCCGCGCGCAGGAAGCGCTGGAAAACAGCCGGGAGGAACTGGAACTCGCCACCCGCGCCGCCGAACTGGGCCGCTACGACTATCGCCCGCGCGAAGGCAAGCTGACCTGGGACGATCGCTGCCGCGCGCTGTTCGGCCTCTCGCCCGGCGTCCCGGTCAGCTATGAGAGCGCCTTCCTCGCCGGGCTGCATCCCGACGATCTGGTCCATGCCGACGCCGCCGTCGCCGCCGCGCTCGATCCCGACGGCTCCCGCCGGTTCGAGGTCGAATATCGCACCATCGGCATAGAGGACGGCCGGCTGCGCCACATCAGCGCCCATGGCCTCGCCTTCTTCGACGGCCGCGTTCCCATCCGCCTCGTCGGCACGGTGCAGGATGTGACCGCCGACCGGCAGGCGCAGGCGGCGTTGCGCGAAGTCGAACAGCGCCTGCGCCTCGCCGGGCGCGCCACCAACGACGCGGTATGGGACTGGGATTTCTGCACCAATCATGTGACCTGGAACGACGCGCTTCACCAGATTTATGGCCACGCGCTCGCGCATGTCGAGCCGACCGGCGACTGGTGGATCGCCCACATCCATCCCGAAGACCGCGCGCGCATCGACGCCAGCATCCACGCCGTGATCGACGGGGAAGGGACCGACTGGACCGACGAATATCGCTTCGCCCGGGCCGATGGCAGCTATGCCGACGTGCTCGATCGCGGCTATGTGCTGCGCGACGCGGGCGGCGCGCCCATTCGCATGGTCGGCGCGATGATGGACGTGTCCGCGCGCAAGGCGGTCGAGCGCCAGCTGCAACGCGACAAGCAGCGCCTGACGCAGGAGGCCGACACGGCGGCGGCCGAGCGCGACCGCGCCGAGGAAGCGCTGCGCCAGGCGCAGAAGATGGAGGCGGTGGGCCAGCTGACCGGCGGCATCGCCCATGATTTCAACAATCTGCTGACCGGCATTTCCGGCGCGCTGGAAATGATCCAGATCCGCATCGCGCAGGGGCGCGTCGCCGAGCTGGAGAAATATTCCAACGCCGCGCAGGGCGCGGTGCGCCGCGCCGCCGCCCTCACCCACCGCCTGCTCGCCTTCTCCCGCCGCCAGACGCTCGATCCCAAGCCGACGAACGTCAACCGGCTGGTCCGCGACCTCGAAGATATGGTCGCCCGCACCGTCGGCCCCGCGATCCAGCTCGAAACCGTGGGGCAGGCCGGGCTGTGGCCGACACTGGTCGATCCCAACCAGCTCGAAAACGCCGTCCTCAACCTCTGCATCAACGCGCGCGACGCGATGCCGGACGGCGGCCGCATCACCATCGAAACCGCCAACCGCCTGCTGGACGATCGCGCCGCCCGCGCCATCGGCCTCGTGCCCGGCGGCTATGTCAGCCTCTGCGTCACCGACACCGGCACCGGCATGACCCCCGATGTCGTCTCGCGCGCCTTCGACCCCTTCTTCACCACCAAGCCGATGGGCCAGGGCACGGGCCTTGGCCTTTCGATGATCTACGGCTTCGTGCGCCAGTCGGGCGGGCAGGTGCGCATCTATACCGAAGTGGGGCAGGGCACGACGCTCTGCCTCTACCTGCCCCGCCTCGAAGGGGCGGAGGTGGAGGAGGACAGCGCGCTCGCGGACGCCCTGGCGCGCCCGGCGCAGCCCCTGCCCGACAGCCGGGGGACCATTCTCGTCGTGGACGATGAGCCCACGGTGCGGATGCTCGCGGTCGAAGTCGCGCAGGACGCGGGCTATCATGTGCTGGAGGCGGAGGACGGCCCCTCCGCCCTCGCCCTGCTTGACCGCCATCCCGACATCGACCTGCTCATCACCGATGTGGGCCTGCCCGGCGGCCTCAACGGGCGGCAGGTCGCCGACGCCGTGCTCGCCCGCCTGCCCGACCTGCGCGTCATCTTCATCACCGGCTATGCCGAAAACGCGGTGCTGGGCAGCGGCCAGCTCGCCCCCAACATGGCGCTCGTCACCAAGCCCTTCGCCATGGACGCGCTGGCGGACCGCATCGCCGCCATGTGGCCCGACGCAAAATCCATCACATAGCGGAACAGCTATTTACATATCGGAACGCTGCGATATTCTTCCGCCCGCAACGGGAGAGGGAGAGCGGGATGCGCGCGGCTTATACGATGTTTACGGTGCTAGCGCTGGCAACGGCCCTCCCCGCACTGGCGCAACCCGCCGGCACCCGGGCGTTCGACGCCGACTGGCGCTTTGCCGCAGGCGACATCGCCGGGGCGGAGCAGCCCGCCTTCGCCGACGCCGACTGGAAGCCCGTTTCCCTCCCCCATGACTGGGCCATCGCCGGCCCGTTCGACGAAAATGCGCCCGCCACCGGATCGGGCGGCTTCCTGCCCACCGGCGTCGCCTGGTATCGCAAGCATTTCACCCTGCCCGCCGCCGACGCCGGCAGCCATGTGTTCGTGGAATTCGACGGCGTGATGGAACGCTCGGGCGTGTGGATCAACGGCCACCATGTTGGTCACCGCCCCAGCGGCTATGCCAGCTTCCGCTACGACATCACCCCGCACCTCAAACCCGCCGGGCAGGAAAATATCCTCTCCGTCCGCGCCGACACCTCCGCCCAGCCCGCCTCGCGCTGGTATGCGGGCGGCGGCATCTACCGCCATGTCCGGCTGCTGACGCTGGGCGACGTCCATGCCGACACATGGGCCAGCACGGTCCGCACCGACCGGCTCGACGCCAGCGGCGCGGCGCTCTCCATCGCCAGCAGCATCCGCAACATGGGCGCCGCCCCTGTCGAAGCCACGCTCGAAACCCGCATAGAGGGGCCGGACGGCAGGACGCTCGCCACCTTCACCGGCGAACCCGTCACCCTCGCCCCCGGACGCGCCACGCCCCTGTCCGCCACCGGCACGCTCGCCAATCCGCGCCGCTGGGACATAGGCGACCCCGCGCTCCACAAGGCCATCCTGCGCGTCAAAGGCCGCGATGGCGCAATCCTCTACGAAGAAACAATTCCCTTCGGCATCCGCGACGCCCGGTTCGAGGCGGACAGCGGCTTCTGGCTCAACGGCCGCAACATCAAGCTCAAGGGCGTCGCCATCCATGCCGATGGCGGCCCCTTCGGCATGGCTGTCCCCCTCGCCGTCTATGAACGCCGCCTGCGCGGCCTGATGGCGCTCGGCGTCAACGCCGTCCGCACCGCCCACCACCCCTTCGCGCCCGAATTTCTAGACCTGTGCGACCGGCTCGGCCTGCTCGTCATGAACGAAGCGTTCGACATGTGGACCGTCGCCAAGAACCCGCAGGACTATCATCTCTACTTCACCGACTGGTCCTCCATCGACGCGCGCGATTTCGTCCGCCGCGACCGCAACCATCCCAGCGTCGTCATCTGGTCGATCGGCAACGAAATCCACGACACGCCCTATCCGCTGGTCGCCCAGTCGATCATCACGCGGCTGAAAGCCATCTTCCACGAAGAAGACCCCACCCGCCCCGTCACCATGGCGCTGTTCCGCCCCAACACCACCCATGATTATGAAAACGGCACCGCCGACCTGCTCGACGTGGTCGGCCAGAATTACCGCGAGACCGAACTGGCGAAGGCGAAGGCCGACAAGCCGAGCCGCAAGATCATCGGCACCGAAAACAGCAAGAACCGGGCAAGCTGGCTCGTCGTGCGCGACAATCCCGCCTATGCCGGCATGTTCCTGTGGACCGGCGCCGACTATCTGGGCGAAGCCGACCGCGCCGGCTGGCCCGCGATCAGCAACCCGTCGGGCCTTGTCGACCGCATCGACGGCGTCAAGCCCATCGGCTGGGAACGCGCCGGCTGGTGGTCGGACAAGCCGGTGGTCAAGCTCGCCCGCCGCGTGACCGAGGTGATTGACACCAGCGAACTGCCCACCATGGTCGGCGTCGCCATGCCCCAGCCCAAGGGGCCGGGCGCGCTTGCCGACTGGTCGCCGCAGGACCGCGCGCCACACCCGGAAAAGGTCGAGGTCTACAGCAACGCCGACGAAGTCGAACTCTTCCTCAACGGCCGCTCGCTCGGCCGCAAGCCCCGCAACGCCGACGACAGCGCCATTACCTGGACGGTCGATTTCGCCCCCGGCGACCTGCGCGCCGTCGCTTATAAGGGCGGCCGGAAAGTGGCGGAGGATGTCCTGCGCACCGCGGGCAGCCCCGCCGCCATCCGCCTCGTCGCCGAAGCGCCCGCGATCGGCTCGGGCTTCGACGATGTCGTCGCCGTCCGCGCCGAAATCGTGGATGGAAGGGGCGTGCGCGTGCCCGGCGCGACGCCGATGCTCTCCGCCCGCGTCACCGGCTCGGCAACCCTCGCCGCCTTCGACAATGGCAGCGTCACCGATCACACCCCCTTCACCGCGCCCGACCGCGCGGCGCTGGACGGGCGCGCCGTCGCCTTCCTGCGCGGGACCGGCGCGGGCACCGCCACGCTCACCCTCTCCAGCCCCGGCTTGAAGCCCGGCACGGTCACGGTCCGCACCCGGCGCTAACCTGCATTAACCTGCCTCCGCTGAACCAAGCGCGCGCCCAGGCATTGGCCTTCTTTCACCCAAGGAGACCGTCATGCCGAACGCCCCCGAAGCCCAGCCGCAGGAGGATATGATCCACGAGGACGGCCTGCCCGGCCATGAATCGCGGCTGGAGCCGAAGCCCGAGTGGGAGCCGCGCTATCCCGGCTCCGGCCGGCTCGACGGCAAGGTCGCGATCGTCACCGGCGCGGACAGCGGCATCGGCCGCGCCGTCGCCGCCCTCTACGCCCGCGAAGGCGCGGACGTCGCGATCCTCTACCTGTGCGAACATGACGATGCACGCGAAACCGCCCGCATCGTCGAGGGCGAGGGGCGCGAGGCGCTGCTGATCCCCGGCGACATCGGCGACAAGAGCTTCTGCGACGCCGCCGTGCAGCAGGTGATCGACCGCTTCGGCCGACTCGACATCCTCGTCAACAATGCCGGCGAGCAGCACCCGGACAAGGACATCACGAACATCACCGAGGACCAGCTGCGCCGCACCTTCCAGACCAACATCTTCGGCATGTTCTTCCTGACGCAGGCGGCGCGCCCGCACCTCAAATCCGGCGCGGCGATCGTCAACTGCACGTCCGTCACCATGTATCAGGGCGCGTCCGAACTGCTCGACTATTCCAGCACCAAGGGCGCGATCACCGCCTTCACCCGCAGCCTGTCGGAAAATCTGGTGAAGGACGGCATCCGCGTCAACGCCGTCGCGCCCGGCCCGATCTGGACCCCGCTCAATCCGTCCGGCGGGGCATCGCCCGAGAAACTCGAACATTTCGGCGAATCGGTCCCCATGGGCCGCCCCGGCCAACCCAACGAAGTCGCCCCCGCCTTCCTCTTCCTCGCCTGCGAGGACGCGAGCTACATGTCGGGCCAGGTGCTTCACCCCAATGGCGGGACGGTGGTGAACGGGTGACTTGACTGAAGCCGACGACGCTCTTGGCAAATCGCGACCAAATCCTCCCCTTGCAGGGGAGGGGGACCGGCGAAGCCGGTGGAGGGGTGTCCCCCTATCGAGACGGGGACACCCCTCCGTCTGGCCTGCGGCCAGCCACCTCCCCTGCCAGGGGAGGATAAGGAATCCCGCCATCAACCCAGCGACCCCGGCTCTCCCAACCACCCCATCGCCAAAGAAAAAGGCCGCGCCAGCGCCCCCCGACGCCGCGCGGCCTCTCTGGCGAACCGGGCAGCCCCCGCCTAGTTCGCCTTGCTCATGTCCACCTTTTCCACCCATTCGGGGTAGAAGGTCGGCTCGCGGTTGGACCATCCCGCCGCCGTCGCGGCCGCCTCGCTGATCGACTGGAGCAGCGCGCGGCGCTTGTCGGGGTGGAGGTGCGGCAGGCTCGCGGCCGCGCAGAACGCGCCCGGCAGCCAGGGCCGCGCCCCGGCGCCCAGCAGGCGCTCATACAAAAACCGATAGGCCGAAAAGCTCACCAGCCGGTCCTGCCCCAGGTCGAACGCCGATACCGTCACCAGCGGCGCCATGAACGGCTCCACCTGTTCCAGGCCGCTGTCGTCGGGCACGCGGGCCTTGATCTCGTCCAGCCGGTTGTAGACGCGCGCCTGCGCCCGGATGGAGGCTTCCTCCACCATGTCGCGCGACCACAGCTTCATCGCGTCGCGGCGATGCAGCCCGATGTCCAGCGATCGCCTGATATAGCGTTGGGTCGCTGACGGGAAGCTGGCGAACTCCCGCAGTTCCGCCAGGGTGACAGCCCCATCCGCCGGTCTTGCACTCGTGCCCATGTTCATGCCCTCCGACTTCTAAGTCGCAGGGTGGATCATGCGCCCTCCATGGTTACCGAAGGCTTAAGCGCCTGTTCCACCGCTGTTCAGGCAAGGGACCAGATTTATTTGTGCAGCGCAACATGTAATTTTGATGACCGCGGCAAATCGCGTGTCAGGCGGCCGCCGCGACCCTCTCCAGCAGCCAGTCGAGCGCCGGCTCGGGCATGTCGAAGATCCGCAGATAGCTCTGCGTCATCTCGCGCCTGACCTGCAATTTCGCGATGGCGCTCGGCGTCACGATCGCGATGCGCGACGCGCGCGGGAACCGCCCCTCGCCCAGATGCTCGCGAAAGGCGGCCAGCGCGGCCTGCGGCTGCACCGCGCTGCCGCTCATGTCCATGCGGAGCAGATAGCCGGGGCGGAACCCCTCCGCCGCGAACCGCGCCTTGCACTCGCGGGCATAGGCCGCGACGGTCGCGCCGTCGAACAGCCCGTGCCACGCGATGTCCAGCAGGTTGATGTCATGGCGAAAGCGGATCTCGTACATGGCTTGCCCCTCGTTCGGAACAGGGGCTACCGCGCGCGCCTTACCAAGCGGTTAGCGGCGCGGCGAACCGTTCACGCGCCCGCGCGCCGCTCCAGCACCGCGCCCACCATCGCCCGCCACACCGCCACGTCGCCCGCCTGCGCCATCTGCGCGTCCGGCTCGCGCAGCGTATGGAGGATGGCATAGGCGTCCTCGACATGGTCGGGCCAAGCCGCGTCCACCTTGTCCGCCGCATGGGGATCGCTGCCGCCGCCGTTCAGGCTCAACTGCCGCCCGGCAAGCACGCGGGCGATCCGTTCGATCGCGGGGGTGGCGGATGTCGGCATCTCTCTCTGGCTCCTCTCATCTCATCGCTGGCGGCGGCTTCGCTCTGCCTCCGCCAGCATAGCATCAATGACGGCGAGCCGCCATCATGCGTCCTCTTCCCTGAAGCCCGACGAGGGCACCGGGTCGCCATGGCTGCCCGGCTTCGTCTGGCTCGGCGGGTCGGACGCATCCATCGAATCCTCGATCCCCTCGTCCAGCTTCTCCTCGCGGCTCAGCACATGGTCCTGATCGTCGCTGGGCCGTGCGTTCCCGGCTTCCTCGCGGCTGTTGGGGCGCACATCCTGCGTCTGATCCTGCTCGTTCATGATCGCGTCTCCTTCGTGATGGGGTCTTGGCCGGATCAACGGACGGGCCATCGGCCCGGTTCCGCTTCGACCAACGCCGCCGCCGGTTCGACCAGCAACCGCATGGCCTAGAGACTCCGCGCCCGCACAGGCGTAAAACAGCGGCATGAACGACATTGCCGAAGACGGCGATCGCGGCCTGTCGCCGGCGGTCGCGCTCTATTCCATTCTGGGTTTCTGGTTCTTCTACACCGTGATCGTCTCCCTGCGCGCGGCCGTCATCGGCTTCGACGCGCAATGGGAACTGGCCGCCCGCCGCATGGTGGTGGCGACCATCGGCATCATCGTCACCTGGATCCTTTATCTCGTGCTGCGCCGCTTCGACGGCAAGCCGCTCCTGGTCCGCATCGTCGCCGCCTTCTCGCTGGCCGCACCCTTCGCGCTCGCGATGGCGGCGGCCAACTATTATATCTTCAACGTCTATGATCCGGTCAGCCTCTTCCCCGACGCCGAATCGAAGAAGAAGATGGCCGAGGAAGCCTATGTCCTCGTCTCCATCGTCGAGGATGCGATCAGCCGCTATTTCTTCCTCGCCGCCTGGTCGGGCCTCTATCTCGCCCTCTCCTACGCCAGCGAGGCGCACCGCACCGAACGCCGCGCCGCCCGCCTCGAACGCGCCGCGCAGCAGGCCGAACTGCGATCCCTGCGCTATCAGGTGAACCCGCATTTCCTGTTCAACACGCTGAACTCGCTCTCCACCCTCGTCATGCGCAACCGCCCGGACGAAGCCGAGCAGATGATCATGTCGCTCTCCAACTTCTACCGCACCAGCCTGACCGGCGATCCGCTGGACGACGTGCCGCTGGAGGAGGAAGTCCATCTCCAGAAACTCTATCTCGACATAGAGGCTGTCCGCTTCCCCGATCGCCTGACCACCATCATCGACGTGCCCGACGCGCTGATGAGCGCCTGCGTCCCCGGCCTCATCCTCCAGCCGCTGGTCGAAAACGCGATCAAATATGGCGTCTCGCGCACGTCCAGTCCCGTCACCATCACCATCACCGCGCGGGAGGATGGCGACCTCATGCACATCGCCGTCACCGACGATGGCGACAATCCGCCGGGCCAGGGCGACGCGGGCAGCGGCATCGGCCTCGCCAATGTGCGTGACCGCCTCTCGGCGCGCTTTGGGCAGGCCGGCCGCATCGTCTATGGCCCGCGCGAGGGCGACGGCTTTTCCGTGCTTCTCACCCTTCCCATCATCCGCCGGGGGTGCTGACACCCATGTCTTTGCCTGCAACCTCCATCCGCACCATGATCGTCGACGATGAACCGCTCGCGGTCGAGCGGCTCCAGATGCTGTGCGCGCGCGAACCGCGCATCGCCCTCGTCGGCACTGCCACCGATGGCGAGGCGGCGCTGCGCCTCATCGACGCGCTCAAGCCCGACCTCCTCCTCTGCGACATTGCCATGCCCCTGCTCGACGGCATCGGCGTCGCCCGCGCCGTCGCGCGCATGGGCATCCGCCCGGCGATCATCTTCGTCACCGCGTTCGAGGGCTTCGCGGTGGAAGCGTTCGACCTCGCCGCCGTCGATTATCTGCTCAAACCCGTCGCCCATGACCGGCTGACCCGCGCGATCGACCGGGTGGAGGTGGCGCTGCGCAATCAGAGCCATGCCGACACCCCCGCCGTCCCGGCTGCGCCCGCGCCCGACTGGGCGGAGGAATTCTGGGTGCCGCACCGCTCCGAACTCATCCGCATCGCCGCCGACCAGATCGACCGGATCGAGGCGGAACGCGACTATATGCGCCTGCATGTCGGCACGCACAGCTACCTCCTCCACCAGACGATCAGCAGCCTGGAGGAACGGCTCGACCCGCAACAGTTCGTCCGCCTGCACCGCAGCCACATCGTGCGCCGCGACCATATCGCCCGCCTGCGCCATGACGGCAGCGGCGTGTGGTTCGCAGCACTCGCCGACGGGAACGAAATCCGCATCGGCCGCACCTTCCTCGCCAACGCCCGCGCGATGACGGGGCGCTGACTTCTCTCGTCACCCCGGGCTTGATCCGGGGTCCCGCTGCCTTTTGCCCATTCATGCGTTCTTCGCGCCGAAGGAGAACCCCATGAAGACAGCCATCGTCACCGGCGGCGCGCAGGGCATCGGCAAGGGCGTGACGCAGGCGCTGATCGCGCAGGGCTGGCGCGTCGCCGTGCTGGACCGCGATGCAGACGCCATCGCCGACCTCCAGGCCGAAATCCCGCTCGACACCCTGCTCGCCCTCCGCACCGACGTGTCATCGGAACGCGACGTGACAAAAGCGTTCGAGAAGATCGCGGCCTGGCAGGGCGACGATACCCCCACGCTCGACCTGCTCGTCTCCAACGCCGGCCTCGCCGATCCCGTTACCGGCCCGATCGAGGCGCTGGACCTCGCCCGCTGGCGCGCCTTTCAGGACAGCCATGTGACCGGCGCCTTCCTCATGGTCCGCGCCGCCGTGCCGCTGCTGCGCGCGGCCAGAGGCTCGATCATCCTCATGGCCTCGACCCGCGCGCTCCAGTCGGAACCGCAGACCGAAGCCTATGCCGCCGCCAAGGGCGCGCTGTGCGCCTTCACCCATGCGCTCGCCGTCAGCCTCGGCCCCGCCATCCGGGTGAATGCGATCCTGCCGGGCTGGATCGAAACCCGCCCCTTCGCCAAGGCGTCCGCGCGCGAGGCCGCCGACCACCGCGCCATCGACCGCGACCAGCATCCCGCCGGCCGGGTCGGAGAACCGCGCGACATCGCCGCCACCGTCCTGTTCCTCGCATCGGAAGGGGCCAGCTTCATCACCGGGCAGCAGATCGTCGTCGACGGCGGCATGACCCGCAGGATGATCTACGCGCATTAGGGCATTTCGCGAACGCCCACGCGAAAAGGCCCGGCAACGCGCCGGGCCTCTCCCCTTCGTGACAGGCAGCGTCGTCGGTCAGTTGCCGACCACCGCCCGCACCTCCTTCGCCGCCGCTTCCGCGCTGCCCGCGTCCGCATAACGCTCGCCGGTCTCGGCCCGGGCGATGGCGGCGCGCATGCGCGGCTCCACCTGCGCGATCGCTTTGGCGCGGCAGCTCATCTGAACCGTCAGGTCGCTGCTGGCGCACACCTTGCTCGCGGCGCGGGCGATACGGCTGCGCAGCTGCTTCTGCTGCTCCGCCTTCGCCAGATCGAGGTCACCATGATAGACCTCCGCGCTGCGGCCGTTGGAGATGAAATCGCCGGCGGGCGCGGCGAAGGCGGCGGTGCTGCCGATCGCCAGCGTGGCGGCGGCGATCAGGGCGGCGGTCTTGGTCGAACGGAACATGGGCGTATCTCCTCAAAATCTGTTGTGGCCCGCGCGCCGCCTCTTGGGGGGCTGGCGGCGCATCGGGGTGCGAACGGGCAGGGTCGCCGGGGTCATGCGGCAAGGGTCTTTAAGAGCAAGCACCCTGTCCCGTTCGCCCATTCTCTCTACGCCGGCCCGCGCCGCTCCGCCCGCCCGCTTCGACCGGGCGCACGCCGGATCGGCGAACGGCGATCCGGCCGACGAAGCGGCGACACAGGGGGACGAACGGCGCGACGAACGACATGCGCCGCGCGGACGAACGACATGCCTGCCGTAACGGAAAGCGCCAGCCGCAACGACTCGCGCGCACACGAAAACGCCCCCGGCGCAAGGGAAGGCCGGGGGCGTATCCAGGCGCTGTCGGGCACTCCGGATCGGGTTGAAACTGTCAGGGCATAAACGACGCCAGCGGCGCTGAACCGTCACTGAACCGGGCGCGGTCCGGGGTCGTCCTGCCCCGCCATCCTACCGCACCGCCCCACCTGCGCCCGCCCCCTTCGATAACCCGCTCGCCCGACCCGCCAGACGCCATGCCAGCGGCACGAACGGCGCAGGGTGGGGGACGAACGACATGGGCGAAGGCTCATCCGCCCCCTCGTTCGCCCGCATCGCCTGTGCTACGCCCGACCGGCGACGCGCGGCGTCGGTCGATTACGGGGGGTGATCAATTGCGTCTGTTTGTCTGTGGCCTGGCCTGTTCGGCAATCCTCTCCTGGCCCGTCTGCGCCGCTGACAAGGTGCAATATGCAAAGCCTGCCCCATGGGTGCTTCCGCCGCCCGCCGCCACGCCCGCGCCCACGCCGGCAGGCGCCGCAGCCCGCATCGTCTATTCCGACACCCAGACGCACGTGGGCGAAAAGGGCGACGACATCTACACCGCCTGGCGTATCCGCATCCTGACCGCCGACGCGCTGCCGGTCGGCAACATCACCGCGAGCTGGAACCCGGCCAGCGGCGCAGCGACCATCCACCACCTGCGCATCTGGCGCGACGGCAAGCCGATCGACATCCTCAAAAAAGCCCGCTTCGACGTGATCCGGCAGGAAGCGGGCCTTGAATCGGCGATGCTGAACGGCGTCCTCACCGCCGCGCTCCAGACGCCCGGCCTCCAGGTCGGCGATGAACTGGAATTCGCCGCCACCATCAGCGGGCGCGACCCGACGCTGGGCGATCATCATTTCGGCCTCAGCGCCCTGCCCCCGCTCGGCAATCCGGGCGCCTACCGGATGCGCCTCGACTGGCCGGCGGCCCGCCCCGTGCGCTGGCGGACCAGCGCCGACATGGGCGACATCACGCCCCGCGCCCAGGGCGACCGGATGGTCATCGACTACAGCCTGAACGATCCCGCCCCCTCCCTGCCGACCGAAGGCGCGCCGCCGCGCTACAATCTCCGCCGCCTGCTGGAATATTCGGACTTCGCCAGTTGGCAGGACATATCCACGCGCATCTGGACGCTGTTCGACGACGCCTCCCGCCTGCCGGCGCAATCCCCGATCCAGGCCGAGATCGCGCGGATAGCCGCCGCCAGCCCCGATCCCAAAGCACGGGCCGAAGCCGCGCTCGCCCTCGTCCAGGATCATATCCGCTACGTCTATGTCGGCCTCAACGGCGGCAATTACCGCCCCGCCACCGTCGAGGAAAGCTGGACCCGCCGCTTCGGCGACTGCAAGGCGAAGACCGTGCTGCTGCTCGGGATCCTGCGCGCGCTCGACATTCCGGCCGAAGCGGTGCTGGTGCAGGCGGCGGGCGGGGATGGCCTCGACCAGCGGCTGCCCAGCCCGATCCTGTTCGATCACATCCTCGTCCGCGCTACGATCGCCGGCAAGCCCTACTGGCTCGACGGCACGCGGCTTGGCGACCGGCATCTCGACCTCATCCCGCCCCCCGCCTTCCGCTGGGTGCTGCCCCTGCGTCAGGCCGGCGCGGCGCTGGAGCCGGTCAAGCCCGACGCGCCGCGGCAACCGCAGCTGATCGGCCTGGAGGATGTCGACATGCGCGCCGGCATCGACAAGCCTGCCAAGGTCACCCTGCGCCAGATCCTGCGCGGTGATGAAGTCTATGCCATGCGCACCTCGCTCGCCAGCCTGTCGAAGGAGGATGCGACCCGCCAGCTGCAAAGCTACTGGCGGCAGCAGGCCGACTGGGTGGACCCGGACACGGTCGAATGGACCTATGCGCAGGACAAGGCGGCGCTCATCCTGACGCTGACCGGCACAGGGCGGCTGGAGTGGAAGGGCAGCGACGAGGACGGCTGGTACAGCTATGTGCATGGCGCGGGTTTCTACACCCCTGCCGTGCGCAAGCGGCCGAAGGAGCAGGACCAGTCCGCCCCCTTCATGAACGAATTCCCCCGCTTCCGCTGCTGGAGCACCACGCTGCGCCTGCCACCCTCCAACGGCCAGTGGCGCTGGACCATTTCGGGCAAGCGCGTCAACCGAACGCTGGGCGGCGTCGCCTACTGGCGCGGCATCGCGATCCGCGACAATGTGATCCGCACCGTGCAATCCAGCCGCAGCCTGACCCCGGAAATCAGCCCGCAGGAGGCGCGGGACGCCAACGACATGCTGCCCGGCTTCGACAATGACATGACGCGGGTGGAGCAGAGCTTCGCGCTCAAGGCCGATGTCGCCCGCGTCGAACCGCTGCTGGAGCCGGGCGACGCGATCGACTGGACCGCAGCCGACACGCCCTGTCAGGGACCGTCGAAAGCGCCCGCCGCGCCGCCGGACAAGACGCCCTAGTCCGCTTTCTCTATCCCCGAAACCGCGCGCAGCTTCGTGCGCACCGGCTTTCCCGTCGCGTCGCGTTGCACCGGGTAGCGGCGCGCCAGCGTCTGCGCGCAGATTTGCGGCGGCCCCGGCGCGCCGTTCACGGTCGCCATGCAATCGGACGCGCTGCCGTCCTCGTTCACGTAGAAGGTGACCCGCATCATATAGGGCACCGGCGGCATCCCGGTCGGCGCGTCTCCATCGGGCAGCCGCCAGGTGATGCGCCCGTCATAGGTGTCGGCGGCCGGCCGCCCCTTCGCGTCCCGCGCCGGCGTGAACCGCGCCCGCTCCATCAGCTTCGCGCAGGTCGCATTGTCGAGGCTGGCCGACCCGCTGCTGCTGGTGATCGCACATTCACGCGGCACGCCGGTCTTGTCGATCGTCAGGCGAAACCCCGTCGTTCCATCGATTTCCTGCCGCTGCGCGTCCTTGGGATAATCATCGTCGCTCAACCAGCTGCCGGGGCTGCCGGCAGGCGCGGCCCGCGCCTTGGGTACGGGTCGGGCAGGCGCGGCGGCAAGCGTCAGCAACGGGAGGATTGTGAGGGCGAGGCGCGATGCGGTCATGCCCCTTGCCTGCCCCAGCCTCCGCCAAAAGACCAGTGCGCGCGTTTCGCCTCCCGCCTTTTTCTTTCCGCGCACCCTCCCTATCTTCCGCTCTGGACCCCCGCCAGGAACGAAGATAGAACATCGCCCCATGAGCCTTACCCATATTTCCGTCCGCGGCGCGCGCGAGCATAATCTCAAGGGCGTGGACGTCGATCTGCCCCGCGACTCCCTCGTCGTCATCACCGGCCTCAGCGGCTCGGGCAAATCCTCGCTCGCCTTCGACACCATCTATGCCGAAGGGCAGCGCCGCTATGTGGAGTCGCTCTCCGCCTATGCGCGCCAGTTTCTGGAGATGATGCAGAAGCCCGATGTCGAACATATCGAGGGCCTCAGCCCCGCGATCAGCATCGAGCAGAAGACCACCAGCCGCAATCCCCGCTCGACCGTCGCGACCGTCACCGAAATCTACGATTATATGCGCCTGCTCTGGGCGCGCGTCGGCATCCCCTACTCGCCCGTCACCGGCGAGCCGATCAGCGCCCAGACCGTCAGCCAGATGGTCGACCGCGTGATGCAGCTACCCGAAGGCACCCGCTTCTACCTGCTCGCCCCCGTCGTGCGCGGGCGCAAGGGCGAATATCGCAAGGAACTCGCGGAGTGGCAGAAGGCCGGCTACACCCGCGTCCGCATCGACGGCGAAATGTATCTCATCGAGGATGCGCCCGCGCTCGACAAGAAATACAAGCACGACATCGAAGTCGTGGTCGATCGCCTCGCCGTGGACCCGGACATGGGCACGCGCCTCGCCGACAGTTTCGAACAGGCGCTGAAACTGGCCGACGGGTTGGCCTATGTCGACCTGGCGGATGGAACGCTGGCGGACCTCATTTCTTCCGTTCGCCCTGAGCGTGTCGAAGGGTCGGCTGAGCCTGTCGAAGCCATCGACCTTGCCCCCACGAAAAAGGGCATGAAAAACGCCGCCATCCCCGCCAACCGCATCGTCTTCTCCGAAAAATTCGCCTGCCCGGTGAGCGGCTTCACGATCCCCGAGATCGAACCGCGCCTCTTCTCCTTCAACGCGCCGCTGGGCGCCTGCCCGGCGTGCGACGGCCTTGGCGAGCGGCAGGAATTCGACCCCGAGCTGGTGGTCCCCAACGAAGCGCTCTCGATCAAGAAGGGCGCGGTCGTCCCCTGGGCGAAATCCAACCCGCCCAGCCCTTATTATATGCAGGTGCTCGGCTCGCTGGCGAAAGAGTTCGGCTTCTCGCTCGACACCCCCTGGGCCGACCTCCCCGGCGAGGTCAAGCTCATCATCCTGCACGGCACCGGCGGCAAGCCGGTCACGCTGCGCTTCCAGGACGGCCGCAAAAGCTACGAGGTCAAGAAGGCGTTCGAGGGCGTCATCGGCAACCTCAACCGCCGCCTGCTCCAGACCGACAGCGCGTGGATGCGCGAGGAACTGTCCAAATATCAGACCGCCATGCCGTGCGAAACCTGCCACGGGGCGCGCCTGAAACCCGAGGCGCTGGCGGTCAAGATCGCGGGCGAGGACATCAGCGTCTCCACCCGCCGCTCCGTGGTCGACGCGCTCGGCTTCTTCTCCACCCTCCCCTCCCAGCTCAATGAGCAGCAGAACCAGATCGCCCGCGCCATCCTCAAGGAAATCGTCGAGCGCCTGGGCTTCCTCAACAATGTCGGCCTCGACTATCTCAACCTCGACCGCACCAGCGGCACCCTCTCGGGCGGCGAAAGCCAGCGCATCCGCCTCGCCTCCCAGATCGGCAGCGGCCTGTCGGGCGTCCTCTACGTCCTCGACGAACCCTCGATCGGCCTGCACCAGCGCGACAATGACCGCCTGCTCGTGACCCTGAAGCGCCTGCGCGACCTCGGCAACAGCGTCATCGTCGTCGAGCATGACGAGGATGCGATCCGCGCCGCCGACTATATCGTCGACATGGGGCCGGGCGCGGGCGTCCATGGCGGCAGCATCGTCGCGCAGGGCACGCTGCCCGAAATCCTGAAACATAAGGACAGCCTCACCGCCGACTATCTCAACGGCACCCGCCGCATCGAAGTCCCCGCAAAGCGACGCAAGGGATCGGGCAAGAAGCTCACCGTCCACAATGCCCGCGCCAACAACCTGCGCGGCGTCACCGCGTCGATCCCGCTCGGCACCTTCACCTGCATCACCGGCGTGTCGGGATCGGGCAAGTCCAGCTTCACCATCGACACGCTCTACGCCGCCTCCGCCCGTGCGCTGAACGGCGCGCGCATCCTCGCCGGCGCGCATGACAAGGTGACGGGCCTCGAACATTGCGACAAGGTGATCGACATCGACCAGTCGCCCATCGGCCGCACCCCGCGCTCCAACCCCGCCACCTACACCGGCGCCTTCACCAACATCCGCGACTGGTTCGCCGGCCTCCCCGAAGCGCAGGCGCGCGGCTACAAGCCCGGCCGCTTCAGCTTCAACGTCAAGGGCGGCCGCTGCGAAGCCTGCCAGGGCGACGGCGTGCTCAAGATCGAGATGCACTTCCTCCCCGACGTCTACGTCACCTGCGACGTGTGCCACGGCGCGCGCTACAATCGCGAGACGCTGGAGGTGAAGTTCAAGGGGCGGTCCATCGCCGACGTGCTCGACATGACGGTCGAGGACGCGGTCGAATTCTTCAAGGCCGTCCCCCCCATCCGCGACAAGATGGCGATGCTGGCCGAAGTGGGCCTGGGTTACGTCAAGGTCGGCCAGCAGGCGACGACCCTCTCGGGCGGCGAGGCCCAGCGCGTCAAACTCGCCAAGGAACTGAGCCGGCGGGCGACGGGCAACACCCTCTACATATTGGACGAACCCACCACCGGCCTCCACTTCGAAGACGTCCGCAAGCTGCTGGAAGTCCTCCACGCGCTGGTCGACCAGGGCAACAGCGTGGTCGTGATCGAGCATAATCTCGACGTCATCAAGACCGCCGACTGGATCATCGACATGGGACCGGAAGGCGGCGTCAAGGGCGGCGAGGTGGTCGCGGAAGGCACGCCGGAGACGGTGGTGAAGGAGCCAAGGAGCTTTACTGGGCGGTATCTCGCGCCGCTATTGGGGCTGGAGGCGGTGGCGGCGGAGTGAAGCCTACCAATTGACGATCCAGCCAGACAAAAGCTATGTTTAGCTATGCTTTCATTTGCCACGGAATTTCCGATCAGAGAGACAACCTCGAACGGCTTTGTTGATGCCGTACGCAGATGGATGATTGGATCACCTCATGCCAATTTTTCCACAGAAACATTGAAAGATATTCCAGAATCCGGGCGCTGGAAATTAGAAACTGATGACAATTGCCTTGAAGGTTTATTTTCAAGAAGGGGGTTTTCTGAAACTTCTGCTTTTAAATATACTGCCACGGATGGTCAGATTGAATGGGTCACTGAGGTTGTATTCTCAAAATCTGAATTCGATAATTGGGTCGGCATACGGACATCTCGAGAGTCATTTCAACCTCAGTCCAGTCTTCCTCCCGCAAAAAAACCATTGCTGGTTCGGACCATCATTGACGGTTTAGGGGGAGGACTTGATGGCGAGATATACGTATCTGACAAACCCCATTTTTTGTCGGAAAATGACGTTACTATGGCAGTTCGCCTCCTAAACGCTGACTCTGATAATTACTTACCACTTGTATATTTAAGTTATCCATTTCCCGGCGAGCCAGCCATTGATCCCTACCCACTTGCAAGATCACTTGGCGGTATGGCCCATGTGATCGTTGAACCTAGTCGAGATTTCTCCAGAAGCATCCAAAAGGATGTTGGATCGCGAAATGTGTACGGCGGTAGTGTAGGAGTATATTGGCCGAGTGGTCAGAGATTTAAGTATTATTTTAATAATTTTATTGAAAATGAATTCGACCTCCGCCAAGCGATTGTGTGGGATATTCGAGCTGCTCTAGTAAATAGACGCCCATTTGGACGATGCACCTGGTCTAAAGCGGAAGCTGAGGTGGCGCAATCAGTTTTCGAGTCGCTAAAAAGCTCTGGATCACACGATGTTGCAGAATATGTTGCAGCATTTGATGTTGAAATCGCTGCGAAAGATTCCCAATTACAGGATGCAGAAGCTGAAATCGTTAGTTTAAGGGCTCAAATCCGTAGCCTCGACAGACGAAATCAATCACAGCTTAATTCTTGGTCTATCGAATCGGAGCAGGAACTCCGTGATGGAGAATTTAGCGAAATTCTGAAGGAAGCCATTGATGCTGCTGCAAATAATTCTCAAGATGGCAGCCGAAGGCAGCATGTTTTACATGCCGCAGCTGCAGGCATCCCAAATTCCGACAATCTGAAAATCTGCCGCGAAAAATTGAAGGATATTCTAAAGGGTTATAGAAATATGACCCCAACGATTAAGTCCGACCTCAATAATCTCGGTTTCACGATCGATGATGATGGGAAGCATTACAAGCTAATATACATGCAGGATGATAGGTATACTTTTCCCCTGCCAAAATCGGGGAGCGACTGGCGTGGTGGAATGAATGCAGCTAGTGATATTTCCAAGAGGGTATTTTAGTTAACATTAGGTGTCAGAATTTAATTAAGAATCCAACTAAGATAACGCTAGTGCGGTGGCAGCGTGTTTAGTGCTAGTCGCATAAGTTCGATTTTATCTAACCAACACACATTCATCACGATTGGCTCGCCCCCATCCCTCTGGTACATTACCTTTATGACCAAACTCACCCCCATCGAGTCCGAGTTCGCGACGACCGAGGAAGCGGAAGCCTATGACGCCTGGTTCCGCGCCACGGTCAAGGCGCGCATGGCCTCAGAAAGCGCGCGCATCCCCCATGACGAGGCGATGGCACGGATGCAGGCGATCATTGATCGGCGCAAGACCGCCTGATGCTGTCGCTCGTCTGGCTTGAAGAAGCGCTGGACGATCTGGAAGTGATTATCGACTTCATCGAGGTCCAAAACCCTGCCGCCGCACAACGCACCGGCCAGGCTATTCGTGACACCGCCGCACAGTTTCCACAGCATCCGTATATGCACCGGACCGGCCGCGTTCCAGGCACACGCGAGGCACTGGTGACGCCCAATTATCTCATCGTCTATCGCGTCGGTATCGACAGCATTGAAATCTTGGCGATCAGGCACACCCGCCAGCAATATCCCTAACCCCACCCCTGTCCTACACCCTCCCTTCTCCCTTACCCTCCCCGGCAACCCCCCTTCGTCGAGGAGCTTTGCCATGTCCTTTCACGATACCGCCTTCCCCGTTCCCGCGCCGCAGATCCGCGTCGATGGCTGGTCGCCTTCGCGCCAGCGCGCCTTTCTCGAGACGCTCGCGGCCACCGGCGTCATCTGCTCCGCCTGCGACGCGGCGCATATTTCGGAGCGGTCCGCCTATGCCCTGCGCATCCGGCGTGACGGGGCGGCGTTTCGCCTCGGCTGGGACGCGGCGATCCTGGTCGCGCGGGCGCGGCTCGCCGACACGCTGCTCGCCCGCGCGATCGAGGGGCAGATGGAGGTCGTCACGCGCGACGAGGACGGCACGGAAATGCGCCGCCACCGCCACGACAACCGCCTCGCCATGTCGCTGCTCGCCCGGCTCGACCGGATGGCCGACGCGCCGGCCGAAGGCTCCGACGCCGCGCTCGCCCGCGTCGTGGCGCAGGATTTCGTCGCCTATCTCGACATGCTCTCGCCGCCCGCCGCCGCCGATGACGCCGCGCAGCCCCCCGCTCCCGCAGACGCCGACGGCGAGCCGGATACCGCGCCCGAAACCGCCGCCCTCTCACCCGGCGCGTCAGCGGCGCTGTTCCTGGCGGCGCGCGCGGCGCTGCTGGGATCGGCGGCGAAGGGCGCGGAGCGGCTGTTCCTGACCGGTGAGGAACGGTGTGAACTTCGCCCCGAACCGCCCGTCCCGCTGATGAGCCTGCCGCCCGACGAAGCCGCCCGCCAGCTGCGCGGCATCTGGTGGGACGAGGATCGGCAGCGCTGGCGCACCGATTTCCCGCCGCCGCCCGGCTTTGCCGGGGACGAGAGCGATCCCGTCTACGACATGGACCATTATGATCGCGACCTGACGCCGGAGGAGGACGCCGCGCTCGACGCGCGCGACGCGGCCGAGCGGCTGCCCTACGCCCGCGCCGCCGCCCGGGCGCGCGACGCCTGGTTCGGCTTCGCCCCGCCACCCGCCCCGCCGTCCTCCGCACCCGGCCCCGGAGCCGGCGCGGCGATCCGCTAACGCATGTAAGCCGCCCGCCGCCTGCCCGGAACCGCGCCGCGCCGCGCCCCGTTGTCCCGGCCTCTGTCCAGCATCGGGAGACGGCGCGTGACCACGACTGCCAGAACGGCCGGCTACGGCCTCGGCCTCTTTTCGCTTGCGCTGGGGGTGGGGGAACTCGCCGCCACCCGGCCCATCGCCCGCGCCCTGGGCAGCGACACGCGCGGCGCGCGCACCACGCTGCGGCTGTTCGGCGCGCGCGAGCTGCTGGCCGGCGCGGGCCTGGTCGCCGCGCCCGCCCATGCGGCGCTGGTCTGGGGGCGGGTGGCGGGGGACGTGCTCGATCTTGGCGCGCTGGCGCTGGCCGCCCGGCGCGCGCCCCGCCGCGCCACGGTCTGGGGCGCGATCGCCTTCGTCGCCGGCGCGATGGCGGTGGACGTTCTGACCGCGCGGCGCCTCGATCGCGAAACCGGCAAGACGGCTCCGGTCCGTTCCGCCGCCTCCGCTCCGGTTCATGGTCACGCGACCAGCATCGAACCCGAAACCATGCCGCGGGTCGAAGCGCCCGCCCTCCATAACGACTGAGTTGCCAAAGGAAGAGCCATGATCCGCACCCTCGCCCTGTTCGCCGGCGCCGCCTTCGCCACCAAATATTGGCTCGACCGCCGCGACGCCGCACCCTCCGGCGATCGCGCCGACGACAGCCCCCTGCCCGACGCCATCTCGGCGCAGGACGATCCCGGCCACGTCGCCGTCGATCTGCTGACCGACGCGCATCCCGACGGCACGGCCCGCGCCGACGATCATTTCCGCCCGGACCCCACCGCACCGGTGGCGGCGGAGGACCGGGAAAGCCTGCGCCCCGTCACCGCCCCCGCGCCGCACGATCCGCCGGGCCGCTAAGCCCGCTCAGACAAAATCCTCGACGATGCTGACGGTCAGCAGCAGGACATCCAGCACCGCCAGCATCGCCACGTTCCACCGCCGGTTGTCGATGAACAGCAGGGCAATCAGCAAGCCGAACAGCGCCAGCGTGCCGAAACCGTAGAAGGCCAGGCCATAGGCGGCGAGCGGCCCGTCCGGCATCGGCGGCGAAGGGCGGATCGTCTCCAGCACGCCCTGCCCTATGAGGCTCAATATGTTGGCGAACAGCAGCCCGCCAATGACCATCCGGTTCTGCCTGTCGTACCATAGGTCGAAATCGGGCCATTCCTCCGGCGCGTCGGGAAAGATGAGGGACGCCGCCATATAATAGACGCCCACGATCGCCAGCACGACCGCCAGCGTCAGATAGGTCGCATCCATCTGGTTGCGCAGATTATAGGCGGTGCCCCAGAAACTGGTGAGGTCGAGGATGACGAACAGCCCCAGCAGCGGCGTCAGCCACCCGACCCGCACCGGCTTGGCCGCCCGTTTGAGTTTCAGCACCCGGGCAAATCCGCCCAGCACCTCCGCCACCGCAAGGCCCAGCAACAGGCCGAACAGCGCGAACACCAGATCGAAAGCCGTCACCCGCCGCTCCCCCCATGCGATTCATCGCAAGCCTAGCAAAAGCCGTCGCTCGCCCAAAGCGGCACGGAACCCGGCGGCGGGACGCCAGTTATCATCCCCAAACCCACCAAGGAGACATGCAATGATCCGCACCCTGATTTTCGGCGCGATCGCCGGCTATGTCGGCAAGAAGCTGTATGACGAAGGCAAGCTGACCGAGTTCAAGAACGATCTCGTCACCCGCTACAACGACGCCAAGGTGAAGCTGGACGAACAGCGCGCCGCGTCCGACAGCAGCTCGACCTCGCCGGTGATCAGCCCGGCGACCAGCGCGACCGCGCCGCTGCCCCACTGATCCCCCTCCCGGCGGCATCATCCCCCCCGCTCGCCGCCGGTTCCGCCCGCTTGTTGCCGCGTCCCCCTCTCTCGGCAACGGCGGGCGGTTTTCTTTTGGCCATGAAAAAGGGCGCGGGTTCGACCCCGCGCCCTTTCCTACAGCGGCCAGGCCGGCTTACAGCTTTTCGGTGAGTTCCGGCACGACCTTGAACAGATCGCCGACAAGGCCGATGTCCGCGACCTGAAAGATCGGCGCGTCCTCGTCCTTGTTGATGGCGATGATGGTCTTGCTGTCCTTCATGCCGGCCAGATGCTGGATCGCGCCGGAAATGCCGACCGCGACATAGACTTCGGGAGCGACGATCTTGCCGGTCTGGCCGACCTGATAGTCGTTGGGGACATAGCCGGCGTCCACCGCCGCGCGGCTCGCGCCGACCGCAGCGCCCAGCTTGTCGGCAAGGGGGAAGATGACCTGCTCGAACGTCTCGCCGTCCTTGAGCGCGCGGCCGCCCGACACGATCACCTTGGCGCTGGTAAGTTCGGGCCGCTCCAGCTTCACGATCTCCGCGCCGACGAAGGAGGACAGCCCCTTGTCTCCGGTCGAGGTCACCGCCTCCACCGTGCCGCTGCCGCCCTCGGCCGCCGCCTTCTCGAACGCGGTGCCGCGCACGGTGATGACCTTCTTGGCGTCCTTCGACTGCACGGTCGCGATCGCATTGCCGGCGTAGATGGGGCGGGTGAACTTGTCCTCGCTCTCGACCGAGAGGATGTCGCTGATCTGCATGACGTCGAGCAAAGCGGCGACGCGCGGCGCGATATTCTTCCCGTTGCTGGTGGCGGGCGCGACGAAGGCGTCGTGGCTGCCCATCAATTCGGCGATCAGCGGCGCGACATTCTCCGCCAGCGCATGGCCCAACGCCGCATCGTCGGCGACATGGACCTTGCCCACGCCGGCGATCCTGGCGGCGGCATCGGCGACGGCGGACACGCCTTCACCCGCGACCAGCAGATGGACTTCGCCCAGCTTGCCCGCAGCGGTGACGGCCGACAGCGTCGCATCCTTGACCGCGCCGCCTTCATGCTCAACCCAAACCAGAGTCTTCATACGCAATTCCTTTCAAAATCCATCCCGTTCGCCCTGAGCCTGTCGAAGGGCCTAGCCGAGCTTGTCGAGGCTGCTTCGCCTCCGCTCGGCACCAGGCTTCGACTTCGCTCAGCCCGAACGGCGCAGGATCAAGCAGCGACGCCGAGCGCCTTCAGTTTCGCAACCAGTTCATCCACATCGGCCACCTTCACGCCAGCCGAGCGCTTGGCCGGCTCGACCACCTTTAGGGTCGCGAGGCGCGGAGAGATGTCCACGCCGTAATCGGCGGGCGTCTTGGTGGCGAGCGGCTTGCTCTTCGCCTTCATGATGTTGGGCAGCGAGGCGTAGCGCGGTTCGTTCAGCCGCAGGTCGGTGGTGACGATCGCGGGGGTGGAGAGCTTCACCGTCTCCAGACCCCCGTCGACCTCGCGGGTGACGTTCACGCTGTCGCCCTCGACCTCCACCTTGCTGGCGAAGGTGCCCTGCGGCCGGCCCAGCAAAGCCGCGAGCATCTGCCCGGTCTGGTTGCTGTCGTCGTCGATCGCCTGCTTGCCCAGGATGATGAGGCCAGCGCCTTCCTCTTCCTGCACCTTGGCCAGCAGCTTGGCGACGCCCAGCGGCTCCACTTCATCGTCGGTCTGGATGAGGATCGCCCGGTCGGCGCCCATGGCGAGCGCGGTGCGCAGCGTCTCCTGCGCCTTCGCAACCCCGATCGAGACGGCCACGACCTCGGTCGCGACGCCCTTTTCCTTCAGGCGGATGGCCTCCTCGACCGCGATCTCGTCGAACGGGTTCATGCTCATCTTGACGTTGGCGAGGTCCACGCCCGTGCCGTCCGCCTTTACCCGCGGCTTCACATTATAGTCGATCACCCGCTTCACGGGCACAAGGATCTTCATTTCAACATCCTCCATTATCAATGCCAGCGCGGGCGCGGGCGGCCCGTTCCCGGACCCCCCGCACCCTCAATATGGTCGTTCAGGCTGGTGAGAGCGTCAGGCCGCCTTCCTCACTTCCGCCACGATCTTCTTGGCCGCGTCGCCCAGATCGTCGGCCGGGACGATGGGGAGGCCCGAATTGGCCAATATGTCCTTGCCCTGCTGGACGTTGGTGCCTTCCAGGCGGACCACCAGCGGAACCGACAGGTTCACTTCCTTGGCGGCGGCGACGATGCCGTTCGCGATGATGTCGCACTTCATGATGCCGCCGAAGATGTTGACCAGGATGCCCTTCACCGCCGGGTCCTTCAGGATGATCTTGAAGGCCGCCGTCACCTTTTCGGTGGTGGCGCCGCCGCCCACGTCGAGGAAGTTGGCGGGGAATTCGCCGTTCAGCTTGATGATGTCCATCGTCGCCATGGCGAGGCCCGCGCCGTTCACCATGCAGCCGATATTGCCGTCCAGCTTGATGTAGGCGAGGTCATATTTGGACGCTTCGACTTCGGCCGCATCTTCCTCGGTCAGGTCGCGCAGTTCGGCGATGTCCTTGTGGCGGAACATGGCGTTGCCGTCGAAGCCGACCTTGGCGTCGAGCACCAGCAGGTTGCCCTGCTCGGTCAGCGCCAGCGGGTTGACCTCGATCTGCTCGGCATCGGTGTCGAGGAAAGCGGCGTAGAGCGACGAGGCGACCTTGGCGGCCTGCTTGGCCTGATCGCCGGTCAGGCCCAGCGCGGCGGCCACGGCGCGGCCATGGTGCGGCTGGAAGCCCGAAGCGGGATCGACCGAGAAGCTGTGGATCTTTTCCGGCGTCGAGTGGGCGACTTCCTCGATGTCCATGCCGCCTTCGGTCGACACGACGAAGGCGATGCGGCTGGTGGCGCGATCGACCAGCAGCGCGAGGTAGAATTCCTTCGCGATGTCCGCGCCGTCGGTGACGTAGAGGCGGTTGACCTGCTTGCCCGCTTCGCCGGTCTGGATCGTCACCAGCGTGTTGCCCAGCATGTCGGTGGCATGGGCCTTGACCTCGTCCAGGTTGAAGGCGAGGCGAACGCCGCCCTTCGCGTCGGGGCCGAGTTCCTTGAACTTGCCCTTGCCGCGACCACCGGCATGGATCTGCGACTTCACGACATAGAGCGGTCCAGGCAGCTTCTTGGCGGCCTCGACCGCTTCCTCGACGGTGAAGGCGGCGTGGCCCGCGGCGATCGGCGCGCCATATTTGGCCAGCAGTTCCTTGGCCTGATATTCGTGGATGTTCATCGGCTCGCCCGTCCTTGTTGCATGAAAGCGGTTGGACAGCGGCTAAGCACAGGGGTGCCGGGGACGCCAGAGGATTTTGCAAATTCACTTTGCAAAATTGCAAATCACCGTAGGCCCGATCAAGACCTATCCTGCGAAATTCTAGCGAAAAGCGCAGGCAATGGCCGCGCTGCTGCTGACCGCCACGATCTCGGGATCCTGCAAAGCACGCAGCTTATGGAGCAAAGCGTCCAAGCCTGTCCTGCCGCTGTGAGAGTTGCGGATCGTGCCCAGCGACTGGAGCCGCCGCAGTTGCAAAATGCTCAGCCGGTCGGCCATGCGCGGGGCCATGCAGGCGGCCATGTCGGGCGAAAGTCCGGCCTCGATCAGGCCGCTGCGCACCCGCGATTCGGGCGAGAACGAGGCGCAGGCGGACAGCAGCAGGCCCGCGCCTGCAATAGTCGCGATAGGGATAGGGCGGATCGTCATGACCCGCCGACGAACCCCGGGCCGGCGACCCGCGACGAACGCGCCGGCTTCAATGCGCCAGTTGCACGAGATTTTGATTGTGCCGCCGATAGGCGTCGATCTGGTCCGAATAGCCTTGCGCCAGGCCCTCATAGGCCGCCTTGCCCTTCGGCGAACGGCTCCCCTGCGCGCGTATCAGCGACATTTGTTGCCGGTGGAGCAGATAGTTGACGTCCATCTCCATGTCTCGCCCTCCTCCTTTATGCATCAAGAGTTTGGTCGATCGCGGTCACAGCCCTCCGACAGGACCGGTAGCTTTGGAAAGACTATCACCCTTTCCCGGTCGTGGCGAATCCTCTCATTTCGTTTCCGCCACGGCCGGGCGCGCTCGCTGCCCGGCCCAGCGCAACAGCGCGTAACCGGCGAGTGCGGACAGCAGCGAGCCCATCAGCACGCCACCTTTCGCTTCCTCGACCAGCAGGGTCGCGTCGGGGAAGGCGAGCGCGCCGATGAACAGGCTCATGGTAAAGCCGATGCCGCACAGCATCGCCATGCCATAGACCTGCGCCCAGCTCGCCCCGCCCGGCCGCTCCGCAATGCCCAGCGCCACCGCCACGCGGATCGCCCCGAATATCCCGACCTGCTTGCCAAGGAACAGGCCAAGCGCCACGCCAAGCGGCAGGGGGGAGAGCAGCAGGCCAAACGTGGCCGAGTCCAGCGTCAGACCTGCATTGGCAAAACCGAACAGAGGCACGATGGCGTAGGCGCTCCAGGGATGGATCGCATGTTCCAGGCGGTGGAGCGGACTGTCGGCGGCGTCGGGCGCCGCGGGCGTGCAGCGCACCGGCACCGTCATCGCCGCCAGCACGCCCGCGACCGTCGCATGGACCCCGGACAGCAAGGTCAGATACCAGAGCAGCGCCGCCCCGATCAGATAAGGCGCCAGCCCCTTCACCCCCGCCCGGTTCAGACCGAAGAGAAGCGTCAGCACCACGCCCGCACCGGCCAGCGCCATGAGGTCGATGCCCTGGCTGTAGACCAGCGCGATGATCGCCACCGCGCCCATGTCATCCACGATCGCCACGGCGGTCAGGAACAGCTTGAGCGAGGCGGGCGCGCGCGATCCCAGCAGCGCCAGCACGCCGATGGCGAAGGCGATGTCGGTCGCGGCGGGAATGGCCCATCCGCCGGTCAACTCCGGCTGCCCCCGGACGACGGCGAGGTAGACGAGCGCGGGCGCGGCCATGCCCGCTATCGCCGCCAGGATCGGCAGCCGCCGCCGTTCCCAAGTGGACAGCCCGCCGTCCAGAAACTCGCGCTTGATCTCCAGCCCCACGAGCAGGAAGAAGATCGCCATCAGCCCGTCGTTGATCCACAGATGCGGCGTCATCGGCCCGATCGCGGGCGACAGCACCGGCCCGACCGGCGCATGTAGCAGATCGTGATAGAGATGCCCGGCCGCACCCGGCAGGTTGGCGGCCACCATCGCCAGCGCGGCCGCGATCATCAAAAGGATCGCGCCGCCCGTTTCGCCTTGCAGAAAAGTACGCAGCGCGGAGCGGGGTCGTGCTGTCATGTCGGGCCTTTCGCTGGGGGCTTCCCGCCTGCCCCATCCGGCAAAGGGGATCAACCCTCGCGGAACTTTAGCGAAAAATCCGCAAGGCTCTTGGAACATGTCTGCGCAAATGCCATCATCGCGGCGGCTCGAAACAGGGGACGCGCCTTGGGGGAGATGCTGGCCGCCGGGCTGCAGATGATCCATCGGGAGATATTACTGTTCGCCGTGGTCGGGCTGGCCATCGGCGGCATCGACGATCTGCTGATGGACCTGCTCTTTCTCGCGCGCAAATGCTGGCGGGACGTCGCCATCTACGCCCGCTTCCCTCGCATGACGACGGCCACGCTGCCCGATTCGCCGGCGTCCGGCCCGATCGCCATATTCATCCCGGCCTGGAAAGAAGCGGATGTTATCGGGCCGATGCTGCGCCACGCTCTGGGCCGGTGGCAGACGGGCGACTATCGTCTGTTCGTCGGCGTCTATCCCAACGACGCCGAGACCATTGCCGCCGTCGCTGCCGTGGCGGAGGGGCAGGAGCGCATCGTCGTCGCCGTCAACGCCCGGGCTGGTCCCACGACCAAGGCGGACTGCCTCAACACCGTCTGGCAGGCGATGATCGCGCAGGAAGCGCTTCAGGGCCGTCCCTTCAAGGCCGTGGTGCTGCACGATGCGGAGGATGTCGTCCACGCCGACGAAATCCGCCTTTTCGACTTCATGATCGACCGGTTCGATCTGGTGCAACTGCCGGTGCTGCCGCTACCGGGCAAGGGGACATGGCTCAACCGGGCGATCGCCGATCATTATTGCGACGAGTTCGCCGAGAGCCACGGACGCCTGCTGACCGTGCGAGAGGCGCTGGGCGCCTCGATCCCGTCCGCTGGCGTCGCCTGCGCGTTCGAACGATCGATGATCGGGCGTCTGACCGACCCGACGCACGGCGGCCCGTTCGACCCCTCTTCCCTGACCGAGGATTATGAAGCGGGCCTGCGCATCAGCGACATGGGCGGACGCGGCGTATTCGTGCGGATGCGCGACGCGAAGGGCGCGCTGGTCGCGACGCGCGAATATTTCCCCGACACGATGGCCGCCGCGGTGCGGCAGAAGGCGCGCTGGATGGTCGGCATCTCGCTTGCCGGATGGGACCGGCTGGGCTGGCGCGGCGGCCCCGCCGAATGGTGGATGCGCATCCGCGACCGGCGCGCGACCATGGCCGCGCTGGTCCTGTGCGCCGCCTATCTGGCGCTGGTCTTGTGGATGGCACGTCTGGCCGCCGGCCTTGTGCTGCCGATGCAGCCGCTGCCTGCCTCGCCCCTGCTCGACGCCCTGCTCGCCGCCAACCTGTTCCTCATGAGCTGGCGGATCGTCATGCGGGCGCTGTTCGTGGGCCGCTTCTACGGCTGGCGTCAAGGGGTTGGTGCGATCCCCCGCACCTTCGTCGCCAACATCATCGCCATTCTCGCCGCCCGTCGCGCGGTGTTCCTCTATGCCAGGTCGCTGCTCGGCGCGCCGCTCCAGTGGGACAAGACCCAGCACCGCTTTCCCGAGATGCAGCCCGACACATGACCGGCGCGGTGCACAGCCGGCCGCTCCGCTTCTTTGCGGTGGTGACGCTGGGCTGGATCGCCCTGCGCATCGTCGCCCAGACGCCGGCAGCGCTCCCGCCCCCGCTTCTCCGTCAGCCGCCGCAGATCGCAACGGCTGCATCGCGTCCTGCTCCCTTCGCCGTCGCCGCGTCGGCTCGGGCGGCGGGCCTGGCGCTCACCATGCCAGCAGCCCTTGCCCCACTCCGGGCTTCGCGCGTTGCCGCCGCCGGCCTTATCCCCGCACCGGCGCGCAACACGCCATCGCGCGCGGCAGACCGGACGGACGAACCATCCAGCATGACGATCGACATGATGGATTTCATCCGCTTTTCGGTCGGGTTCGCCAACCGCCATTTCGCCAGCGACGACAATGGCATGGCCGGGTTCCAGCCAAGCGCCGCGCCATCGCCACTGTTCCCCCCGCCCCAATCCCCCGCACAGCGTCTCGCCATCGATCGCTGGCGCGCGAGCGGGTGGATGCTCTGGCGACAGGGCAGCAGCCTGGCCCGCGACACGGCCGGCGTCGGCCGCTTGGGCGGTTCCCAGATCGGCGGACGCATCGACTATGATCTCACGCCCGCCAGGTCGCTCCGTGCCGCTCCCTACGCCCGCCTGACCAGCGCGCTCCAACGCCCCGCCGCCCCCGAGGCTGCGGTCGGCCTGTCGATCCAGCCGCGCCGCGCAATCCCCGTCACCATTGCGGTCGAGCGCCGCATCGCACTGGGCGACGGCGCGCGCAACGCCAATGCAGCGCTGGCGGTGGGCGGCTTTGGTCCCAAGCCCATCGCGGCGGGTCTTGAGGCGGAAGGCTATGCGCAGGCGGGCGTCGTCGGCTTCCGGCGCGGCGACCTGTTCATCGACGGCAAGACATCGCTGCTGCGGCCGCTGTCCGCCTCGCCGCTGCGCATCGGCGCATCCCTGTCCGGCGGCGCGCAGCCGGGCGCGAGCCGGCTGGACATCGGCCCGGAGGTGCAGGTCCGCCTGCCTCTCCCCAGCATCCCCGCCCGCCTGTCGATCGAATGGCGGCACCGGATCGCGGGCGATGCGCGCCCCGGCTCCGGCCTTGCCATCACGATCGGCGCGGATTTTTAGGCGCAGCGCCTTTATGCCGCCCCCATTTGGCGCTACCGCGATACCAGCATGGATCTCTACCTGCCCATCGCCAATCTCTCGGTGAACGCGCTTGTCATCATCGGCCTGGGCGGCGTCGTCGGCCTGCTGTCGGGCATGTTCGGCGTGGGCGGCGGCTTCCTGACGACGCCGCTCCTGATCTTCTACGGCATCCCGCCGACGGTCGCCGCCGCCTCAGCCGCCAGCCAGGTGACGGGCGCGAGCGTCTCGGGCGTCGTCACCCACATCTCCCGCGGCACGGTGGATTTCCGCATGGGCGGCGTGCTGATCGCGGGCGGCGTGATTGGTGCGGGGCTTGGCGTCCTCATCTTCCGCCTGCTGCAATATCTGGGGCAGATCGATACCGTCATCGGCATCCTCTACGTGCTGATGCTGGGCGGCATCGGCGGGCTGATGGCGAAGGAGTCGATCCAGGCGCTGGTCGCGCTCAAGACCGGCAAGCGCCCGCCCGCCCGCAAGCGCCGCCACCATCCGCTGGTCGCCGCGCTGCCGATGCGCTGGCGCTTCTATCGCTCGGGCCTCTACATCTCGCCGCTCGCGCCGCTGCTGCTCGGCATGGCGACCGGCATCCTGACCATGTTGCTGGGCGTGGGCGGCGGCTTCATCCTGGTGCCTGCGATGCTTTACCTGCTGGGCATGACCACCCAGTCGGTGGTCGGCACGTCGCTGTTCCAGATATTGTTCGTCACCATGGCGACGACGATGATGCACGCCATGACGACCAAGGCGGTCGATCTCGTGCTCGCCATGCTGCTGCTGATCGGCAGCGTCACCGGCGCGCAGGTCGGCACCCGCATCTCCATGTCGGTGCGGCCGGAATATCTGCGCGTGCTGCTGGCGGCGATCGTGCTGCTGGTCGCCGCGCGCATGGCGCTGGGGCTGGGCTGGCGGCCCGACGCCATCTACACGATCGAGCTTGGCTGATGCGGGCGCGCGCCCTTCCGCTGCTCCCCGCTGCGCTGCTGCTGATCGCGGCAGACGCGCCGCAGCTGGTACCCGACGTGTCGCAGCGCGAGGTCGAAATCCAGTACAGCTTCACCGGCGCGGACCTGCTGCTGTTCGGCGCGATCGTCTATCCCGACGGCAAGCGCCCGGACAAGCCCGCCGACATCGTCGTGGTGCTCAAAGGCCCCGAACAATCGGTCATCATGCGCGAGAAACAGAAGGTGGCGGGCATCTGGGTCAACGCCGACACCGCCCGCTTCCGCTCCGCCCCCAGCTTCTACGCCATGGCATCGTCCCGCCCGATCAGCCAGATCGTCGATCAGCGCACCGCCGCCATCTACGAACTGGGGGTGGACAAGCTGCAACTCTCCCCCTCCTCGCTCAACGACAATGCGGAACTGACCCGGTTCGAGGCGGGGCTGGTCGCCCTGCGCGAGAAATCCGGCCTTTTCGTGGAACGCCCCGGCACGGTGGAGATCAGCGATGGCGTCCTCTACCGGGCCCGGCTGCCGCTGTCGGCGCGCGTGATCGTGGGCGACTATACCGCCGAAACCTTCCTGGTGCAGGACGGCCGCGTCGTCGCGGCGGCGGTGCGGGACATCACGGTGCGCAAGTCGGGCTTCGAGCAGTTCATGGCCAGCGCGGCGGAACACTGGTCCTTCGTCTATGGCCTTGCGGCGATCGCGCTGGCGGTCGGCATGGGCTGGGCCGCCGGCGCGATCGCCCGCCGCATCTGACCCTTACTGCGCCAGCAGCGTCACCGGCCCGATCAGCCCGGACGGCCGCAGCGGCGCATCGGGCTTGTAGGTGGGCGCGGCGGTGAACGTCACCTTCTGCGCCCCGGGCTGCTGGTCGCCGATCAGGCGATTGACCCACAGGTTCGCGACCTTGACCTCCAGCGCGTTGCGCCCCGGCTTCGCAAGGCTGCCGATGTCGATCCGATACGGCGCGAACCAGCTGGTGCCCGCCAGCTTGCCGTTGACCCGCACCTCGGCCAGGTCGCCCACCTTGCCAAGGTCGATCCACAGCGGCGCGCCCGCCTTCATCCCCTTGGGCAGGGTGAAGCTGCTGCTGTAGGTCGCGATGCCGGAGAAGTAGCGCACGCCCGCATCCGTGCTCTTGTCCAGCGGGGTCAGCGCCGGCATCGTAACCTGCGCCGGCGCGCCGCGTCCCGGCTGGAAGCGGACCGTCCAAGGCTGGTCCAGCGTCGCCACCGGTCGGGGCGCCGGCTCCGTCACGGTCGCGGACGCAGCCGCAGCGGGCGCGCGGAACAGCAGGAAGAAGGCATCCTCCGCCCCGACGTCGATCGGCACCACCGTCTCGCCGCCCTCGATCCGGTAGGAGACCGGCCGCGCCGTCCCGTCGATCGCGCGCCAGATTTCAGGCTGCTTGCCCGTCACGCGGAAGCGCGCTTCGATCCGGGTCGCCTTGTCGGTGCGATTATTGACGAAATAGAGGTCGCCGTCGGCCAGCTTGCGATGGACGAAACGGTAATCGGCATCCTTCGCGCCGCTGCCGATGCGGAAGTCCGGCCCGACGCCGATCTGCGCGAGCGCCGCCTCCACATCCTGTCCGGCGATCACCCGCCCCTTGCCGATCGCGCCGCCGCGCCACAGCCGCTCGGCCAGCCCGGCAAAGGCGGCCGCATCGTCCTGCAATCCCGGTGCGCGCTCGGGCCTTGCGCCGATCACCGTCGCGCCCGCCTCCACCAGCGCCGCGATCCGCCTGAGCGTCGGGAGCGTCATCACCCGGCTCGACCCGCCCAGATACAGCGCCTTGTAGCGCGCGCCGCCCGCGACCAGCTCGCCATTGTCCACGCTCATGCGGTGGGCCAATATATCCGCATTCACAAAGTCGTAGGCGTAGCGTGTCGGCAGGTCGGCGGGCACGCCATGCTCGAACAGCGACGTGATCGGCTGATCCTCGCCATAGAAATAGGCGACGTCCGCATGGTCCCGCCCCTGCTGCAACAGGAACCCGGTTCGCGCCATATAATCGACCCACGGCTTCGCCATCTCCGCCCAGCTTTCATGCCGGTTGAAATACTGGCCGAAGACCAGCAGGCTGAGGCCGGGCTGCTTGTCGTCCACCGGCTGATGCACGGACGTATGCACGATCGGCCGGTTGACGCCCGACGCGAACTCCAGGTCGATGACGCGCTTCAGGTCCGATGGCGCGAAGGCCCAGGGCGCGAACGCCGAGGTCATGGACTCCGCCGACACGATATTCTGGCCATAGATATGCGCCACCGACGCCGCGCCCTTCATGTCGCCGATCAGCGTGGGCCGCGGGGCCGCGCCGCGATTATAGGTCCACAGCGCCGCCATCGGCACGTCGGCATGGGCGCGCATGGCCAGATCGTCGCCCAGCACCGGCCGCCCGTTCTCCAGCGCCTCGCCATAGACGATCAGGCCGTTTTCATGCGCGACCTTCGCCACCGTCCCATAATGGGCGTCGGCCAGCAGTTCCGCCAGCGTCTGGCGGTAATCGTGGAGGAAGGCGTCGCTGCGCGCGGCCGATCCCACCACAGCGCCGGTCAGCGTCGGCAGGAAGGGAATCGGGTCGTAACCGCGCCGCGCCTTGAACTCCTCCACCATGCGCGGCGTCCAGTTGGACGCGCCCACCTCGATACTGTCGGTCAGCAGCGCGCGGATGCCCTTCGCCCCCATCCACTCCGGGCCCACCGTGGCGCGATACATGCCGAGATAGGTGTCGAGATAGCGGCGCACCGCCGCCGCATCATATTTGTCGACCTCAAGGCCGGTGGCCTCGGGCGTTGCCGGATGGTTGGTCTTGCCGGTGAGCGACCAGCCCATCCGCACGACCCGCCAGTCGCCGCCCTTGGGCGCGGTCCAGTCCAGCGTGCCATCGGGCCGCATCCGGTCGGTCAGGTCCACCACCTTCGCAGGGTCGATCGCAGGCGTATCAGCCGCCAGCGCATCGCTCAGCGCGTTATAATCCGGGACAAGCGCGAAGCCCGCCTTCGCCTCATAGCGGTCGATCCTTGCCTCGCCCGACAGGCGCAGGTCGCCGATGCCGAGTGTCGGGCTGGACGGGCGGGCGAACACATCCAGCATCACCGCGCCGGGCGCGCCATCGCCCAGCCCCGGCGACTTCGGCGCATCATTGGGCGACAGCACGACCCGGAACCGCCGTGCCGTGACCGGCGCGAAGCCGATGGTGGACGCCACTTCGGTGAGGGCGAAGCGACCCACCGGCCGCCATCCATCCGCCGTCTCCGCCTCCAGCGTCGGGCGATAGGCGGGATCGCCGAAGGGTGGTCGCGCATGGGGCACATAGAGGCTGGCGGAGCGGACAGTGACGGGCTTGCCATAGTCGAGCATGATCGCGCCGGGCTTGGCCGCGTCGCCCTTCGCCACGTCCGCCACGCTGTTCAGATCATCGTCCATCAACGGCGCGGCGGGAATCGCGGTGCCGTCGCCCTGCGTCACGCGCGGCTGCGGCAGGGCCACCGGCGCGACCGGATAGGCAAGCACCCGCGCATCGCCATAAGCGGTCGGCAACGCCCCGGCCTCCGCGCCGGCCAGCGGATCGCTGAACTTCGCGCTCTGGAACGGGCCGGTCGCGGACGGCGGCATGGGCAGCGGCCCTGCCACCCTCTGACCGCCGCGCACGTCCGTCTGGCTCCACACCAGCTTCTTCATCCCGTCCTGCGGCGTGACCCACGGGCCGCCCGTCTCGCTCCATCCCGGCGACGCGGCGATGGCGAATTCCAGCCCCTTCGCGTCGGCGGTGCGCACCGCGTGGGCGAAGGCGTCCTTCCAGTCGTCCGTCATATAGGTCAGCCGTTCGGACACGATCTGCGGCGTCTGGAGGCTGGCGTCGAAATTCTGGACCCCGCCGATCCCCATCCGCGCCATCCAGTCGAGATCCTTGTCGATCCCCGCCTTGGTCACATTGCCGTTCATCCAGTGCCACCAGACGCGCGGCCGGGCCGATTGCGGGGGATTGCGAAAGCCCTCGGCCAGATCGTCCGCCAGCAACCGCGGCGACAGCAGGGTGCAGGCGAGCAAGGCCGCCGCGCGCAGCGGGCGAAGGGTGCGGGGCATGGGAACTATCCTCTCTTATCGGCTGGCGGGAAGCGACGCCTGCAAGCGCCGCAATGCCAGAACGGCGACCAATGCGCCAAGCGCGCCGCCATAGATCATCTTCACAGGCAGCGCCGCGCTCCAGCCGATGGCGGGCAAGCCGAGCGCCACCACCGCAAAGGCCATCACGCCGCCCAGCACCCCGCCTGCGACGGCAAAAAGCGCCGCGCGCAGCAGGATCGGAAGCACGGGGAGGCCGCCGCCCAGCTTTTTCCGCGCGATCAGCGCCGGCACCAGCGCGCTCATCAGCGACACGGCGATGCTCTGCGGAACGAAATCCAGCGCCAGATTGTCGGGCGCACCCCATTGCAGCAGGCGCGGCGCCACCCCGAAAAACGCCAGGAAGAAGGCAAGGCTCAGCACCGCGTTGATGACGATGCTGATTACGGCCTCGCGCGCGATGGAGAGCCGTGGCGTCATTGCGCCGCCCGCGCCTTCAGCAGGCCGCGCATCTCCATCCACGCCAGGAATTGCGGCAGCACGCCGGTCGTCGTCGTCCCCGGCTGACCCGGCCCGAAGCCATGGTCGCCCCGCTCATAGCCATGAAATTCCACCGGTCGCCCCGCCTTTCGCCACGCTTCGACTATGCCGAAACCCTGCCCTTTGAAAAGCCCGTCGTCCAGCGCGATCGCGTTGAACATCGGCGGCGCGTCGGCCGGCACTGCGACGGCTTCCATCGGGCCGTAGATATAGCCGATGAAGGCCGGCCGCGCCGCGCCCTTGCCCTCCAGCGTCGCGCGCAGGGTCGTCATCGCGCCGGCGGAAAAGCCGATCATCCCCACCCGCGTGGCATCGATGCCGAAGGACGCCGCCCGCCCCCGCACCAGCGCCAGCGCGGCGAGCGCGTCCTGCGTCGCGCGCGGCTCCTGAATATCGGGCGTGTGGCCGTGTCGGGCGACGGCGCCCATCCGGTTCGCGACCACGCCCATGAAGGCTTTGTCGTCGCGCGGCGTTTCGTTCAGCCGATATTTGAGGACGAAGGCGGCGACGCCATGGTCGGCCAGCCAGCGGGCGATCGCCTCCCCCTCGCTCTGCATCGACAGCGACAGGAACGCCCCGCCGGGCGCGACCAGCACCGCCGCGCCGGTCGCTTTGTCGGGATGGGGCAGATAGGGGGTGATGGTCGGGCGCGTGACGTTGCGGACGATGACATTCTCAATCCGCGTCGGCCCGACCTGGCCGGTGAGGCGCGACCATTGCTCGGCGTCGGGCGTCTTGTCCGCGGGGTAGAGTGCGATCGCATTCGCCTGCGCCGGCTTGCCCACCGGGTCCAGCCGGAATTCCTGCGCCGCGCCGGGCACAGCCAGCGACAGCAGGACAGCGGCCGCGAGCAGTCTCTTCATCGTTCCTCTCCTCTTCAGGTCAGCGCGTTGCGGCGGGCGATCGCACCATAGACGGCAGCGCTCGGCTTTGGCGTGCGGGCGAAGGTGACGGGATCGACCTGCACCAGCCCGAATTTGGGCTTGTAGCCGAAAACCCATTCGAAATTGTCGAGCAGCGACCAGTGGCAATAGCCCAGCACCGGCACGCCGTCGTCGATCGCGGCCTTGAGGCCGGCGAGCGCTTCGGGAATGAACTTTGCGCGGATCGAGTCATCGTCCGTTCCGACGCCATGTTCCGACACCAGCACCGGCACGCCCGTCGCCGCATGGGCATAGCGCACCGCGCCGCCCAGCGATGGCCCCCACACCTCCGCACCCGACCAGTTGACCGTCGACCCCTTGGGTATGGGCAGCCGCCCCTTGTCCCCCCACAGCGCGCGCTCGTAATTCTGCACGCCGATGAAATCGTCGCCCTTCGCCACCTCAAGCCACTGGCCGTACAGTTGCTTGCGCATCGCGTCGCGGACCGACGCCTTGCCCACCGCCTGATCGTCCATCATCGCCAGCGAAAGGCCGACCGACAGGTCGGGCCGCACCGCCTTGATCGCCGCCTTGCCCGCCTTGTGCGCGGCAAGCATCCCTGTCTGGAGCGCGGGCAGATCCTCCACGCCCGCGACATTGGCGCTGACGAACTTCGCCACGCCCAACCGCTTCGCCGCCGTCTCCAGCGTCTGCTTCTGCATGTCCCACACCTGTTGCGGCAGCATGGGCTTCAGCAGCAGCAGGATATTGGGTTCGTTGAAGGTGATGACCCGCTCGATCCCCTGCCCCAGCGCGCGGGTGGCGCGATCGCAATAACGGGCGAAGAGCTGCGCGCTTTCGGGATTGGTCCAGCCGCCCTGCGCGCTGAACCAGCGCGGCGCGGTGAAATGGCTGTAGGTGACGACGGGCGTGAGGCCGCGCGCCCGGCACCCCGCGACGATCGCTTTATAATGATCGAGCATCGCCTGGCTGAACAGCCCCTTCTCCGGCTCGATCCGCGCCCATTCGATACCGAAGCGATAGCAGGTGAGGCCCATCGCCTTCACAAGGTCGAGATCGCTCTCCCACAGCGCGAAGCTGTTGCAGGCGTCGCCCGACGGCTGCGCAAAGACGGTGGGCTGCTGATTCTCCAGAAACCACAGGTCGCTGGCCACATTATTGCCCTCGATCTGGTGCGGTGCGGTCGCGACGCCCCACAGAAATCCCTTGGGAAAGGCCGGATCGGCGCTCTTGCGCGCGGCGAAGGCGGGGGCCGCCATGGCCGCAGCGCCGGTGGCAAGCAAAGTGCGTCGATCCAGCATCGTCAGGTCTCTCCTCATGTCTGTTTCAGGCGACGTCGCGCAGGAAGTCGCGGATTTCGTCCGCCAGCCGCCGGTCGGCGGTGCCAAGGTGCATGGGCAGCGAATAATGATTGTGCCCGGACAGGATGGTCGCGCGCGGCATCGCGCCATGACGGGCAAGCCGATTCTGCATCAGACCGAGAAACTCCGCCTGGAAGCGGGGCGGATCATAGTGCGCGCAGGCGACCAGCAGCGGCAGCGCCGTTCCCGCCACCGCCGCCATCGGCATCCGATCCGGGTAGAGCGAAGGGTCGCCATAATAGAGCGTGTCGCGCTCATCGAGCGGGGTGTAGCCATAGAGGCCGGAGAGCAGAATGGCCGCGAGAACGTCGCTGTCCCCCGCCAGCTTCAGATAGCCCGCGACATGCACCGCGCCCGCCGACGTGCCCATCAGCACGATCCGCGCCGGATCGCCGCCATGGTCGCGCGCATGATCCTTCAGCCAGCCCACCGCCGCCGCGACATCCTCCGCGCCCGCTGGCCACTCGTAATCGGGCGCGAGGCGGTAGTTGATGACGACGCCAAGGCACCCTGCCTCCGCCGCGAACCGACCGACATTCGCATTGGGCCAGGCATCGTTTCCGCCCTTGTCGCCCTTCAGGAAGCCGCCGCCATGGACGAACAGCAGGATCGGCGCATGGCCGTCGCCGTCGGGGCGGTAGAGGTCGAGCCGATGGCGCTCGTGCGGGCCATAGGCGATGTCGGTCGCGGAGGCGGACCGTGCCGCCGCGAGCGCCCGCTGTTCCGCGTCGAACAGCGCCCGGCACGCCTCCAGCACGTCGGGACCGAGCGTGGTGCCCATGGCGGCGATCGCGGCGCGCGTCATTTGCACCCCAGATCGAAACTGGACAGGTCGCGCGCAAGATCGACCGGCCCTGTGAAACTCCTGGCGATGTCCCCGCGCAGCACCGGCTCGGATTCGCCGAGCGTGCCGGGGATAGCATAATGGGTCAGCACCACCCGCCCTACCTTCGCCTGCGCCGCCAGCGTGCCGATGTCGGCGGGCAGCAGATGATGCGTCGACAGATGCTTCTGCATCGACGCCAGCATCTCCGCAGACGCATCCACCCGCCGCTGCCGAATTTCCGCGAGCAACCGGTCGAGGTCGATCACTTCGCTCACCAGCATGTCGCTGCCGTTCGCCAGCCGGGTCACCGCGGCGCTCGGGCCGGTGTCGCCGGTATAGGTGATGCTACGTCCGCCCAGGGTGAAGCGGTAGCTGAAGGACAGGTTGGCGGCGTCCGCCTTGCCGTCATGGTCGAAATGGCTGTTCGCCGCGACCTTGACGGTCGCGCCGCCGTCCAGAGCCACGCTCTGCCCATCTGCCAGTTCGACCACCCGGACCGATCCCGCCGGTGCGGGAGGCAGGGCGCCCAGGCCGAAGCCGATCCGCGCCGGCGGCGCCATCGACGCGACGATGCCGTCCACCAGCTGCTTTGTTCCCGGCGGGCCATAAACCGTCAGCTGGCCCGGAAACTGGTTCATCCAGCGCAGGCCGATCACCGCGCCAAGGCCCCCGCTATGATCCAGATGCAGGTGGCTGATAAACACGGTGCGGATCAGCCGCATGTCCATGCCCAGCTTCGCCAGCTGGTTCACGGTGCCGTCGCCGGTATCGACCAATATCTGCTGGTCGCCCGCGATCAGCAGGTTGGACGGTTCGGCCCGGTCGGCGGTAGGCACCGGACCGCCTGCCGTGCCCAGCGTCGTCCAGCGCAGCGCCGGGCACATCGGCGCCGCCGTGGCGGGCGTCCCCACGCTTCCCAGTCCGACAGCCGCAAACGCCAGTATCGGCATCCGTTGCATCACGCGCATCCTCCCATGTCCTCATGTCGCCATTATCATAACAGAATGCGAAGGGGGCGTTCTGCACCGCGCCCCCTTCACCAGATGCGGCCGCCTGTCAGAAGCGCAGTTCGGCCGACACGCCGACTGTGCGGCGGCCCTCGCGCGTCATCCAGTTCACGCGGCCGCCCGGATCGCTGAACGGCAGGCCGATGACGGCCGACTGGAACCGCTGGTCGAGCAGGTTGCGCACGAACAGGCCGATCCGCCAGTCGCCGTCTGGATGGCCGATGCCGGTATTGAGGCCGATCGTCCCATAGCCCGGCTGCGACGTAAAAGCCTGAACCGCCGCATATTGCACCCGGCTGCGCCAGTAGAAGTTGGCCGATGCGTCGAACGCCAGAGCGTCGTTGATCGGCAGCTTCACGTCCGCGCCCGCCGTGGCGCTATATTTGGGCGCGCCCGACAGCGGCTCGCCCTTTGCCTGCACCAGGCTGGTCGTGCCCTGGAGGTAGCAGGTGAAACCCGCCTTCACGACATCGGGGCACGCGGTCACATAGTCGGTGAACTTGGTGTCCGAATAGGTGAAGGAGGCGTTGAGCGAGAATTCGGGCGACACGCGCCAGCTGCTCTCCACCTCGAAGCCGTTGGCTTTGAAGCCGCCGGCATTTTCCGTCAGGAACTCCAGCCCGTTGAACACCGACGTCTGAAGATTGTTATAGGTATCGAAGAAGATGTTGGCGTTCAGCGTCACCGCCCGGTCGAACAGCTGCGACTTCACGCCGAAGGTGATGTCGCGCACCGTCTGCGGATTGACGTCGACCTTCTGCCCGGTGAGGCCGGAGAAGGTGACCGTCGGCCCCAGATAGCCACGCGCGATCGTGCCGTAAAGCATCAGGTCGCGATTGGGCTTGAACTGGAAGCCGAAGCGGCCGGACCAGTCGCCCTTCTTGGTCGATCCGGTGGTGAGCGGGCGCGCGGTGTAGAAGTTCACCCGGCCCGCGACCGGCGGTCCCGGAGGGCTGGGCGGGAAGGCCGGGTCGATGATCGAGAAGCTGGACGATTTCACCCAGTCATACTGGTAGCGTAGGCCGCCGATGACCGCGAACTGTTCGCTGACGTTGAACTTGCCGTCGAAGAAGGCGGCGAGCGAGTCGGAGCGGGTCTGGATGTTGCTCTGCCCGGCGGAGATGTTGACGATGAACGGGTTGAACGGCGCCGCAGGGCGCAACTGCGCGCGGTTGAAGTCGTTGCCGTCGCCCACCTTACGGCGCGACCCATAGATGCCGGACGTGAATTCCAGCGCGCTGCCCGATGGCGAGGTGATCCGCAATTCCTGGCTCAGGAAGGACTGATCGACGCCCGTGGGCTGCGCCGTGAAGATCGGCACGCTGCTGCCGTCGATGGCGAAACGCTGCGGACCTTCATCCAGACGCCGGTATGCGGTGATGGAGGTCAGGTTATAGTCGCCCAGCCCCAGGTTGATCTCCAGCGACGCGCCATAATTCTGCTCGCTGCTGTAGCTTTCATATTCCTCCGCCGACTTCGTGTTGTCGAAGCCGGGCACGATGCCGAGCGCCGCCAGATTGCCGTAGCGCGCGGCCATCAGCGGGTTGGCGAAGCTGGGCAGGCGGGCGATCGTCCACAACTGGCCGGGGCCCGTGCGGTCGATCTTCGAATAGTCGCCGATCAGGTAGAAGCTGAGCGTGTCGGACGGCTCGAACAACAGCTTGGCGCGCGCGCCATAGCTTTCCTCCCCGCCCCACTTCTTCTTGAGCGTGACATTGTTAACGAAGCCGTCGTTGCGGCGGTAGAAGCCGAACAGCCCGAGCGCGGTGTTGGCGCTCAACGGCAGGTTGAGGCTGCCGTTCAGGTTCACCTCGTTCAGTTCGCCATAGGAGCCGAAGACCTTGCCGCCGATCTTGTCGAAGGTCGGCTTCCTGGTCGTGATGTTGACCACGCCGGACGATGCGTTCTTGCCGAACTGCGTGCCCTGCGGTCCTTTGAGCACCTCGACCCGCTCCAGGTCGCCCAGGCTGTTGACCGGGTTGCCGAAGGGGATGACGACATTGTCCACCACGGTGCCGACATTCTGCTCCGACGAGCTGGAAAAGCCGCCCGCCGTACCGACGCCGCGCAGGCGGAAGCCGCTGTCGTTGGGCGAGGTGCCGAACTGCACGCCGGAAAACTGATACTGGATGTCGGTCAGCCGCTGGAACCCGCCTTCGGCCAGCTGCTCGCCGCCGATCGCGGACACGGCGATCGGCACGTCCTGCAGGCGCTCGGCGCGGCGCGTCGCGGTGACGACGATGTCCGCCCCGCCGCCCGCAGCGGGCGTTTCGGCCGCTTCCTGCGGCGCGGCATCTTGTGCGAAGGCCGGCACGGCAAGCGCCAGGACGCTGGCGGTGCCGAGCGCCGCAACGGTCAGTTTCAACTTGTTCATGGTCATTCCTCCCCTTCTTTTGAATTGGGTCGATCGGGCTTATTGTTCGTCGATGATGCGGTGGGAGAGCGTGCCGATGACGCCGATGGAAACCTCCACCCGGTCGCCGGCCTGCATGTAGAGCGGCGGCGTGCGTTTATCGCCGACCCCGCCGGGCGTGCCGGTCGCGATCACGTCGCCGGGGCTTAATGGCGTGAAGGCGCTGACATATTCGATGACCGTGGGAATATCCCAGATCATGTCGCTGATCGGCTGGTCCTGCACCAGTTCGCCGTTGAGGCGGGTCTGCACACGCTGGGCACCCAGATCCGCGATGCTGTCCGCCATAACGAGCGCCGGGCCGAAGCCGCCGGTGCCGGGAAAGGTCTTGCCGGGCGTGAACTGGATATTGTGCCGCTGCCAGTCGCGCGCGGTGCCGTCGTTGAAGCAGGCATAGCCCGCGACATGCGCCATGGCGTCGGCGGCGGCGACCTTGTGGCACGGCTTGCCGATAACGACCGCCAGTTCGCCTTCATAGTCGAAGCGGGTCGTGACGGCCGGCTTCACCATCGGCTGCCCGTCCGCGATCAGGCTGTCGGCGTAGCGCACGAAGATCGCCGGATGCGCCTTCTGCTCGCGCCCCGTTTCCTTGACATGCTCGGCATAGTTGAGGCCGACGCACAGGATTTTGGCCGGATCCGGGATCACCGGCAGCGGCACGACATCGGCCGCGGCGAAGGTCGCGCCGTCCGCCAGCGTGGCGAGCGCGCCGTTCGCCAGCGCCGCTTTCAGGCTCGGCGTCGCATCGGTCGCCAGTTCGACGATCGTCTCGCCCTCCTGGCGGCCGAAGCTGGGCGTGCCGTCGGGGCGGCGGAAGCTGACGTAACGCATCAGTGATTGTCCTCTGTCAGGGTAAAGAGGGGTTGCGGTGCCCAGTCGCGGCGGTGGCGGAATTTCTCCTCCGCCGCGCGCAGCCCGGCGAAGTCCTTGTCCGACATGCCCCACTGGTCGATCCGCCCCTCGGGCCAGGTCCAGTCGTCCGGCTCGCCGGTGCGATAATCCTCCGGCACCTTTTCCACGGCGGTCGAAAATTCGATGACGGGGCCGCCCGCTCCCGGCCCAAAGGGCGCGATGAAATAGGCAAAGACGTTCGCCCCCGGCCCATGCCGCCCCGGTCCCCATGCCGGGGCCATATCCTGATCGCGCAACCGCCCGATGCCCCGCATCACCGCGTCCAGATCGGCCATTTCGAAGGCAATATGGTTGAGGCTGGCGAAGCCCGCGCGAGCGAAGGCGGTGGAATGGTGCGACTCGTTGCAGCGCACGAACACCATGCCCTTCGTCCGGTCCGACACGCGGAAGCCCAGCGCCTGCTCGACAAGATGGCCGGTCGCTTCGGCGTCCACGCTGTTGAACACCACATGGGTCAGCTTCACCGGCAGGTCCGCGCCGTCGATCGGCTCCACCTCCTGCGCGTCGGCCAGGAAGCGCAGCAACTCGCCCTCGGCCAGTTCGACGAGGATGCCATCGCCGCCGCCCGGATCGGTCGAGACGGTCGGCGTGGCCGGCAGGCCGGATGCCGCGACGCTCCGCTTCAGCTGCGCCAGCCGCTCGGCCGTGCAGGTGAAGGTGGTGGAGCGGACATAGGCGTCCGCCGATTCCTCCAGCGCCACGAGATAGGGGAATGTGCCCGACCCGCGCAGATAATGTGTAGAGCCTTCGACGACTGCGGGCGCCATGCCCCAGATGTCGGTCAGGAAGGCGGCGGCCTGCGCCGCGCCCGGCAGCGCAAGTTCGATGCTGCGCAGCTTCATGCTTTGTCTCCATGGAAAAGGCCGGCGGCCTCTATGCCCGCGATGGCGCAGGCTTCGTCGCGCTCGCCCGTGTCGCCGCTGATCCCGACGGCGCCGATCACCGCTCCTTCCACGTCCCGGATCAGGACGCCGCCGGGCGACAGAGCTAGCTGGCCGGTTGCGGCCGCCACGCTCTGAAAGAAGACGGGATTTGACGCCGCGCGCGCCGCCAGCGTCCGCGTGTCCGCGCCCATCCCCAGCGCGCCGGCGGCCTTGGCCCGGGCGATGTCGAACCGGAACAGGCTGGCGCCATCCTCGCGCAGCATCGCGACCGGATGCGCGCCGGCGTCCAGCACGACGATGGCGAGCGGCTGGGCGCTGTCGGCCCGCGCTTGCGCCAATGCAGCGTCGATGATCATGCGCGCCTGGGCGAGGGGGAAGCTCATGCGGCGATCTCCTGACGGGCGGCCCCGGCCAACCGCGCATCGCGCCGGGCAATGAGGTCGGCGGGACGCCCGGTGCCGAAAACATAATGGTCGGGGCGGACCAGCACCGCGTCGGCGTTGCGCGCGGCGAGCCAATCCGCCACCGCCCCACCGTCGTCGAGCGTCGCAAGATCGACCACGGTGATGTCTCCGCCCGCGACCGCCCCGCGCGTGAACAACCGCCAGCCGCCGCCGGTCACATCGTCGAGCAACGCCCCGCCCACGCGCGGCTGGATGAAGCGTTCGCCCGCGCCCGGCGTGCCGGTGGCGACGATGCCGGTCGCGATCGCGGGAATGAGGTCGGCGGCGGTGCCATACTGCGCGCCCCTGCCCGCCTCCCGCATTGCCGTGTCGCGCGCCGCCGCCGCGTCCGGGTCCAGCATACAGATGTAGCGCCCGGCATCGACGGCGGCGGAAATCACCGCGCGGACATGGGGATCGCGCTCGGGCTGGTAGCTGTCGAGCAGGCTGTCGGGCGCGCCACTGCGCAGCACCGCCTCCAGCTTCCAGGCGAGGTTGGCGGCATCGCGCATCCCGTGGCACATGCCCTGCCCGAAGAAGGGCGGCGTCTGGTGCGCGGCGTCGCCAGCGAGGAACACGCCGCCCTGCCGCCACCGCTCGGCGATGAGACCGTGGAAGCGATAGGTCGCCGCGCGCACGATCCGGTGCGGCACATCCGCCAGATAGGGTGCGACCAGCGCGGCCACGGCGTCGGGCTGCATCATCGCCCGGTCGTCCTCGCCGGGCAGCAGCATGAATTCCCAGCGACGATGATTGCCGCGCCCCGGCACGATGGTCGCGGGCCGCCGGGGATCGCACATCATGACCGACAGCTTTTGCAGGTCCGCCGCGTCCGGCACGCCCCACAGGTCGGGGAAGCGCACCGGCCCGTCCACTTCCGCGTCGACCACCAGCCAGGGTTCCTCGAACCCGAGGTCGTCGAGCGCGATGCCCAGCGCCTTGCGCACCGCGCTGCGCGCGCCGTCGCAGGCGATGACGTAGCGGGCGCGTTCGCTCCGCCCGCCCGACAGGCGCAGCGTCAGGCCCTCGCCGTCCTGCTCCAGCCCCTCGAACGCGACACCGAAGTGGACAGTTACATGGGGATATGCGGCAAGCGCCGCGCGGAGATGATCCTCCAGCTCGGGCTGGTAGAAGAAATAGTCGTTGGACCAGCTGAACGGCCGCGCCCGGCCCACCGTGCCCATGTAACGGATGACGCCATGGTCCGCGCCGACGTGCAGATGCCCCTGCGTGTCGCGCATGTCGGGGGCGACCCGGTCGATGACGCCGGCCGACTGGAACAGGCGCATCATCTCATGATCGAGATGGACCGCGCGCGGCAGCGGATAGGGGTGCGCCGCCTGCTCGATCACCAGGACCGACAGGCCGGATTTGCCAAGGAGATTGGCCGCAAAGGCCCCCACCGGCCCGCAGCCGATGATCGCGACATCGAACATGGGACTGTCTTTCGGTTCAGGCGGCCACGGGTTGGTCGACAGGCGCCTTATGCATCCGGCCGCCTATCATTATCATATTGATATTATTGGTATTTTGCAGGATCGTCACATCCGTTGCCGGATCGCCGGCGACCAGCAGCAGGTCGGCGAGGAAACCCGCTTTCACCTGTCCAACTTGCTGTCCCATCAGCTGTCCGCCCAGCATCGTCGCGGCGCTCAGCGCCTCGGCCGGGGTGAAGCCGTACAGGCGCACGAAATGCTCCAGGTCGCGGGCATTGCGGCCATGGGGGTTGAAGGGGAAGCCATAGTCGCCGCCCGGCAGGATGCGCACGCCCCGCGCCTTGAGCTTTGGCACCAGCGCCTTTTCCAGTTCCAGCCGCTCCGCTGCGCTGGCCTTCATCGCGCTCATGTCGATATGGGGCGGCGGGCTCGCTTCCAGCGCGGCGACCGACACGCCGGGACCGGGGGCGTAGAAAATCTCGTCCTTCCTCGCCGCCATCATCTCGATTGCGGCCTCGTCGGCGAAGGAGCAGTGGTAGAGGATGCGCGCGCCCGCCTCCAGCGCCAGTTCTATGGCGCGCGGCGAATAGGCATGGGTCGCGATCCAGAGGCCCGCCTCTTTCGCCGCCTGCCCCGCCGCTTCCATCTCCGCGTCGGTGTAGAGGATGTCGCCCGACGATCCGGGCTTCAAGGCATCCTCGCCGGAAAGCACCAGCTTCAGCGACTTGACCCCCTCCGCCGCGCAATAGGCGACGAAGGCGCGCATCGCATCCGGCCCGCGCCCGTTGAACACGTCGCCGGTCTCGACGCCTTCCGCGCCTTCCGGGCTGCGCTCCAGCGTCGAGGGGACGAGGCGCGGCCCCGGCGTCTCGCCCGCCGCGATCGCGCGGGCCAGCTCCGGCTCGATCCCGTCGCCCAGCGCGCCGGCCGAATAGAGGCTGGTGAAGCCGTGGTCGAGCAGCACGCGGGCATTGCGCCACGCGGCGACCTTCAACTCCTCGGGCGGCAGGATGAATTGGTGGTAGATTTTCTCGACCGAGCTGCCCCAGGTCAGGTGGGTGTGGCTGTCGACCATGCCGGGCATCAGCGTCGCGCCCTGCCCGTCGATCTCCACATCGGCGGCGACCGCCGCGATGACGGCGGGGTCGGTCAGCACGTCGGCGATGCGATCGCCCTCAACGACCACCGCGCCGGGGAAGGGATCGCTGCCCGTCCCGTCGAAAATGGCGATGTTGCGGATCAGTTGCCGCACGGCGGTCTCTCCCGAAAGCTCTTGTCCCGATCCTTATGCCGTCGCTTGTCCGCAAAGAAAAATAATGATTTTTTGGATCGTCATAGCGTCCCACTATGGTTGAGCGTCTCGAACAGCGCCTCGCCCAGCCGCGACAGCCGCCGTCCGGCGAGCCGCCGCACGCCGATGCTCCGGTGAAAGGAGGCTTCCTCCAGCGTGATCGCGCGCAACACGCCGATGGACAGCTCCGCCGCCGCCACCTGCCGCGGCAGGATGGTGACGCGCTGGCTGCCCCGCACCATCGCCTTGGTCGTCAGCAGCGAATCGCAGCGGATGATGTCCTGCGGCACCGGCAGGTCGGCGGCCATGAACAGCGCGTCCACCTGCCGGCGGAACGCGCCCCTCGCCTCGGGCAGCACCCAGCGCATCGACGCGGTGGCGCGGAGCGACAGGCGGCTGGGCAGATGATCATTCTGCCGCCCGACGATGAGGGCGAAGGGATCGCGCGAGAAGGTGTGCTCCTCGATGCCCTCGGGCGGTTGCTCGATCCCGGTGGTGACGAAGGCCAGCTCGATCTCGCCCCGGTGCAGCATGGCGGCCAGGTCATGGTCCGGCCGCTCCACCACATGCAGGCTGAACCGCCCGATCCGCGTTTCCAGCCGCCGCACGGCGTCCGGCAGCAGACTGACGAGCGCGCCCGGCGTCCCGCCGACCCGCAGCGGGCCGGTAATGCCCGCGCTGGCCAGCTTCACCTCCGCCTCCACGTCGGCCATCAGGCTGTCGATCGCCTCCGCCCGGCGCAGCAGCGCCTCTCCCTCCGCCGTCAGGGCGATGCCGCTGCGCGACCGCTCGAACAAGGACGCGCCGAGCGACTGCTCCAGCTGGGCGATCGCGTTCGACACCGAGGGTTGCGAGATGTTGAGCGCCCGCGCGCCGCCGCTGATGCTGTTGGCGCGGCACACGGCCAGGAAGGTGCGGATCGCGCGCGGGTCGATCATGCGGCCGCGCCGGCGCCGATGATCGCGGCATAGTCGGCGGGATCGACATTGCTGCCCGACAGGACGACCACGCTGGCGCCGTCGCACGGCGGGGCGAGGCCCGCCAGCACCGCCGCCAGCGCCACCGCCCCGCCCGGCTCCACCACCAGCTTGAGCGCGGCGAAGGCAAAGCGCATCGCGTCGCGCACCTGATCGTCGGTGACGGCCAGGCCGCCCGCCGCCAGCGCGCGCAGGATCGGGAAGGTCAGCGCGCCGGGGCTGGGCGAAAGCAGCGCGTCGCAGATGCTGCGCGCGTCGGGCGCGACAGCCTCGCGCACCCCGCTGGCGAGCGAGCGGGCGGTGTCGTCGAATTCGGCCGGCTCGACGGTGTAGAGCGCAGTATCCGGCGATCGCGCCTTCACCGCCGTGGCGATGCCGGCGGAGAGGCCGCCGCCGCCGCAACAGACGAGGATCTGGCCGACAGCCGCGCCGGCTGCCACCGCCTGATCCAGGATTTCGAGGCCCGCCGTGCCCTGCCCGGCGATGATGAACGGATCGTCGAACGAAGGCACCAGGGTCGCGCCGCGCTGCTCGGCCAGCGCCGTGGCGATCGCCTCCCGGCTTTCGCTGCGCCGGTCATAGGGCACGACCTGCGCCCCCAGCGCGCGCGTGTTGGCGATCTTGATGGCGGGCGCATCGGCGGGCATGACGATCGTGGCAGGCATGTCGAGCATCCGCGCCGCCGCCGCCACCCCCTGCGCATGATTGCCCGACGACCAGGCGACGACCCCGGCCGTCCGTTCCCGCGCTGTCAGCCGCGCGAGACGGTTGTATGCGCCACGGAACTTGAACGAGCCGGTGCGCTGCGCGCCCTCGAATTTCAGCAGCACGCGCCGCCCCGCCCGCTCGTTCAGCGCTGCGTTTTCCAGCAAGGGCGTGCGTGCGGCTGCCGGCGCGATCACCCGCGCCGCGTCCTCCACATCGGCGATGCTGATGACAAGTCGGCTATCCATAGGCTGCTCCTTTGCCTCTCCTTAGCGGCGCACAAGGCTGGATAGAAGCGCCAATGGCGACCGCGCGGCCCTCTTGCGGCACCGGCATGGCATGATGTAAATATGATATCAGATTAAACGGAGACGACCGATGCCCCTGCTTCAGGCCACCCGCGAAAAATCCGTCGCGACAGTCAGCGGCTATGCGATGCTGCTGGTCCTTGCCCTCTCGATCCTCGGCGGGCTGTTCGCGCTCAGCCTGCTTGCGGCCGGACAGGGCGGTGCGGGCGCGGGGATGCTGCTGCTCTGCGGACTGGTTTTCTTCCTGACCGTGCCCGGCTTCTACCTGATCCAGCCCAACCAGGCCGCCGCCATCCTGCTGTTCGGCGACTATAAGGGCACGGACCGCAAGCCCGGCCTGCGCTGGGTGCTGCCCTGGCTGAGCCGGCAGAAGATCAGCGTGCGCGTCCACAACGTCACGTCCGAAAAGCTCAAGATCAACGACAAGCGCGGCAACCCGGTGGAAATCGCGTCCAACGTGGTGTGGCGCGTCACGGACACCGCGCAGGCCTTGTTCGACGTCGATGATTATAAGGCGTTCGTGGAAATCCAGATAGAGAGCGCGGTGCGGGCGATCGGATCGCGCTATCCCTATGACGATTTCGAGCATGAGGAAAAGACGCTGCGCGGCGATGGCGCGCATGTCGCCGACGAATTGCAGGCGGAATTGCAGGAACGGGTCGCGATCGCCGGGGTGAGCGTGGACGAATGCCGCCTCACCCACCTCGCCTATGCGCCGGAGATCGCGCAGGCGATGCTGCGCCGGCAGCAGGCCGAAGCGGTGATCGCCGCGCGCACCCGGCTGGTGGAGGGCGCCGTGACGATGGTGGAACTGGCGCTCGATCAGTTGTCCGCCAAGAATGTGGTCGAACTGGACGACGAGCGCCGCGCCGCGATGGTCAGCAACCTGATGGTCGTGTTGTGCGGCGAGCGCGACACCCAGCCGGTCGTCAATACAGGCACGCTCTACCAATAGGCGCGGGCGAGGTGGCCAAGGACGACATTCTCGCGCGCAAGGCCTTTCCGCTGCGCATCGACCCGGCGCTCTACGCCGCGCTGGAACGCTGCGCGGCGGCGGAGTTCCGCAGCGTCAACGCACAGGTCGAGATGCTGCTGCGCGACGCGCTGCGCCGAAGGGGGGTTGCCTTGCCGGAACCGGACACGCGGCGGCGCGGTCGCCCGCCCCGGCCGGACCGGCCGGATGCCGGTGACGGCGAGAGGTAGGCGCGGATGACGATTAGATGACAAGCTCGATCAATGATGCAGGGACTGATCGCTTTTCCCACTTAGGCCGACCGAGAAAAGCAATTTCCCTTGGACATGCCACGTCCCTACATGGGTCGGGCAACGGCAACCCCTTAAGCAAGGAACTGGACAGCCTATGGCTCTCATCAACACTCCCGTGAAGCCCTTCTCGGCAACCGCCTACAAGGAAGGCAAGTTCGTCGACATCACCGACGCCGACGTGAAGGGCAAGTGGGCCGTCTTCTTCTTCTACCCCGCCGACTTCACCTTCGTCTGCCCGACGGAACTGGAAGACCTGGCCGACATCTACCCGACCCTCCAGGGCATGGGCGTGGAAGTCTATTCGGTGTCGACCGACACCCATTTCAGCCACAAGGCCTGGCACGATACCTCGCCGGCCATCGGCAAGATCAACTATTACATGGTCGGCGACCAGAACCATGCGCTCGCCAACCAGTTCGACGTTCTGCGTGAGGGCGTGGGCCTTGCCGATCGCGGCACCTTCGTGCTCGATCCCGAAGGCGTGATCCAGCTGGTGGAAATCACCCCCGAGGGCGTGGGCCGCAACGCCGCCGAACTGCTGCGCAAGATCAAGGCGCTCCAGTACTGGACCAGCCATCCGGGCGAAGTCTGCCCCGCCAAGTGGGAAGAAGGCGCGGAAACCCTCGCCCCCTCGCTCGACCTGGTCGGCAAGATCTAAGACGCCGCCGGCGTCCTGAAAGGCGCCGGGTTCCGAAAGCCAAAAGCGGAACCCGGCGGACCTTTCCCCTCTTTACATATCGAAGCACAACCATCGGGGTTTTCGGGTCGCACCGTTCCCCGGGACGGGCGGCCTGCGTTTTCTCTCCCGCGCGGCGGCCCGCCTTCCTTCATCGGAGCCAGACTATGTTGGACGCAAATCTCAAGGGCCAGCTCAAGACCTATCTGGCGAACATCACCCAGCCGATCGAGCTGGTGGCGTCGCTGGATGAAGGCGGCAAGTCCCGCGAAATGGAAAGCCTGCTGCGCGAGATCGCCGAACTTTCGGACAAGGTGTCGCTGTCGCTGGCCGGCGCAGACAAGCGCAAGCCGAGCTTCATGATCCGCCGTGTCGGCACCGACATCGGCGTGACCTTCGCCGGGCTGCCGATGGGGCATGAATTCACTTCGCTCGTGCTCGCCCTCCTACAGGTCGGCGGCCATCCGTCGAAGGCGGCGCAGGATCTGATCCAGCAGATCAGGGATCTGGACGGCGACTATGCGTTCGAAACCTATTTCTCGCTGTCGTGCCAGAACTGCCCCGACGTGGTGCAGGCGCTGAACCTCATGAGCGTCCTCAATTTCCGGATCAGCCATGTCGCGATCGACGGCGCGCTGTTCAAGGAGGAGGTGGACGGGCGCAAGGTCATGGCCGTGCCGACCGTGTTCCTGAACGGCGAACCCTTCGCGTCGGGCCGCATGGAGCTGGAGCAGATCGTCGCGAAGATCGACAGCGGCGCGGAAGCGCGCGCGGCCGAGAAGATCAAACGCCAGGACCCGTTCGAGGTGCTGGTCGTCGGCGGCGGCCCGGCGGGCGCTGCGGCGGCCATCTATGCCGCGCGCAAGGGCATCCGCACCGGCGTGGCGGCTGAACGCTTCGGGGGTCAGGTGCTCGACACCATGGACATCGAGAATTTCATCTCCGTGTCCCGCACCGAAGGGCCGAAGCTGGCGTCGGCGCTGGAGGCGCACGTCAAGGATTATGACGTCGAGATCATGAACCTGCAAAAGGCGGCGAAGCTGATCCCGGCGCGCACCGAGGGCGGCTATCACGAAGTCGTGCTGGAAAACGGCGCATCGCTCAAGGGCCGCACCGTCATCCTCTCCACCGGCGCGCGCTGGCGGCAGATGGGCGTGCCGGGCGAGGACGAGTATAAGAACAAGGGCGTGGCCTATTGCCCGCACTGCGATGGCCCGCTGTTCAAGGGCAAGCGCGTCGCGGTGATCGGCGGCGGCAACAGCGGCGTCGAGGCCGCGATCGACCTCGCCGGCATCGTCGCCCATGTGACGCTGATCGAATATGACAGCCAGCTTCGCGCCGACGCCGTGTTGCAGCGGAAACTGGCCAGCCTGCCGAACGTGAAGATCATCACCTCGGCGTTGACGACCAAGGTCGATGGCAATGGCGAACGGGTGACGGGCCTCAGCTACAAGGACCGCAACCACGGCACCGAGCATGACATCGAGCTGGAGGGCATCTTCGTGCAGATCGGCCTCGTCCCCAACACCGAATGGCTCAAGGACGCGATCGCCCTGTCCCCGCGCGGCGAGATCGAGATCGACGCGCGCGGCGAAACGAGCCAGCCGGGCATCTTCGCGGCGGGGGACTGCACGACCGTGCCCTACAAGCAGATCGTCATTGCGATGGGCGCGGGATCGACGGCGGCGCTGTCCGCCTTCGACTATCTCATCCGCCTGCCGGCCAGCGAGGAAGCCGCGCAGGCGGCCTGATCGCAGGACGCAGATCGCAAGGTCAAGCCAGCGGCCGATCCGGCGACGGGTCGGCCGCTTCGTGTGTCGGCCGCGTTTCGGGCAAGCGCCACAGCACCGGCAGCACGCAGATGCCGACCAGCGCCACCATCGCCCCGGGGGTCAGCGGCCAGCCACTCGCCGCGGTCAGCCGGTGCGCAAGCCAGGGCGCGAAGCCGCCGAAGATCGCCGTCGCGCTGGTGGCGCCGAAGGCAAGGCCGCTCAGCCGTCCTTCGCCGGGGAATTGCTCGGCGGTGGCGACCGCGCCGACCGCGCTCACCGCGCCGCCGAGGCAGGCGAGCAGCACCGCCCCCAGCAACGCAGGCGCGAACGCCCCCTGCATCAGCGCGAACATGGGAATGGGCAGCAGCAGCGCGGCCAGCGCCAGCGCCAGCAGCATCGGCCGCCGTCCCCACCGGTCGGCCATCAGGCCCGTGAGCGGCGTCACCACGATGACCGCCAGCGCCGCGAGCGTCGACAGCCAGAGCGCGTCACCCTCCCCCACCGTGCCGATGCTGGTCAGGAAGGCGGGGACATAGGTGATGCCGACATAATAGGTGATCGACCCCAGCGCCGAGATCGCAAAGCCCCGCCCGATCGCGGCGCGATGATGGCGCAGGCTGTGGCGCAACGGGCTGGCGGGCACCCGCGCCTGCGCCTGCTGCCGCAGGAAATCGGGCGATTCGGCCAGGGTCGACCGGGCGAGCAGGATGGTGCCGGCCAGCGCCGCGCCGAAAAGGAACGGGATGCGCCAGCCCCATTCGATCAGCGCGCCATCGTCCATCAGCGCCACCGTCAGCGCGGACAGCCCCGCCGCGAGCAAGGCGCCCACCTCGCTCGCCGCCGACGCGAGCGAGGTGATGAGGCCGCGCCGCCCGGCAGGCGACAGTTCGAGCAGATAGGCGACCACCCCGGTATATTCGCCGCCGACGGAGAAGGCCATGATGCAGCGCAGGCCGACCATCATCCACCCGGCCGCGGGGCCGACCTGCGCATGGGTGGGCAGCAGCGCCGTCGCCAGCATCGCGGCGGTCATCAGCCCCATCGACAGCAGCATCGTCGTGCGCCGGCCGTGGCGGTCGCCGATATGGCCAAAGACGATCGCGCCCACCGGCCGCATCAGGTAAGCGAGCGCGAACCCCGCCAGCGCGTCCGCCAGCCCCACCGCGCCGCCGCCGAAGAAGGTCCGGGACAGGACCGTCGCGAAATAGAGATAGAGGGTGAAATCATACCATTCGACGATGGTGGAAAGGCCCGCGACGATCAGCGACCGGCTGGACTGGACCTGACCCGGCATCGATGCTCCTTCCCTGATCGTTCCGGCCCAACGCCGGCCTTCCTCTATCGATCCCGCCGGCCCCACGATCCGAAGATGGCGGGGTCGACCTCCAGCATCGGCGGCTCAGCATCCGTCCCAATCGGAGCGAGCGGTCGGGCGCTTGGTCGCGCCGCGCCGAAGCTGACCACCGTGCTGCCGGGATCGGCCAGCACCAGCGGATCGAGCCGGATCGCGGCGCTGAGGCGATCCTGCGTCACCGCGACCGGCGTGCCGATCTGCGTCAGCGCGAACAGCTGCCGCGCGAAGGCATAGGGCAGGCGGATGCAACCATGGCTGGCGGGATAGCCCGGATCATGCCCGGCATGAAGCGCGATCCCGTCCCACGTCAGCCGCTGCATGAAGGGCATGGGCGCGTTGCTGTAAAGGTTGGAGCGATGCCATTGCCGCTTTTGCAGGATCGGGAAGTCGCCGGTGGGGGTGCGGTGCCCTTTCATGCCGGTGGACACGCGCGCCACGCCGATCAACCGGTCGCCGTCATAGACATGGATGCGCTGCTTCTCGATGCTGACGACCATGTAGAGCGGCCCGGCGAACGGACCCTGCGCCAGCCAGCGATAGGCGCCGGGGCTGAGCGCCTCGTCCCCCCCGTCCTGTGCCCGGCCGGCGGACGCGCCCAGCGCGAGCGCGGCGAAGAGGACGAGCAGGGACGGGAAGCGGGCGGGCATAACCACTTCTTAACCATGATCGCCGCCAGCGCCAGCACCCGGTTCGGCCCGGTCCCGCCGTGGGACAGCCGGGGAAGCCACACCGGGCCCGCAACAATATGACAGCGGCACGGCTCTCACCGTCACGACAAGCCCGGCATGGGCGGTCAGGAGGAATAATATGTTTCCCCGCGACCCCCTTGGCTGTAGAGGGACCGCTTTCCAGACGCATCCAAGGACTTGCGACAATGCCCGCCTACCGTTCCCGCACCACCACCCATGGCCGCAACATGGCGGGCGCGCGGGGACTCTGGCGCGCGACGGGGATGAAGGACGAGGATTTCGGCAAGCCGATCATCGCCATCGCCAACAGCTTCACCCAGTTCGTGCCGGGCCACGTCCACCTCAAGGATCTTGGCCAGCTTGTCGCGCGGGAGATCGAGGCGGCGGGCGGCGTCGCCAAGGAATTCAACACCATCGCGGTCGACGATGGCATCGCCATGGGCCATGGCGGGATGCTTTATTCGCTGCCCAGCCGCGACCTGATTGCCGACAGCGTCGAATATATGGTCAACGCCCATTGCGCCGACGCGATCGTGTGCATCTCCAACTGCGACAAGATCACGCCCGGCATGTTGATGGCGGCGATGCGGCTCAACATCCCCGTCGTGTTCGTGTCCGGCGGGCCGATGGAGGCGGGCAAGGTCGTGCTGCGCGGCAAGACACAGGCGCTCGATCTGGTCGATGCGATGGTCGTGGCCGCCGACGAAAGCTATACCGACGAGGAGGTGAAGGTTATCGAGCGCTCGGCCTGCCCGACCTGCGGGTCCTGCTCGGGCATGTTCACCGCCAATTCGATGAACTGCCTGACCGAAGCGCTGGGCCTGTCGCTGCCGGGCAACGGATCGACCCTTGCCACCCATGCCGACCGCGAACGGCTGTTCCGCGAGGCCGGACACCTGATCGTCGACATCACCAAACGCTATTATGAGCAGGACGACACCAGCGTCTTGCCCCGCTCGATCGCCAGCTTCGCCGCGTTCGAAAACGCGATGAGCCTCGACATCGCCATGGGCGGGTCATCGAACACGGTGCTGCACCTGCTGGCCGCCGCCTATGAAGGGGGCGTCGATTTCACCATGGCCGACATTGATCGGCTGTCGCGCCGGGTGCCGTGCCTGTGCAAGGTCGCGCCGGCCAAGAACGACGTGCATATGGAGGATGTCCACCGCGCCGGCGGGATCATGGCGATCCTGGGCGAACTGGAACGCGCGGGGCTGATCGACGCCAGCCTCCCCACGGTCCATAGCCGAACGCTTGGCGATGCTCTCGCCCGCTGGGACATCGGCCGCACGAATAGTGAGGAGGTGCGCAACTTCTACCGCGCGGCCCCCGGCGGCGTGCCCACGCAGGTGGCGTTCAGCCAGTCGGCCCGGTGGGACGAACTCGACACCGACCGCGAGCAGGGCGTGATCCGCTCGGTCGAACATGCGTTTTCAAAGGACGGCGGCATCGCCGTCCTCTACGGCAATCTCGCGCCCGAAGGCTGCATCGTGAAGACGGCGGGCGTGGACGAAAGCATCCTCGTCTTCCATGGCACCGCCCGCGTTTATGAAAGCCAGGACGCGGCCGTCGCCGGTATCCTGGGCAACGAGGTCAAGGCGAACGATGTCGTCATCATCCGCTACGAAGGGCCGAAGGGCGGGCCGGGGATGCAGGAAATGCTCTATCCGACCAGCTATCTGAAATCGAAGGGGCTGGGCAAGGCCTGCGCGCTCATCACCGACGGGCGCTTTTCGGGCGGGACGTCCGGCCTGTCGATCGGCCATGTCTCGCCCGAAGCGGCCGAGGGTGGCCTCATCGCGCTGGTGGAGACGGGCGACCCCATCGTCATCGACATCCCCGCCCGCGTCATCAAGGTCGATCTGGACGACGCCCTTCTCGCCGCCCGCCGCGCCGAGATGGAGGCACGGGGCGCGAAGGCATGGAAGCCGTTCGGCCGCAAGCGCGAGGTCTCGCCGGCGCTGCGCGCCTATGCCGCGATGACCACCAATGCCGCAAAGGGCGCGGTGCGCGACGTCAGCCAGATCGAGCGGTGATCCGGTGGCCGGCCGAAGCCGGCTGGCTGCCTCTCCTCACCCGTGCCCATCGCGATTCTGTTTGCCAGCGATGGCATAGCGATTTACTCCGGCTGGAAAGGAAAGCCTTATGGGCCGAGAGGATCGCACATGCCAATCGACACCAGCCGCCGCTGGCTCGCCGGATCGCTGATGACCATGCCGGTCTGGCCCGCCTGCGCCGCGCCGATCCGCCGCGACATGGCGTCGATCCTGGATTTCGGCGCAAGGCCGGACGGGCAGACGATCAACAGCGCGGCCATCCAGGCGACGATCGACGCCGTGGCGGCGAAGGGGGGCGGCACGGTGCTGGTCCCACCCGGCACCTTCGTCAGCGGCGCGCTGTTCCTCAAGCCCGGCGTCCATCTCCATCTCGCGGCCGGCGCGGTGCTGAAATGCACGCTCGACATGACGCATTTCCCGCCGCGCCGCACCCGGATCGAAGGGCATTTCGAGCCGAGCTACACCCCTGCCCTGCTCAACGCCCATGCCTGCCACGGGCTGCGCATCAGTGGGGAGGGCGTGCTGGACGGCGACGGACGACCGCTCTGGGACCGTTTCTGGAAGGCGCACGCCGCCGCGCCCGACCCCGCCAATTTCCCGAACCTCAGCTTCCCGCGCGCCCGGCTCGCCCTGATCGAGGACTGCCGCGACGTGACGGTCGAAGGCGTGACCTTCAAGGATTCGCAGTTCTGGAACCTGCACCTCTACAAGTGCGAGGGCGTGACCGTCCGCAACGCGCGCTTCGTGGTGCCCGACGATTATAGGCAAGCGCCCAGCACCGACGGCATCGACGTGGACAGCTGCCGCCGGATGCTGATCGAGGGCTGCTATTTCTCCGTCACCGACGATTGCATCGCCGCCAAAGGGTCCAAGGGGCCGCGCGCCATGGAGGACAAGGACAGCCCGCCGGTGGAGGACGTGCATGTGCGCGACTGCCATTTCCGGCGCGGTCATCACGCGCTCGCCTGCGGCAGCGAGGCGACGATCGTGCGCAATGTGCTGGTGGAGCGGTGCCGCGTCACCGGCGACATGGTGCTGGCCCGGCTGAAGCTGCGCCCCGACACGCCGCAACGCTATGAGAATGTCCGCTTCGACGACATCGAGCTGGACAGTTCGGACGGCACAATTCTGGGCGTGGAGCCGTGGAGCCAGTACCGGAATCTGGGCGACGCCGCGCCGCCGCAATCGACGGTCCGCAACCTGACCTTCTCGCGCCTTAAGGGGCGGTTCGGCGGCTTTGGCCTCATCCGCCCCAATCCCGGCCAGACCCGCATCAGCGACGTGCTGCTGCGCGACATCGACCTGCGCCTCGCCCGGCCGGACCTGGTGGCGGAGGGGGTCGAAAGGCTGCGGTTCGAGCAGGTTCGGGTGAACGGCCGGACGGTGAGTGGGCCGGCCGCGACGCACTGATCGAAAACCGGTTGCAACTGTCTCAGTCGCTGTCGCACTGCCTGTCCACGCGGCGCGGACGGAGCGACGGGAGGGCGGATCGATCCGCCCTCCCGCTTGGCGTCAGAACGTCTTCTTGAGGCTGGTATACCAGTAGCGCGCCTGCGGCGTGTACACGCTCGACAGATAGCCGCCCGAGGAGAAGGGCGGGTTCTTGTCGAAGATGTTGCGCGCGCCCACCTGGATTGACGTGCCGTCCAGCGGCCCCGCGCCCTTGAACGTATATTGCGCGTAGAGGTTGACCGTCGTCTGCCCCTTCACCACCCATTTGGTGTTGTTGGCGTCGAACACGGCATTTTCATATACATCGTCGATGAACTGGGTGAAGGCGCCGATCTTCACCGGCCCCATCGTCCAGTCGAGCGTCGCCGAAATGCGCCAGCGCGGCTGGCCGTCGCGGCCGATGACGTCGCCGCCGCCGATGACCGGCACGCCCCGGTTGATCGTGCCCGCCGCCTGCGCGTCGATCACCTGCTGCACGGGTGCCGGCGCATCCACCTGATAGCTGATCAGGCGCGAGGCGTTGACGTTGAGCGAGAAGGTGCCCAGCGCCGCGGTCGGCAGATAATAGTCGAGGCCGAAATCGATCCCCTGCACCGCGATCGGCTGGAGGTTCTGGAAGTTGGCGGTCACGTAGCTGAGGTCGCCGACTGGCGCGAGGCCGGTTCCCGCCACCGCCGCGATATTGTCCGCCGTGGGCGCGAGGCGCACGACATTGGGGTTGCTGGAACCCTGGACCCGCAGCAGATAGTCGAGGTTGAGCGCGTTCTGGTAGTCGATGAGGCCCACGACATTCTTCTGCTGGATTTTCCAGCGATCGACCGTCAGCGTCAGCTTGCCCCAGCCATCGCCGAGCGGCGGCGAGATCACCGCGCCGAAGCTCCAGCTGGTCGATTCCTCCGGCTTCAGGTTCGGATTGCCGCCCGACCGGCGCAGGACGGAGATGGAACGGGCGCATTGCGAGAAGGTCGCGATCCGCCTGGCGCGCAGGTCCGCCTCGCACAGCACATAATCGACGCCGGTGTTCACGCGGTCGAGCGTCGAGGTGTTGATGACCTCGAGGTTGGGCGCGCGGAAACCCTGCGACCAGGAACCACGCAACCGCATGCCCTGGAGCAGTTCCCACGATCCCGCGACCTTGGGCTTCGCCACCGATCCGACGTCGCTATAATCCTCATAGCGGCCCGCGACCTGGAATTCGAGGCTGCGGAAGAAGGGCACTTCCATTTCCGGGCTGAAGATCGGGATCGCGAGTTCGGCATAGGCGGACTTGACGTTGCGCTTGCCGCGCACGTCGGGCGACGGGCTGGCGCCGCCGAGGTCCGAGCCGTAGAAGATGCCCGTGACCGAGTCCGTATAGGTGGTGTCGACCCCGGCGATGCCGCCCTGATAGGTGGAGCGGTCGTCATGATAGGTCTCGCGGCGGAACTCGATGCCCGCCGCCACGCCGATGCTGTTGCCGCCCCACAGGCCGATGAGGTCGGCGTTCGAGACCTTGAAGTCCGCCAGCGCCAGGCTGGTGCGGGTCTTGCGGGTCGCTTCGATCATGAAGCTGTCGATCGTCGCCTTGCTGTTGGGCGTGCAATCGCCGACCGATGGCGTGGTGAGGCACCCGCCGTTGAACGGATTATAGGCGTCGCTGGTGGTCTTGTTGATCGCCGCCTGCAGCTTGGTGTTCGAGAAGTTGAGCTGCGTGTCGGCCGCCGTCGCCCAGCTGTAGAGACCTGCCGTGTCCCAGCTCCAGTCGCCCAGATCGCCCTTGAGGCCCGCGAGGAAGCGATATTGCTCGTTCACCACCTTCACCCAGCGCGAACCCACGTCGACATAACTGTAGCTGGTGATCTGGACCGGCAGGCCCGTCGCCGGCACGACGGCCGTGCTGAGGCCGGGCAGGCGGTTGGGCGATCCCACCGGGCCGAGCGGGTTCCAGTAGGCGTTCGCAGCGACCGTGATCGGAATGTTCGCCAGCGATCCCGGCGCGCCGATCTGCGCATTGGTCTTGCCGCGATAATAGCCCGCCTCGCCATAGAGGGTCACATTGTCAGTGATGTCGAAATGCGCGTTGGTGAACAGGTTGATCCGCTTGACCGACGGCTGGGTGGTCAGATCCTTGAACGTCTGCGTCGAATTGTACCGCAGGTTGGCGTCGGGCGCGGCGCCGGCGTTCATGTCGGTGACGCCGTTGCCGTCGTCATAACACATTCCCGCCGTGCCCGACGCGATCAGGCAGCCCGCGTTCGTGTTGGGCTGGATATGGAACTGGCTCGACGCATTGGTGAAGGCCGTGCCGTTGCTGGTGATGGCGCGGTTGAGGAACTGCACCTGACCGTTCGCCACGCGATTGGCCGACAGCGCGCGGAACGTGCCCCATGGCGTGCTCGTGCTGGTGCCGTTGAAGGCGGCGACGGTGGCAAAGGACGTGCCTGCGACGAAGGCGCGGCGATCGACGTCGGCGGTATAGTCCTGATCGGCCAGATAGAGCTTGGACTTCTGCGCATAGCCCGCGAAGAGCGAGATATTGCCGCGCCCTTCGGCAAAGTCGGCGCCGACCAGGCCGTTGACCGACAGTTCGCGAAGGTTCGTGCCCTCCGCCCCGCCATATTGGATGTCGAACTTCGCGCCCTTGTAATCGGAATTGAGCACGTTGTTGACGACGCCCGCGACCGCGTCCGACCCGTAGAGCGCGGCCGCGCCGTCGCGCAGCACTTCGACGCGGGCGATGTTGCCGACCGGAATCGTGTTGGCGTTGTAGCCGAAGGTCGGGACGCCGGAATCGATGACGCCGGTGATCGCCTGGCTGGTGGGATGCAGCACGGTGCGGCGGCCGTTGATGAGCAGCAGCGTATTGCCCTGGCCCAGCCCGCGCAGCGACACGGTGGACACGTCGCCGCGCGCGGCGTTGGCGTTGCCGCCGCCCAGCACCTGCTCGTTGAAGGTCACGCCGCCCAGTTGCGGGATGGACCGGAACAGGTCCGCGCCGGACACGGCGGCGACCGCCTCGATCTGCGCTTCGCCCACGATGTTGACGGGCAGCGCGCCGGCGGTGTTCGCGCCCTTGATCTGCGATCCGATGACGACGATTTCCGCCTGAGACTGCTCCTCCGCCTGCGGCGCGGCGTCGCCTGCGGTCTGCGCCGCGACGCTGCCGATGCTGAGCGCGCTCAGGCTCGCGCCTGCGAATATCCGTAGATGCCTGGCCTTGACGTTAACCCTCATGATGCTGTTCCCCCTGCGTTGCATAGGCGCGGATCGCGCGGCGTGCCGTCATGTCGGCTGAGTATCCGGGGACGCGCATGACCGGACCGCCCGACTGGCGGGCGGCGCGGTCATCCTTGGTGGCATCCCGGCACTGCATCAGCGACCTCCAGAAGCGGAGTGTCGGCATCATCCCCTGCGTGGGTTATCGCGGGCCGGCCCAACGGCCCCTGGGTGCGCCCGCTTCCCCACAGCAGCAGACGCTCTGTTCCCTAGAAACCGACGAGCGCGCAATTTCCGCCATCCCGCATTGCAAAAATGTGAAATTAATCGAAACGCGCGGGGCGATGGCGGACATTGGCTTGCGCTTCGTTGGTTGGCGGTCGAGCAGGCTGGACCATGCCTGACATCGCATCAGACCAGCCACAGCAGGGGACAGCCTTTCATGACCGACAGCCACCGGGACGGTGTAACCCGCCGCGACCTTGCGACCCTGGCCATGGCGGGCGTGCTGGCCACCGGCATGGAGGCGGGCGCGATCGGCCAGACATCTGCTCCCCCCAAGCCGGCGATCGAACCAACCAGACTGGTTAGCGCGGGCGAGACACTGCGCCCCGAGATCGTCGGCAATTTCGGTATCGTCGCGGCGGGCCGGCATTATGCGGTCGCCGCCGGCACGCGCATGTTGCTGGCGGGCGGCAACGCGACGGACGCCGGCGTCGCCGCCGTTTTCGCCGCAGCGGTCACGGAAATCTCGCATTTCGGCTTTGGCGGCGAAGCGCCGACGATCATCTATGACGCGAAGGCGAAAAAGGTGTCGGTGGTGAACGGCCAGGGCACCGCCCCTGCGCTCGCGACACCAGAAAGGTTCGCGCAGGCCGGGGTGATCCCCGGCAACGGCCCTAACGGCGGAACCATACCCGCGATGGTCGACGCCATGGCGCTGGCGCTGCAACTCAACGGCACCATGACGCTGCATCAGGTCATGCAGCCCGCGATCGAACTGGCCGACGGCTTCGTCATGTATAATTTCCTCGCCGAAGTGTTCGTCAGCCAGCAGAAGGCGACGTCGAAATGGGCGGACGCCTATGCGGCATATTATCCCGGCGGGCAGCCGCCCAGGACCGGCGAGATATTCCGCCAGCCCAATCTCGCCCGCACGATGCGGATCATCGCGGACGCGGACGCGGCGGCCTTCGCGAAATCCAGGGATCGCAAGGCCGCGATCCAGGCCGGACGCGACGCTTTCTACAAGGGGGACATCGCCCGGCGGATCGGCGCGGCGATGGAGCGCGACGGCGGCGCGATGCGCTACGAGGATCTGGCCGGATACAAGGGCAAGGTGGAAGCGCCGGCGACCACCCGCGTGTTCGGCTACGACATCTGCAAGGGCGGCTTCTGGAGCCAGGGACCGGCGATGCTGATGGCGCTCAACATCGCGGAAGCCGCCGGCATCGCGTCCATGACTCCGGGGTCGGCGGACTATCTCCATGTCGTCGCGGAATCGATCAAGCTCGCCTTCGACGATCGCAACATGTATTTCGGCGACCCGGATTTCGCGACCGTGCCCGCAAAGGGCCTGCTCTCCAAAAGCTACGCCGCCGCGCGCGCGAAGCTGATCGGCCCGCACGCCTCGCTCGACCATCGCTATGGCGATCCCTGGGCGTATGAGGGCGAGGCGCGCACCACCCCGGTCTTCACGCCGCACATGCTGAAAGCGCCGCCGCGCCCGACCGCGGACACCACCGCGATCGAGGTGGTGGACAAGGACGGCAACCTGTTCAGCTGCACGCCCAGTTCCGGCTGGATGCTGGGCGGCGCCTACATCCCCGGCGACACCGGCGTGCCGATGAGCAATCGCCTCACCGTCTTCGATCTCGATCCCGCCAGTCCCAATGTGCTGGTGCCCGGCAAGCGCCCGCGCACGACGCTCTCCCCTTCCCTTGTCATGAAGGACGGCGCGCCCTTCCTCGCCATCGGCACGCCGGGCGGCGACAATCAGGACCAGCAGATCATGAACGTCCTGCTGCGCGTCCTCGCCCATGGCGAGCCGCTCCAGGCCGCGATCGAGGCGCCGCGTATCAACTCCAACCATTTCCACGGCTCCTTCGCGATCAAGAAGGATGAGCCGGGCGTGCTGGAGATAGAGGATCGCGTGCCGGCGGCGGTGCGCGACGATCTGGCGGCGCGCGGTCACAAGCTCGACGTGCTCGGCCCGTTCGGCGTTTCGACCGGCATCGTGGCGGCGGGCGTCGTGCCGGGCAGCGGAACCTTGCGCGGCGGCGCGGATGTGCGCCGCGAACGCTACGTCTTCGGCTGGTAGGGCGGCGCGGAGGGACGCCACCCGCGGCGTCCGTCAATAACCGACCGCATAGCCCATGCGGCGGGGGTCGGAGCCGGCCACCTTCGTGCCATATTGGGTTTCCAGCACCGCCTGGATGCTGCCGATGGCGTAGGGACCGACCACGTCCACTTGGTGCCCCATCGCCCTTAACGCGGCTGCGGCTTCGGCCGGAAAGCGCGATTCCAGTTGTAGCGTCACCGCCGCGCCGGGCGTGTAGAAGCCGGGGTCGGCGTCCAGCGCCAGCCGGGGCGCCTCGATCGCGGCCTGCACCGGCATCTGCCGGTCGATGATGTTGATAAGGTGCTGGAACTGCGTCTGGCCGATCGTCTCGCCGCCCGGCGTGCCGAAGATCATGCGGAACCGCCCCTTGTCCAGCACGACCGTCGGGCAATTGCCCAGCAGCGGAATGCGCCCGCCCTTCACGAAATTGGGGTGATCGCGATAGGGCGCGGTCGATCCGCTGCGCAGGCCGTTGTTGCACAACATGCCGGTGTCGCCCATCACCACGCACGCGCCGAAGCCGCCGCCCAGCGTCGTCGTGACGCCCACAGCATTGCCTTCGCTGTCGGTGATGGAGATGTTGGTGGTGTCGCCCGGCACGCGCGCGGCGGCACGGGGCGGGCGCGGCGGCAGGCGGCTGTCGCCGATGTCGGCGCCGGCGGGAAAGGCGATGGCGCGCGCGGGATCGATCAGGCGGCGGCGCTGCGCGGCGAAGTCCTTGGAGATCAGGGTCGCGACCGGCGTCGGGCTGGAGGCCGGGTCGGCGGCATAGCGATAGACGTCCGCCTTCGTGATCTTGATGCATTCGGCGATCAGGTGCAGCGCCTGCGGGCTGTCGGGCGGCATCGACGCGATGTCGAACCCTTCCATCAGGTTGAGCTGCTCGCATGTCTCCAACCCCGTTCGTGACGTCAGCGGCGAGCAGATCACGTCCAGCCCGCGATAGCGCGTCGCCACCGGATCGGTCCAGCGCGGCTTGTAGGCGCGCATGTCCTCCAGGCTGAGCCAGCCGCCGGCCGCTTTCGAAAAGCGCGCCATCTCCTGCGCGATCGGGCCGGTGTAGAAATAGTCATAGGCCGCCATCAACGCACGGTCACGGCTCGCCCCGCCTTTCAGCGCGGCGGTTTCGGCGTCGGCCAGCGCCTGGAAACTGCGGGCCAAGGGCAGGTTGCGGAACATCGCGCGCGGCGGCGGCGGGCTGCCCCCGGGCAGGAAGATGGCGGCGGTCGTCGGATATTTCGCCAGCGTCGCCTTCTGCCGGGCGATGATCTGCGCGATCGACGGATCGAGCGGATGGCCGTCGCGCGCATAGCCGATCGCCGGCTCCAGCAAGGTGGCGAGCGGCAGGCGGCCATAGCGGCGGGCCAGTTCGATCCAGCCGCCAAAGGCGCCGGGCGTCACCACCGCCTTCGGCCCGGCGGTCAGATCAGCGTTGCTGGCGGTGTCGTCCAGCAGGCGCGGGGCCGCGCCGGTGAAGGCGAGCGCGGTGACCTTCCCCGTCTTGCCCTCGAAACAGGTGGCAAGGCCGTTGCCCGCGATGCTCGACGCCCAGGGTTCCACGACATTGAGCACCGCCATCACCGCGACCGCGGCGTCGGCAGCGGTGCCCCCCATCATCAGCATTCGCAGGCCCGCCATCGACGCGAGCGGATGACCGGCGGCGACGATGCCGTTGGGACCGGGCACCTCGACCCGGTGCTGCGCCACGGTCGCCGCGCCGGTGCGGGGCGCGTCGGGCGCCTGCCGCCCAACGCCCGCCTGGCCCGCCACGCCTGTCTGGGCCAGCGCACCCTCCGTTGCCGCTGCGGACAGGACTGCGGTCGACAAGCCGCCGAGCAATATCTGGCGGCGATCCATGGTCCCGCTCATAGCGGCATTTCCACAGGTTCGTTGACGGAGCGGATCATGGTTCCCCCTTGGCTTCACCTGATCCGTTCAACGAACCAGGCGGAGCACCACGCCATGGCAGCGCCGCTTTTGCCGCGCGGAAGGACGCCGGTTCAGGCAGGCCGGGGCGGGGTCGCCTTCGCCTTTGTGCGCCGTCCTGCCTGGCCGGGCCGGACGATCCAGAAGGACCAGATCGTGAAGCTGCCCAGCAGCGCGAGCGCAAGCCCCGAGACGGTCATCACCAGCCGGTAGGCGAGGCCGCCGACCTTGGCCGCATGGAGCGGATAGAGCATGTTATACGCTTTCACCTGCCCCGGCAGCCCCGCCGCGTCGCGCGCCGCCACCAGCTGCCCGCTGTCCGCCGCGAACCACAGCGTCGTGCGCCCGTTGGGCAGCCATTCCTCCGGCTTCTTCATGCGCAGCGTGATGAGACCGCTCTTCCCGCGCGGCAGCGACAGGCTGCGAAACTCGGCATCGGGAAAGCGCCGCCGCGCGGTCAGGATCATGGCGCGCCAGTCGAGGGTGGGCGAAACCGGCAGCGCCGCCGACTTGGGGGGCTTCAGGCTGGCGTCGATCCGCGCCGGTGCGGACGGTCCCAGGATCAGCGCCGCGACCGGGCGGAACACCAGGATGGAGCCGGTCAGCAGGGACAGCAGCAGAAGCGGCGCGGCGACCACGCCGAGGTCGCGGTGGTGGCGCACGATCGCCGGGCGGCTCATCCGCTTGGGCAGCAGGGTGAAGGCGAAAGTCTTGCGCGTCCGTGTCCACAGGATCACGCCGGAGACGACGAAGAAAAGGCCCAGCAGCGCGGCGACGCCGATCACCGCCTCACCGACGTCACCGGCGAACAGATGATGGTGCAGGTCGAACAGCCAGAGTTCGGGCCGCTCCCACTGGCTGTCCCATCGCGCGACAAAGTCGCCCGCCTGCGTCACATAGGCGCCGGAATCGTCGGCGAAGCGCAGCCGGTCGAGGCCGAATTCAGGACTGGCGAAGGTCAGCATTTCCGGCCGGGTCGCCGGATCGCCCATGATCCGATCGACCGTGCGCGCGATGACGGCGCTGTCCTGCACCTGCGCGTCGGACGCATGGGGCAGCAGCACCCAGGCGTCCTTGTGCACCAGCAGCGCGCCGCTCAGGCCCAGCACCGCCAGCACCAGGCCGACGCAGCCGCCGATCCAGCGATGCAGCAGGTCCAGCGTCTTCAAAACGCATAGTCCCAGCCGAGCGTGAAACTGCGCCCGCGCCCCGCGAAATAGGCGAGGTTGTCCGTGGGCAGGCGCGTGTCGCTGCTATAGTCGATGTAGAATTTATCGAACAGATTCTGGACGCTGAGGCGCAGGCCGCCGAAATCCGTCTGATAGCGGATGCTGGCGTCGGTGACGGCATAGCCGCCGAAATTGTTGCGCTGGTCCGGCTGGGCCACGCCCCGGCTGGCATGGAAGCTGCGCGAGAGATAATATTGCGTCTGCACGATCGCCGCGACCCGGCCGCGATTATAGGTGGCGGACAGGTTGACGCGATCGGGCGAGATGTTGACGCCGTCGAGATCGGTATCGACCACATCGTCGGCATTGCTGTCAGAGCGCCCCTCGATATGGGCGTAGCCCACCCCCAGCATCAGGCCCGCGACGGGCGTCGCCGTGCGCAGGTTGATCTCCAGCCCTTCGATCTCGATCCGTTGCCGCTGCACGTCGAAATTGCGGCCCGTGCCGGGGACCAGCAGCTGGCCCTTGTCGCTCGACGACCAGAAGTAGGTCGCGGAGCCATCGAACGGCCCGCGCTTCACCTCGATCCCCACCTCGCGATTGTTCGACACGATCGGCTCGATCGCGAGATAGCTGTCGATGTCGATCCCGGTCAGGTTGATCGCGCGGGTGATGCGGCCGACGTCCGGCGCGGTATAGCCTTCGGCGTAGCTCGCATAGGCGCGAATGCCGTCCCACGGCTCTACGATCAGGCCGCCGTTCAGCAGCACATCGTCGAACTTGGGCTTGCCCCCCGCGACGTCGACGCCGCCCCAGTAACGCTGCGCCGCCGGCAGCGTCTGCGTGGTCTGGGCCAGCGTATGGAAATCATCGATGCTGATCTGGACATTTTCCCATCGCGCGCCGCCCGCCACGCGCACCAGCCCGTCGAACAGCTTGAGATTCGCCTGCGCGAAGGGCGCAAGGCTGCGGAACTCGGCCGGCGGCACCCAGACGCGGTCGGTCGCGATCAGCCGCTGCTCCGTCCTGTCCCACAGCGCGTCGAAGCCGAGCGTCGCGGTCAGCGCCTCGAAGCCCGGCACCGCGCGCTCATAGCTGATCTTCGCGCCCAGCTTGCGCGATCGGTTCTGCGACTGGTCGAACAGCGTGTTGACCGGCGCGATCGAGGGATCCTGGAAGCTCGCGATCGGCGCCACTTCGCCGCCGAACGTGTCGCGCGACCGGTTGAAGAAAATCTGGCTGACGAAATTGCCGCCGGCAAGCGCGCTGTCGGTGTAGGACAGCGCCACGCTTTCGGTGCGGTTGGCGGCCGGATCACCGGGCGGCGCGCCGCGCACCGCGCTGGTGGGAAGGCCGGTCGCCCGGTTGCCCGCCAGGGCGACGAAATCGCCATCGCCCTTCAGTTCAAACCGGCCGGCGATGAGGTCGATGCGACCGGTCGCCGACAGGGCATAGCCAAGGCGGGCGAAGATATTGGTTGCCCGCGAATCCTGCGTCTCGCCCTGCGTCAGGTTGAAGCCCGCGCGCCGCCCCTGCCCGTCATAATAGACGCCGCGCTTTTCGTAGGTCGCGCCCACGGTCGCGTCGAAATCGCCCGCCTTATATTGCAGCAGCCCGCCGGCCTTGCCGCCCAGCCCGTCCGAACGGAAATCCGTGTCCGCCGAGCCTTGCAGCAGCACCCGCCCGCCCAGCCCTTCCCGGCTGGGCGCGCCAACCGTCACCTGATTAACGATGCCCCCCGTGCCGCCGATCCCCTGAAGCGCGTTGGAGCCGTAGATCAGTTCCACCCGATCGACGAAGAAGCCGTCGATGGTGAAGCCGTCCCGCGCGCCGTCCCGCAGCGGCGTCGATTGCGGGATGCCGTTGATGGCATAGAGCGGCGATCGCCCGCGCAGCGTCTCGCCCGCGCCCGACAGCTTCTGCCGTGTGGGCGAGAAGGACGGCGTCAGCGTCGCCACCGCATCCGTCACCGACCCGGAAATCGCGATCTGCTGATCCAGCGTCGCCTTGTCCACGACGTCGATGGTCAGCGGCAGGGCGCTGGCCGGAAGGACGCTGCGCGCGGCGGTGACGATGATCGGCCCGCCGGCCTCATCCGCCAAGGCGGGCGGCGCGACGCCGACGGCGCCCGTCATCAAGGTTGCGGCAGTGGCGAGCAGCGTCCGAACGGCTTTGTCCATCGAGATTCCCTTCTTGCGCGGCACCGCTAATCAAGGGCGCGTAATAATGCAAGTCAGTCGCAATCTTAGATGGAGAGTGCGGATGGCTGCCGCTGGACCGCGATCTCTGAGTGGCTATGATGAGCGTCTGCGGAAGGGAGACGTCGAGGAAGTTGCCGCTGGACCGCGATCTCTGAGTGGCTATGATCGGGCTTAGCATCGACCAATGACGCGATATGTTGCCGCTGGACCGCGATCTCTGAGTGGCTATGATGCAGGTTTATGATGATACTGGCCAGCCCAGGTTGCCGCTGGACCGCGATCTCTGAGTGGCTATGATATGGTCATGCACATGGCCGACCTGTCGAGCGTTGCCGCTGGACCGCGATCTCTGAGTGGCTATGATTGCGTGAGATTTTGGCGAAGGACGACAACGTTGCCGCTGGACCGCGATCTCTGAGTGGCTATGATATATGGAAACTGTGCAAAGCAAGGGTGGGCGTTGCCGCTGGACCGCGATCTCTGAGTGGCTATGATCCTGAGTCTCGCCTTTGTGATCGGCGCATGGTTGCCGCTGGACCGCGATCTCTGAGTGGCTATGATGGATCTGCCGATAGGGTGTTGAAATGGAACGCTTTATCGGCCGGTCCATCAGAGCGAAAATCCAGCGAATCGCTAGAACAGGGCGAGCTGATCGGGGTTTTTTCGCGCCCGCCGTCGACGTTGGCCTGAAAATCGCACGATATTTTCATATTGCCGATCCGTGAAGCTGAGGATGTGCACGTCACCCCGATCCGGCAGGTGCGATTCGATTCGCCGCATATAGGCTTCGAATTGTTCCTTGCCGTTACAGAAGCGGGCATAGACCGAAAACTGGCTCTTTTCAAAGCCCTCGTCCAGCAGGAATTCGCGGAATTTGGTCGCGGAGCGCGCCTGCTCCCTGGTGGTGACGGGCAGGTCGAACATCACGAAAATCCACATCAGCCGGTGTCCGCTCAACTGGCTCGCGCTCATGACAGGAGAGACTCAAGGCCCGCCAGCTCCAGCGCGGACGGCGGCGCCGGGAGGAGGATGTCGGCCGCCTGGCCGCTTTGGAACGCCCGGGCCAGGCTTTGCGCCGCCCGGTTCGCGGCCCCGGCCACGGTGGTCGTGCCGTCCGCGCCGGGAAGGTCGAGCGCGATCAGGCCGGCGAAGGCGCGCTTGGCCTCCGGCGTCACGCTGTCGACGCCGCGCGCGACGAGGCGGAGGGCGAGCGCATCGACCAAGGGCCGGAATGGCTCGATCAAGTCATCGGCCAGCGCGAAGGCATTGGTCCGGTTGGCATGATGCACCCCGATCGACGGGTGGAGGCCAGAGGCGACCACGGCGCGCGCGCAGAGCGAGCGCAGCACCGTATATCCGTAATTGAGCAGGGCATTGATGTCGTCCGCATTCCGGTCGCGCCGGAACCCTTCCCCCATCAGCAGGGGCCAATAGCGCCGGGCGGCCTGTGCCTCGACATTGTCGGGGTCGCCGGACCCCACCCGGCGGGCGAGCAGGTCGAACGCGGAAGCGGATACGCCATTGGCTTCCAGCACCGCCGCCTGCCAACGGATCTTGGCGATCACGATGCGACGCCATAATTGCTTGGACAGGGGCTTGCCCGCTTCCCACTGCGCGCGCATCCGGCTGTTCTGCGCATGATGTCCATCAAGCGGCAGGCACACGGCGACGGGCGCATGATTGCTGCCGCACAGGAGCATCACGGCGCCGCGCTGCGCCAGGGCGACGATCAGGTTGGTCGACCATGTCACGCCATGCGCATGGACGATGACGGCGGCGACATCGTCGAGCGGGATGCGCCCCACTTCGTCCCTGCCTTCCGATACGATCAGGAAACCGCGATAGGCGGACAGGTGGCGGCCGTCGGTGGCGATGTCGACAATCCGGTCCATCCGCTTGGCCCCCCCCTGCCCCCGGTCAGTCTTTCCTGCGCGTCTTGCGCCGGGCGGTGCGGGCGGGGAAACCGGGGTCCAGGACACGGCCCAGTTCGTCGATCCGAACCTTGCGGAACGACCATGCCTTCTGCTTGGCGGGGAAGAAGGAGAAGTAGGAGAAGGGATCGCCCTTGTCCGCGTCCCGTGCCTTGAGGGCGCCGCCCTCCTGCGGTTCGGCGAGGTAAAGCCGGCCGTCCTGGCCGAACTTGACCACGCGCAGCAAGAGGCGCTCCTGATCGGGGCTGGTCGCCGCGACGACATCATTCTGCTGGAGGCTCAAGACCTTGCGCGCGGTCGGATGACGGTCGCGAACGGGGGAGGTCCAGCCTGGCTGGTGCGCGTCGAATGTCGAAACCACGTCCGCCTCCCACTTGCCGCCGGGCAACTCCCACACGTCGTAACGATAATTGGAATCGCCCTTATATCCCTTGTAGATATGTCCGTTGCGGTCCCGTATCGGGATGACAGTCAGGGCTTCGGTGACGCGCGCCCGGCGGATGCCCGGGAAGGCGTGCCATTCCAGATCGGGGAAATCGGCCATCGCTTTCTCGAACGCCTTGCCCTCCAGCCCGTCGAGATGCCGGTAGAGCGCGGCCTTGAGGTCGGCGTCCCGTATGCGGTCGAGGTCGGAGAGCTTCTTGAAGCTGGAGAGCGGCACGCGGCGCACGACGATGCTGTTGCCCTTCGCGTCCGTTTCGCCGGTGAAGCCATAGGCGGTGTCGTTGTGCAGGCGGCCGGCGGTCGTGTCCCTGCCCTTGGGCAGGCCCGCCTTGGACACGGTGCCATGATCGGCGCGGTGGCTGACCACGATGGCGTTGACGGCGGCGCGCAGGTCGTCGCGAAAGCCCTCCCAAGGCGCAGGGATGATGATCCGCTCGCGGCCCTCCGCCCCTTCCCGGCCGGATTCCCGCGCGATCCTGTTCAGCATACCCCGATCGACGATCGCCACCACCACGGCATCGATGGCGTGGTGGCGATGGTCCAGCCGGTTCTTGGCCTGATCCGCGCCGCCACCGAAATTATGATCCGGCAACAGGTCGTTGAGGCCCAGCTTGCGCCGCACCATTTCGGTCAGCCTGCCCGGCGACACCCAGATTGGGCGGCTTCCCTCTCCTTTGTCGGGATAGAGCGTACCCAGATATTCATGCGCCAGACGGGCGAGATATTGCGTATCGACCAGATGGCGGGACAGGAACCCGCTCTCGTTCCTGAATTTCTCCATCGCGTCCGGCTCGAACCGCCAGCGCTTGTTCTTGGGCAAATGCGCCGCCCGCGCGGCGATTTCCTCCCAGCGGGCGGTGTGGCCCCAGGCTTCGTAGGGCGATCGCTTGCGCTTTTCACGGTTGGCTTCGCGCAGGCAGACGATCTTGTTGCCGTTACTGTCGTCCAGCGTGGCGGTGAAGGGCAGGATATGGTCGACCTCGACGGCGGCGGAAAACAGCATGTCGATCGAAATCTGCGTGCCGGTATAGATACAGCGCCGGCTCGCCACATCGGGGCTTAGCTCTTCCCACAATTTGAGCAGCGCGCGGTTTGCCCCGGTGTCGGGCTTGCCGATGGACAGCAGCTTTTCCGAACGCCGCTCCGCCGCCAGCCGGTTGTCATTATTCTCCTTGGCGATCCGCTTCTTGTCCTCGTCGGTCAGCTTGAGTTCGCGCGCCAGTTCGATCGCGATCTCCGCGGGTGGGCCGTAAGCGCGGATCAGGCGGTTGACGACGCGGCGCAGCTGGTTGAGGCCGATATGGACGGTGGGATTGGTCAGGCGGCCGACGCGCATCTCGTCCGTATCGGACGGATTTCCGGTGCCCGGCATGATGTGCCGCTCCAGCGCCACGCCATAATAGGGCAGTTGCGGCCGCCCCTGCGCATCCTCGAAAATCTCGCCGGTGCGCCGGTCGCTGTGATGGCCGAGACCAGCCAGAGTCACCGCCTCGCTATAGACAAGCACGCGCCCGTCCTTTTCCCCGTCGCGCAGCGCGTCGATCAGCCGCCGGGTCGCCGCCTCCCCGAAGCGGCCGTAGCCCGGCGGCAAGGGCGCATCAGCGACGGCGCGCGCCTGCTCGCGCGCAAGGGTATAGGTCTCGACCAGCCAGGCCCGAAAGGCGGCATCTTCCGCCTCGCTCTGGACCGCATCGAGCCGCGCGATCACATCCCACTGCTCGTCGAGGGACAGATGCGCCCAGCGCGAGCCGAACCGCGCCTTCGCGCCCATGACTGCCGCAACCTCATCGCCTTTCAGGTCGGTGCGGTTCTCGCTCTCCTTGTTGAAGCGGGCGTCGGGGTCGAGCCTGAGCGTCTTGCGCAGTGTCGCGAAGCTCACCTTCCCCTTGTCCTTGAGCTTGAGGAACAGCGTGTCCCGCTCCTCCCGCGTCAGCCGCTGCGCGATCTCGCCCGGCCGCACGATCATGAGCGCGTTCAGTTCCTCCAGCAAGCGGCGGCGCTGGAACAGGGGATGGGCCTTGGGCAGACGGGGATCGCCCGCGATCAGCGTGCACATGCCCACCTGCGGGGCTTTCAGGGGGCGCTGGTAGAAGATGATCTCGTGCAGCCGGTCATAGACCTCGTTCGTCAGCACATCGGGATAGTGAGGCGCCTGCGCTTCCCAGATGGCGTCGAACTCCTCCTCCATCAGGGCGCGGCCTGGATAGAAATCATAGCCGTCGCCTTTCGCCCCCTCCCCCGTCTCGGGGCGAAGGCGGGTGCGCACGCCGGGGATGGCGTTGGAGTCGGTCGCGTGGGCGCGCCGTTCGTGCAGCCATTTGCCGTAGGTCCAGCTGCCCGGTTCCGCGCCGGCTTCCTGCTCGGCGTCCGCGATGGCCGCGCGGGTGCGGTCGACACCGACGGCGATCTTGCCCGCGTCGTCGTCCGCCTTACGATCGGCCTTGCGGTTGGACTTGAAACCGCGCCGCTGGTTCAGGTGGAAGAAGGCGCGGCCCAATTCCGGCAGGGTCAGCTTTTCGTCCAGCGCACGGGCGCGCACCGCATAGGGGTCGATCGCCGCCATCGCCTTGCGCGCGGCCTCGTCGGCGGGGAACAGCCCGTCGGCGACCAGATATTTGATGAGCGCCCGCTGGCGCTGCTGGAACCGGTCCCGCCGCCGCCGCATCGCGCGCGCGTCGCGCCGGTTTACCGCAAGCGACGCGCCGGACTTGGGATCGCGGCCATCGCTGAAAATGCGCGATCCGGCCGCGAGGATGCCGGTCGGTTTGCCGTTGACCGGGGCATCGAGTTCGATCGCCGCCCAGCCGAGCGAGTTCGCGCCGAGATCAGCGCCCAAGCGCCAGTGTTTGACCGCCTTCCCCACCATCGCCCCCCTGCCTGCCGTGCCGACCCAGGAATGGGGCAGGCTAGGCCATCGGGGTCAAGTCCTAATCGCGACCGAAATGAACGCGCGCCTTTGAAGAAGCGCTTGACGGCACGGCCGCGATCCGCGATCATCAAACCTCAGAGATCGCGGTCTGGCGGTTAACAAGCGTCAGTACGCACCAGATAAGGGCGACGCTCCGGCGTCGCCTTTTTTGTTCGTGCGCCGGGTCGCTCCCCGCTCCGGCCCAATCTGGCGACCACGATTCGGCGCGGCGCATCTACCGCCGGCGCGGCACGGAACCTATCTTGACCAAAGGGAGCGGGCTGCGGGTGCCGGCCGCCGAAGGAGAGAGAAGATCATGCAGGACGATCCGGTCGTCATCATCAGCTATGCGCGCACGCCCATGGGCGGGTTTCAGGGCGCTTTGTCGTCGCTCAGCGCCACGGCGCTGGGCGCGGCGGCGGTCAGGGGCGCGGTCGAGCGGGCGGGCGTCGCCGCGGACGCCGTGGATCGCATCTATATGGGCTGCGTGCTGCCCGCCGGCCTGGGCCAGGCGCCCGCGCGGCAGGCGGCAATAGGCGCGGGACTTGGGCTGAACACGCAGGCGACCACGGTCAACAAGATGTGCGGATCGGGTATGCAGGCGGCGATCATGGCGCAGGAGGCGCTGCTGGCCGGCGCGGCCAACGTGGTGGTCGCAGGCGGGATGGAAAGCATGACCAACGCCCCCTATGCCCTGCCCAAGCATCGCGGCGGCGCGCGCATCGGCCATGACCGGATCATCGACACGATGATGATGGACGGGCTGGAGGACGCCTATGAGCCGGGCAAGGCGATGGGCGTGTTCGCGGAGCAGGCGGCGCGCGATTATCAGTTCAGCCGGGAGGCGCAGGACGCCTACGCGATCCGCTCGCTCGAACGGGCGAACGGCGCGATCGCGTCGGGGGGCTTCGCACGTGAAATCGTGCCGGTCGCGGTGACAGGACGGGGCGGCGAAACGCTGATCGATACCGACGAGCAACCCGGCAAGGCCAGGCCGGAGAAGATTCCCTCGCTCAGGCCCGCCTTCGTGCAGGACGGCACGATCACCGCGGCCAACGCTTCGTCCATATCCGACGGCGCGGCGGCGCTGGTCATGACACGCGCCAGCGTGGCCGAGCGGCTGGGCCTGACGCCGGTCGCCCGCGTGGTGGCGAGCGCCGCCCATGCGCACGAGCCGGCCCGCTTCACCACCGCGCCGGTGCCCGCGATGCGCAAGGCCATGGCGAGCGCGGGCTGGAGCGTGGCGGACGTCGACCTGTTCGAGGTCAACGAAGCCTTCGCGGTGGTGGCGATGATCGCGGCCAAGGAACTGGGCATCCCCGACGAGAAGCTCAACGTCCATGGCGGCGCGACGGCGCTCGGCCATCCGATCGGCGCATCCGGCGCGCGCATCCTCGCGACGTTGATCGCGGCACTGGAGACACGCGGCCTCAAGCGCGGGGTCGCCAGCCTCTGCATCGGCGGCGGCGAGGCAACGGCGATGGCGATCGAGCTGGTCTGATCGGCAGGACAAGGAGCGTGACATTGACCTGAGCGGCGGCGATGCCGCTCGGGCGATCCTACCCCTCCTTCGCGCCGAACGGGCTTTCCTCCCGCCGGACAAGGGTGCGGCGCGACAGGGCGGTCCTGACACGATCCGCCAGTTCCTCGCGACGATAGGGCTTGCCAATCACATCGAGCCGCGTCCCGCGCGGAATGTCTGCGACCAGATCCTCATTATAGCCTGTCGTCATCAGCACCGGCGTGTCAGGTCGCAGCGCGCTGAACTTCTCGACCAGCTCGAGGCCGCTCATGCCGCCCGGCATGACGATGTCGGTGAACAGAAGATCGACCTCCATATCGGACAGCTTGACGAGAGCATCCTCTCCGCTCGCCGCCGCGACGACGTGATAGCCGAGGTTGGCGAGCTGCTCGCTCGCAAGCGCGCGGACGTCGTCGCTGTCCTCGACCAGCAGGATCGTCTGTCCATTGGCTTCGCTCGCCACCGACTGCGCCCGCATAGGCTCATAAGCACCGGCTCTTGCCTCTTCGGGCGGCGCGACGGGAAAGAGCAGCCGCATCGTCGTGCCCCGCCCCGGCTCGGAGTCGATTTCCAGACGGCCGAGGGACTGCTGCACAAAGCCATGCACCATCGCCAGGCCAAGGCCGGTGCCGCGATCCTTGCCCTTGGTGCTGAAGAACGGCTCGGTGGCGCGCTGGCGAACCTCCGCGCTCATGCCCTCGCCTTCGTCGCGGATGCTCAGCACGACATAGTCGCCTTCGGGCAGGCCATGCGCCGCCGCGTTGCCGTTCAGCTTCCACAGTTCCGTCGCGACCGTCACCGTCCCGCCGTGGGGCATGGCATCGCGGGCGTTGATCAGGATATTGAGCACCGCCATCTCAAGATGCGTCGGATCGACCAGCACCGCCGGCAGCCGACGCTCCAGCGCCGTGACCAGCCTGATCTGCGCGCCCACGGTATTGTCCATCAGGTCGCCGAATTCGTGGATCAGGTCGTTCATGCCGACGCGGCGCGGCTCCAGCCGGGTCTTGCGGGCGAAAGCGAGCAACTGGCGCGTCAATCGCGCGCCCCGCTCGGCAGCACGGGCGGCGTTGGTCAGCATCCGCCGTTGACTGTCCTTCAGCTCTTCACCCAGCACGATTTCGAGATTGCCGGTCACGACCTGGAGCAAATTGTTGAAGTCATGCGCCAGACCTGCGGTGAGCTGGCCGATCGCCTCCATCTTCTGCGCCTGGCGGAAGGCCTGCTCGGAGGAGCGCCGGCGCGTGACGTCGAGCTGGCTGGCGAAGAAATAGATGAGCGTGCCATCGTCATCATAGACGGGCGCGATGAAGACCGCGTTCCAGAAAGAACTGCCATCGCGGCGGTAATTGAGGATTTCGGTGGAAATGGCTTCATGGGCCGCAACGGCGTCGCGAATGTCGCGGACCGTTTCCCTGTCGGTGTCCGGCCCCTGAAGGAACCGGCAGTTGCGGCCGACAATCTCCCCTTCCTCATAGCCTGTCAGATCCAGAAATGCCTTGTTGGCAAAGACGATCGGATTATCGTCCTGGCGCGGATCGGTAAGGATCATCGGCATCCGCGTCATCTGCAACGCGGCGAAGAACACCGTCCCACGCTGGTCCAGCCCCGGCTCCGCCACGATGGACTGTTTCCAGTGGTGCGTCGGCTTGTTCCCCGTAGGGCTATAGGAACTGGTATCTTCCAGATCGCCGGCCGGCTCGCCAGTCGCTTCCTTGGGATTGACGGGCGCCCCTGCGCCATCCTTGTCGATCACGGATTACCTCAGAACAATTTCAATATCGCAACAACTTCCCGATCGGCGATCTGGTTTCCCGCCGACCGTGAATTATGGCCGAGGCATCACCGCGCATTCCCGCAACCGGGTATGCGCCCCGCCTAGCGAAGGTTATGCCTGATGCGTGCATGTCCGCGACAATGCAAGCACGCTGCGGCGACCGGCAACATTGTCGCTTGACCGGCCGGCCTGTGCGGCCGGCTATGACGCCGGGGCCGGCGAGGGCATGGCGAGATTCTGCCGTCCGGTTCGGATAGCGGCCAGTTGCGCGCCGGTCATGCACCTGGTGACGACAGTGGGATAATCCGCCATCTGCGCGGCGCGCGACATCAGGGCAGTCGCCTCCTGTCCCCGGCAGTCGGTCATCGAAACGAAGGTGATCGGCGGCGCGGGCAGCCGGTCGCAGGCCGCCATATCGTCGGAGCAACCGAACAGCACCAGAAAGAGGCTGCCTACCACGCTCATGGACGCTAGACGCCGGCGGCGAGGCGAAGTTCCCAACGGAGCGCAAGGGTCAGGCGCCAAGTTTCGCCCGAAAGCCGGAGGCGGATCGCGCAGCACCTGTTCCCGCGATGGGGCGGAGCCAGTCGCCCCCGCACCGGCCGCCTTGCCCCTGGCGTGGGCCGTTTAGTGGCATATATCGAGCCTGCGAAGCGGTGGCGGCAACGCCAATGCCTCGCCAGAGGATGAGCAGGAGAGCCGAATGGATGGAGCAATGGCAGCGGGCCTGTGGGGCATGGTCGGCGGTTCCGCGCTGCTGCTGGGGGCCGCTGCGGCCTATTTCATCCATTTTCCCCAGCGGCTGATCGCCGCAATCATGGCCATCGGGGCCGGCGTTCTGATTTCGGCGGTCGCATTTGACCTGATGGATGAAGCCTATGCCAAGGGCGGATTTGATTCGACGGCGATCGGCTTCTTTGGCGGCGCCCTCGCCTACACCCTCGCCAACATCCTTGTCTCGCGCGCCGGGGCGAAGCATCGCAAGCGATCGGGGTCCAATCCCCGACAAAGCCAGGCGGCAGCGGACACCGGCTCCGGCCTCTCGATCGCCATCGGCGCCTTGCTGGACGGCATACCCGAATCCGTCGTGATCGGCGTCAGCCTTCTGCAAGGCGGCGGCGTCAGCCTGGTGACCGTAGCCGCCGTGTTTCTTTCCAATGTCCCCGAAGGACTTTCAAGCGCGGCCGGCATGAAGAAGGCGGGCCGGAGCGCGCGCTACATATTTGGCGTATGGGGCGGGATAGCGCTCGCTTCGGGCGTAGCCGCCGCCATCGGCAATATCGCGATGGCGGGAGCCGGGGCCGACGCCGTCGCAGCGATCACGGCCATTGCGGCGGGGGCCATCCTTGCCATGCTGGTCGATACGATGATCCCCGAAGCCACCGAGGAAACGCATGAGTTTTCGGGCCTGATCGCGGTCGCCGGCTTCCTTGCGGCCTTCGTGCTCACGAAAATTGGAGAATAGGTTTTACGCCATCCCACTGATCATCGTGTCTATTCTGACCTATAGCGCAGGCGTGCACGGTTCTACATCCCAATGCAGGCCACCTTTCACGGGTGGAGCGCAGATGGGGGACAGTCAGCATGAGAATGATCGCGTTTGCCGCAGCATTGTTGGGCAGCGTTTCTGCCCTTGCCGCTGAAAAGCCTGCGATCAGGTCGCAGTCCGACCTCCCTCCGACCCGTTTTACCTTCGCCAAGCCGCCGAGCGAGATGATGGCATCGCCTGAATTCGTCGCCATGCTTCCCGCGCTGCGCGCCGAGGGCGAACGGGTGCTGCGCGACTATGACGTGCAGGACACGGCCTTGAAGGGGCAGATCACGATCGGTCTTGCTGCCGTAGCGATCCTCCAGTCGCGCAAAGCCGATGCGCTGCGTCTCGTCGCCGAATACCGGACCATCCAGACGAAGCCGCAGAGCCAGCGGCTGGGCGGCCTGAACACCGATCTGGCCGCCGTGCAGCTTGACGTGCCGGAAGCCAGGCGTTGCGATGTCGCCGCGCGCCACATCACCGATCTGCTGGCCGGCACCGATCCGGTGGTGATGCGCGACCAGTTCGTCGGGGGTTTCGGCCAGCTTCAGGCGATGAGCGTGCCTTATCTTGCCGGCGCCGCCGTCGGGAGGCTTGATCCGGTTGTGAAGCAACGCGGCTCGCTTGACGTGTCGCAGGGTTTGACCTTGGCCGTGTGGCGCGTCGCCGCGACCATGCTGCCGCCCTGTCGCGCGCAATTCACCGCTGCGGGTCGCGCCTGGCTGGACGCGCCAGCGAACAAGCCCGTCGACATCTGGGCCGCGCGTCAGCCCGACGCCGCCGCGCTCGCCAATGCCAAACCGGTCGTGGTCGCCATATGGGATTCGGGGTTCGACACCACGCTCTTCCCCGGCCAGCTCGCCCATGATCCGGCCGAGCCGCTCGATGGAAAGGACAATGACGGCAACGGGGTCGCCGACGACTGGAACGGCCCGACCTACGATTATGCTCTTCAGCCTCGACCGAGCGCGATCATGCTGCCGACGAAATTTCTGCAATCGCGGATGGCGGCGCAGATGGCGTTCGACAAGGGGCAAAGCGACCTGCGCTACGGCTTCGATACCCCGGAAGCAGCGCTATTCGCCGAGCGCGGGCGGACGGCCAGCACGGCGGAACAGGGGGACGACGTCGCCGCCGCCATGGAAAATGGCGGCCGCAATCACGGGACCGCCTGCGCCAGCGAGATCGCGGACGGCGCACCCTATGTCCGCCTCTACAATCTCGCCGCGCTGCCCTGGGCGCAGGGCGAGGACAAGCGCGCCATTCCCTATGACGAGGCCGTGGTGGCGCGCTGGGCGGAGGCGATCCGCCGCGCAGGCGTGCGGATGCGCAATGCCGGCGTCCGCATCGTCTCGATGAGCTGGGGCCTGACCGCCGACGAGATCACACAGCAGCTCCTCGACCTCGGGCTGGAGACCGATCAGGCCAGGGCCAAGACGCGCGGCGTGGCCATGCAGAAAAGCATCGCCGACGCGCTTGGCGACATGATGAAATCCTCGCCGAACATCCTGTTCGTGGTCGCGGCTGGCAACAGCAACCAGTCGGACGACATCCAGGCCGACGCGACGGAGAAGTTCCAGTTGCCGAACCTGATGCACATCGGCGCGACCGGCTCGAACGGACGGCCCACCGCCTTCACCGTGTTCGGCAAAAGCGTCGACCTTTATGCGCAGGGCGAGGCCGTCAAACTGCGCTGGCCGGGCGATATTGCCGTGCATGAGTCAGGGACGTCGATGGCGGCTCCGCTGGTGGCGCGAGCGGCCGCGCAGATGCTTGCCGTCAAGCCGACGCTCACGGCCGCGCTACTGCGTGAGGGCTTGCTCAGCAGCGCATCGGGCGGTGACCAGGGCCTGAAGCTGTTGCATCCAAAGGCGGCGGTCGGCTGGGCTGGGGAGCGCCGATAGGCAAAAGCACGTCGCGCTCTTGGCCGTGCCGCGTTTCCGCCCCACCCGCCTGGGTCTTTGTGGGCGGCTGCGTGTTGTTCCATCATGACGATGGCAACCATGGAACGGGCGGGCGGCTGCGCCTGTGCCGCATTGCGGTTCGTGGCGCGGGGCGACGCCTTGCGAACAGGACTTTGTCACTGCCTCGTCTGCCAAAAGGCCCATGGCGCGCCCTATCTCGCCTTTGCCGTCTTTCCCCTCGCCGCCGTTGCCCTTTCCGGGCCGCATGCGGCGTGGGAAAGCAGCTCCGGCTACCGCCGCCTTTACTGCCCAACATGCGGATCGCGGTTCGCGAACCTTGCCGGCGATGAGATCGAGCTTCCCGTTGTGAGCTTCGACGACGGCTCCGGCCTCGTCCCGCAATATGAGAACTGGGTCGTTCGCCGACTGCCGTGGATTGCGCCGCTTCCCGTCCCTCAATTTACCGGCAATCGGGAAGCATGACGCTTGCCGACAAGGGCATGGCGGCACGCAGCGCCGTGGAACAGGGCGAGACATATATTTGTTCGGACGTCGAGGGGCGGCGCACGCGCGAAAATGAGGAGGCGAATGATGTCCGACGCAGGCGACGTTCGAAACAACGCGGACGAAGGGCGCTACGAACTGGAAGTGGATGGCCACCTCGCCATCGCCGCCTATGAGCGCCGCGAGGGCGCGCTGGTCTTTACGCACACGCAGGTGCCTCAGATGCTCGAAGGGCAAGGCGTGGGCAGCCGCCTCATCAGCGCCGCGCTTCAGGACGCACGGGAACAGGGCTTGAAGGTCGTGCCGCTCTGCGGGTTCGTCGCCGCCTATATCGATCGCCATCCAGAAGAGCAGGATCTGCTCGCGCTCGACGCGCCGGGGTGAGTGGTGGAGGCGCCATAAGCCGGCTTGGCCGTCGGGGACTCCCTGCTGCCCGCCCCTTCCGGCATAACCCTCAGCTACCGCCAAGTCTCGCAAGTGCCGCAATCAGGTCGGCCTTGAGGAACGGCTTGGCCAGTCTGGGGAGTTCAGGATCGATGCCGGTCTCCTCGGCATAGCCCGAGACGATGAGAATTCGCATCGCCGGGAAACGCTGTCGCACGGCGTGCGCCAGTTCGGTGCCGGTCATGGCGGGCATGACATGGTCGGTGATCAATATGTCGGGAGCGGCCCCTTGCTCGATCAGGTACCATGCTTCCGTGGCGGAAGTCGTTGTCGTTACGGTGAAACCCAGATCGGCCAGCATCTGCGCCGACGATCCCCGCACCGCATCCTCGTCATCGACCAGGAGCACCGTGCCGCCGCCGAGCGCGATCTGACCCGGCCCGGCTTGGCTTTGCGCCCGCAGCGGCAGGGCGGTCGCCGGAAGCCAGAGGCGGATTTCGGTGCCCTCCCCTGGCGCGCTGTCGATGGTCAACGCGCCGCCGAGCTGGGCGGCAAGACCGTGCGCCATCGACAGGCCCAGCCCCGTGCCTCGACCGACACCCTTGGTTGAGAAGAAAGGCTCCACCGCGCGTCGCCTGGTTTCTTCGTCCATGCCGATGCCGGTGTCGCAAACATGGAGGCAGACATAGGTCCCCGGAGGAGGGACGCCGGGCGTGCCTGGCTCAACCACGGCCCTGGTCGCACATATCCGCAGCGTGCCGCCCTCCGGCATCGCGTCGCGTGCGTTTACGCCCAGGTTGAGCAACGCCATTTCGAGTTGATTGGGATCGGCAAGCGCGGCCGGCAATTCGGGTTCGGCTTCGAACAGGACTTCGATCTGGCCACCGATCGTGCTCGATATGAGCTGGATCATGCCACGGGCGAGTTCCGTGATGTCGGTCGGAACGGGCTGAAGCGGCTGGCGACGCGCGAAGGACAGGAGACGCTGGACCAGCGTGCGGGCGCGTTCCGCCGACTGCAACGCGGCGGCGACCAGGCGCTGGTCCCGCTCTTCCGGCAGGCCCTTCTGGTGCAATCGATCGAGCACGCCCAGCATCGGCGTCAGCAGGTTGTTGAAGTCGTGCGCCACCCCGCCGGTCAGCTGGCCCATCGCCTCCATCTTCTGGGACTGGCGCAACGCTTCCTCGGCCGCCACCTGCGCGGTCACGTTGCGGCTCGATCCCAGCAGCTTGACGACGCGGCCGCCGGCGTCACGCAGGGGAACCAGCGTGGTGTCCCAATGCTGCATCTCGCCATGAAGTGTGAAGGCTTCGCGATAGCGCTGTATCTCGCCCGTCTCGACGGTGTGGCGGTAGCTCTCGATGACCCTTGCGGCCACGTCCGATGGCAGGAATTCTTCCACCCGCTTGCCGCGGATGTCGTCCAGCCTGAAGCCCACGCCCGCCTCGTGAGCGGGGTTGATCTGATCGACCGTGAAGCCCCCGTCGCGGTTGGCCCCGACGACGAACAGCGGGTCGGGCGTGTTTTCGAAATAGGCGCGGTAAAGCGCATCGGCGTCGCGCCTCGCCGCCTCGGCCTGCTGGAGTTCGCGGGTCCGGGTTTCCACGCGCGCTTCGAGCGTGGCGTTGAGTTCGCGCAGCTGCTCCTCGACCGCGACGCGCTCGATCACCAGCCTGATCCGCTCGGCCATCTCCTCCATGAAGGCCACATCATCGGAAAGCCAACTGCGCGGATGCCGATCGTTGAGATAGACGATGGTGCGCAACCGCCCTTCGCGCACGAAGGGCACGACCAGTATCGCGCGCGTGTCGACATCTTTCGCCGTCTCGCGCGTGCGGGCTTCGTCGCTGAGCGGCGAGGCAAAGATGTCCTCGATCGCAATCGTCTCGCCGGCGTTCAAAGCCGCCACGATCTTCACCCCGAACGCCGCAGCCGGAAAGCGCCCGATCAGCGGCGGCGCAACGCCGTCCGTCCAGCACACGCGATAGTCGAAAATATCTTCGACCGGATCGAGGTCGCCAAAGCCGGCGCGCACCACAGCGAAATGCTCGCCAAGCAGCGTCGCGACCTCCTGCAAGGCCGCCTCTGCGTCCTCGCCGCGCAGGATGTCGGCGACCTTGAGCCGCAGCGCGATCCGCGCTTCGCGCCGCGTGGCGCGTCGGAACATGCGCTCGACCTGCGCCGCGCCCAGCGACAGGAGCAGGATGAAAATGGTGATGAAACTGATCGCGAACGCGAGATAGGCCTGGCCGAAGCTTGCCATGCCGCCTGCTTCGTCGATGCGCGACGTCATGACGAAATCCGCCGCATACATGCCCGAATAGTGCATCCCCGAGATCGCCGCGCCCATCGCAACCGCGGCAAGCAGGCGCCAGCCTATGCTCTGATCCCGCGATGCGAGCCACATCGCGGCGGTCGCCGCGACGAGCGCGACGACCATCGAGACGACCACCCAGCGCCAGTCGTAGCGGAGCGCCGCCGGCATCCGCATCGCCGCCATGCCGATATAGTGCATCGCCACCACGCCGGTCGCAATGAGGCCGCCCGACACCGCGATACGGTGCGTCAGGACCCGTCGCCAATCGAAGGCGGCAAAGCCGGCCCCGGTAAACGCGATGGCGATGGTGAGCGACGCGAAGGTGGGAACCAGATCGTAGCTGATCGCCATCCGGGGCATACTGAACGCCAACATCGCAACGAAGTGCATCGACCAGATGCCGCCGCCCAGCGCCACTGCGGCGGCGGCAAGCCAGATCGCGCGGATGCGTCCCTGCGAAGCGCGGATGCGGCTGGCGAGGCTGAGCGCTGTAAAGGACGCGAAAATGGCGACCGCGACCGAAAGGATCACGAGATGATGATCGTGCGCACCGCTAACGCTCATCGTCGACACAGCCGTGGCGTCCCCCCCCTTCAAACAGTCACGAGGCTTCCTCATGGCTGCGGCGGACTTCGCGTTCAAGTGCTAAGCTCAGGCGCTTAACATGGGTCTATCACTCGCATGTCCCATGGAGGGCCATTGACCGACGTGCCGATCGTTGCTGGAACATGGGCCAGGTGAGTGCTGGCTGGGGCGGGAGGATTCGAACCTCCGCATGGCGGTACCAAAAACCGCTGCCTTACCGCTTGGCTACGCCCCAGCAGGACCGGCGGATCGCCGGCGTGGGGCGTCCTATAGCGTCTCGGGCGCGAAAGGAAAGCCTAGTCATGCAGCTTTCATGACGCCTATAGCAGGGCGACCCATTTGCCGGATCAGATGACGCCCATGTCGGTTTCCCCGCCTTCTTCCGCCCAGGTTTCACCCGCCTCGCCGCTGTTCCTGCGCGAGGACGAGATCCGGCGGGGCATAGAGATGCTCTATTTCGGCTACTCCGCCCTCACCCGGTCGATCGACGAAGGGCTGGCGGCGCAGGGGCTGGGCCGCGCCCATCATCGCGCGCTGTACTTCATCTCGCGCCAGCCCGACCTGACGGTGAAGGACCTGCTGCGGCTGCTCGCCATCACCAAGCAGTCGCTCGGCCGGGTGCTGGGCGACCTTGTCGAGCGCGGCTATATCGAAACGCGCACCGGAACGAGCGACCGGCGGCAGAAGCTGCTACGCCTCAGCCCGGCGGGGCGGGAACTGGAGGCCGACCTGTTCCGCGCGCTGCGCGAGAAGATGGCGGCGGCCTACGGGCTTGCGGGCCAGGGGTCGGTGACGGGCTTCTGGCGGGTGCTCGAAGGGCTGATCCCCGAGGAGGACCGGTCGATGGTGTTCGGCTTGCGCGGGCGATAGTTGCCCTTACGCAACTTTATCGCCGCTGCTGCGCTTAACCCGCTCCCGTCATGAATTGGGGACAAGGAGCCATATATGCGTAAGACCCTTATCGCCGGGCTGGTCGTTCTGGCCGCCGGTCTTTCAGCCTGTTCGGAAAAGGCGCAGGACAATCTGGAAAATGCCGGATCGGCGATCGGCAACGACGTGAGCAATGCCGTCGACAAGGCGGGCGAGAAGATCGACAACGGGCTGGACCGCGCGGGCCAGGCGATCGACAACGGCGCCGACAAGGTGGGCGCGGCGACCGACAATGCCGCCGCCGACGCCAAGCGCGAAGCAGGCGAAGCGAAGCAGGATGTGGGCAGCGCCTTGCAGGAAGCGGGCAGCGACCTGAAGAAGAAGGACTGATACATCGGGCGGGCGCACCCCCGCGCCCGCCTCGACCCTCCTCACGCCCGGCGGAAGACCGGCGGGCGTTTCTCGAGGAAGGCGGCGAACGCCTCCTGCGCCTCCGCCCCGGCGAGCGCCTGGCGGAACAGCGCCGCCTCCTCCGCCAGTCTCGCCTCCAGCACCGCAGGATCGCCCTTCATCAGCCGGCGCGTCGCTGCCAGGGCGGCGGGTGGCTTGGCGAGCAGGGCAGCAGCCCGCGCGCACGCATGATCGCGCAGCCTATCGGCGGGCACGATTGCGGTGACGAGGCCCGCACGGTCGGCCCCGTCGGCATCGAGCGGTTCGCCCAGCAGCAGCATCGCCGCCGCCTTCGCATGACCCATCAGCGCCGGCGCGAGCAGGCTGGACCCTGCCTCCGGCACCAGGCCAAGATTGACGAACGGCATGACGAAGCGCGCGTCGGGCGCGGCGTAGACGAGGTCGCAGTGCAGCAGCATCGTCGTCCCTACCCCGACAGCAAGCCCCTGCACGGCGGCGACCAGCGGCTTGTCGAAGGCGGCGATCGCCTGGATGAAATCGAAGGCGGCCGCGCCGCCCTCCGGCCCGCTGGCGAAATCGTTGAGGTCGTTGCCGGCGCAGAAGGCGTCGCCCTCCCCGCTGAACAGGACCGCGCCGATGGCCGGGCGCGCGGCGGCGTCGGCCAGCGCGGCGGTCATCGCCCGGTACATGGCGCTGGTCAGCGCGTTCTTCTTGTCCGGGCGGTTGATGCGGATGTCGAGGACGCCACCCTCTTCGGTCACGATGATGGCTTCGTGCATGGCCAGAGCCTCTCCTTGATCGGTTTCAAGGCGAAGTTGTTGGCGCAGCCGATGCCGCGCGTCTATCCCCCGCTTGTCTTTCGCAACCACCGGACGCGCCGATGAACCGCCTGCGCCAGGCTCTCGACCCTTTCCTGCTGCTGCTGATCGCCACCGTGGCCCTAGCGTCCATCGTGCCCGCACGGGGGACGGGGGCGGTCCTTGCCGACGGAATCGCGGACGCCGGTATCGTGCTGCTTTTTTTCCTGCACGGCGCGAAATTGTCGCGCGCGGCGATCTGGAACGGGGCGAAGGCGTGGCCTTTGCATCTGGCGACGCTGGGAACGACGTTCGTCGCTTTCCCGATTCTCGGGCTGGTCTTCGGGCGCATCGGCGCTGTGCCCGATGACATGCGCGCGGGGCTGCTGTTCCTTACGTTGCTGCCTTCCACCGTACAGTCGTCCATCGCCTTCACCGCGATCGCGCGGGGCAATGTCGCGGCGGCGGTGGTGAGTGCGTCTATTTCCAACCTGCTCGGCATCGTGCTGACCCCGGTGCTGGTCGCGCTGCTGATGGCGCGGAACGGCAGCGGGAGCCTTGTCTCGCTGGCCGCGATCGAGGGGATCGTGGTGCAACTGCTGCTGCCGTTCGTGGTGGGTCATCTGCTGCGCCCGTGGATCGGCGGCTTTGTCGACCGGCACAAGGCGATGCTGGGGCGGGTCGATCGGGGCTCGATCCTGCTGGTGGTCTATGCCGCCTTTTCCGCCGCCGTGGTGGAGGGGTTGTGGTCGAAAGTGTCGGGCGCGGAACTGCTGACGCTGGCGGCGGTATGCGTCGCGATGCTGGGGGCGATCCTGCTGTTCACACTGGTGCTGGGGCGGGTGCTGAAGCTGCCGCGCGAGGATGCGATCGTGCTGCTGTTCTGCGGATCGAAGAAGAGCTTGGCGTCGGGCGTGCCGATCGCGGGCGTGCTGTTCCCGGCGAGCGCGGCGGGGCCGATCCTGCTGCCGATCATGCTGTTCCACCAGATCCAGCTGATGGCCTGCGCGCTGATCGCGCGGCGGTTTGCCGCGCGGGCGGACGGTGAAAGCGACAGCGAGTGAGACAATTGAATCGGTTTTTCAAACCCGCTATTATACAGTCGTAAAGTTAAGGGGGCATGCGTGGCGGCAGCGGGGCAGACAGGGAGCGATCCCGATGCGGGATGGAGCCTGCCGGCCTGGACATATAGCGACCCGGATTTCTTCGCCGCGGAGGTGAAGCGCATCTTCCGCCCCGCCTGGCAGATCGTGGCGCACGAGAGCGACATTGCCGCGCCCGGCGACTATCATATCTTTGATTATATTGGGGAAAGCATCCTTCTCATCCGGGGCGAGGACGGGGTGGCGCGGGCCTTCACCAATGTCTGCCGCCATCGCGGCGCGCGGATCGTGGATGGGGCGAGCGGCTGCGCGAGGAAGCTGGTTTGCCCCTATCATGGCTGGACCTACGAGAGCGACGGGCGGCTGACCGGCGTGCCGATGAAGGGGGACTATGGCGCGGCGTTCGACCTGGCCGGCCATGGCCTCGCCCCGGTGGAGGTGGACCGCTGGAACGGCTTCCTATTCGTGCGGCTGGAGGATGACGGCGGACCGTCCGTCGCGCAGATGATGGCTTCGCATGAGGCGGACATCGCCCCCTACCGCTTTCCCGAGCTGCGGGCGCTCGGCCGGGTGACGTTGCGGCCCCGGTCGGTGAACTGGAAGGTCATCGGCGACAATTATTCGGACGGGCTGCACATCGCGGTGGCGCATCCCGGCCTCCGGCGACTGATGGGCGACGGCTATGGCGTGGCGAGCGGCGACCATGTCGACGTGATGACCGGGCCGATCCTCGACCGGCCGTCGGTCAGCCTGTCGGAGCGGGCATACCAGCATTTCCTGCCGGACGTGTCGCACTTGCCGTCTCACCGCCGGCGATTGTGGACCTATTACAAGCTGTGGCCCAACTTCGCCTTCGACATCTATCCCGATCAGGTGGATTTCATGGCGTGGCTGCCCATTTCGCCCACGCAGACGCTGATCCGAGAGATCAGCTATGCGCTGCCCGATGCCAATATGCCTGAACAATGGCGGCGGGAGATGAAGGCGGCGCGCTACCTCAACTGGCGGATCAACCGGCAGGTGAATGCGGAGGACACCGGCCTTGTGAACCGGGTGCAGGCGGGCATGGCGTCGCAGAGTTTCACCGTGGGGCCGCTGGCGCAGCAGGAGGTGGCGCTGCGGCGCTTCAATGCGCAGGTGCGGGGCTTGATACCGCAGGCACGGCTGCACCGCGCGCCCGCGCCGGGATGGAGCGCTATCGATAAGCCCCTCCCCTTCAGGGGAGGTGGGGTCCATCCTCCCGACACCGCGCTTGGGGCGACACCCCACCCCATCCCCTCCCCTGAAGGGGAGGGGCTAGAGAATGAAGCGGGGTAGCATCATGACCCAATCCTACGACGCGATCATCATCGGCGGCGGGCATAATGGCCTGGTCTGCGCCTTCTATCTGGCGCGGGCGGGATACAGGGTGCGCATCCTGGAGCGGCGCGGCGTCGTGGGCGGCGCGGCGGTGACGGAAGAGTTCCACCCCGGCTTCCGCAATTCCACCGCCAGCTACACCGTCAGCCTGCTCAATCCAAAGGTGATCCGCGATATGCGCCTTGCGGCGCATGGCTATCGCGTGATCGAGCGGCCGGTCAGCAATTTCCTTCCGACAGAGGATGGCGGCTATCTGAAGCTGGGCGGGGGGCTGGCGCGCACGCAGGCGGAGTTCGCCCGCTTCAGCGCGAAGGACGCCGCCGCGCTGCCGGCCTATTATGACGCGCTCGAAAGCGTGGCGGATGTGCTGCGCGACATGGTGCTGCGTTGCCCCCCTAACGCCGGCGACGGGCTGGCGATGGTGGCGGCGGCGCTGCGACAGGGGCGGCGGCTGGCGGGCCTTACCATCGAGCAGCAGCGCGACATGCTGGACCTGTTCACCAAGTCGGCGCGCGACTTCCTCGACGGATGGTTCGAGAGCGCGCCGGTGAAGGCGGCGTTCGGGTTCGACGCGGTGGTGGGCAATTATGCCAGCCCCGACACGCCGGGCAGCGCCTATGTGCTGCTCCACCATGTCTTTGGCGAGGTGAACGGCAAAAAGGGCGCGTGGGGCCATGTGGTCGGCGGCATGGGCGCGATCACGCAGGCGATGGCCCGGGTCGTCACCGCCATAGGCGTGGAGATCAGCCTCGACGCGCCGGTCGCGCGCGTGCTGGTCGATGGCGGGCGCGCGGTCGGCGTGGCGCTGGAAAGCGGCGAGGCGGTGATGGGCGACGTGGTGATCGCCAATGTCGGGCCGAAGCTGCTGTATGAGCGGATGATGGACCCGGCCGACCTGCCCGCCGATTTCGTGAAGCGCATCCGGGGGTTCAATACCGGCTCCGGCACCTTCCGCATGAATGTGGCGCTGTCCGCCCTGCCCGACTTCGCCTGCCTGCGTGGGCCGGGCGAGCATCACCGGTCTGGGATCATCATCGCGCCGACCCTCGACTATATGGACCGCGCCTTCGTGGACGCGAAGCGCGACGGATGGTCGAAGGCACCGATCGTCGAGATGCTGATCCCTTCGACCGTGGACGACAGCCTCGCGCCCGAGGGCTGCCATGTCGCCAGCCTTTTCTGCCAGCAGTTCGCGCCGGACCTGCCCGACGGGCGGAGCTGGGACGAGGAGCGGGACGCGGCGGCGGATCATATCATCGCGACGGTGGACGCTCATGCGCCCGGCTTCGCGCAAAGCGTAATCGCGCGGCAAATCCACTCGCCGCTCGACCTGGAGCGCAAATTCGGTCTGGTCGGCGGCGACATCATGCACGGACACCTGTCGCTCGATCAGATGTGGGCGGCGCGGCCGGTTCTGGGCCATGGCGCCTATCGCGGGCCGGTGAAGGGCCTCTATATGTGCGGGGCGGGCGCGCATCCGGGCGGTGGGGTGACCGGCGCGCCGGGGCATAATGCGGCGCGCGAGGTGCTGAAGGACGGAACGATATGGGGGCGATGGCGGCGGCGTTGACGCCCTTCGACCCCTGATATACATATTCCATGTATATCAAGGAGGCCGATATGCAAGTCACGCGCTGGGGCAACAGCCTTGCCATCCGTATCCCCGCGGCTGTCGTCGATGCGCTCGATTTGAAGGAGGGCGACGACATCGAGGTTCGGATCGCCGGGACGCGGGCCTTCGATATTGCGCGCGATCAAAGCCGCATGGAGTCGCTACGCCGGATCGAGGCCATGCGACGGCCCCTGCCAGCCGGCTGGCGGTTCGACCGCGACGAGGCAAATGCGCGCGGCTGATGGCGAAGCGGTTTTTCGACACCAATATCCTCGTCTACGCCTTCGCCGACCACCCGAAGGCCGCGCTGGCAGGATCGTTGCTGCTGGAGGGCGGCGACATCAGCGTCCAGGTGCTGAACGAGTTCACGAATGTGGCGCGTCGCAAGATGGGGTTCGACTGGGCCAGCATCGAAACGGCGATTGCCGACATTCTGGTGCTGGCGCGGGCGGTCCACCCCCTCGACATGGAGGTCCATCATAGCGCCCGGACGATCGCGGGCCGATATGGGCTTGGCTTCTATGACAGCCTGATCGTGGCGGCGGCGCTTCAGGCCCGATGCGACATTCTCTATTCGGAAGATATGCAGGACGGCATGGAGATTGACGGGAAGATCGTCATCCGCAATCCGTTTCTTGCCCTTGCCGCCCCCCTCTTCTAAAGCGCCTGCTCATGCCCGACATCTTCATTCCCGACGCGACGCCCGAGCTGACCGGACGGGCGCTGTTTCCGCATCGGCATCTGCTGTCGATCGCGGACTTGAAACCCTGGGAAATCCGCTTCCTGCTCGACGAGGCGGAGCAGTGGGCGCAGGCGAACGCAGGCCGCACACGCAAGCATGACGACCGGCTCGCCGGCCTGACGCAGATCAACGCCTTTTTCGAGAACAGCACGCGGACGCTGCTGTCGTTCGAGATCGCGGGGAAGCGGCTGGGCGCGGATGTGGTCAATATGGCGGCGGCAACGTCAAGCGTGAAGAAGGGCGAGACGCTGATCGACACGGCGATGACGCTCAATGCCATGGCCGCCGACGTGATCGTGATCCGCCATGCAAGTTCGGGCGCGGTGGCGCTGATCGCGGACAAGGTGGATTGCCCGGTATTGAACGCGGGTGACGGCTGGCACCAGCATCCCACGCAGGCGCTGCTCGACGCGCTGACCATCCGGCGGCGCAAGGGCGGGTTCGAGGGGCTGGTGGTGGCGATCTGCGGCGATGTGCTGCACAGCCGGGTCGCGCGATCCAACATGCTGTGCCTGGCCGCCCTGGGCGCGCAGGTGCGCGCGGTCGCGCCGCCGACGCTGCTGCCGCCGGAGGTCGAGATGCTGGGCGCGACGCCGTTCACGACCATGGACGAGGGGCTGGACGGCGCGGACGTGGTGATGATGCTGCGGCTCCAGAACGAGCGGATGGACGGGGCGTTCATCCCGTCCGCGCGGGAATATCACGCGCTCTACGGCCTGACGCCCGAGCGTCTGGCCAAAGCGAAGCCCGACGCGCTGGTGATGCATCCCGGTCCCATGAACCGGGGGGTGGAGATCAGCAGCAGCGTGGCGGACCATCCCGAGCGGTCGGCGATCACCGAGCAGGTGGCGATGGGCGTGGCGGTGCGGATGGCGTGCCTGGACGTGCTGACGCGCGGCGCGAGGGGCGTGGAGGGATGGTCTTGAACATCCCGACCAACAAGGAAAGCGGGATGGGCGTGAGGATTTTTTCCACCTCCGTTCGGGCTGAGCGTGTCGAAGCCCGCTTTTTTTCCATGCCGCAGGAAGAAAGTGAGACCCTTCGACAGGCTCAGGGCGAACGGATGGGGAGCGAAGCGCTTGACTAGGATCGCCATCGTCAACGGCCTGCTCGCCGATCCGGCGGGGGATGCGCCTGCGCCCGGCATCGTGCTGATCGAGGGCGACCGGATCGTGGCGGCGGGTGCCGTCGATGTGCCGGCCGATGCCGACCGGATCGACGCCAGGGGGCTGGTGGTCGCGCCCGGCCTTGTCGACTTGGGCGTGTTCGCGACCGACAAGCCGGCCTTTCATTTCGGCGGGATCACCCGCGCGGCGCTGATGCCAGACCAGCGCGCGCCGCTCGATGAAGTCGGCCTCATCCGGCAGGCGACGCGGGCGGGGAAGCCCGATTTCTGGGTGCACCCCATCGCGGCGGCGACGCGCGGGCTTGCGGGCACCGAGATGGCCGAGATCGGCCTGATGCAGGCAGCGGGCGCGAAGGCGGTGGGGACAGGTCGCCACTGGATCGCGGATTCCGGCGTGATGCTGCGGGTGCTGACCTATGCCGATGGGCTGGGCCTGACGGTGATCGCCCATGCCGAGGATGGCGGGCTGACGGCCAAGGCGGTGGCGACCAGCGGGGAGACGGCGACCCGGCTCGGCCTGCCCCACGCCCCCGCCTGTGCCGAGGCGATGGCGATCGCCCGCGACCTGATGCTGGTGCGGCAGACAGGGGCGGCGATCCATTTCCGGCTGGTGACGACGAAGGCCGGATTCGACCTGATCCGCGCGGCCAAGGCGGAGGGCCTGAAGGTCACATGCGGCATCAGCCCGGCCTATCTGTTCCTGAACGACCAGGCGGTGACGGATTTCCGCACCTTCGCCCGCCTGTCCCCGCCATTGCGGCATGAGGATGACCGGCAGGCGAGCCTGGCGGCGGTGGCGGACGCGACGGTCGATGTCATCACCTCCAGCCACGATCCGCGCGGGCCGGAGGACAAGCGCCTGCCCTTCGCCGATGCCGCGCCCGGCATGGCGGGGGCGGAAACGCTGCTGGCGCTCTCGCTCAATCTGGTGCGGGAGGGGCATGTGTCGATGGGGCGGCTGATGGCCTTGCTCGCCGCCAACCCGGCGCGCATCCTCGGCGTGGACGCGGGCCGCTTCGCTAGCGGAAGCGCCGCTGACCTCATCTTCGTCGATCCCGAAGCGCCCTGGATCGTCGACAGCGCCAGAATGGCGGCAGCGGCGGGCAATACGCCGTTCGACAAGCTGCCGGTGCAGGGCCGGGTGCGCCGGATCATGAAGGGCGGGACGTTCCTGTAGCCCGCGCGCGCAGCCACGACGCCACGTAAACGCTTTGTTTACCGCGATTTCCTAGGGATATGGGGGAAATAGCGGGGGACGGCGGGTGAACAGCGCGACTTTGACGTTCGACAGCCAGCCCGCGCCCGCGCCGCTGCCGATCCGTGGTTTCGCCGCGGCCGGGATCGCGGAGCGCTGGCTTGGCGACGAGCGCCGCTGGGGTCTGGCCGTGCTGGCGACGGCGCTGCTGCAACTCACCCTGATCTGGACCCACGCGCCCTGGCTGGACGAATGGCAGGCGCTGCAACTGGCGCTGCAATCGCCGGACCTGCGCGCGCTGCTCGGCAATCTCCGCTACGAAGGGCATCCGCCACTCTGGTATCTGCTGCTGCGCGGCGCGGCGGTGGTGGTGCCGCCGGCCTTCGTGCTGCCGGCGGTGCAGACCGTCATCGCGCTGGCGTTGCAGGCGCTGATCCTGTTCCGCGCGCCCTTCGCGCGCACAGAGCGCCTGCTGGTCGCCACCAGCTTCTTCCTGCTGTTCGATTATGGCACCCTGTCGCGCAGCCTGTCGCTGGGCGTGCTGCTGGCCACCGCCGCCTTCGTCTTTCGCAGGCATCCGCTGGGCTGGGCGGCGATCGCGCTGCTGCCGTTCGCCGATTTCCTGTTCGGCGTGCTGTCGATGATCTGCGTCGCGCTGCGCCTGCGCGACCGCGACATCTCGATCCCCGGCCTTGCCGCGTGGGGGCTGTGCGGGGTGCTGAGCGCGATCAGCGTCATTCCGGCGAAGGACACGATCCCGGCCCTTTGGCTGAACGGATTGCCGGCCGACGCCTATCTGTTCGTCACGCGGCTGTCGGTGCTGCTGGTCCCGCTGCACGGGCCGCAATTCGGCCTGCAATGGAACCAGCCGCTGCCCGAAGCGATCGCGATCCTCGCCGGGCCGCTGTTCCTGATGCTGGGCAGCCGGCTGACTCGGGCGGTGCCGCTGCACCATGGGCTGTATCTGGGCTTTGCGGCGCTGCTGTTCGCGTTCAGTGTGACTGTCTATCCGCTCGCGATCCGGCATCTGTCGCTGCTGGCGATGCTGGTGATCCTGCTGCGCTGGTGGACGCCGGAGGCGCAGCGGGCGGCGAGCGCCGGGCTGTTTACGGGCTGGATGGCGGTCGCGTCGCTCTGTGGCCTCATCACTGCGGGCGTCAGCTTCGTGCGCCCGTTCGACACCGCGGGCCAGGCAGCGGCCTACATCAAGGCCCATCATCTTCTGGACAAGCACTGGCTGGTCTTTCCCGACAGCCGGGCGCAGGGGGTGAGCGCGCTCACCGGCATGGAGTTCACCCGGCTGGAAAAGGATTGCGCGCAAAGCTTCATCCGCTGGGACCATCGCGGCACGATCAACAGCCAGGCGCAACTGGACGCCGAACTGCGCCGCGCCACCGCCAAGTTCGGCCGCAGCTACCTGCTGACCGACTTCGCCGTGCATCCCGGCCACGACCCTCGCCTCTATCGCCTGCTGACCCATGTCCCGGCCGGCTATGACGGGCAGGCCTATTATCTCTGGATGGTCGCGCCTGACCTGCCGGAAAGGGCTGCGCGCCCGCCGCAATGCGCGCCCACGCCCCGGCTACCGCTCAAGGTCGGCTGATGGAAGGTCAGGTCGGCGGGCGGAACATCGCGCGCCTTCACGCGCTTGCCCCCTGACCAGCAAGGGGGACGGCGATGACGGAACGGGTTGCGCAACAGGTCCATGCCGATGCGCCATGGCAGATACCGGCGCGCGCCTGGTGGGAGATTCTGAAGCGCGTCTATACCCGGATCGGCACCAATCACCTCAGCCTGCTGGCGGCGGGCGTGGCCTATTATGCGTTCCTGTCGATCGCGCCGCTGCTGCTGGCGATCGTGCTGACCTATGGCCTGATCGGCGACCCGCAACTGGTCGCGGACAATGTGCGGTCGATCATCACCGTCGTCCCCCGCGAGGCGGCCAAGCTGATCTTCGACCAGCTGATGGCGATCGTGACGACGACCAAGCCGGCGGTGGGCTTTGGCCTGCTGTTCGCTCTGGCCTTCGCCGTCTATGGCGCGACGCGGGCGTCGTCGGCGACGATCGAGGCGCTCAACATCGTTTATGAGGAGAAGGAGGCGCGCTCCTTCCTCTCCTTCTACCGGGTGTCGCTCGGCATCACCTTGTCCGCCGTTCTGGTGGTGGTGGTCGGCGTGCTGGCCGCGTCGGTGCTGGGCTTTCTCGAAAACCTGACGAGCGGCTGGGGACCGGTCGCGATATTCCTGACCAAGGCGCTGACCTGGGTGGCGGCGGGCGCGTTCGCCAGCCTGATCTTCGCGCTCATCTATCGATTCGGCCCGCACCGCCGGAAGGCGCGCTGGCGCTGGTTGACGGCGGGGTCGGTGACGGCGACGCTCTTCTGGCTGCTGGCGACGCTGGGCGTGTCCTTCTACGTCTCGCGCTTCGGCAATTATAACGAGACGTACGGGTCGCTGGGGGCGGTGGTGGTGCTGCAATTGTGGCTCTATGTCTCGGCCTTCGTCGTGCTGCTGGGCGCGCAGCTGAACCAGGAGGCGGAGCGGCAGACGACCGCCGACACCCAGATCGCCGAGCCGCCGGCGACGTGAGGGACGGCGTGACGCAGGCGTGATAATCGCCCTTGCCCTGCCCGCATCCCCACGCTAAAGCGCCCTCCTTCGCAGGCGCAAGGCCTGTGCAGGAGTGTAGCTCAGTTGGTAGAGCGTCGGTCTCCAAAACCGAATGCCGGGGGTTCGAGTCCCTCCACTCCTGCCAAGCGAACGGACCGCGATCCCTTGTAAAAACAGGGGCGCGCGGCTAAGTGCGCGCAGCGAATAGGTCGCGGAGCCAAGCGGTCGCATCCCCCGGACGCCAGAACAGGGCGGGATCGGGAGGGCGGACTGTTGCTCCGCGATTGGTGTTGGTTTCGAAGTGAAGAAGGCAGGCGATGGCGAAGGTTTCCCCCGGCGATTTCGTCAATCAGGTGAAGACCGAAGCGTCGAAGATCGTGTGGCCCACGGGCCGCGAGACGGTGATGACCGGCGTGATGGTCGTCATCATGACGTCGCTGCTCGGCCTCTTCTTCTTCGGCATCGACACCTTTTTCGGCGCGATCGTCCAGTGGCTGCTGGCGCTGGCGTCGGGCCGGGCCGCCTGAAGGGCTAGATGGGAGTTTGAGACGGTAACATGGCGCGCTGGTACATCATCCACGCCTATTCGGGCTTCGAGAACAAGGTCAAGGAATCGATCCTGTCCGAAGCCGAGCGCATGGGCCTCTCCCAGCTGGTCGAGCAGGTCGAGGTGCCGACCGAGACCGTGACCGAGGTGAAGCGGGGCAAGAAGATCCAGGTCGAGCGCAAATTCATGCCCGGCTATGTCCTCGCCAAGCTCGCCATGAACGACGACATCTACCACCTCGTCAAGAATACGGCGAAGGTGACGGGCTTCCTTGGCCCCTACGGCAAGCCGCAGGCGATCAGCGAGAGCGAGGCCGCCCGCTATTTCGGCGCGCAGAAGGAAGCCGAGGCCGCGCCCAAGCACAAGGTCAGCGTCGATTACGAGATCGGCGACAGCGTCAAGGTGCTGGACGGTCCCTTCGCCAGCTTCAACGGGTTGGTCGAGGAACTGGATTTCGAAAAGAACCGGGTCAAGGTGTCGGTGTCGATCTTCGGCCGCGCCACCCCGGTCGAACTGGATTTCGAACAGGTCGAACTGTCGAAATAGGTCATACGTCACCCCAGCGAAGGCTGGGGTCTCGTGCGTCGGGTCGCCGCCCTTTGCGGCCTGAGATGCCAGCGTTCGCTGGCATGACGATGAAGGGACAGCGCGGGAGGAGGCTTCGCCTCCGCATGAACCGCTAAACTTGAACCGGGTGCGCCCTTGGGCAAGCCCAGCAACAGAGTGAGTAACAATGGCCAAGAAGATTACGGGCTATATCAAGCTCCAGGTGCCCGCCGGAGACGCCAAGCCTGCCCCGCCGATCGGCCCTGCCCTGGGTCAGCGCGGCGTGAACATCATGGAATTCTGCAAGGCGTTCAACGCGCAGACGGCGAGCATGGACAAGGGCACTCCGCTGCCCACCATCATCACCGTCTATGCCGACCGCAGCTTCACCTTCACCACGAAGCAGCCGCCCGCCACCTTCCTCATCAAGAAGGCGGTCAACCTGAAGTCGGGTTCGAAGGAACCGGGCAAGGTTTCGGCCGGAAAGATCAAGCGCTCGCAGCTGGTCGAGATCGCCCAGGCCAAGATGGCTGACCTGAACGCGAACGACATCGACGCCGCGGCGAAGATCATCGAAGGTTCCGCCCGCGCGATGGGCCTCGAAGTGGTGGAGGGCTAAGATCATGGCAAAGCAGACCAAGAAGGCGAAGGCCCTGGCGACCGCGATCGACCGCGAGAAGCTGCATGGCGTCGACGAGGCGCTGGGCCTCATCAAGACCCATGCGACCGCCAAGTTCGACGAAAGCGTCGAGATCGCGATCAACCTGGGCGTCGATCCGCGTCACGCCGACCAGATGGTCCGTGGCGTCGTCACCCTGCCCGCCGGCACCGGCAAGGACGTGCGCGTCGCCGTGTTCGCCCGCAACGACAAGGCGCAGGCCGCTCTGGACGCCGGCGCGGACGTCGTGGGCGCCGAAGACCTGCTGGAGAGCATCCAGGCCGGCAATATCGACTTCCAGCGCGTGATCGCCACGCCCGACATGATGGGTCTGGTGGGTCGCCTGGGCAAGGTGCTCGGTCCCAAGGGCCTGATGCCGAACCCGAAGCTGGGCACCGTGACGCCGAACGTCGCCGAAGCGGTGAAGGCCGCCAAGGGCGGTCAGATCGAATTCCGCGTCGAGAAGGCGGGCATCATCCACGCCGGCCTCGGCAAGGCGAGCTTCCCGGCCGAAGACCTGCGCAAGAATTTCGACGCCTTCGTCGATGCGATCGTGAAAGCGAAGCCGTCGGGTTCGAAGGGCAAATATGTCCGCAAGATCGCCCTGTCGTCCTCGATGGGTCCGGGCGTGAAGGTCGACGTGGCGGAAGTCGCCTCGATCTGATCGACTGACGATATGTGATTGGGAAGCCTCCTTCCTCCACACGGGGAAGGAGGCTTTCTTGTTTCAAGGGTTGACGGCCCCTATTTTTCAGCCGTCACCCCGGACTTGATCCGGGGTCCCGCTTGTTTGGCGCACATGCCCGGTGAAAAAGCGGGATACCGGATCAAGTCCGGCATGACGAAAGCGCGCGAATGATACGCGATCATAAAACGTGGAGCGTCCGACCTGCCGCTCCGGGCTTTCCTGTTGAAAGCACATAGGGTCTTGCATGTATCCGTCGGTTATGGCGGGTCGCTAACCGACGAGAAAACAAGAATATGTCTTTTGAAACTCTCCCCGCCCTCCTGTCCCAGGCGCTTGTCGCCAAGGGCTATGAGGCGCTTACCCCCGTCCAGTCCGAAGTCACGCAGGAGGAGGCGGTCGGCCGCGACCTGCTGGTGTCGGCGCAGACCGGCTCCGGCAAGACCGTCGCCTTCGGCCTCGCCATGGCCGGCGAATTGCTGGGCGACGGCGACAGCCTGCCCCCGCCGCGTCTGCCGCTGGCGCTGGTGATCGCGCCGACGCGCGAGCTGGCGTTGCAGGTCAGCCGCGAGCTGGAGTGGCTCTATGGCGCGGCGCGGGCGCGCATCGCCACCTGCGTCGGCGGCATGGACGCCGCCAAGGAACGCCGCGCGCTCAGCCATGGCGCGCATATCGTCGTCGGCACGCCGGGCCGGCTGCGCGACCATCTGGAACGCGGCGCGCTCGACCTGTCAGCGCTGCGCACCGTGGTGCTGGACGAGGCGGACGAGATGCTCGACATGGGCTTTCGCGAGGATCTGGAAGGCATTCTCGACAGCGCGCCCGAAGGCCGGCGCACTCTGCTCTTCTCCGCCACCATGCCCAAGCCGATCGTGGCGATGGCCAAGCGCTACCAGAAGGACGCGCTGCGCATCTCCACCGTGAGCGAGGAGCGCGGCCATGGCGACATCAGCTATCAGGCGGTGACGGTCGCGCCGTCCGACATCGAAAATGCGGTGGTGAACCTGCTGCGCTATCATGAGGCGGAAACGGCGATCCTGTTCTGCGCCACGCGCGACAATGTGCGGCATCTCCACAGCAGCCTGACCGAGCGCGGTTTCGCCGCCGTCGCGCTGTCGGGCGAGCATAGCCAGAATGAGCGCAACCATGCGTTGCAGGCGCTGCGCGACAAGCGGGCGCGGGTGTGTGTCGCGACCGACGTGGCGGCGCGCGGCATCGACCTGCCCTCGCTCTCCCTCGTCGTCCATGTGGAGCTGCCGCGCGACGCCGAGACGATGCAGCATCGCTCCGGCCGGACGGGTCGCGCGGGCAAGAAGGGGACGGCGGTCCTCATCGTCCCCTACCCGCGCCGTCGCCGGGTGGAATCCATGCTGCGCGGCGCGAAAATTCCGGTCGAATGGGGCACACCGCCGAGCCGGGAAGCGATCCTGGAGCAGGACAATGCGCGGCTGCGCGCCAGCCTGATGGAAAAGGCGGAGCTGGACGAGGCGGACTGGGCGCTGGGGGCCGAACTGCTGGCGGAGAAGTCCGCCAAGGAGATCGCGGCGATGCTGGTCAAGAGCGCGCGCGCCGCCCTGCCCGCACCGGAGGAGCTGCTCGACCGCAGCGAGGCGCCGGTCCGCAATGACGGGCCGCGTCCGGGTTTCGAGGACACGCAATGGTTCCGCATGGACATCGGCCGGCGGCAGAATGCCGACCCGCGCTGGATATTGCCGCTGATCTGCCGGCGTGGCCATGTGTCGCGGCAGGACATCGGCGCGATCCGCATCGCCACCAACGAAACGATGTTCGAGATTCCCAGGGCGATCGCGAGCCGCTTCATCGCGGCGGTCAAGCGCACGGGCGAGGCGAGCGACGAGGGCGCGGACGTGGCGTTCCAACCCGTCGAGGGCGCGCCGCGCGAGCAGGCGCGGGAGAATCGGCGGCAGGGCAATCGCCCCAATGATCGCGGGCCGCGCCCCGGTGGCCCTGGCGGCTATGCCCCCCGTCCGTTCAAGGGCGGCGGCGCGCGCAAGGGTCCGCCGCGCGGCCGCTGATGATGCGGTTCGCCGACGAAGGCCGGGGAACGCACCCTTTGGGCCAGATTGGGAGCCAAGCCCCTTCTCGTCCATTGAGGGATAATGACCACCCTCATCCCTGTGCTGGGCGACCAGCTGAGCCTCGACCTTGCCTCGCTGCGCGAGGCGAACAAGGATGACGCGATCGTCCTGATGATGGAGGTCGCCGACGAGACGACCTATGTGAAGCATCACAAGGCCAAGATCGCGTTCATCCTGTCGGCGATGCGCCATCATGCGCAGGCCTTGCGCGACGCGGGATGGACGGTCGATTATGTCGCGCTGGACGAGCCGGACAACAGCGGCTCCTTCACCGGAGAGGTGGAGCGGGCGGTCGAGCGGCACCGGGCCAGCGCCATCCACGTGACCGAAGCCGGTGAATGGCGCGTCCGGGCGATGCTGGAAAGCTGGGCCGACCACTTCGCCCTTCCCGTCACCATCCATGAGGATGACCGCTTTCTCTGTTCCCATGCGGAGTTCGACACCTGGGCGGCGGCGCGCAGGCAGATGCGGATGGAATATTTCTACCGCGACATGCGGCGCAGGACCGGGCTGCTGCTGGACGACGACGGCCAGCCCGAAGGCGGACAGTGGAACTACGACGCGGAAAACCGCAAGCCAGCGCCGGGGCGCGACCTCCTCATGCCGCAACCGATCCGCTTCCGCCCCGATGCGATCACGCGGGAGGTTCTGGACATGGTGGCGGCGCGGTTCGCCGACCATATCGGCAGCCTCGACCATTTCCATTTCGCGGTGACGCGCGCCGACGCGCTGCGCCAGCAGAAGCGGTTTCTGGACGACGCGCTGCCGCGTTTCGGCGACTATCAGGACGCGATGCTGACGGACGAGCCGTTCCTTTGGCACTCGATCCTGTCGCCCTACATCAACGCCGGGCTGCTCGATCCGCTGGACCTGTGCCGGGAGGTGGAGAAGCGATACCGCGCCGGCAAGGTGCCGTTGAATTGCGCGGAAGGCTTCATCCGGCAGATCATCGGCTGGCGCGAATATGTGCGCGGGGTCTACTGGCATGAGGGGCCGGATTATGGCGCGCGCAATGCGCTCAATGCCACGCGCGACCTGCCCGGCTTCTACTGGACCGGCGAGACGGACATGCACTGCATGCGCCAAGCGATCGGCCAGACGATCGATCATGCCTATGCCCACCATATCCAGCGGCTGATGATTACCGGCAACTTCGCCCTGATCGCGGGAATCGATCCGCACCAGGTGCATGTCTGGTATCTGGAGGTCTATGCCGACGCCTATGAATGGGTGGAGATGCCCAATACCGTCGGCATGGCGCTGTTCGCCGATGGTGGCCTGCTGGGGTCCAAGCCCTATGCGGCGGGCGGCGCCTATATCAACCGCATGTCGGATTATTGCGGCAAGTGCCGATACGACGTGAAGCAGCGGGTGGGCGAGGATGCCTGTCCTTTCAACGCGCTCTACTGGGACTTCCTCGCCCGCAACGCGAAGAGGCTGGCCCGCAATCCGCGCATGGCCATGCCTTACCGGACCTGGGAGAAGATGGCGGAAAGGGATCGCGCCGCGATCCGCGAACAGGCGAAGCAATTCCTTCACAAACTGGCCTGATCGCGCGCCCAATCGGTTGACAGCGCCGCGTCCTTCCACTAACGGGCCACATTCCCGCGCGGGTCGAGAGGATTTGCCTCCTCGATGATCTGCGTAAAGCAGATTTGAACGAGAAGAGACAAGCCATGTTCGCTATCGTGCGCACGGGCGGCAAGCAGTATCGCGTCGCCGCCGGAGACAAGATCGTCGTTGAAAAGCTGGCTGGCGAAGCCGGCGACAAGGTCACGCTGGGCGATGTCCTGCTGGCCGGTGAGGGCGGCGACCTGAAGGATGCGTCGAAGCTGACCGTCGCGGCCGAAATCATCGCGCAGGCGAAGGGCGAAAAGGTCATCGTCTTCAAGAAGCGCCGCCGCCACAATTATCGTCGCAAGAACGGCCACCGCCAGAATCACACGATCCTCAAGATCGTGTCGATCGCCTGAGCCGCAGCGCAACAGATTCAAGGAGTTTAGGTCATGGCACATAAGAAAGCTGGCGGTTCGTCGCGCAACGGTCGCGATTCGGAGTCGAAGCGCCTTGGCGTGAAGAAGTTCGGCGGTCAGGACGTGATCGGCGGCAACATCATCATTCGCCAGCGCGGCACCCGCGTCTATCCGGGCCGCAATGTGGGCATGGGCAAGGACCACACCCTCTTCGCGCTCGGCGAAGGCAAGGTGGTGTTCCACACCGGCAAGCTCGGCCGCAAATATGTGTCGGTAGACGCGATGGCCGAAGCGGCCGAATAACGGACGACGTGATGAAGGGTCGTCCACAAAGGGGCGATCCTTCCGGTTTTCTGGGCCTGAACCAGTCAGCCGGGTCCGAGGGAAAAAGGGGCGCTCCTTGTCACGAGGAGCGCCCCTTTTCCATTGGGCGCGCATCCTCTCCCATTTCCCTCAAGTCTCTGGAACATAACGCCTTCTCGCGCGTCGAGCGGGCGCAAGCCATCCAGAGCGAACCGTCGTCAAGCCGTCATCTACAGCGGCTAACGGCGTGCCCAAGAGGAGAGAAGAATGTTCGCCCGTACCCCCCGCCTGCTGCTGCGTCCCGGCTGGATGGAAGACGCCGCCGCACTGGCCCATGCGATCAACGATCCCGCCATCCTGCGCAACCTGTCGCGCGCGCCCAGCCCCTATGGAGTGGCCGACGCGGAAGCGTTTCTGGCGATGCCGCAGGATGCGCGCCTGCCCCGCCTGCTCGCCTTCACCCGCACCAACGGCGCGCCGCGTCTGGTCGGCGGGTGCGGCGTGCATCTGGATGACGCGGGCGTGCCGGAGATCGGCTACTGGATCGCGCGGCCCTATTGGGGTCTTGGCTTTGCGACGGAGGCGGCGCGCGCGGTGCTGGGCATGGCGCGGGCGAACGGCGTGACTGGCATCCGCGCCTGCCATTTCGCCGACAATCCCGCGTCCGGGAACGTGCTGCGCAAGCTAGGCTTCCATTTCACCGGGCAAAGCGAGCGGCGTTACAGCCTGGGCCGCGACGCCATGGTCGAATGCCTGCTGTTCGAGGAAGGCGAAGGCGGGCGCGTGAACGACGATCCGGCGATGGACCTGTATCGCGATTCGCTTCCCGTGGCGGCGTAGGCGATCGTCCCCGCTCTAGGGAACGGGGCGGTCGAACACGCGGGTCGGCTTGCCGCCCAGGGCGGTGTCGACCAGAGGGCGGAAGCCGAGCTTTTCGGCGACACGGATCGACGCTGTATTATCGGGATCGATGATGCAGCGGATCGAGGGCGTGGCGACATGGGCGTCGGCCCAGACGAGCACGGCCTGCATCGCCTCGGTCGCGATGCCGCTGCCCCATGCATCGGGACCGAGGACCCAGCCCGCTTCGGGCACGCCCTCCAGCTCCGGCAGGCCGCGCTCGGCGCTCAGCAGGCCGGCTTCGCCCAGGAAAGCGCCGCTGGCGCGATCCTCCACCACCCACATGCCGTAGCCCAGCAGCGCCCACATGCCGGCGTAGCGCAAGAGGCGGAACCAGACCGCCTGCGCATCCTGCGGCACGCCGCCGACATGGCGCACCACGTCGCTGTCGCCCCACAGGCGGCAGCAGTCGGCATAATCGTCCAGCCGGTGGGGGCGCAGGGTCAGGCGGGGGGTGTCGAGGATAGGCGCTTGGGTCATGCCCGGATAAGAACCACCGCCGCCCTTCCGGTCAAGTCATCGACGGACGCGGCTGCACCGCCTGCGCGGCGGCATAGGGCGTGTCGGACAGGGCGATCAGCGCGCGGTCATCCACATCCCAGGGATGGAAGTCCGGCCGGAAATAGCCAAGCCACGGCCCGGCCACCCGGCGCAGGATGCCCGGCCGCACCAGCGCATAGCGCAGCAAGCCGCCCCAGGCCGCGAACCCGGTGACGCCATCCTGCCGCAGGAGGTCCATCATCCCGCGCGCCCGGTGGTGCAGGAAATGCTTCGTCACCACCAGCATCATCGCCGATCGCACCCACCAGCGCCGCAAGGGGCGCCAGTCGCGCGTGGCGTGCCGCCATGTGTCGTAGGCGACGCCCTTATGCTCGATCTCCTCGACCGCGTGCCAGCGCCACAGCGCCGCAAGCTCCGCGTCCGCGCCGTCCAGGTGGGCGGGATCGCGCAGCAGTTCGTGGGCGAGGATGGCGGTGAAATGCTCCAGCGCCATCGTGGCGGCAAGGCGCAGGATCGGCGGGCGCGCGTGGGCGAGGTTCAGCACCGTCGTGACGTCTGCGTCGAGGCGGGAGACGTCATATCCATGATCGGTCACCTGCCGGTTGAAGGCCAGATGCTCACGGCTGTGGACGACCTCCTGCCGGATGAAAGCGGCAATCTCCCCGGCCAGCGGGTCGGGCACGCCGTCGCGGAAGGCGCGGACGGATTCGATGAAGAAGGCTTCGCCGCGCGGAAAGGTGATCGAGAGCGCGTTGAAGAAAGCCGTGGCGATCGGATCGCCGTTCAGCCAATGTCGGGCACTCGCGCGGGTGCGGCCGAAGCGCCGGTCGCGCGGGGTGATGGTGAGGTCGGTTGGGGTCATGGGACTCCTCCTTCACTTACTTACATTGGTGTAAATAAGAGTAACTGACATCCATGTCAATAAAGCGCGTTCGCCTCAGCCCCGATGAAAGCCGCCTCGCCGCCGTGGAGGCGGCCAGCGCCCTGCTGATCGAGGCCGGGCCGCAAGCCGTGACGCTGAAAGCCGTGGCGGCGCGGATCGGCCGGACGCACGCCAACCTGCTGCATCATTTCGGATCGGCGGCGGGATTGCAGAAGGCGCTGGCGGCGCATCTGGCCGAAGCGATCACGACGAGCATCGGCGAGGCGGTGGACGCGGCCCGGCGCGGCGAGGTCAGCCCCCGTCGCATCGTGGACATGACGTTCGACGCTTTCGACGCGCAGGGCGCGGGCGCGCTGGCGAGCTGGATGCTGTCGTCTGGCAATGAGGATGCGCTCGACCCGGTGGTGGACGCCATTCACCGGCTGGTCGACCGGCTGGCCGGCAGCGCGCTCACCCCCGACCTGGCCGAACTCATCCGCGAGAATACGCTGATGCTGGTGCTGCTGGCGCTGGGCGATTCGCAGCTGGGCGGACCGATGGCCGCGGCGATCGGCCTGCCGCGGGAGAAGGCACGGGACATCGCGACCCGCAGCCTGACCTTCGCCCTGATGCAGGAGGCAGCGACGCTGGCGGCAAAAGCCAAGGTTTAACTTTCGCGCCATTCCGGTTATGGGCGCGCCATGCATTTCCTCGATCAAGCGAAAATCTATATCAAATCCGGCTGGGGCGGTCCCGGCGCGGTCAGCTTCCGCCGTGAGAAATATGTCGAATATGGCGGGCCGGACGGCGGCAACGGCGGCAAGGGCGGCGACATCATCTTCGAGGCGGTGGCGGGTCTCAACACGCTGATCGACTTCCGCTACACCCAGCATTTCAAGGCGCAGCGCGGCATGCCCGGCATGGGCAAGAACCGCTATGGCGCGGGCGGCGAGGATCTGGTCATCAAGGTTCCCGTCGGCACGCAGATCCTGTCCGATCCGACCCCGATCGAGGGGACGGAGGACGAGGAGGACGGCACGGTGGAATATGAGCAGGAACTGCTCGCCGATTTCACCGAGGTCGGCCAGCGGGTCGTGCTGCTGCGGGGCGGTGACGGCGGGCGCGGCAACCTCTCCTACAAGACCAGCACCAACCGCGCGCCGCGCCAGCATGGCACGGGATGGCCGGGGCAGGAAATGTGGGTGTGGCTGCGGCTGAAGCTGCTGGCCGATGTCGGCCTGGTGGGGATGCCCAACGCGGGCAAGTCCACGCTCATCAACCAGGTCACGAACACCAAGGCGAAGGTCGGCGCCTACGCCTTCACCACCACCAAGCCGCAGCTGGGCGTCGTGCTGCATCGCGACCGCGAGTTCGTGCTGGCCGACATTCCGGGCCTGATCGAGGGCGCGGCCGAGGGCGCGGGGATCGGCGACCGGTTCCTGGGCCATATCGAGCGGTGCCGCGTGCTGCTGCACCTGATCGATGCGACCGGTGACGATCCGGTCGAGCAGTTCCGCATCGTGACCGACGAGCTGGCGGCCTATGGCGGTGGCCTCGACGAAAAGCCGCAGATCGTGGCGCTCAACAAGGGCGACCTGCTGGGGCGGGAGCTGATGGAGGACATCGCCGACCAGTTGCGCGAGGAAGCGGGTGTGGAAGAGGTGTTCATCATCTCCGGCGCGACCGGCGAAGGGGTTTCGGCACTGATGGACGCGGTGCTGCCGATGCTCGACGCGCCGGCCGAGGCGGACGACGAAATGCCCGAGCCGGACAAGCCGTGGTCGCCGATTTGATCTCCGCCTAAACCCCCGTTCGGTTCGAGCTTGTCGAGAACCATGCGTAGGGGTTCTCGACAAGCTCGAACCGAACGGATGCTGAGCAAGTGACCCACCCCCTTTCCGGCTTCCCCCCTGCCCTCGTCCGCCGCCTGGTCGTGAAGATCGGGTCGGCGCTGCTGGTCGATCCCTCAGGCGAAGTGCGAACCGACTGGTTGCGCACACTGGTGGGCGACGTGGCCGAGCGGCACGCGGCAGGGCAGCAGGTCATCATCGTGTCGTCGGGCGCGATCGCGCTGGGCGCGCGGCGGTTGAAGCTGCCCAAGGGCGGGCGCGGCTCCCTTGAGGACGCGCAGGCGGCGGCGGCCACGGGGCAGATCGCGCTGTCGCAATGCTGGGCCAGCCTGCTCGCCGAACGCGGCATCACCGCCGCGCAGATGCTGGTGACGCTCGATGACCTTGAAAACCGGCGGCGATACCTGAACGCTTCGGCGACGCTGGAGCGGCTGATGGCGCTGGGCGTCGTGCCGGTGGTGAACGAGAATGACAGCGTGGCGACGGCGGAGATCCGCTTCGGCGACAATGATCGCCTGGCGGCGCGCATCGGACAGGCGGCACGGGCCGACGCGGTTGCGCTGCTGTCCGACGTGGACGGGCTTTACACCGCCAACCCGCACGTCGATGCGGGCGCGATGCTGATCGAGACGATAGAGACGATAGACGCCCGGATCATGGGCATGGCGGACGGCGGTTCCGCGTCGGGCATGGGATCGGGCGGCATGGTGTCGAAAATCCAGGCGGCGAAGATCGCCACCGGCGCGGGCGCGCACCTCGCCATCCTGTCCGGCAAGGTCGATGCGCCGCTGTCGCACTGGGCGGGTGGCGGCAAGGGGTCGATCTTCCTGGCGGCGCAGGGCAAGGGCGCGCGCAAGGGCTGGCTCGCGGGCCGGCTGACGACGCGCGGGCGGCTGCTGGTGGATGCGGGCGCGGAACGGGCGCTGGGCAAGGGCAACAGCCTGCTGCCCGCCGGGGTTGCTCACGTCGAGGGCGTGTTCGAGCGGGGCGACGTGGTGGACATCGTCGCGCCCGATGGCCGGGTGATCGCGCGTGGCCTGATCGAATATGACAGCGCCGCCGCTGCGAAGATCGCAGGCCGCCGCAGCGAGGAGATCGCCGCGCTGCTGGGCGAGATGCCGCGATCGGTGCTGGTCCACCGCGACCATATGGCGATGGTCTGACGCCCATGCCGTTCCGCATTGCCATGACCGGCGCGACGGGTTTCGTCGGGGCCGAGACGCTGGAGCAGGCGCTGGACTTTGGTTCGGGCGGGGGGCTGCGCGTCAATGCGCTGACCCGCAAGGCGCAGCCGCCACGCGCGAAGCTGAAATGGGTGCCGGGTTCGCTGGAGGATGCCGCCGCGCTCGATACGCTGGTGCGGGACGCCGATGCCGTGGTGCATATCGCCGGCGTGGTGAACGCAGCCGATCGCGAGGGGTTCGAGGCGGGCAATGCGCGCGGCACCATGGCGGTGATCGACGCGATGCGGCGGCGGGGCATCAGGCGGCTGGTGCATGTGTCCTCGCTCGCCGCGCGGGAGCCGCAGCTGTCCGACTATGGCTGGTCCAAGGAACTGGCCGAGAAACATGTCAAGGCAAGCGGCCTCGACTGGACGATCGTGCGGCCGCCCGCGATCTACGGCCCCAATGACCGCGAGATGCTGGAGCTGTTCCGCATGGCAAAGCGCGGGATCATGATGCTGCCGCCGGGCGGGCGGCTGTCGGTCATCCATGTGAGCGATCTCGCCCGGTTGCTGCTCGTGCTGGCGCAGGAGCGGGAGAACAGCCTGACCCGCTGCTATGAGGTGGATGACGGCACCGCGGGCGGATGGGATCATAAGGATTTCGGCGCGGCGATCGGGCGCGCGGTGGGGCGGCCGGTGCGGACGGTCGCGACGCCGCAATGGCTGCTGGGCTTGGCGGCGCGGGCCGACCGGCTGGTGCGCGGCAAGCACGCGAAGCTGACGCCCGACCGCGTCGATTATTTCTGCCATCCCGACTGGGTTGTGGGCAAAAGGCGGCAACCGCCCAAGCGCCTCTGGCTGCCGCAGGTGCCGACCGCAGAGGGGCTGGCGGAAACGGCGCGCGCCTATCGGGAAAAGGGCTGGCTCTAAATCCGGGTTAGGATCGCGCGGAACGGCGGACCGTGAAGGTCCGTTGCCCCGGCATGACCGATCGCATACCCCCTTCGCAACAGCCCGGCAGCCGCCGCCTCCAGCGCGCCGGCTGCGCCGTTGTCGTCATCGTGCTGGCGATCATCCTGATCGTTTTTCTGGCGCGCAACATCTGGCATGGCGAGGAATTGCACGAGGATCAGGCGACCGGCAACAATGCCGCGACGGAACATACCGGCCCCAATTACAATCAGCGGCCTTAAATCGCGTCCGGCGCGGGCTTGCGGGCGCGGCGTTCAGCCAGGAACTCGCTGATCGCCTGGCCGCTGGCGTTGAGCAGCGGATAGGTGCGCGCGTCGGAGAGCCAGTCCGGGCGGCGCGCGGCGCTGCCGTAGAAGGTGTCGTAGACGAGGCTGAAGGCAAGGAAGATCAGCGTCGCGCCAATGAGGCCCTTGACCGCGCCGAAGCCCGCGCCCAGCACCCGGTCCACCGGCCCCAGCACCGACTGGCGGGTGCGGCGGCCGATGGCGTGGGCGATCAGCTTGCCCGCGCCGAAGGTCACGCCGAACACCAGCACCAGTGCCAGCACGGCCGCGCCGCTGGTGGTGCCGACGAAGGCGCTCAGCAATTCGGTGGCCGACGCATGGAACAGGCGGATGGCGAAGATCGCCAGCACCCAGGCGATGAGCGAGAGGGTTTCGAGCACGAAGCCGCGCATCAGGCCGAGCAGCGCGCAGCCGCCGATCGCGAGCAGGACGAGGATGTCGATGGCGTTCATGGCCCGGGCGCAACTTTCCAAACTTCCCCGGCGAAGGCCAAGGGGGGACTAACATCGCAATGTATGCTGGCGCTATCCCCTGCCCAGCATCTGGTCAACAAGCTGGCTCAAGGTGCGGAAGCCGCTGACCGCGATCCCCTTCACCCCGTCGCTGGCGGAAGCGGGCACGAAGGCGCGGTTGAAGCCGAGCTTGGCGGATTCGCGCAGGCGCCGCGGCGCGTGGGCGACGGGGCGGATTTCGCCCGACAAAGCGATCTCGCCGAACAGCACGACATCGGCGGGCACCGGCCGTTCCGACAGCGCGGAGATGAGCGCGGCGGCGACGGCGAGGTCGGCGGCGGGATCGTTCAGCCGATAGCCGCCCGCGACGTTCAGATAGACTTCGGCGGTCGAGAAGCTGAGGCCGCAGCGCGCCTCCAGCACAGCGAGGATCATGGCGAGGCGACCACTGTCCCATCCCACCACCGCGCGGCGCGGCGTCGCGCCGCTCGACAGGCGCACGACCAGCGCCTGAATCTCGACCAGCACCGGCCGCGTGCCTTCCAGCGCAGGGAACACGGTCGCGCCGGTCACCGTCTCGTCCCGGTTGGTGAGGAACAGGGCGGAGGGGTTGGCGACTTCCTCCAGCCCTTCCGCCACCATCGCGAACACGCCGATCTCGTCCGTGCCGCCGAAGCGGTTCTTGACGGCGCGCAGGATGCGATACTGGTGGCTGCGCTCCCCCTCGAACGCCAGCACCGTGTCGACCATATGTTCGAGCACGCGCGGGCCGGCGATGCTGCCGTCCTTGGTCACATGACCGACGAGGATGAGGGCGGTGCCGCGCTGCTTGGCGAATTTGATGAGTTCCTGGGACGAGGCGCGCACCTGGCTGACGGTGCCCGGCGCGCCCTCGATCAGGTCGCTGTGCATCGTCTGGATCGAATCGATGACGAGCAGCGCGGGCGGCGGCCCCTCCCCCAGGGTCGTCAGGATGTCGCGCACGGATGTCGCGCTCGCCAGTTGCACCGGCGCATTGCCGAGGCCGAGCCGCTGCGCGCGCAGGCGGACCTGATCGGCCGCTTCCTCGCCGCTGATATAGGCGACGGAAAGGCCGCGCATGGCGATCCGCGCCGCCGCCTGGAGCAGCAGGGTCGATTTGCCGATGCCCGGATCGCCGCCGATCAGCGTCGCGGAGCCATGGACGATGCCGCCGCCCAGCGCCCGGTCGAACTCGGCGATGCCGGTGCTGGTGCGGGGCGGCAGCTCGACCGCGCTGTCCAGACCGACGAGCGTGATCGCCCGCCCGCCCCCCTGCAGGTCGTGGCGCGCGGAAAAGACGGTCTCCGCTGCTTCCTCGACGATGCTGTTCCATTCGCCACAATCGTCGCACTGGCCCTGCCATCGGCCGGACACGGTGCCGCACTGCTGGCAGACGAATTTGCGCTTTGCCTTGGCCATGGCCTCTCTTCTCCGTTCGGTTCGAGCTTGTCGAGAACCGGGCGCGCAGTTCTCGACAAGCTCGAACCGAACGGCGGCTGATATGCCCTTCGAGCCGGAACATTGCAAGAACGTCACAGCCTCCTCTGGAAACATCCGCCGCGCTGGCGCATTGATCCGGCATGACAACGATCCGCGTCGCCAGCTACAATATCCGCAAGGCCATCGGCACCGACCGGCGACGGATGCCCGAGAGGGTGCTGGAAGTGCTGACGCAAGTGGATGCCGATGTCGTCGCCTTGCAGGAGGCCGACCGGCGCTTTGGCGTGCGATCGGCTGCGATTCCGCCGCTGCTGATCGAAAAGCAGAGCGATTACAAGCCGGTGCCGCTCAATGTGCAGACCGATTCGATGGGCTGGCACGGCAACGCGCTGCTGGTGCGGAAGGCAGCGGAGATCGGCGCGCACGACGTGCTGCACCTCCCCTATCTGGAGCCGCGCGGCGCGACCATGGCGGAGGTGGCGGTGAAGGGCGCGCGGCTGCGCGTGTTCGGGATGCATCTCGACCTGTCGGGGCTCTGGCGGCGCAAGCAGGCGGCGGCGGTGATCCACGCGGCGGGACAGCGGGACGCGATGCCCACCGTGCTGATGGGCGACCTCAACGAATGGAGCGCGGATCGCGGATGCCTTGCCGACTTCGCGCGCCATTACAGCTTCGCGCCGTGCGGGCGCAGCTTCCATGCGCGGCGGCCGGTCGCGCGGCTCGACCGGATCATGCATTGCGGGCGGCTGACGCTCCAGGACTGCGGCGTGCATGAGAGCGCGGCGGCGCGCAAGGCGTCGGACCACTTGCCGATCTGGGCGGATTTTGTCCTTGCCTGAGGTCCGCTCGTTTCCAGCCCGTCCAGAACCCGAAGCCCCTGCGCCGGAGGCTTCTCGACTTCGCTCGAAGCGAACGGGGTTTATATTGCATCGCGCTCCGCCCTCTGCGACGCTTCTTCCATGAAGGAGAGGGAACTGCGCCTCGCGCTGGTCTGCTATGGCGGGATCAGCCTGGCGGTCTACATGCACGGCATCACCAAGGAGGTGTGGCGGCTCGCCCGCGCCAGCCGCGCCTATCATGACGGCGCGCCGCCCAGCGACGGCAGCGAAGCGGTCTATCGCGACCTGCTGGCCGCGATCGAGGCGGAGACGGGCGTGCGGCTGCGCATCATGCCCGACATCATCGCCGGGGCGAGCGCCGGCGGGATCAACGGCATCTTCCTGGCGCAGGCGATCGAGACGGGGCAGTCGCTGGAGCCGCTGACCGACCTGTGGCTCGATAATGCCGATGTCGACCGGCTGCTCGATCCCGACGCGCGGCCGGCGCGGGCGCTGACCAAATTCTGGGCGACGCCGCTCGTCTGGATGGCGGCGCGGCGACCGGGCGACGCGGTGGAGCGCACCGTCGCGCCCGATACGCGCGAGGAGGTGCGGATGAAGCTGTCCCGCTTCATCCGATCCCGCTGGTTCGAGCCGCCGTTCGGGGGCGAGATATTCTCCACCATGCTGATCGAGGCGTTCGAGGCGATGGCGGCGGCCGAGCGCGGGCCGACGCTGCTGCCCGACGGGCATCCGCTCGACCTGTTCGTGACCGTCACGGATTTCGAGGGGCATCCCCAGAGCCTCAACCTCAACAGCCCGGCGCAGGTGATCGAGACCGAGCATCGCCTGTCGATCGGCTTTCGCGCGCGGGGACGCAGCACCGAGGGGCGGCCGTTCGCCGATGCCGCCGAACTGACCTTCGCCGCGCGGGCGACGGCGAGTTTTCCGGGCGCCTTCCCGCCCTTCACCGTGCGCGAACTGGACCGGGTTTTGAAGCGCCGCCATCGCGCCTGGCCGACGCGCGACGCTTTCCTCGCCCGCGCCCTGCCGCGCCACGCGGCGCGCGGGACGGCGGAGGACGCGGTGCTGATCGACGGATCGGTGCTGGCCAACGCCCCCTTCGCGCAGGCGATCGGCGCGCTGCGCAACCGGCCGTCGCGGCGAGAGGTCGACCGGCGGTTCGTCTATATCGATCCCAAGCCGGGGCACCGCTCCATCCGCCTCAACAAGGAGGGCGAGCAGGAAGCCGCGCCGGAAGGGCAGGACGCCCCGCTGCCCGGCTTCTTCCGCACCATCTTCGGCGCGCTGTCCGACATTCCGCGCGAGCAGCCGATCCGCGACAATCTGGAGGCGATCGACCGCCATTCCGCCCGCATCCGCCGGATGCGCCGCATCCTCGACGCGCTGCGCCCCGGCATCGAGGCGGAAGTGGAGAGCGCGATCGGCACCATGCTGTTCCTCGACCGGCCGACGCCCGCGCGCCTCTCCGCGTGGCGCGCCAAGGCGCAGCAGCGGGCGGCGAACGCGGCGGGCTTCGCCTATCCGGCCTATGGGCATCTCAAGCTGTCGGGCATTGTCGAACAGCTGGCCGACCTGCTGTTCCGCCTGTCGGGCGAGGACAGCGCGATGATGCGGGAGGCCTATCGCCAGGCGATCTGGGCGCAGGTGCGCAAGGACGGCGCGGACCAGCTGACCGAGGCGAACGGATCGGCCTCCGCGCCGGTCGCCTTCTTCCGCGCGCATGACCTCGCCTTCCGCATCCGCCGCCTGCGCTATCTGGCGCGACGGCTGGCCGAGACGCTGGAGCTGGAGGCGGACGCGGACGATCCGGCGGTGCAGGCGATGCACGACGCCATCTACGCGGCGCTGGCGCTCTATGCCGAGTGCGAGGAGAGCGACTTTCATGGGGTCGATGTCGCGCGCGCGGCCAGGGACGTGCCGGGCGACGCGGCGGCCGCGCTGGAGGCGGTCGAGCGGGCGCGTGGCCTCAAAGGCCGGGACGAGGCGGCGGACCAGTTGCTGGCCGACGCCTTCGCCACGCTGCCCAAGGCCGGGCGGCGGACCATGCTGCTCGCCTATCTCGGCTTTCCCTTCACCGACATCGCCACCCTACCGTTGCTTCAGGGTGACACTCTGGATGAATATGATCCGGTCAAGGTCGACCGGATTTCGCCCGAGGATTGTACCGCGCTGCGCGGCGGCGATCCGGCTTCGACCTTGAAAGGCATTGAATTCAACAATTTCGGCGCCTTCTTTAGCAGGGCCTATCGCGAGAATGACTATCTGTGGGGGCGGCTGCACGGCGTCGAGCGGCTTCTGGACATCGTGAATAGTGCAACACCCGTGGCAAGCCGTCTTTCCCCGGAGCGGCTTGCCGACTATAGGCGGGCCGCGTTTCTGGCGATCTTGGACGAGGAAGAGTCGCGGCTGGCCCATGTGGCCGACCTGATCGCCAGCCTGCGGGAGGAAATCGGGTGAGCGGGCGTTGGGTGCTGGTTCCGGTGATGGCGATGCTGGCGCTTGCCGGCTGCCGCGATGCGTCGGACGATGCAGCGCAGGCGGGCAACGACGCGCTTCCCGCCGCCATCGCCCTGCCGCCAGCCCCGCTGGCGATCTCCGCCCCTGACCAGCCTCCGCCGCCCGCCGTCGCCCGTCCCGCGTCGCCCCGCGTCCTCGTGCGCGCGCAGCCTGCGCCGCGCAACGCGCTCGACCTGCCGCCGTCGCAGGATGATCCGGCGGTGGTGGAGCCGTTCCCGCGTGAAGTCACCGCCTTCATGGTCGACCGCGACAGTTGCGACCATTTCCGCGGCGAACAGCCCTATGACGCCGAGCGCCGCGCCTATATCGCGGAGAATGTGGCCGAGCTGTGCACCGGCACCGACGCCAGGCTGGCGCTGCTGCGCCGCCGCTATGCAACCGACCCGGCGGTGATCGCCGCGCTCAAGGGTTATGACGACCGGATCGAGGGCGTCGCGAGCTACTAGGCGGCGATGGCGTCGATCGCCTGCGCCAAGTCGACGTCGCGACGCGAAAGGCCGCCCGCGTCATGGGTGGTGAGCACGATGTCCACGCGGTTGTAGACGTTCGACCATTCGGGATGATGGTCCGCCTTTTCCGCCAGGATCGCCACCCGCGTCATGAAGCCGAAGGCGGCGTTGAAATCGGCGAAGGTGAAGCGGCGGCTTATCCCGTCGGGGTCCGCCACCGCGCTCCACAGCGGCAGGTCGGCGAGCGCCAGCGCCCGTTCCTCGTCGGTCAATTTCTCGATCATCGCTCTATCCGCCCTCCGGTCTTTGGCATATGTGGCAGCGATGTCCTCCAACGGTCAACCGCCCCGCTTTGCTCCCACCGCGCAGGAGATCGAGACGCTGGCGCTCGAGGCGCTCGGCCGCCTGCCCGCGCCCTTCGCCGAGCATCTCGCCCATGTCGTGCTGTTCGTCGAGGAGTTCGCCGACGACGATGTGCTGAAGGAGATGGGGATCGACGATCCGTTCGGCCTTACCGGCCTCTATACCGGCCGGCCGGTGGGACAGGAGGCGCAGACCGGGGACGCGCCGCCCACGGTTCATCTGTTCCGCCGCCCGCTGCTCGACGAATGGGTGGAGACGGGCGTGCCGCTGGACGCGCTGATCACCCATGTCGTGGTGCATGAGATCGGCCATCATTTCGGCCTGTCCGACCTCGACATGCATGTGCTGGAGGATATGGTCGCGCCATGAACGGCGCGCGGCTGCGGCTGGACGGCGTTGCGTGCCGGCGTGGGGGACGGCTGCTGTTGCGGGGCGTGTCGCTGGACTTGGCGGCGGGCGACGCGGCGCTGCTGACGGGGCCGAACGGCGTCGGCAAATCCAGCCTGCTGCGCCTCTGCGCCGGGCTGCTGCCGGCCTTCGCAGGCACGGTCGAGCGGCGCGGCGGCGTGACGCTGGCCGACGAGCGGCTGGCGCTCGACGCCGACCTGCCGCTCGCCAGGGCGCTGGATTTCTGGGCGGGGCTGGACGGGGCGGACGCGCGGGCGCGGGACCGGGCGATGACGGCGATGGCGCTGGAGCGGCTGGCGCAAGTGCCGGTGCGGATGCTGTCCACCGGGCAGCGCAAGCGGGCGATGCTGGCGCGGGTGATCGCGAGCGGCGCGGGACTGTGGCTGCTGGACGAACCCGGCAACGGGCTGGATGCGGCATCACTCGATGCGCTCGGCGCGGCGATGGCGGCGCATCGGGCGGGCGGCGGGATCGTCGTCGCGGCCTCGCACCAGCCGCTGCCTGTCGCGGCGCCGGTGACGCTGGCGCTCGACGCCTGCGTCGCGGAGGATGGGCTGTGAGCATCCTCTGGCGGCTGGCGGCGCGCGACATGCGGCAGGCCTGGGCCTCGGGCGGGCTGTGGCTGCCGGTGGCGTTCCTGGTGCTGGTCGCCAGCCTCTATCCCTTCGCGGTCGGGCCGGATGCGGCGCTGCTGGCGCGGACCGGCGGGGGGATGCTGTGGATCGCGGCGCTGCTTGCCGCGCTGCTGCCGGTCGACAGGCTGGTCGCGCCCGATCGCGACAGCGGCGTGCTGGACCAGATCGCGCTGCGCGGCATCGGCGAGGAGATGGTGGTGAGCGCGCGGCTGGTGGCGCACTGGATCGGCTTCGGCCCGCCGCTGATGGTCGCCGCCCTGCCCGCCGCCGCGCTGTTGAAGCTCGATGGGGTGACCATGCTGACGCTGGAGGCCGGGCTGGCGATCGGGACGCCGGCGCTCGCGGCGCTGGGCCTGCTGGTGGCGACACTGACCGCGGGGCTGCGATCGAGCGGGGCGCTTGCCGGCCTGCTGGCGCTGCCGCTGGCGGTGCCGCTGCTGATCTTCGGCGCGGGCACGCTGGGCGATGGCAGCGGCGCCGCGCTGAAGTTCCTGGGCGCGGCCTCTCTGCTGCTGGTGGCGATCACGCCCTTCGCCGGGGGCGCCGCGATCCGGGCGGGGCGCGAATAGGATTTCGCCCGCTTAACTTCGCATATGTCCCGCAGATTTTGTGTACACACTCATCGGGCGCGGCAGTCATTCCCGCGCGCCTCTCCGCTAACCGGTCGTATCTTCATCTATTCGATCGAGCAGAGAGCCGGATCGGTCGGTCGTCATCTTGCGCGCGTAGAGGTGAGGCAGGTTTCGCAGCTGGTCGTAATCGGCCAATTCGAATATTTTGACCGCTTTGGGATATTCGAAATAGGTCAGGTTCGTGAGGTCGGTGAGGTTCGAAATGCCGTCTGCCGGCTCCGCCCCTCCCTTGGCGGTACGCGCGGAAAAAGCGCAGTTGTAAAGGATTGTGTGGAAATAGGTTTCGTCAGGTGCGAACAAATCCTGAAAATGAGCCGAGAGTTGAGAATGGTTGCGGTACGTCATGAACAGAGTGGCACAGGCGTGGGTGATCGCAAATTGCGCGCACCCCCAATATATGTTCCACTCCGCTCCATCGACGGCTGCCTTTGCCGGCTTGGTTTTGATGTCAGCCTTGTAGACGATCTTGTTTCTAATTCGCGTCAGGACCGTGGGCCTGTCCAAAATCATCGAGTATCGACATCTCGAATAGAGATACCTGTCATCAGAATTCGGACAATCAACCGCGCGTAGAAATTCGGTTTCGGGATGCTTCATGAAAAAATCGTGGATGAACCGGTTCGACTTTATCGGATAATCCGCACCTTGCAAAATGACATATCGATCGAACGGTCCGTGGCTGGTAGCCATATCCAGTAAAGCGTAAGTAGCGTTTACAGAGGAAAAGCTACCCCAATATACCGCAACCCTGTCGGTCGCCAGAAAAACCCTGTCCAAAGCAGCCAATTCTTCTGCAATGTCATCAAAAATGTCCGACTTCAGATCAACATGAATGAATATACAGTCGCCTTCGTTGTCCTGTGTGAGTCTTCGGGCCAGTCGCATAACATGCGCGGCATCGGTATGACATAAAATCAGATAGGCGATTCTCACTAGTCCAGGCTATTATTTGGTCATGGCCGGGTCAACATGGCATCGACGTGGCGATCGCGCGACCACCCCCGCGATCCCCAAATGACTTACGGCTCGAGATGTCGTCGATCGACCATGTTTCAGACTGACGGATTTGCCGAGCGATGTCCGTGTGCCATCTATCGCCGATCGTCGCGCCAAGCGAGCCAACCCTGGACACACTCCTGCCCTTGAGCCAAGGGCTGAGCCATGTTCGGCGTCCTCGCGTCCATCCTGTTCATCCTCATCTGGTCCACCGGCTTCATCGTGGCGCGGGCGGTGTTTCCCCATGCCGCGCCGGAGCTGGTGCTGGCGGTGCGGCTGACGGTCACGACGCTGCTGCTGGCAGGCGGCGCGGCGTTGGCGCGGCAGGGCTGGCCGCGCGGGCGACGGCTGGGGCTGCATCTGGCGGCGGGCGCGATGCTGCATGGCCTTTACCTCACGATCAGCTGGTGGGCGGTCAGCCGGGGGATGCCGGCCGGAATCATGGCGCTGCTGGGCGCGACGCAGCCGCTGATGGTCGCGGTGGCGAGCGTGGTGCTGCTGGGCGAGCGGTTGCCGGCGCGGGCATGGACGGGCCTTGCCGTCGCGATCGTGGGCGTGACCTGCGTGCTGCTGCCGGCGATCGAGCGGGGGGGCGCGGGCGGCGTGCCGGTAATCCCGGCGATCGCGGGCCTGTGCGCGATCATTGCGATGACCGGCGGCACGCTGATCCAGCGCGGGGCGATTGCCGGCGACCCGATCCTGATGTCCGGCGCGGCGCAGAATCTGGGCGGCGCGCTGGTCGCCATCCTCGCCACGCTGATCGTGGGCGAATGGCGGTGGGACAATGCGCCGGTGCTGTGGTTGAGCCTTGGCTGGTCGGTGCTGGGCCTGTCGGCGGCGGGCCTGTCGCTGCTGGTGTGGCTGGTGCGGCATCAGGGGCCGACGCGCATGTCGATGCTGTTGCTGCTGGTGCCGCCGATCGCGGCGGTGGAGGCATGGGCGCTGTTCGGCGAGCGGCTGGGACCGGTGCAGCTCATTGGCTTCGCGCTGGCACTGGGCGGCGTGCTGCTCGGCCGGTCGCAGACGAAGAAGGCGGACGTGGCGGAGCCGGCCTGACGCCGGTCCCCGCCCCCCTGTCATGCCACCGTCATCGATTGCAACATGGGCGTCATGATGGCGCGCTAGGCGGCGGCATGAGCAAGCGCGCGCCACCCCTTCCCACCCAGGCCGCCGACATGGCGATGCAGATGGCGCTGCGCCAGATCAATTTCGGCGCCACGTCCGTGCCGCGCGCCGCGACGCCGGCGGCAAAGCCCCAGCCCCAGCCCCGGCTGGACGAAGACGGGCTGGCGCTGCGGCGGCGCGACTGGCTGATGGACGTGCAGGAACGGCAGCGGGCCTTGTCGCCCTATGCCGCCGGCCTGCTGACGGCCGAGAACCTGCCGGGCGAGGCGTTTCTTCACGACTTCTACGCGCCGGGCCGCCCGCTCGTCATCAAGGGAGCGATGGCGGGATGGCCGGCGCTGGACCGCTGGACGCCCGACTATCTGGCGGAGCGGATCGGCGACGCCGAGGTCGAATATCAGGCCGGGCGCACGGGCGCTATCGACTATGAACTTGCCAAGGACCGGCACAGGAAGCGCGGGCCTTTTCGCGCTTTCATCGATCAGGTGCGCGGCGGCGGCAACGATGCATATCTGACCGCCTACAACAGCGCGGCGAACGGATCGGCGCTCGAACCGCTGCAAGCCGATCTTGGCCATCTCGACGCCTATCTGACGCGCGCGCCGGGGATGCTGTGGATCGGCGGCGAAGGGGCGTTCACGCCGCTGCATTTCGACCTCACCAACAATCTGCTGGCGCAGGTCACGGGGACGAAGCGGGTCATCCTGATCCCGCCGTCGCAGACGAAGCGGCTGGCGCACCGCACTCATGTGTTCAGCGACGTGCGCGACGTGACCGACGAGGCGCAGCTGAAACGCTTCCCGCAGGCGCGCGATGTCCTGCGCTATGAGCTATTGCTGACGCCGGGCGACCTTTTGTTCATCCCCATCGGCTGGTGGCATCAGGTGCGGTCGGAGAGTTTTTCGACCATGCTGACCTATACCGGCTTCCTCTGGCCCAATGCCGGCCATGAGGGCTATCCGGCGGGGTAGCGCCTTACCCTTCGCGCAGCCGTTCGTGGTGGCGGATCACTTCATCGATTATGAAGCGCAGGAATTTCTCGGTGAAGTCGGGGTCGAGATGGGCGTCGGCGGCAAGCTGGCGCAGGCGCGCGACCTGCCGTTCCTCGCGCCCCGGATCGGCCGGCGGCAGGGCGTGGGTCGCCTTGTACTCGCCCACCGCCTGCGTGATCTTGAACCGTTCGGCCAGCATGAACACCAGCGCCGCGTCGATATTGTCGATGCTTTGGCGGTAGCGATTCAGCGTGTCGTCCATGGGGGAAGCCTCCGGTTCCAGATGGCGCGCTTTTTGCCGCTTCCGCCGCGGCGCGCAAGCTATTCCGCTTGCCTTTCGCCCGGGCGCTCGCCACATGGGCCGGGTCATGACTGTATCTGCCCCCGGTAACGTCCACCCGATCGGCCGCGCCAAAGCGGAGCCTTCCCTCACCCCGATCCTGACGCTGGTCGCCGACGGCATGAACCAGGTCAACGCCGTCATTCTGGACCGGATGCAGTCGCGCATCCCGCTGATCCCCGAACTCGCCGGCCATCTGATCGCGGGCGGGGGCAAGCGGCTGCGGCCGATGCTGACGCTCGCCTGCGCCGATCTGGTCGGCTATGCCGGGAGCCGCCATTACAAGCTGGCCGCGGCGGTCGAATTCATCCACACCGCCACGCTGCTGCACGACGATGTGGTCGACGGATCGGGGCTGCGCCGGGGGCGCAAGACCGCCAACATCATCTGGGGCAACAGCGCCAGCGTGCTGGTCGGCGACTTCCTCTTCTCCCGCTCGTTCGAGCTGATGGTCGAGGCGGAGTCCCTGAAGGTGCTGAAAATCCTGTCGGGCGCGTCGGCGGTGATCGCGGAGGGCGAGGTCAACCAGCTGACCGCGCAGCGCAAGATCGACACGAGCGAGGAGCAGTATCTCGACATCATCGGCGCGAAGACCGCAGCGCTGTTCGCCGCCGCGTGCCGCATCTCCGCCGTGGTCGCGGACCGCAGCGAGGCGGAGGAGCAGGCGCTCGACGTCTATGGCCGCAACCTGGGCATCGCCTTCCAGCTGATCGACGACGCGATCGATTATGAATCGGACGGCGCGACGATGGGGAAGGATGCGGGGGACGATTTTCGCGACGGCAAGGTGACGTTGCCGGTGATCCTCGCTTATGCGCGCGGATCGGACGAGGATCGCGCCTTCTGGAAGGCAGCGATCGCAGGCCACAAGGTGAGCGAGGCGGACCTGGCCCATGCGACGCAGCTGCTGCGCCGGACGGGCGCCATCGCCGACACGCTCGCGCGCGCGCGCCATTATGGCCAGCGGGCGATCGACGCGCTGGGCATGTTCGATGCCGGTCGCGCCAAAGCGGCCCTTACGCAAGCGGTGGAGTTCGCTATCGCGCGGGCCTATTGAGGCAACGGGCGGGTTCGTCCGTTTTTCCAACCAGTTCCGTTCGCCCTGAGCGAAGTCGAAGGGGAAGACAGAGCCGCAGGCGAAGTCCCTTCGCTTCGCTCAGGCGCGGGCTTCGACTTCGCTCAGCCTGAACGGGGAAAATATCATGATCCTGACCCCCGAAACCATCGCCTTCCTCATGGCGGCCGCGACCATGGCCGGATGCATCGACGCCATGGCGGGGGGTGGCGGCCTCATCACCCTGCCCGCGCTGATGGCGGCGGGCATTCCGCCGGTGCAGGCGGTGGCGACGAACAAGCTGCAAAGCTGTTTCGGCACGTTCGGCGCGTGCGTCGCCTATGCCCGCAAGGGGCATATGGACCTTGCGACCTACAGGGGGCCGGTGATCGCGGCGTTCGTGGGATCAGTGGGCGGGGCTTGGCTGCTCCAGCGGGTGGACCCCTCGATCCTCGCCGGGCTGATGCCCGCGCTGCTGATCGCCATGGCGGCCTATTTCACCTTCTCGCCCAAGCTGGGCGACGCGGACCGCCATGCGCGGGTGGGCATGAGCGGGCTTGCGGGTCTGATCGGTATTGTCGGCTTCTATGACGGCTTTTTCGGGCCGGGCGCGGGCGCCTTCTACACCACCATCTTCCTCGCCTTGGGCGGCCTGTCGATCCTGCGCGCGACGGCGCAGACGAAGGCGGCCAATTTCGCGAGCAATGTCGCGGGGCTGCTGACGATGGTGGTGGGCGGGCATGTCCTCTGGATCGCGGGCCTCGCCATGGCGGCGGGCAGCATCACCGGCGGGCAGATCGGATCGCACCTCGCCATGCGCTACGGATCGCGCCTCATCAAGCCGCTGCTGATCGTCATGTCGCTGGCGCTGACGGCCAAGATGCTGCTGGACCCGAAGAACCCGATTCACATCTATCTGTTCGGGTAAGTCACTCGACCGCCAGCAGGGTGGCGACCCGGCGATGCAGTTCATCGACGGCGAAGGGCTTGGTCAGCACCTCCATGCCCGGTTCGATATGGCCGTGGTTGAGCACGGCGTTTTCTGCGTAGCCGGTGACGAACAGAACCTTGAGGCCGGGGCGCAGCGTGCGGGCGGCGTCCGCGACCTGCCGACCGTTGAGACCGCCGGGCAGGCCGACGTCGGTGACGAGCAGATCGATCCGCGCGCGCGATTCCAGGATGCGCAGGCCGGAAGGGCCGTCCCCCGCCTCCAGGCAATGATAGCCAAGGTCGGCGAGTGCGTCGCACATCAGCATCCGCACGGAGGGTTTGTCGTCGATGACCAGCACGGTCTCGCCCGCGTCCGCGCCGGCGGGTGGATCGGCCGACAGCGCGGGTTCCTCGGTCTCCTCCTCCCCGCGATGGCGGGGCAGGTAGATGCACACCATCGTCCCCTCGCCCGCTTCCGAATAGATGCGGACATGGCCGTTGCTCTGCCGCGCGAAGCCATAGACCATGGAGAGGCCGAGGCCCGTCCCCTGCCCGATCGGCTTCGTCGTGAAGAAGGGGTCGAACACGCGGTCCAAGATAGACTTGTCGATGCCGGTGCCGGTGTCGCTGGTGCAGATGGTGACATATTGGCCCGGCGTCAGGCCATGCTCCCGCGCGGTGCGGTCGTCCAGCCAGCGATTGGCCGTCTCGATCGTGATCTTGCCCCCCTCCGGCATCGCGTCGCGCGCGTTGATGCACAGGTTGAGCAGCGCGTTCTCCAGCTGGTTTGCGTCCACCAGGGCGGGCCAGAGGCCGCTTGCCGCGATCGTCTGCACCTCGATCTGCGGGCCGACGGTGCGGCGCACCAGTTCGGAAAAGTCGCCCAGCAGCCGGTTGACGACGATCGGCCTGGGCGAGAGCGTCTGGCGGCGGGAAAAGGCGAGCAGCCGGTGGGTGAGCGCGGAGGCGCGACGGGTCGCGCCCTGCCCGGCCGCGAGATAGCGCTCCACATCCGCCACCCGCCCCTGCGCCAGCCGCACGCCGATCATTTCGAACGCGCCGGAAATGCCGGCCAGCAAATTGTTGAAATCATGGGCGAGACCGCCGGTCAGCTGGCCCACCGCCTCCATCTTCTGCGCCTGGCGCAGGGCCGTTTCCGCCTCCTCCCGCTCGGCCAGCGCCTGCGCGATGCGCGCCTCCAGCGTGGCGTTGAGGTCGCTGAGCGCCCGCTGCGCCTTCACCTGTTCGCTGATGTCCTTGAACAGCACCGCGACCTGCCGGTTCTCGAACGGGCCGACGCGGAAGGAGGAGACGTCGATGAAATGGCCGGTCGCCTCGATCTCGCGCTGGAAGCGGATCGGTTGCCCGCTGCGGAGCACGCCGGCATAGAGTTCGACCCAGCCGTCCGCTTCGTCCGGCACCATGTCGCGCACCTTGCGGCCGACGACGCTCAGAAGCCCGGCATGACGTTCGTAAGCGGCGTTCGCTTCGACATGGACATAGTCGCTCAGGGGGCCATGCGGCCCGTCGAGGAACTCGATGATGCAGAAGCCCTCATCCATCGATTCAAACAGGGTGCGGTAGCGATCCGCGTCCCCCGGCAGGCTTGCCATCGGTCTTTGCCCCTTTTGGCGGTGCGCCCCCGCACCACCTTAACCTGGATTATTGTCGGGCCGTAACGTGCGAAGCGGCAACTGTTTCCATCGCTGTCGCAATTTCGCGGCCTTGCGGACGGGCGTTTTTGGCGCGAGAGGACGGGCGATGCCGACCCTGCCCGCCCCTGCCCTGCCGATCCATGCCGTGCTGCCGGATTTGCTCGCCGCCCTGCGCGCGGGCAGCAATGCCGTGCTGGTCGCGCCGCCCGGCGCGGGCAAGACGACGGCGGTGGCGCCCGCGCTTCTGGACGAGCCATGGTGCACCGGGCAGGTGCTGCTGCTGTCCCCCCGCCGGCTGGCGGCGCGCGCGGCGGCGGAGCGGATCGCGCAGATGCTGGGCGAGCCGCCGGGCGGCACGGTCGGCTATGCGACGCGGATGGACAGCAAGGTGAGCGCGCGGACGCGGCTGCTGGTGCTGACTGAGGGCATATTCGTGCGGCGTATTCAGGACGACCCCGAGCTGGCGGGCGTGTCGGCGGTGCTGTTCGACGAGGTGCATGAGCGCAGCCTCGACAGCGATTTCGGGCTGGCGCTGGCGCTGGACGCGCAGGGCGCGCTGCGGCCGGACCTGCGGATCGTGCCGATGTCGGCGACGCTGGACGGCGCGCGCTTCGCGTCCCTGCTCGCCACGGACGATCGATCCGCCCCGGTGATCGAGAGCGAGGGGCGCATTCAGCCGCTGGCGCTGCGCCATATCGGGCGGGCCGCCGAGAAGCGCATAGAGGACGAGATGGCGGCGGCGATCCACCGCGCGCTGGCCGAGGAGGCGGAGGGCGACCTGCTCGCCTTCCTGCCCGGCGTTGCGGAGATCGAACGGACCGCCGAGCGGATCGAGGGGGTCGCGGAGGTCCATAGGCTGCACGGCAGCCTCGATCCCGCCGCGCAGCGTGCCGCGATCCGCCCGTCGCGCGAGGGCCGGCGCAAGGTGATCCTGGCGACATCGATCGCGGAGACGAGCCTGACCATCGACGGGGTGCGCATCGTGGTGGATTCCGGGCTGGCGCGGCGTCCGCGCTATGACCGGGCCGCCGGCGTGACCCGGCTCGTCACCGAGCGGGCGAGCCAGGCGTCGGCCACCCAGCGGGCTGGCCGCGCCGCGCGGCAGCGGCCGGGCGTCGCCTATCGGCTGTGGGAGGCGGCGGCGAGCGCCGGGATGCCGCCCTTCGACCCGCCGGAGATACTGGAAAGCGACCTCTCCAGCCTGCTGCTCGACTGCGCCTTGTGGGGGGTGAGCGATCCCGGCACGCTGCGCTGGCTCGATCCGCCGCCTGCCGTAGCCGTGGAGGAAGCGCGGCGGCGGCTGACCGTGCTGGACGCGCTGGACGCGGACGGGCGGATCACGCCGCATGGGAAAGCGCTGGCGAAATTGCCGCTCAGCCCCCGCATCGCCCATATGCTGGTGCGCGCCGGCGCGATGGGCCTGGCCGGCGTGGCGGCCGAGGTGGCCGTGCTGCTGGGCGAGCGGGGGATCGGCGGGGCGGACACGGACCTGACGTTGCGGCGGCAGCGCTGGCGGCGCGAGAGCGGACCGCGCGCGGAGGCGGCGCGGGGACTGGCGAAGCGGTGGGCGAAGCTGGTTCCCGGCGCGGCGACCGCCGCGTTCCGTGAGCATCAGGTCGGCCTCTGCCTCGCCCTCGCCTTTCCCGACCGGGTGGCGAAGCGGCGTGGCGCGGACGGGGCGGAGTGGGTGAGCGTGGGCGGGCGCGGCTTCCGGCTCGATCCGCTCTCGCCGCTGGCGCGGGAGGCGTGGCTGGCCGTGGGCGAGGTGCAGGGCAGCGCGGCAGGCGCGCGCATCCTGTCCGCCGCGCCGATCAGCGAGGCGGACGTGATCGCGCTGTTCGGCGACCGCATCGCCGAGCACAGGACGGTGCGTTTCCGCGCCACGACCGGCGGCATCGAAGCCCTGCGCGAACGGCGGCTGGGCGCGGTGCGTCTGTCGAGCGGGCCGGACGACGCGCCCGATCCGCAAGCGGTGATCGCCGCGCTGGTGGGGGGCGTGCGGCAGGGCGGCCTCTCCCTCCTCCCCTGGTCCGACGCGGCGCAATCGCTGCGGATGCGCGCCGGGTTCGCCGGGGTGGAGGCGCTGTCGGACGCCGCGCTGCTCGCCAGTCTCGACGAATGGCTGCCGCCGCTGCTGGCGGGCAGACGGCGGCTGCCGGACATCGACCGGTCGCAGCTGTCGGGCGTGCTGGAGGGGCTGATCGGCTGGGACGGCAAGCAACAGCTAGACCGCCTCGCCCCGCCCGACTTCCGCTCGCCCGCCGGTTCGACCCATGCGATCGATTATGCGGCGGAAGGCGGTCCGCGCGTCGAATTGCGGGTGCAGGCGCTGTTCGGGCTTGCCGCGCATCCCACGGTGGGCAGCGCGCGCATCCCGCTCGTCCTCTCGCTCACCTCGCCCGCCGGACGGCCGATCCAGACGACGCGCGACCTGCCCGGCTTCTGGGCGGGCAACTGGCGCGACGTGGCAAAGGAAATGCGCGGCCGCTATCCCCGCCATCCCTGGCCCGACGATCCCGCTTCGGCCAGCGCCACGCTGCGCACCAAAAATGCCGACGCGAGGGCGCAGGGCGGCCCCAAGCCTTGACTTGGGAGCCGCCGCTGGTGCAACGCGAAGGCGAGGTTTACGGAGTTCATTGCGATGACCGCGCGCATCTACCAGATCCAGAAGAACGCCATGCAGTCCGGCAAGGCCCGGACCGACAAATGGGTGCTGGACTTCGCGCAGAGCGAGCCGCGCAAGCCCGATCCGCTGACCGGCTGGACCGGCTCGGGCGACACGCAGAGCCAGGTCAAGCTGACCTTCCCGTCGCAGGAGGCCGCGGTCGCCTATGCCGACAAATATGGCATCGCCTACGACATCATCCCGACCCCGCCCAAGACGCTCAAGATTCAGGCCTACGCCGACAATTTCCGCTGATCCCCGGCGCGGGTGCCGCACATTCGGGCGCGATGCTGCCCGATTGACGCCTTATTCGCTTGCCAAAGAGCGGGCGGAGGCGGCAAAAGCCGCGCTTTGACGGAAAGATATTCACGACCATGACCGACCGCAGCGCCATTTTCGCCAGCGTCGCCGCGCAGATCGAACCCTTCAACAAAAAGGGCGTCGCGCTGACCGAAACCACCAGTTTCGCCGGCGATCTGGAATGGGACAGCCTGACCGTGATGGATTTCGTCGCCGCGATCGAGGACGAATTCGACATCATCATCACCATGAACATGCAGGCCGAGATCGAGACGGTCGGCCAGCTGGTGGACGCCGTGGCGAAGCTCAAGGCCGCCTAACCTCCATTTCCGTTCGGTTCGAGCTTGTCGAGAACCCGGCACATGGTTCTCGACAGGCTCGAACCGAACGGCATTTTATCCAGACGGATGTTTTAATGACCGACGCAGCCGCAACCGCGAACGACGCGCATACCCCGGCGGAAACGCCCGCCGCGCGCGATCTCTTCTCCAAGTTCGATGCCCTGATCGCCGAGCGCGAGGCGCTGCTGGCGACCGGCGTGCGCGATCCTTTCGCGATCGTGATGGACGAGGTGAAATCGCCAACGCAGGCGGTCATCAAGGGCAGGGACACGATCCTGCTCGGAACCTATAACTATATGGGCATGACATTCGACCCGGACGTGGTGGCGGCCGGCAAGAAGGCCCTCGACGATTTCGGCGCGGGCACGACCGGCAGCCGCGTCCTGAACGGCACCTATCAGGGGCACCGCGAAGTCGAGGACGCGCTCAAGGATTTCTACGGCACATCGTCGGCCATGGTCTTTTCGACCGGATACCAGGCGAATCTGGGCGTCATTTCGACCCTGGCGGGCCGGGGCGACTATGTCGTGCTGGACGCCGACAGCCATGCCTCCATCTACGACGGCTGCTTCCTGGGCGACGCGGAGATCGTGCGCTTCCGCCACAACAGCGTCGAGGATTTGGGCAAGCGGCTGGCGCGCCTGCCCGCCGACGCGCTCAAGCTCGTCGTGCTGGAGGGCGTTTATTCGATGCTGGGCGACGTAGCGCCCCTGCCCGAGATGGTCGCGGCGGTGCGCCAGCATCCCAATTGCATGATCCTGGTCGACGAAGCGCACGGCATGGGCTTTTTCGGCGCGCATGGCCGTGGCGTCTATGAGGAGCAGGGCGTGGAGGCGGATGTCGATTTCGTCGTCGGCACCTTTTCCAAGTCGGTCGGGACCGTGGGCGGCTTCTGTGTTTCCAATCACCCGAAGTTCGAGATTTTGCGCCTCGTCTGCCGTCCCTATGTCTTTACCGCCTCGCTGCCGCCCAGCGTCGTCGCCACGGCGGCGACCAGCATCCGCAAGCTAATGCACGCGGGCGACAAGCGCGCCCATCTGTGGAAGAACAGCCAGCGGCTGCACAAGGGGCTGACCGACCTCGGCTTCACGCTGGGGACCAAGACGCCGCAGTCCGCGATCATCGCCGTCATCCTGACCGATCAGGCGCAGGCCGTGGCGATGTGGCAGACGCTGCTGGAACTCGGCCTCTACGTCAACATGGCCCGGCCGCCCGCGACGCCGGCCGGCACCTTCCTGCTGCGTTGCTCGCTGTGCGCCGAACATAGCGACGAACAGGTGGAGCAGATCATCGGCATGTTCGAAGCGGCCGGCAAGGCGACCGGGGCGCTCCGCTGATCGTCGCGCGCCGTGCTAAGCGAAGATAAGCAACTGCATATTCCGCCGCACCGCTTGTTCGGTTAATGTAACGGTCCATGGCGCACGGCGAGCTAAAGGCAGAACCCCCTTCGATCTGGCGCGCCGCCGCCGGGCGGGCCGTGCCGCTGCTGCTGGTCGCGCTGCTGATCGGGGCGCTGGGCGCGCTGCTTTATACCGCCACCACCGCGTCGCGCGACCATGCGCTGGCGCTGGCCGAACAGCAGCGCAGTTTCGAGGTCATCGCGCTGGCCCGCGGGTTCGAGGCGCAGACGGCGCGGGCGGAGGTGACGCTGGCGCGCTATGTCATCAGCCTCGACCCCGACACCGGCCGCCTGTTCCAGGACCAGTGGCGCGGCGCGGCGAGCCAGTTGCGCGCGCTCAGCCGCGCGACGCGGGGGTCGGACTGGCAACGGGGCAATGTCGAGGCGCTGCGCTATGCGTTCGAGGCGCGGGGCAAGACGCTGGCCGAAATCGGTTTGCGCACCACCTACGACCAGAAGATGACGGCGCTTGCCCGCTTCCACCAGGCGGGCAGGAGCCGCGACCTGCGCCGCATCACCGCCCTGCTCGACCGCGTCATCCGGGCCGAGAGCGACCGTTTGCGCGAACGCAGCCTGGCGGTCACGCTGGCGGGCAATCGCAGCGAGACGATCGGGCGGACGTCGCGCCTGCTGGGCCTGGCCCTGCTGCTGTGCGTGCTGTTCGCCGCCTGGTTCGCGCACAACGCGATCACCGACCGCCGCAAGGCGCGGCAGATGGCGGAGATGGAGGCGGAGCGCGCCGACCGGCTGGAGGCAGCGGTGCAGGCGCGCACCGCCGAACTCTCCCGCGCCTATGAGGAATTGCAGCGCGAGGCGGCCGAGCGGGCGGCGGCGCAGGACCATCTGCGCCAGATGCAGAAGATGGACGCTGTGGGCCAGCTGACCGGCGGGATCGCGCATGATTTCAACAATATGCTGGCCGTCGTCGTCGGCGGTCTGGAACTGGCCAAGCGCAAGATGCGGGTGAAGCCCGAAGATGCGGCGCTCCACCTCGACAATGCGATGGAGGGCGCGAACCGGGCATCGGCGCTGACCCGCCGGCTGCTGGCCTTCGCCCGGTCCGAGCCGCTGCTGCCCAGCGCGGTCGATCCCGACGCGCTGATCGCGGGCATGGCGGACCTCATAGACCGCACGATCGGCGACCAGATCGTCGTCAGCTTCACGCATCAGGCGAAGGGCTGGCGCATCTTCGTCGACCAGCATCAGCTGGAAAATGCGATCCTGAACCTCTGCGTCAACGCCCGCGACGCGATGGAGGGGCGCGGGCACCTGACGCTGCGGACCGCGCAGGTCGTGCTGGCGGCGGGCGAAGTCGGCGACTGCGCGGCGGGCGAGCATGTCGTGCTGACGGTGACCGACGACGGCTGCGGCATGACGCCGGAGGTGCTGGCGCGCGTGTTCGAACCCTTCTTCACCACCAAGCCGGTGGGTCAGGGGACGGGTCTGGGCCTCAGCCAGATTTTCGGTTTCGTGCGGCAATGCGCCGGCGAGGTGCGGATCGATTCCACGCCCGGATCGGGCAGCAGCGTCCACCTCTACCTGCCCCGCTGCCACGCCGACGCGGAAAGCCGCGACATGCACGCGGGCGGGACCGCCGAGCCGGTGCGCCATCCCCCGACCCGCATCCTGGTGGTGGAGGACGACCCGCGCGTGCTGAACCAGACGATGTCGGCGCTGAGCGAACTGGGGCACCTGCCCGTCGCCTGCGACCATCCGGCCAAGGCGGAGCGGCTGCTGGCGCATAATGGCGACATCGGCCTCATCGTCAGCGACGTGCTGATGCCCGACCTTACCGGGCCGGAAATGATCAAGGCGCTGCCCGCCGCCTTTCGCCACCTGCCGGTGCTGTTCGTCACGGGTTATGCCGGCGACATCGGCGACAGCGCCGATTTCGAGGGCCATGCGGTGCTGCGCAAGCCCTACACGCTCGCCGCTTTGGGTCAGGCGGTGGCCGACGCGCTCAACGAACAGCACCGCCCTTCAACAGCCGCGGCAGCAGAGTAAGCGCGCCGAGCAGCGGCCAGCGCCGCTGCCAGGGCTTGATCACGATCTGCGTCCCGGCGTGGCGATTGATCTTCCAGGCGAGATAGTCGATTCCGCCCGCATAGGTGAAGCTCGCCTTGGCGAGGCGCAGGACCGAGAGGCGCTTGCCCCGGCGCTGGAGCGCGCGCCAGCGGGCCGGCGCGTCGGATGGCGACGGGGGCAGTCCGTCCGCCAGCGCCGCATCGCCGACGCGACGGTAGCGATCGGGATCGGCGTCGACGATCGAAAGCGAGCGGCCTTTCTTTTCGGCGCGCAATTCGGCTGCGTAGGTGAGGGAGAAGCCGGTGCGCCACAGGTCCAGCACATCCCCTTCCCCCGCCGCCATCGGCCGGGCGAGCGACAGCAAGGTCGGCGCGGCCTGCGCCACCGCCGCGACCACGCGCTGCCGGGCGAGGTCGTCCGCCGCCCACAACAGGCGCGAAGGCTGGGCGAAGCGCGCCCAGACCGAGACATTGTCCGCCGCCGGGCCGGTCAGCCGCGCGAAGTCCGCTTCGGAAAGGACCGCATATTTCGCGATCAGGCCATTATGCTCGAACGGGAACACATTGGGCGGGATCCACCGGTTGGCGCGGGCCAGCCAGCTTTTGCCATAGGCGGACGGGTAGTCCGAGACGATCAGGTAGAAATCGAGCATCAGCCCGTCGAGATTGGCTTCCCGCAGGCAGGAGCCGTAGAACAGCACCGCCCGCGCCGCCTGCGGATAGTGCGCGGCGAGCGCGCCCGCCATCGCCGCCGCGCGCGGATCGGCGGGGGCGGCGAGCTCTGCGGCGACGAGGGCGGTCAGGCTGGGCGGCATCGGGCGCTGCATATCCTGCCGCGGGGCGCTTGTCGAACGCGGGGAGCGGCGCCTCCCGCTCCCCCCGCTCACTCGGCGGCCTGCGCCAGTTCCGGCTCGGTCCAGGTCAGCACCGGCTTGCGCGCGGCGAGCGTTTCGTCGAGGCGGCGGCGCGGCGCGTGATAGGGCGCGCCCTTCAGCGCCTCGTCCCCGGCCTTGGCCCGTTCGGCGAGGCTCCGCAGCGCCAGGATGAACTGATCCAGTGCCGCCTTGCTCTCCGTCTCGGTCGGTTCGACCAGCATCGCGCCATGGACGACCAGCGGGAAATACATGGTCATCGGGTGGAAGCCTTCGTCGATCAGCCCCTTGGCGATGTCGAGCGTGGTGAAGCCTTCGGCGAGGCCCTTGTCGCTGAACAGCGCCTCATGCATACAGGGGCCGCTGCCGCCGAACGGCGCGTCGAGCACATCGTCCAGGCTGCGCAGCACATAATTGGCGTTGAGCACGGCATCCTCCGCCACCTGCCGCAGGCCGTCCGCGCCGTGGCTGAGGATATAGGTCAGCGCGCGGGTGAACATACCCATCTGCCCGTGGAAGGCGCTCATCCGGCCAAAGCTCTGCGGCATTTCCGCGCCGACATTCTCTTCCTCGATCAGGTGGATCGTGCCGTCCGCCATGCGCGCAGTGTAGGGCAGCGGGCCGAAGGGGGCGAGCGCCTCGCTGAGCACCACCGGGCCGGAACCCGGACCGCCGCCGCCATGGGGGGTGGAGAAGGTCTTGTGCAGGTTGATGTGCATGGCATCGACGCCAAGGTCGCCGGGGCGGACCCGGCCGACGATGGCGTTGAAGTTCGCGCCGTCGCAATAGACGAAGGCCCCGGCGGCGTGGACCGCATCGGAAATCACCTTCATGTCGCGCTCGAACAGGCCGCAGGTGTTGGGATTGGTGATCATCACCGCCGCAACGTCCGGCCCCAGTCTGGCCTTCAAAGCCTCCAGATCGACGCGGCCGTCCGGCGTGGCGGGAATATCCTCCACCTTGTATCCGCAGAAGGCGGCGGTGGCGGGATTGGTGCCGTGCGCGCTTTCGGGCACCAGCACGACCTGCCGCGCGTCGCCCCGCGCTTCCAATGCCGCGCGAATGCAGAGCAGACCGCACAGCTCGCCATGCGCGCCGGCCTTGGGGGTCATGGCGACGCCATACATGCCGGTGAGCTTGATGAGCCAGACGGCGAGTTCGTTGATGACGCCCAGCGCGCCCTGCACCGTCGATTGCGGTTGCAACGGGTGGATGTCGGCGAAACCGGGCATACGCGCGACTTTTTCGTTGAGGCGCGGATTATGCTTCATCGTGCAGGAGCCGAGCGGGAACAGGCCGAGGTCGATGGCGTAATTCTGGCGGGACAGGCGCGTATAGTGGCGCACCGTCTCCTGCTCCGACAGGCCGGGCAGGCCGATGCCGTCGGTACGGGCGAGGCTGCCCAAGCGGCTGGCGACCTTGGGCGCTTCGGCGAAATCGACGCCGGTGGTGTCGTTCGAGCCGATTTCGAAGATCAGCTTTTCCTCCAGCATCAGCGCGCGGTTGCCGGTCGCGGTGGGGGGGGCCATGTGCGCGTCCTCGACGGGCGCGGGCGCGGTGGGGCGGCCTTCCTTGAGCATGGTCATCCTAATATTCCTTCCCGCCAATCGACCGTTCGCCCTGAGCGAAGTCGAAGGGCACGCCTGAGCAGAGCGAAGGCATTTCGCTTCGCTCAATGATGGGCTTCGACAGGCTCAGCCCGAACGGATGTAGGGACTGCACCGTCATGCCAGTTCCTCCTCGAGCGCTTGGGCAAGCGCCTCGACATCCTCGGGCGTCACGGTTTCCGTCACGGCGACGACCAGCCCCTGCCCCAGTTCAGGCGCGTGGGGGAACAGCCGGCCGAGCGACACCCCGCCCAGCACACCCCGGTCCGCGAGCTTCCGCACGGTCTCGCGCGCGTCCTTCGACAGGATCAAGGTGAATTCGTTGAAGAAACTGTCGTTCAGCAGCGTGACACCCGGCACCCGCGCCAGCCGGTCCGCCGCCTGGCAGGCGAGCGCATGGTTGAGGCTCGCGAGGCTGCGCAGCCCCTTTTCCCCCAGCAGCGTCATGTGGATGCTGAACGCCAGCGCGCACAGGCCCGAATTGGTGCAGATGTTCGACGTCGCCTTCTCGCGCCTTATATGCTGCTCGCGGGTGGAGAGCGTCAGCACGAAACCACGCTTGCCGGCCGCGTCCACCGTCTCGCCGCACAGGCGGCCGGGCATCTGGCGCACATATTTCTGCTTGCACGCGAAAAGGCCCAGATACGGCCCGCCAAATTGCAGGCCGACGCCGATCGACTGGCCCTCGCCCACCACGATGTCCGCGCCCATATGGCCGGGCGCGCGACAAGCGCCCAGCGCCACCGGCTCCGTCACCACCGCGACCAGCAGCGCGCCGGCCGCGTGGGCGGCGTCGGCCAGCGGCGTCAGGTCGGCGATGCGGCCGAGAATGTCGGGATATTGCACCACGACACAGCTCGTCTCCTTGTCGATCCCGGCGATCAGCGCGTCGATGTCGGTAGCGGCGTCCAGCGTCGGCGCGTCATGCACCAGCGCGTCGCCGGTGAACTTCGCCATGGTCTGCGCGACCGAGACATAATGGGGGTGCAGGCCCGACGACAGCAGCGCCTTGCCGCGCTTGGTGATGCGGCGCGCCATGCCGATCGCTTCCCAGCAGGCGGTCGAGCCATCGTACATCGACGCATTGGCGACATCGCAGCCCAGCAGGCGCGCCACCTGCGTCTGGAATTCGAACAGCACCTGGAGCGTGCCCTGCGCGATCTCCGGCTGATAGGGGGTGTAGGCGGTCAGGAACTCGCCGCGCTGGATCAGATGATCGACGCTGGCGGGGACATGATGCTTGTAGGCGCCCGCCCCCAGGAAGAAGGGCGCTTCCCCCGCCGACAGATTCTTGCGCGCGAGCGCGGCCATATGCCGTTCCACCGCCAGTTCGCTGGCGTGGGTCGGCAGGTCCGCGATAGGCCCGGCAAGCCGCGCCTCAGCCGGCACGTCCACGAACAGGTCGTCGATGGAGGACGCGCCGATGGTGGCGAGCATCGCCTGCCTGTCGGCGTCGGTCAGGGGTAGGTAGCGCATGTTCCAAAACTCCCCCCTCCCGCTTGCGGGAGGGGCCGGGGGTGGGCTTGTTCGGGAGCAGCCTCTCAAGGCCCACCCCCTAGCCCCCTCCCGCTTGCGGGAGGGGGAACTAATCTAGAGCGAGGCCACGAACGTCTTGTAGGCGGCCTCGGTCATCAGGCCGTCCAGCTCGCTCGCGTCGGCGATGCGCAGCTTGAAGAACCAGCCGTCCTCTTCGGCGTCGCTGTTGACCAGGGCCGGCTCGTCCTCCAGCGCGCTGTTGCTTTCGATCACCTCGCCCGAGATCGGCGCGTACACGTCCGACGCGGCTTTCACCGATTCCACGACGGCGGCGTCGTCGCCCTTGTCGAAGGTCGTGCCTTCCGCGGGCAGTTCGACGAACACGATGTCGCCCAGCTGTTCCTGCGCATAGTCGGTGATGCCGACGGTGGCGATGTCGCCTTCGACGTCGATCCATTCATGTTCGTCGGTGAAATAGCGGCTCATTGCGATGATCTCCCTTGCGGAATGGACTCAGGCCTTGCGGCGATAACGATGGGGAACGAACGGCATCGGCGCAACCGCCGCCGCGATGCGCTTGCCCCGCACCTCGATCTCCAGCGCGGTGCCGATGGCGGCGTGGGGCAGGCTGACCCAGCCCATTGCGATCGGCGCGCCGACAGTCGGGGCAAAGCCGCCCGACGTGACCTCGCCGACCTCGACCGCGCCTGCGAAAATCTTCGCCCCTTCGCGCGCGGGCAGGCGGCCTTCGATGCGCAAGCCCACCCGCTTCGTGCCGGGGCCGTCGGCCAGTTCCTTCATCACGCGGGCATGGCCGATGAAGCCGCCTTCCTCGCGCCGCCGCTTGCCGATCGCAAAGCCAAGGTCCGCGCCGATCGTGCTGACCGCCGGAGTCAGGTCATGGCCGTAGAGCGGCAAGCCTGCCTCCAGCCGCAGCGAATCGCGCGCGCCAAGGCCGATGGGCTTGACCTGCGGCAGCGCGCAGAGCGCGTCCGCGAGCAGGGTCGCGTCATCAGCCGGAACGCTGATCTCGAACCCGTCCTCGCCGGTATAGCCCGAACGGCTGATCCACAGCGGGACGCCGCGCCAGATGAAGAAGCCCGACTGCATGAACAGCAGGTCGGCGGTCTCCGGGATAAGCGCCGAGAGCGCCTCGCCCGCTTCCGGCCCCTGCAACGCCAGCAGCGCCTGATCGGCCATGTGGTTCATCACGACCTCGTCGGGCAGGTGCTCGATCATCCAGCCGATGTCGTCATATTTGGTGGCGCCGTTGACGACCATGTAGATGTCCGCGCCGTCGAACGCGCCGCCCCCCAACCGCGAGACCATGAGGTCGTCGAGGATGCCGCCCTCCGCGTCCAGCAGCATGGAATAGCGCTGGCGGAATGGCTTCAGCCCCTTGATGTCGGCGGGCAGCAGATGCTCCAGCGCGTCGTCCACACCCTCTCCCGAAAAGGTGAGCTGGCCCATATGGCTGACGTCGAACAGGCCGGCACGGGTCCGCGTCCACAGATGCTCGGCCATGATCCCTTCATACTGGATCGGCATGTGATAGCCGGCGAAGCCGACCATGCGCGCGCCCTTGGCCCTATGCCATGCATCGAGCGGCAAGTCCTGCAACGGCAGGTCGTCTTCGATATGGGCGATGTCGTCGGTGCCGGACATGAAGGGCGGCCTTTCCGTGCAGGGGTTGGATGCGACAGCGCCGACGCGGCCCTGAGTCGGACCGCTCCTGTCTGCCACCCCCTCTGTCACGGAACCTGAGAGCTTTGACCAGCGGCCATTGGGCCAGCGGGCTTACCCCTTCGGTGGGACGGCGCGCGCCGTCCGCTTTCCAGAGTGCCTTGCGCGCGATGCGGTCCTTTGGCCTGAGAGATTCCGGGGCGGTTGCTCCTTCGGCGACGGGCGCTGCCTGAAAGGCGACCCATGCTCTCCCGCATCGTGCCCGCCGGACGAATCCGCCGGAGACGGGAATGCCTTGCGGCAAAGGACGGGGCGCGTCAATCCGCCAGAAGGGCCGTGCCGAAAATCTCCGCATGGCGCTTTTCGGCGTAGCGGTCAGTCATGCCGGCGATGAAGTCGGCGATGTGGCGGCTGCGCGCCGGCTCCTCCAGCACGCACTCGTCGCGCCATTCGGGCGGCATCAGCGCAGGGTCGGCCTGATAGGCGCGAAACAGGTCCGCGACGATGACCCGCGCCCGGTCCGCGGCTTCGAGCTGTTCGGGATGATGGTAGAGCGTCGCATACATGAAGCGCTTGAGATCCCGCTCCTGCCGCGCGAGGTCGGGCGAGAAGCAGACCAGCGGGCGGCCGAGCGCGCGCACGTCGTCAACGCTTTCCACCCCCGACGCCGCGATATTGGCGCGCGTCGCCTCGATGAGGTCGTTGGCCATCACGCCGATCTGCTCGCGCACCAGTTCGCGCAGCAGCCGGTCCTGCGGCACGTCGGGATAGCGCGCCCGCACCCTGTCCCAGCAGGCGCGCACGAACGGCACCTCGAGCAATTGCTCCAGGCTGAGCAGCCCGGCACGCAGCCCGTCGTCGATGTCGTGATTGTCATAGGCTATGTCGTCGGCGATCGCGGCGAGCTGCGCCTCCAGCGAGGCATGGCTCGACAGATCGAGCGGGAACAGCGCGTCCAGCTCCCGCATCGCCCAGCCCGGATGCGTGACGGGGCCGTTATGCTTGGCCAGCCCCTCCAGCATCTCCCAGCTCAGATTGAGGCCGCGGAACCGCGGGTAGGGACTGTCCAGCAGCATCAGCGTGCGCAGCGTATGGGCATTGTGGTCGAACCCGCCATGCGCCTCCAGCGCGACTTCCAGCGCGTCCTCCCCGGCATGGCCGAAGGGCGGGTGGCCGATGTCGTGCGCCAGGCACAGCGCCTCGGTCAGATCCTCGTTGAGGCCGAGCGTGCGGGCGGTGGTGCGGCCGATCTGCGCGACCTCCAGGCTGTGGGTCAGGCGGACGCGGAAATGATCGCCGTCGGGCGACACGAACACCTGCGTCTTGTGGCGCAGGCGGCGGAAGGCGATCGAATGGATGATGCGGTCGCGGTCACGCTGGAAGATGTCGCGCGGGCCGCGCATCTCCCCGCCCTCCTCGGCATGAAGGCGGCCCCGGCTGGCGGCGGGATGGCAGGCATAGGGGGCGAGGCTGATCATGCCCCCGCCTCTTAGTCGCTACCCAGCTTCTCGACCACCTCTCCCGCGTCGCTTTTCCATGCGAACACGTCCGCGCCGTCGGCCTTCAGCTTGGCTTCCAGTTCCTTCGCGCGGGCGAAGCTGGAGAAAGGACCGACCAGCAGGCGGTTGGTCCGCCCCCAGCCGGCGCTCCACGCATCCTGCGGCGCGAGAGTCGCATATTTGCGGCGCAGCCCCTTCATGGTGAAGCCCAGCGCCGACTTGCTCTGCCCCACGCCCACTTGCAGCCAGTTGCGCGACGGGTTGGCGGCGAGCCGCTTCTTCTCCTCGGCTTCCGCTTTGGCCTTCGCATCGGCTTCCGCCTTGGCCTTGGCCGCAGCCTCCTTCTTTGCCTTGTCTGCGGCGAGTCTGGCGGCGGCTTGCCGCTCGGCCCGGCGCGCGGCTTGAAGCGCGGCGACCTCCTCCAGATTGACGGCGGCGACGCTGGCCTGACGCTCCGTATCGGGCACGTCGATCGCGCGGATGATGTCCGCAAGGGTGCGGGTGGCTTCCGGGTCAGGCTGCTGCTGGGCCGGCGTCTGTGCGGCCGGCGTCGCCTGCGCGACGGCAGTCGGCTGGGGGCGGGATGGCGTCGGCTGCGCCGCGACCGTCGATGCCGGCGCAGTGGAGGGCGGGATTGCCTGCACCGTTTGTACCGCGGGCGATGTGGCCGGGCCAGCGACCGACTCGAACCCCGGCGCGGGCGGACCCTGCACCTCTCCCGAAGGCGCACTGGCGGCGCGCACCGGCGGCGTCGATGCGGAAGGCGCGGGCGCGGCCGAAGCCGTCTGCGCCGGCGCGGTGGAGACCGGCGTGCTCGGCAGCGGCTGCACGGTTGCGCCGGTGGACGTTGACGCTGCCACCTGACCTTGCGCGGACGGAGCCGACGATTGGGCAGGACGGGGGGGCGACGGTTGCGCCTGTGCGGGGGCCGGAGCCTGCGTCGGGGCAGAATATTGCGCTGCCGGCGGCAGCGGCTGCGTCGTCTGCGCCTGCGCCAATTGCGGCTGCTGCGTCGCCGGGCGCGCCGTCGGCTGCGGCGCGGTCGTGTTGGCGCGGGCCAGCCGCTGCGCCTCGCGGGCTTCGCGCGCCTTGCGGCGCTGCTCGGCACGGCTGAGCGGCTTGGCGGCCGGCGTCGTCGCTGCCGCCGTCAGCGTGGTCGGCGCGCGCGCGGCGACGGCGATGCCCGGCGCGGGCGGCGTGGGCACGATCGCGACGATGCTGGTGCCGATCTGCTGCGGGAAATGGCCGAAATGCACGGCCGCCGCCTTTTGCGCGGCGGTGAGATAGGGCATTTTCTGCATATAGGGCGTGATCGCGGTCGCCAGCTGCTCCGGCATGGTTTGCAGCGCCACCTTGCGCGCGTCCGCCTGCCGGTTGTTCATCGCATAGATGAAGGCGCGATAGCGCCACGCGGCGCGGTCGCTCTTGTACAGCAGCGGGTCGAGCACCTTGTCCGCCGCCTCGACCTGACCCGAAATGCCGAGCGAGGCGGCGTAGCGCCGGATCAGTTCGTCATCCTGGGGGCTGCGGGCAAGCGCCGCCTGATAGTCGCGCTGCGCGCCGGCCTGATCGCCGGTCATGTCCTTCGCCAGCCCCCGGTCGGACAGGATCGTGGCGTCGGGATAGCCGAGCCGTGCCGCCTGATCGAACAGGCGCAGCGCTTCGGCCGGGTTCTGGAGCTTCAGCATCACGCGCCCGAGGCCGGCCTTGATCCGGCCGTTGCCGCTTTCGATCGCATCGGCACGCGCGAAGAAGCCGGCGGCGGCGCGCGGATCGTCCAGCGCCAGCGCCGCCTCCCCCGCGCCGATCAGCGCCGTGACATCGCGCGGGTTGCTGCCCAGCCGGGCGAGATTGGCGTTGAGGTCGGCCGCCCCCAGGGGGCGGACCAGTTGCGCCTGATCCGATTGCGCCAGCGCAGGGACAGGGAGGAGGAGGCCGGGCAGGCCGAGAATCCAGAAAGAAGTGCGTTTCACGTCCGGGCCTTAACCGATGCAACGATGAATGGAAAATGGCGGGCATGAAAAAGCGCGCCGGACCGCCTTGGACGGTCGACGGCGCGCTTCGACGGGCCGGCGCGACGGGGTGCGCCGATGTCGCCCTTACTGGTTGCTCTGGCGGTTGAGGAAGCGCGGAATGTCCACGCCCGGCGCGGCGGCATCGTCCGCGCCCTTGTCGCTGCCGCGCGTCAAGCCGGCCATCCGCTCGAACAAAGTGCCGCCGGTCGCCACGCGCGGGGCGGGCTGGGCCGGGGCGGCGGGCGCGGGCGCGGCCGGCGCGGCGCTGTCTGCACCGAGCACCAGCTCGTCCTGATCCGGGTCTTCGTCGGAGAAGACAGCGGCCGGGCGCGGCGGGGCGAAGGGCGCGGCAGCCGGCTGCGGGGCGGCGGCCTGAGGCGCGGCGGCAGGGCTGACCGGCGTGGGCGCTTCGGGCACGTCCAGTTCCAGCGTCTCCGGTTCGGCCGCAGGGGCCGGCGCGGCAACGGGTGCGGCGGCCTGAGGCGGCGTGACCGATACGGAGGCGCGGGTCTGGACCGGCGCGGCGGCGGGCGTCTGCGGCACGGCGACGGCGGGGCGGCTGGCGAAGCTGAACGGCTGGGTCAGCGGCGCGGCATGATTGCCCACTTCATTGTCGATGCCGGTGGCGACCACCGACACACGGATCTTGCCGTTCAGATTGTCGTTGAACGCGCTGCCCCAGATGATGTTCGCGTCGGGATCGACCAGCTCGCGGATATGGTTGGCGGCCTCGTCCACTTCCATCAGGCGCATGTCGTCGCCGCCAACGATGGAGACGATCACGCCCTTCGCGCCGCGCATCGACACGCCGTCGAGCAGCGGGTTGGCGATGGCCTTTTCCGCCGCCTGAAGCGCGCGGCCGTCGCCTTCGGCCTCGCCGGTGCCCATCATCGCCTTGCCCATCTCACCCATCACCGAGCGCACGTCGGCGAAGTCGAGGTTGATGAGGCCGGGCATGATCATGAGGTCGGTGATGGACCGGACGCCCTGCTGCAACACCTCGTCCGCCATCTGGAACGCTTCTTTGAAGGTCGTGTTCGGATTGGCGATCAGGAACAGGTTCTGGTTCGGGATGACGATGAGGGTGTCGACATGCTTCTGAAGCTCCTCGATCCCCGCCTCGGCCGACTTCATGCGGCGATTGCCCTCGAAGGTGAAGGGCTTAGTCACGACGCCGACGGTCAGGATGCCACGATCGCGCGCGGCCTTGGCGATGACCGGGGCCGCGCCGGTGCCGGTGCCGCCGCCCATGCCGGCGGTGATGAAGCACATGTGCGCGCCGCTCAGAGCATCCTCGACCGAGGCGATGGTTTCTTCCGCCGCCGCCTTGCCGATTTCCGGCCGCGACCCCGCGCCCAGCCCTTCGGTGATCTGCGGGCCGAGCTGGATGCGCCGTTCGGCCGGCGAGCTGTTGAGCGCCTGCGCGTCGGTATTGGCGACGATGAAGTCCACGCCCTCCACGCTGGCGGCGATCATGTTCGCGATGGCATTGCCGCCCGCGCCGCCGACGCCGATCACCGCGATGCGCGGCTTCAGTTCGTCCACATGAGGCGGGCTGATTTCAATGCTCATAAGTAATGCTCCCTCAGCTTCCTCGTCAGGAAGCGACACCGTCACCGAATGTTAACACCAGAAAATAGGGGATTTCACCACCTAATTTCGTCTTCGTCCAATTTCGTTCAATAGTTCGTCTTGATCGCGCGCATCATGCGTTGCCACCACATCGGCGTGCCGAGGCGATGCACCGTCTGCGGGGCGGGCGCCATGGCGCGGAGATCAACCGGGTTGGAAGCGCCGTAAAGCGCAAGGCCCGCCAATGTCGCGAAGGCCGGGCCACTATGCGCTTCGGGCATGGCGGACAAGCCCCTTGGCCGCCCGACCCGCACCGCCCGGCCGAGCGCGCCCTGCGCATAGTCGGCGATGCCCTTCATCTCCGCCCCTCCGCCCGTCAGCACCACCTGCCGCCCGGTCGAGTTGAACCCCATGCCTGACAGCGCGGCGTTCACTTCGGTCATGATCTGGCTCAGCCTTTCGCAGATGACGCCGACGAGCGCGGCGCGCGTGATCTTGCCGCCTTCCGCGTTGGGACCGGCCGCCTGCCCCGGCACCGCCATGTCGCCATGGGGCGGCGCGATCTCGATCATCTCGCGGAAATCGCGCGGGTTCTGCATGGCGGACCCGTAGAAGCATTTGATCCGCTCCGCCTGGCTGCGACGGATGCCGAAGGCCGAGGCGATGTCGTCGGTGATGTCGGACGCGCCCATCGGAATCGAATGGAGGCCGACCAGCATCCCCCCGGCATAGAGCGACACGTTGGTGACGCCCGCGCCCATCTCCACCAGCGCGACGCCAAGGTCGCGCTCCTCCTCCGACAGGCAGGCAAGGCCCGTCGCGATCGGCGAGGCGACGATGGAATTCACGTTGAGATAGGCGCCGCGCACGCACAGGTCGAGATTGGCAAGCGGCGCGCCGTCCGCCAGTACGACATGGATGTCGACGCCCAGCAGGTCGGCGTGCATCCCGAGCGGCTTCTTCACCGGCACCCGGCCGTTGATGGTGAAGCAGGTCGGCTGCGCATGGAGGACGATGCGCCCGTCGGGGTCGATGCCCTGCTGCCCGGTGGTCAGCAGGTCGTCGATGTCCGCCTGCTCGATCCGGTATCCGCCCATGTCGCGCTCGACCGTGACGACATCACTGACGAGGGAGCCGCCCGAGAAACTGACCCACACATCCTCGATATTGGTGCCCGCGACCCGTTCCGCCTGCTCCACCGTCTCGCGGACGGCGAGTTCGGTCCGCTCCATGTCGGCGATGAAGCCGCGCCGCACCCCCCGGCTTTCGCGCTGCCCGGTGCCCAGGATCGCGAGCTCGCCGGTGTCGGTACGGCCGGCGATCAGAGCCGACACCTTCCAGGAGCCAATGTCGACCGCCGTGATGAGCTTTTCGACCTTGGGCTGCGCCATGGGCTTTAGCCTTCCTCGCCTTCGCCCGCCGCCGTGGCGGCCTCGGTCGGCTTTTCCTCGACCCGGCCCTGCGGCAGGCGCAGGACGAAACGGTCGGGATCGCGCATGTCGAACTTCACGATGCCGCGGCCCAGAAGGCGGTTGACCCCGTCCATCCGCGCGAAATTGACCAGCGCCGCCGACGATTCCCGGTCCCCTTCGGGCAGGGACAGCGTCTCGCCCGACTGGAAGCGCAAGTCCCAGCGGCGGTTTCCGACCCAGGTGGCGCCGGCCAGCATCGGCTTCAACGCCGGCGCATTCTCCATCAGCCGGTTGAGGCCGGCGGTCTGGCGATTGGCGTTGGGACCGACGACCAGCGGCAGGTCGGGCATCGCGCTTGCCGACACCGATTGCAACACCACGCCGTTGACGTCGATCAGGTGCAGCTGGCCGCCATGCTGCCACACCGCCACCGGATCGCGCTCCACGATGTCAACGACCAGCGTATCGGGCAGCCGGCGCGAAATCCGTGCGTCCTTGACCCAGCCGAGTTTCAGCATCTCCTCGCGCACCTTCGGCAGGTCGAGCGAGAGCATCGAGCGGTCCACCTGCCCGAGCGCGATATTGTAGACGGGCAGTTCGTCCATCCGCTCGACGCCGCGCACCTCGACCTTGTCGACCTCGAAGCCCGCGCGCGCCGCGAGGTCGGCCGCCTGCTGCTTCGCCATGCCGGGCAGGCCCATGAAGATCGCGATGGCGATCGCCACGCCGCCCACGATGGCGACGATCGCCCAGCTCGCCAGGCGCTGGAGCGTCGCCTCGCTGACCGGCAGCAGCTCGATCAGCCGGTCGGCCCAGCTGCGCCGCTTGAGCGCGCGGCCCCGACCGCCTTTCGTCGCGCGTCCGTTCGCGCTGCTCAATCGGGCGGTGCCGCCGCGCCGGATGCGTGCTTCAGCCATCCTGCTTCCCCCCGGCGCGGGTCAGCGCCTCTTCCACAATAGTCTCGACCAAGGTCGCATAGTCAATCCCCAGCTTCGCCGCCTGTTCAGGGACAAGGCTGAGCGGCGTCATGCCTGGCTGGGTGTTGACCTCCAGCAGGAAGAGGCCGTCGAGGCCCCGCTCATCGTCCCAGCGGAAGTCGGCGCGCGACGCGCCCTTGCAGCCGAGCAGCTGGTGAGCCCGCAGCGCGATCACCTTGCACGCCTCGCTGATCTCCGGCGGAATGTCGGCGGGGCAGACATGCTCGGTCATGCCATCGGTATATTTGGCGTCGAAATCGTAGAAACCGCTCTTGGGCCGCAGTTCCGTCACCAGCAGCGCCTCGTCACCCAGCACGGCGGTCGTGAGTTCGCGGCCCCTTATATAGGGTTCGGCCAGCAGTTGCGGGAAATCCTGCCACGGACCCACGCTGTCGCGAGCGATGGGATTGCCGTAATTGCCCTCCGCCGTGACGATGGCGACACCGACCGAGCTGCCCTCGTTCACGGGTTTGAGTACATAGGGGCGCGGCAGCGGATCGGCCACGAACAGGCTCTCGCTCTCCACGATATGGCCGCCCGGCATCGGGATGCCATGGGGCACGAGCGCCTGCTTGGTCAGTTGCTTGTCGATGGCGATGACCGACGTCGCAAGGCCGCTGTGCGTGTAGGTGAGGCCCATCAGGTCCATCAGTCCCTGGATCGTGCCATCCTCGCCGGGAACGCCGTGAAGGGCGTTGAACACGACGTCGGCCTGCGCTTCGGCAAGGCGCGCCGCGACATTGCGGTCCATGTCGATCCGGGTGACGCGATGGCCGCGCGCCTCCAGCGCCTTCGCGACGCCCTCCCCGCTCGACAGCGACACCGGCCGCTCCGCCGACCAGCCGCCCATCAGGACGGCGACATGCCAGGGTCCGCGGGTCATGCGTTGAAACCCAAAGAAAAACCGTTCGGGCTGAGCGAAGTCGAAGCCCCTGACAGAGCCGCAGGCGAAGTCGCTTCGCCCCGCTCAGCAGAGCCCTTCGACAGGCTCAGGGCGAACGGGCTTTGGAAGGCAATCACTGGCTCACCCCCACACGCTGGATTTCCCACTCCAGCTCCACGCCGCTTTTTTCCTTCACCCTCCGCCGGACTTCCTCGCCCAGCGCCTCGATGTCGGCGCTCGTCGCGTCGCCGGTGTTGAGGAGGAAGTTAGTGTGCTTCTCGCTCACTTGCGCGCCGCCGATCTGGAGGCCGCGACAGCCCGCTTCGTCGACCAGGGCCCATGCCTTGTGCCCATCCGGGTTCTTGAAGGTCGAACCGCCGGTCTTGCTGCGCAGCGGCTGGCTTTCCTCGCGCGCGGCGGCGATGCGGTCCATTTCCGCCTGGATCGCGGCGGGATCGCCGGGTTCGCCGCGAAAGGTCGCGCTGACCACGACCGCGCCATCGGTCAGGTTGGAGTGGCGGTAGCTATAGTGCAGGTCGCGGTTCAGCAGCGTCACCTGCTCGCCCGAACGCAGCACCACATCGCACCCGACCAATATGTCCGCCGTCTCGCGACCATAGGCGCCGCCGTTCATCCGCACGAAGCCGCCGACCGTGCCGGGGATGGAGCGAAGAAATTCCAGCCCCGCGATCCCGGCGTCGCGCGCGGTCGAGGACACGAGGATGCCCGACGCGCCCGCGCCGCAGACCAGCGTGGTTTCATCGCGCCGCTCGACCGTCGCGAAGGGCTTGCCGAGGCGCACGACCATGCCCGGCACGCCTCCGTCGCGCACGATGAGGTTGGAACCGAGGCCGAGCGCCATCACCGGCATGTCGGGGTCCAGCTGCGCCAGGAAATCGGACAGGTCATCGGCATCCTTCGGCTCGAACAGCCATTGCGCCGCCCCGCCCGCCTTGAACCAGACGAGCGGCGCGAGCGGCGCCCCGGCCTTCAGGGTGCCGCGCACGGCTGGAAGGGCAAGCGTGTCGGTCAACCGCGCCATCCCCACAGCTTCATCCAGCCGGTCATCGCCTTCGCCCCCGCCTCCCCCGCGCGGGTCGCGGCCATGCCGCTTTGCACCTGCTTCTGCGCCGCTTCCACCATCTCGCGCGCGGTTTCCATGCCCTGCATCTGGGCGTCGATCATGCGCTTCTGCATTTCGAGGCCGACCGCGAACATCTCGAACATCAGGCCGTCTCCCGGACGCGGGCGGTGACGGCCGCAGCCAGGCCCGCCGCCCATTTGGTGATGTCGCCCGCGCCGAGGCAGATCACCATGTCGTCAGGCTGGATGTCGGCGGCGATGTGCGCGGCGAGATCGGCGGCGTCGGTCACGGTGGCGGCATTGCGGTGCCCGCGCCGCTTGAGGCCCGCGACCAGCGCGGCGCTGTCCACGCCCTCGATCGGCTGCTCGCCGGCGGTATAGACCGGCGCGGCGTAAACGATGTCGGCGTCGTTGAACGCCTGCTGGAACTCGTCCATCAGATCGCGCAGGCGGGTGAAGCGGTGCGGCTGGACGACGGCGATGACGCGGCCTTTCGCCCCCTCGCGCGCGGCGGCGAGCACGGCCTTGATCTCGACCGGATGGTGGCCGTAATCGTCAATCACGGTCGCGATGCCATCCCCCACCGCAATCTCGCCGACCTTGGTGAAGCGGCGCTTGACGCCACCGAACTTGGCGAAACCGGTCTGGATGGTCGCGTCGTCAATACCCATTTGCAGCGCCACGCCGATCGCGGCCATGGCGTTCAGCACATTGTGCCGGCCCGGCATCGGCATCTCGATCCCCTCGATGCGGCGGGTCGTGCCATCGCGCTCACGGATCTGCACGTCGAAGCGGTTGCCGCCGGGGATCGGCTGCACATTCTCGCCGCGAATGTCCGCCTGCGCCGAAAAGCCGTAGGTGACGATCCGGCGGTCCTGCACGCGCGGCAGGATCGCCTGCACCTCGGGATGGTCGAGGCACAGCATCGCCGCGCCATAGAAAGGCACGTTGCCGACGAACTCGACGAAGGCGTCCTTCACCCGATCGAAGCTGCCATAATGGTCGAGATGTTCAGGATCGATATTGGTGACGACGGCGATCGTTCCGTCGAGGCGCAGGAAGCTGCCGTCGCTCTCGTCGGCCTCCACCACCATCCAGTCGCTGTTGCCCAAACGCGCGTTGGAGCCGTAGCTGTTGATGATGCCGCCGTTGATGACGGTCGGGTCCACCCCGCCCGCGTCCAGCAGCGCCGCGACCATCGAGGTCGTCGTCGTCTTGCCGTGCGTGCCCGCGACCGCGACGGTGGACTTGAGGCGCATCAGTTCGGCCAGCATCTCCGCGCGGCGGATGACCGGGATGCGGTTCTCCAGCGCCAGCTCGACCTCCGGGTTGCCGCGCTTGATCGCGGTGGAGGTGACGACGACGGCGGCGTCGCCGAGATTTTCGGCCTTGTGGCCGATCATCACCCTGATCCCCTTGGCGCGCAGCCCTTCGACGACATAGCCTTCCGCCACGTCGGACCCCTGCACGCTGTACCCCAGATTATGCATCACCTCGGCGATGCCGGACATGCCGATGCCACCGATGCCGATGAAATGGATCGTGCCGATGTCGGTGCCGACACCCTTCATGCGTAAATCTCCAAAACCACGCCGTCATCCCAGCGAAGGCTGGGATCTCTCTTTTCTTCGAGAGCGACGGAGGAAGAAGTGAGATGCCAGCCTTCGCTGGCATGACGGAAAGAGGGTGCTCTCACGCCGGCACCCCCGCCAGATTGAGCGTGGTCGGCGTCGGCCCGACCTTGACCGGATCGTTCATGATCGGCGCCTTGCCGATGCTTTCGAGCAGGTCGGCCATGTCGCGCGCGGCGTCGGGGCGGCCGCAGTTCCAGGCGCGCTTCGCCGCATTCTGGAGCGCGCCCGGCTCCATCGCCATCTTCTGCATCTGCTTGGCGAGTTCGACAGCGGTGAAGCGGCTCTGCGGGATCGTGCGCGCGCCGCCCGCCTCGGTCATTTCGCGCGCATTGGCGGTCTGGTGATCGTCCATGGCGCTGGGCAAGGGCACGAGGATCGCCGGGCGTCCCGCGCAGGTCAGCTCCGCCAGCGTCGATGCCCCCGCCCGCGCGATCACCAGATGCGACCAGCCGAGCTTTTCGGGCACGTCGTTGAAATAGGTGGCGAGATCGGCCGGGATTTCCATCTCCGCATAGACCTTCCGCACGCGCTCGATGTCTTCCGCGCGGCATTGCTGCGTCACCTGGAGGCGGCGGCGCAGCGCGAGCGGCAGCATCGACAGCCCCTCGGGCACGACGCTCGACAGGATCGTCGCGCCTTGGCTGCCGCCGATCACCAGCACGCGGAACACGCTTTCGTCGGTCAGCGCGGGGAATTCCTCCTCGCGCAGTTGCTTCACTTCCTCGCGCACCGGATTACCGACCAGATGCACCTTGTCGGCGTGGCGGGGTTTCAAACGCTGCACGTCGGGATAGGCGGTGGCGATCGCGTTCACCCGCCCCGCCAGCAGCCGGTTGACCCGCCCCAGCACCGCATTCTGCTCATGGATCGCGGTCGGGATGCCGTCCGCCAGCGCGCCCAGCAGCGCGGGCATGGCGGGATAGCCGCCGAAGCCGACCACGGCGGTCGGGCGGAAGGTTTCGTTGAGCCGCCGCGCCATCGCCCGGCCCGCCAGGATCGCCTTCAGCGCGCCGGGCCAGCTTGCCGGGTTCTTCGTCATGCGGCCGGCGGGCATGACATGGACCTGCGCCGCCTCGAAGATGCCGGGGATCTTCGCGCCCCGCTCGTCGGTGACGAGGGCGACGCGGTGGCCCCGCGCCATCAGTTCCTCGGCCACCGCATGGGCGGGAATCATATGGCCCCCCGTCCCGCCGGCGGCGAGGACGAAGTGACGGGAAATGCTCATCGACCACTCCATTTGACGACCGTGTGCCGACCCATGAAGGGATTGCGCCGCGTGAATGCGAGCAGCAGGCCGACGCCGATACAAAGCGCCAGCATAGAGGAGCCGCCATAGCTGATAAAGGGCAGCGTCATGCCCTTCGATGGAAAAATCTGCGCGTTGACGCCCATGTTGATGATCGCCTGCAAGCCGAACTGGGTGGTGAGGCCGGCGGCGGCAAGGATGGTGAAATTATCCTCCTCGTCCAGCAGGCGCAGCAGCACCCGCACCACGATGGCGAGGTAGACGCAGGCGATGGCGATGCAGGCGAGCAGGCCGAACTCCTCGCCGATCACGGAAAAGATATAGTCGGTGTGCGCTTCGGGCAGGCGGAACTTGTTCTGCCCCCCGCCCGGCCCCACGCCGGTGAAGCCGCCATGGGTGATGGTGCGGAAGGCTAGGTCGGTCTGGTCCGGGCCGGTGTCCATCTGCACACCGATGCCAAGGAAGTCGTTGATCCGCTGCCGCCCGTTTTCATAGAACATGTAGATGCCGATCAGGCCCATGAGGCCCGCGCCGCCCAGCATCGCGATCCAGCGCATCGCCACCCCCGACAGCAGCAGCAGCCCGCCCCAGCAGGCGAGGAAGATCACCGTCTGGCCGAAGTCGGGCTGGCGCATCAGCACGGCCGCGATCAGCAGCGTCAGCACGCCCGTCAGCGGGATCACCGGCAGCGTCATGTCCTTGGTGCGCAGCGACAGCAGCCAGGCGATGGTCACGACATAGGCGGGCTTCAGAAACTCCGACGGCTGAAAGCGGAAGCCCGGCAGGTCGATCCACCGCTTCGCGCCGTTGACCGTGCTGCCCAGGATCGGGACGGCCAGCAGCATCAGCAGGAAGAAGGCGCAGCAGAATATCGCCAGCCGCCGCGCCTGCGGCCGGGGGAGCATGGAGATGACGAGCATCAGCGGCAGGCCGAGGAACACCCACATCAGCTGCTTATAGAAATAGAGCAGCGGGTTGACCGCGACCTGCGCCGTGGAGCGGTCGATCGCGGCCACGGGCGAGGCGGCGGCGACGGCAACGAGGCCGATCGCCATCAGCGTGACGATCAGCGACAGGAGAACGCGGTCGATCTCCCAGAACCAGATGGCGAGCGCGGTGCGCTCGCGCGGGACGGTGCGGCCCTTGAAGCCCTTCACCAGTTCGCCCGGTCTGAACATCCCTGTCGTGCCTTCCCTGTTCATGCCCCAGCCCCCTGCAAGCCTTATTCCAGCGCCTCGACCGCCGCGACGAAGGCGTCCCCACGCGCTTCGAAGTCACGGAACTGGTCGAAACTGGCGCAGGCGGGCGAAAGCAGCACCACGTCGCCTGGCTGCGCAATGCGGGCCGCGCGGCGGACGGCGGCGCTTAGCATCTCGCTGTCATCGACCGCCATATGCGGCCGGAGCAGATCGGCGAACATATGCCCCGCTTCGCCGATGGTGTAGGCGTGGGCGACATTGCCGAAATGGGGCGCGCACTCGTCCAGATTGTCGGTCTTGGCGACGCCGCCCAAAATCCAGTGGATGCGGGGCTTGCCGTCCTTCGCGGGCCAGGCGGCGAGCGCGGGCGCGGTGGAGGCGGCGTTGGTCGCCTTGCTGTCATTGACGTAGAGGACGCCATTGCGCGTCGCCACTGCCTGCATCCGGTGGGGGAGCGAGGCGTAGCTGGCAAGGGCGTTGGCGATGGTCGCCTCGTCGACGCCGAGCGCCTTTGCGACAGCGACTGCAACAGCTGCATTCTGCGCATTGTGCGGCCCTTGCAGGGCGGGCCAGCCAAGTTGGTCGACAGGGTCGATGTCCGACGAAGCCACCTCCATGACGTCATGCCAGCGAAGGCTGGCATCTCCCTTCTCTTGCGCCGAAGAAGAAGCGGGATCCCAGCCTCCGCCGGGATGACGGAGATTATCAGCGATGCGCCGGCTCGGTCCATCCTCCGTCGCGATAACGGCAATATGCCCTGCCGACTGCATCGCGAACAGCCGCGCCTTGGACGCCACATAGCCCTCGAACCCGTCATAGCGATCCAGATGGTCGGGCGTGATGTTGAGCAGCACCGCGACGTCGCAGTCCAGGCTGTTAGTCAGGTCGATCTGGTAGCTGGACAGTTCCAGCACATAGACGCCCACGCCGTGCAGGTTCGGCTCCAGCGGCGGCTGGCTGAGGATCGGCAGGCCGATATTGCCGCCCATGACCGTCGGATAGCCGGCTTGTTCGATGATGTGATGGACCAGCGCCGTGGTGGTCGACTTGCCGTTGGTGCCGGTGATGCCGACCACCTTGTGCGGCGGCAGCGTAGGGCGGGCGAGCGCGAACAGTTCGATGTCGCCGATGATGGGGACGCCTGCGATCTTCGCGCGCATGGCGATCGGATGCCGGTTCAGCGGAACGCCCGGCGACACGACGATGCCGTCGAAGCCGGCCAGGTCGATCTCCATCGGATCGCCCAGTTCCGCCTTGCCTTCCACCAGCGCCCGCGCTTCCTCGCGGCTGTCCCAGGCGACGACGCGCGCGCCGCTCGCCACCAGCGTCTCGACCGTGGCAATGCCGGAGCGCGCAAGGCCCAGCACCGCGTAGGTTTTCCCCGCAAAGGCGCTGCTGACGATCATCGCAGCTTCAACGTCGCAAGGCCGGCGAGCGCCAGCACGAAGGCGATGATCCAGAAGCGGATCACCACGGTCGGCTCGGCCCAGCCCAGTTGTTCGAAATGATGGTGGATCGGCGCCATCCTGAACACGCGCTTGCCCGTCCGCTTGTAGAAGAAGACCTGGATGATGACGCTCATCGCCTCTACCACGAACAGCCCGCCGATGATGCCCAGCACGATCTCGTGATGCGCCGTCACCGCGATCACGCCGATGGTGCCGCCGAGCGCAAGACTGCCGGTGTCGCCCATGAACACGGCGGCGGGCGGCGCGTTGAACCAGAGGAAGGCGAGGCCCGACCCGATGATCGCGCCGCACAGGATGACGAGGTTGCCCGCGCCCGGCACATGCGGGATGCCCAAATATTCCGCGAAATCCGCGCGGCCGACCAGATAGACGATCAGCAGAAAGGCAAGGCTGGCGATGATGACCGGCATGGTGGCGAGGCCATCAAGGCCATCCGTCAGGTTCACCGCATTGCCGAACGCCACGATGACGAAGGCGGCGAAGCAGAAGTAGAACGGCCCCAGCTCGATCGCCGGACCGTTGTAGAAAGGCACGTAGAGCGCGGTGTTGCCATGGCTGTGGACGATCATCCACGCTGCGACGCCCGCGATCAGGAATTCGGCGGCGAGGCGCGCCTTGCCCGACAGCCCCTTGTGGCTGGCCTTCGTCACCTTGTCATAATCGTCGAGGAAGCCGATGGCGCCGAAGCCGAGCGTCACGAACAGGCAGGCCCAGACATAAATGGAGCTGAGGTCCATCCAGAGGAGGACCGACGCCACCATCGACGTCAGGATCATGAGGCCGCCCATGGTCGGCGTGCCGCGCTTGGCGAGGTGGCTTTGCGGGCCGTCGTCGCGGATCGGCTGGCCCTTGCCCTGCCGCACGCGCAGCCAGCCGATGAATTTGGGGCCGATGACGAGGCCGATCAGCAGCGCGGTCGCGATGGATGCGCCCGCGCGGAAGGACAGGTAGCGGATGAGGTTGAAGATACCCGCGAAATCCAGGGTCTGGGCAAGCCAGTAGAGCATCAGTTATCGTCTCCGTCACGGGCGGCGTCGGCGAGGGCGGCGACCAGGCGGGACAGGCCCACTCCGTTCGAGCCCTTGACCAGGATCGCGTCGCCCGGGCGCATCATGTCCTGGATGAGGGGGATGGCGGCGGCCGTGTCGGCCACATGGTCGTGGGCCAGACCGGCCAGAGCGCCGGCCAGCGGCGTCATTTCCGGTCCGACGAGGATGGCGTGGTCCACCTGCCCCGCGACCAGCGGCTCGGCAAGGCCGGCGTGCAGCGCGGCGCTCTGGTCGCCCAGCTCGCGCATCCCGCCAAGGATGGCGATGCGCCGCTGAGCCTTCTCCCGGCCCAGCTGTTTCAGCGTCGCCGCCATCGACAGCGGATTGGCGTTGTAGCTTTCGTCGATCAGCAGCGCCTCGCCCCCTTCGACACGCAGGACGCGCCGCTCGCCCCGGCCCGGCAGGCCCGGCATTTCGGCGAGCGCAAGACCGGCGGCAGCCACGTCGCCGCCCACCGCCTCGACCGCAGCCAGCACGGCCAGCGCATTGGACACCCAGTGATCGCCGGGCGCGGCGACCGTGAAGCACAGTTCCGCCTCCGGCAGCTTCGCCGTCACCAGCGTGCCGCCGCCCGGCGCGGGCACGGTTTCGAGCGCGTGGACGTCCGCGTCCCGGCTCATCCCGAAGGTCAGGATGCGCGCGGCGTGGCGCTCCGCCTTGTTGTAGAGGGTCGCGACATGCGGGCTGTCATAGGGGATGATCGCGGTGCCATCGGGTTCCAGCCCCTCGAATATCTCCGCCTTCGCCTCGGCGATCTTCGCTTCCGTACCGAAAAATTCGATATGGGCGGGGGCGATAGCGGTGACGATGGCGACATGGGGCCGCACCTGCCGGGTCAGCGCGGCGAGTTCGCCGGCATGGTTCATGCCCATTTCGAACACGCCATAGTCGCTGTCACGCGGCATCCGGGCGAGGCTCAAGGGCACGCCGACATGGTTGTTGTAGCTTTTGACCGAGCGGTGCACGCGGCCGGGCGCGGCGCGGTCCAGCGCCTGGAACAGCGCTTCCTTGGTGCCGGTCTTGCCGACCGATCCGGTGACGCCGATCACCTTGCCCGCCATGCGCGCACGGGACGCCCGGCCCAGCGCTTCCAGCGCGGCGGCGCTGTCCGGGACGCGGACATGGGGATGCTGCGTGCCTTCGCTGACGAGCGCCCCGGCCGCCCCTTGCGCGAACGCCTTGTCCAGGAATTTGTGGCCGTCCGTCGTCTCGCCCTTCATCGCGACGAACAGGTCGCCGGGGCCGACCTCCCGGCTGTCGAAGGCGACGCCCGAAACGGCGAACGGCGCCGACGCGGCGCCGCCCGTGGCTTGTGCGATCTCGGCGGCAGTCCAGAGCGACATTATAGCCCCTCCCCTTCAGGGGAGGGGTTGGGGTGGGGTGTCGTCTCGGGCGCCGCGTACACAGGATGGACCCCACCGCCAACCCCTCCCCTAAAGGGGAGGGGCTTGAGGAAGGATGAGGCTGGACCTGGTTTTATCACCCCGCGCACTCCCGCGCGACGGTCACGTCGTCGAAGGGCAGAACCCGGTCGCCGATGATCTGCCCCTGCTCATGCCCCTTTCCCGCCAGCAGCACGATGTCGTCCGCGCCCGCCTGCGCAATGGCGGCGGCGATGGCGGCGCGACGGCCGCCTATCTCTTCCGCTTGGCGCGCGCCCGCCATCACCGCGGCGCGGATCGCGGAGGGTTCCTCCGATCGCGGATTGTCGTCGGTCACGATCACATGGTCGGACAGGTCGGCGGCGACCTTCCCCATCAGCGGCCGTTTGCCCGCGTCCCGGTCCCCGCCCGCGCCGAACAGGGTGATGAGCCGCCCCTTCGTGTGCGGCCGCAGCGCCTCGATCGCGGCGCGCAGGCCATCGGGCGTATGCGCATAATCGACATAGACCGGCGCGCCCGCCTTCGTAATGACCGCCCGCTCCAGCCGCCCGCGCACCGGCTGCACCCGCGCCAGCAGTTCCAGCACCTTGGCCGTGTCAACCCCGGTCGCGATCACGAGACCCGCCGCCGTCAACGCATTGGCGGCCTGATAGGCGCCGATCAGCGGCAGGTTGACGGAATAGGTCGTGCCACCCGCCTCGACGCTCAGCGTCTGGCCGAGCTGGGTCGGGGTGCGGGCGGCAAGGCGCAGCGCCTGCCCCTTCATGCCCACGCTCAGCACGCGAAGCCCCCGCTTGCGTGCGCGCTCCAACACCTTGCCCGACCATTCGTCGTCGGCCCACACCACCGCCGTGCCGTCCGCGCCCACCACTTCGTCGAACAGCCGCATCTTGGCGTCGAAATAGCTGTCCATGTCGCCATGATAGTCAAGATGGTCGCGCGACAGGTTGGTGAAGGCGGCGGCCGTCACTGGCAAGCCTTCGGTGCGATACTGGTCCAGGCCGTGGCTGGACGCCTCGAACGCGGCGTGGGTGATCCCCTCGCGCTTCAACCCCGCCATGTTGGCGAGGAAGGTCACGATGTCCGGCGTGGTGAGGCCGGTCGACACCTGATCGACCGACGTGGTGACGCCCAGCGTGCCGATGGACGCCGACTTGTGCCCCAGCATCCGCCACAGCTGGCGCGTGAGTTCCACCGTGCTGGTCTTGCCGTTGGTGCCGGTGACGGCGACGGTCACGTCCGGGAAGGGCGCGAAGAAGCGGGCGGCCATCTGCGCGAACAGGCGGCGGGGATTGGCGTGCGCGATGTGGACCGCGCCCTCGACCCGCGCTTCCGGGCGGGCGACTACCGCCAAGGCACCTGCCGCCACCGCCTGCGGAACAAAATCCTCGCCATTGACGCGCAAGCCCCGGAACGCGCCGAACACGGTGCCCGGCGCGACCTTGCGATTGTCGATGGCGAAACCGGTGACGGCAGCGTCAGCGCCTTCACCCCGCACATCCGCGTCCAGCCCCTCGATCAGCGAGCCGAGGCGCATCATTCATGCTCCTTGTCGCCGTGGAGCAGCGGCATCAGGTCGGAAATATCGACGTCGCGCCGCTCGTCGGGCATCACGCCCAGCATCGGGCCGACCCGGTCGACCACCCGCTTGACCACGGGCGATGCGGTCCAGGCGGCGGTGCGCAGGCCGAAGGTTTCTGCGTTGCCCTTCGGCTCGTCCATCATCGCGAGCACGACATAGCGGGGATTGTCCATCGGAAATGCGGACGCGAAAGTCGTCACCAGCGAACTCTTGTTATACCGGCCCTCTTCGGGCTTTTCTGCCGAACCCGTCTTGCCGCCGACCCGATAACCCTTGGCGTCGGCGCTGCGACCTGTACCCGCCGCCACGATCATGCGCAACAATTGCCGCATCCGCGCGCTGGTGGCGGCGGAAAAGACGCGGCGGCCTTCGGGCACCTCGTCGGCATTGAGCTTGCGCAGCGTGGCGGGCCGCCACAACCCGCCATTGACCAGCGCGGCATAGGCCGTGGCGAGGTGGAGCGGCGTCACCGCGATACCATGACCGTAGGACACGGTCATGGTCGTGATCCGCCCCCAGTTCACCGGCCAGAGCGTGCCGGCGCGCTCTTTAAGCTCGATGGGCGCGCGCTGGTCGAAATGCAGGCTGCGGAACATCTCCTGCAACGGCTGCGCGCCCAGTTCGTCGGCGATGCGCGCGGTCGCGATGTTGGAGCTGTGGACCAGCGTTTCGGGCACGTTGATCCAGCGGCCGAGCGGATGGTCGTCCTTGATGCGGAAGCCCGCGACAGCCAGCGGCGCGGTCGCGTCATAGCGTTTGGACATGGACGTCACCACGCCCCGGTCCATGGCGGTCGCGATCGACAGCGGCTTGAAGGTGGAGCCGAGTTCGTAGCGCGCCTGGACGATATGGTTGCAGAGCGGCGAGTCGCTGCACTTCTTGCCGGCGTAATTTTGCAGCTTGTTGGGATCGAACACGGGGATGGACGCCATGGCGATGACTTCGCCGGTGTTGGCGTCCATGATGATGCCGCCCGCGCCCTTGGCCCGCTGCGCCACCATCTGCGCGTAAAGTTCGCTCTCCAGCGCGCCCTGCACCCGCGCGTCGATGGAAATGGCGAAGGGCTTAGCCCGCAGCGCCGCGTCGGTCAGCCGATCGTTGAACGCCGCCTCCACGCCCATGCCGCCATTGCCCTCGCTGTTGGGGGCAAAGCCCAGCACATGGGCGGCGAGCGTGCGCTGCGGATACAGCCGCTCCTTCTCGCGCGGGAATTCGATGCCGATCTCGCCCAGCGCGTTCACCGCCGCCACTTCCTCCGGCAGCGCCCGGCGGCGCAGATAGGCCCAGCCCCGCCCCGTCAGCTTCTTGTAGAAGGCGGCTTCGGGCTCATCGGGGAAAATCTCGTGCAGCTTGCGCGCCAGATCGGCGGGCGCGCCGATCAGCTTGGACGGGCGCACCGCAATCGAATAGGCGTCCATCGTGCGGGCGAGCGGCACGCCGTTGCGGTCCACGATGTCGGCGCGCGCCGGCAGGAACGCGCCAAGGCCATCGTCGCCCGACGCGCCATGGGCAAAGACGCCGACCCACAGCAGCCGGCAGATGACGATCCCCGTGATGCCCATGAACATCAGGAGCAGCAGCATCAGCCGGTTGTGCGCGATCGCGGTCAGGTCGATGCGCTGACGCCCGGCGCGCGGGCCGCCGGGCTGGACGATGATCGTGGCCATCAGCGCACCTCCTTGCGTTTTTCGCGCGCCGCCTTGGCGGTCAGGTCGCCCAGCGTGCTGTCGTCCAGCAGCTTGGCGTCCAGCATCGCCATCCGCTCCGCCTTGCGCGCGATCGGATTGGGCTTGCTGACGTCGGCGTCGACTTTGGCCTGCTGCACCGGCGTCTTCTTCACCGGTTTTTCCAGCCTGTCGACATTGTCGGCGGCATGGGCCTCGCGGATCACGGCGATGTCGCTGCGGATTTGGGTGGCGGCCGGGCTTTCGGGCGCCTTCTGCGGGGCCGACGGCAGGTCGGCGGGCGTTTCCACCATCGCCACCATCACCGGCGGCGCCACATAGTCGGGGCCATTGGGCTGCACCCCGTCCAGATGCGCGAGCGCCTGCTCCCCGCCCAGATATTGCTGCGCCGTGGGAGTCGCATAGAGAAAGTCGTGCTGGTTCCAGCTTTCGAGCTGCCGCATGGAGGCGCGCGCGCTGAATTCCGTTTCCAGATAGCGAATGTCGGCCTTCGCCCGCGCGATCTGCGCCCGCACCTTCATCAGCTCGTTGCGCTCGGTCGCGACCTTGAGCGACACCATGTAAGCGCCCAGCGCCCCCAGCGCGACGAGGATCACCCAGATCAGGCTCTGCAACCTTTTGACGGCGATCATGGGCGAATACTCCGGGGGGATGCAGCGGTGCGGACGGCGCTGCGCAGCGTGGCGGAACGGGCGCGGGGGTTGCGCGCCAGTTCGGCCTCGCCGGCACGCACCGCCTTGGCGGGCTTGGCGAAGGTGGGCGCGGCGAGGCCCACGCGTTCGGGCAGATGACGCGAGCCCCCCGACTCGCCGCCGCTGCGGTTGCGCAGGAATTGCTTGACGATGCGGTCTTCCAGACTGTGGAAGGTGACGACGGCGAGCCGACCGCCCTCTTCCAGCAACGCCTCGGCCGCCTCCAGCCCGCGCTCCAGCTCCTCCAGCTCGCGGTTCACATGGATGCGGATCGCCTGGAAGGTGCGGGTGGCGGGGTCTTTCTTGTCGTGCGGCTTGTGGCCCAGCGCCTTGCGCACGACGGCGGCGAGCTGGCTCGTGCGCGCCAGCGGGCGCGCCTCCACGATCGCGCGAGCGACGCGGCGCGAGCGCGGCTCCTCGCCATAGCGGTAGATGACGTCGGCGATCTCCTCCTCCGGGGCGGTGTTGAGGAAATCGGCGGCGTTCATGCCGCTCTGCGCCATCGTCATGTCGAGCGGGCCGTCGGACTGAAAGGAAAAGCCCCGCTCCGCCCGGTCGAGCTGCATCGAGGATACGCCGATGTCGAGCGTCACGCCCGAGACGCTGGAGACGCCACGGTCCGCCAGCAGCGCTTCCATCCGCGAGAATTCGCCGGGGATGAGGGTGATGCCGTGCGCCTGCGCCGCGCCCTGCCCCTCACGGATCGCGTCGGGGTCGCGATCGAAGGCGAAGACCCGCGCGCCGGCCTGCGCCATCGCGACCGAATAGCCGCCCGCGCCGAACGTCCCGTCGACATGGACTTCGCCCGGCATGATGGCGAGGGCGCTCAGGACTTCATCGATCAGGACCGGAATGTGCGGCGCGGCGGGGCTGTCGGGGTTGGCGGCGCTCACTTGGCCGCCCCTGCTGCGCGCGCGTCGATCCAGCGCTTCACCTTGTTGCGGATCAGCGCGGGGCGATCAGCGCTTTCGACCAGCGCTTCGGGCTTCCACAGCTGGAAATAGCGGCCCACGCCGTAGAAGAAGATCGCGTCGTCGATGCCCGCCTCTTCCTTGATGTCGGGGTGGAGGAAGAAGCGGCCGCCATCGTCGAAATTCACGTCCTCGATCGTGCCGAGGCGATTTTCGCGCTCCAGATCGGCGTTGAAGTCGCGCCCGGCGGCATAGGCCTGCGCCTCCAGCCTCTCGACCTCATCGAACAGATATTGCTTGTGCGACAGGCCGAAGCCGGTGGCGCAGCCATTGTCCATGTGGATCGACAGGCACAGGCGATTCTGTCCGCCGCTCGCCTGGGCCACCAGCTTGCGCATCTCCAGGGGCAGCACGAACCGGCCCTTGCCGTCCGCGACGCTGAATGCGTTGCCCGAATAGAGGATGACGTCCGACACGCTGGAAACTGGCCCCTTGTTCCCGGGGCACAGGCCGCCCGACGCCGGAATCGCTCAAGAGACCATCCGACGCACAGGACTGCACAAAGCCTGACGAACCCCAATGCCGGTTTTCCTACCAAGCATGCGGTCGGGTGAAAAGGGAAAAGTCGGGCTGGAATGGGAAAAGCTGGAGAAAAATGGGATTAGCCGTTTCCCTCTCTTTTTTCCAGACGATTTTCCCTTTTTGTTCCGGCGGACGAAGCGCTCTGCGCTCGCCGCAGCAGCAGCGCGCCCAGCATCGCCCATCCTGTCCCGACCAGCAGCGTCCATCTCAGCGCCCGCGTCACCTCACCGCCCGTTCGCATCCAGTGCCGCGCCGGCGGCATGGACGCGCCCATATGCGCGGCGATCCAGCCCGGCGTGTCGGCGCTCCAGACGCGCGGATCGAGCGGCCGGTCGGGGTCCGCCAGCCACAGCCGGTCGTCGATCAGGTCGGCGTCGCGCAGCAGCAGCACCGTGCCCCGTCCCACCGCTCGCCGTTCAGGCACGTCGCGGGTCAGCGCCGCGCCGGATACGGTCAGCAGCGCGCCATCGGGCAGAAAATGGCGGATTTCCGACGGCTCAAGCGGCCCGTCCGGCGCGAAGCCCCAATGGCCGAGCAACGGCCCCAGCAGGCTGATGGTCGGTGCCCGGCGGCGGTCACCCAGCGGCAGCGCGGACGGCCAGCGCAGCAGCGGATCGGCCAGCACCAGCGCCATGCCCCCGGCCCCCACCCAGCGATCGATGGCGGCCATCTGCCCCGCCGACAGCGCGCGCGGCTGCGCCAGCAGCAGCCTGCGCGCGCCGCTGGCGGGCAGGCGCGCCGGATCGTCCAGCGGCTGAATGGTGAAGCGGGTGCGCAGGACGCGGATAATGGGCGCATCCCGCTTCCCACCCCGTCCCGTCTCCTCCCAGAAGAGCGGCAGGCCGGTGACGACCGCTAGCTTCGGCCGATCCGGCAGCAGCCCAAGCGGTTGCACCGGCCCCAGCCAGAGCAGCAACGCGGCCCCGCCAGAAGCCCCCACACCCACAACCGTTCGCTTCGAGCGTAGTCGAGAAGCGGGTGCCGTCGCGCTGTCGGTTCTCGACAGGCTCGAACCGAACGGATGGGGACGGAGAAGCGCTGCCCCGAACACCGCCAGCACCGCCAGCGCCACCAACCCCGCCGCCGCCCGCCCATCAGGCGCGCGCCCTGCCGCCAGGCCGCAGAAGATCAGCACCGTGCCCGTGCTGCCCAGCGCCAGCCAGACCAGCATCGCCCGACCGCGCCGCGCCACAAGCAGCCCCGCGCCCGCCAGCACCGCCGCCGTCGGCGGCCCCCAGTCCCACGGATCGACCTGCCCGGTCAGGAAGGCGCGCCACAGCCCGGCGAGAAAGACGCCGAGCGGCACCAGCCACAGCCACAGGAATCGCGCCAGGCCCGCCCTCACCGGCGGCACATCCTTCGGCGCGTCACGGGTCAGCGCTGCGGCTGCGCCGCGTCGCGGTTGCGGATATTGGGGTCGGGTTGCAGGTCGGGCACGATCGGCGCCTGTTCGGGCGCGGGCTGCACGCCCAATTCGGCGAGCGGCTCCTTGGGCGAGACGGCGTTCTGCGTCAGCGTCGGCACGACCGGCGGCGGCTGGGTCGGATCGTCGATCCGCGCCTTGTCGATGACGATATTGGCCAGGCCCACCAGCAGCACGACGCCCGCCAGCCCGGTGAGACCGATCTGGACGCGCTGTAATCCCTCCTGCCGGCGGGGTGTATCAGCCATGGACCCGTTGCTTTCCTCTCGCCCGGTGCGGACGATCAGTCCTTGTGCGCGAGCCAGGGGAAGACCGTCAAGCCCTTCGCCTCCAGCCACTGGCGATTATAGAGGGTGGAAAGATAGCGGAAGCCCGTGTCGCACAGGATCGTCGCGATCCGCTTGCCCGGGCCCAGCTGCCGCGCCAGCGCCACCGCGCCCGCGACATTGATGCCCGACGACAGGCCAAGGCAAAGCCCTTCTTCGGCCAGCAGGCGGCGCACCCAGTGCAAGCCTTCCTCGTCCGAAATGCGGAACTGCGTGTCGATCGGCGCGCCTTCCAGATTGGCGGTGATGCGCCCCTGTCCGATCCCTTCGGCGACGCTGCTGCCCTCCGCCTTCAACTCGCCATGGGCATAATAGTTGTAGAGCGCCGCGCCATGCGGGTCGCTGAGCGCGATGGTGACGCCCTCGTCCTTGGCTTTCAAACCCAGGCCCACGCCCGCGATCGTTCCGCCGGTCCCCGCCGCGCAGGTGAAGCCGTCCACCCGCCCCTCCATCTGGGTCCAGATTTCCTCGGCGGTGCCCACGATATGCGCCTTGCGGTTGGCGATATTGTCGAACTGGTTGGCCCAGATCGCGCCGTCCGTCTCCTCCGCCAGGCGGCGGCTGGTGTGGACGAAATGGCCGGGGTTGGAATAGGCGGCGGCCGGCACCGTCACCAGTTCCGCGCCCAGCGCGCGCAGCGTGTCCATCTTCTCCCGGCTCTGCGTCTCGGGCATGACGATGATCGTCCTGTACCCCTTCGCATTGGCGACCAGCGCCAGGCCGATGCCGGTATTGCCTGCCGTCCCCTCGACGATGGTGCCGCCGGGCTTCAGCAGCCCCTTCTCCTCGGCATCGTTGACGATGAACAGGGCGGCGCGGTCCTTCACCGACGCGCCGGGGTTGGCGAATTCGCACTTGGCGAAGATGTCGCAGCCGGTTTCGGCGGACGGACCGGCGAGGCGGACGAGCGGCGTGTTGCCGATGAGGGCGAGGCTATCGGGGGAAAACAGCATGGCACAAGCGCATAGCGGACGCCGGGCGGCTTTGCCAAGCAAGGGAATGATGCGGGCGGCAAAGCCGCGATTTTAACCTTTCGCCCGCTCGCCGTCCCATCCCGGCACGGCCCGCGAAAGGGAGAGGAAGTCGCAAGCAATAGCGTGTAAGGGGCGTCGCATGACATTGGGCCGATGGATGCAGGGATGGACGGGGCGCAGCCTGCTGGCGCTGCTGGCGCTTTGCGTCCTCGTCGCGCCGCGCCTCATCACCGCCGCCCCGCTCGACCTGCTGGATGGCGGCGCGCGCCAGGCCGTGATCGATCCGGCGGAAGAACCGGGCGACAATTTCCCCGGCTCCGCCTTCTTCTTCGCGCAGGGCGCGTTCGATCCGGTGCCGGGCGCGCAGACGGTGCGAACCGAGCATGTCCTCGGCCTCGATTCGGTCAGCGCCGCGCCCGCGGCGCTGTTCCGTGGACTGACCCCGCTCGACAGCTATCGCGCACTCAATTGCCTGACCTCCGCCATCTATTATGAGGCCGGGAACGAGCCGGAGGACGGGCAGCGCGCGGTGGCGCAGGTGGTGCTCAACCGTGCGCGCAACCCGATCTGGCCATCGAGCGTGTGCGGCGTCGTCTATCAGGGGTCGGAACGGGCGGATTACAAATGCCAGTTCACCTTCAGCTGCGACGGGTCGATGGCGCGGATGCCCGCCGCCGCCGCCTGGGCACGGGCGCGGCGGATCGCGCAGGAGGCGCTCGCCGGGCGCGTCTATGCGCCGGTCGGCCTCGCCACCCATTATCATACGCTCGCCGTCCGGCCCGACTGGGCGGCGAGCCTCCATCCCGTGGCGGTGATCGGCGCGCACATCTTCTATCGCAACCCCGGCTTCAACGGCACGCCCGCCGCCTTCCGCGTCGCCTATGCGGGGCGCGAGACGATCTCCGGCCCGGCGCGCACCGTCTGGCCGGTGCGCCCGGCCCAGCCGGTCGAGATGCTGGCGGCGGGCGCGGCGCTGCCGGTCGCACCGGGGACGGCCGCGCCGCTGGCTCCGCCCGTCGCCTGGACGCCGCCGCGCCCCGCCCAACCCGCTGACGACGGCCTGCCGGAATCGACCATCCGCCCGGAATATCGCAACAGCGGCCGCCCGCTGATCTGAACCGCCAAAAAAAGATGAAAATAATTTGCGACGGGCGGGAACCTATCGCGCGGAGCATGGTTCTCTGCTTCGGATAGCAAATCTTTTGCCCCCCGCTCTTGCTATCCACAAAATATGAGCCCGGAACGTCTCCCCCCCCCGACACGTTCCGGGCTCAGCTTGTTTTCGGGGCTTCCTCATTGAAATCATTATTCTTTCCGGCAGCGGAACGGACTCGCGCGACGCGGGTTCTGCCCACATTGGTTTGCCCGTGTGGCTTTTCTGGGAGACGTTCCATGACGAAGAAGATTCTCGCTGCCCTGCTGCTGACCGGTTCGCTGATGGTTGCCGCCTGCAACACCGTCGAAGGCGCCGGCAAGGACGTGCAGAGCGCCGGCGAAGCCGTGGAGAAGGCCGCGAAGTAAGGCGCGTCCCAAACAGCTCCCTAGCATGGCCCGCCGCTCACCCGGCGGGCCTTTTTTGTGGCCGCGCCGCCGCGCCCCGCCCTCTCTCCATTGTGAATCCGCCGCGCCGCCGCTAAAGGCGCGGGCATGTCCAGCACCGCCCCCCAAAAAGCTCAGGCCATCACCCCGGAAATCGTGGCAGAGCACGGCCTCAGCCCGGAAGAATATGATCGCGTCCTGAACGCCCTGGGCCGCGAGCCGAACCTCACCGAACTCGGCATCTTCTCGGTCATGTGGTCGGAACATTGCAGCTACAAGTCGAGCCGCATCCACCTGAAGAAGCTGCCCACCACCGGCCCGCAGGTCATCTGCGGCCCGGGCGAGAATGCGGGCGTGGTCGACATCGGCGACGGACAGGCGGCGATCTTCAAGATGGAGAGCCACAACCACCCGAGCTACATCGAACCCTATCAGGGCGCGGCGACGGGCGTGGGCGGCATCCTGCGCGACGTGTTCACCATGGGCGCGCGCCCCATCGCCAACATGAACGCGCTGCGCTTCGGCCGGCCCGATCACCCGAAGATGAAGCACCTCATCAGCGGCGTCGTCCACGGCATCGGCGGCTACGGCAATTGCGTGGGCGTGCCGACCGTGGGCGGCGAGGTGAATTTCCACCCCGCCTATGACGGCAACATCCTCGTTAACGCGATGACCGTGGGCGTCGCCGACACCGACAAGATTTTCTACAGCGCCGCTTCCGGCGTCGGCAATCCGATCGTCTATGTCGGGTCCAAGACCGGGCGCGACGGCATCCATGGCGCGACCATGGCGAGTGCGGATTTCGGCGACGACGCCGACGCCAAGCGCCCGACCGTGCAGGTGGGCGACCCCTTCACCGAAAAGCTGCTGATCGAGGCGTGCCTGGAACTGATGGCGTCGGACGCGATCGTCGCCATTCAGGATATGGGCGCGGCGGGCCTCACCTCCTCCAGCGTCGAGATGGCGTCGAAGGGCGGCGTCGGCATCGAACTCATCATGGACGCCGTGCCACAGCGCGAGACGGGCATGACCGCCTATGAGATGATGCTGTCGGAGAGCCAGGAGCGAATGCTCATGGTGTTGAAGCCCGGCAAGGAAGCCTTTGCGGAAGCCATCTTCCGCAAATGGGAACTGGATTTCGCCGTCATCGGCCATGTCACCTACACCGGGCGCATGGTGCTCATCCACAAGGGCGAGACGGTGTGCGACATCCCCCTCGCCCCGCTGGCCGACGACGCGCCGCTCTACGACCGGCCGTCGATGCCGAAGGAGGAGTATAAGAACTGGGCCGGGGTGAAGCCGCTGGGCGACATACCCGAATCGACCGACATCGGCGCAGACCTGCTCAAACTCATGGGATCGCCCGACATCGCCAGCCGCCGCTGGATCTGGGAACAATATGACCATATGGTCGGCGCCGACACGGTGCAGCGCCCCGGCGGCGATGCGGCGGTGGTGCGGGTGCATGGCACGCAAAAGGGCATCGCGATCAGCACCGACTGCACCCCGCGCTATTGCTATGCCGACCCCTATGAAGGCGGCAAACAGGCGATCGCCGAATGCTATCGCAACCTGAGCGCGGTCGGCGCGACCCCGCTGGCCGTCACCAACTGCCTCAACTTCGCCAACCCGCAGCGGCCCGAGATCATGGCGCAGCTCACCGGCTGCCTCGACGGCATGGGCGACGCCTGCCGCGCATTGGACTTCCCGATCGTGTCGGGCAACGTCAGCCTCTACAATGAGAGCAAGGCGACGGGCGGCGGCAGCGCGATCCTGCCGACGCCGGCGATCGGCGGCATCGGGCTGCTGGCGGACGTGGACGCGATGGCGACGGTGGCGTTCAAGGGGGAGGGAGAGGACATCGTCCTTATCGGCGACACCGCAAACCATCTTGGTCAGTCGCTCTGGCTGCGCGAAGTGCAGGGCCGCGAGGCTGGCGACGCGCCCACCGTCGATCTGACGCGCGAGCGGCAGGCGGGCGACCTGGTCCGCGCGCTCGTCGCTGCGGGCGACGTCACGGCCGTGCATGACGTGTCGGACGGCGGCCTGCTCGTCACCGTCGCCGAAATGGCGCTCGCAGGCGGCATCGGTTCGACGATCGAACCCGACTGGGCCAGCGACACGCCGCTCGTCGCGCAGATGTTCGGTGAGGATCAGGGCCGCTTCGTCGTCACCGGCGACGCCGAAGCCATCCTGGCCCGCGCCGCCGCTGCCGGCCTGCCTGCTCGCCGCATCGGCGTCACCGGGGGCGATGCCGTCGCGGTCGGCAATGCCGAGGAAAATATCGGCTGGGCGACGCTAGCCGACCTGCGCGCGGCGCATGAAGGCTTCTTCCCCGCGCTGATGGGCAGCGAACTGTAGGAGCGTTGCTCGTTTCCTCTGACCCGTTCGTGCTGAGTAGGGACTGAGCGAAGTCGAAGTCCCGTATCGAAGCATCCTTCGATACGCCATTTCGACATGCTCAATGGCTACTCAGGACGAACGAAGTCGTTAATATCTAGAGGGACTAGCCCTCAAAAGCACTGCGACCCCCCGCGCCGGCTAATCCTTGCGGAAGATATATTCATGGTCGGTCCAGTCGCCGACCGGAAAGCCATATTCGCCGACCTTGCGGAAGCCGTAACGCGCATAGACCGCCTGCGCCCGTTCGTTGCCCGACCATACGCCGAGCCACACCGGCCCCTGCATCGCCCGCCCCAGCCAGTCGAGCGCGGCGGTCATCAGCGCCTTGCCGATCCCCTTCCCCTGCGCGGCGTTGAGGGCGTAAAGCTGATACAGCTCGCCCTGCGCGGCGCTCGCTTGCCGGTGCGGCAGCTTGCACGGCCCGACATGCGCGTAGGCGACCAGCGCGCCGCCCTCCTCCACCGCGACCCAGCTCGCATGGGTCGGGTCCGCCAGTTCGGCCGCGACCTTCGCCACGCCATAGCTTTCCGCCTCGAACCGGGCGAGGTCGGCGGCGGGATAGGGCACGGCGAACCCGTCGATGAAGGTCTCGCGAAAGGCGGCGAGCTTGAGCGCGGCGAGCGGCGCTGCATCTTCGGGCGTGGCGAGGCGGATGGTCGTCATATGCACCGCATGGCAGGGCGCGCGCCGGGTTTCAACCGCCCGCCTGTCCTACATCAGGGCCGCGCCTTATTATGGCGGCCGGCTTTCCGATAGGATCAGCGTGGCGCAACTTTATGTCAGGATTTGCGGGAAATATGCGAAGTTAAGCGCTGCGCGTCACGCGCCCGACCAGCAGCTGATAGCTGTCCCTGCCGCCCGCCGCCTCGAACGCCGCCATCACCTGCCGCAACGCCGCCGGCCCCAATGGCCGCCGCCCCGCCTCCGGCACGACCGCGCCGATCCCCTTGAGATGCGCCAGCAAGCCGCGCGCGCCCGCGACCTCCAGCGGCACCGTCTCCTCGAAGGCGAAGGCGTCGCCGTGGCGCGCCAGCATCGCCCGCACCGTGTCGAGCGAAGGATAGGCGGGCACGCCGCACGCCGCCCCGCACGCTTCGTGCGCCGCCCGCCATGCGGCAAAGCTACCCTGCCCCATGGTCGAGAAGATGAGGCTCCCGCCCGGCCGCAGCAGCGCCGCCAGCCGCGCGATCGCGCCGCCCAAGTCGCCGAACCACTGGAAAGCGAGACTGGAGAGGATGAGGTCGAACCACGGTCCGTCGAAGTCCGGCGCTTCCCCGTCCATCGGCAGGAAGGTCGCCGCCACCCGCCCCTGCGCCGCCGCCTGCGCCAGCATGGCGGGCGCGATGTCGGTCGCGATCAGCTCCGCGCCCGGCCAGCGCGCCTGAATGTCGCGCGTCAAAAGGCCGGTGCCGCACCCGATCTCCAGGATGCGCGCCACCCCGCCCGGCCTCTGCCGCTGCGCCAGGTCCGCGACCAGCCGCGCCGCCACCCGCTGCGGCCCGGCATGGTCCTCATATCGCGCCGCCGCCGCGCCGAAGGCGTCGCTGATCCGTTGCTTGCGGGGGTCGGTCATCATGGCTAGGCGCATGTGGCAGAGGGGCGTCGCCCTTACCAGCCCCTCCAAGGATCGCGCCTGAATGACTGCCTCCCCCCGACTTCCCGCGATGGACGTGCTGCGCGGCTGCGCGGTGCTGGGCATATTGTGGATGAACATCACCGCCTTCGCCCTGCCGCAGAACGCCTACATCAATCCGGCCGTCGCGGGACCGCTGTCGGCGGGCGACATCGCCTTCTGGGCGGCCAGCCTGATCCTGATCGACGGCAAGATGCGCGGCCTGTTCGCCCTGCTGTTCGGCGCGTCGATGCTGCTGCTGATCGACAGGGAGGAGATGGCCGGGCGCGACGGCCGCCGCACCCAGCGCATCCGCGCCGCCTGGCTGTTCGTCATCGGCTGCGCCCATTTCGCGCTGCTCTGGTGGGGCGACATATTGCGTGTCTATGCGATCGTCAGCCTCGCCGCGCTGGCCTTTGCGGGGCTGGAGCCGCTCGACCTCGTCAAGCGCGCCTTCCTCTGCTTCCTCGCGCAATGCCTGCTGATCGCCGCCTTCATCCTGACCCTCTATCTCTGGGGCAGCGCGGCCGCCGCACCCGATGCCGCCGCTGCCAGCCGGGAGGGGTTCGCCGCCTTCACCGCCAGCCTGACGAACCCCGCCGATCCGGCAAACCTGGCCGAAATCGCGACCTACCGCAGCGGCTTTACCGCCATCCTCGCGATGAAGGCCGCCGCCTTCCCCGGCGACTGGATCTGGGGCTTCCTGTTCAACGCTTTCGAGACGCTGGGCTTCATGCTGCTCGGCATGGCGATGCTGAAGGGGGGATTCCTGACCGGCAACTGGGACGCGGAGCAATATCGCCGCACCGCCCGCCATTGCTTCCTGATCGGCGTGCCGCCCATGATCGCGCTGGCGGCCTGGGTCCTGTGGCGCGGCTTCGCGCCCCTGCCCACCTATGCCGTCGCGCTGCTCTGGTCGCTGCCCTTCCGCATTCCGCTGGCGGTAGGCTGGGCGGCGCTGATCCTCTGGCTGCTCGCCCGCCACCGCGCCAGCCCGTTCGCCGCGCGGCTGGCGGCGGCCGGGCGGCTGACGCTGAGCAATTACCTTCTCACCAGCCTTCTCATGTGCGGCATCTTCTATGGCTGGGGCTTCGGTCTCTTCGCCCATGTCCGCCCGGCGTTGCTGCCGCTGTTCGTCATCGGCGGCTGGGTATTGATGCTGCTGTGGTCGAAACCCTGGACGGACCGATTCGCGCTCGGCCCGGTGGAATGGCTGTGGCGATCGCTGAGCGCCGGCAAAACGCAAAAGATTCGCAGAAGCAGCTGATTACTATTGCGACCCATTATCAGACGCGCTATTTCCGGCCCATCGGAGAGTGTGATCGATGGTCGTTTGCGTCTGTAATGCGATTCGGGAAAAGGATGTGCGGGAGGCCGCCCGCAACGGCGCGGATACGCCGTGCAGCGCCTATGCGCGCTTCGGTCGTCGCCCCAAATGCGGTCAATGCGTCCCCTTCGCCCGCACCATCATCGCCGCGGAGCGCGCGTCGGTCTGACCGCCGGCCCTAACATTGCAAATCAACCGCACCGGCGCGGAGCGAACATCACGCAATAGCGCTGCTAAAAATGCCTGATTTCCGCGGTTTTTGCGCTTAACAGCCCTTTTGCGACGGGCTATGCTCCGGCCGTTCCCATTCTCCCGGAGTATGACGCCATGAAGGGCGACCCGAAGGTCATCGAATTTCTGAACGAGGTGCTCAAGAACGAGCTGACCGCGATCAACCAATATTTCCTGCACTACCGGATGCTCAATCACTGGGGGATCGAGAAGCTCGCCAAGTTCGAATATGAGGAATCGATCGACGAGATGAAGCACGCCGACAAGCTGGCGGAGCGCATCCTCTTCCTCGACGGCCTGCCCAATTTCCAGCTGCTCGGCCGCCTCAAGATCGGCGAGACGGTGGAGGAAATCCTCAAGGCCGACCTCGAGCTGGAATATGAGGCGCTGCCGGTGCTCAAGGACGCGATCGCCTATTGCGAGACGGTCCGCGATTTCGTGAGCCGCGACCTCTTCCAATATATCCTGGAAAGCGAGGAAGAGCATGTCGACACGCTGGAAACCCAGTTCGAGATGATCGAGCGCATGGGCATCCAGAATTATGTCCAGCTGCAAAGCAAGGCGAAGGAAGACTGATCCTCCCGGCGCGCCGGCGCCTTTCCAGGCAGGCGGGCGCTTACAACTCCATTCCTCCCCTTGCAGGGGAGGAATGCTTGCTGCCCGCGTTCGGCGTCCGCAATCGCCTTGTCGTTACAGCAACGCTTCCAGCAGGCCGATCAGGGGCAGGTCGGCGGGCGGCATGTCCAGGCCATACATCTGCGCGGGGCGCACCCACTTGAGCGCTGTCGCGTGCCGTGCCTGCGCCACCCCCTGCCACTTGCGGCAGACATAGAGCAGCATCAGCAGATGCCGGTCGCCCAGCGGCTCGCTGGCGAAGGTCGCGGGTGCAAGGCAGCTGGCGTGCGTGGCGATGCCCAGTTCCTCCTCCAGCTCGCGCACCAGCGCCGCTTCGGGCGTTTCGCCCGGCTCCACCTTGCCGCCGGGGAACTCCCACAGCCCCGCCATCGATCCGCCCGGCGGCCGCTGCTGCACCAGCACGCGGCCATCCGCATCCACCAGCGCGACGGCGACGACAAGCAGGGGATAAATTCCGGTCATAACGCTCCGCATGAGAGGGCTTTGTTAACCCTGGCCGCTTTACACGTTTGGCGGGGACTGTCTGTAGCGAAACGGGGTATCTGATGCGCGGCCTTATCGAGATGATCGCCCGCTGCCGGCTGGCCCGCTGTCAGCGCGGCGCAACGGCGGTCGAATATGCGCTGATCATCGCGATGATCGTGCTCGCCATGATCGCCGCGCTCAACAACGTCGCGAACAAGACGATCGGCATGTGGAACAACGTCGCGACCGAAGTAACCAGCCGTTAACCATCAAAATCTGACAATCGCCGATCTGGCATTAAGCCTTTCTCAACCGTCCTCGTCTAATCCGCTTCTTGTCGACCACGAAATTACCAAGCGGGGCGGCCGGGTAGTTAAACGTAGCACATTCCATTTCCCAAGGAGACGTCACATGCAGTTCGTCCGTAAGATGCTGAAGAATGAAAAGGGTGCCACCGCGATCGAATACGGCCTGATCGCCGCTCTGATCGCCGTCGCCGCCATCGGCGCGATGACCAGCCTGGGCACCAAGCTCGGCAGCACCTTCAACAACGTCTCGGGCAACCTGAAGTAAGCCCGACACGCTTGTCGAACGTTACGGGAAGGGCGGCGGACCAAAGGTTCGCCGCCCTTTCCCTTTGCGCTCAATAGGTGACGATCTTTACCCGCTGCCCCGGCTTCAGCGCCGCGTTGGCGGCCAGCGCGTTGATCGTCAGGAAGCGTTCGAGCGGATAGTCGCTATAGGCCATGCGCTTGGCCAGCGACTGCACGGTGTCGCCGGCCTTGACCGCGACCACCTGCACCCGGCGCGGCTTGATCGCCGCCGCGTCCGCCGCCGACAGGCGCTGCATCGAATCGACCATCGGCTCGAACGGGCCGACGCCCTGCCCCACTGCGGTCAGCAGCAGGAAGTGATAGGCTTTGCCACCGCCGAAATCGTAGGCGAACACCGTCGCGTCCACTTGCCCGGACTGGGTAGAGGCGCGCACTGTGCGCCACGCCACAGGCAGGCCGTTGACGGTGGTGCGCTCCACCTCGCCCGCCGGCACGCCGCCATTATTGCCGCCCAGCTTCGCGAACACGCCGTTCACATAGGCTTCGAGATTGCCGTTGAAGGGGGCCGCGCTGAATTGTGCCTGCCCGCCCGACCCGGTGATTGACACGGCGTCGGTGCCATTCTCCATACCGAAGCCGCTGGGCGCGGTGAAGGTGAGGCGCAGGTCGGGATGGCGGAATCGCGTGCCGTCGATCACCCCCTGCCTGGGATCGTCACCGTAGAGGACGCCGTTCAGCGCGTTGAGGAAGGCGTCCCGATTGCGCGCCGTCCCGGTCGCGCGCGTCGCATTGGCCGCCTGCAACGCGCGGCTCACGCGAGAGGCGGGATCGGGGTGGGTGCTCGCCCATTCGGGCATCGACCGGGCGCTGCCCGCCACCTGCGCGTCGAGATTGCTCTGCGCCGCAAGTGAGGCGAGCATCCCCGACAGCGCCTTGGGATCATAACCGGCCGAGGCGAGGTAGCGGATGCCCAGATCGTCGGCTTCATATTCCTGAGAGCGGGAGAATTTGAGGGTGAGCAGCTGGCTGCCGGTGCCGATGCCCTTCTGCACCAGCCCCGCCAGCCCCGAATCGCCCAGGAAAGCACCCGCCAGCGCGCCCAGTAGCGCCCCGCCGATCGCATTGCGCGTCGCCGCCTTCTGCCTGCGCTGGCCATGTTCGGCCGCGACATGGCCGACCTCATGCCCCAGCACCCCGGCCAGTTCCGCCTCGTCGTTCATCAGCGCCATCAGCTGGCGCGTCACATAGACATAGCCGCCCGGAATGGCGAAGGCGTTGTTCACGGGGGAGTTGAGCAGCGTGACGGTAAAGTCGCCCTGCGCATTGGACAGGCCGGACTGCACGGCGATGCGCCGCCCCACGCCTTCCACATATTTCGCCTGCGGCCCGGCATAGGCGCCGCCGAATTCCTTGAGCAGTTCGGGATGCTGCTTCGCGCCGCTCGCCTTGTCCTGCGCGCTGATCGAGGACACGGTGCGGATCGCCCGCTGCTGCCCGATCACCACCGGCGCGCTGATCGCAACCGCCACCGCCGCGCCCGCACAGCCCAGCGACATCTTCCAGTTCATGACTCTCCACCCTTTTCCCGTTACCGTCACGTAACGAAGAGGATGGCAGCCCGTTCCCTGAAAAGCGAGCCGTCAGGCGCCGATGGCGAGGAACTTGTCGGCCCGATCGGTGCGCAGCGCAGCGGCGTCCAGCCCGTCCAGCGCCGCCAGTTCCGCCTCGATCGCCGCGCCCAGGCTGGCGATCGCCTCCACCGGCTCGCGATGCGCGCCGCCCACCGGCTCCGGCACGATGCGGTCGATGACGCCCAGCGATTTCAGATGCTGCGCCGTCACCTGCATCGCGGTGGCCGCTTCGCTCGCCTTCTCGCCCGTGCGCCACAGGATCGACGCGCAGCCTTCGGGCGAGATGACCGAATAGACGGCATGTTCGAACATCAGCACGCGGTTGGCGGCGGCCAGCGCGATCGCGCCGCCCGATCCGCCCTCGCCCACCACCGCCGACACCATCGGCACGCCCAGCTTCAGGCAGGCCTCGGTCGAACGGGCGATCGCCTCGGCCTGGCCCCGCTCCTCCGCCTGCACGCCGGGGAACGCGCCCGACGTGTCCACCAGCGTCACCACCGGCAGGCCGAACCGGTCGGCCAGCTCCATCAGGCGGATCGCCTTGCGGTATCCTTCAGGCTTGGCCATGCCGAAATTGTGACGCACGCGGCTGGCGGTGTCGTCGCCCTTCTCATGGCCGATCACCATCACCCGCCGCTCGCCCAGCGTCGCGAAGCCGCCCAGAATCGCCTGATCGTCGGCAAAGGCGCGATCGCCGGCCAGCGGCATGAAATTGTCGAACAGGCCCGCCACATAATCCTTGAAGTGCGGTCGGTCGGGGTGACGCGCTACCTGCGTCTTCTGCCACGGCGTCAGCTTGGCGTACGTCTCGCCGAGCAGCTTGGCCGCGCGCGCTTCCAGCGTCGCGATCTCGCCGTCGATGTTGATGTCGCCCACGCTGGCGGTGGCGCGCAGTTCCACGATGCGCGCTTCCAGCTCGGCGATCGGCTTTTCAAATTCCAGAAAGCTAACCATGGGCGCTGCGTTAGGGCGCTGGCGGCGCGTCGTCAACGCAGGGATGCTGGGCGCGCGCGCCCATGCCGGCGAGCGGGTGGCGCTGGTTCACCAGTTCGACCAGCCGCCGGCTGTCGACATGGGTGTAGATTTGCGTCGTGCCGATGTCGGCATGGCCCAGCATCGTCTGGAGCGCGCGCAGGTCCGCCCCGCCCTCCAGCAGATGGGTGGCGAAGGCGTGGCGCAGCACATGCGGGCTGACCCGCTGCGGCGCGATGCCGGCGGCGGCGGCGAGCGCCTTGACCAGCTGGTAGAGGCGGATGCGGCTCAAATGGCTCTTGCCCGACGGGAACAGCCAGGCGCTGTCGGCCGGCACATGGGCCAGCCACTGCGCCACCGCCGCCCGCGCCCGGTCGGAAATCGGCACCAGCCGCTCGCGCGCGCCCTTCCCCTTCAGGATCAGGAACGGCCGGTCCGCCGCCAGAGCGCGACGCGGCAGCGACACCAGCTCACTCGCCCGCAAGCCCGATCCGTAGAGCAGTTCGATCAGCGCCGCGAGCCGCAGGTCGAGGGGGGAGGGATGCTCGCCCCGCAGCCGCTCGGCGATGACGGCGAAGAAGCGATCGACCTCCGCCACCGTCAGAATCTTGGGCAGCGGCCTCCGCGTCACCGGCCGGGGCAGCGCCGCGGCGGGATTGTCCGCGCGCAGCCCCTCTTCCTCCAGAAATCCGTAGAAAGCCCGCAGCGCCGACGCCTTGCGCGCGACGGACGAGGCCGCCAGCTCGGCCCAATGCGCCGCCAGCCCGCCCAGCCCATCCTTGTCCGCGCCCGCAAGGCCGCCGGGCAGCAGCGCCGCCGCGCCGTTGAGGTCGGTGCGATAGGCGAGCAACGTGTTGCGCGCCACGCCGCGTTCCGCCGCCATCATCTCCAGAAAGCGGTCGATAAGGGCGGCGTCCTCATGCCCCATCCTCAGGCTCGGCTGATCGCCTCGGCCGCGATCATCCGCGCCTCGGGGTCCAGCCCCACGCGATGAAGCGCCGCGACAATGTGATAGAGATGCGCCGGCGGCAGCTTGCGCCAGTCGTCGCCCTGCATCCCCACGGCCGCGAGCAACGCCACCGTCGCCGTCTCGCCCCGCTGCGCTGCCTGCCCGATCGCCCGCGCCCAGCGGCTGTTGGCCGCCAGCGGCACGCCATTGTCCTGCGCCAGGGTGGCGGCGTCCTGCGCCGGCAGGCGGGAGAGGCCGGCGAGCGCCGCGATCAGCATCCGCCCCTTGCCCGCACCGGCTTCGTCGACATAGGCGGTGGCACGGCTGGCGCTGATGTCCACCACCGGGCTTGGCGCGCCCACCGCCAGCAGCGCCCAGAATTGCGAAGCACCCGCGCCGTCCAGCTCGCCGATCGCCCGCGCCCAGCGCGCGGCGTTGCGATCATAACCGGCGGTCAGCATCGACGCGACCAGATTGGCGGCATCCTGCGCGTCGGCGCGCGCGACCGGCAGCGCGGCAGCGGCGCGGGCGGTTGCGATCAGGCCGAGATAATCCGGGCTGGCATTGTCCTGCCACCAGGTCCGCATCGCGCCGATCCGGTCGCCAACCGTCGCGCCGGAATAGGCGGTGCGCAGCGCGTCGATCCGGTCGGCGACATCGGCGGGCGCGTCGCCCTCCGTCCCCACCTGCCCATAGAAGCCGACCAGGGCCGCGCTCGACAGCACGCCGAGCCGCGCCGCGACATCCACACCGGCGCGCCGCTGCATGGGAGCAAGCGCCGGAGCGCGCGCCTCCCACGCGCGGACATGCGGCCCGACCGTGGCATAGAGCGCGTCGGGAATCTCCACATTGAGCGCGGTCGCAAGGCCGAAGCGCCAGGAGGTCAGCCGGTCGACCCCGTCCCACTCGATCTTCACCGATCGGCGCGCGTTGAAGCCGGTGCCCACGACCTTCTCCGCCAGCCGGTAATCGACGCCGCGCACCACGCCCCGCCGCTGCGCCTGGTTGAGCGCGCCGCTCGCCGTGCCTTGATCGCCCGACAGCGCCGGGCAGATGGCGCGGGTCATGTCCCATCCCGGCGCCTTGCTGGTGCGCAGCGCGCCGTCCGACAGCGGGCACAGGCCGGCGGGGTCAGCCGTCGCGAGATAGGTTTCCATGGCGACCGCATAGAGCCGGGGCGTGAAGCGGTCGGAATCGACGCTCTGCACCATCAGCCGGGCGCTGTCCGCCTCCCCCATGCGCAGCAGCAGCCAGGCGCGCTCCGCCACCCAGTCCGCCCCGTCGATGCCGCGCGGCGTGTCGGTCGCCGACAGAAGGACGCGGCGCAACAGGATGGAGGCCCAGCGCGACACGATCGGCGCGCGCGTTTCCCGCATCAGCGCCGCCAGATAGCCGCCCGGCGCATTGCCGAACGCCCCCGCTTCCATGCCCAGCTGCTGCGGCGTCAGCGGTCCCACCCGGTCGAGCGAGCGGCGCGCGCCTTCGGGCAGGTCATATTTTGCCTTCTCCGCCGCCAGTTCCTCGGGCGTCATCGCCTCCGCCGCATTGTCCGCGCCATCGGCCAGCGACAGCGCGGGCGGCGTCGCCGGATCGAGCGGCTGCACCATGGCCGGCGCGGCGGGCGATACCGGCGCGCCGGGGGTCGCGGGGGCGGGACGGGAGGGCGCGGGCGCTTCGGGCGCGTCGCCGAATCCGGGCGGCAGCAGCGACTCGGGCGCCTGCTGCGCCACCACCGGCAGGGCGAGCGCAAGCGCGAAGCTGCCCACCGCCCAACGGACGTTGCCCCCCGGCCGGCGCATCGCCCTTACTGGCCCAGCTTCTCGGCAGGGATGGCCTTTTCGACCCGCTGCTGCGGCTGTTCCCCGCCGCGCGACCAGAAGAAGGCGATCAGCAATACCACCAGCAGGATAAGGATGATGGGGATGATCGGCAGGCCGCCGCCACGGCGCCGGCGCGACCCGCTATCGAAACTGCTGAAGGTGCGATTATTCTTCATATGTCCTTGGCTTAAGCTGGCTGGCCTGCGGGGCCGGGCGGGGACGGAAAGTAGCGATTTGCCTCTGCGAGCGCTGGCTGTATAGCCCCGCGAGCCATGCAGCGAAACAGCAAAATCCCCGCCAGCCCGGCAAGCCTTGGTCCCATCGTGCTGGTGGGCATGATGGGCGTGGGCAAATCCACGGTCGGCCGCCGTCTCGCCGCGCGGCTCGGCCTCGGCTTCGTCGATGCGGACGAGGAGATCGAGAAGGCGGCCGGGATGCGCGTCACCGAAATTTTCGAGCGCTATGGCGAGGCCTATTTCCGCGACGGCGAGCGGCGGGTGATCGCCCGGCTGATGGACGGCGCGCCCAAGGTGATCGCGACCGGCGGCGGCGCCTTCATGCAGGAAGAGACGCGCCGCCTGATCCTGGAGGGCGCGATCGCGGTGTGGCTGGACGCGGACATCGACGTGCTTGTCGATCGCGTCGGCCGCCGCGACAGCCGCCCCCTGCTCAAGAACCGCGATCCGCGCACGGTGCTGACCGAACTGGCGGCGGTGCGCAACCCGGTCTACGCGCTCGCCCCCATTCATGTGAAGAGCATCGCAGCGCCGCATGAAGTCGCGGTCGAAAGCATCATGGAGCAACTGTCCGCATGGCAATAGTGCAGGTGGCGCTGGGCGCGCGCAGCTACGACATCCTGATCGAGCAGGGCGCGCTCGACCGGGCCGGCGACCGGCTCGCCCCCTATGCGCGCAACGGCCGGCTGGTGGTCGTCACCGACACGCATGTCGCCGCCGCGCAACTGCCCCGGCTCGACGCCAGCCTGAAGGCGGCCGGCATCGTGGTCGAGCCTGTCGTCCTGCCGCCGGGCGAGCAGACCAAGAGCTGGCGGCATCTGGAACAGTTGATGGACGCGCTGCTGGCTCTGGAGATCGAGCGCGGCGATCATGTCGTCGCGCTCGGCGGCGGCGTGATCGGCGATCTGGTAGGCTTCGCCGCCTCGATCCTGAAGCGCGGCTGCCACTTCATCCAGGTGCCGACCACCCTCCTGGCGCAGGTCGATTCGTCGGTCGGCGGCAAGACCGCGATCAATGCGAAGGCCGGCAAGAACCTCGTCGGCAGCTTCTACCAGCCCGCCTTCGTCCTGATCGACCCCTCGACCCTCGACAGCCTGCCCCTGCGCGAAACCCGCGCCGGCTATGCGGAAGTGGTCAAATATGGCCTGATCGACGATCCTGCCTTCTTCGCCTGGTGCGAAAGCGAGGGGCAGCGGCTGCTGTCCGGGGAACCGGACGCGCGCGTCCACGCCATCGAAAAGAGCGTGCGCGCGAAGGCCGCCATCGTCGCCGACGACGAGCGCGAGACCTCGGGCCGCCGCGCGCTGCTCAACCTCGGCCACACTTTCGGCCACGCGCTGGAGGCCGACACCGGCTTTTCCGATACGCTGCTCCATGGCGAGGCGGTCGCCGCCGGCATGGCGCTCGCCTTCCGCTACTCCGCGCGGCTCGGCCTCTGCCCGGCGGAGGATGCGGATCGGGTGACCGCGCACTTGCGGAGCGTGGGTCTGCCGTATGACCTTGCGACCGCACATGTACGCGCGGACGGCAGGGAACTGGTCGGCCACATGCTGCACGACAAGAAGATGGCGGCGGGCACCCTGCCCTTCCTCCTGGCGCGCGGCATCGGCCGGACCTTCCTGTCGAAGGACGTGACGCTGGACGATGTGGCGACGTTCCTCGACGCGGAGCGGGCGTCGGCGCCCGCCTGATCCCGCGCGGCCCGTTCAGCCGGCGGGCGGCCGGGCCAGCGGCGGCAGTGGCGCGCCCGCCGACGCCTTCCGCTCGGACAACATGCGCTTAATATCCGCCTCGCCCTCATTGGCCATTTCGATGAGCGCATCGGCGGTTTGCGGGTCCGTCGTGGTGATCGCCAGCTTGCGGCACAACTCCACCCGTCCCCACATGCGGCGGATCAATTCCCCCTGTTCCATCGCGGACACCGGCTCCCCTCATGGTAAAGTCGCGGCAAGAATGAGCGGCCCGCTGCCGGGTTCCCGGCTGCGACCGTTGGACTAACGTAGAGCAAGTCATTGGCAAGCGGAAGCGGCGTGTGGCGTCGCGCGCGCAACGAAAAAGGGCGCCCCTTACGGAGCGCCCTCTTCGTCTCGAGCCATTTCCGGCCGATTACTTCTTCAGCGTCAGGCCGCCGAAGCGCTTGTTGAAGCGCGCCACCTGTCCGCCGGTGTCGAGCTGGCGGTTGCCGCCCGTCCATGCCGGGTGCGACTTGGGATCGATGTCGAGCGCCAGCGTGTCGCCTTCCTTGCCCCAGGTGGAGCGCGTCTGGAAGGTGGTGCCGTCGGTCATCTGGACGGTGATCATGTGGTAATCGGGGTGGGTATTGGCCTTCATGGCGATGATGCTCCTTTGGTGGCCGGTTTCCGACCGGCCGGACGCGACAGAAATGCGAAGGCGCGCCGTTAGCCGTTTGCGGGCCGATTGGCAAGGGATAAGCAGAGGTCTAAGCGAACGCCTTCCTCCCCTTTAAGGGGAGGGGGACCACGAAGTGGTGGAGGGGTGTCGCCCTCTCGATAGGGGGACACCCCTCCGTCACGCGCTTCGCGCGCGCCACCTCCCTGCAAGGGGAGGATGACAGACCTTCGCGCCCCTCAATCCTTGGGCGGGTCCGTGATCATGGCCACGAACTGCGCTTCCGACGCCAGCTTGCCGTCCAGCATCGCCTTGCCCGCAAATTTGCAGATCGCGCCGCGATTCTGCGTCACTTCCACATGCAGGTCGAGCAGGCAGCCCGGCTCGACCGGCGATCGGAACTTCGCGCCGTCGATGCTCATGAAATAGACGAGCTTGCCCGAATCGGCGAGGTTCATCGATTCGACCGCCAGCACGCCCGCCGCCTGCGCCATCGCTTCCACGATCAGCACGCCTGGCATGATCGGACGTGTCGGGAAATGCCCCTGGAAAAAGGGTTCGTTCACCGACACGGCCTTAACCGCGTGGATCGACTGGTTCGGCACCAGCGACACCACACGGTCGATCAGCAGCATCGGGTAACGGTGCGGCAGCGCGGCCATGACCCGACGGATGTCCATCGGGCCACGCGCGGTCGATTCAACCTCTCCGTTCATTTTATATCAGCGCGACTTGGGTGCCTGCGCCGGGGTCGCCGGGGCGGGAGCCGCCGCAGCGCCCTGCTGCTGGCCCGGCTGCCAGCCGGCCGGCGGGGTGATGCCGACGCTGGGCACCAGCGCGTTGAGTTCGGTGATGACCGCCGGCGTGATGTCCGCGCCCGCGCCGAAGCTCTCGGTCGCGCCCTTCTTGAACACGATCTCCGACTTGGTCTTGGCGGTCGCGGCCTTGAGCGCGTCGTCCAGCTTGTCGACGATCTGCTGCTCGACATAGGCGCGGGCGAGCTGCACCGGCTGGGTCAGGCGCTGCAATTCGGCCTGGCCGTTCTGCTGGGCCTGCTGCAATTGCTGATACTGGGTCTCGATCGCCGGGGTCGGCTTGTTGCCGGCGGCCTTGTACGCGGCCTGGAGCGCGTCGTTCTTGGTCTTGAGGTCCGTTTCGATCGCGGTGCGGCGGCTGTTGATCTGGTCCAGCTGCGGCTTGTAGGTGGTCTGCATCTGCGTCATCGCGGTGGTGAAGGCCGTGCTCTTGGCGACGGCTTCCTCCAGATCGACGACCGCGATGCCCGACTTGGTCTGGGCGGCGGCCGGCACGGCGGTCATGGCAATGGCAGTCATGGGCGCCAGCGTCAGCGCGGCGGCCTTGATAATCGTCTTCATCAGAATTGAGTCCCTACGTTGAAGGTGATGAGCTTGTTGTCGTCCCCTGGTTCCTTGAGCAGGGCCTTGGCGATGTCGATGCGGAACGGGCCGAAGGGCGAGTTCCAGTTGACGCCGAAGCCCACGGCCAAACGCGGCTTGAGCGTGTCGCCGAGATAGTCTTCCTCGAACATGCCGCTTTTCGTGTCATAGCCGACGGGGCAGACGGGCGCGGTCGGCGTGCCGGTGGCTTTGACGGTGCTCAACGTGCCCGACGAGTCGGAACAATAGCCGGCGAACTGGACGGTGCCCGGATTTTTAAGGCCGGCAACCGCACCCACATCGACATAGACGGACGGCCGCAGTCCCATTTCGCGCGCGCCCGACCCCAGCGGGATTTCGACTTCGGCGCGGGCCTGGTAATAGACCCGGCCGCCCAGCGCGTCATCGGACACATTGTTGTTGCTGGTGTCACGGACATAGCCGGTGACGTTGCCGTTCGCGTCCGTCTGCGCTTGCAGATAATAACGCTTCACGCGCGGGCCGACGCCGCGAATGTCGAAACCGCGCATCTGCGGTTCGCCCAGGAAGAAGCGGTCGGTCAGACGAACGGGATCGACCAGTGCGCCGGTCGAATCGCGGCGGTCGCCTTCCAGGCTGTGGATATAGCCGCCCTCGCCGGTCAGCGAGAAGATGAAGCCGCCGCCCAGCGGGATATATTTGGCCGCCGACAGCCGCGTGCGGATATATTTCACGTCACCGCCCAGCCCCGCGAAATCCTGGCTCAGCGTCACGCTGTTGCCCCGGGTCGCGCGGATGCGATTGTCGCGGGTGTCGTAGATCAGCGAGTAGCCGATGGACGAGGTGGTGCGCTTGCCGATCGCGTCGCACAGGTAACGGCCGGCCAGCAGCGGGTCGCACTCGATCGTGCCGTTGCCGTCGGTGTCGGAATAATAGGTGTCCTTGTCCAGCGTCACGTCATCGAAGTTGAGGCTGTAGCGCAGCGCCAGCGACATATATTCGGTGATCGGCACGCCGGCGCGGATCTGGAAGCCGGTGGTGCTCTGCTCGTAAGTCGTGTCGCGCGTATTGCTCGTCAGATAGCGGAAGCTGTTGAGGTCGCGGCGGTAGATGTCGCCGCCGATGGCGATATTCTTGTCCATGAAATAGGGTTCGGTAAAGCCCACTTCCACCGACTTCGAATAGGCCGAATAATTGACCGACGTCCGCAGTTCCTGCCCTTTGCCGCGGAAGTTGCGCTGCGTGATCGACGCCGACACGATGAACCGCTCGAGCGAGGAATAGCCCGCCGACAGCGACAGCTCGCCGGTCGATTTTTCCTGCACGTTGGTTTCCAGCACGATGCGGTCGGGCGCGGAGCCGGGCCTCTGCTCGATGTCCAGCTTCTCCTGGAAGAAGCCGAGCGAATTGATGCGGTCCTTGGACCGCTTGACGAGGAAGCTGTTGAAGGCGTCGCCTTCCGCCAGGCGGAACTCGCGGCGCACCACCTTGTCCTGCGTCAGCGTGTTGCCGTTGATGTCGACCCGCTCGACATAGACGCGCGGCGCGTTGGCGATGCGGAAATTGATCCCCATCGTCAGCGTGTCCTTGTCGCGGTTGAAGTCCGGCGACACGTCGGCGAAGGCGTAGCCGAACAGGCCGGCCGTCTCGCTCAGCGTGTCGACCGTGTCCTCGACCTGCTTGGCGTTGTACCAGTCGCCCTTCTTCATCGGCAGCGTGCGGGTGAGCGAATCGCCCGACAGGTCGCGAATGTCGGATTCGACCTTCACGTCGCCGAACTTGTAGCGATCGCCTTCCTCCACCACATAGGTGATGATGAAGTCCTGCTTGTCGGGCGTCAGCTCCGCGACGGCGGAAATCACGCGGAAATCGGCATAGCCCTCGGTCAGATAGAATTGCCGCAGCTTCTGCTGGTCATAGGCAAGGCGATCGGGATCGTAGCTGGTGCCCGACGAAAAGACGCGGAACCAGCGCGACTGCTTCGTCACCATCTGGCTGCGCAGTTCGCCGTCCTTGAACTTCTCGTTGCCGATGATGTTGATCTGGCGGACCTTGGACTTCGGCCCTTCGGTGATCTCGAACACGATGTCGACGCGGTTCTGGTCCAGCTGCACCATTTTCGGCTCGATCGTCGCGGCGAACCGACCCTGCCGGCGATAGAGTTCGATGATGCGCGCGACGTCGGCGCGCACCTTCGAACGGGTGTAGATCTGGCGCGGGGCGAGCTTGATCTCCGGCCGGATCTTGTCTTCCTTCAGCCGCTTGTTGCCTTCCAGCACGATGCGGTTGATGACCGGATTTTCCTTCACCGCGATGGTCAGCGCGCCCGCATCGTTGCGAATCTGCACGTCGGCGAACAGTTCGGTTTCGTAAAGGTCGCGCAGCGCCTGGTCGAGGCTTTCCTGGCTGTAGGGCTGCCCCTGCCGCAGCTTGGTGTAGGACAATACCGTGTCCGGCTCCAGCCGCTGCGTGCCGGTGACGGCGATGCTGCGGATCGTGCCCTGCGCCGCGGGGACGGCGGCCGGGGTCGAGGCGGCGGGCGCGGACGCTGGCGCGCCCTGGGCCAGCGCGGCAACCGGCAGGCCCGCGATCATCGTCGTCGCCAACAGGGCGGCCACGACCGGGCGCTGCCTCATGCTGCTGTTCATCGCTGTCACCCGCTCCACCTCAAACAAAATCCGAATGTTTCCACCGACACAGACGATGCCGGAGGGCGCTTCCCTGCCCGATGCGCGTCAGCCGATCAAGCCGGACAGGCTTTTCCACAGCCCGAAAGACGACAAATCGTTGAAAGTCACCAGCAGCATCATCGCCATCAGCAGGGCAAGGCCCGACCGATAGGCCCATTCCTGCGCCTGCGCGCTCACCGGCCGCCGCCGTACCGCCTCGATTCCGTAGAAGAGCAGATGCCCGCCATCCAGCATCGGAATTGGCAACAGGTTGATGAACCCCAAGTTAATCGAGATGAGCGCGACGAAGAAGATGAAACTCTCGATCCCCAATGTCGCCGCCTGGCCAGAAACCTGCGCGATCTTCAATGGCCCGCCCAGTTCCTTGACCGACCGGCCGCCGCCCAGCACCTGCCCCAGCGTCTCGACCATGGTGCGCACGATCTGGCCGGTCCGCTCGACCGCCACGATGGGCGCGCGCCACAGCGGCACCGGTTCGATCACCGGCTTGCCCGCCGCGATGCCCAGCATCCCGACGGCGAATGTGTTGCCAAGGCCATCGTCCTGCGCCACGCTGCCGATGCGGCCCTGCCTCACGATGCGCTCGCCGTTGCGGTCGAGCACGATCTCCACCGGTTCGCCCGGGCGAATCTGCGCGTAGAGGCGGATGTCGTCGAACGTCTCCATCGCCCGCCCGCCGAGCGACACGATGCGGTCGTCCGCCACGATTCCGGCCGCCGCCGCCGCGCTGCCCGGCTGCACCTGTCCCGCCACCGCCGGCGTGCGGCTTTCGCCATGCAGGAAGGCGAAGGCGGCGAGGATGAGAATCGCGAACAGGAAGTTGATCGCCGGCCCCGCCGCGACGATCGCCGCGCGCTGCCACAGGGGCTTGGCGGGGAAACTCTCCGCCCGGTCCTTCGCCGGCATTTCCAGCCAGGCGGGATCGGTCATGCTGGCCGCGTTCATGTCGCCCTTGAAGCGGACATAGCCGCCCAGCGGCAGCGCCGCGACGCGCCAGCGGGTGCCGCGCCTGTCCACCCAGGCGAACAGCTCGGGGCCAAAGCCGATCGAGAAAGCCTCCGCCTTCACCCCGCACCAGCGACCGACCAGATAATGGCCAAGCTCATGCACGAACACGAGCGGCCCGATGACCGCCACGAAGGCCAGCACGGTCAGCAGGAAACCGGGATTCTGGATCAAGCCGTCAATCTTTCCATCACATGGCCCGCCGCCGCGCGGGCCTGCGCGTCTGTCGCCAGCACATCGTCGATATGCGCGGGCTGCGGCGCGCTGCACCGCTGCAACACATCCTCCACAATCATGGCAATATCAAGGAAACCGATGCGTCCCGCCAGAAAGGCCGCCACTGCGACTTCGTTGGCGGCGTTGAGGATGGCCGGCGTCGTACCCCCCGCCGCCGCCGCCGCGCGGGCCAGCCGCAGGGCAGGAAAGCGTTCCATATCCGGCGCTTCAAAGTCGAGCCTGCCAATCGATGCGAGGTCGAGCGGCTGGCAGGGCGTGGCAATCCGCTGCGGCCAGGCGAGCGCATGGGCGATGGGGATGCGCATGTCGGGCGACCCAAGCTGCGCCAGCGTCGACCGGTCGCGATACTCGACCATGGAGTGGATCACCGACTGCGGATGAACCAGTATCTCAATCCGCTCCAAACCTACGGGGAACAGGTGCGCCGCCTCGATCAGTTCCAGCCCCTTGTTCATCATCGTGGCGCTGTCGACGCTGATCTTCGCGCCCATCGACCAGTTGGGGTGCGCGACCGCCTGCGCCGGGGTGATGTCGGCCATCTCGGCGCGGCTGCGGGTGCGGAACGGACCGCCGCTGGCGGTCAGGATGATCCTTGCCACATCATCCAAGGAACCGCCGGCAAGGCACTGAAAAATCGCATTATGCTCGCTGTCCACCGGCAACAGCGTCGCGCCGGACGCGCGCGCCGCCTCCATCATCAGCCCGCCCGCCGACACCAGCGACTCCTTGTTCGCCAGCGCCACCGTGCGCCCCGCCTTGAGCGCCGCCATGGTCGGCCGCAGGCCGGCGCATCCCACGATCGCGGCCATCGTCCAGTCCGCGTCCAGCATCGCTGCCTCGACCAGCGCCTCTTCGCCGGCCGCCGCTTCAACGCCCGACCCCTCCAGCGCCGCTTTCAGCGCGCCATAGAGCCGCGCCTGCCCAACGACGGCGACCTGCGCGCCGGTCTCGCGCGCGAGCGCCGCCAAACTGTACACGTCGCTGTTCGCCGTCAGCGCGACGACGCGATATGCCTGCGGATCGCGCCGCACCAGATCGAGCGTGGACAGCCCCACCGATCCGGTCGCTCCGAAGATCGAAACCCGCTTCACGCGCCCTGCACCAGCATGATGTAGAGCAAGGCCGCGATCGGCGCGGCGGCGACCACGCCATCCAGCCGGTCCATCACGCCGCCATGGCCGGGCAGCAGCGTGCCGCTGTCCTTCACCCCCGCGCGCCGCTTCATATGGCTTTCCAGCAGGTCGCCCAGCTGCGCCGCCACCGCCAGCAGGCCGCTTGCCGCCGCCAGCTGGATCGGCAGGCCGGCGAAGCGATGCAGCAGGAACCCCAGCACCAGCGCCGCCAGCACCCCGCCCGCCAGCCCCGACCATGTCTTGGACGGGCTGACGCGCGGCGCCAGCTTCGGCCCGCCGATGGAGCGGCCGGCAAAATAGGCGCCGATGTCTGTCGCCCACACCAGACCCAGCGCCCAGAAGGCGAGCAGCAGACCATAGGCATAAGGCGGCTCGCCCCGCAGGAACTGGAGCGCGGTGATCGGCACGCAGATATAGGGGATGCCCAGCGCCAGCGGCATGTTCCGGCTGGTGAAGGCGACGAAGAAGAAGGCCGCCGCCCCGGCCATCAGCACCGGCCAGTCGATCCCGGCGGCGAGCGGGCACAGCAGCGCCAGCGGGATCGACACGGCGAACATCGCGGCCTTGCGCTGCTCGGCCGTCGCGCCGGTCAGGTCGCCCCACTCCCCCTGCATCAGCACGCCCGCGGTCGCGAGCAGCATCCAGAAGATGATTCCGCCGGCCAGCAGAGCGCCCAGCGCCACCGCGATCAGCGCGACGCCCACGATGGAGCGAGTCCGCAATTCGCTCGTCATGCGCTCACAACCCGCCGAACCGGCGGTCCCTCAGACGAAAGGCGTCCAGCGCCGCCGCCAGCGCCCGCCCGTCAAAATCGGGCCACAGCATGTCGGTGAAATAGAGTTCGGCATAGGCAGCCTGCCACAGCAGGAAATTGCTCAGCCGCTGTTCGCCCGACGTGCGGATCAGCAGGTCGAGCGGCGGCAGATCGGCGGTGTAGAGCGCCGCGTCGATGTCCGCGACGCCGATGTCCTGCGCCGCCATCTCGCCGCCGGCCACCCGGGCCGCGAGCGCGCGCACGGCCGCGACCATCTCGTCCTGCGCCCCGTAATTCAGCGCGATCGCGATGACCGGCCCGGCATTACCCGCCGTCCGCGCCATCGCCCCGTCGATCAGATCGACCAACGATGGGTCGAGCGCGCGATAATTGCCGATCACCCGCAACCGCACGCCATTGGCGTGAAATTCGTCGATGTCCGACTGGATGAAGTGCCGCAGCAACCCCATAAGGTCGGCGACTTCACTTGCCGGCCGCTTCCAGTTCTCCGACGAGAAGGCGTAGAGCGTCAGGCACTCCAGCCCCATATCCTGCGCCGCGCGGGCCACCCGGCGCACCGCCTCCACCCCCGCACGATGCCCGGCGATGCGCGGCAGCAGCCGCTTCTTCGCCCACCGCCCGTTGCCGTCCATGATGATGGCGACATGGCGCGCGCCATGGGGCGGCGCGCCGCTGGTCAGGTCGGGCTGGGCTTGGGTGGCCATCAGAAGGACATGCGTGCTTTGGCCGCGAAAGAAAAGCCCCGGCTTTACTGGCCGAGGATTTCCTTTTCCTTGGCGGACGCGGCAGCGTCGATGTCGGCGATGGTGCTGTCGGTCAGCTTCTGGACCTCGGTCTCCAGCCGCTTGCGCTCGTCCTCGCTGATCTCGCCCTTCTTCTCGTCGGTCTTAAGGCTGTCCATGCCGTCGCGGCGGACGTTGCGCACCGCGACGCGCGCGCCTTCGGCATATTTGCTGGCGAGCTTGGCCAGTTCCTTGCGGCGTTCCTCCGTCAGGTCGGGGATCGGCAGACGCAGCGTCTGCCCGTCGACGATCGGGTTGAGGCCCAGCCCCGCCGAACGGATCGCCTTGTCGACCGGCCCGACATTGGTCTTGTCCCACACCTGCACCGACAACATGCGCGGTTCGGGCGCGGAGACGGTCGCCACCTGGTTGAGCGGCATGTTCGCGCCATAGACCGTCACCATGACGGGATCGAGCAGTTGCACATTGGCGCGGCCGGTGCGCAGGCCGGTCAGATCGCCCTTGAGCGCCTCGATCGCGCCGGCCATGCGGCGCTCCAGATCAGACTTGTTGTACTGGGGCATGTCAGCTCTCCTGATTTTGCACGATCGTCGCCACCCCATGCCCGGCCAGCACGGTGGCCAGGTTCCCGGTTTCCCGGATGTTGAAGACGACGATGGGAATGTTGTTCTCACGGCACAGCGCGATGGCGCTGGCGTCCATGACCTTGAGATTGTCGTTCAGCACCTGGTCGAAGCTGATGCTGTCATAACGGACCGCGCCCGCCACCTTCTTGGGATCGGCGTCGTAAATGCCATCGACGCTCGTGCCCTTGAACAAGGCGTCGCAATTCATCTCGGCCGCGCGCAGGGCGGCGGTGGTATCGGTGGTAAAATAGGGGCTGCCGGTCCCGGCGGCGAAGATGACGATCCGGCCCTTCTCCATATGCCGCTCGGCCTTGCGGCGGATATAGGGTTCGCACACGCTTGCCATCGGGATCGCGGACTGGACGCGGGTGTCGTAGCCCAGCTTTTCCAGCGCATTCTGCACGGCCAGCGCGTTCATGACGGTGGCGAGCATCCCCATATAGTCTGCGCTCGCCCGGTCGAAGCCCTTGGCGGCGCCGGCAAGCCCGCGAAAGATGTTGCCGCCGCCCACGACCACGCAAATCTCGAAACCGGCGTCCTTCGCCGCCGCGATCTCACCAGCGACGCGCGCGACCGTTTCCGGCTCGATGCCGAACTGCCCCTGCCCCATCAGCACTTCGCCGGACAATTTGAGCAGGATGCGCTTGTAGGCGGGCCGGGTCATGGGCGGGCGAGAATCCTTGGAAGCGTAGCAGGAAAAGCGGCCGGACCTTAGAAGCGCAAACGCGCCATGGGAAGGGCGATTGTTGCCGTGTCCATCGCCGTCGGGCAAAAGAAAAGGGGCGTCCTCGTCGGACACCCCTTCCCCTTGCTATCGCATGAAGCGGTCGATCAGACGCCCGCCGCCGCCGCGACTTCCGCCGCGAAGTCGCTGACTTCCTTTTCGATGCCTTCGCCCAGCTGGAAGCGGACGTAGCTCTTGAGGGTGATCGACTTGCCCGCATCCTTCGCCGCCTTGGCGACGACGTCGGCGACCGGCGTCTTGTTGTCCATCACGAACAGCTGGCTCAGCAGCGCCTGTTCCTTGGCGAACTTGGCGACCGCGCCGTCCACCATCTTGGCGACGATCTCGGCCGGCTTGCCGCTCTCGGCCGCCTTTTCGGCCGCGATGGCGCGCTCGCGCTCCAGCAGCGCCGGGTCGATGTCGGCGGCCGACAGCGCCAGCGGGAAGGCGGCGGCGATGTGCATGGCCAACTGCTTGCCCAGCGGCTCCAGCACGTCGGCGGGCGCGTCGCCTTCCAGAGCGACCAGCACGCCGATCTTGCCAAGGCCCGGAGCGGCCGCATTGTGGACGTAGGGGACGACGACGCCCTGCGCGACTTCGACCTGCGCCACGCGGCGGACATTCTGGTTCTCGCCGATGGTGGCGATGTTCGACACCAGCTTTTCAGCGACGGTGCCGCCCGACGGATAGGCCGCGTTCGCCAGCGCCTCGGCATCGGCCGCGCCGGTGTCCAGCGCGATCTGCGCCACAGTGCGGACGAAATCCTGGAACTGGTCGTTCTTGGCGACGAAGTCGGTTTCGCTGTTCACCTCGACGGCGACGCCCTTCGTGCCGGCGACGGCGACGCCGACCAGACCCTCGGCGGCGGTGCGGCTCGACTTCTTCTGCGCGGCGGCCAGGCCCTTGGCGCGCAGCCAGTCGGTCGCGGCCTCGATGTCGCCATTGGCTTCGGTGAGCGCCTTCTTGCAATCCATCATGCCCGCGCCCGAACGGTCGCGCAGTTCCTTGACGGCGGCAGCGGTAATTTCGGCCATGTTTCGGCTCCTAATTTCAGTGTTTCACATATGCGGGAGGGCGCGGTCCCGTGGAGCGCGCCCTTTTGGAATTGCGTTCCCCGGCGAAGGCCGGGGTCCAGTCGGACGGTTCGAACTGGACCCCGGCCTTCGCCGGGTCACAGCGCATTTCACACCAATCGCAACCCTCTAGACCGCCAATCTTGCAGTATCGCGACGGCCTTTACGCCTCGGCCACAACCGCTTCGGCTTCCGGCTCGTCCAGCGCGCCCAGGTCCACGCCCGAAGCTTGCTGCGCGCCACGGTTGCCCTTGGTGGCGGCGGCGGCGATGGCGTCGCAATAGAGACGGATCGCGCGGCTGGCGTCATCGTTCGCCGGAACCGGGAAGGCGATGCCGTCGGGCGAGACGTTGGAATCGAGGATCGCGACGACCGGGATGCCCAGCGTGTTGGCTTCCTTGATCGCCAGCTCTTCCTTGTTGGCGTCGATCACGAACATGACATCGGGGATGCCGTTCATGTCGCGGATGCCGCCCAGCGACAGCTCCAGCTTCTCGCGCTCGCGGGTCATCTGGAGCACTTCCTTCTTGGTGAAGCCGTGGGTGTCGCCCGACAGCTTTTCCTCGAGGGTCTTCAGGCGCTTGATCGAACCCGAAATGGTCTTCCAGTTGGTGAGCATCCCGCCCAGCCAGCGATGGTTGACGAAATGCTGGCCCGACTTGCGCGCGGCTTCGGCGATCGGATCCTGCGCCTGGCGCTTGGTGCCGACGAACAGCACCTTGCCGCCGGCAGCGACGGTCGCCGACACGAAGTCGAGCGCGCGGCCGAACAGGGGCACGGTCTGGCTGAGGTCAAGGATGTGGATGCCGTTGCGCTCGCCGAAGATGTACGGCTTCATGCGCGGGTTCCAGCGGTGGGTCTGGTGGCCGAAATGGGCGCCAGCCTCGATCAATTGGTGCATGGTGACGACAGGTGCCGCCATGGTCTTTCTCCTTCCGGTTGCTACCTCTGGGAATCAGGAACCGGGGTGGAAGCCTCGAAGGCTCCGGCCGGCACCGGATATGGCGATTCCCATGTGGAATGGTCGCGCCCATAGACGCGAAAAAAAGTGGTGGCAAGGGTTGACGGCGGCCGCATATGAGAACATATAGGGAACAGGCGGAACAAATACGGTTAACGGCCGTTTACACCGTCATAGTGCGACATGCCGTGCAAATGGCAAGACGGAAAGTGACGATCATGTTCACGCTCGTAGCTGCAACCCTGTTTTCCGGCGCCTTCCTGCTGGCCGTCGGCACCATGTTCTGGATGTTCGCCGGCTATCGCGCCAAGATGGTCGCCGCGCTCCTGTTCGAACCCATCCCGCAGGAACCGCCCGTCTACCACCTGCGCATCCGCCGCCCGCGCGTGATGCCGGCCGGTCGCAAGCCGGCGCTGCCGCTGCCGGCCGGTGCTCTCGCCGCCTGATCGTCAGAGCGGCGCAGCCGCGTCGCGCTGCCGCCTGACCTTCGCATAGGACAGGATGCCGAACGGGATCAGCACGACATACACGCCACAGATCAGCAGCAGCGTCAGCCAGGGGTCCGTGACCAGCAAGGCCGCCAGCAACCCTGCCACCGCGATCGCTTCCAGCCGGATGCGCTTGCGCAGCCGCAACGCCGACCAGCTGTAGGTCGCGATGCTGGAAATCATCAGGAACGCGGTGAAGGCGGTCCAGGGCGCGACCACATACCAGGCGCGGAATATCTCCTGCCCCGTGACGAGCCAGAGATACAGCGGCACGAACGCCAGCCCCGCCCCGGCCGGCGCGGGAACGCCGGTCAGGAAACCTGCCGACTTGTGCGGCTGCTCGTCCGCATCGATATTGGCGTTGAACCGCGCCAGCCGCAACGCGCAGGACAGGGCATGGGCCAGCGCAAAGATCCAGCCGAACTTGGGCATCGCATGGAGCGACCAGAGATAGAGGATCAGCGCGGGCGCCACGCCGAACGCGATCGAGTCCGACAGGGAGTCCAGTTCCGCGCCGAACCGGCTTTCGCCGCGCAGCATCCGCGCGATCCGCCCGTCGAGGCCATCCAGCACGCCCGCGAACAGGATGGACAATACCGCCCGCTCCCATTCGCCCGAAATGCCGTAGCGCACGCCGGTCAACCCGAAGCACAGCGCCATCGCCGTCACCGCATTGGGCGCGAGCATCCGAAGGGTGATCCCCCGCCGCAGCCCGCGCGGCACGGTGCGGCGATACCGGCTCATGCGTCCACCGCCACGCCCATCATTCCCGTTCGCCCTGAGCTTGTCGAAGGGTTCTCCTGTTCCTCGAAAAGAAAGAGCAGGGCTTCGACAGGCTCAGCCCGAACGGGTCGGGGAAATTGCGCGTCGCTCACTGCTGAATCCCCGCGACCACGCGCGTGTCGCCGATCTGTCCTAGGATGGTCTCGCCCGCAATGGTGCGCTGGCCCAGGATCACGCGCGGCGCGGTGCCGGCGGGCAGGTAGACGTCGACCCGGCTGCCGAAGCGGATAAGGCCGATGCGCTGGCCTGCCGCCACCATGTCGCCGGGCTTCACGAACGGCACGATCCGCCGCGCGACCAGCCCCGCAATCTGGGTGAAGCCGACGCGCAGCCCGTCATGCCGCTCGACCAATATATGCTGCCGCTCATTATCCTCGCTCGCCTTGTCGAGATCGGCGTTCAGGAACTTGCCGCTGATATAGACGACCGACTTCACCGTTCCGCCGATAGGCGTGCGATTGATGTGCACATCGAACACGCTCATGAAGATCGACACGCGGATGAGCGGCTGGTCGCCGAGACCGTTCGCGCCCGCCATCTCGCGCGGCGGCGGCACCCGCTGGATCAACGTCACGAGGCCGTCGGCCGGCGCGATGATCGCGCCGTCGTCCTGCGGCACTCCCCGCACCGGATCGCGAAAGAAGGCGAAGACCCAGATCGTCACGATCAGCATCAGCCAGCCGACGATCTCCCACCCCAGCAGGAAGAAGAGGGCGGTGATCGCCACGGCGATCAGGCCGAACTTGATGCCTTCGGGGTGAACCGACGGCCAGCGCCATTTGACATTGCCGCCAGCGGCGATCGTGATCTCGTTATTGTCCATGGCCACCGTCTTTAGGCAGAGACTGGAGCGCTGACAACGACCGATCCCGGCCAAGGGTCCGTACCGGCCAGATAACAGCGCCTCGACGGTTGAACATTGCCGCCGCTTTCCCTAGGGCGATGCCAAATTCCACCCAGCAACAAGAAGGCGAACAGGCGCTATGGCGAAGATCAAGGTGAAGAACCCCGTCGTGGAGATCGACGGCGACGAAATGACCCGGATCATCTGGGAATGGATTCGCGAGCGCCTGATCCTCCCCTATCTCGACATCGACCTGAAATATTACGACCTCTCGGTCGAGAAGCGCGACGAGACGGGCGACCAGATCACGATCGATTCCGCCAACGCGATCAAGCAATATGGCGTCGGCGTGAAGTGCGCCACCATCACGCCCGACGAAGCCCGCGTCGAGGAATTCAACCTCAAGCAGATGTGGAAGTCGCCCAACGGCACGATCCGCAACATCCTGGGCGGCGTGGTGTTCCGCGAGCCGATCGTCATCTCCAACGTGCCGCGCCTCATCCCCGGCTGGACCAAGCCGATCGTCGTTGGCCGCCACGCCTTTGGCGACCAGTATCGCGCGACCGACTTCAAGGTGCCGGGCGCCGGCAAGCTGCGCCTCGTGTTCGAGGGCGAGAATGGCGAGACGATCGACCGCGAAGTGTTCGACTTCCCCGGCTCGGGCGTCGCCATGGCGATGTACAATCTGGACGAATCGATCCGCGACTTCGCCCGCGCCTCGTTCAACTACGGCCTCAATTTGAAGTGGCCCGTCTATCTCTCGACCAAGAACACCATCCTCAAGGCCTATGACGGCCGCTTCAAGGATCTGTTCCAGGAAGTGTTCGAAACCGAAGGCTTCGCGCAGAAGTTCAAGGACGCCGGCATCGTTTACGAACACCGCCTGATCGACGACATGGTTGCTTCCGCGTTGAAATGGAGCGGCGAATTCGTGTGGGCGTGCAAGAATTACGACGGCGACGTCCAGTCGGACCAGGTGGCGCAGGGCTTCGGCAGCCTCGGCCTCATGACCTCCGTCCTGCTTTCGCCCGACGGCAAGACGGTCGAGGCAGAAGCCGCGCACGGCACCGTCACCCGCCACTATCGCCAGCATCAGCAGGGCCGCGCGACATCCACCAACCCGATCGCCTCGATCTTCGCCTGGACCGGCGGCCTCAAGTTCCGCGGCAAGTTCGACGAGACGCCCGATGTCGTGCGCTTCGCCGAAACGCTGGAAAAGGTCTGCATCCAGACCGTCGAGAGCGGCGCGATGACCAAGGATCTGGCGCTTCTCATCGGCCCGGACCAGGCGTGGATGACGACCGAGCAGTTCTTCGAGGCGATCCGCGCCAACCTCGAAGCCGAAATGGGCAAGTGGAACTAAGCGGGCGGAACTGATCGCCGCCCGCGCGGTTTCAATACGCTAACGGAACGAGGCGGCGCCGGATCATCCGACGCCGCCTTTTTCATGGTATCTCGTTCCCCGGCGAAGGCCGGGGTCCAGTTCCGACAGCAGGACTGGACCCCGGCCTTCGCCGGGGAACACGCCCAGAGGCTTTGAATGACAACCACCGGCAAAAAGCGCCTAGAAACCCGTCCCGCCGTGCCGACCGACGCGCGCGGCATCCAGCGGCTGATCGCCCGCGCCTATCCGGGGATGCCCAATTATTCGCTGGCGACGATCCGGGGCCAGATCAACAATTTCCCCGGCGGCTGCTTCGTTGCGCTCTATGACGGCAAAGTTGTCGGCTATTGCGCGACGATGCGCGTCAGCAAGGGCATGGCCTTTTCCTACCATGACTGGGAGGAGATCACCGCCAACGGCTTCGGCACCCGGCACAGCGCCGCGGGCGAGTGGCTTTACGGCTATGAAATGGCGGTCGATCCCAAGCTGCGCGGCCTGCGCATCGGCCAGCGCCTCTATGACGAGCGCAAGGAACTGGCCGAGGAGCTGGACCTGCACGGCATCGTCATCGCCGGCCGGATGCCCGGCTATGCTCGCGCCAAGCGCCGCGCAGGAACCCCGCAGGACTATCTCGACAAGGTGATCCAGGGCAAGCTGCGCGATCAGGTCATCAGCTTCCAGCTCAAGAACCAGTTCGAGCCGCTGGGCGTGCTCGAAAACTACCTGCCCGAAGACAAGCAGTCGGACGGTCACGCCGCCCATCTCGTCTGGCGCAACCCCTATGTCGATCCCGACGAAGCGCCGGAGATGCGCGTGCCGCGCGGCGTGGAGAGCGTCCGCCTCGCCACCTGCCAGCTTCAGGCGCGCGCGGTGCAGGATTTCGACGAATTCATCCGCAACATCGAATATTTCGTCGATGTCGCGGCCGACTATCGCTCGGACTTCATCGTCTTCCCGGAGCTTTTCACCCTACCCTTGCTCTCCTACGAGCAGAAGAAACTCTCGCCCGTCGAGGCGATCGACAAGCTCACCGGCTATACCCCGCGCCTGACGAAGGAGCTGACGCGGATGGCGCTCGAATATAATATCAACATCATCGGCGGATCGCACCCGACCCGGGCCGACGATGGCGACATCCAGAACATCGCCTATGTCGCCCTTCGCGACGGGTCGGTCCACACGCAGGAGAAGATCCACCCCACGCCCAACGAAGCCTTCTGGTGGAACATCAAGGGCGGGGACGCGCTCGACGTGATCCAGACCGACTGTGGCCCGATCGGCGTCCTCATCTGCTACGACAGCGAATTTCCCGAACTCGCCCGCCGGCTGGTGGACCAGGGCGCGCGTATCATCTTTGTGCCCTTCTGCACCGATTCGCGCCTGGGCTATATGCGCGTGCGCTACTGCGCGCAGGCCCGCGCGATCGAAAATCAATGCTATGTCGTCATGTCGGGCAATGTCGGCAACCTGCCCAATGTCGACAATATGGACATCCAGTACGCCCAGAGCGCGATCCTGACCCCCTGCGACCTGCCCTTCGCGCGCGACGGCATCGCGGCGGAGTCGACCGAGAATGTCGAGACGCTGACCATGGCGGACGTGAACCTCGCGGACTTGAGCTGGGCGCGCGCGGAAGGCACCGTCCGCAACCTGCGCGACCGCCGCTTCGACCTCTACCATATCGACTGGGACAGCAACCCCGACCACGGCCACGCCCCGAGCGGCGGACCAGTGCCGGCGGGCGGGCATAATTCGCCGGGTGGTGGCTGACGGACGATCAGTGCGGGAGCCACCGGCGGGGGTGACGCATTGACCCGGCATGTCGAGCGTCATCCGCGCCTTCGCCTATGATCCCGCCGCTCACCGGCTCGTCGTCCGGTTCATGAGCGGACAGCGCTACGTCTATCATGACGTGCCGGAAAGCGAGGTCGATGCGATGCGGCAGGCCCCGTCGAAAGGCGGCTTCTTCAATCGCCGCATCCGCGACCGCTACCGCCATTCGCGCGGGTAAATCATTCCACCGTTACCGACTTCGCCAGATTGCGCGGCTGGTCCACATCCGTGCCCTTCGCCACCGCGACATGGTAGGCGAGCAGCTGCACCGGCACCGCATAGACCAGCGGCGCGATCAGCGGGTGGACCTCCGGCATTTCGATCGTCGCCATGCAGCCCTCGCCAGCAAGAGCGATCCCTTCCGCGTCGGAGATCAGCACCACCTTGCCGCCGCGCGCCTGCACTTCCTGCATATTGCTCACGGTCTTCTCGAACAGCGGCCCACTCGGCGCGATCACGATCACCGGCACGGCATCGTCGATCAGCGCGATCGGCCCATGCTTCATCTCGCCGGCGGCATAGCCCTCGGCGTGGATATAGCTGATTTCCTTGAGTTTCAGCGCCCCTTCCAACGCCATCGGATAGTCCGGCCCGCGTCCCAGATAGAGCACGTCGCGCGCCGGCGCGATCAGGTGGGCCATCGCCTCGATCTGCGCGTCGCGGTTCAACGCCTCGTTCAAGGCTGCGGGCGCTTCGGACAGGTGCCAGACGATCTCGGACTCCTCGTCCGCCGTCAGCTTCCCCTTCGCCCGGGCGAGGTTCGCCGCCAGCGCCGCAAGCACGGCGAGCTGACAGGTGAACGCCTTGGTCGATGCGACGCCGATCTCCGGCCCGGCGTGGGTCGGGAGCAGCAGGTCCGCCTCCCGCGCCATCGAACTGGTCGGCACGTTCACCACGACCGCGATGATCTGCCCCTCCGCCTTCGCGTGGCGCAGCGCCGCGAGCGTATCGGCGGTCTCGCCCGACTGGCTGATGAAGAGGGCAAGCCCACCCGGCTCCAGCACCGGCTCGCGGTATCGGAATTCGCTCGCCACATCGATGTCCACGGGGACGCGGGCGAATTTCTCGAACCAGTATTTCGCCACCAGCCCGGCATAGTAGCTGGTGCCGCAGGCGACGATGGTGATGCGCTTCACCGTCCCCAGGTCGAAATCCATGTTCGGCATGGCGATCTCATTGTCCATGCGGCGCAGGTAGGAACGCAGCGTCTGGGCGACGACGACCGGCTGCTCGTAAATCTCCTTCTGCATGAAATGGCGGTGATTGCCCTTGTCGATCATCGCGCCGCTGACGCCGCTGATCGTCACCGGCCGCTCGACCGGATTGTTGTCCTTGTCGAAAATCTCCGCCCCTTGCGCGGTGATGACGACCCAGTCCCCTTCCTCCAGATAGGCGATGCGCTGCGTCAGGGGCGCGAGCGCCAGCGCGTCGGACCCGAGGAACGTCTCCCCATCGCCATAGCCCACCACCAGCGGCGACCCCAGCCGCGCGCCGATCAGCAGGTCGGGGTGCCGGCGAAAGGCGATGGCCAGCGCGAAGGCGCCGTGCAGGCGCGGCAGCACGTCGCGCACCGCCTCGACCGGAGACGCGCCCTGCTCGACCAGCTCGCTCACCAGATGGGCGACCACCTCCGTATCGGTCTGGCTGTCGAACACCCGGCCTCGGCCCTGCAACTCCGACCGAAGAGTCTTGAAATTCTCGATGATGCCGTTGTGGACCAGCGCCACTTCGCCGGTTGCGTGGGGGTGCGCGTTGCTGGTCGTCGGCGCGCCATGCGTCGCCCAGCGGGTATGGGCGATTCCGGTCGTTCCGGGCAGCGGCGCATCGCGCAGTTCGGCCACCAGATTGGCGAGCTTCCCCTCGGCCCGCCGACGCTCGATCGCGCCCCCATGCACCGTCGCCACGCCCGCGCTGTCATAGCCGCGATATTCCAGGCGCTTGAGACCATCGACCAGCCGCTCCGCCACGTCGTCCTTGCCGATGATACCAATGATGCCGCACATGCCGGAAAGCCCCGCTCGAAACCGATGAACAGACGATGCGCCCCTATAGGACCGCCTTTGTCGCCATGCCATTAACGGCGGCGTCGGGGCAACGCCATGGCGGCGCGCGAAATTTATCGCGGACGGATCGTGACCAGCCAGATGTCGGGCGGGGCCAGCAGGCGGAACGGCGCGCTGCTGGTGCCGATGCCGCCGGACACGATCATCTGCTTCGCCCCCTCCCGATAGCGACCGCAGGCATAACGCAACCCATAGCGAGACGGCACATAGGTGATGCCGAGGATGGGAAGCGCGATCTGCCCGCAATGGGTATGTCCCGCCAGCGTCAGCGATGCCGCGTCCGGCAGTTGCGGGAACGGGTCCGGCCCGTGGCTGAGGATGACGGGCGCACCGCCGATCCGCTGCATCGCCGCCAGCGTGCCCGCAATGTCAGGCTTGCGGGTGTAGATGTCCTTGAGGCCACCGATCGCCAGCGGCCCGCGCCGCACCGCCCGATCCTGCAACAACAGGATGCCGATGCGGGCAAAGGCGGCCTGCCAGTCTTCCGCCGACAGCGCCACGCGGTTGCGACCGCTGCGGCTGTCATGATTGCCCAGCACCGCCACGACGCCCAGCGGCGCGCGAAAGCCGGCAAAGGGCGCGATGCTCGCCAGCGCATCATAGGTCGCACCGCCCTTGTCATCGCCGATATAGTCGCCGCCCAGAAGGACGAGATCGGGATGCAGCGCATTCACCTGCGCCACGATCCGCGCCAGCCGCCCCGGGCTGTTGTCCGGCCCCGACAGATGGGTGTCGGTCAGCAGCGCGACAGTCACAGGGCGGCGCGGCGCATCCGCCGGAAAGGGCAGCGTGACTTCCGCCCGGCGCACGACCGGCGATATGCTGGCGTTGTGGAGCAGCCAGAGGGTGAAGCCAAGCGCCAGCAGCAGGAGCGCGAAGAGGGTCAGCCGGGCTTTGCGAGCAGCCCGCATCAGCCGCCGTTCTCCTGCGAAAGGGTCACTTGCCCGCCTTCCTCGCCAGCATCCGCTCCCGGAACCGCTTCGCCCAGCCGGGCTTGCTCACCTGTTCCGGCCGCACGAGGCAGAGCGCATCCGCCTCCACCGGCTTCGTCACGACGCTGCCCGCCGCGACGATCGCGCCATCGCCGATCGATGCCGGCGCGACCAGCGCGCTGTTCGAGCCGATGAAGGCCCCCGCGCCGATTTCCGTGCGATATTTGAAGAAGCCGTCATAGTTGCAGGTGATCGTTCCCGCGCCGATATTGGCCCCCGTCCCCACGGTCGCATCGCCGATATAGGACAGGTGGTTGGCCTTCGCCCCTTCGCCCAGCACCGCTTTCTTGATCTCGACGAAATTGCCGACCTTCGCCCGCGCGCCGATCTCCGCGCCGGGCCGCAGCCGCGCATAGGGGCCGATCTCCGCCCCGCTTTCGATGCGCGCCCCTTCCAGATGGGAGAAGGCGTGGATGACGACATTGTCCGCCACGGTGACGTTAGGGCCGAACACCACGTTCGGCTCCACCACCACGTCGCGGCCGATTACCGTGTCGTGGGCGAAGAACACGGTATCCGGCGCGACCAGAGTCACGCCATCGCGCATCGCCTCGATCCTGCGGCGCTGCTGCCACAGCGCCTCCACGCCGGCGAGTTCCACCCGGCTGTTGACGCCCGCGACCTCCCACGCCTCGGTCTCGATCACCGCGCTCTGCCCGCCGGGCAGCATGACGATGTCGGGCAGATAATATTCGCCCGCCGCATTGTCGTTGCCGATCTGGTCCAGCAGCACGAACAGGTCGGTCGATCGCACCGCCATCAGGCCGCTGTTGCAGAGCGTCACCGCCCGCTCGCTCTCGCTCGCATCTTTATATTCGACCATCTTCTCGATAATGCCCTGCCCATCGGCGATGATCCGGCCATAGGCGGCGGCATCGTCGGGCCGGAACCCCAGCACCACCGCGCGCGGCTCGTCGCCCCGATTGAGGCGATCGAGCATCGCCCGCATCGTCTCCGCCCGCACCAGCGGCACGTCGCCATAGAGGATCAGCACGTCGCCCGCGAAACCGGCGAGCGCATCATGGGCTTGGGCGACCGCGTGGCCGGTGCCGAGCTGCTGATCCTGCACCGCGATCACTGCTCCGGTTCCGGCGACCGCCGCCTCCACCTGCGCGCGGCCCGCGCCGACCACCACCACCTGCCGCTCCGGCCCGAGGTCCGCCACGCTCGCCAGCAGGTGCAGCAGCATCGGCCGCCCGGCGACCGGGTGCAGCACCTTGTGGCGCGTCGATTTCATGCGGGTGCCCTGCCCTGCGGCAAGGATGATGACGGCAAGGGGGCGGTGGAGGGTCACGATAGGATGTTCCGGTCAGATCAGCGTCGCGTGGCTCTGTGCCATGTTTGCCTTGCCTTTGCCACCGCGCTCGCGGCATGGACCCGCCATGCGCAGCATTCCCTTCGACATTGTCGGCTTCGACCTCGACGGCACCCTGATCGACACCAGCGGCGATCTTGCCGCAGCGGTCAATTATGCGATCGGCACGATCGGCCGCGCGCCCTTCCCCGTGCAAGACATTCACCCGTTCGTCGGCAAGGGCGCGAAAGTGATGCTGGCGCGGGCGCTGGATGCGTCGGGGGGGCATGACGACAGGATGCTGGAGAGGCTGCTACCGGTCCTGCTCGACTATTATGAACAGAATCTCGCCATCCATTCGGTGCCTTATCCCGGCCTGGTCGAGGCGATGGACGCGCTCACGGATGCCGGGGTGAAGCTCGCCATCTGCACCAACAAGGCCGAACGTTTTACCTTGCCCCTTATGCGCCAGCTCGGCCTGTCGGATCGCTTCGCCGCGATCATCGGCGGCGATACGGTCGGTGTTGCCAAGCCCGATCCCGCGCCCATCCGCGAGATGATCGCGCGGGCAGGCGGCGGGCGGACGGTCTTCATCGGCGACACGATCAACGACATCGCTGGCGCGAAAAATGCCGGCATCGCCAATGTCGCGGTCGGCTTCGGCTTCCTCGACGGCCCGGTCGAGGCGCTGGAGGCGGACGCCGTCATCCACCATTTCGACGAACTGGTGCCGCTGCTGCAACGCTGGCAGCCATGACGCTGCGACTGGAAAAGGACGGCCCCGTCGCCCGGCTGCTGATCGACCGCCCATCCCGGCGCAACGCGATGACGCACGCCATATGGGACGCGCTGCCTGCGCTTGTGGGCGACGCGATGGCGGACGAAGGCGTGCGCGTCCTCATCCTGGCCTCCGCCACGCCCGGCCTGTTCTGCGCCGGCGCGGACATCGACGAATTTGCCGATCTGGCCGGGCAGGATCTCTGGCGCGCCGCCAATCAGGCCGCGATCCGCGCCAGTCAATATGCGCTCGCCCATGCGCATAAGCCCGTGATCGCCGCGATCGACGGCGATTGCGTGGGCGGCGGCTGCGGCCTCGCCATCGCCTGCGACCTGCGCGTCGCCGCGCCAACCGCGCGGCTCGGCATCACGGCGGCAAGGCTCGGCATCGTCTATTCGCTGTTCGACACGAAGCTGCTGGTCGATCTGGTCGGCCCGGCGCGGGCCAAGCGCATTCTCTTTACCGGCGCGCTGCTCAGCGCCGAGACAAGCCTCTCCATCGGCCTCATCGACGAAGTCGCGGCCGATCCGCTTGCCGCGGCTGACGCGCTGGCCCGCACGATCGCCGGCAATGCCCAGCATAGCGTCCGCTCCAGCAAGGCGATCGTCCGCCGCATTCTCGACGGTCAGGCCGACGACGACGCCACGACGCTCGCCTGGTTCCGCGACGCATTCACCCTCCCTGATTTCACCGAGGGCGTCGCGGCGTTCCGGGCGAAACGGCGGCCGAACTTCTAGCGCCATAAAAAAAGGCGCCACCTTGCGGCAGCGCCTTTGCGTTCAGGGGGCGGGCGTCAGATGCCCGCCGGGCTGGGATCGCCGAATGGCCCCTTGCGCTTGCGCGTGCGGGGGATGGAGGATCCTGCGGCCGGCACCACCGACGGCTTGATCGTCGTCCCGTCGTCCCGCGTGATCTCGCCCTTGTCGATCAGGGTGCGAATTTCCTCCCCTGTGAGCGTCTCATATTCCAGCAGCGCGTTGGCGAGCAGGTGCAGCTGGTCCTCATGGCCCTTCAGCACATCCTGCGCCCGCGTATAGCCCTGCTCCACCAGTCCGCGAATTTCCTTGTCGATCAGCTTCGCCGTCTCGTCAGACATATGGACGCGCTGGCTCTGCGAATAGCCAAGGAAGGTCTCGCCCTGCTGCTCTTCATATTGGAGCGGGCCGAGCTTGTCGGACATGCCCCATTGCGTGACCATGTCGCGCGCCAGCTTGGTGGCGTACTGGATGTCGCCCGACGCGCCGCTCGACACCTTGTCATGGCCGAAGATGATCTCTTCGGCGACGCGCCCGCCCATGGCGACGGCCATGTTCGCGTGCATCTTGTCGCGGTGATAGCTGTAGCTGTCCCGCTCCGGCAGGCGCATCACCATGCCCAGCGCGCGGCCGCGCGGGATGATCGTCGCCTTGTGGATCGGGTCGGACGCCGGCTCGTGGACCGCCACGATGGCATGGCCCGCCTCGTGATAGGCGGTCATCTTCTTTTCATCGTCGGTCATGACCATGGAGCGGCGCTCGCTGCCCATCATGACCTTGTCCTTGGCCGCCTCGAACTCGTCCATGGCGACCAGCCGCTTGCCGCGACGCGCGGCCATCAGCGCGGCTTCGTTGACCAGGTTGGCGAGGTCCGCGCCGGAGAAACCGGGCGTGCCGCGCGCGATGGTGCGCGGGTTCACGTCCGGCGCCAGCGGCACCTTCTTCATGTGGACGGCGAGAATCTTCTCGCGGCCTTCAATGTCGGGGCGCGGCACCACCACCTGCCGGTCGAAGCGGCCGGGGCGCAGCAGCGCGGGGTCGAGCACGTCGGGGCGGTTGGTCGCCGCGACGATGATGATGCCCTCGTTCGCCTCGAAGCCGTCCATCTCGACCAGCAACTGGTTCAGCGTCTGCTCGCGCTCGTCATTGCCGTTGCCAAGACCCGCGCCGCGATGGCGGCCGACCGCGTCGATCTCGTCGATGAAGACGATGCAGGGCGCGTTCTTCTTCGCCTGCTCGAACATGTCGCGCACGCGGCTCGCGCCAACGCCCACGAACATCTCCACGAAATCGGAGCCGGAGATGGTGAAGAAGGGAACGCCCGCCTCGCCCGCAATCGCGCGCGCCAGCAGCGTCTTGCCGGTGCCGGGCGACCCGACCAGCAGCGCGCCCTTGGGAATCTTGCCGCCCAGCCGCGCAAACTTGCTCGGGTCCTTCAGGAACTCGACGATCTCCTGCAATTCCTCGCGCGCCTCGTCGATGCCGGCGACGTCGTCGAACGTCACCTTGCCATGCTTTTCGGTCAGCAGCTTGGCCTTGGACTTGCCGAAACCCATCGCGCCGCCCGCGCCGCCGCCTTTCTGCATCTGGCGCAGCACGAAGAAGGCGATACCGAGGATCAGCAGGAACGGCAGCGACTGGTAGATCAGGATCATCCAGAAGCTCGGCTGCTCCTCCGCCTGGCCCGAATATTTGACGTTATAGTCGTCCAGCAGGCCGGTCAGACCCGGATCATTGACCGGAATGGTCGAGAATTTCTGCCCGCTCGACAAGGTGCCGCTGATCTTGTTCGGCGCGATAGCCACGTCCTTGACCTGCCCTTCCTGCACCTTGGAGCGGAATTCGGAATAGGCGATGCCGCTGCCCGCCTGCGACGCGGTGCGGCTGTCGAACAGCGACACGAACAGCAGCAGCGCGACGATCACGCCGGCCCAAATCATCGCGCTTTTGATCCAGGGGTTGCCCTGCGGGTCTTTTTCGTCGTTCATCATCACTCTCTTTCACCGGCCAAGATAGGGCACGGCCGCCAAAGCGCAAGCGGACGCGACATGCGCCGCGCCCGCTTTATTCCCCATCCTGTATCGCCTCCGGCCGCGCGATCAGCCGCCGATGAAGAGCCTCACCCCGACATAGGCGAGTCCCAGCGCCACGCCCCCCGACAGGCCGCAGAGCAGATAGCCGACATAGAGCAGCAGTGGCGGGTGCGGCCGCGCCAGTTTGCGGTTCCGTTGCGCTGCCGAAAGAATGACGCTGGCCAACAAGCCATAGGTCAGCGCTGCAAATTCCACCATTACCGATAATCCCCGCTGGAAAGCGGCAGGATAAGGCAGGACGAGGTGAAGAAACAGTCGCTGCGACGCACAAAAAACGACGAACCGGTCAACCGGTGAGACGGGCGGCGGAACTTTTCTGTAACGATCGCGTCATGTGCCGCCGCTCTGCCGGACCGGTGCGGAAATCAGTCGCCATTCCCGGCCGCCGCGCAACAGCCAGTCGCCCAGATTCGCCTGCGCCCCCGCCAGCGCCGCCGCGATCGCGCGGTCGAGACTGTCCCCGCGTGGCGGGCTCGCCGCAGGGTCCGCCCGCGCCAGCATCGCCAGGACAAGACGCCGCAGATATTCCCGGGGCAGGTCCGTCCGGTCGAGCCGCCACCCCGCCCCATCCCTATGCAGGTGCGCGTCGGCGAGCGCGGTCACGCTCCACCCCAGCGCCGCCTCCGCCTCCGCCAAAGCCGCAGCGCTGCGCGCCGCGGCCCCGACATCGATCCAATGCGCCTGCGCCAGAGCCTGCCGCATCGCCGCCCGGTCGAACCGCGGGTCGATGTTGGACGGGTCATCGACGAAGGGCAGCGCTTGCGCCTCCGCCAGCGCGCGCAACGCGGCCTTGCGCACGCCAAGCAACGGCCGGATCACCCGCCCGGCCCGCGCCCGTATGCCCGCAAGTCCGCCGACACCCGATCCCCGGTTCAATCGCATCAGCAGCGTTTCCGCCTGATCGTCGGCATGGTGCGCGGTCATGATCCAGTCGATCCCCGCCTCCGCCCGCCAGCGCTCGATCTGCCGGTAACGCATCGCCCGCGCCCACGCCTGCACATTGCCAGCGACCGGGGCGTCGGGCGTCAGGATGGCGTGGGGAATGCCAGACTGCGCGCACCAGCCGGCGACCATCGCCGCCTCCGCCCCGGACTCCGCGCGCAAGCCATGGTCGACCGTCACCGCCGCCACCCGACCCGGAAAGGCACGGATCGCCAGAAGGAGCAGCGCCATGCTGTCGGGGCCGCCCGACACCGCGACGCCGAACCGCGCCGCCGGATCGTCGCCCGTCAGCGCCATCGTCGCTTCGACCAGCCGCGCCTCCAGCGCGGCGACGTCTCGCTCTAGCTGCACTTGGCGGTGGCGCGCCCCTTGGTCATCATCGCCTTGAGGCTGGCGGACAGGTTCGCGCCATAGACCTGCTCCAGTTCCTGATAGACCTTGCAGGCGTCGGCCGGCTTCTTCAACTGGATCAGCGCCTCACCCAGATAGGCGAGGCTGTCGGCGGCGCGGTCGCCGCGCGGACGCTTCTGATAATTTTCATAGAAGGCCACCGAAGCCAGCGCCGGCTTGCCATCGTCCAGATAGGCCCGGCCCAGGAGGTTCTGCGCCTTGCTGGCGATCGCGCTGTCGCCATATTTCTCGACCGTGGCCTTGAGTTGAGCCTGCGCCTCGGGATAGAATTTCGCGTCCCACAGGCGGAAGCCGTAACTATAGGCGTCGTCCGCCGCGTTGCCGCTGCTGGGCCGTTCAATCGCGGCGACGGCGGCCTTGCGCTCCTCGCTGGCGGGCGCGGGCGCAGCGGGCTTCGCGGTGGCAGGCTTGGCGGCGGCAGGGGCAGGCGCATCCACCGATGCCGCAGCGATCGGCTTCGGCGCGGCAGGCGCGGCCGCGGCAGGCGCCGGCTCGGCGGCCGGCGGCGCCAGCTTCGCGTCCGTCTCCGCCTTGTAGCGGTTGAAGGCCTCCTCGAGCTGGCGCAGCTTGAAGCTCGTCTCCTCCACCTGACCGGTGATCGACGCCAGCTGCGATTCCAGCGCCCCGACGCGCGCAGTCAGGTCCGCGATCGGCGCGCTGGCGGGCGTGCCGGGGGCGACACTGGGCGTCGCCGGCCGGGTGATTTCGGGTTCCAGCGGCGTCCCGGCGGGAAACACCTTGCGCTGCACGGCGCGCATTTCCTTTTCCAGCCGGTCGACCCGACCCTCCACCGTGGTCTGCGCCGCGACGGGCGCGCCCCCGGCCGCAACCAGCGCCAGCAGCACGGCCGACGTCGCATAAAAGGCGTTACGCATCATGGTCCCCGACTTCACTCAACCGCGTTGAGCATAAGGCCTATTTTCCTGCGGTAAAGCGCGACGTCACTGCCTTACGGGCGGGTGCCGGTAGGATCGCTGACGGAGGGAGCGGCGGGCGGCGGAGCGGCCGGCGCGGCAGTCGCCGCCGTCGGCGACCCGCTCGGGGCCGCAGGGGCCGGCGTGGCACCCCGCGCGAGCAGCGCCTCGGCGCTCACCGGCACGTCGGCAATGGTGCGATCGGCCGCGCCCAGAGGCGGGATCGGCTTGCCGCCGACCGTTACGGACAGCGCCTGTGGCCGGCCGGTCAGGATCATCGGCCCCTTCGCCTGCGCGGGCAGAGTGAAGCTCTCGCCCTTCTTCATCAGGCCATCCTTCAGCCGCTCACCCGCCTCGTCATAGATGCGCAGCCACACGTCGTCGACGGCGGTGAACACCACCGGCTGCGAAGCGGGCGCGACCGGCGCAGGGCCGGCGGGCCGGCCGGCGGCGGGACGCGCCGCTTGCTCCTGCGCGATCTGCTCGCCCATCGGCGGCGTCAGCAACTGGGTGCGCCACAGCGTATAGCCGGCGATCAGCAGCACGACGATGATCGCCACCACCCAGGCCAACCGACGCGGCGGCACGCGGGCGGGATCGACCGGCTCGAACGCTTCGTAGCGGTTCGCGCCCAGGTCGCTGCCATGTACGGCATGGCGCACGTCGGCGGCGATCGCCACCTCGTCCATGCCGACCGCGCGGGCGTAGGCGCGCGCGAAGCCCACGGCGTAGGGGATGCCCGGCAGGGCGGCATAATCGTCGCGCTCTATCGCCTCCAGCTGACGCAGGGCGATGCGGGTGCGGGTCGCCACATCCGGCAGGGACAGCCCCATCGCCTCGCGCCCGGCGCGCAGCTTCGCGCCCGGTGTCGTCGGCTGCGCCTCCGACGCGACGCCCGCGCCGGTTTCGAACTCCATATCTTCCGCCATGCTGCTCCGCGACCTTTTGTGCCGGCCTTGTCTCATTGTGGCACGGCGCTTGTCAACGCCGCGCCCGGTATGTCAGGCCGGTTCGATATTCCGTTCGCCCGCCCAGGCGGACAGCCGGGCGCGAATGTCCAGCACCCCGCCGTCCAGCCATTCGCGCATCAAAAGCTGGAGTTCCGCCGCGTCGATCTGGCGGATCATCGCCTTGACCGGGCCGACCGACGCCGGGGTGATCGACAGGCGGCGGATGCCAAGCCCGATGAGCGCCATCGCCTCCAGCGTCCGCCCGCCCATCTCGCCGCACACGCCGACGGGCACCTGATGCGCCTGGCACGCCTGCACCACCCGGTCGAGGAACCGCAGGATCGCGATGGAAAGCCAGTCGTACCGCTCCGCCAGCTTGGGATGCGCGCGGTCGGCGGCGAACAGGAATTGCGTCAGGTCGTTGGTGCCGATCGACAGGAAATCGAGCCGCGGCAGCAGCAGGTCGAGCACTTCGGCGAGCGCCGGCACCTCCAGCATCGCGCCGTATCGAACTGCGATCGGCATCTTCTTGCGCTGGCCGTGCAGCCAGTCGCGCTGCGCCTCCACCAGCGCGCGGGCCTGTTCATATTCCCACGGCTCCGACACCATCGGGAACATGATGTTCAGCACCTTGCCCGCGCTTGCCTCCAGCAGCGCGCGCGCCTGCGCCTTCATCAACCCGTCGCGGTCCAGCGCCAGCCGCAATGCGCGCCAGCCCATCGCCGGATTGTCCTCATGCTCGTCCTCGTCGCGCTGCATATAGGGCAGCGCCTTGTCGCCGCCGATGTCCACCGTGCGAAAGATGACCGGCCGGTCCCCCGCCGCGTCCAGCACATCTTTATAAAGCCGCTGCTGCTTTTCCCGCTGCGGCAGGGTCGCCGACACCAGGAACTGGAATTCGGTGCGAAACAGGCCGATGCCGTCCGCGCCCACGAGGTCGAGCGCCTGCGCGTCCTCCCGCAGGCCCGCATTGACCATCAGCTCCACCCGCTGCCCGTCCACCGTGACCGAGGGCAGGTCGCGCATCGCGGCGAACTCCGCGCGCCGCTTCTGCGTCACATGCAGCTTGTTCTCGAACGCCTCGTCCATGTCGGCGCTCGGCCGGATCAGGAGCGCATTCTCGTTGACGTCCATCAGGATGAGGTCGCCCTCATTGAGCTGATGCCGCACGTCGCGCACGCGGCCCAGCACCGGCACGCCCATGGCACGCGCGACGATGGTGACGTGGGCCGTCAGCGATCCCTCCTCCAGGATCACGCCCTTCAGCCGCCGCCGGTCATATTCCAGCAGTTCCGCCGGACCCAGGTTGCGCGCGATCAGGATCGCGTCCTGCCGCAAGCCCATGGTCGCCGCCGTGCCCAGCTGCCCCGACACGATGCGGAGCAGGCGGTTCGCCATGTCCTCCAGGTCGTGCATCCGGTCCTGAAGCAGCGGATCGTCGATCTGGCGCATCCGCATCCGGGTGCGCTGCTGCACCCGCTCGATCGCCGCCTCGGCGGTCAGGCCGCTGTCGATCGCCTCGTTGATGCGGCGGATCCACCCTTCGTCATAGGCGAACATCTTGTAGGTTTCGAGCACCTCCTGATGCTCGCCCTCGGTGCCGAACTCCGCCGCGCCGGTCATGCGGTCGATCTGCTCGCGCATCTTGGTGAAGGCGGAGATGACGCGGGCGCGCTCCGCCTCGGTATCCTCCGCCACCGTATGCTCGACATGGATGCGCGGCTGGTGGAACACCGCATGGCCGCGCGCCATGCCCATCACCAGCTGCAATCCATGCAGCATCGTCGTGCCGGTGTCCGCCACCCGCGAATCCGCTGGCCCGTCGTCGGCCAGTTCGGCGTGGGCGATCAGTTCGGACAGCACCATGGCCACCGTCTGCAACGCCTCGATCTCGACCTCTTCATAGCGGCGGGGGTCCATATGTTGCACGCACAGGACGCCGATCGCGCGCTCGCGCCGGACGATCGGCACGCCGGCGAAGCTGTGGAACATGTCCTCGCCGGTTTCGGGGCGGTAGGAAAAGTCCGGGTGCGCCGCCGCCTCGTCCAGGTTCAGCGTCTCGACATTGGTGGCGATCAGGCCGACCAGTCCCTCCCCCATCGCCATGCGCGTGACATGCACCGCTTCCTGCTTCAGCCCGCGCGTCGCGAACAGCTCCAGCACGCCTTCGCGCACCAGATAGATGGAGCAGACCTCGCTCGAAAGCGACTCGCCGATAATCTCCACCACCTTGTTCAGCTTCGCCTGCGCGCTGGTGCGCGCCGCCATCACTTCCTGAAGGCGGATGAGGATCTGGCGGGCGGCGGCGGCGGGGGCAGTGGACATGTCATTGCGCTACCAGATTGATGGCCGCCCTACCAAGGCGTTTCCGCGCCGGCGCGGCGGCAATCTTGCTGAACAACGCCTGTTTGCATGGCGGAAACATTCTGTACAATCGTCCAGCACGGCGAGAAGGGCGCACCGCGCCCGTTGAGGAGGGCAGGACATGGCGACGCAGTTGAACCCGGACTTCGAACAGGATCTCACGGAACGCGGCTACTCCCGCCGCCAGATGGCGAAGGCCGCCGCGCTGATCGGCGCCGCGGCCGCGACCATCCGCGTGGGCGACGCGGTGGCGCAGCAGTCGGCCAAGCCCAAGGCCGGCGCGGTCCTCATCGGCGCGAACGAATGCTGGACCGGCCCCTTCCCGGTGGCCGCGCAAGCCGCCGTCAAGGCGGTGCAGGAAGGCAATCGCTACGAGCCGGACAATGAGCATGAGAAACTGTTCAAGGCGGTGAGCGCGGTGGAGGGCGTGCCGGCCGACCGCATCCTCGCCTGGCCCGGCTCCTCCGATCCGCTCAGCCGCGTCGCGGTCGCCTACGCCTCGCCCACGCGCGGCATCGTCACCGCCGATCCGACCTACGAAGCACTGTGGCGCACGGCGGACTGGATCGGCGCGCCGCTCAAGAAGGTGCCGCTGACCAGCGACTATCGCCACAATGTGAAGGCGATGCTGGCGGCCGATCCCAATGCGGCGGTCTATTATATCTGCTCGCCCAACAATCCGACCGGCACCGTCACCCCGCTGGCCGACATCGAATGGCTGGCGAACAACAAGCCCAAGGATTCGATCCTGGTCGTGGACGAAGCCTATATCCACTGGTTCGACGGTCCCAACGCGGCGAAGCTGGCCGCGACGCGCAACGACGTGCTGGTGCTGCGCACCTTCTCGAAGCTGTTCGGCATGGCGGGGATGCGTCTTGGCCTCACCTTCGCGTCGCCCACGCTGATGGACAAGATGATGCGCTATGACGGCGGCCAGATCACCTGGATGCTGCCGATGACTGCGGTTGCGTGCGGCACTGTGGCGGTGGCGCAGGCCGACCTCATCAAGGCGCGGCGCGCCGAAATGATCGCCGCCCGTGAAAAGTCGGTCAGCCACCTCAAGGCCAAGGGTGTCAAGGTCATCCCCGGCAGCCAGGCCAATATGTTCATGGTGGACTGGGGCAAGCCCGCCAAGGGGATGCAGGACGCGCTGCTCGCGCAGAATGTGCAGATCGGCCGCAGCTGGCCCATCTGGCCCAATGTCTCCCGCATTTCCGTAGGGTCGATGGACGAAATGGAGGCGTTCAACGCGGCGTTCGACAAGGTCTGGAAGGCGTAACGTCCGCCATTCGGCCATTTGTAAAAAAGTTGCATAAAGTGGCGGCGGCGCATTGCGGAAATGCGCCGCCGCTTCGTTTCCCCTTTTTGACAATGACGCTGTTGCAGACGGGGACATAACGACATGACCATGATGCTGAATAAGGAAGCCAAGGACGACCTGATGGATCGCGGCTATTCGCGCCGTCAGCTGGCCGAAATCACCGCGCTGGTCGGCGCGGGCGTCGCCGCAAGCGCGCTGCTGCCCGCCGCCGCGCTTGCGCAGCAGCAGGCCGGCCGCGGCATCAAGGGCGCGGTGCGTATCGGCGCCAACGAATGCTGGACCGGCCCCTTCCCCTCGGGCGTGCAGGCGGCGGCCGAAGCCGCGTCCTTCGGCAACTGGTACGATCCCGACAATTATCGCGGCGACCTCATCAAGACCGTCGCCTCGGTCGAGGGTCTGCCCGAAACCCACATCATGCCCTGGCCCGGCTCGGGTGGCCCGCTGGTCAGCATCGTGGCGGCCTATTGCTCGCCGACCAAGGGCCTGGTCACCGCCGACCCGACGTTCGAATCCGCGTGGCGCACCGCCGATTACATGAAGGCGCCCATCGCCAAGGCGCCCCAGGCGATCGGCAAGGGCCATGACGTCAAGGCCATGCTCGCGGCCAATCCGAACGCCGGCCTCTATTATATCTGCACGCCCAACAACCCGACCGGCACGATCACGCCGCTCGCCGACATCAAGTGGCTGCTCGACAACAAGCCGGCCGATGCCATGCTGCTGGTCGACGAAGCCTATCTGCACTTCTCCGAAGCGCCGAGCGCCGCCACGCTGATCGGCAACCGCAAGGACATCATCGTCATGCGGACCTTCTCGAAGCTGTTCGGTATGGCGGGCGTGCGCCTCGGCCTCACCTTCGCCGATCCCGAAGTGCAAAAGCGCATCATGCTGTTCGGCCCGGCGGCCGGCGGCCTCGCCATCACCGCCATGCATTGCGGCAACGCGGTCTACAAGGAAGCCGCCCTCATCAAGGCGCGCCGGAACGAGATGATCGCCAACCGCGAGGAAACGATCGCCTACCTGACCAAGAAGGGCATTTCGGTCCAGCCGGGCAGCCAGGCGAACATGTTCATGGTCGACTGGAAGAAGCCGGCGAAGGATATGCAGGCCGCCCTGCTCGCCGCGCCGGAGAAGATCCAGATCGGCCGCAGCTGGGCGATCTGGCCGACCGTCTCGCGCGTGACCGTCGGCTCGTCGGACGACATGGCCAAGTTCCGCGCCGCCGTGGATAAGGTCTACAAGGCGTAAGTCACGGAATTTCAACAAAATAGGAGGGGCGTCCGGTCGATCCGGGCGCCCCTTTCTTCGTGAGCGACGCCGGCCTGCCGGATCGCCCTGCAACGGTGTGAACTTCGGCCGTGCCCCTTACCGGCCGTAACGCCCTTCGGCCACCCAGCGCGCCGTCAGCGCAGTCGCCGCCTCGACATCCTGCGGAAAATCGACTTCCTGCCAGTCCATTCCCTCGATCGACACGGTGCCGACCCGGTTCCCCCTGGCGATGATGTCGATGGCGCGCAGATACCAGCGCTCCACCCCTTCGGGCGTGCGCATCATCTGGTCGATCTGATTGCGGAAAATCGCCGGCCCCTCCCCGATGAACGCCAGCATCCCGATCGATTCGGCGTTGGTGTCGGGTGGCAGCAGCCGCTTGCCGATGGCGCGCAGCCGTCCGTCCGCGTCCCGGCTGACCTTCATGTCATCGTCGTCATAATCGCCGCCCGGCTTCACATCGACAGTCACGGTAATGGCATCCCGCGCGCCCGCGATCAGCGTCGCCACGATCTCGTCCGACACGATCGTGTCGCCGTTCAGGATGATGAAATCGCGGTCCATCTCCTCCCGCACGATCCAGCAGGTGCCAAGGTTGTCGGCCACCTGGAAGAAGGGATTGAACACCGTGCGGATGCGCGCGCCCGTGTCGCGATATAGCTGCAGAGCATGATCCTCGACCCGCTCCGTCCGAAACCCCGTCACCACGACGATGTCGGTCACGCCGTTGGCGACCAGCGCCGCGACCTGCCAGCTGATGAGGCTGCGGCCATTGAAGTCGATCATGCATTTGGGCACGTCGCGGGTCAGCGGCAACAGGCGCGAGCCTTGGCCCGCGGACAGGATGATGGCCTTGGTGATGCTCATGGGCGGGGGCTTTAGCGGGCGATTGGGCCGAAAAAAAGGCGGCTTCAAGTCTGCGCGCCCAGTGCCTAGATAGACGCGCGCCGGGCTGTTCCGGCCGCACCGGGGGACAGGCGGCAGTCATCATGATCGGAAAGCGCGGATCGGGCGCGGCGGGGGACGGCTTCGCCCGCATCCTGGCCAATACCGGCTGGCTGCTGGGCGGCAAGGGCGTGGGCGCGGTGTTGAGCCTCGCCTATCTTGCCATCGTCACCCGCACACTGGGGGTCGTGGACTTTGGCCGCTTCGCTCTGGTGCTGAGCGCCGCCACGGTCATCAAGACATTGGTGTCGTTCGACAGCTGGCAGATCGTCGTGCGCTATGGCCAGCACCATCTGGCGATGGAGGACGCGGCAGCCGGCGGCGACGCGCTCAACCGGCTGCTGCGCTTCTGCATCCTCATCGACCTCGCCTCGGCTCTGGCGGGCGGGATCATCGCTGCCGTCATCATCCTCGCCTTCGGCCACAGGCTGGACGTCGGGCCGGGCATGGGCTGGCAGGTCTGGCTGTTCTGCATGGTCATGTTGGTCACGATCCGATCCAGCCCGACCGGCGTGCTGCGCCTGTTCGACCGGTTCGATTCGGCCGCCTGCGCTGAAACGATGATCCCGGTCGGACGCATGGCGGGCGCGCTGATCGCGTGGGTGGCGATGCCCGACATCACGGGCTACCTGATCGCGTGGGGCGCGGCGGAGCTGCTCTGCGCCATCAGCTACTGGTATCTCGCGCTCAAGGTCGGCCGGGAACGGATCGGCCGCTGGCGCGCGGGCCGGGCACTGGATGCACGCCGCGAAAATCCCGGCATCATCGGCTTCCTGACCGCGACCAACATCCAGACCAGCCTGTCGTCGGTCGGACAGCAGGTGGCGGTACTGATCGTCGGCGGCTTCGTGGGGCCGGCGGGCGCGGGTCTCTACCGCCTCGCCAACCAGCTCGCCAATTCGCTGACCAAGATTTCCAGCCTGCTCTCGCGCAGCATCTTCGTCGAACTCTCGCGCACCAGCACGCAGGGGCGCGAAGCGCTGGGCGAGCTGTTCCGGCGGACCAACCGGCTGGCGCTGATCGCGGGCGCGGTCATCATCGCCCTCATCCTCGCCATCGGTCATCCGCTGCTGGGCCTGATCGCCGGGCGGGCGTTCCTGCCCGCCTATCCGCTGCTGCTGATGCTCGGCATCGCGGCGTGCATAGACCTGATCGGCGTCAGCTACCGTCCGCTGCTGATGGCGACGGATCGGGCCGGCCTGTCGCTGCGCATTTCGGTCGTCTCGACGCTGCTGCTGCTCGGCGTTCAGGCGCTGCTGCTGCCGCCCTTCGGCACGAAGGGGGCGGCGATGGCCAACATCCTCTCCTCGCTGGCCACCTTCGCCCTGATGGGCTGGGCCAGCCGCCGCGCGGTGCGCGACTGACAAACCGCCGGTCAGCGAAACCGGGCGGGCGCGTAAGGGCGTGGATCGAGGCCGGCCACCGCCGGGTGGGGCGCATCCCCGGTGATCTGCGCGGCGGCAAGCAGGGCGGCGGCCGGCGCGGTCTGGATGCCGAAGCCCCCCTGCCCCGCGAACCAGAAGAAGCCCGGCTCATCGGGGTCGAAGCCATAGACGGGCGCACGATCCGGCGCGAAGCTGCGCAGCCCTGCCCAGCGATGCTCGACGGCCTCGATCCGCCAGTCCACCGCCGCCTGAAACCGGGCGATCGCCTGCGCCACGGCCAGCTCTTCTGGCGCGGCATCGCACGGTGGCGAAGGCGCCTCGTCATGCGGTGTTAGCCAGACGCGCCCCTGCCCCTCCGGCTTGAAATAGAAGCGGGAGGCGAGGTCCATGACGAGCGGAAGATCGGGCGACGGGAGATCGGGCACGCGCAGTTGCACCACGGTGCGCCGCAACGGCGTGATGCCCACAGGCGCGACGCCGCAGGCGGCCGCCACCCGGTCCGCCCAGGCGCCTGCCGCGTTGACGATCAGGCCGCAGACAATCGGCCCCTCTGCCGTGTCGATGCGCCAGCCTGCCCCGTCGCGGCGGGCGGACAGCAGCGGCGACGGAAGCCGCATCACGCCGCCCAGCCCCTGAAACCGGCGCAAACAGGCATGGTGGAGCGCAGCGACGTCGATGTCGCGGCAGCTCGCTTCCATGACGCCGATGGTCCATTCCGGGCGCAGGCCCGGCACCAGTGTCGAAGGATCGACTGGCTCCAGCGCCACGCGCCCCGCAAAATCCGCCAGCAGTGCGTCGCGCCGCGGCGCATCTTCCGCCCGACCGACATGCAGGGTGCGCCGGGGCGAGAGGAAGCTGCTGGCGTGAAAATCCGGGTCGGGCGCAGCCAGCAGCGGACCTGACGCGGTGGTCAGCGGCTGAACCACCGGGCCGCCATAGGTCTCTTCCCAGAAGGCGACCGAACGGCCCGTGGCATGATAGCCGGCCTGCGCCTCCATCTCCAGGATCGTCACGCTCCCATGCCGGGCCAGCGCCGCGCCCAAACTCGCGCCAGCCATCCCGCCGCCCACGATGACGATGTCGCAATGGGTCAACGGGTCGTCTCGTCCAGAAAAGCGTCGATCCGCGCGAGCGCATCCAGCCGGACGGGATCGGATTCGCGCAAAATCTCATGCGCCGCCTGCGGCCCATAGACATGCAACCGCGCCCCGGCCATGCGCGCCGCGACATGACGGATGGCGCGCGTGGACACGAGCCGATCCCGCTCCGCCGCGAGGATCAGCAGTGGCGTCGCGATCCGCGTGATCGCTTCCCCATGCGCCAAGGCCCGGGTCGAGCGCAGGGCTTCCAGCACCCAGGCCCAACTGGGCGAGCCCAGCGCGATGTCGCGGCTATGGTCGCGCCACCACAGTTCGTCGGCATAGCGGTCGGGATCGTGCGTCAGCCTTTGCTGGCGGATACGGCGCAGGCGCTCCGACCCTTCCTTCTGCGTCCACGCCTGCCGTGCTCCCTGCCCCAATCGCACCATGGTCCAGGCGATGGCGACCGCCAGCCAGCGCGGCAGCGGCGCGGTGTGGAGACCCAGCATCGGCGCGACCGCGATGGCAGCGTCGGGCGGCGTCAGACCTTCGGCGAGCGCGCGCAGCAGCATATGGCCGCCCATGCTGTGCCCGACGATGACGGTCGGCCCGTTCCCCTCGCCCCGCCAATCCGCGACGATCCCCTGCAAGTCGGTAATCCAGCGCCCGAAATCGTCGATATGGCCGCACATCGAATCGCCGGTCAGCCGCCCCGATCCGCCCTGCCCGCGCCAGTCGAAGCTGGTCACGGCCCAGCCGCGCGACGCCCAGTGGTGGATGACCTCCAGATATTTCTCGATCATGTCGCCGCGCCCGCCGAGCACGAGCATCCGGCCCCGCACACCCTCTCCCAGCCGGTAGCGGCGGATCGCCCAGCCATCGGGCGCGGTCCAGTAATCGAGCCGTCCGCCCATCGGCCAAGCGCGGCGATCGAAGGCGGTTGCGGGGAAGTCGGGCGAATCCATGTGCCGCATGGTTACGCTTTGGTAAGCCGTAAGGTCTATGCCCTGTCACCCATGAGCGGGGATTTTTTCAAGCTGGCGCTGGTCTGCGCCTTGAGCGCGCTGCTGATCGTTGCGGCGGTCACGGACCTGCGTGCGCGGATCATCTCCAACCGGCTGAACCTCGCCGTCGCGGCGCTTGCGCCCGTGTGGTGGGTCGCCTGCGGCCTGCCGCTCTGGCCGGGCATGGCGGTGCAACTGGGGGTCGGCGCGCTGGTGTTCGCGCTGTTCGCCGGCCTGTTCGCCATCGGAATGATGGGCGGCGGCGACGTCAAGCTGCTCGGCGCGCTGGCGCTGTGGTTCCCGTGGCAGGCGCTACTGTCGCTGATCGTGCTGATGGCGCTGCTGGGCGGCGTGGTGACCATGGTGACGCTGATCGACCATAAGATGCGGAAAAAGAACGGCCAGCCCGAAATCCCCTATGGTGTCGCCATTTCGATCGCAGCCCTTTGGCTGATTGGCGAACGATATCTTAACCAATTTGCGTGATGACCGGGATGCCGGGGGCAATGCGCCCATTTGAGGGAGGCGAATTTCGTCATGGATGCTAAGAAGATCGTGCTGTTGGTGGGGGCGCTGATCATAGCGGTCACTACGGCCTTGCTTGCGCGCAGCATGCTGAGTTCATCCAGCACGCCCCAGGTGAACGCGGCCAACATGCCGGTGGAAGCGGACCAGCCGCATGTGCTGGTCGCGACCAAGGCGCTTCCCGTGGGCACCATCCTGGACGCGGAAAGCTTCCGCTTCCAGCCCTGGCCCAAGGATCTGATCGAGCAGGCCTATTATCTGCGCGGGCAGGCCGATCCGGCCAAGCTGGCGGGCAGCGTGGTTCGCACCGCCATCACCGCCGGCCAGCCGCTGACCCAGGGCGCGCTCGTCAAGCCGGGCGACCGGGGCTTCCTGGCCGCCGCGCTCGGGCCGGGTATGCGCGCCGTGACGGTGCCGGTGTCGGCGCAAAGCTCGGTCGCGGGTTTCGTCTTCCCCGGCGACCGCATCGACCTCGTCCTGACGCAAAGCGTGTCGGGCGGCGGCGACGGCGATCCGCTCAAGGTTTCCGAAACCATCCTGCGCAACCTGCGCGTGCTCGCCACCGACCAGCGCATGGATGCGATGGGACCGGACGGCAAGCCGGAGGTCCGCACCTATTCCAACGTCACGATCGAGGTGACGCCCAAGATCGCGGAAAAGATCGCGGTTGCCCAGACCATCGGATCGCTCAGCATGTCGCTGCGCTCGATTGCCGACAATGCGTCCGATCTCGATGCGGCAATCGCCGGCACCGACGTCGATCTGGCCGGCGCGGCCAATCCGAACGCGGAAAAGGCCATCATCGCGAAACTGGCCGCTCGCCCGGTCGATCGCGGCTCCACCTATTCGACCGGCGCCGACGTGTCGCGCTACCAGCGCAGCTCGGTGCCCGCCAAGGTCGAAGCGCCGGTTCCGCCCATGATGGCCGCCAATGGCGCGCCGGTCGGCACGGTCGCCTTCAAGGGACCGGTGATCCGCATCGCGCGCGGCACCAATGTGACCGAAGTTCCGGTCGGGGGTAAGTGAGATGAAGAGCTTGCATAATCACGGCCTGCGCCTCGCCGCTCCGGCGATCGCGATCGGCCTGGCGGTCGCCACGGTTGCGACCCCCGTCACGGCGCTCAACGCCGCCACCTCCGCCAAGCAGGACAATGCGATCCTGATGTCGGTCGGCGGCAGCCGGGTGGTCAATCTGGGCGCGCCGATGTCCGACGTGGTCATCGCCAACCCGGATGTGGTGGACGTGCATGTCCGATCGCAGAACCAGCTGTACCTGATCGCCAAGAAGTCGGGGGAAACCACCGTCTTCGCGACCGCGAAGAACGGCAAGGTACTGTTTTCCGGCACGGTGCGCGTCGGCAACAACCTGACCAGCATCGACGACATGCTGCGCCTTGCGATGCCCGGCGCGGACATCGCGGTCAACAAGATGAACGGCATGGTGCTGCTGACCGGCACGATCCAGGCGCCCGAGGACGCGGCGGAGGCCGAGCGGCTGACGCAAGCCTTCGTCGGCAAGGACGTGACGGTGGTGAGCCGCCTGCGGATGGCGACGCCGCTCCAGGTCATGCTTCAGGTCAAGATTTCCGAAGTCAGCAAGGATGTCGGCCACAAGATCGGCACCAACTTCGCCAGCATCGACGGCAATGGCGGCAAGATCGCCGGCAACATCGGCGGCGGCACGCGCAACTTCGCGAACTACACGCGCGGCGACAACAATAATCCGGGTTACTGGACGTTCAACAACACGACGGACGGTTCCTACAGCCTGGGCGGCGTCGCGCGCATCCTGGGCATGGACATCGCCGCTGCGCTGGACCTCGCCGAATCGAGCGGCCTTGCCGCCACCTTGGCGCAGCCGAACCTGACCGCCCTGTCGGGCGAAACGGCCAGCTTCCTCGCCGGCGGCGAATATCCCTACACCGTCAGCAACGGGACGCAGGGCAACAGCATCGAATTCAAGCAATATGGCGTACAGCTCGCCTTCACGCCCACGGTGCTGGCCGACGGGCGCATATCGCTGCGCGTGCGCCCGACCGTGTCGAGCCTCGACTTCTCGATCAACGCCAACGTGCCTGCGCTGCGCAGCCGCACGGCGGAAACGACCGTGGAACTGGGGTCGGGCCAGGCGTTCATGATCGCCGGCCTGCTCAACAACGAAACCGGCAACAACGTCAACAAGGTGCCGGGGCTGGGCGACCTGCCGATCCTGGGCAGCCTGTTCAAGTCGCGCAATTTCCAGCGCAACGAAACCGAGCTGGTGATCGTGGTGACGCCCTATCTGGTCAAGCCGATCAATGCGTCGGACGTGCGGCTGCCCACAGACGGGTTCCGCAACGCGACCGTGGCGCAGGGGCTGCTGCTCCAGCAGGGCAATGACGGCATCAGCGGCGCGAGGCCGCAGGGACCGACCCGCGCGCCAGGATCGACCGCGATCGCCCCGCCGCCGCAGGCCGCGCCGGCCAAGCCCGGCAAGCCCGGTGCCGTCGCCCCCGGTTTCAGCTTCTGACGGAAGGATCGACCCATGACCTCCCCTCTTCTCTCCCGCCTGTCCGTGCCCATGCTGACCGCGCTGGCGATCATCGCCGTGCCGCCCTCCGCGCACGCCGCCCCGCGCGCCAACCGCAGCGTGGATTCGGTGCATCAGCCGGTCGTGGGCTACGCCGCCTACACCTATGACGTGCTGGCAGGCTCGGGCGGCGGGCTGACCCCGGCTGAGGCCATCCGCCTCAACGACTGGTTCGTGTCGATCGGCCTCGGCTATGGCGATCATGTCGCGATCGTCAACGAAGGCAGCTATTTCAGCCCCGCGCTGCGCGACGACGTTGCCGATGTGGTGGCGCGGCACGGTCTTCTGATCGCCGAGGACAGTTCCGCCGTCGCCGGAGAAGCGCCGGCCGGCAGCGTCCGCCTGATCGTGCGCCGCGCGACCGCGAGCGTGCCGGGCTGCCCCGACTGGTCGGCCAAGCAGGAAACCAACATGAACCTGTCGTCCACGTCGGGCTTCGGCTGCGGCGTCAACGGCAACTGGGCCGCGATGGTCGCCAACCCTGAGGATCTGGTTCGTGGTCAGGGGACCGATAGCGACCTGCGCACCGCCACGTCCAACCGGGCCATTTCCACCTATCGCGACAAGGCGCCGACCGGCGCTGGCGAACTCAAGCAACTCAGCGCGGGAGGCCAGTGACATGAACGCACCCTGGAAACCGGGCATGACGGGACAGCGCGATCCGTTCCACGCCTTCGTCTGCGACGATCACAGCTTCGACATGCTGCGCGCGGTCGCCGCCGAAATGGGCTGGGCACCCGAAAAGGTGAACAAGGGCGGGATGCGCAACGCGGTCCAGAGCCTGTCGATTACCGCATCGCCGCAGATCCTGTTCGTCGACATGTCCGAAAGCGGCGATCCGCTCAACGACATCAACAGCCTGGCCGAAGTGTGCGAACCGGGCACCGTCGTCATCGCGGCGGGCCAGGTCAATGACGTACGCCTCTATCGCGATCTCGTCGCCAGCGGCATTCAGGATTATCTCCTGAAGCCATTCGGCGCGGACCAATTGCGCGACGCCCTGGCGCAGGCGCAGGCCGTGTTCATGGCGCCGCGCGACACAGGGCCGGAACGGCCGCACTGCACCATGGCTGTCATCGGCACGCGCGGCGGTGTGGGTGCCTCCAGCATCGCGACCTCGCTCGCCTGGATGCTGTCGGAAAAGAAGAAGCGCCCGACCGCGCTGCTCGACCTCGACGTGCATTTCGGCACCAATGCGCTCGCCATGGACCTGGAGCCGGGCCGCGGCCTGACCGACGCGATCGAGAATCCCAGCCGCATCGACGGCCTCTTCATCGAGCGCGCGATGGTGCGCGCCAGCGACACGCTGGCGATCCTGTCGGCCGAAGCGCCGATCAGCCAGCCGATGATGACCGACGGCGGGGCGTTCTACCAGCTGCTGGAGGAATTCCGCCTCGCCTTCGAATGCAGCATCATCGACCTGCCACGCAACATGCTGATCCAGCATCCGCACCTGATGACCGACGTCAATGTGACGGTCGTGGTGACGGAACTGACGCTGGCGTCGGCGCGCGACGCCATCCGCATCCTCTCCTGGCTCAAGAGCAACGCGCCGCAGAGCCGGGTACTGGTGGTCGCCAACAAGGTGCATCCCGGCGCGCCGGAAATCACCCGCAAGGATTTCGAGCAGTCGATCGAGCGCAAGGTCGATGTGCTGATCCCGTTCGAACTGCGTGTCGCGTCCCAGGCGGCCAAGCTCGGCAAAACGCTGGCGGAGACGGCAAAGGGCAGCAAGGTGGGCGCGGCATGCGGCGCCTTGCTCGATGAAGTCCTTGGCGCCGCCGACAGCGACGATGGCGCCGCTCCGGCCAAGGGCGCGCCCCGCAAGGGCGATTCGCTGCTGGCGAAGATCGATTTCAAGTCGATGATGCCGTCGCGCCGCAAGGACAAGGTGACGCAGGAAGGCTGACGGCGCTGCCCGAAGGGGCGGCGCGGTGCGGAGCAGGAAACGGGACGACGACATGGACGGCAACTTCATCCTGATCACCGTGCTGATGGCGGCCATGCTCGGCCTCATCGTGGTCGCCTTTGCCGGGCCGTCGCCGGAAAAGGCGCGCAAGCGCCGCGTCGCGATGATCCGCGGCCGGCACAGCGAGTCCGCAGAAGCCCTGCTGGAAGCGCGGATGCGCCGCGTCATTTCCAATCGTTCCACCGGCACCGAAGCCAAGATGCTGGTGTCGCTGATCCCCAACCCGGAAAACCTGACCAAGCGGTTGCGGATGACCGGCAAGAAGTGGACGATCAGCCAGTATATGACCGCCTGTTCGGTCATCTTCCTGCTGCTCACGGCATTTCTGGCGCTGCGGGGCTTCCCCTTCCTCTTTGCGATGATGGTCGGCCTCGCCGCCGGTCTTGCGCTGCCGCACTGGTGGGTCGGTCGGCTGATCTCGAAGCGGGTCGGCCAGTTCACCGTCAAATTCCCCGACGCCCTCGAACTGCTGACGCGCGGCCTGCGGTCGGGCCTGCCGATCGCCGAGACGCTGGGGATCGTATCGAGCGAAATCCCGGGGCCTGTCGGGGAGGAGTTCAAGCTCATCACCGAACGCATCAAGATCGGCCGGACGATGGAGCAGGCGCTTCAGGAAACCGCCGATCGCCTAGGCACACCCGAATTCCAGTTCTTCGTCATCACCCTGGCGATCCAGCGGGAAACGGGCGGCAACCTTGCCGAAACGCTGTCCAACCTCGCCACCGTGCTGCGCCAGCGCGCGCAGATGAAGCTCAAGATCCGCGCCATGTCGTCGGAATCGAAAGCGTCCGCCTACATCATCGGCGCGCTGCCGTTCCTGGTGTTCGCGATGATCTGCTACATCAACTTCAACTATATGACGCCGTTCTTCACGCCCGATCCGGCCGGCCTGTTCGGCCTCGGCACGATGCAGGTCGTGGGCATCGGCGGCATGTGCTGGATGGCGATCGGCGCCTACATCATGGCCCAGATGGTCAATTTCGAGATTTGAGGGGAAAGACCAGATGAACGCCCCGCCCCCTGCCCCCGGCACCCTGTTCGGCCTCACTGCCACGGACGTCGGCACGCTGCTCGCGGCAATGGCGACGCTCGCCATGCTGTTCGCGCTCTACGCCGTGATGACCGTGCGCGATCCGATGGCCAAGCGCGTGAAGGCGCTCAACGACCGGCGCGAACAATTGAAGGCCGGGATCACCGCGTCGACGGCCAAGCGCCGCGCGAAGCTGGTCAAGAAGAACCAGACCACCGACCAGATGCGCTCCTTCCTGTCGAGCCTCAAGGTCTTGCAGGACGATCAGCTCAAGGACGCGCAGATCCGCCTGGCGCAGGCCGGCATCCGGTCCAAGGATCTGGCCGTCGCCGTCATCTTCGGCCGCATGATCCTGCCGATCGTGCTGGGCGGGCTTGCCGCGATCCTGCTCTATGGCGTGGGCATCCAGCCCGAATGGGGACCGCTCAAGCGCTTCTTCGCCTTCGCAGTCGTGCTGCTGCTCGCCTACAAGGCGCCCGACATCTATATCGACAACAAGGTGCAGAAGCGCTCCGCCGCGATCCGAAAGGGGCTGCCCGACGCGCTCGACCTGCTGGTGATCTGCGCCGAGGCGGGCCTGACCGTCGACGCCGCCTTCAACCGCGTGGCGCGCGAGCTGGGCAAGGCCTATCCCGAACTGGGCGACGAATTCCAGCTGACCGCGATCGAACTCAGCTTCCTGACCGAACGGCGCATGGCGTTCGAAAATCTCGCCACGCGCGTCAAGCTGGATGCGGTGAAGGGCGTGGTGACGACCATGATCCAGACCGAGAAATATGGCACGCCGCTCGCCTCCGCGCTGCGGGTGCTGTCGGCCGAGTTCCGGCACGAACGCATGATGCGCGCCGAGGAAAAGGCCGCGCGCCTGCCCGCGATCATGACCGTGCCGCTGATCCTCTTCATCCTGCCGACGCTGTTCGTGGTCATCCTTGGCCCGGCGGCCTGCTCGATCAGCACCGCCTTCTAAAAGGTGCCGGGGAGCGGGCGCGCTGCCGTAGGGTCCGCCCGCTCCCTTTGGCGACGCCTGCACAAAGCGCTGGAACCGCCGGCTTTCCTTGGCTATTTTACGCTAACGTAAAGGAAAGAAGAGAGGATCGCATGCGCTACCATCCCGCCGCCATCGCCGCCCTGGGCCTCGCCGTCATGAGCGCCGCGCCCGCGCAAGCCGCGCAGCCCGTGACCGGCCGCTGGGCGACGGTGGATGGGAAGGCGATCGTCCAGATCGCGCCCTGCGGCAAGCAGTTGTGCGGCAAGATCGAACGGATCGTGAAGCCCACGCCCGGCCGTCCCCAGACCGACATCAAGAATCCCGACCCCGCGCTCCGCGCCAAGCCGCTCGTGGGCCTCGCCCTGCTTTCAGGCTTCGAGGATGCGGGCGATCTGTGGAAAGGGACGATCTACGACCCCGAAAGCGGCAAGAGCTACACATCAAAGGTCAGTCGCAATCCCAACGGCACGCTCAAGGTGCAGGGCTGCATCGCCTTCTTCTGCAAGACCCAGACATGGACGCCGGTCCGCTGAACAGTATCCTCCGGCGCGACATGATTCTTTGGGGGATGGTGCCGCTTACGTGACTCGAACACGTGACCCTCGCATTACGAATGCGATGCTCTACCGACTGAGCTAAAGCGGCGTCGGCGGGGCAGATAACAGCGGTTGGCGATCAGGACAAGCGGGCATTTGCAGTGTCGCGCCCGTTTGCCAGGCGAAGAAGGACGTTCCCGGGCGGCGGCAGCCCGAAACCGCGTCGCCATTTACCGCTCCTTTACCATCCGGCCTCATTATGGCGCATGATGACGCGGCTTCTGGCCTGAATACGGGAACGATCGGATGGACACTCTGCGGGGGCACGAGGCCGCTAACGACCGGGACGATTATGACTATGCCGATGCGGCGGAGGTCGAAAGCCCGCCGCTGGCCGTGTCCGACGAACGGCGTATGCAGGTGCGCGCCTATAATTACTGGACGTCGCTGCTGGGCGATCGCGCCTTGCCCTCGATCGAGGATCTCGCGCCCGACCAGCTGGAGGATTTCGGCCCCAATGCGGTGCTGCTCGATTTCAGCGTCGGCCTGGACAACCCCGCCATCGTCTATCTCGGAACGGCGCTGCGGCAGGAGTGCGAGATCGAGGGCACGATCGACTATATCAACGACGTGCCCGCCCGGTCGCTGCTGTCGCGGCTGACCGATCATTATCTCCAGATCATCGCCAACGCGGCGCCCATCGGCTTCGAAGCGGAGTTCGTCAACCAGCGCGGGGCCGAGATCATGTATCGCGGCATCTTGATGCCCTTCTCCTCCGATGACGAGACGATCGACTTCGTGTTCGGCGTCATCAACTGGAAGGAAGTGGCGAGCCGCAGCGTCGCGCAGGCGCTGGAGCTGGAAGTGGGCGAGGCGCTGCGCACCGCGCCCGCGCCGCAAGGGAGCGCGCCCGTGTGGGCGGACGGGCCGGCGGCGAACAGCGACGTGGACAGTTTCGACGCATTTCGCGGCGAAGAGGAAGAGGACGACACGCTCGACCTTTCGGGCATGGAATGCCCGGCGGACGACGCATCGCTGGCCGACTGGCTGGCGCTGGCGCGGGACGGGGCGGCGCGGGTGCGGATTTGCGAGGCGCGCAGCCATGCCGCGCTCTATCGCGCGGTCAGCCTGTCGCACGACTTTGCGCTGGTGGCGCGGGCGCGGCCCGACGACTATGCCGAACTGCTGCACGATTATGGCGTGAAGGCGCAGGCGCGCAGCCCGATGACGGCGATCATCAAGCTGGTTTTCGGCGCGACTTACGACAAGACGCGGATCACCGAATATGCGACCGCGCTCGACCATGCGCTGGCGCAGGGTCTGGGTGTTGGCGAACTGGCGGACTATCTGGCGCGTTACAAGGGCGGGTTGAAGGCGCTGGTCGCCGACGAGCGGGCACGCCGCCGCGCCGACGGGCCGGCCAGGCCGGACAAGGGCCAGAAGGCGCGCGCCGCGATCAAGGCGGCGGCGGCGCTCGATCCGGGAGCGGTCACCACCGACACGGACGGGCTGGCCATCGTCGTCGCCCGGCGCGAGGCCGATGGCAGCCTGGCGATCGTCGCCGCCCTGCCGGAGGGGTCCGACCTTGGCCAGCGGGTCATCGTCGCCGCCGCGCGATAGGACTTGCCTCTCGACAGGTCGCCGGCACTGACCCATAAGCGGCCGGTGGCCCGCCGCAGCGACGCCGCGCGCGCTGTCGCGCCTCAACACATAATTTCAAACATTTGAAATTTTATTTCCAACCGCCCTTGAGCCGTCCCGCAGCCCGGCGCATATAGACGCGCACGAGCCGAGGAGTCGCATGGCGGCGATCCAGCGCCTCCTCCGTTAACGATCGAAGCGGGTCGACCCGCGGTTGAGAGGTGGAGCGAATGACGGCGCTGGCGGAAGCGAAGAACAAGGACGTCGATACGGTCATCCGGCAGGCGGTGGCGGATGCGCTGGGGCGCGGCGCGCTGCCGGGCGAGAGCGAAGGGCTGGACGAAGCCGCGCTGGGCCAGGCGGCAGCGTTCCTGGGCCGCACCGCCAATGCCCGCAAGCCGGGCGAACCCGCCATCGCCATCGAGACGCTGGGCGAAGGCGCGACCGGCCGCTTCATGCGGCTCGCCATCGTCAATGACGACATGCCGTTTCTGGTGGACTCCATCGCCAACGCGCTGGCCGCATCGGACATCGCAATCCACCGCCTGCTCCACCCAGTACTGTCGGTCGAGCGCGGCAGCGATGGCGCGCTGAGCGCGATCCTGGACGACGAAGCGCCGGGAGCGCGGCGGGAATCGATGATCTATATCGAGGCCGACCGCGCCGACGCGAAGGGCCGCCGGGCGCTGGAAAAGGCGCTGACCGAAACGCTGGCGGACGTGCGCGCCGCGGTCGCGGACTGGACGAAGATGCAGGCGGCGATGGCGGCCGACGCCGACGCTGTGCCGGACGAGGAAGGCGCGGCGCTGCTGCGCTGGTTCCTGGCCCGCCACTTCACCCAGACCGGGCACGAAATCCTCGATCGGTCGGGCAAGAGCAGCGCCCCGCTCGGCATCTGCACCCGGCATGACCGGCCGCTGATCGCGCCCGCCTCGCTGGAGGCCGCCTTCACCTGGTTCGAGGAAGGCAAGCGCACCCCGCTCATCATCAAGTCCAGCCGCATTTCGCGCGTGCATCGCCATGTGCTGCTCGACCTTGTCATCGTTCCGATCCGGGAAGGGCGCGAGGTAAAGGCCCTCTCCATCCATGCCGGCATGTGGACCAGCACCGGCCTGTCGGCGACGCCCGACAAGGTGCCGCTGCTGCGATCGGCGCTGTCCAGCCTGATGGACAAGTTCGGTTTCGATCCGCAGGGCCACGCCGGCAAGACGCTGGCCCATGCGCTGACCGCCCTGCCCCATGACATCACCATCGGTCTCGACCGGGAGACGCTGGAGCGGCTGGCGCTGACCTTCATGTCGCTGACCGACCGGCCGCGCCCCAAGCTGGCGCTGGCGACTAGCGCGCTGGCGCGGCATCTCTACGCCTTCGTCTGGCTGCCCCGCGACGAACTGTCCACCGCGCGGCGCGTCGGCATTCAGGACATGCTGGCGCAGGCGGCGAACGGCCCGGTCCTGAGCTGGTCGATCGCGCTGGAGGAAGGCGGCCTCGCGCTGCTGCGCATCACGCTCGACCTGCGCGAGGGCGGGGTTGTGCCCGATGCGGCGGCGCTCGACCGGCAGTTGCAGCAGATGGTGCGCGGCTGGGTGCCGGCGGTCGAGGAAGCGCTGGGCCAGACCGAGGAGGCCGGCCGCGCCGCCGCGCTGGCGCAGCGGTTCGCGCCGGGCTTCCCGCTCGCCTATCGCAACGGCGCGGGACCGGCGGAGGCCGCGATCGACATCCGCCTGATCCACGGCCTTTCCGGCGACGGCGACAAGTCGATCCGCATCTATCGCAACCCGGAAGACAGCGCAGAGCGGCTGCGGCTGAAGCTCTACAGCCATGCGACCGTCGCGCTGTCCGAAGTCGTCCCGGTGTTCGAGAATTTCGGCTTCCGCGTGATCGAGGAGATGACGACCGCGATCGCTGGGGGGGCGGATGGCGGATCGCTCGGCCATGTCCAGCGCTTCGTGCTGGAACTGCCGGCCGGCGCCGACGCGCAAGCCGTCGTGGGCCGCGCGGATGTCGTCACCGAAGCGGTCGCGCAGGTGCTGGAGGGCGTGGCGGAAAACGACCGGTTCAACGAACTGATCGTCACCGCCGGCCTCTCGCCGCGCTCCGTCGTGCTGTTCCGCGCGCTTTATCGGTATCTGCGCCAGACCGGCGTGGCCTATGGCATGGCGACCTTCGCCGACACGCTGCGCAAGGCGCGGGACGTCACAACCAACCTCATCGCCCTGTTCGAGGCGCTGCACGATCCCCATGCGCAGGAGGGCAGCGCCGAGCGCGTCGCCGCCGCGCAGGCGGAGATCGAGGCGGGGCTGGAGCAGGTGACGGCAATCGACGAGGACCGCGTGCTGCGCCTGCTGCGCGCCGTCATTACCGCGACCTTGCGCACCAACTTCTTCAGCAAGGCGGCGGCGGAAGCCATCGCCTTCAAGCTGGACAGCGCGCAGGTGCCGGGACTTCCCGCGCCACTGCCCTGGCGCGAAATCTGGGTCTACTCACCCCGGATCGAGGGCATTCACCTGCGCGCCGGGCCGGTGGCGCGTGGCGGGCTGCGCTGGTCCGACCGGCGCGACGACTTCCGCACCGAAATCCTCGGCCTCATGAAGGCGCAGCGGGTCAAGAACGCGGTCATCGTGCCGACCGGCGCGAAGGGCGGCTTCTATCCCAAGCAACTGCCCAACCCGCAGGCCGACCGCGATGCCTGGCTGGCCGAAGGCACGGAAAGCTACCGCATCTTCATCCGCGCGCTGCTGTCGGTCACCGACAATATCGTCAAGAACAAGGTCAGGCATCCGGCCGATGTCGTGGTGCATGACGGCGACGATCCCTATTTCGTCGTCGCGGCGGACAAGGGCACGGCGACCTTCTCCGACGTCGCCAACGCCATCGCGCTGGAACGCGACTTCTGGCTGGGCGACGCCTTCGCCAGCGGCGGCTCCAACGGATACGACCACAAGGCGATGGGCATCACCGCGCGCGGCGCGTGGATCAGCGTGCAGCGTCACTTCGCCGAAATGGGCGTGGACGTGCAGAGCGAGTCCGTAAGCGTCGTGGGGTGCGGCGACATGTCGGGCGACGTGTTCGGCAACGGCATGTTGCTCAGCAAGGCGATCAGGCTGGTCGCCGCGTTCGACCATCGCCACATCTTCTTCGACCCCTCGCCCGATCCGGCGAAAAGCTGGGAAGAGCGCAATCGCCTGTTCGCCCTGCCCCGATCCAGCTGGGACGATTATGACAAGTCGCTGATCTCCAAGGGCGGCGGCGTGTTTTCGCGCAGCTTGAAGCGCATCACGCTGACGCCCGAGATGCAGGCGGTGCTGGATGTGACGGACACGGAGATGGAGCCGACCGCGCTCATTTCCGCGATCCTCAAGGCGCCCGCCGACCTGTTGTGGTTCGGCGGCATCGGCACCTACGTCAAGGGCGCGGCGCAGAGCCATGGCGATGTCGGCGATCCCGCCAACGACCGGCTGCGCGTCAATGCCGAACAGCTGCGCGTCAAGGTGGTGGGCGAAGGCGCGAACCTGGGCGTCACGCAGGCGGGGCGCATCGCCTTCTCGCTCAAGGGCGGGCGGATCAACACCGACTTTATCGACAATTCGGCGGGCGTCGACTGTTCGGACAATGAAGTGAACATCAAGATCGCGCTCAACAAGGAGATGGCGGAGGGCCGCCTGCCGTTCGAGGCGCGCAATGCCCTGCTCGAAAGCATGACCGATGCGGTCGGCGACATCGTGCTGGAGGATAACCGCTTGCAGGCGCTGGGCCTTTCCATCGCGCAGGCGGGCGGCGCGGCCGACCTCGCCTCCTACGTCCGCCTGATCGAGACGTTCGAGGAGAGCGGGCGGCTGGACCGGCAGGTCGAAGGGCTGGCGGCGAACGACCAGCTGCTGCGGCGGGGGCAGGACGGCCAGGGGTTGACCCGGCCGGAACTCGCGGTGCTGCTCTCCACCGCCAAGCTCGCCTTGCAGGACGCGATCGAGCATGGCGACCTTGCCAGCGACGAGAGCATGACCGCCGAACTGCTCGCCGCCTTTCCCCCCGCGATGCAGGAGAAGGAGGCTGACGCCATCGCCGCCCACGCGCTGCGCAAGGAGATCATCGCGACCAAGGTCGCCAACCGCATCGTCAACCGGTTGGGCCTCATCCACCCGTTCGAACTGGCGGAGGAGGAAGGCTGCTCGCTCGCCGACCTCGCCAGCGCCTTCCTGATCGCCGAGCGCCTCTACGACATCCGCGCATTGTGGACGGACATCGACGCGGCGGACATGTCGGAAGCCGCGCGACTGGCGCTGTTCAGCGACATCGCCGACGGTATGCGGGCGCAGATCGCCGACCTGCTGCGCGCCTTGCCCGCCGGCACGCTGCCGGCAGAGGGCGCGGCCAAGCTGTCGGCCGGGGTCGAGACGCTGGCGGGCCAGGTCGACGACCTGCTGACCAGCGAGGCGCAGCGGCGCGTGCAGGCGGTCGTCGAGCGACTGAGTGCGCTTGGCGCGCCCGACGCGCTGGCGCAGCGGACCGCCGGCCTGTTCAAGCTGGACGGCGCGGTCGGCATCGCCGCGCTTGCCGGCCGGATGGGCGTGGACGAAGTCGCGCTGACCCGCGCCTTCACCCATCTGGGCGAGGCGGTCGGCATCGACTGGGTCCAGTCCGCCGCCGCGCGCATGGCCCCGACCGACCCGTGGGAGCGACTGCTCATCTCCGGCGTGGCGCGCGACATGCAGCAGGTGCGCCTGGACTTCCTCGCCCAGTGCAAGGGCAAGGATGCCGCCGCCCATGTCGAGCAATGGCTGAAGGACAAGGGATCGCGCATCCGCCAGTTCCGCACCCTGGTGCAGCGGGCGAAGGCGGCGGCGACGCCCAATGTCGCGATGCTGGCCGAGATCGCGGGCCAGGCGCGCGGGCTGCTGGGGCGGTAAGGCTGCGCCAAATTGATCCGTTCGTTTCGAGCGTAGTCGAGAAACGCGGAGCGACGGTTTCGTCGCTTCTCGACTTCGCTCGAAGCGAACGGAGCAGATGCGTTACGGATTAGGATTGCGGCGGCGTGTCCGTTTCCGGCTCTGCCGCATCATCCCCATAGGGGTCGGGGATCACTACCTTGGGCGCGCCCTTCTTCCCAGGGGTGGGAATATCCTCGCCATAGATCGGCACGACCGGCTGCGCGGGCGCGCGTCCGTGCAGCGCATCGATCTCCGCCTGCCGCTGCTTGAGATAGAGGTTCTTGTAGACGGTGTAGGGATCATCTTCCTTGCGGATCGCGGTGATCGTCTCGTCGAAGGCCGCGCGCTCGCCCAGCTGGTTGAGGATCGTCGTCGGGATCACATAGGCCGGCCGCGTGAAGGGATCGCCGGCGATGAACGGCAGCACCATCTTGTCCACCGTGTCGCCGATGATGTCGCGCAGCGTCGTCGGCCCGACGATCGGCAGATACATGTAAGGCCCCGGCTTCACGCCATAATAGCCCAGCGTGTTGGCAAGCCCGTTATTCCGGTGCGGCAGGAAGAAGGGCTTGCGCTTGGCGACGTCGAACAGGCCGAACAGGCCCAGCGTCGTGTTGATGCCGAAGCGGCCCGCCGTCTCCACCGCCTTGCCCGGCTTGAACTGGAGCAGATAGGCGGTCGCCACCACCGGTTCGCCGAGGTTCGAGAAGAAATTGCGCAGCCCCTTGCGCGCCGGGCGCGGCAGCCCCTTGTTATAGGCTTTGGCCACCGGCTCCACCACAGCCTTGTCGACCGACTGCACCGCCTCGAAACTCTTGGCGTTGAGCTGTTCCAGCGGGTCGCCCTTGGGCGCGCCCTTCTCGCCGGTGACGACGATGTCCTGCGGCTGGTCCTGCTGCGGCGCGGCCGCGGCGGTTGCGGGCGGCGCTTGTTGCACCGCCGGCGCAGCCTGCGCGCCCATCATCATCATTCCCGCGGCGACGGCCGGCAACAGCATAGAAACGTCCTTCACACCGGCGTCTGGGGCCGGACCGGAGACGTCGCGGCCCCGGCCGATCCGTCTCGAAACAAGACGGAAGCGGCTAGGCCCGATGCTGCGCCGCGTCAATAGCGGCGCGGCCGGCCGTGCCTCGCGACATCTTGATACATTTTTCCCAGCGCGAGTCATTTGCAAATGCGAGGCGTTCGCGCTATTCGCCCGTGACGCTCAACGCAGGACTTGTCTCTCCACCCATGCACGGAACGGCCGCCACCCAGACCCGCAAGACGAGGAACGCCAGGGCTTTCTGGCTGAAGCAGCTGCACACCTGGCATTGGGTGAGTTCGGCGATCAGCCTCATCGGCCTGCTGCTGTTCGCCTTCACCGGCATCACGCTCAACCACGCCGCCGACGTGGAAGGCGCGCCGCAGACGGTGGAGAAGGCCGCCGTCCTGCCCGCCCAGCTGCGCCCGCTCGTGGCCCCGGACGGCCGGCCGGACGCGAAGCGCCCCCTCCCCGCGCCCGTCGCCGCGTGGGTGGAAAAGACCATCGGGCAGAGCGGCGAAGGCGAGGCGGAATGGTCGGCGAACGACATCTACCTCGCCTTGCCCCGGCCCGGCGGCGACGGCTGGGTGGCGATCGACCGGGCGAGTGGCAAGGTCACCAGCGAAAGCACAAGCCGCGGCTGGATCAGCTACCTCAACGACCTGCACAAGGGCCGCAACGCCGGCGTGCCATGGAAATGGTTCATCGACATCTTCTCGGTCGCCTGCTTCCTGTTCGCGCTGACCGGCCTGCTGCTGTTGCAACTGCACGCCCGAAAGCGCCCGTCCACCTGGCCGCTGGTGGCAGCCGGCCTCGTGGTCCCGGCTGTGCTCGCCATCATCTTCATCCATTGAGAGAGGGAAAACCCATGCAGATCACGCATCGTGCGCTGCTGACCGGCACGGCGGCGCTGGGCGCGGCCGGCACGATCGCCGCGCCGGCCACCGCGCAGACGCTGAACCTCAGCGTCAGCATCCCGCGCCTGACCGTCGCCGAATATCACCGGCCCTATGTCGCCATCTGGATCGAGAAGGACGGCGCCGCGCCACGCACGCTGTCGGTCTGGTATGATCATGACATGAAGAATGGCGAGGGCGCCAAATGGCTGCGCGATGTGCGGCAGTGGTGGCGCGCGTCGGGCCGGACGATGCAGTTCCCGGCCGATGGCGTGACCGGCGCGACCCGCGCGCCGGGCGAGCAGAAGATCGCCTTCACCGCCGGCCGCGGGGCGCTCGGCCCGCTTGCGCCCGGCAATTACACGCTGCTGGTCGAGGCCGCGCGCGAAGTGGGCGGGCGTGAGGTCGTGCGCCTGCCCTTCGTCTGGCCGCCCCGGCCCGGCGCGAGCGTGAAGGCGGCGGGCAGCAGCGAACTGGGCGCGGTGGCGCTGACTTTCGGTAAGTAAGGGGAATGACGATGAAGGCCAAGTTTCTGATCGCGGGCGCAATCGCCGCGCTGGCCCTGTCCGGCACGGCGCAGGCGCACCGCCAATGGATGATGCCGTCCGCCACCACCCTGTCGGGCACCGACAGCTGGGTGACGGTGGACGCCGCCATTTCCAACGACCTGTTCTATTTCGAGCATTTCCCGATGCCGACCGACGGCATCACCGTCACCGAGCCGGATGGCGCAACAGGCCGGATCGAGAATGCGGCGAAGGGTCGCTACCGCTCGACCTTCGACGTGCATCTGACCAAGCCCGGCACCTACCGTATCGGCACGGCGTCGACCGGGGTGATGGGCAGCTACATGCTGAACGGCAAGCGCGAGCGGCTGCCGCGCGGCACGACCAGCGCGACGCTGGCGAGCGCGATCCCCGCTGGCGCGACGGACGTGCAGACTTCCGAAATGTCCAACCGCAACGAGATTTTCGTGACGCTGGGCGCGCCGACCACCACCGTTTTCAAGCCGGTCGGCAACGGCATCGAGATGGTGCCCGTCACCCATCCCAACGATCTGGTGTCGGGCGAGGCGGCGACCTTCCGGTTCCTGCTGGACGGCAAGCCCGCCTCCGGTCTCAAGGTGACGGTCATCCCCGGCGGCATCCGCTACCGCGACAGCCTGGGGCAGATGGACCTGGTGACGGACAAGGACGGCAGGCTGTCGGTCACATGGCCGCAGCCCGGCCTGTACTGGCTGAACGCGACCGTCGGCGGCGGGCGGGAAGGCGGCGAGGGCGGCGCGGGTGCCGCAGGCGCGCCGCCGGCGCAGCAACCGCAGACCCCGGCCGGACCGCCGCAGCGCCGCGCCTCCTACGTCACCACGCTGGAAGTGCTCGCCCCCTGACGGTGGCGGCCTCCTCCGCCGTCCGCGTCGCGATTCCGCCCGGCCTGTCGCCCGACCTGTTCGCCGGGCGGCGGGCTGGTGGCGCGATCCGCAGATTTGGCGGGCCGACCATGGGCACGAGCTGGTCGGCGCGCATCGTCGATCCGCCGCCGGGCTGCGAAGCGGCGATCGACTCGGTGCTCGCCCGCATCATCGACCAGATGAGCAATTGGGAAGCGGACAGCGCGATCACCCGCTTCAACCATGCGCCGATCGGCGCATGGATAGCGCTGCCGGCCGACATGCTGACGGTCCTGCGCGCCGGGATCGAGATGGCGCGGCTCTCGTGCGGGGCGTTCGATCCGGCCGTCGGTCACAGCGTCGCCCGCTGGGGGTTCGGCCCCGGCCAGCCGCCCGCCGCCCTCCCCGTCCCCCCGCCATGGACCTGCATCGAGACGGACGGCGACCGCGCCCGCCGCACCGCCGACGTGGCGCTCGACTTCTCCGGCATCGCCAAGGGCTTTGCCGTCGATGCGGTCGCCGCCGAACTCCACCAGCTGGGCGCAACCGGCTTCCTGGTCGAGATCGGGGGCGAGCTGCGTGGCGCGGGCGTCAAGCCCGACATCCAGCCCTGGTGGGTCGATGTCGAGGGACCGCCCGGCCTGCCCGTGCCGACGCTGCGGATCGCGCTGTCCGGCCTGTCGGTCGCGACGTCCGGCGATTATCGCCGTTTCCGCGAGGAGGACGGCCGGCGTCTGTCCCACAGCATCGATCCGGCGACAGGCGCGCCTATCGCGCAGGGGGTGGCCTCGGTCACGGTCCTGCACGAACAGGCGATGTGGGCCGACGCCTGGGCAACGGCGATCACGGTGCTGGGCGAAACGCGCGGCATGGCGCTCGCCACCCGGCACGACATCGCCGCCCGGCTGGTGCTGCGCACGCAGACAGGCGCGCAGGAATATATGACGCCCGCGCTCGCCGCCATGCTCGACTGACCGCCTGCCCCTTTGCCAAGCCCGCCGGATCGGGCAGCATGAGCCGCGCTGACGAGGAGTGAGTCCATGCGCGTGATGGTTCTGGTGAAGGCGACGAGGGACAGCGAACGGGGTTTCGAGCCGACGCCCGACGCCATGGAATCGCTGGCGGCAATGGGCCGCTTCAACGATGAACTGCGCGCAGCGGGCATTTTCATGATGGCGGAAGGGCTGCTGCCTTCCGCCGAAGGAAAGCGGATTGCCTTCGATGGCGCGGATCGCACCGTCATCGACGGCCCTTTCACACCCGCGGAGGAACTGGTCGCCGGCTTCTGGCTGTGGGATGTCGCGTCGATGGACGAGGCCGTCGCGTGGGTGAAACGCTGCCCCAATCCGATGCCCGGGCCGAGCGTCATCGAAATCCGCCCCCTGCACCAGCTGGCGTGAGATGGCTCGAAGGCCGCCACTTCACCGCTGATGCTTGCAGTCGGCAAAGTGCGCGATGGCGGCGGTGAGCGGGGGCAGCGCGGCGCCCCGGCGGGTCATCAGGGCGGCATTGGCGGGCCGTGCGGCCGGCCAGCCCAGCGATCGGTGCGGGACAGCCTTCACCAACCCGTCGTCGAGGCCAAGGCTTCGCGCAATGCGGACCGCGAAAGCGGCCCAGGACAATGGCTCCTGGTTGGTGAGGTGCCACAGGCCCGTTTCCCCGTCGATCAAAAGGTCGAGCGCGGTCGCCACCAGATGGGGCACATAGGTAGGCGTCACGGTCAGGTCGTCCGCGGCATGAAGCATGTCCCCCCGTCCAAGCGTCCGCAGCACGGCGACCGCGAAATTATGGTCATCGTCGGGTGAGAAAAACGCAGCGGTGCGGATGATGAGGTGGCGGCCTTCCTGAGCGGCGATGCCCGCTTCCATCCGCGCCTTGCTCGTCCCGTAGATGTTGAGCGGGGCGACCGGATCATCCTCCACATAGGCGCTTTCTTTCGCGCCGTCGAACACGAGGTCGCTGGAGAAGGACAATGTCGCCATGCCGCGATCGCCGCACGCTTTTGCCAGGGACACCGCGCCGTCGCCATTTGCGTCGAGGCACGGGGCTGCTGCTGTTTCGGCGTCATCGACCCGCACCCATCCCGCCGCGTTCACGACAGCCCATGGGCGGACACGATCAAGCGCGCGCTCGATGCTGCCACGATCGGCCAGGTCGAGGTCGGCCCGGCCCGTCAGCGTGTATGGAATATTCCGCAACGCACAGGCGCGCGCCACCGCCTGACCAAGGGTGCCGGTGGCGCCGCAGATCAGCAGCGGCCGGACATCGGGGGACGATGATGGTCCACGCGGATACTCCGCCATCCGGGCCGGGCGCGCGACCGCAGGGTGGACGAGCCGTACCGGTCGTTGCCACCAGCCCGCGCCGGACGCGAGCGCCGGTCGCGGTCCGCCCTGTGCCAGCGACCGCCCCACCGACAGCAACGCCGTTGCCCGGGGCACGCCGCCGCTGACATCCCACAGCCCCGGCTCGTACAAGCCCTGCTGCGTCAGCAATGTGTTCCACCCCTCGCTGCCGAACAGCGACCAGAGGGTCACCGCCCTTACCGGTATCCGCTCCGCGCACAGCCGCTCGGCCGTGTCCCACGCCTGCACGGCCCAGCGCATCTGCTCTTCGCGGGTGCAGCCATTATGCACTTCGGTGACGGCCAGCGCGCGCCCGTAGCGTCCCCAGGCCTCACGCAACGCGCCCTCCAGGCCGGCGGGCGGCGGAACGAGCGCGCGCACCGCTTCGACGTCGGCATAGGCCTGCGCCCGATTGCCGCCATGCGTATGCGGCGGATAGCGATGCCGTCGGTGGTCGAGGAAACGGTCGCTGGTGAGATAATGGTTGATACCGATAATGTCCGGCGGGCAGGGATCGTCCGCGATTGTCCGAAGCCGCTCGCCAAGCCCCAGGTCGCTCAGCCGGTCGAACAGCGGATGATCGCCCGTCACCATGCCGCACAGCAGATCCCACCCCGCCCACCGGCGGACATTGTCATATCCCGCCTGCCCGCGCAGCGGCGCGGTGGCATAGGTCCGCCCGAGATCGTCCGTCTGAATCAGGCGCGCCGCGGGATTGATCCGACGAACCGCGCGCATGGCGTGTCGCGTGGCATCGATCTGGTTGAGCAGGGCGAGCCAGAAGGCGCGCTCGGACCGCTGGTGCGGATACCAGTGGCCGTAGAGCGCGGAGAAGCGGGCGGTCGTCACCGGCTCGTTGATCGGCGTCCAGTCCGCGATCCAGGGATAGCGCCGCGCGACCGCCGCCGCGTGCCGCGCCACCCCTTGCGGAAAATCGGAGTGGAGCAGGTGCGTGTAGGCCGGCCCGCTGCCATGATGGACAAGCCCGGCGATCACGGCGATGTCCCGGTCCTTCAGCCGGGCGAGCCGCTCGTCGCTCCAGCTCCAGTCATGCGCGTCGGGGTGGCGCGGGCTGATCCTCTCCCACAACAGAGGATAGCGCACGGCCCGCACGCCCAGCACGGCCAGGCGGTCGATGTCGTCGGGCCGGTCTTCGTGACCGGTCGCGACGATCTGGTCACGATAGCCGTCAGCCACCCGGTTGACCGTGCATTCCAGACCACCCCAGAGCTGCGGGCGCATGGCCATCAGGACGTCTCCGATCCGTTCTCAGGCTGCCAATGTCGACCGGAACGGGACGAAATCAAATAAAGTCCCCGCATAGCGACATGGGAGCAATATGGATCAGCAAAGCCACCGGAACAGGAGAAAGCAGACCTCGTTTAAATTCCGCTCCCAGTTCCGAAAGGTAAAAATATGATCCAGGATAGTCCTTCGTCCTCAAACAAATCTGGATCATATTCCGACAAGGCAGATCATACTCTCATTTGTTTCAGCCATCTTCGGTGGAACTTCGTTTTTCAGCGGCCTCAGCATTTGATGAGCCGGTTTGCGGTGCATGGGCGGGTTATCTTCTGGGAGGAACCGATGCATGTCGCCGGCATCGACGCGCCCGACCTGAACGTGGAGACATGCGCCGTCACCGGCGTCGTCATCGTCACCCCCCGCATCCCCGCCGACGCGGAGCGGGAGCAGGATGGCGCGACGGTCAAGCGCCTTCTCGACCTGTATCTCGCCGGGGAGCCGGGGCCTTTCATCCGCTGGTATTACACGCCGATGATGCTGCCCATCTCGAATCATGTGGCGGCGGACTGCATCGTTTACGACTGCATGGACGAACTGGCGAATTTCAAGGGCGCGCCGCCCGAGCTTTTGCCGCTGGAACACAGGCTGCTGGCGCAGGCCGACCTGGTATTCACCGGCGGCTACAGCCTCTACGAGGCGAAAAAAGACCGCCACGCCCGCACATTCCCGTTCCCGTCGAGCGTGGATGCGGCCCATTTTTCCCGCGCCAGAATGAGCCGGAGGCCCGGACCGCCCGGCAGCCGGCCAAGACTCGGCTTCTACGGCGTGGTTGACGAGCGGATGGACGTCGATCTGCTGGCAAACCTGGCCGACGCGCGCCCCGGCTGGGACATCGACATCATCGGCCCGGTGGTGAAGATCAGCGAGCAGGACTTGCCGCGACGGGCCAACCTGCACTTTCTGGGCGGGCGCTCCTACGAGCAGTTGCCCGATCATGTCGCCGCCTGGGACGTGGCGATCATGCCCTTCGCCATCAATGACGCGACCCGGTTCATCAGCCCTACCAAGACGCCGGAATATCTGGCGGCGGGAAGGCCGGTGGTATCCACGCCCATCGCCGACGTGGCCCGCCATTATGGCGATCTGGCCGCGGTCAGGATCGCGGAGCGCGGCGCGCCGTTCGTCCGCGCGTGCGAGGAAGCGCTGGCGCTCGCCCGCTCCGGCACGGCCTGGATGGAGGAAGCCGACCTGCTGCTGGCGGGCATGTCGTGGGACCGCACATTCCAGCAGATGCACGACCTGATCGGGGAAGCGGTGTCCCGCAGCGCCCACGCCCATCCCATCGTGTCGCCCTCCACCTGGATAGACGTGGAGCCGAACCATTATGACGTGATGATCGTGGGGGCGGGCTTCGCCGGCGCGGTCATGGCGGAACGGCTGGCATCGGATGGCGGCAAGAAGGTTCTGGTGGTCGATCGTCGGCCCCACATCGGCGGCAATGCCTATGACGAACTGGACGCCGCCGGCATCCTCATCCATCGCTACGGTCCGCACATCTTCCACACCAATTCGCGCGACATCTTCGATTATCTCTCGCGCTTCACCCGCTGGCGCCCCTACGAACATCGCGTCCTTGCGGCGGTCGACGACCTGCTGGTGCCGATCCCGATCAACCGCACGACGCTCAACCGGCTGTATAATCTCGACCTTGCGACCGAGGAGGACGCCGCCGCTTTCCTCGCCGCACAGGCAGAGCCGGTATCGGTCGTCAGGACGTCGGAAGACGTGGTCGTCTCCGCGGTCGGGCGGGAACTCTATGAAAAATTTTTCCGGGGATACACCCGCAAGCAATGGGGGCTTGATCCGGCTGAACTCGACAAGGCGGTCACCGCGCGCGTGCCCACGCGCACCAATATCGATGACCGCTATTTCACGGACAGTTTCCAGGCGATGCCGCTGGACGGCTATACCCGCATGTTCGAACGGATGCTGGACCATCCCAATATCGACCTGCTGCTCGGCGTCGACTATTGCGAAGCGCGCGACGCATATCCGCACGATCATCTGGTGTTCACCGGCCCGATCGACGAATATTTCGGCTACCGATATGGCCAGCTACCCTATCGGTCGCTGCAATTTCAGCATGTCACCCTGGACACTGAGCGGTTCCAGCCTGTGGCGGTGGTCAATTACCCGTCCCCCGACGTGCCTTATACCCGGGTGACGGAATATAAGCATCTCACCGGCCAGAAGGCGGCGGGCACCAGCATCACCTACGAATTTCCCGCCGAGGAGGGGGATCCCTACTACCCCATTCCCCGCGCCGAAAATCAGCAGCTGTTCAAACGCTACGAAGCGCTCGCCCTCGCCCAGAGCGATGTCACCTTCGTCGGCCGGCTCGCCACCTATCGTTACTATAATATGGATCAGGTCGTGGGGCAGGCGCTGGCCACCTATCGACGCATGGCAAAGAGCGTGCCGGCCGCTGCGGGCCTGGCTCGCCCCGTCATGCAGAACGCGCCGCAGCCAACCCTCGGATGAGGCCGACGGCAACCCTGCCGAGGCAAGCGGATACAGGGTTGCCGCCGTCCCGGCGCGATGCGTCAGCCTGCCGTCATCCGCGATCTTCCAGGATCAGTTCCGCCGCGCGCCAGCCGACGACCATGGCCGGACCGTTGGTGTTGCCGGCGGGCGGCAATGGCATGACCGAACAATCGACGACGCGCAGACCCGCGACGCCGTGGACGCGAAGCCTCGAATCGACCACGCTGTCTGCGGCGTCGCCCATGCGGCATGTTCCGGTCGCGTGAACGCCGGGGCTGGAAAGCCATTCCAGGACAGTCCCGATCTCCTCATCGCTTTCGACCCCAGCGCCCGGCACCACCTCCTCGCCCACAAATCTCGCCAGCGCCGGCTGGCGCATGTAGCGCCGGACCAGACGCACCATGTCGGTAAGAAACGCCTTGTCATCCGGGTCGCCCCACCAGTTGGCGTCGACGGCAGGCCGGTCTTCCACGTCGGCGGACCGGATCGCGACCGAGCCACGGCTTTTGGGGCGCAGGGCAATGGCATTCACGGTGATGCCAGGCTTGTCCTCCAGCGCGCCGCGTCCGGGGTCCGCCTTGATTTCCTCGCTCGACCGCATGGAAAACGGGCCGACGCCGAACTGGACGTCCGGCCAGTCCCGGCTGCTGCGGAGCGAGAGCAGCGCCGTGACCTCCGGCGAGGTGTAGGCCATGAGGCCCTTGCGCGTCAGATAGTAGCGCAGAACGTGCAAGGCCAGTCGCCAGCCGGAAAATTGATGATTGGCGCCACGGTCGTTATGCAGGCGATACGACATGGAGAACATCGCATGATCCGCCAGATTGCGGCCCACCGCCGGCAGCTCGTGGCGCAGCGGGACGCCGGCCTGCGACAGCACATCGGCAGGCCCGATGCCCGAAAGTTGCAGCAGCTTGGGGCTTTGCAGCGCCCCTGCCGACAGGATGACCTCGCGCGCCGCGTGGATGGTGCGGGTGCCGGTCGCCGTGCGCACGGTGACGCCCGTCGCGCGCTTGCCGTCCAGCTCCACCTTTTCGACCAGCGTATCGGTCATCACCGTCAGATTGGGTCGCTTCATCGCGGGCTTGAGGAACGCCTGATAGCTCGACGCGCGGCGCCCCCGCCGGTTCACCGTCGCCTGGGTGTAGCCGATGCCCGTGGTGCCGGGCGTATTTATGTCTTCAAGCCGCGGAAGGCCCATTTCCACGCCCGCTTCGATGGAGGCGGCGATGGCCGGCGATCGATAGGGCAGCTGGGTGATCTGCAACGGGCCGTTGCGCCCCCGCGTGCGATCCGCACCGGCCACGCGATAATTCTCCATCTCGCCGAAGCAGCGGACGATCTCGCTCCAGCGCCACTCGCCATTGCCGGCCTTCGCCCAGCCATCATAGTCGGCGGGCGTGCCGCGCAGATACCAGGTGCCGTTCGTCGAACTGGAACCACCCAGTCCCCGGCCATAGGACCACACCTCTCCCTTGGGGCGGCCCGCCTGTTCCTTGATCGGAAAGTGCCAGAAATGGGTCGGATTGCCGAACATTTTCATGAACGCGCGGGGCATGTTGACCAGTTCGGTCTCGTTGGTGCCCCCCGCCTCGATCAGCAGCACGCGGCTCTTGCCGTCGGCGCTCAGGCGGTCCGCCAGCACGCAGCCGGACGATCCGGCTCCCGCGATGATATAGTCGAACTGCGATGGTGTCATGATGCTGCGAGACCCTTTTGAGCGGCGCGTCCGCCGGGAAGTGCGAGATAGGCGAGAATGGCGATGGCAAGGGTGACGACGCCCATCACCGTCATGGCGGGGACCAGCCCGCCCGACTGGTCGCTGACGAAGCTCACCACCGGGCTGCACAGGAAGGTTCCGGTGAAGAACGCCGTCGCCCAGATGCCCATGCCGCGCCCGCGCTGTTCGAGCGGGAGCATGGCCTGGCCCCATGCCAGCAATATCGGGATGACCATCCCGCCGCCCACTTGCTGGATCGCGGCGCCAAGCGAGACCAGCTGCCAGCTCGGCGCGAAGCCGATCACCAGCTGCCCCGCCCCGATCAGCAGGCCGGCCAGCGCCAGCAGCGGACCCACGCCCCGGTCGTGAAGCCTGCGATACAGGAACGCGCCGGCGATATAGGTCAGGCTGGTGGCGGCCTGGATCAGCCCGATCCGCGTCGCCGATCCGGCACCGCGCAGGTCGAGCACGCGCGCGATGTTCAGCGGTTCGACATAATAGAGCAGCGAAGTCACAAGCGTCACAGCGCCGATCAGCGCGGCTTCGCGCCATGGAAAGCGCAGGCGGGCCACGGTCCGTGCATCGTCGCGGCGAGCGCTGGCCGGTTCGTCGATGAAGATGACCGCCATGAGGAAGGCGGGGATCGCCGCCAGGTAGATGCCGAAGGGGCCGCGCCAGCTGATGTCCGCCAGCGCGCCGCCCGCCGCGATGAGGCCCGTCCCCGCGACCGACGTGGCCACGCCCACCCACGCCACCCAGCGGTGCCGCTGCTCACCGAAATAGTCGCCGATCAGGGCGCTGGAAATCGTGATGGCGAACGCCTCCGCCACGCCGAGCAAGGCACGGCTGATCATGATCACCACCAGATCGTCGGCAAGCAGCGGCACCAGCCCGGCAAGGACGTAGAGGCCCATGCCCGCCACAAAGCTGCGCCGGCGGCCGTACCGGTCGGCGATGATGCCGGCCAGGGGCGCGAACAGCGCGCAGCACAGGGACGGAACCGTGACGATCGCCGGGATCAGGAAACCCGCCGCCGGCATATGGCCGAACTGCGCGAACAGCCGGGGGATGGCCGGGAACAGCGATACGATCGCCATCACCGGCAGGATTTGCGCATAGATGAGCGTGACGCCCTTGGCGGTCGTGCCGACACCGGCGGTAGACGTGCCGTTCATCGGTCAGATGCCCATCAGCCGTGCGTTGAGCGCGCGGTCGCTGCCTGAACTGGCGAAGTCGTCGAAGGCGCGCTCCGTCACCCGGATGATGTGCCTGTCGATGAACGGCGCACCTTCCGCCGCGCCCTGTTCCGGGTGCTTGAGCGCGCATTCCCATTCAAGGACGGCCCAGCCGGCAAAGTCGTACTGCGCCATCTTGGAGAAAATCTGGCTGAAGTCCACCTGCCCGTCGCCCAGCGACCGGAAACGGCCGGGCCGGTCAAGCCAGCCCTGATAACCGCCATAGACGCCGACGCGACCATTGGGGCGGAACTCCGCATCCTTCACATGGAAGCATTTGATCCGTTCGTGATAGATGTCGATGAATTGCAGATAGTCCAGCTGCTGGAGCACGAAATGGCTGGGATCGTAGAGGATGTTGGCGCGTGGGTGATTGCCCACGCGATCGAGGAACATCTCGAACGTCGCGCCATCGTGCAGGTCTTCGCCGGGATGCAGCTCGAAACCGATGTCCACGCCATTCTCGTCGAACGCATCGAGGATCGGCTTCCAGCGGCGGGCCAGTTCATCGAAGGCGTCTTCGACGAGGCCCGCCGGACGCTGCGGCCAGGGATAGAAATAGGGCCAGGCGAGCGCGCCCGAAAAGCTGGCATGGGTCGTCAGCCCGAGGCGACGGCTCGCCTTGGCGGCAAGCATCATCTGCTCGACCGCCCATTGCCGCCGTGCCTCCGGCTTTCCCCTGACATGGAGGGCGGCAAAACCATCGAACTGAAGGTCGTAGGCGGGATGAACGGCCACGAGCTGGCCCTGGAGATGGGTCGACAGTTCGGTGATCGTCAGCCCCCTGTCGGCCAGCATCCCCGTCAGTTCGTCGCAATAATCCTGACTGTGCGCCGCGGTTTCGAGGTCGAACAGGCGCGCGTCGTTGCTGGGCAGTTGCAGCCCCTTGTAGCCCAGCCCGGCCGCCCAGTCGGCGATGGTGTCCAGCGAATTGAACGGCGCCTTATCGTCCGCAAACTGGGCAAGGAAAATACCGGGGCCTTTGATCGTCTTCATGTCAGTTGTCCTCTCCGCCAGTAAAATCCACCCAGCCGAGGTTTCCGGCGCTCGCCTGCACCGCCGTCTCGATAAGGCGCATACCGCGAAGCCCGTCTTCGATGCCCGGAGCGAGCGACCCCGGCTCGCCACGCAATTGGCGCGCAAAGTCGCGATAGATGTTGGCGAAGGCTTCCAGATAGCCTTCGGGATGACCGCCGGGAGTGCGGCTGCTCCAGACGGCATCCGGCCCCAGCGACGGATCGCCGGCCTGCACCCGTTCGGTGCGACCGTCGATATGGTGCTGGATGAGGATGTTCGGGCTTTCCTGCTTCCAGTCGAAGCCGCCGGTTTCGCCATAGACGCGAAGGCGCAGGCCATTGCGTTCCCCGACGCTGATCTGGCTGGCGAGCAGAGCGCCGCGCGCGCCATTGTCGAAGCGCAGCAGCAGCTGGCAGTCGTCGTCCAGCACGCGCCCCGGCACCACCGTGCCAAGGTCCGCCATCAGCCGCACGACGCGCAGCCCGGTCACGAACTCGGCCAGGTGAAACGCATGGACGCCGATGTCCGCGATGCATCCGCCCAGCCCTGCCCGCGCGGGATCGACCCGCCATTCCGCCTGCTTGCCCGCCGCTTCCCCGGCCAGCCAACCTTGTGGATATTCGACCAGGATCTTGCGCACCTTGCCGATCGCGCCGCCGGCGATCCTGGCGCGCGCTTCGCGCACCAGCGGATAGCCGGAATAGGTGTAGGTCAAGGCGAAGGGCAGACCGGCCTGGCGCACCAGCGTCGCCATCTCCTGCGCCTGCGCCAGCGTCGCTGTGGCGGGCTTGTCGCAGATGACCGGAACGCCGGCGGCCAGCGCGGCGCGGACGGCGGGCAGGTGGTGGAAATTGGGGGTCGCGACCGCCACGAAATCGATGCCGTCGGATCGCGCCGCCTCCTGCTCCAGCATGGCGTCAAGGCTGGCATAGGCGCGGGACGGGTCGATCCGGTACTGCACGCCGGCATCGCGGGATCGCCCGGCATCGCTGCTGAACGCGCCTGCGACCAGTTCGATCTCGCGGTCCAGTTCGGCCGCGATGCGGTGAACGGGGCCGATGAACGAACCCGGCCCGCCACCGACGAGACCCATGCGCAGGCGACGGTTCGAAGCGATCATCGCGCCTTGTCCCCGCCCGGCTTCCGACCCGGCATCATGCCGCTACGCTCACGGTTTTCGTATCGCTGTTCACAGAGGGGAACGGCAGGTAGGAAACGCGCAGTTGCTGCGTCAGCGACAGGTCGTGCTCGCCCGCCGGAAAGCCGCCGGGATGATCGACCAGGATGGTCGCGGCCGTGCCGAAGGGCCAGCGACGGTCATAAGCGGTCTCCATCTCGTCGAGCGTCAGCGCGCCCGGTCCCTCGTCGAAGCGCACGGCGTCCCGCGGCAGCGTTTCGCCGTCGATCGACACGTCGAGCCTTTCGACCATCGACAGGCCAAGGCCGCGATAATAGCCCAGCTTCGCTTCGAAGGCGAAGCCGGTGGGCGCATCGGCGGGACCGATGTTGCGCAGGCTTTGCGCGTCGATAAGATATTTGTCGAACATCACGCCGCCTCCACTTCGTTCTGTGCCCTGGCAATCAGCCTTTCGAACATGACGTGCTGGCGCCGAACCTGCTCGCGGCTGTCCACTTCTTCCACATCCTGTATCCAGCGATTGCCTTCATATTCGCTCGAAAGCGTCCCTTCCCAGCCGCATTTCACCAATTCGGGGATAACCTCGTCATAGGCGATAGTTGGATCGGTGCAGTCCGCTGCCATGCCGTAGAACTTGGCCTGGATGTGCCGGAAATAGGGGGCATAATCCTTGATGCGCCGGGGATTGGCATAAGGGGCATGGCGCAGCGTCTCGGCCATGGCGACTTCCGCCTTGTTGCCCCCCATCTTCACCGCGACGTCGTAGATCGTATATTCGCACATGATCTTCTGTTCATGCTGGTCGACGATGAACTGGGCGATTTCGGGCCGCGCGCCCTGGCGCTCGAAACGCGCGCGGAATTCGGGGGGATAATGTTTCATGAAAATGCCCATGTCGGGCAGGATTCCCAGGTGCCGGGTGCCGAGGCGATCCGCCACCTCGATCGTTCGCAGGATCCAGGCATGTTCCAGATGCCACGGGGCATGGACTTCCACCCCCATATGCACGTCCATCTGCTCGGCATAGGGCACGCATTTTTCGAGGATGTCCGGGCGCACGAAGATCAGCACGCGCATGTTGCGGATGCCCAGCCGATTGCACAGCGTCAAATCGCGCCTGATGCTCTCCACCTGCTCCTCGTCCGACAGCAGTTCGCCCTTGCGCAGCTTGGTGTCCAGGAACATGTCGTAACAGGTGAAATGCGTCCCGTGCCGGGCCATCATGTCCTGCCACTCGCCGATCTGGGCGTCGGTGATGTTGGGAAAGGTCGGCATATTCTGTTCCGGCAGGATTTCGATACCCCGCGCGCCGATCGACGCGGCAAAGGCGACGACATCGTCGATGCTCATCCGGCCAAGAAACATTTCCTCCTGAAAGGAATAGAGGCTGACGCCCCGACGGATTTTTTCAGACATGGAATCGCATTACCTTTTCAGCAGGGGAAAGAAGGATCGCCGGACCACGGCGCAGACGGGATTGGGATCGTCATTGGACCTGCACCGAATTCTTGCTGGCGATGGCGGCAAGGATCGCCGCACTCGGCTTGGGGCGCCGGGCGAAGCTCTGGTGGTCCACCGCGACGAGGCCGAAGGTCGCGTCCTTGCTCCCGCCCCACTCATAATTGTCGAGCAGCGACCAGTGGATATAGCCCAGGACCGGCACACCCTGCGCCACCACCGCTTCAAGATGTTTCAGCGCGACGGGGATGAGCGCGGCGCGCTTGCTGTCGTCCGGGGTGCCGACCCCATGTTCCGTGACCAGCACCGGCGTGCCGGTGGCGGCGTGGACATATGTGACGGCATTGGCCAATGACGCGGGATAGATTTCGGCCCCGGAATAGTTCGTCGGCACGCCTTTGGGCGGCGGCAACTTCCCCTTCGCGTTCCAGACGGCGCGCTCGTAATTCTGCACGCCCACAAAATCATCCTTGCGCGCGGCCCGCAGCCATGCGCCGTAGAATCTCTCCCGCATCGCGTCGCGCAGGCTGTCCTTGCCCACGGCCTGATCGTCGAGCACCGCGAGCGTCACGCCCACCGGCAGCTCAGGCCGGACCGCCTTGATCGCCGCCTTGGCCAGCCGGTGCCCGGACAGCATGTTGCGCGTCACCGCCTCCACATCTTCGGGAAGCACGGTGTTGCCCACGGTAAAGCGCGATCCTCCCGCCGCCCTGGCACATGCGTCGAGGCTGGCTCTGAGCGCCTGCCAGAACGGGTCGGGCAGCACGGATTGCAGCAGCAGCGCATTGTTCGGCTCATTGAGCGTCGCGACATAGGCCACGTCCGCGCCCAGGTGGCGGATCACCCTTTCGCAATAGCGCGCGAACAAAGGCGGCGCAGCGTCGCTGGTCCAGCCGCCGCGCGCCGCGAACCAGCGGGGCGTCGTGAAATGGCACAGCGTGACGACGGGCGTCAGCCCACGCTCCCGGCACCCCCTGGCCATCGCCCGATAATGATCGAGCATGGCGAGAGAGAACATGCCCTCTTCCGGTTCGATCCGGGGCCATTCGACCGAAAAGCGATAGGCGTTGAGCTTGAGGTCGCGCGCGATGTCGAGGTCGGTGCGCCACAATTCGAAGCTGTTGCAGGCGTCGCCGGAGGGCGACAGCGGCAGCGCGGGCTTCACCGTTTCCAGCATCCACTGGTCCGCGTTGACATTATTGCCTTCGACCTGATGCCCGGCCGTCGCCGCGCCCCACAGGAAGCCCTTGGGAAAGCCGCCGGCGGGCGATGCAGTCCGGCCGACCGCAGGCGCGGCGGCCGCCGCCGCCGCCGCGACCGTCGACGCCATCAGGTTGCGGCGCGCCATATCCATCACTTTCGCTCCTTCCGACATGCGTTCACTCATCCGCCGCGATCAGCCGGACCGGGCCGAGAAGGCCGGAGGGCCGCAGCCTGGCATCCGCCGTGTAACTCGGCCCGTTCGTCACCGTCCGCCTGGTCGCGCCGGGCTGGGCGTCCCCGATCAGCCGGTTCACCCACAGATTGGCGACGTCCACCTCCACCCTGTTGCGCCCCTTGCGCAGGGCGCGCGTGACGTCCACGCGATAGGGCGCCTTCCACGCCGTGCCCACGTCCGTGCCGTTGACCCGGACCGCCGCCACCTCGCCGACATTGCCCAGGTCGAGCAGCAGGCGTCCCTTGCCCGCCAGCCATTGGGAAGGGACCGTGACGGTGCGCCGATAGGTGCCGGTCCCGGAGACATATCGGACGTCTGGACTGGCGGCCTGCGTCCAGGATGTCAGCGCCGCAGGTCCATCCCGAACCTGCCCCAGCGACAGGTTCCATCCCGTATCGAGTCTGGCGATCTCCCGCTCCGTCGAAGGCGGCGCGGTCCTCCGGGAAGCCTGGCTCGGGCGCCGCATCACGATGAAGACGGCATCATCCGCGTTCATCGTCAGGGACACGATCGTGCGGTCGCCCTCCATGCGATAATCCGCAGGGCGCACCGTCCCGGTGTCGGCAAACCACAGTTCCGGCTCCAGACCAGCCACCCGCAGCGACAATTCGCCGCGCGCCTGCGTGCCGGACTGGTTCGATACGAACCAGATGTGACCGTCATCCAGCCGGCGATGGAGCACGCCCAGCTTCGCCCCGTCCATGCCGCTCGCCATCCAGTCGGGCGAAACATGCCGCGCGGCAAAGGCTGCATCGATGGTGGGATATAGGTGTCGGCCGCTTTCGGGCGGGCGCTGCCACAAATCGTCCGCAAGCGCCGCGAATGCGCCCGCGTCGTCGGCAAGGCTCGGCGAGCCGACCGGCTTGGTGCCCACCACTGCCGCGCCCTGATCGACCAGATCGCGCACGCGGCGCAACATCGCCAGCGTCATGAACCGGATGCTCCCGCCGAGCAGCAGGAGCGGATAGCGCGCGCCGCCCCGGGTGACGATAGCGCCGTCCGCACCGACCGACGCGCCGCTCAGCAGCGTATCCACATCGATGAAATCGAACCCTCGGCCGATCGGGACATCGACCGGCCTTTCGCCGTAAAGGCCCGTTATCGGCGCCTCCTCCCCTGCAAAATAGGCGATGTCGGCAACCGGCCTGCCCTGCTGCAAGAGGAAGGAACTGCGGGCGAGATAATCGGTCCACCCTTTCGCCATCTCCGCCCAGGTCTCGTTCCGGCTGAAATATTGGCCGAGCAGCGGCGCCATCGACATGCCGGGTTTCAGGCTGGTTAGCGGCTGGTGCGGGGACGTGTGGATCATGATCCGGTTGACCCCCAGCGCGAACGCCATGTCGGCGGTGGCCTTGAGATCGCGTGGAGCAAAGCCCCAGGGGCTGCCGAACGCGGTGAAGGTTTCGGCGGCAACCAGCGGCTTGCCGTGGACATGCGCCACCGATGCGGCGCCCTGCAGGTCCGCCACGAAGGTCTGGCGTGGCCCTTGTCCGCCCGGCGTGGTCCAGATCGCGCCCATCGGCACATCCGCCTTGGCGCGCATGGCAAGGTCGTCGCCCAGTTGCGGCCGGTGATCCTCCAGCGCCTCCGAATAATAGGTAAGCCCCTGCTCGCGCGCCACCGCCGCCAGCACGGCATAATGACCCCGGGTCAGCAGGTCGGACACCGTCCGCCGGTAATCCCACAGGAAACGGTCGGTCCTCTCGGCGCTCTCCACCACGATCCCGGCCAGAGCCGGGAACCAGGGCACAGGATCATAGCCCCGCAGTCGCCGGAATTCGGCGATCATCGCCGGCGTCCAATTCTGCGCGCCGGCCTCGATGCTGTCGCTCAGCAGCCCGGTAAGTCCCTTGGCCGCCACGTCCGGCCCGATGGCGTCGCGATACAGCCCGAGATAGGTTTCGGCATAGGCCCGCACGGCCGCCGGATCGAGCTTGTCCACCTCCAGCCCGGTGGCTTCCGCCGGGGCCGGCGCGTTCCGGTGGCCGGTCAGGCTGTAGCCGAAACGCAATATCTTCCACTGCCCCTTTGGCGCACGCCAGTGAAGGCGCCCCGCCTCGTCCATATAGCGGGTGACGTCGATGATACCCTCACGCGGCACCGGTCTGGCGACGCTCTGCGCTGCGGTCGGCACCGCATAATAATCGTCCAGCGCGGCGAACCCCGCCTTCTCCGCGGCATGATCGACTTTGCCGTCCTGGGTCAGCGCGAATTCGGAAAGGTCGAAGGTCGTCGCCGCGGCGGCAGCCGGCAGGGGCACCAGCCCCGGAATGGCCGATGCGGAACCGGGCAGCGCCGCATCGGCAGCGGCGAGGCGCAGCCGAATTCGGAAATAGCGTGCGGTGACGGGGGCAAAGGCGGCCACGCGAACCTGCGCGCGGGTCGCCGGCAACGCGACCACCGGACGGAATTCCACGCCGTCGTCGCTGGCTTCGAGCACCGCCTCGGGCACCGGCGGCGCGCCGAAACCGCTCGCGCCGGGAAGCCCGACGGTCACCGACCTGACGGTGACGGGCTTGTCGAATTCCTGCCGAACCCAGGCTTCGGGCGCCTCCTTGCCGTAAGGCAGTCGGTCGACCGGACCGAATGCGCCATCCAGCAGCAGATGCGCATCATGCGCCTTGCCCGCGCTTGACACCATGTTCCTGGGCGTCAGCACGCGACCGGTGTCCGGCACGGCGAGGACCAGCACGTCGCGATAGAAGGACGCCCCATGGTCGGCCCCCGGCACGTCCTGAAACGGGCCGGAAACCGATGGAGGCGACAGCAGCGCCCCGTCGAACGTCCTGCCGCCCTCCACCGGCGTCTCGCTCCACACCAGCTTCTTCATCGCATTCTGCGGCGTGACGAAGGGCGCGCCGCTGATGCTCCAGCCCGGCGACGTGGCGATGCCGAAATCCAGGCCGAGACGCGCCGCCGTGGCGACGCTTTCGCGCAGGGCGGCTTTCCAGCCCGGCGACATCCAGGCAAGCCGCTCCGGCACCAGCTGCGGCGTGCTCAGATCGCCTTCAAACACCTGAACCCCGCCGATGCCGACACGCTTCATCCATTCCAGGTCGAGCCGCGCGCCCTCTGCCGTCACATTGCCGTTCATCCAGTGCCACCAGGTGAACGGCCTCGCGGATGGCGGAGGAGCGCTGAAGCCCTGGAGCAGAGGATCGGCCGGAGCCTGCGCCGATGCCCCGTCGCGCCCGGCATCGGCCCTCGCGCACACCGCAGGCGCAAGGACGGACGCAATTGCTGTGGCGAAAAGGAAACGCAGGGCAGCCAAAAGGGGGAACTCCGTGACTTTTGCTAGGATGTCGATTTTGCAGCCCGCGACGGTGCCGGGCGGATCACCGTCATTTCCCCTCCGCCTTCAGCAACCCCTGGGTGCGCATCCAGCGAAACAGCAGCTCAAGCCAATCTTCTTCCGGCGATCCGGCAGAGCCGGCCCCGAAACCGTGGCCGCCGGCAGAAAAGAGATGAAACTCTATGGATTTACCCGCAGCCCGGTAGCTTTCCAGCAGAGGCAGGCCCTTCTCCCGCGCCAGCAGGAAATCGTCTGCGGCAATCGCGACGAACATCGGCGGTGCGTCGGCGGGCACGGTCATCGGACCCATATTGGGATAGATGGGCGCGGCGAAGTCCGGCCGGTCCGCCCCGCCCTTTTCGACCAGGCTGCGCGTAAGGAATCCACCCGCGGAAAAGCCCATGAAACCGACGCGCTTCGGGTCGAGGCCATATTCGGCCGCATTGGCCCGGACATAACGAAGCGCGGCGATGCCGTCCGCCAGCGCCTGGGCGGGGGTGTCGGCCGGCGGCGCGAACGCCGCCTTCTGTCCGGCGATCATCTTGTCCAGTTCGGCCACGAACAGCTTCTGGTCCGGCGGCGTCGGCAAGGTACGATATTTAAGCACGAACGCGGTCACGCCGTGGTTGGCGAACCAGCGCGCCGCGGCCCACCCCTCCTTGTCCATCTCAAGGCCGAGGAAGGCCCCGCCCGGCGCGATGATCACCGATGCCGGCGACGGCTTGCCCACGGGCCGGAACGCGGTCAGCGTCGGCCGGGTGACGTTGCGCACGGCATAGCGGGCCGTGTCGTTCAGATGCCACACTTCCCGGTCGATCTTTTCGGCGGTGGGCAGGATGACGGTGTTGGGCTGCACCGGCGCGGCGACCGTTTCGGTCGAAATGCCGGTCTGCGCCAGAGCGGGCGTCGTTCCTGAAAGGGCGATGCCAAGGGCAAGCAGGGAGCGCGAAACTGCGGGCGGGATCATCCGGTCATCCTTCCAGAATGGCTGCCGCCCCGGGCTTGCCGGATCGCGGCGGAAGACGGGACCACCGCCTTTTGGGTCGGTGGTCCCACCTCGATCAGAAGTTGATGCCGGCGCGCACCCCGACGGTGCGAACCGAATCAAAACTGAAACGCTGGTTCAGTGTTAGCACAGGCGGCGCGACGCCGACAGGGTTGGCGTCGCCACCGTCCGAACCGATGGAGATCGGCCGGATCGCGTTCGTGCAATTCTTGCAGAACAGGCTGATGGTCCAGTGGTCGGCCTTGATCCCCGCGCGCAGGTCGATCGTGTCCCAGGCGGGGATGGTGAACGGCGCGCCGATGCCGGCCGACAGCGACGAGCGATGATAGTAGCCGACGCCGAACTGCGCCTCCAGGCCGTTCGAAATCGGCGTGGCATATTCAGCGCCCAGAGTGGCGGTGAACTTGGACGACAGCGGCAGCTGATAGCCCTTGGCGTTGAACGTCCCGACGAAGCCGGGCAGCGACGAGTTGATGTCGGCCTTGCAGCCGCCGGTCGTCTGCGTCGGGAAACATTGCGCGCCCGGATAATCGTCGAACTTGGCATCGGCATAGGATGCCGAACCCGACAGGGTCAGCCCTTCGAACGGCCGTGCCTGGAACGAGAAGTCGATGCCCTTCGTCGTCGCCGTCGCCGCATTCCCCAGCACGAACGTCCGCAACGCCTGCACGAAGGCCTGCACCTGCAGGTCGTAGAATTTCGTGTAGAAGCCGGAGACGCTGAAGGTCAGCGCGCCGTCCAGCGCCTTGCCCTTGATACCCAGCTCGCCCCCGCGCGAGATTTCCGGGCGCACGGCGAGGTTGGCGTTGAGAGCGGGCGCGGTGTTCGAGAAGCCCGGCCCCTTGAAGCCTTCGCCGTAGAAGCCGTAGACCATCAGGTCGGGCGTGGCCTGCCAGTCGAACCCGACCTTGTAGCTGAGGTCGGTGGCGTCCGTGCTCTGGTCCGTCAGGTTGTTCTTCACACCCAGCGTGACGAAATAGTTGCCGGAATTTTCGCGCAGGTAAATCTGCGCCTTTTCATAGGTCAGGCGGGCGCCGGCGCTGAGCTTGAACGTGTCGGTCAGCTGATAGCCGAGCTGGCCGAATGCGGCATAGCTGTCGTTCTGAAGTCGGTACTGGAAGTCCTGGCCCAGGAAGGACCGGTTGCTGACCCCGCACGCCGGGGGCGGACCGGCGGTGACGGTCGCGCCGATGCAGAAGGGGAACCCTGCGGCCACGACATTGGGCAGCCCGTTATTGCCGCCGCGGAAACCGCGATTATGGCCGATCGAGCGATAATAATAGAGGCCGAACTGACCCGACAGCTGGTTGCCGCTGGGCAATGCCAGGCGCAGCTCCTGAGAATATTGATCATATTTCTGGTTGGAGCTGTTGAAGCTGAAGAAGTTGAACGGCGTCTGGTCCGAATCGAACTGGAAATCCGTCTTCGCCCGCTTCCACGCTGAAATGCTGGTCAATTCCATGCCGTTGTCGAACGTCAGGCCGATATTGGCCTGAAGACCGCCGGTGTCGCTGTCGCGATAATTGGGCGCTTCAGTGGCGTAGTTCAGATTGTCACGGCCGGCGACGAGGCCCCGCGCCGGATACTGGCTGCCGGGGCCGAACTGGCGGAACGTGATGTCGTAACGGCCCGTGATGCCGCGCTGGCGGTTATAGTCGCCGATCAGGTAGACCGAGAGATTTTCGGTCGGCTCATACAGGAATTTGGCGCGCAGGCCGAGGTTCTTGAGGCCGAGGTCGTTGCGCACCGCCGGATTGACGTTGGACACGGTGATCGGGTCCTGATCGCTGTAGATCGCGTTGAGGCGCAGGGCGGCGTTGGCGCCGACCGGCATGTTGACCGTCGACCGGATCTGATAGCCGGTGCCATCGTCCCCGGGACGGGCGCGCTGCACCAGTTCGCCATCGGCGTTGAACGACATTTCGCCGAGCTTGGGCTTGTTGGTGGTGATGTTGACCAGACCCGCCGAGGCGTTCTTGCCGAACAGCAGCCCCTGCGGCCCGTTCAGCACTTCGACGCGGGCGATGTCGTAGAAGGCGTTGGCCGCATATTCGCGGTTGCCAAGCACCACATCGTCCACAACCTGCGAAACGCTGGCTTCAACGGTGTTGGCGAAGGTCGCCGTGCCGACGCCACGCACCGAAAAGGTGTTGTCCTGCTGTACCTGAAGGCTGGGGGCCAGCTTGGTAACGGATGTGAGATCGTTGGCGCCGCGCTGGAGCAGCTGTTCGGCGCCCACGACGGTCACGCTGACCGGAACCTTGAGCACGTTCTCGCTGCGACGCTGCGCCGTGACGATGATGTCGCCGGGGGCGGTCGCCTGCTCGCCGGCCTGCTGGTCGGCCGTCTGGGCGAAGGCGGACACGGACGCGACAAGCGCGATCGCTGCAACGGATGCCGACTGCGCGAGCCAGTTCTTCTTGTTGATGGTCATGGACTATCCTCCCTCTGGATTATGGTGCGGAATATGCGTGTGCCCCGCCGGTCCGCACGTCCGGCGTCCCGCCCTTGGCTAGGGCAGGATGATCGTCGCGTGCCGTTCGTTGCGGACGATGGCGGGCTGGAATTCGGGCGGGAAATAAGGATGGCGATACCGGATGGCGCTGCCGACCAGATGGACGCCGCGCGACAGCCCCCCCGGCTTGGGGACGAGGACGGTGAAATAGTCGCCGACATAAAGCCGCGTTTGCGTCGCCTCGTCCATCTGTTCGCGGCTATACTCCCGCTCGCCGAGCCGGAAGCTGTTGGTCTCGGCAGGGTAGAGAACGCCGTCAACCATGATGTCCACGCCCTCGATCAGGCTCAGCCGCGAGGAGCGGTAATTGGCTTGCCGGATGCGGACCGCAAACCCGGTGCGCGCCCCTTCCGGGCCGACATTGCGGAAGCCGGTGCTCTGGATGTGGCTGCGCTCAAGCATGGACCGCCTCCATCTGGGCTGCGTCGAACGCTTCCTCGAGTTGACGGATCAGCGCGTGCTGGCGGCGCACCTGCTCGATCGCAACCCAGGGCAGCCGCTCGCCCTCATATTCGCTCGAAAGATAGCCGGCATAGCCCAGCGTCTTGAGCATCGGCACGATCCGCTCCCAGGGAATCTGGTGGTCGTGCAGCGTCTCGTCGATGTGATGGAATTTGGCCTGGATGAACGGCACATACTGGATGACATCGGCCAGATGCTCCACCGGCGTATGAATGCCGTTGAGGAAGCTCAGCGCGCCCTTCTTGATCTCGTCGGTAATGCCGCCACCCCAATGGTCGATCGGCCGGTCCTGGAAGATGCCGGTGTCGATCATCAGGCCGAAATTCTTCGTGCCGGTCCGCTCGATGAAACGGAGATAGGCGTCGGTGACCGGATGCCGGATCGGCGTGGGCGAGTGGATTTCGGGCAGGATCATCAGATCGAGCTTGTGCGCGAGATCGAGATTGCGCTCGACCGCCCCCTCCCAGATCGGGTCCGGCGTCAGGTCGTGATCGATCACGCCGAACTTGGGCCGAACGAACTTGAACCCCAGCCTGTGCGCAAGTCGCAAATCCTGCGCGATCTGCGCCGCGCCCTCCTCCACGCTCATGGTGCGATGAAGCTGGATGCGCGTATCGACCCAGCAGGCGAAGTTGGTGGGTTCCAGCCTGAAGCGGTCGAGCTTGGCAAACCAGTCGTCGATCCAGGCGACGGGCGGTTCGGGATAGAGCGGCACGCTCGTCTCGCCCAATATCTCGATGCCGGTCGATCCCGTGTCGGCGACATGATCGAACGCATCGTCCAGCGTCATGACCGTGCCGAAGTCGTCCGTGTAACTGTACAGCGACACGCCATATTTGAAGCTGCCCACGCTCGTCTCTCCCAACCCGGTGCGCCGATCCGGCTTATTAATCATCGTTTATTAATGCCGGTATTAATCGATGATCAATAACAATGCAAGGGGAGATCGCAAACCTTGCGCAGCGCGCGCAAAACAAGCAAGGCTGCGGGAATGACGCGAGCTACGGCAATGAAGGAAAGGCGGGGCAAGCCCTCGCACCGGGACGACCTGCGCAGCGAACTGGTCGCGGCCGCCTGTGCCTTCGTCGTGCGGGAAGGACATGAGGGCCTGTCGATTCGCAAGCTGGCGGAGGAAGTCGGCGTTTCGCCCGGCGCACCCTACCATCATTTCCCTGACAGGCGCGCGCTGTTGATCGCTGTCGCGCTGGAGGGGTATCGCCAGCTTTTCGACGGCACGGAACAAGCCGTTGCCGCGTCGCCCGAGGGATTGCTGTTCGCCCATCTCCTCCACTTCATCCGCTTTGCGGCTGCGAACCCGAACATGTTCAGCCTGATGTACGAAAGCGAGCTGGTCCGCCCCAAAATCGCGCCCGAACTCGCGGAAGCGCAGGAAGTCGGGTTCCAGATGCTGCGCCGGGAAGTGACCCGCGCGACACAGCATGTGTCGGAGGACGAACGCAGCCTGCGCATCGCCACCATCTGGAGCGCGATCTTCGGTTTCGCCGTTCAGACCAACCGCGCGATGCTGCGCGCGCATCCCCTGGAACCGATGCCGGACGAACTCGCCCCGGAAATCGTCCGGCAAGCCCTCCGCCTCATGGCCTGACTACGCTTTCGCAGCGATCCGCCAGAGCTTGCCCTAAGCCGCGCCCCAGCGGGGATGGGTGGTGCACCCAACAGGATTCGAACCTGTGGCCTTCGGATTAGGAATCCGACGCTCTATCCTGCTGAGCTATGGGTGCACGCGGAGCAAGGCTCTATTGCGCGATGGCGCGCGGGTCAATTCTTCGCGTGCGGCGGGACGACGGGGAAAGGCAGCGGCGCGACCTCCACGCCTTCCTCGATCAGCGCCCTGGCCTCGGCCGGCGCGACCTCGCCATGGATGCTGGCGCGGTCCTGTTCGCCATAGTGCATGGCGCGGGCCTGCTCGGCGAAATTGCGCCCGACCCAGGTCGATCCCTCCAGCGCCTGCTGCTGCGCCTGGTGCAGCGCCTGCGCCAGCGCGCGCAGCTTCGCCTGATCGGCGCTGCTCATGACCGGAGCGGCCGGCTCCTGCGCGGCCGGAACGACGGCCCGGCTGTTGCCCTTGGCCGAAACCGCAGGAGCCATCACCGCCTTGCCCACGCATGCGTCGCCGCAGACCGGACAGGAAACAAGCCCGCGCGCCTGCTGCGCCTCATAATCGGCGCTGGAGCCGAACCAGGCTTCGAACACATGGCCTTCGCCGGCGCATTTCAGGTCGAACACGATCACGCTACGATAACGTCCTTGGGGATCATACGGCGGTTGGCGAGAGCGGGCACCCGCCCGCGCACGTCCCCTATGCGCGTCAGGTCGATGTCCGCAAGTCCCAGCCCGGCCTCCCCGCCCATGTCCAGCAACACCGCGCCCCAGGGATCGACCACCAGGCTGTGGCCATAGGTGGTGCGCCCGTCCGCATGGTTGCCCGCCTGCGCCGCCGCGATGACGAAGCAGCCCGCCTCGATCGCCCGCGCGCGCAGCAGCACATGCCAGTGCGCCTCCCCGGTCGGCACGGTGAAGGCGGCGGGCGCGAGCAGGATGGTCGCCCCGGCATTGGTCAGCGCGCGATACAGGTCGGGGAAACGCATGTCGTAGCAGATCGAAAAGCCCATCCGCCCCCACGGCGTATCCGCCGCCACCACCTGCTCGCCCGGTCCATAGACCGAAGATTCGCGCCAGCTTTCCCCGCTCGCGAGGTCCACGTCGAACAGGTGGATCTTGTCGTATCGCGCGCGGATTGCGCCGCTATCGTCGATCAGGAAGCTGCGATTGGCCCAGCGCCCGTCCGCCCGCTCATCCTTGAGCGGCAGGGAGCCGATATGCACCCACAGCCCCTCGCGCGCCGCCGCTTCGCGCACGGCGGCCAGCACGACATCGTCCGCTTCGCCGCGCAGCGTCGCGGCGGCCCGCGCCCGGTCCCTGTCGAGGTAGCCGGCCATTTCCGGCGTGAACAGCATGTCCGCGCCCTCGCGCTTCGCCCGGCGCGCCATCTCGACGATCGCCCGCGCGTTGACGGCGGGATCGACCCCGCTCGTCATCTGGAACAGCGCCGCGCGCAGCCGCGTCATGCCGCCAGCATCGCGTCCAGCTGGCCCGATCCATCGAGCGCGCGCAGGTCGTCGCTGCCGCCGACATGCCGGCCGTCGATGAAGATTTGCGGCACGGTCGTGCGCCCCGGCGCGCGGCTCAACATCTCCTCGCGCTTCGGGCCGCCCATCGTGATGTCATATTCCTCGAAAGCGACGCCCTTGCTCTCCAGCAGCGCCTTGGCCCGGGCGCAATAGCCGCACCAGGCTTTCGTGTAGATTTCGACCTTCGCCATGCCGTGTAAGCTCCTTGTCCCCGTGAAATTGGGGGAACGCACCGCTTTGTCAATCGGCCCCGTCGTCCGCCAGCACCCGCGCCCAGCACAGCAGCCGCACATGGCCCGCGCCGCCGCGCTTCAGCACCGCCGCGCACGCCCCTGCCGTCGCCCCGCTGGTATGCACGTCGTCGATCAGCAGCACGCGCCGTCCGCCCAGCCCGTGCCCCTCCTGAAGCGCGAAAGCATCGCCCACCATCCGCCGCCGCTGCATCGGCGACAGGCCCCGCAGCGGCGCGGTCCGCTTCACCCGGCGCAGCACGCGCTTGTCCACCGGCCATCCGGTCAGCCGCGCCAGATGGTCGGCGATCAGGGCCGACTGGTTGAACCCCCGCCCCCACAGCCGCCAGCGATGCAGCGGCACCGGCACGATCAGCGCCGGTTCGTCCCCCGCATGACGCAGCATCTGCCGCGCGATCAGCCGGGCGAGGCCGATCCGCCGCCCATATTTGAGCCGCAGCGCGACCGTGCGCGCCACGTCGCCATAGGCCAGCACCGCCCGCGCGCTGTCCCACGGCGGCGGGTCGGCCCGGCACGGCCCGCAGGCGGCGCCCGCCCCCATGTCATGGGGAAAGGGCACGCCGCAGCGCGCGCAGCAGGGTTCGCCCAGAAAGCTCATGCCGCTCCAGCAGGACAGGCAGAAGGCGAAGTCCTCCCCAACGATCGCGCCGCAGCCGGGGCAGCGGGGCGGCAGCGCATAATCCACGGCCGGGCGCAGGGCGCTCTTGAGAAGCGGAAGGATCGACATCATCTGCCTTGTCCCCGCTCCGCCGCCGCTGCACAAGGCCCGCCATGGACTCCCGCCCCGACATATTCGACCGCGCCCGCCGCGCCCGCCAGCGCGACCGGATGCTGCCCGCCTTCGCCGACCATGATTTCCTCTATCGCGCGATGCTGGACGAACTGCTCGACCGATTGAGCGACGTGCAGCGCGATCTTCCCGAAGCGCTGGTGATCGGCTGCCCGGACGGCAGCGCCCGGGCGGCGCTGGAAGCGATGGGCAAGCGGGTGGCGTGCGTCGACCCCGGCTTCCTGGCCGCCAGGGCGGCGGGCGGCGTGCAGGTGGACGAGGACGCCCTGCCCTTCGTCGACGACAGTTTCGATCTCATCCTCGCCTGCGGCACGCTCGACAGCGTCAACGATCTGCCCGGCGCGCTGATCCTGATGCGGCGGGTGCTGCGACCGGACGGGCTGATGCTCGCGGCCTTCGCCGGCGCGGGCAGCCTGCCCCGATTGAAGGCCGCGCTCCTCGCCGCCGAGGGCGACCGCCCGGCCCAGCATGTCCATCCGCAGGTGGACGTCCGCTCCGCCGGCGATCTTCTGAGCCGCGCCGGCTTCGCCATGCCCGTGGCCGATGGCGATGTGCTGACCATTCGGTATGGCGACATCGTGCGGCTGATGCACGACCTGCGCTACATGGGCGCGGGCAATGCGCTCACCCCGCCCCCGCCGGCCCTGACTCGCGACGTGCTGATGCGCGCCGCCAGCCATTTTGCCGACGCCGCCGACCTGGACGGACGGACGGCGGAACAGATCGCGCTCATCTACCTGTCCGGCTGGAAACCCGACCCGAGCCAGGCCAAACCGGCGCGGCGCGGCAGCGCGACCGTGTCGCTGGCGGCGGCGTTGAAGGGCAGCGGCGGTTCGGAACAATCCTGAGCCTCTGTCCTACCCGCATGAAGGCGCGCTAGGATCGGACCTTGGCGCATGGGACTCCCGTGTGTCCGGCCACGATAGGAAATCAAATTTCCAACACTTGGCACAATATGTCAAAATCAGCGGGAAACATGCGAAGTTAAGCCGCGCCTTTCCTATTCCGCCGCGACCTCGCCGATCGTCGGCGAGTCCACCACCGGTCGCGACGTCCAGCCCCCGTCGCCATGCCGATATTCGACATGGCTCGCCCGGCGGAAGGCCGCGCCGTCCCAGACGATCACCTGCAACTCCATCTCGTTGTTGCGCCGGACATGGAGCCAGTTGAAGCTCTGCGGTTCATCGTTGCGCAGGCGGGTGGACGTGGCCGTCCCCGCCTGGATCACCAGCGCGCCGCCGCTATGCGCGACCATCTTCTGCGCCGCTTCCGCATAGGTGCGGTGGAAATGACCGGCGAGCGCCAGATGCACTCCCGCCTCGCACGCGGCCTTCACCGCATCGTCATGCTGGCCGACCGCCTCGGTCAGTTCGTTGCCCTTGCCGATCGGCATAGCGAACAGCGGATGGTGGGTAACGAGGATGCGGGTCTTGTCCGCCGCCACCCTTTCGAACCGGTCGCGCAGCATGTCCATCTGCGCATGGTTGATGCGCCCGTCCTTGATCGTCAGCGACCGGGCGGTGTTGATCCCCAGGATCGCGACCTCCCCATCCTCGTACCAGGGGCACAGGTCGTTGCTGATATAGCGTCTGTAGCGATTGAGAGGCGACAGGAACCGCCGCGCCACGTCATAAAGCGGAATGTCGTGATTGCCCGGCACCACCAGCGTCTTCAGCCCCGCGCCATGCAACCGCCCGAGCCAGGCGGCGGCCGCCCGGAACTGCTCCACCCGCGCCCGCTGGGTGAAATCGCCGCTGATGATGACGAGGTCGGGCCGGCGGTCCTCCAGCCAGGCGGTGGCGGCGTCGACGATCCTGGGGTCGTTCGCGCCGAAATGGATGTCGGAGAGATGAGCGATGCGGGCCATGGCGGATGAACGAAATTGCGCGCCTTGGTTTCCCGGCGGACCCGAAAGCGCCTTGCCGTGTTGATTGCGCCATGGAAACGAAACCGCTCCCCCGCGAAGCCATCCTGGTCGTCAACGCGCACAGCCGCCGGGGGCAGGACGCCTTCGCGCAGGCGAAGAAGGGACTGGAGGCGGCGGGCCTGCGTCTCCTTGCCGCCCATGCGGTGGAAGAGCCGGAGAAGATGGCCGAAACGGTCCGCGACGCCATCGCCAGTGGCGCGCCGATGGTCATCGTCGGCGGGGGAGACGGCTCCATGTCGGGCACGGTGGACGAATTTGTCGGCAAGGATTGCGTGTTCGGCGTGCTGCCGCTCGGCACCGCCAACAGCTTCGCGCGCACGCTCGGCCTGCCGCTCGACCTCGACGGCGCGGTGCAGGCGATCGCTAGCGGCAAGCGCCGCCGGGTGGACCTCGGCATGGTGGAGCGCGACTATTTCGTCAACGCCGCCTCGCTCGGCCTCTCGCCGATGATCGGCCGGACGGTGCCGCACAAATTGAAGCGCTATCTCGGCCGGATCGGCTATCTGCTCTGGGCGCTCAAATGCTCGGTCGACTTCCGTCCGTTCCGCCTGACCATTGACGACGGGCACAAGCAGCGCCGCATGTGGTCCACGGAGGTGCGCATCCTCAACGGACCCTATCATGGCGGCGTCGAACTGTCGGAGCGCGCTGATGTCGATACCGGCGAGATCGTGATCCAGGCGGTCGTCGGGCGCAGCAAGCCGCGCCTCGCCTGGGACTGGTACGCCAAATTCTTCAAGCTGCGCGACCGCGACAGCCATACGCAGGAATGGCACGGCACCTCCTTCCGCATCGACACGGTGCCGCGCCAGCGCATCTCGATCGACGGGGAGGTGCTGGCGAAGACACCGGTGACGGTGCGCATCGCGCCGGGCGCGGTGGAGGTGGCGGCGCCGGCCGAAAGCTGACCGCAGCTTGGCGGTCGCGCGCAACAAAAAAGGGACCGGAAACCGGCCCCTTCCTTGTTTCGTTGATTCCGAAGAGCCTTAGCGCTTCGAGAACTGGAAGCTGCGGCGGGCCTTCGCCTTGCCGTACTTCTTGCGCTCGACGACGCGCGGGTCGCGGGTCAGGAAGCCTTCGGCCTTGACCGCGCTGCGCAGCGCCGGCTCATATTTGCTGAGCGCCTGGGCGATGCCATGCTTGACCGCGCCGGCCTGACCCGAAAGGCCGCCGCCCTTGACGGTGCAGACGACGTCATACTGGCCCTCACGCTCGGTCACGCCGAACGGCTGGTTGATGACGAGACGCAGGGTCGGGCGGGCAAAATAGACTTCCTGATCGCGGCCGTTGACCGTGATCTTGCCGGTGCCGGGCTTCACCCACACGCGGGCGACCGCATCCTTGCGGCGGCCGGTGGCGTAGGCGCGGCCGAGGCTGTCGATTTCCTGCGCGCGCAGGGGAGCCGAGGGCTGGACCGGCGCGGCGGGGGCTTCACCGCCCTCGACGGGCGCGGCAGCCGGAGCGGCGGCGGGCGCGTTGGCGGTCAGCGACGCGAGGTCGGACAGGGACTGACGGTTATCGGACATTATGCACCCACCTTGTTCTTGCGGTTGCGCGACGCGAAGTCGAGCACTTGCGGGTTCTGGGCTTCATGGGCGTGCTCGGCGCCGGCGAAGATGCGCAGGTTGCGCATCTGCTGACGGCCCAGCGGGCCACGGGGGATCATGCGCTCGACGGCCTTTTCCAGCACGCGCTCGGGGAAACGGCCTTCCAGGATCTTGGCGGGCGTCGTTTCCTTGATGCCGCCGGCATAGCCGGTGTGCTTGTAGTAAACCTTGTCGGTCATCTTGCGGCCGGTGAACTTCACCTTGCCCGCGTTGATGATGATGACATTGTCACCGCAATCGACATGGGGGGTGAAGGACGGCTTGTGCTTGCCGCGCAGAATGTTCGCGACGGTCGAGGCGAGGCGGCCGACGACGAGACCTTCCGCGTCGATCAGGATCCATTTCTTTTCGACCGTGGCCGGGGTCGCCGGCTTGGTGGTCTTCATCAGCGCCTTCATGGTGCCAATCTCCAAACAAGAAAAATGAAACCGGGCGTCGTCGCCGACACCCGGAAGTGGGGCGCTAATGACGGGCGGGGCCGCACAAGTCAAGAGATTCGGCCCGTTTGCTGACGGGTAAAATAATACCGCCTTCAATTTCCGAGCGTAAGGCTGCGCCTTTCGGTCAACGCCTGGCTGTGCACCGCCAGGCTGCGCTCCTGCGTTTCGACCAGGCCCGTGCGCCGCGACACATGGTAGCGCATGGTGACCTGCACGCCCTCGCCCGCGAGCTGTTCTTCCAGATCGACCGCCTGCGCCGCCTCGCCCTTTACGAGCAGCGTGCCTTCGACCGCCACCGGCCGGCCGAGCGGCGATCCGGCGACGGTGCGCACGCCTTTGCCCGCCCCGTCCGTCACCTGGCTGCCGGAAAAGAGGAACAGCGGCTGCACCTCCCCTGCCAACAGCGCCAGCCGCCCTTCGGAAGGCAGGCCGGCGAACAGCGCCTTCACCCGCAGCGCCGCGCGATGACGCTCGCTGTCGGGCGGAAAGGCGGCCAGCATCGCGTCCACCCCGGCCGTCACGCGCGACCACACCCCCTCCATCTCGTCCAGTGCCACGATCTTGCCCCTGGCGTCGACGCGAAAGCGCATCGGAATGCCGATCAGCGGCTCCAGCGCGGCGCGATAGGGATCAGCGCCGGGCGCGGGCGCGTCGCTGTCGATGGCGCGCAGGGTGACGTCGAGGACATAGCCCTCCCCCGCCTGCGCAAACCGCAGGTCGCGCACCGCGCTGAAGCGGCGCGTCCGGTCGGCGACGGGACGGTGCTGCTCGATGCGATAGACGAGCGGCTGGTCGAGCGGCGGGGCAAAGGGGATCGCGATGTCCCGCGCCGCCGCCGGGCAGGCGACGATCGCGCACAGAAGCAGCGCCCGCCTCACGCGCGGCGCGCGCCCACTGCGTGCGCGCCCCAGGCCGCCGCCGCCACGACCAGCGCGCCGACCGCCTGGTGCAGCACCGCGAGCGGCAGCGCGATGCCGCTGACGACGGTGGCGATGCCCAGCAGGATCTGCGTGCCGACGCTTGCATGGATGGCGATCGCCGCACCGCGCCGTCCCGCCCGCTTTGCCCGCGCCGCCAGCAGGAACAGGCCCGCCGCCGCGACCCACGCCCACCAGCGATGGAGGAAATGGACGAGATAGGGATCGCTGGAGACGGTCGCCCACAGCGATCCCATCCAGCTGATGCCTTCGGGCACCAGATGATCGTTCATCAGCGGCCACGTGTTCGACACATAGCCCGCGTCCAGCCCGGCGGTGAAGGCGCCCAGCATCAGCTGAACGACCAGCAGCACCAGCACGGCCAGCGCGAGCGGCCGTAAGGCGGCGGCACGCGCCTGCGGATCGCGGGCCAGCGCCAGCAGGTCGAGCGCGGTCCACACCAGTCCGCCCATGATGAAGAGCGCGGTCAGCAGATGCACCGCCAGCCGGTAATGGCTGACGTCGGTGCGCACCGACAGGCCGGACTTCACCATCCACCAGCCGATCGCCCCCTGCAACCCGCCCAGCGCCAGCAGCGCCACCAGCCGCCAGCCATAGCCGCGCGGGATCGCCCGCTTGCCCGCGAACCACAGCAGCGGAAGGGCGAACGCCAGCCCGATCAGCCGGCCGAGCAGCCGATGCAGCCATTCCCAGAAGAAAATGAACTGGAAATCGGACAGGCTCATGCCGCGGTTGATCTCCCGATATTCGGGGATCTGCTGGTAGAGGCGGAATGCCTCCATCCACTGAGCATGGGTCAGCGGCGGGATCGCGCCGGTGATCGGCTTCCACTGGGTGATCGACAGGCCGGATTCGGTCAGCCGGGTGATGCCGCCCACCACCACCATGCAGAACACCAGAAAGGCGACAGCCAGCAGCCAGTGGGCGATGGCGACAGGGCGCTCGGCCCGGCGGGAAGGAGGCTCGACCATGGGCGGTCCATGCGCCGATGCCCGGCCGATTTCAACCCGCTGTTCGGCGGCAGCGGTCCGATGGACGGGAAACAAATTCGGTCACGGGCGTATCAACCTGGGTTAACCAGACGACCGGAGGAGAGCATGATCGCCGCGCCGGAGAGGCTTGTCCGCATGATCGCCGATCAGGGGCCGCTGGGCGCCCTGACCGCGCGCATCGACGCGACTTCGCCGCTCGGCCCGGTGTCGGGCTGGTCGCCGGCGCTGGTGTCCACCGTCCGCCTGATGCTGTCCTCCCGGGCCGAGATCGTGCTGTTCTGGGGGCCACAACTGTGCGCGCTCTATAACGAAGCCTATGCGCCGACCATCGGCGACAAGCATCCCCGCGTGCTAGGGCGGCCGGCGCAGGAAGGCTGGGCGGAGCTTTGGGACGATCTGGGTCCGCTGCTCCGGTCGGTGATGGAGACGGGGGAAACCGTCCACGCACGGGACCGCCCCTTCTACATCGAGCGGGAGGGCGGACGCGGCGAGCATGTCTATTTCGACATCAGCTACTCCCCGGTGTTCGAAAGCGACGGCACCATCAACGGGGTTTTTTGCGTCGTCAGCGAAACGACCAAGCGGGTTCTGGCGGAGCGGGCGATGCTGGCCGACCGCAACCGGCTGTGGGCGCTGGCCCGCGATCCGTTCCTCATCGCCGATACAGAGGGCGTCTGGCTGGCCGCCAGCCCGGCCTGGACCGAGATATTGGGCTGGAGCGAGGAAGAACTGATCGGCCGCACGTCCGAGTGGATGGAGCATCCCGACGACCGCAGCCCGACCCGCAGGCGCGTCGACGATCTGGCGGGCGGAAAGGCGGTGACCCGCTTCGACAACCGATTCCGCGCCAAGGACGGCAGCTACCGCACCTTCAGCTGGACGGCGGTGCCAGAAGGCGACCTCGTCTATTGCGTCGCGCGCGACGTCACGGAACAACGCGCCCACGCCCGCGCGCTGGCCGACACCGAGGCCGCGCTGCGCCAGGCGCAAAAGATGGAGACGCTGGGCCAGCTGACCGGCGGGGTGGCGCACGACTTCAACAATCTGCTCCAGATCGTGACCGGCAATCTGGACCTGCTCCAGCGCGCGCTGCCGCCCGGCGCGGACCGGCTGCGCCGCATGGCCGACCGGGCGATGGCGGGCGCGGAACGGGCGGCGATGCTGACGCAGCGACTGCTCGCCTTCTCCCGCCGCCAGCCGCTCGCGCCGCGCCCGCTCGACCCCAACCGGCTGGTCGACGGCATGTCGGACATGCTCCACCGGACGCTGGGCGAGACGATCGAGGTCCGCTGCGTCGGGGCGGAGCAGCCCTGGACCATCGAGGTCGATCCCAACCAGATGGAAAATGCGCTTCTCAACCTCGCGGTCAACGCGCGCGACGCCATGCCGCACGGTGGCAAGCTGACCATCGAGGTGTCGAACAGCCGGATCGATGCGGACTATGCCGCGCGGGAGGAGGATGTGACCCCCGGCCCCTATGTGCTGATCGCCGTGTCGGACACCGGGGAAGGCATGGACGCGGCCACCCTGTCCCATGCGATCGAGCCTTTCTTCACGACCAAGGAGGTCGGCCGGGGCACCGGCCTTGGCCTGTCGATGGTCTATGGCTTCATCAAGCAGTCGGGCGGCCATGTCCGCGTCTATTCCGAGCCGGGGCAAGGGACGAGCGTCCACCTCTATCTGCCCCGGCACGACGGCCAGGTCGCGGCGAATGAGGATGACCTGCCGGACGAAAGCCAGCCCGTCTGCGGCGGCAGCGAGACGATCCTGCTGTGCGAGGACGACGCCAATGTCCGCGCCTATTCGGTCGAGGTGTTGCGCGACCTTGGCTATCATGTCCTGCCGGTGCAGGACGGGCCGGCGGCGCTCGATGCGATGGCGGACGCGGGCGGGCCGATCGACCTGCTGTTCACCGATGTCGTCCTGCCCGGCGGGATGACCGGCGCGGACCTGGCGCGCGCGGCGCGGGCGCGTCAGCCGGGGCTGCGCACCCTTTTCACCAGCGGCTATGCCCGCAACGCGATCGTCCATCATGGCCGGCTCGACCCCGGCGTCGATCTGCTGCCCAAGCCGTTCAGCTATCGCGATCTCGCCGCGAAGATTCGCGAGGTGCTCGACCGCACGGAGGCGGAGGTCCAGGAGACCGCCTGAGCCGCGCCGGTCAGCCGCGCGTCGCGCGCCAGGCGGCAACCAGTTCCCGCCCACGCGCGCCGACGGTGCTCGCGTCGTCGCCCGGCCGGTAGAGCGCGCCGCCCACGCCGATTCCCTCGCAGCCGCCGGCGAGCCAGTCGCCGATCGTGTCCGCCCCGGTGCCGCCCACCGCCCACAGGCCGACATGGGCGGGCAGCACGTCCTTCACCGCCTTCACATAGGCGAAGCCGAGCCGCGCGGCGGGGAACAGCTTGATGCGCCGCGCGCCCGCGCCGATCGCGGCGAAGGCTTCGCTCGGTGTCATGAAACCCGGCATCAGATCCAGCCCGAGTTCCGCCCCGCGCGCAATGACCGCCGGGTCGGTGTTGGGGGTGACCATGATGCGCCCGCCCGCGCGGTGCAGATCCTCCACCGCCGCCACGCTCAGCACCGTGCCGCCGCCGATCAGCGCCCGGTCGCCGAATTCCGCCTGCATCGCCGCGATGCTCCTGAGCGGCTCGGGCGAATTGAACGGGACTTCGAGGATGCGGATGCCCGCCTCCACCAGCGCGGCGCTGACGTCCAGCGCCTCCTCCGGCTTCAGCCCGCGCAGGATGGCGCAGATCGGCGGTGCGCCGTCAGCCAGCAGGTCGTCCAATGTCATGCTGCCATGTCTCCCGAAAATCCCAGACCTGCAAGCGCGCAGGCGTCCCCGTCGAGCATCCGCGACGCCACCCCCTGCCGGTCGAATGCCTGCGCGTAGCGGGCAGAGAGGCGCGCGTCGCCGATCAGCACGACATCGGCGTCCGTCCCCAGCATGGCGCGCGCCTCCGCCACTTCGCAGCCGATCAGCAACCCCGACAAATAGCCGAGCGCCCAGTCCGCCGAACGACCGGCGCGCAGCCGCATCGCCCGCGCCGCGAACAGCGACTGAGACAGTTTGCCGACGCCTGCGCGCGCCAGCCCTTCGGCAAAGCCCGCGGCCTCCTGCGCCGTGTCGCCGACCGCATCCTTCGGTCCCAGCGTCGATCCGCGCAGCAGCGCGAACATCTCGCCGGTGGGGACGGTGCGAAAGGCAGTGACGCGGCTGTCCTCCACCCGCGACCATTTGTTGTGCGTGCCCGGCAGCACGACCAGATGACGGCCCGTCGCGAGCGCCGGATCGAGGGCGCAGGCCCCGAATATCTGCGTTTCCTCGCCGCGCATGACGTCGGCGATGCCGTCCGTCCCTTCGCAGGCGAGGCCGGCCATGATCGCGACCGGCACACCGCGCCAGTCGAAGCGCTTCGCCGCTGCGCGCCAGGCGGCGGCGTCCGCTGGGCAATCGGCATAGGGCGCCTCCACCCAGCCGTCGCGCGCCCCGGCCATGCCGCACAGGGTGATGGCGGCGGGGGCCTGCTCCGCGATCCAGGGCGCGATCGTGTCGGTAAAGGCGGCTTCCGCCCGCCCCGCGACCGCGCCGATGCCCGGCCCTTCGCGCCGGGCGACGATCCTGCCCTGCTCGACCCGGAACAACCGCAGCCGGCTCGTCCCCCAATCACCGATCACTTTATAGTCGGACACGCACACCGCCGAATTTCTTGGTAGCGCTCTCAATATCCGCGCTTCCCATATCTTGAAATCTCATTTGTATGAGTATATCAGCAGGGCAAGCGCGTCAACGCGCCAGCCTTCATTTTGCGTCAGGATGCCCCATGAGCGACACGTCAAAGCCTGCCACCAAGCTGCGCAGCCGCGCCTGGTTCGACAATCCAGACAATATCGACATGACCGCTCTCTATCTGGAACGCTATCTGAACTTCGGGCTGAGCCTCGACGAACTGCGCAGCGGCAGGCCGATCATCGGCATCGCCCAGACCGGCAGCGACCTGTCGCCATGCAACCGCCACCATATGGTGCTGGCGGAGCGGATGCGGGAGGGCATCCGCGAAATGGGCGGCATCGCGCTGGAATTCCCCGTCCACCCCATCCAGGAAACCGGCAAGCGTCCAACCGCCGGCCTCGACCGCAACCTCGCCTATCTCGGCCTGGTGGAGGCGCTGTACGGCTATCCGCTCGACGGCGTGATCCTGACCACCGGCTGTGACAAGACGACGCCGGCCCTGCTGATGGCGGCGGCGACCGTCAACATTCCGGCCATCGCCCTCTCAGTCGGTCCGATGCTCAACGGCTGGCACAAGGGCGAGCGCACCGGATCGGGCACGATCGTATGGCACGCGCGCCAGCTGCTCGCCGCCGGCAAGATCGACGATGAGGGCTTCATCAAGCTGGTCGCCTCCTCCGCGCCCTCGACCGGCTATTGCAACACCATGGGCACGGCCAGCACGATGAACAGCCTTGCCGAGGCGCTGGGCATGATGCTGCCCGGATCGGCGGCCATTCCCGCCCCCTATCGCGACCGGCAGGAGGCGGCCTATCTGACCGGCAAGCGCATCGTCGAGATGGTGCATGAGGACCTCAAGCCGTCCGACATCATGACACTGGAGGCGTTCCACAACGCCATCGTCGTCAACTCGGCGATCGGCGGCTCGACCAACGCCCCCATTCACCTGTCCGCCATCGCGCGCCATATCGGCGTCGACCTGCCGCTCAAGGACTGGGAGACGGTCGGGCACAAGGTGCCGCTGCTCGTCAACCTTCAGCCCGCCGGCGAATATCTGGGCGAGGATTATTATCGCGCCGGGGGTGTGCCTGCCGTGGTCGCCCAGCTGATCGAACAGGGGCTGATCCACGAAGGCGCGATGACCGTCAACGGCCGGACGATGGGCGACAATTGCCGGGGCGTGGAGATCGAGGATGAAAAGGTCATCCGCCCCTTCGCCCGTCCGTTGAAGGAGGAAGCGGGCTTCCTCGTCCTGTCGGGCAACCTGTTCGACGCGGCGGTGATGAAGACCAGCGTCATCAGCGCCGAATTCCGCGACCGTTACCTCTCCAACCCGGACGATCCGGGCGCCTTCGAAGGGCCGGCGGTCGTGTTCGACGGGCCGGAGGATTATCATGCAAGGATCGACGATCCGGCGACGGGCATCACCCCGGACACGCTGCTGTTCATGCGCGGCGCAGGGCCGATCGGCTATCCGGGCGCGGCGGAGGTCGTGAACATGCGTCCGCCCGCCTATCTCATCACCGAAGGCATTTCGGCGCTGCCCTGCATCGGCGACGGCCGCCAGTCGGGCACGTCGGGAAGCCCCTCCATCCTCAACGCCTCGCCCGAAGCGGCGGCGATGGGCGGGCTTGCGCTGCTGGAAAGCGGCGACCGGGTGCGCATGGACCTCAACAGCGGCACGGTGAATGTGCTGATTTCCGACGAGGAACTGGAGGCCCGCCGGGCGAGGCTGGTGGCGCAGGGCGGCTACAAATATCCCGCCTCGCAGACCCCATGGCAGGAAATCCAGCGATCGGTTGTCGGACAGATGAACACCGGCGCGATCCTGGAAGGCGCGGAGAAATATCAGCGCATCGCCCAGACCATGGGCCTGCCCCGCGACAATCACTGATCCCGGACACGCCGTCGCCCCGGCTCAACTCCGGGCGACGGAAAATAGACTATCCTTTCCCCTCTCCCAGGAGACGACCATGTTCACCGGAGCCATTCTGATCGGCGCGAGCGAGCGCCATGGCGGCACGCCTTTCCACGCCATCAATCCCGCCACCGGCGCGAAGGGCGACGTCGCCTTTTCCAGCGCCACGCCCGCCGAGGTCGCGGAAGCCGCCGCCCTCGCCGAAGCGGCGTTCGAGCACTTTTCGTCGCTGTCGCCCGACGCGCGCGCGACCTTCCTGGAAACGGTCGCCGACAATATCGTGGGCATAGGCGACCTGCTCATTGAAACCGCGATGGCCGAAACCGGCCTGCCGCGCGCCCGTCTGGAGGGCGAGCGCGGCCGCACCGTGGGCCAGTTGCGCCTGTTCGCCTCCTATGTGCGGCTTGGCGACTGGCTCGACGCGACGATCGACCGGGCGATGCCCGATCGCCAGCCGCTGCCGCGCGCGGACCTGCGCCGCGTCAACCATTCGGTCGGCCCGGTCGCCGTGTTCGGCGCGTCCAATTTCCCGCTCGCCTTCTCGGTCGCGGGCGGGGACACCGCCGCCGCCTTCGCCGCCGGATCGCCCGTGGTGGTGAAGGGCCATGGCGCCCACCCCGGCACCGGCGAACTGGTCGCCCGCGCGATCCAGGCGGCGGTCGCAAGCTGCGGCCTGCCCGAAGGCGTCTTTTCGTATCTGCCAGGTGCGGCCCATGCACTGGGCGGCGCGCTGGTGGCCGATCCCCGGATCAAGGCGGTGGGCTTCACCGGATCGCGCGGCGGCGGCACCGCGCTCATGAAGATCGCGGCGGAACGCAAGGAGCCGATCCCGGTCTATGCCGAAATGTCCTCGATCAACCCGGTCGTGCTGCTGCCGGGCGCGCTGGCGGCGAAGGCGGAGGCGCTGGGCGCGGCGTTCGTCGCGTCGCTGACCATGGGGTCGGGCCAGTTCTGCACAAACCCCGGCCTCGTCATCGCGCTCGACGGGCCGGACCTCGACAGCTTCGTCGCATCGGCGGCGCAGGCGCTGTCAGGGGCCGCGCCGCAGGTCATGCTGACGCCGGGCATCCACGAGGCTTATGAAAAGGGCGTGGCGGCGCTGGCCGGCGCGGACGGCGTGACCACAGTGGCGCGCGGCACGGAAGCCGAAGGCGTGAACCGGGGCCAGGCGGCCTTCTTCGCCACCGACCGCGCCACCTTCGAAAGCAACCCGGTGCTGGCGGAGGAAGTGTTCGGCTCCTCCTCGGTCCTGATCCGCTGCGCCAGCATCGAAGAGGTCATCGCGACCATCGCCGGCCTCGAAGGCCAGCTGACCGCGACGCTGCACATCGGTGAGGGCGACGAGGCCCATGCCGCCGCGCTGCTGCCTACCCTCTCCCGCAAGGTCGGCCGCATCCTGACCAACGGCTGGCCCACCGGCGTGGAGGTGACGCACGCCATGGTCCACGGCGGCCCCTTCCCGTCCACCGCCGACGGGCGCTCCACCTCGGTCGGCACGCTGGCGATGATGCGCTTCCTGCGCCCCGTCTGCTACCAGGACGTGCCCGACGCGCTGCTGCCGCCGGCGTTGCAGGACGCCAACCCGTGGCGGCTGACGCGCCGGGTCGAGGGCAAGCTGGACTGCGCGGCATGACGATCCGGGCGGGTCTGGTGGGGCTGGGCAAGATCGCGCGCGATCAGCACCTGCCCGCGATCACGAGGACGGACGGCATAGAGTTGATCGCTATCGCCAGTCGCAACGCGCGAGGCGAAGGGGTGAACAATTACCCCGACCTCGACGCGATGCTGGCGGGCGAACCGGACCTTGACGCCGTCATCCTGTGCCAGCCGCCGCAGGTGCGGTATCAGGCGGCGCGGCAGGCGCTGCTGGCGGGCAAGCATGTGTTCCTCGAAAAGCCGCCGGGCGCGACGGTTTCGGAAGTGGAGGCGCTGACTGCGCTTGCGGCCCGGCAGGGCGTCACCCTCTACGCCAGCTGGCACAGCCGCTACGCCGCCGCCGTCGCGCAGGCGAAGGCGTGGATCGCCGAGCGGACGATCCGCAGCATCGACATCCAGTGGCGCGAGGATGTGCGCCATTGGCATCCGGGCCAGCCGTGGATCTGGGAGCCGGGCGGCTTCGGCGTGTTCGATCCGGGCATCAACGCCCTATCGATCCTGACCGAGATCGTGGGCGAACCGATCACCGTGCTGTCCGCGCAGCTTGAGGTGCCGGCGAATAAGCAGGCACCAATCGGCTCGACTTTGCAGATGGCGACAGCATCGGGCGCTGCGATCGACGCGGTGTTCGACTGGCGGCAGACCGGGCCGCAAACCTGGGACATCGCGGTCGAGACCGATCGGGGCCGCCTGCTCCTGTCGGAGGGCGGCAACACGCTGCGCCTCGACGGCGCGGTGCAGGTGAAGGCCCCGGACGAGGAATATCCCGCAATGTACCGCCGCTTCGTGCAACTGGTGGCGGATGGCGGCATCGACGCCGACACCGCGCCGTTGCGGCTGGTGGCGGACGCCTTCCTTTGCGGCCGCCATTGTCCTACGGCTATGTTCGAGGACTGAACGGAACGGAGCGGACGATGGGGAGCGCGGACAGGCATGGCGAGGAAAGCGCGCTCCGCATCCATCAGGCGATCGCCCGCGACCTCGGCACCGCGATCCTTGCGGGGCGGCACAAGCCCGGCGAGCTGTTCGAGGGCGAAATCGAGGCGTCGGAGCGGCTCGGCGTATCGCGTACCGCCTATCGCGAGGCGATCCGCATCCTCATCGCCAAGGGGATGCTGGAAAGCCGGCCCAAGGCGGGCACCCGCGTTCTGCCGCGCCACCGCTGGAACGTGCTCGACCCCGAAATGCTCGCCTGGATGTTCGCGGGCGAGCCGGACGCCGATTTCATCCGCGACCTGTTCGAACTGCGCGGCGTGATCGAGCCGGCGGCGGCGGAATTCGCGGCGCGACGGCGCACGGACGAGCAGCTGGCGACGATGGAGAGCGCGCTCGCCGACATGGCGCGGCATGGCCTCTCCACGCCGGAGGGGCGCGCCGCCGACCAGCGCTTCCACCACGCCATCCTGGCGGCGACCCGCAACGACGCGCTGGCGGCGCTGGCGAGTTCGGTGGGCGCGGCGGTCAGCTGGACCACCAAGTTCAAGCACCGCAAGCAGATAATGCCCCGCGATCCCCTGCCCGACCACCGCGCGGTATTCGACGCCATAGCCGCGCGCGACACGGCGGCGGCAAGAACGGCGATGGCGGACCTGCTGCGGCTGGCGCTGGCGGACATGGATGTCGCGATTGTGGAGCCGGGGTGAGGGGGGCGGGGCCGGGTGCGGAACGGACGCCTATCCACTAACGCCGTTCGCCCTGAGCCTGTCGAAGGGTCTTTCTTCTGAAGAAGTTAGGCTTCGACAAGCTCAGCCCGAACGGACCTCCTATCTCCATCACTCCTCACTCTCACTGCCCGTCATGCCGGGCCTGACCCGGCATCCCGCTGTCTTTGGCTCAGGTAAAGAAGCGGGATCCCGGATCAGGGCCGGGATGACGGCAGTGCAGAATCGCAATCCAGCCCCTACCCCAGAATAAACTCCACCCCCGCCATCGCATGTATCCGCGTGCAGTCGTAGATCGGCAGCACATTGGCCTTCACGTCGACGATCAGTTCCAGTTCGGTGCAGGCCAGCACCACCGCCTGCACGTCCTGCTTGGCGATGTCGGTCAGTTCCGACTTCATGAAGCGTTCGGACTCGCGGTTCACCTTCCCCACAGTCAGTTCGTCATAGACGATGCGGTCGATCCGCTCGGCCAGGTCCATGTCGGCGGGCAGCAGCGACACGCCATGCGCGACGAGGCGCTGGCGGTAGAATTTCTCCGTCATGACGTTGCGCGTGCCGATCAGCGCGGCGCGCTCGATCCCGTCGGCCTGCATCGTCCGGCCGACCCGCTCGGCGATGTGGAAGATCGGCACGCCGACCGCGGCCTGCACCCGGTCGTAGACGCGATGCATGGAGTTGGCGCAGATCAGCAGCGCGCCCGCCCCGGCCGCCTCCAGCCGCCGGGCGGACTCGATCAGGACGGACGCCGCCCGGTCCCATTCCTCCTCGGTCGCGCATCCGGCTACCGAGGCGAAATCAAGGCTGTCGATCAGCAGCGGCGCGCTATGCTGACCGCCGCGGGCGCGATGCACCGCCTTGTTGATGATCTCATAATAGCGGGCCGTGGATGTCCAGCTGAGACCACCGATCAGACCGAGTTTGTGCATGTTGCCCCTGAAATATGAAAACCCCGTTCGGTTCGAGCGCAGTCGAGAACCGGGCCGACGCGCGGCATGTCTCGACTTCGCTCGCCACGAACGGGGTTAGGGTATCTGCGTGCGCGCGGGCAAGCGCTTAGTGCGCCAGCCCCTTGACGATTTCCTCGACCATCTTCTTGGCGTCGGCCAGCAGCATCATGGTATTGTCCATGTAGAACACCTCATTGTCGACGCCGGCATAGCCCGCGCCGCCCATGGAGCGTTTCACGAACAGCACCGACTTGGCGTTGGCGACGTCCAGAATCGGCATCCCGTAGATGGGCGATGTCTTGTCGGTCTTGGCCGCCGGGTTGGTCACGTCGTTTGCCCCGATGACGAAGGCGACATCGGCCTGGCCGAACTCGCTGTTGATGTCCTCCAGCTCGAACACCTCGTCATAGGGGACGTTGGCCTCGGCCAGCAGCACGTTCATGTGGCCGGGCATACGCCCCGCGACCGGATGGATGGCGTATTTGACGGACACGCCTTCCTTCTTAAGCAGGTCGCCCATCTCGCGCAGCGCGTGCTGCGCCTGAGACACCGCCATGCCGTATCCGGGCACGATGATGACGCTGTCCGCCTGTTTCATCAGGAACGCCGCGTCCTCCGCACTGCCGCGCTTGTAGGGGCGGTCGACCGCCGCCGCGCCGCCCGACGCGCCGCCGGTCTCCGCGCCGAAGCCGCCGGCGATCACGCTGATGAAGCTGCGGTTCATCGCCTTGCACATGATGTAGGACAGGATCGCGCCCGAGGAGCCGACCAGCGCGCCGGTGATGATCATCGCCGTGTTGCCAAGCGTGAAGCCCATGGCGGCGGCGGCCCAGCCCGAATAGCTGTTCAGCATCGACACCACGACCGGCATGTCCGCGCCGCCGATGGGGATGATCAGCAGGAAGCCGATGGCGAAGCTGAGGCCAATGATCGTCCAGAACAGCGCCGGCGTATTGAGGTGATAGAGCGACACCAGCGCCAGGATCGCCAGCAGCGCCGCGATGTTGATGACATGACGGCCGGGCAGCAGGATCGGCTTGCCCGACATGTTGCCGTTGAGCTTGAGGAAAGCGATGACCGATCCCGAAAAGGTGATCGCGCCGATCGCGACGCCCAGCCCCATCTCGATGCGGCTGTTCTTCAGAATGTCCGCGCCACCCGCTTCCAGCACGCCGAACGCGCCGGGGTTGAGAAAGGCGGCCGCGCCCACCAGCACGGCGGCGAGACCGACTAGGCTGTGGAAGGCGGCGACCAGCTGCGGCATGGCGGTCATTTCGATCCGCCGCGCGATCATGAAGCCGATGCCGCCGCCCACGACGATCGCGCCGACGATCTCGGGCAGGCTCACCACGTCATGGGTGTAGAGGGTGGTGGCGACGGCGATCGCCATGCCGGCCATGCCCATGCGGTTGCCGCGCCGGCTGGTCGCGGGACTCGACAGGCCGCGCAGGGCGAGGATGAAGAGGACGCCGGAGACCAGATAGGCCAGCGCGACGAAGGGCGAGACGGGCGCGAGTTCGTGCATCACTTGCGCTCCTTCTTCTTGTACATCGCCAGCATCCGCTCGGTCACCGCAAAGCCGCCGAAGATGTTGACGCTCGCCAGCACGACGGCCAGCAGGCCCAGCACCTTGGCCGCGATGCTGCCCGCTTCCGCCGACGCGACCAGCGCGCCGACGATGATGACCGACGAAATGGCGTTGGTGACCGCCATCAGCGGCGTATGCAGCGCGGGTGTCACCGACCACACCACATAATAGCCGACGAAACACGCCAGCACGAAAATCGACAGGATGGAGATGAAGTCCATCATTCCTACTCCCCGTTCGGTCCGGCACATTGGCGCGGAACCTGTGTCGCGACCCCACCCCCTTGGCAGGCACACGTCTTATCTTACGAGCGTCACCCCAGCAGCCGCTCGTTCACGATCCTGCCGCCCTGCGTCAGGCGGATGGCGGTGCCGATTTCCTCGTCCAGCACCGGCGCGTTTCTGTCCTTGTCCCAGAAGGCGGACAGGAAATTGAACAGGTTGCGCGAGAAGAGCGCCGAGGCGTCGGCGGCAAGGCGCGAGGGCACGTTGCGGTGGCCCACGATCTTGACGCCATGGCGCTCCACCACTTCGCCCGGCACGGCGCCCTCGACATTGCCGCCCTGCTCGACCGCGAGGTCGACGATCACGCTGCCCGGCTTCATCGTCGCGATCTGCGCGTCGCTGATGAGGCGCGGCGCGGGACGGCCGGGGATCAGCGCGGTCGTGATGACGATGTCCTGCTTGGCGATGTGCGCGGACACCAGCTCCGCCTGCGCCGCCTTATACTCGTCCGACATTTCGGTGGCGTAGCCGCCGGTGCCCTCGCCCTCGATGCCGGCGACCTTTTCGACGAAGATCGCCTTGGCGCCCAGCGATTCGATCTGCTCCTTCGTTGCCGCGCGCACGTCGGTCGCGCTGACCTGCGCGCCAAGCCGCCGCGCGGTGGCGATCGCCTGCAAGCCCGCAACGCCCACGCCCATGATGAACGCCTTGGCCGCCGACACCGTGCCCGCCGCCGTCATCATCATCGGGAAGGCCTTGCCATATTCGGCCGCGGCGTCGAGCACCGCCTTGTAGCCCGACAGGTTCGACTGGGAGGAGAGAATGTCCATCGACTGCGCGCGGGTGATGCGCGGCATGAACTCCATCGCCAGCGCTTCATAGCCGGCCGCCGCATAGGCATCGACGCGGGCGCGCTCGCCGAAGGGATTGAGGCCGGCGACGATCCACGCGCCGGGGTTGACGCCGCCAAGGCTGTCGGGCGCCGGTCCCTGCACGCCCAGCACGATGTCCGCCCCGGCCAGCGTCGCCGCGCGGTCCGCGACCGCCGCGCCGGCCGCCGCATAATCGGCGTCCGCGATCGAGGCGGTCAGGCCCGCCCCCGCTTCCACCGCCACCTGCGCGCCCAGGCCGATGAACTTCTTCACCGTCTCCGGCGTCGCCGCGACGCGCCTTTCGCCGGCCGCCTGTTCCTTCACCACTGCTATTTTCATTATCGTTGCACCCCCTCCTGTTCTCGTCGCCTGGTTTTCAGGTCGAAATCAGCAGTACCACCAGCGCCGCCACCGCCACGCTGGCGATCGTGCCCCACTTCACCAGTCCGACAAATCCGGCATAGGTCTGGTTCGCGCTTTTCATGTCGTTGGACGCCATAGTCTGTCCCCTCATGCAGCTGTTCTTGCGCCGAACCTCTTATCGGCAACCCCCTCCCCCCTCAACCCGGCACGGCGCGGTGGGGCACAAGAAAATCTTTCGAGGTTAAGCACGCCTTTACCTGCTCCCGCTAGCATCATCGACCTGTGGCTCAAAAGGGGTGGGAATGACGCGCGACGGCATACCGATGCTGATGCTGATAGACGACGAGCCGGCGCAGCGGCGGCTGGTGTCGGCGCTGGCGTCCCGCGCGGGGTGGCGGACGATCTTCGCGGGCGATGGCGAAACCGGCATCGCGATGCTCGGCACGCAGGACGGGATGCAGCTCGACGCGATCCTGCTCGACCAGTACAGCCCCGATTACGATCCCGCCGACCTGATCCGCGACATTCGCGCGCGCCGCCCGGCGCTTCCCATCCTGGTGCTGACGGCGCACAACAATGTCGCCGTCGCCGTGGAGGCGATGCGCGCCGGGGCGACCGATTATCTGTCCAAGCCGATCGCGCCCGACCGGCTGCTCGCGGCGCTCAACGCGACGCTGGCGGACGGCGCCAATGCGGGCGAACTGCGCCCGCTCACCGAAAAGATCACCGCGCCCCTGTCCTTCGAGGATGTGGTCGGCTCCGCGCCCCAGTTCCGCGCGGCGCTCGCCATCGCGGCGAAGGCGGCGCGCGCGCGGGTGCCCGTGCTGATCGAGGGCGAAAGCGGCGTCGGCAAGGACGTCATCGCCCGCGCCATCCATGCCGCCTCCCCCCGCTATCGTCAGGCGATGGTCACGGTCAATTGCGGGGCGATTCCCGCCAACCTCGTCGAATCGGAGCTGTTCGGCCATGAGCGCGGCGCCTTCACCGGCGCGTTCGACCGCCATGTCGGCAAGTTCGCGAGCGCGGACATGGGCACCATCTTCCTCGATGAAGTCAGCGAAATGCCCCTGGACGCGCAGGTGAAGCTGCTGCGCGTGTTGCAGGATGGCGAGGTGCAGCCGATCGGGGCGCGCCGGCCGATCCATGTCGATGTGCGCGTCATCGCCGCCACCAACAAGCGGCTGATCGAGGAGATCGAGGCAGGCCGCTTCCGCGAAGACCTCTATTACCGCCTCAACGTCGTGCAGCTGACCGTGCCGCCGCTGCGCGAGCGGATGGGCGACATTCCCGCGCTCTGCCGCCACCTGCTCGCCCGCATCGCGACCCAGCCGGGAATGCGCGGCCTGGGCCTCACCGACGAGGCGCTGTCGCTCTTGATGCAGCATGGCTGGCCCGGCAATGTCCGCCAGTTGCAGAACGCCCTGTTCCGCGCCGCCGTGCTGTGCGAGGGCGACGCGCTGACGCCGCAGGATTTCCCCCAGATCGCGCAGCAGATCAGGACGCAGCACGCCGGCGAGGTCCATCCGCTGCGGCCCCGCTCCACGCCGCAGCCGCATCGCGACGGCGCGGGCATCACCCTGTTCGAGGGCGACGGGCATGTGCGGCAACTCGCTGAGATCGAGGCGGATGTCATTCGCCTCGCCATCGGCCATTATCGCGGGCGCATGACCGAAGTGGCACGCCGGCTCGGCATCGGGCGCTCGACGCTCTACCGCAAGCTCGCGGAACTCGGCATCGACAGCGCGGCCTGAACCGGTGGGCGCGCGCGACATTGTATTCGCCCGCCCACTATGCTTTGGAACGCACATGAACCATCGTGCGTCCGTCCTCCTGCCGATCCTCCTGCTCGCCGCCTGCGGACGTACCGAACCGGTGGGCGACATGCCCAGCCAGGAGGAACTGGCCGCCGCCGCCAATGCCGCCGCCGCGACCGCGCTCGCCAGCCAGAAGGGCGCGGCGGACACGGACAGCCGCAACTATGTGAATGTCGCGCGCGGCTTTTCCATCACCCTTCCCGAAGGCTGGACGATGGACAAGGGCGCGAGCAGCGCGGATGGCGTCGTCTATGAAGACCCCGGCGCGGGCGCGGACGTGCGCGTCTTCTGGCAGGCGAACGCCAACGACCAGACGCTCCAGCAGATCGTGGAAGCGGTGAGCGACGGGGCGGAGGGCGTGGACGGCGACTTCGTGAACGACAATGAATATCGCGGCACCGCCAATGACGGCGAGGGCAACAATGTCGCCGTGCGGCTGCTGCGCCAGCCCGACGGCTCCATCGTCACCGCTACCTTCGTGTATCCCGAAATGCTGAGCGAACAATATCAGAGCATCGCCGACCGGACGCTGGGCAGCCTGCGCGTGTTCGCGCCCAAGGCAGAGGCGGACGCCGCCGCGGACAACGCGGCCGATGGGAGCGCCACTCCATAAGCCGGCCGCGTTTCACATGAAGCGCAGCATCACGCTGGTTACATAGCCGCCCCAGCACGCGGTGGGGACCAGGCACCAAGGCGAGCGGCGGTCGCGCGCGTTGAGCACAAATATCGTCGCAAGCGTCAGCGCCACCGTCGCCACCGTGCCGACGAAGGCCGCGCGCCCCATCGACAGACCATTGGTGTAAAAGGGGAAGGTCAGGCAAAAGGCGGCAAGCGCCATCGGTGCCCAACTGCGCAGCCCAGTGTCGCCCGACCGCCGGACGTAGACCCAGCGCGCCAACCCCATCAGCGCCAGCAAGATCACCCAGAGCGTGCCGATCGCCCAGTCGGGCGGCAGCATCGGCAGGCGCTGATCGCGCGCCGGATCACCGGCCCAGCCGACCGCAAAGACAAAGCCATTGAGCGCCACCGTGAGTCCCACCGGCAGCGCCAGATTGGCGACCATTCCCCGCGGACCCGTATCGTTGAACCCGTTCATGTTGTAGCTCCGTTGTCCAATACAGGCCATATTATATATATCATATGATAGATATAATATGGCCTTTTGGTCAGGAGGAACAGGGCAGCCAATGGCGCGGACAAATGGGGCGAAGGATGCGCGGCACGACGCCCGGCGCGCGGCGCTGCTGGAGAAGCTGCGTGCAAGGCTGGCCGAGGCGGACGGCGCAATCCCGTCGATGCGCGAACTGGCAGCGGCAGCGGCGGTGAGCGTGCCGACGATCACCCACTATTTCGGCCGACGTGAGGCCGTGGTCGAAGCGGTGCTGGCCGCAACGCGGGCGCAGGGCGCACCGCATCTTGCACGCGCGGCGCGGCCGGAGGGCGACTTCGCCGCGTCCATGGCGGCGCTGGCGGCGGACATCATGGATGGGCACAGGCAGGGGCTGGCCGACGTGCATGTCATCGGCCTGCGCGAAGGGTTGCATCAAACGAGCGGTGGGCCGGCCTATCTGAGGCATATCCTCGAGCCGACGCTGGCGGCCGTCGAGGAGCGGCTGGCGGCGCATCAGGCCGCTGGGGACATGCGCGCTGGCGATGTACGGGCGGCCGCGCTGGCCTTCGTGGCGCCGCTGGTTCTGGCGGCGCTGCACCAGGGGGGGCTGGGCGGGGCCGTGGTGCGACCGCTCGATCTGGACGCCTTTGCGCAGACTCATGCCGGCGCGTTCGTGCGGGGCTGGGCGCCGGGGTGAGACGGGCGACTATTCCGACCCGCCCGCTCCGTCTATAGGCTACGGCTTGTACCCGTGCGGAAATCCCACGACCTGTGCCCCGGCGAAGGCCGGGGTCCAGTTCCAGGGCTTGAGACTGGACCCCGGTCTTCGCCGGGGCACAGTCATTTCGTCAATAGACGCGCGCCTTGGGCTTCACATATTCCGCTTCGTCGGTCAGCGTATAGTCGTGCACCGGGCGATAGTCGATCTTCACGCCGCCGCCCGAGCCGCCCCAGCCGTCGAACCAGCTGATGGTGTGCTTCATCCAGTTTTCGTCGTCGCGGTTCGGGAAATCCTCATGCGCATGGGCGCCGCGGCTTTCCTTGCGGTTTTCCGCGCTGACCATGGTGCAGACCGCCTGGGACATGAGGTTGTCCAGTTCCAGCGTCTCGATGAGGTCGGTGTTCCAGATCAGCGAGCGGTCGGTGACGGCGACGTCCTCCAGCCGCTTGTTGACATGGGCGATCTTCTCCACGCCCTCGGCCAGCAGCGCGCTGTCGCGGAACACGGCGGCGTGCTTCTGCATCGTGTGCTGCATTTCCAGCCGGATCGCCGCCGTGGGCGAGCCGCCCCTGGCATTGCGATATTTATCGAGTCGGCTGAGCGCCAGATCGGCCGCATCCTTGGGCAGCGGCTTGTGGCTGCCGTTGGGCTTGAGCGTCTCCTTGAGGTGCAGGCCGGTCGCGCGGCCGAACACGACGAGGTCGATGAGGCTGTTGGAGCCGAGGCGGTTCGCGCCATGGACCGACACGCAGGCCGCTTCGCCAACGGCATAGAGGCCGGGCACCACGACTTCGGGATCGTCGCCGACCTTCGTCACCACCTGCCCATGATAGTTACAGGGGATGCCGCCCATATTGTAATGGACAGTCGGCGTCACCGGGAGCGGCTGGCGCGTGAGGTCGACGCCTGCGAAAATCTTGCCGCTTTCGGTGATGCCGGGCAGCCGCTCGGCCAGCACCTTGGGATCGATATGGTCGAGGTGCAGGAAGATATGGTCCTTGTTGGGACCAACGCCGCGCCCTTCGCGCATCTCCATCGCCATCGAACGCGACACGACGTCGCGCGAGGCCAGGTCCTTGGCCGACGGCGCGTAACGCTCCATGAAGCGCTCGCCTTCGGAGTTGGTGAGGTAGCCGCCCTCGCCGCGCGCGCCCTCAGTGATGAGTACGCCCGCGCCATAGATGCCGGTCGGGTGGAACTGCACGAACTCCAAATCCTGGAGCGGCAGGCCCGCGCGCAGCACCATGCCGCCGCCGTCGCCGGTGCAGCTGTGCGCCGACGTCGCCGAGAAGTAAGCGCGGCCGTATCCGCCCGTCGCCAGCACGACCGCATGGGCGCGGAAGCGGTGGATCGAGCCATCCTCCATGCAGATGGCGATGACGCCGCGACATTCGCCATTTTCCATGATGAGGTCGATGGCGAAATATTCGATGTAGAAGTCCGCGTCATATTTCAGCGACTGCTGATAGAGCGCGTGGAGCATGGCGTGGCCGGTGCGGTCGGCCGCCGCGCAGGTGCGCTGAACCGGCGGGCCGGCGCCCATATTCTGCATATGGCCGCCGAAGGGACGCTGGTAGATGGTCCCATTCTCGTTGCGGCTGAACGGCACGCCGGCATGTTCCAGCTCGATGACGGCGGCGGGCGCTTCGCGCACCATATACTCGATCGCGTCCTGGTCGCCCAGCCAGTCCGACCCCTTGACGGTGTCGTACATGTGCCAGGTCCAGTGGTCGGGCGAATTGTTGCCAAGGCTCGCGGCGATGCCGCCCTGCGCCGCGACGGTGTGGCTGCGGGTCGGGAACAGCTTGGTGATGCAGGCGGTCTTGAGGCCGGCCTCCGCGCTGCCCATGGTGGCGCGCAGGCCCGAACCGCCCGCGCCGACGACCACCGTGTCGTACGTGTGGTCGATGATCTTGTAGGCTTCGGTCATTACTTGACGACCCCCGTGAAGGCGATCTTGGCGATCGCGAAGATGCCCGCGGCCGCGCCGGCGATGGCATAGAAGTTCAAGAGCAGCACGCTGAAGAAGGCGAGGCCCTTGTCGTGGACATAATCCTCCAGCATGATCTGCATCCCCAGACGCAGGTGCCAGAAGATGCTGACCAGCATCAGCATCAGCGGCACCGCGACCAGCGGGTTGGAAATCCAGCTGACGACGCTCTCATAATCCAGGCCGGGCAGGCTCAGGAGGCTGAACAGCAGCCACAGCACGAGCAGAAGATTGCCGACGGCGGTGAAGCGCTGCGCCATCCAGTGGTGCGCGCCATGCTTGGCGGAGCCAAGGCCGCGAACGCGGCCGATACCAGTTCCCGTGCCCATCAGAGCGCCTTTCCGAAGATGAAGAGCCAGAAGAAGCCGGTCAGCAGCGTCGAGCAGACGAAGGTGGCGACCGCCCAGCTCTTGTTGACCTTCAGCTCATAGCCCGCGCCGATGTCGAGCACGAAGTGGCGCAGCCCCGAGCAGAGATGCTGGAAGAAGAACCAGGACAGGCCGATCATCACCAGATAGCCGAGCGGCGAGGTGGCGCATTTGACGAAGGTCGCATAGGCGTCCGGCCCCATGGCGGCGGCCATCAGCCACCACACCAGCCCCAGCGCGCCGACGGTGGCGAGGCCGTTGCCCGTCACGCGGTGCATGATGGAAACGGCCATGTGCGGCCCCCATTTCCAGATCGTCAAGTGCGGCGAGAGCGGCCGGCTTTTGGTGCGCGCCATGTCTACCCCTGGTTCCTGATATATTATCCTCGAGTCCCGTCCCCTTAAGAGCGAAGCGGCAAGAGGGCAAGCGATGGAAGGCCGCGGCGGCGCGGCTGTACTTTTGGGCGGTTTGCGGGGGCAGGCATAAGAAGTGATTAACCAACCCGCGCTAGACATCGGGGCTCAACTCTTCCTGTTCAGCAGCCGGGGCCGTCCTTCATGCCGTCCAACCTCCCTTCCGCCGCCACCGCACCGGAATTTCTGGCGGAGGTCGATCCGTCCGGCGCGATCGCCCGGTCCGCCCGGGAAATCGGCGACCTTCTCGGTGACGATCTGGACAAGGCGGGCGCCGCCTTCTTCGACAGCTACATGCGCGAGACCGGCCTGCAACAGCGGCTTCACAACGGCATCATCAGCCGGATCAAGGCGGAGGCGCGCGCCTATGTCCGCGAAAAGATGACGCGCTTCGAATCGGCCCGCTGGGCTGCGTCCGCCGCCGACTGCGTGCGCCACGCCCGCAAGCATGGCGTAGCGGTGGGCGCGGTGCTGAAAGCCGTGGCCGCGGCCAACGACCATATCGTCGATCTCATCTGGGAACGCTGCACGGACGAGGCGCGCCGCCGCACCCTGCTGCGCGCCATGCTCCAGATCGCGATGGTCGATTCGGGCTTCATGAGCAACGTGCTGGCCAACGACCAGGCGGAGGCCGAGCGGATCGAGCGCCAGCGTTACGGCACCCTGTTCGAGCAGCGCATCGTCGGGGAGATCGACGGCGCGTCGAAGCTGGGCGAATCGCTGCGCGAACAGGCCAAGGATGCGTCCGCCGCGACGCGCGGGATGCTGGGCAAGGCGTCGGAAGTCGCCGCCGCCGCCGAACAGTCCGCCATCGCCATGCGCGAGGCGGCGCGCACGTCCGCCGGCCTCATCCGCGCGATCGAGGACGCCCGCACCGAAGTGGAAAGCGCCGCCGAGGTGGCGCAGCGCGCCTCCACCCAGTCGGGCGACGCGGTCGCCATGTCCTCCACCCTGTCCGATCATGCCAAGTCGATCGAATCGATCCTGGGCCTCATCCGCGACATTGCGGGGCAGACCAACCTGCTGGCATTGAACGCCACGATCGAGGCGGCCCGCGCCGGTGACGCCGGGCGCGGCTTTGCCGTCGTGGCGCAGGAGGTGAAGAGCCTCGCCAACCAGACCGCGCGGGCGACCGACGAGATCGCCGGCAAGATCGCCGACATTCAGGCGTCCACCCGCCTGTCGGTGGAAACCAACGAACGCATCCGCGACACGGTGGGCGAGGTGCAGGCCAGCGCGGAGCGCATCCGCCACGCCATGGACGCGCAGGCGCAGACCGTCACCATGATCACCGCCGCGGTCGATGAAACCGCTCTGGCGGCTGATTCCATGTCGACGACCATCTCCGCCATCCGCCAGGATACCGAAGTGGTCGCGTCCGAAATCGACCAGCTGGAGCGCGGCTTTGTCAGCGTCGAGGGCAAGCTCGCCAGCCTGCGCCACGCCTCGTCGGATTTCGGCCGGCAGGTCGCCTGAATTTCCTATCGCATATTGCCGTCACCCCGGACTTGATCCGGGGTCCCGCTATCGTAAGGAATGCCTTTTTCGAAGAAGCGGGACCCCGGCTCAGGGCCGGGGTGACGGGGATGTCTAGTGCCATCTTCCCGACGCCGCTTCCCCTCTTTGTCCCGCTGCTCTAAAGGCGGCGGGATGAGCGATGCCGCTGCCCCCGTCCAAAGCTGGAAAGTCACCCTGCCCTGCACCCGCGCCGAGGCGGAGGCGATCGACGGGGACATTGCGGCCTTCGCGCTGATGGACCGGCCGCCGGTGCTGATGACCAGCGAAGCGGCGGACGACGAGAGTATCTGGCGGCTCGACGCCTATTTCGAGGGCAAGCCGGGCGCCGCCGCGATCAAGCTGCTGCGTACGCTGGTGCCGAGCGCGGCGGGGGTGAAGCCGGTGGTCGAGGCGCTCCCGGACGAGGATTGGGTGACGCTAAGCCAACAGGGTCTGGAGCCGGTCACCGCCGGCCGCTTCCATGTCCGCAACATCGCCACCGACCCGGAACGGCCCGGCCATGTCAACCTGCTGATAGAGGCGGGCCGCGCGTTCGGCACCGGGCAGCATGAAACGACCGCCGGCTGCCTCGCCATGCTGGACCGGATGCGGCGCGTGGGGATGCGCTTCCGCAACGTCGCGGACATCGGCACCGGCACCGGGCTGCTCGCCTTCGCCGCGCTCAATCTCTGGCCGCGCGCGCGGGCCATCGCGTCCGACATCGATGCCGTGGCGGTGGAGATCAGCGCCGGCAATGCGCGGACGAACGGCGTGGCGCTGGGCGACGGGCCGGGGCGGCTGGCGCTGGTGACGGCGGCGGGCGTCGGCCATCCCGCGCTCACCGGCCGCGCGCCCTACGACCTTTTGATCGCCAACATCCTGGCCGGGCCGCTGATCGAACTCGCCCCGTCGCTCTGCGCGCAGGTGGAGGATGGCGGCACGATCGTTCTGGCCGGCCTGCTGAACGAGCAGGCCGACGCGGTGCTGGCCGCCTATCGCGCGCAGGGTATGCGCCTTGCCGAGCGCAGCGACTGGGGCGACTGGCCGACGCTGCGCCTGCGCAAGCGGCCGACCATCGGCTGGAAACGCCCCCGCCGCATCAACGCCGCCGCGCGCGGCGAAGCACCTGGCTTCGGCAGCATCTGACGCGAACAAGGAGTAGCCCCATGACCATCATCCGCCGCACGATCCTGTATGACGGGTTCGAGAGCATGGCTGTGCTGGACGACGCGGCCGGCGGCCCTCTGCCCGGCGTGCTGCTGTTCCCCAATGTCCTGGGCACCAAGGACGCCGATTTCGACTATGCGGAACGGGTCGCAGCGCTGGGCTACGCGGTGCTGGTCGCCGACGTCTATGGCGCGGGCAAGCGCACGACGCGCGGCGACGCCAACCCCGCGCTCTACATGAACGAACTCAATGCCGACCGCGCCCTGCTGCGCGACCGGGTGAACGGCGCCCATGCGGTGCTCAAGTCGCTGGAGGAGGTGGACGCGGCGCGCACGGCGGCGATCGGCTTCTGTTTCGGCGGCAAATGCGTGCTGGACCTTGCCCGGAGCGGCGCGGACATGGCGGGCGGGGTGAGCTTCCATGGCGTTTATGACGCCCCGCCCTTCCCCAATGCGGCGATCACCGCGAAGCTGCTGATCTGCCATGGCTGGGACGACCCGATCGCGCCGCCGGACGCCACCGTCGCGCTGGCGCGGGAACTGACGCAAGCGGGATGCGACTGGCAGATACACGCCTATGGCCACACCGGCCACGCCTTCACCGACCACGCCGTCAACATGCCCGAAAAGGGGCTGGCCTACAGCGCCGACGCCGACCGGCGCAGCTTCCGGTCGATGGCGGAATTTCTGGGTGAGCTGTTCGCTTAAAGAAAAAACCCGTTCGCTTCGAGCGAAGTCGAGAAGCCGGTAGCAAAGCCCCGCTTGTTTCTCGACTACGCTCGAAACGAACGGCTGTGGTGCGCCTCACCGCGTCGGTATCCGCCGCGCGCTCGCCAGATGGTGGGCGTGGGTGATGGCGACGGCGAGCGCGTCGGCGGCGTCCGGCCCGGCGATCTTCGCGCCGGGCAGCAGCCGCTGGACCATCGCATGGACCTGATCCTTCGACGCATTGCCGACGCCGACGACCGATTTCTTGACGAGGCGGGCGGCATATTCGCCTACTTCCATGCCCGATCGCGACGCGGCGAGCAGCACCACGCCGCGCGCCTGCCCGAGCTTGAGTGTTGATTGCGGGTTCACGTTCACGAACACCTCCTCCACCGCCGCGCCATCGGGCCGGTGTTCGAGGATGAGGTCGGTCAGCGCGAGGTCGAGCGCCAGCAGCCGCGTCGCCAGCGCCATCTCGGCATCGGTCTTGATCTGGCCGTTGCCGATATGGGTCAGCCGGTTGCCGTCGGCGGCGATGACGCCCCAGCCAGTGGTGCCAAGACCGGGGTCGAGACCGAGGAGGATCATGAATTTCCGATACTAAGCCCCTCCCCTTCAGGGGAGGGGTTGGGGTGGGGCCAGCGATCCGGCAAACTATCGAGTTGATCAATGATCCGTCTCAGGACGCCTTCCATATTGCGAGTGACATCCTGGTTACTGAATCTTAGCGTCGGAATGCCCAGCTTCGCTAAATCGGCATCGCGCATGACATCAACTTCATCATGATGCGTGCTACCATCCACTTCGATCGCCAAGCCTTTTGCAGGGCAAAAGAAATCAACAATGTACTGACCGATTACATGTTGCCGACGGAACTTGTATCCCAATTGCGATCGTGAAAGGCAGCGCCAGAGGATAACCTCGAACGGAGTCGCTTGGTGACGCATCTGCGCTGCCCTCTGTAGCAATCGCCGATCTTGCGCCATTCCCCCACCCCCAACCCCTCCCCTGAAGGGGAGGGGCTATTCAGTCGCTCAACCCAATTTCTCCATCACCGCGTCGGAGACCTCATAGTTGCCCCACACGGTCTGGACGTCGTCGTCATCCTCCAGCGTGTCGACCAGCTTCATCAGCGTCGCGGCGTTGCTTTCGTCGACCTCGACGGTGGTGGTCGGCCGCCAGGCGAGCTTCGCGCCGTCCGCCGGGCCGAGCTTGGCCTCCAGCGCCTTGGCGACCTCGTGCAGCGCGTCCATCGCGGTCCAGATTTCATGCTCGTCCTCGTTCGAGGACACATCGTCCGCGCCCGCTTCCAGCGCCGCTTCGAAGATCGCGTCGGCGTCGCCCGCGCTCGCCGGATAGGTGATGAGGCCGAGGCGGTCGAAGCCATGGGCGACCGCGCCCGACGCGCCCAGATTGCCGCCATTCTTGGAAAAGGCGGTGCGCACGTTTGTGGCGGTGCGGTTGCGGTTGTCGGTCAGTGCCTCGACGATGATCGCGGTGCCGCCGGGGCCATAGCCCTCATAGCGCACTTCCTCGTAATTCTCGGTGTCGCCCTTGCTCGCCTTGTCGATCGCGCGCTGGATATTGTCCTTGGGCATCGACTGCGCCTTGGCGGCGTTGACGGCCAGGCGCAGGCGCGGGTTCATGTCCGGGTCGGGCATCCCCATCTTGGCCGCGACGGTGATTTCGCGGCTCAGCTTGGAGAACATCGAGGAGCGCTTCTTGTCCTGCGCGCCCTTGCGATGCATGATGTTCTTGAATTTGGAATGGCCGGCCACGGCCTTCTCCTGACTTTTCTGTGGAAACCGAAGCGCGCTCTCTAGCGAGAGCCGCCCCATCCCGCAACGGTCAGTGCAGGATCGTTCGCCCGATGCCGCGATCAGTAAATGATCGTTCGCCCGATGCCGCGATCAGTAAATGATCGCTCGCCAACGCCGCGATCAGTATATGATCGCGGTGCCCGACGCCGACACCATCAGCATCGACCCGTTCTGGCCGAGCACCTCATAATCGAGGTCGACGCCCACGACCGCGTTGGCGCCCAGCGTCGCGGCGCGCATCCGCATTTCGCCGATCGCCTGTTCGCGCGCGCGCTGGAGCACATCCTCATAGGCGCCCGACCGGCCGCCCACGATGTCGCGCACGCTGGCGAACAGGTCGCGGAACAGGTTCGCGCCCACGATCACCTCGCCGGTGACGATGCCGAGATAGTCCTTGGCAGGCTTGCCCTCCAGCCGGCTGGTGGTGCTGACGATGATCTCGGACATGGGCGCTTCCTCCTGTCGGTCCTATTCGATCCCCAGAGCGTTCTTGTACGTTTCCAGCAGCGCTTCGGCTTCCTGCCGGGCATTCTTCTCCATCTTGCGCAGGCGCACGATGGACCGCATCGTCTTTACGTCATAGCCGTTGGCCTTCGCCTCCAGATACACGTCCTTGACGTCGTCGGCGATGCCCTTCTTTTCCTCTTCCAGACGCTCGATGCGCTCGATGAAGAGGCGTAGCTGTTCGGCGGCGACATTGCCATCGCTCATGGGAATACTCCTGTCAGTGTGAATCGGGTTGGCGGACGCCCTTAATGATTGTCCGCGTTCTTCGCCACACTCTCCTGCATCCGGGCGATCTGTTCCGGGGTCGCCTCGCCCTGATGCCGGGCCTTCCATTCGGCAAAAGGCATACCGTGGACGATCTCCCGCGCCTGATCCCGCGTCAGATTGCCGTCCGCCTCCGCAACCCAGTCGGCAAGGCAGTTGCGGCAGAAGCCAGCCAGGCCCATCAGGTCGATATTCTGCACGTCGGTGCGATGCTGCAAATGCGCCACCAGCCGGCGGAAGGCGGTTGCAGCGGCGGCATCGGTGAGTAAGGTGTCGTTCATCGGCGCGAGATACCTTTCGCTGATCTACATCATCCTGTCGTGCAGCACGGATAACCCATAACGACGCACAGGCAAGGCCACGGGGCCGGGCCGGGAGCGTTTCGACGGTCAGGAGACACCATGACGCATCTACCCCCCCGCTCGCGCAAGGTCCGCATCCTTGCGACCCTTGGTCCCGCGAGCGACAGCCCGGAGATGATCCGGGCGCTGTTCGTCGCCGGGGCCGACGCCTTCCGCATCAACATGAGCCATGGCGCGCATGAGGATCATGCCAAACGCATCGCGACCATCCGCGATCTGGAGAAGGAATTCCATCGCCCGACGACGATCCTGGGCGACCTGCAAGGGCCGAAGCTGCGCGTCGGCACGTTCGAGAAGGGGCTGGCGATCCTGGAGACGGGCGCGCCCTTCGTGCTGGACCGGGACGAAACGCCGGGCGACGCGCGGCGGGTCAACCTGCCCCACCCGGAAATCTACGCCGCGCTGGTGCCCGAAACTCGGCTGTTGCTGGACGACGGCAAGATGGTGCTGCGGGTCAAGGCGGTCAGCGACAGCCGGATCGACACCGTCGTGGAGGTCGGCGGCACGCTGTCCAACCGCAAGGGCGTGAACGTGCCCGATGTGGTCGTGCCGGTGCCGGCGCTGACCGACAAGGACCGGCGCGACCTCAGCTTCGCGATCGAACAGGGCTGCGACTGGATCGCCTTGAGCTTCGTGCAGCGGCCCGAGGATCTGGCCGAGGCGCGCAAGCTGATGGGCGGCTATGGCGCGCTGATGGCCAAGATCGAGAAGCCGTCCGCCGTGCAGCGGCTGGAGGAGATCGTCGAACTGGCCGACGGGGTGATGGTGGCGCGCGGCGACCTGGGCGTCGAGCTTCCTCCTCAATCCGTGCCGCCGCTTCAGAAGCAGATCGTCGCTACTGCCCGGCGGCTGGGGCGCCCGGTGGTGGTCGCGACGCAGATGCTCGAATCGATGATCAAGTCCCCCTCCCCCACCCGCGCCGAAGTGTCGGACGTGGCGACGGCGGTCTATGACGGGGCGGACGCGATCATGCTGTCGGCGGAAACGGCGGCGGGCGACTGGCCCGTGGAAGCCGTCGCGATGATGGACCAGATCGCCAACAGCGTGGAACGCGACCCCGGCTATATCGGCCGGCTCCACTATACCGAAACGCTGCCCGACCCCACGACCGCGGACGCACTGGCCGAAGCGGTGGGCGGCATCGTGTCGGTGGTCGGCGCGAGCGCCATCACCTGCTTCACCTCGTCGGGCAGCACGGTGCGCCGCGTCGCGCGCGAGCGGCCAGCCGCGCCCATCCTGGCGCTGACGCCGCGATCCGACACCGCGCGCAAGCTCGGCCTGACCTGGGGCGTCCATGCGGTGCGCACCAAGGACATCGGCAACTTCGAGGAGATGATCGGCAAGGCCCGGCGCATGGCGCTGCGCCACCATATCGCGCAAAAGGGCGGCAAGATCGTGGTGCTGGCGGGCGTGCCGTTCGGGACGCCGGGATCGACCAACGTGCTCCACGTCGCGGCGATTCGCGGCGATGAGCTCAAGGGGCGGGACGAAAATCCGAGTTTCTGACCGTCATCCGTTCGCTTCGAGCAGGTTCGAGCCTGCCGAGAACCGTCAGTCGAGAAGGCCGCACACCATTCTCGACACGCCTTCTCGACAGGCTCGAAGGCAGCTCGAATCGAACGGCGCTTGAGTGATCCTCCAGCACCAACAAACCGCACCAACAGGAAAAGCGCCCGATCATCCGATCGAGCGCTTTTCCTGTTTTAAGACCCGTCCGTCCCCGGACGAAGCCGCAGTGCTCAGCCCTGGCGGGCCTTGAAGCGGCGGTTGGTCTTGTTGATCACATAGGTGCGGCCACGACGACGGATCACGCGGTTGTCCCGGTGGCGGCCCTTGAGCGACTTGAGCGAGTTGCGGATCTTCATGGAAGTCAGCCTTATGAGAATCTGAATGGGTTCGTAAATCGAAGCGCAGCCCCTATGGACGCGGCAACCCAAAGTCAAGGGCGGCAGCCTTCATTCGCACGCCGTTCATCCCATATGCAGCAAGGTCGTGGCTTCACGCGTTGGGAGGGGATTGCAGCCCCCGCGCCGTGTTAGCGCATATGCCCGCCGGAGTCGTTCCTCATGTCCAAGCCCGTCCTGCTCGCCGCCCTTCTCGCCCTTCCCCTGTCCGCCTGCGCCACCGCCGCGCCGCCGGTGGAGGTGACGCGCTTCCATGTCGCGGAGCCTGCCCGGTCCGGCACCGTCGCGGTTGAGGAAATGCCCGGCAACCCCGACGTCAGCCTGGAATTCCGCACCTATGCCGACGCGGTGGCCGGCGAATTGCAGCGCGCCGGTTTCACCCCCGTCGCCGCCGGAAGCCCGAGCGATTATGTCGCCACCGTGCGCTTTGCCCGCAGCTTCCGCCCGTCCGGCCCCGACCGCAGCGACCGGCCGGTCAGCGTGGGCGTGGGCGGCGGCATCGGCTCTGGCGGCGGACGGCGCGGCGGCAGCTTCGGCGGGCTTGGCGTCGGCATCGGCATCAACCTGTCGGGCAAGCCGAAGGACATCGTGACCAGCCAGTTGCAGGTGCAGCTGCGCCGCCGGTCCGATTCGGCCGCCATCTGGGAAGGCCGCGCGACCACGGACGCGCGGCAGGGCAGCCCGGCCGCGCAGCCGGTCGCGGCGGCGCAGAAACTCGCCGCCGCGCTGATCGGGGGCTATCCCGGCGAATCGGGGCGCACTATATCGGTCAAATGACCATCAGCATTTCCAGCGGCTTCGACAGCGGCAACATCCGCGTCCTCTCCCTCACCGACACGGACGAAGGCGTCGCCGCCGACCTCGAAATCGTCACCGATCATCAGAGTGACTTCTACCAGTGGTTCCACTTCCGCCTGGCCAATGCGGCGGGGCGGGCCGTGACGCTGCGCATCGTCAACGGCGCGGGATCGGCCTATCCCGGCGGCTGGCCGGGCTATAGCGCGCGGGTCAGCGAGGACCGTGAAAGCTGGAGCCAGGCAGAGACGGACTATGCCGACGGCGTGCTGACCATCCGGCTGGAGCCAGACAGCAATCTGATCTGGATCGCCTATTTCGCGCCCTATTCGATGGAGCGGCACCATGACCTCATCGCCTGGGCGGCGACCCAGCCGGGCGTCGCGCATCGCGAACTGGGGCTGACGCTGGACGGCCAGCCGATCGACCTGCTGACGATCGGCGACGGGCCGAAGCAGGTGTGGCTCTACGCCCGCCAGCATCCGGGCGAAACGATGGCGGAATGGTGGATGGAGGGTGCGATCGAGCGCCTGACCGACGAGGAGGATTCGGTCGCCCGGCTGCTGCGGCGCGACGCCACGATCCACCTCGTCCCCAACATGAACCCGGACGGCAGCCGGCGCGGCCATCTGCGCACCAATGCCGCTGGCGTGAACCTCAACCGCGAATGGCATGAGCCGACGATGGCGCGCAGCCCCGAAGTGCGGCTCGTGCGCGACGCGATGGACGAAACCGGCGTCGATTTCGCGATGGACGTGCATGGCGACGAGGCGATCGCCGCCGTGTTCATCGCCGGGTTCGAGGGCATCCCGTCGATCACCGAGCGGCAGACGCGCCTCTATCATCGCTTCCGCGACACGCTGGCCGCGCGCACGCCCGATTTCCAGACGCGGCTGGGCTATCCGGTGGCGGGCGCGGGCAAGGCCAACCTGTCCATGTCCACCAACCAGCTGGCGCAGCGGTTCGGCGCCGTTTCGATGACGCTGGAAATGCCGTTCAAGGACAATGACGACCTGCCCGACCCGGAATATGGCTGGTCCCCCGCCCGGTCGAAGCAGTTGGCGCGCGACTGCCTCGCCGTGCTGGCGGAGATGATCGGGGACATTTAAAACAAGCCCCGTTCGGTTCGAGCGTGTCGAGAACCGTTGCGCGAGTTCTCGACAGGCTCGAACCGAACGGACGGGCTTACTTCCAGTCGAACGCCAGCGGCGCTTCCTTGAAGGCGAAGCGGTCGAGATGGTCGGCGACCACCTGCTTGAACCGCTCGACGTCGGCGTCCGGGTTCGGCTCCAGCGTCACGACCAGCGCGTCGGCCTGCGCCGCCATGCGGAGCGCGCCCATGGGAAAGGCGATGTCGCTCCTCTCCGCGTCGAACGTCACCTGGAACTTGTGGCTCCAATGTTTGGACAGCTGCTGAAGATAGCGGCTGGCGTTGGTGGTGGGCACGGTTGCGATGACGGTCATGGGTTCAAAGCCTTTCGATCTTGGTGGCGGCTGCGTCGATCAGGGCGGCGACATCGAACATGGTCTGCTTGTCCGCCCCTTCCTTTTCAAGCCGTTGCTGGATGGCGAAGCGCAGGTTGTGCATCGCGCGCCGTACCGGTGCGGGATCGACCCGCTGCGCCCGCTGGGCGAGCGCGGCGAGCCGGGACAGCGCCAGGTCAAGCGCCGCCTGCCGTTCGGCGAGGTGCGCCGCGCCGGCATCGGTGATGGCGAAGCGCTTGCGGCTCCCTTCGCCCGGCTGCTCGGCGATCAGGTCCATCTCCGAGAGCAGGGTCAGAGTCGGATAGACGACGCCGGGGCTGGGCGCGTAGCTTTCGCCCGACAGCGCCTCGATCGCGCGGATCAGCTCATATCCGTGGCGCGGCTCGTCGGCGATCAGCTTCAGCAGGATCAGCCGCAGCGTCTCGTTGTCGAACAGCCGCCGCCGGCCACCGCCGCCGCCGCGTCCGCCCCGGCCACCGCGAATGCCGTCCTCGCCGAAGGAATCGCCGCCAAAGCCGCCGCGGCCAAAGCCTTCGGGTCCAGCCAGGCGGCCGCGATGGCCATGATGAGGGCCGCGATGGCGACCGGGATAGGAGGGTGCGTTTTGCATCAATCGTTCTTTCACATGTCTCATGATGCTTTGCGATATATCTTATAATCAACGTGCGTCAAGGGTTGCGATATATCTTTTTACATCTTTGCACGCAAAACGGCTTTTAGAAGGATTGCGGAATCCGCATCCCCTTGGACCGGCTGGTCAGGTGATAGGCGCGGCAGAGCGGGCAGCGATAGGGGCGCAGCACCACCCGCGCGGTGCGGATGACCGCCCATGCCTCCTCCTGCGTCGCATAGCGCGCCTTCTTCGCGCAGATGCCGGGCCGGGTGCGCATCGGCCGCGCCCGCCCCTAAAGCGCGGAAAAGTCTATCGGCGCATGGCGATCCAGCGTCCGGCTCTGGTCCTCCAGCGGATATTTGAGACCGCTGGCGCAGTTGAACAGCACCGCCCGTTCATTCCGCCCGATCAGCCCTTCGTCCAGCGCCCGCTGGTAGGCGGCGAGCGTCGCCCCGCCCTCCGGGCACAGCAGCAGCCCGTCGTCGCGCGCCACGTCGCGCACGGCGTCCGCAATCGCAGCATCGGACACGGCGAGCGCCGCGCCGCCGCTCTCCCGCACCGCGCGCAGGATCAGGAAATCGCCGACGGCTTTCGGCACGCGGATGCCCATGGCGAGGGTGTGGGCGTCCTCCCACCGCTCGGCGAATTCCTCGCCTTTTTCGAAGGCGCGGACCATCGGCGCGCAGCCTTCGGCCTGCACCGCGAACATCTTGGGCCGCTTCGAACCGATGAAGCCGATCTTTTCCAGCTCGTCGAACGCCTTCCACATGCCTATGAGGCCGGTGCCGCCGCCGGTGGGATAGAAGATCGCGTCGGGCAGCTCCCAGCCCAGCTGCTCGGCCAGTTCCAGGCCCATCGTCTTCTTGCCCTCGATCCGGTAGGGTTCCTTGAGGGTCGAGAAGTCGAACCAGCCGCGTTCCTTCACCCCCTGCCCCACGATCGCCCCGCAATCGTCGATATAGCCGTTGACGCGATAGACCCGCGCGCCCTGCGCCGCGATTTCGCGCACATTCACCTCCGGCGTGTCGGCGGGGCAGAAGACGACCGCCTCCATCCCCGCGACGGCGGCATAGGCGGCCAGCGCCGCGCCGGCATTGCCGTTGGTGGGCATCGCCACCTGCCGCACGCCCAGCTCCTTCGCCATGGACACGGCCATGACGAGCCCGCGCGCCTTGAAGGAGGCGGTCGGCAGCCGCCCCTCGTCCTTGGCCAGAAGATGCGCCCCGCCCAGCCGCGCGGCGGTGCGCGGCAGAGGGATGAGCGGCGTGGCGTTCTCGCCCAAGCTGACGATGTTGGCGGTCCGCCGCACCGGCAGCAGTTCGCGCCAGCGCCAAAGGTCCATCGGCCGCGCGGCCAGCGCCTCCTTGGTCAGGCTCGCGCGCACGCCGTCCAGATCGTAGCGCACCAGCAGCGGCTTCCCCGCCGCCGACAGCCCGTGCAACCGGTCCGCCTCATAGCGCTCCCCGGTCAGCGAACACTCCAGATGCGTGACGAAGGTCGGCCGGTCGGTCGTTAGGTTGAGATCGTGCAACACGGAACTCTCCGTTCGGGCTGAGCTTGTCGAAGCCCCACCCTTCTGTGTTCAGAAAGTAAGGCCCTTCGACAGGCTCAGGGCGAACGGAACGGACAATCCTGTCCGTTCACTCCGGCGCCTTCGCCACGCTGACCATCGCCGGGCGCAGCAGCCGGTCCTTGATCATATACCCCGCCTGCATCTCGACCAGGATCGTGCCCGGCGCGGCGTCGGCGGAGGGGACTTCCATCATCGCCTGATGCTTGTTGGGGTCGAGCGGCTGGCCGACCGACTCGAGCTTCGTGATGCCGTTGCGGCCGAACACGCTTTCCAGTTCGCGGCCGGTCGCCTCCAGGCCGACGACCAACCCCTTGAACTTCTCGTCCTCGCGCAGCTCGGCCGGGATCGCCGCCAGCGCGCGGGACAGATTGTCGGCGACCGACAAAATGTCGCGGGCGAAGGCCGTCGCAGCATAGGCGCGCGCGTCGATCAGTTCCTTTTCCAGCCGGCGGCGCACATTCTGCGTGTCGGCATGGGCGTAGAGTATGTCCTGCTTCGCGGACGCAAGTTCCGCCTCCAGTTGCGCCACGCGATCGGCGGGCGCGTCGCCGGCCGGCGCGGTGTCCTCGGGCAGCGTGTCCACGACTTCGGTATTTTCGAGGTTCTTGTCTTCGCTCATCTCATCAATCTCGACAGCGTCTGTGCGGTGAAGTCCACCATGGGGATGACCCGCGCATAGTTCAAGCGCGTGGGGCCGATGACGCCGACCACGCCCACGACCCGGCCGTCCGCGCCCCGGTAAGGGGCGGCTATGACCGAAGAACCCGACAGGGAAAAGAGCTTGTTTTCCGATCCGATGAAGATTTTGGTCGCACTCCCGGCCAGCGCGCCGCGCAGCAGGTCGAGTATGTCCTGCTTGCCCTCCAAGGCTTCGAGCAGTTGCCGCGCCCGCTCCAGATCGGCCGCCGCGCTGTCGTCGAGCAGGTGCGACTGGCCGCGCACGATCAGCACCGGGCGGTCGTCGGCGTCATGCGACCAGATGGCAAGCCCCCGCGCCGCCAGATCGCGGGCGCTGTGATCGAGCGCGTGGCGCTCCGCCTCCATCTCCCGCGCCAGCGCCTCGCCCGCCTGGGCCAGCGTCATGCCGGCAAAGCGCGCCGAGAGGAAATTGGCCGCTTCGTTGAGCGCCACCGGGCTGACCCCCTCGGGCAGGTCGAGCACGCGGTTTTCCACCGATCCGTCCTGCCCTACCAGCACGGCGAGCGCCTGACGGCCATTGAGCGGCACGAAGCCGAACTGGCGCAGCACCGGCTCGCGCTTGGGCACCATGACGATGCCGGCGCAGGCCGACAGGCCCGATAACGTCGCCGTGGCGGCGGACAGCGCCTCCTCGATAGGCCCGCTCTCCGTAATCCCCGCCTCGATCGCGCGCCGCTCTTCCGCCGACGGTTCAGCCGCCTGCATCATGCCGTCGACGAACAGGCGCAGCCCCGTTTCGGTCGGCATCCGCCCCGCCGAGGTATGCGGCGCGGCGAGCAGGCCCAGCTCCTCCAGATCCTGCATCACGTTGCGGATCGAGGCGGGCGAGAGGCTCAGGGACGCCATCTTGCTGATGGTGCGCGATCCGACCGGCAGGCCGGTGCCGAGATAGCTTTCGACCACCAGCCGAAACACGTCGCGCGCGCGATCGTTCAGTTCGGAAATGGGCGTGACCGACATGCCTTTTATCTAGGCAAAGGCGCGGGTCGGCTCAAGGTGCCACCGCCTTGGGATTGAGCATCGGCTGTACGTCCAGAATCTTCGGAATGGCCGCGATCGCGACCCGAAGCGATCCGTGCCGCGCATCCATGCAGCCCGACTGATAGTCCAGCCGGGTCGTCTGCTGCCCCGGCCGGCTCCATTCGATGCTGTAGGCCGGCATGTCGGTCGCGAACCGGTCGCAATCGGACCCCTGCGCGATCCGGCGCGTCGTGCCCGACGCAGGACGATGCGGGGCGAGCGTCACGACCAGCCGGCGATACTGCGCCGCCGTCACCGTGAAGCGGGTCGGGCCGGGCACGGCGGTGAAGCGCTCCGGCTCCAGCAGCCCCGATCCATCGGGCGACACTTGCAGCGTATAAGCGGGGCAGGCGCCGAAGCAGCGGCCGGCGGTGAAGCGGATGACGTCGCCGGGCGCGCGGGGCGGCTCCAGCCCGTCCTGCCGCGCCGCGCAGCCCGCCAGCGCCAGCATCACCCCTGCAACCAACATTTTTGCGTTCATGCCGCCTCTTATCGTCTCCCGGGCCGTCTGCCCACTGGCAACTGACGCCATCGGACGCTAAGCGCCGTCCCTTGATCGTTTCGGAGTAACCCCTATGCGTCCTTCCGGCCGCGCGCCCGACCAGATGCGCGACATCACCATGGAACCCGGCTTCACCATCCATGCCGAAGGCTCCTGCCTCGTCAGCTTCGGCGACACCCGCGTGCTATGCACCGCCTCGGTCGAGGAGAAGGTGCCGCCCTTCCTGCGCGGCAAGGGGTCGGGCTGGGTCACGGCCGAATATGGGATGCTCCCCCGCGCCACCCATACGCGCGGCAGCCGGGAGGCGGCCAAGGGCAAGCAGTCTGGCCGCACGCAGGAAATTCAGCGCCTGATCGGCCGCTCGCTGCGCACGGTCGTCGATTTGGAGAAGCTGGGCGAGCGGCAGATCGTGATCGATTGCGACGTGATCCAGGCCGATGGTGGCACCCGCACGGCGGCGATCTCGGGCAGCTGGGTGGCGCTGCGCATCGCGGTGGACAAGCTGCTCAGCTCCGGCGCACTTGCCCAGGACCCGATCATCCAGAAGGTCGCGGCGATCAGCTGCGGCATCTACCAGGGCACGCCGGTGCTCGACCTCGACTATGCCGAGGACAGCAATGCGGAGACCGACGCCAACCTGATCCTGACCGGCGACGGCAAGTTCGCCGAGGTGCAGGCGACGGCGGAAGGCGCGGCCTATGACGAGGAGGAACTGCTCCGCCTGCTCCGCCTCGCCCGTATCGGCTGCGCGAAAATCTTCGCGGCGCAGGATGTCGCGACGGGACGTTGACCCACCCCGTTCGGTTCGAGCCTGTCGAGAACCCGTCTTGCAAAACCGCTTCTCGACAAGCGCGAAGTGAACGGAGATAGAAAAGCCATGAGCGACGATTTCGGACAGGAACAGGCGATCCGCAAGCTCGCCCCCGGCAAGCTGGTGATCGCCAGCCACAATCCGGGCAAGGTGCGGGAGATCGCGGCGCTGCTCGGCCCTTATGGGATAGAGCCGGTCTCCGCCGCGAGCCTCGACCTGCCGGAGCCGGAGGAGACCGGCACGACCTTCATCGCCAATGCGGAATTGAAGGCGATGCAGGCCGCCGACCTTAGCGGCCTGCCCGCGCTCGCCGACGACAGCGGCCTGTGCGTCGAGGCGCTGGGCGGCGATCCGGGGCTGTTTTCCGCGCGCTGGGCCGGGCCCACCAAGGATTTCGGCCTCGCCATGCAGAAGGTGTGGGACGGCGTAGAGGCCAGGGGACCGGACGCCAGCCGCAGCGCCCATTTCGTCTGCGCCCTCGCCCTCGCCTGGCCCGACGGCCATGTCGAGGCGTTCGAGGGGCGGGTGGACGGCACGCTGGTCTGGCCGCCGCGCGGGGACAAGGGCTTTGGCTATGACGCGATGTTCCAGCCGCTCGGCCACGCCATCAGCTTCGGCGAGATGGACCCCGACGCCAAGCACGCCATGAGCCACCGCGCCCACGCCTTCGCCCAGCTGGTGGCGGCGGTGTTCTAACGACCCATCACCGCCCGGCGCTCGCCAGCGCCGGGCCGTCCTCCGCGTCGAGCGGTCCCTTGCCGAAGGCGTTGCCGGCCGGGAAATAGCGGCAGACGAGATATTCATAGTCGCGCCCGTCGCCGACCGCGCAGCCCAGCTTGCGCGTGCCGCGCCAGATCATCTGGGTATAATGGCCCACTTCCTGCCAGTGACCGGTCGCGCTGAAATCCGGCAGCTTGGCGGTCGGGATGAAATCCCGCTTCTCGTCCAGAAACGCCTGCACCATCACCCGGTAGCTGGAGAGGCGGCGCGGCCCCATCCACAGATTCTCGCCGCTGGGGATCGCGCGGCTGCTGCGCGGGCTATGATGATAGGCGCCGGTCCGCGCCATGTCCGCCGCATAGCGCGCCGCGTCGGCGGCCAGCGCATCGTCCCACGCCAGCGGCGCAAGGCCCAGCGCCGCCCGCTCGCCATTATGCCCGTCCAGCATCGCCTGACGCAGCAGCGCCTCGCCGCGCGGCGCTTCCTCCATGCCATAGAAGCTGGCGGCCATGACCGCGGCGGTGGGCGCGACCGGATAGGCATAGGCCGTCTTGGTTGCGGGACCGACAGCATGGATGGCAGGCGCGGGCGACGCCGTGGCGACCGCCGGAACCGGAACCGGAACCGACGGCATGACCGCCTCCGACGCCTGCCCGCTGCCCACGATCGACGCCATGGCCCCGGCCGCCACCAATGGTAAAGCCCGCACGATGCGGCTAGAGATGCCCCCGATCATGTCCCTATTTCCCCGACCCCTGCCGCCCAGCGGCGAAGCCCTGGCCTTATATATTCATTGGCCTTTTTGCGTTTCCAAATGTCCCTACTGCGATTTTAACAGTCATGTCCGCGACCGGATCGACACCGATGCCTGGCAGGCCGCTTTGCTCGCCGACATGGCGCATGAGGCGCAGCTGACCGGCGATAGGCCGCTGTCGTCCATCTTCTTCGGCGGCGGCACGCCGTCGCTGATGCCGCCCGCGCTGGTCGAAAGATTGATCGGCGCGGCGCAGGCGCATTGGGGCTTTACGCCCGACATCGAAATCACGCTGGAGGCGAACCCCAATTCCGTCGAGGCTGCCCGCTTCGCCGATCTCGCCGCCGCCGGGGTCAATCGCGTGTCGCTCGGCCTTCAGGCGCTGGAGGACGAAGCGCTGCATTTCCTCGGCCGCGCCCATGGCGTGGACGAAGGGCTGGCGGCGCTCGCCACCGCGCAAGCCGTGTTCGACCGGGTGAGCTTCGACCTCATCTACGCCCGTCCCGGCCAGAGCGAGGCGGACTGGGAGGCCGAACTGGCGCGCGCGCTTGCCTTCGGCACCGGGCACCTTTCGCTCTACCAGCTGACGATCGAGCCGGGCACCCGCTTCGCCACGCTGCTCGCGCAGGGCAAGCTGGTCCCGGCGGACCCGGATCATGGCGCCACCCTCTATGAATTGACGCAGGCGATGACGCGCGCGGCCGGCATCCCCGCCTATGAAATCAGCAACCATGCGCGGCCCGGACAGGAAAGCCGGCACAACCTCACCTACTGGCGCTATGGCGATTATGTGGGGATCGGACCGGGCGCGCATGGCCGGCGCGGGGCGCGGGCGACGCTGCGCCATCGGAAGCCGGAAAACTGGCTGGGCGCGGTGGACCGCAACGGCCACGGCCTCCAAAGCGAGGAACCACTCGCCCCCGAAGATCGCGCGCGCGAGGCGCTGCTGATGGGATTGCGGCTGGGCGAAGGCGTGGACCTCACGCGAATCGCCGCGCAGTCGGGTCTAGGCGCGGAGGAACTGGTAAACCGGCGCGCGATCGATCAGCTGGCCGGGCTTGGCCTGGTCCGCCTGACCGGCAGCCGGTTGCAGGTGGCGCCGGCCGGCATGTTGCTGCTCGACGCCATCCTGCCGGAGGTGGTGGCCGTCTAGAGCGAACCGACATTCAGCCCTGGCGGCCTGCAAATGGCGTCTTTCTGCGCTTCCGGTGCTCACGTACTTTGAGTACGCTGCGCGCCGGGTCGCAGAAATCCACCATTTTCGTCACGCCATCATCTGAATGTCGATCCGCTCTAGTTGTGCCCGGCGCGCAGCTGCGCGATCGACCGGTCGATCTCGCGCAGCGCTTCGGCGCGCGCATCTGCCGGCATGGAGCGGTTGGCCGCGATATTGGCGCGCGCCGCCCGCAGCCCCGCCAGCGCCGAAAGATTGGCGGTGCGCGCCGCCCGATCGGCCTGCGCCGCCTGCCAGTCGGCCTGGCGCACGGCCATGTCGGCATGACGTTCCGCCTGACGCGCGGCCAGTTCCGCCTGCCGCTCGGCCTGCGCGCCCGCCAGCTCGGCCTGACGCTCGGCCATGGCGGCGGCGCGCTCGGCCGCCCGCTCGACCCCGGCGGTGCAGATGCGCACGCGGATGTGGCGGCGGCCGCTGGCGTCCACGGTCTCGCGGCGGGTGGTCGCCTGGTTGCCGCCGTCGCATCCTTCGCGGACATCGACCACCGGCACCATCCGGGCGATCTCCGCCTCGGTCGGCACGCGATGGGTTTCGACCCGGCCGTCCGAATGGGTGACGGTGATCCGCCCCTTCTCGCTGCGGATCGTCGGCGGCGCGGGCGGCATGGGGGGCACCGGCGGCACCATGTCGGCGGCAGGCGCGATCGGCGCGTCGGGGGCGACCGGCGCCAGCGGCGCATCGACCGCGCTGACGGCCGACGCGGCCGGAACGGCGGGGACGGAGGGCACGGCCGGAACAGCGGCGACGGCGGGGATCGCTGCGGCGACCGGCTTCGCCACCAGATCGGTCAGGCGCGCGAAGTCCGCGCCTTCGACCTTCCCGGTGATCGCCGCCATCTGCTGCGCGGCGCGGCTGCCCGACGCGGTGAGCGCGAGGCCGGTCGCCGTCACGACCGCCACGGCGGCCATGCCCCAGCTGATGCGGCGGAGCGAGAGATCATGGTTCGACAGCATTTTCAGCCTCCCTTTCAAGGCGGTGATGCGGGTGAGGTGGCACGCGCCGGCAAATTGCCGCCCGCCCGCCGCCTTCAATATGGCGCGGCCATAGGCGTGGGCCTGATCCCGGCCGTAGAGGCCGAGCACGCGCGCGTCGCAGGCGGTTTCCTGATCGGCGCGATAGGCGCGATAGGCGATCCACGCGACCGGATTGCACCAGTGGATGGCGAGCAGCAGCAGCGCGACCATGTTGGCGGCAAGGTCGCCGCGTTCATGATGGGCGCGTTCATGGGCGATCGCCATCTCCTGCTCCTGCGCGTCGTAGCGCAGCGCGAAATCCGCGGGCAGGACGATGAACGGATGGAACACGCCGAACGCCAGCGGCCCGGAGGCCTGCGGGCTGGTGATCAGGCGAATGCGCCCCTCCTGCCCCAGATCGGTCGCGCCGCGCAGCATGTGCCGGCGAAAGCGCAGATAGCCGATCGCCTGCACGCCAAGGAAGGCGAGGAGGCCCAGCGCCCAGAGCGCGATGCCGATCTCCAGCCACGGCATCGCCGGCTCGGCCATCTGCGGCTGCGGCGCCTGCGTCAGCAAGGCCGCCAGCCCGGCCTGATCCACCGCGACATGCAGCGGCGAGGGATCGACCTCTTCCGGCAGCACAGGCAGCAGCATCCGCGCGAGCGGCAGCGCCCAGAGCAGATAGGCCGGCCCCGCCCCCAGCCAGCGCGCCACCGGCCGCCGCACCATCATGACCAGCGCCATCAGCAGCGTGGTGGCGATCAGCGTTTCGGCGATCCAGACGCTCATGATTTCAATCCCTTCAGGATGTCCTCAAGCTCGGCAATGTCCTCCGCCGACAGCTGATCCTGGCTCGCCAGCTGCGCGACCAGCGGCGACACACGGCCGCCGAACAGCCGGTTGACCAGCCGCCCGGATTCCTCCGCGACATATTCGTCGCGCGCGATGGTCGGGCGGTAGAGGAAGCGACGGCCGTCCTGATCGGCGGCGATCGCCTCCTTGGCCATCAGCCGCGACAGCAGGGTCTTGACCGTTTGCAGGCTCCAGTCGCGGGTCGCGGCGACCCGGTCGGCGACATCGTTGGCCGTCTGCGGCGCAATGTCCCACAGCGCCTCCATCACCACCAGTTCCGCTTCGCTGATCTTCTCGCTCACCGCGCCTGCACCCGACTCATGTCCAAAACAACTACAGATGTAGTCGCACCGATTACAGCTGTAGTCAACAGCTCTGTTCACGGTCGCCCCACGCTGCACGAGGGGCGCTAAAGCGTCGGGCGTCGAATCCGCACCACTGCCGTTCGGTTCGAGTAGCTTTCGAGCGACGTCGCTCGAACCTGCTCGAAGCGAACGGGTCAGATGAAAGGCGCGATGATCCAAAGCGTCGGAATTTCTGACACTTGGCTTCTGGCGGCGGCGCGCGTTAACCTTTCTCCGCCGCGCAACGCCGCGCCTGCACGCTGCTGGCACGCGGGTTGCGTCTGTTCCGCCGTTCCCACCGTTTGACTATCCGGGGGATGCCGGCCGTCTCCGTCCGCATCCCCCACCCGGTGGACCGCGCGGACTCCTGGACGACCAGTTTCACTCCGGCCGCAGCTCTACCCAGGTCGGCGCATGGTCGCTCGCCTTTTCCCGGCCGCGAAAATCCTTGTCCACCTGCGCGTCGATCATCCGGTCGGCCGCCGCCGGGCTGAGCAGCAGATGGTCGATGCGAAAGCCCGCGTCGCGCGGCCAGCTGTTCGCCTGATAGTCCCAGAAGGTCCACACCCCGCCGGCCGGATGGCGCGACAGGATCGCGTCGGTCCACCCGTCGTTCAGCAGCCGGCGATAGGCGGCGCGGCTTTCCGGCTGCATCAGCGCGTCGTCCTGCATCGCCCGGACGGAGAAGGTGTCCACGTCGCGGGGGATGACATTATAGTCGCCCGCCAGCACCGCTGGCACTTCCTCCGCCCAGATCTCCGCAGCGCGCGCGCGCAGCCGCTCCATCCAGCGCAGCTTGTAGTCGAATTTGGGGCCGGGCTGCGGATTGCCGTTGGGCAGGTAGATGGACGCGACGCGCACACCCTTAACATCCGCCTCCAGATAGCGGCTATGCTCGTCCTCCGGCTCGCCGTCGAGGCCGCGCCGCACCTCGACCGGGGTTTCGCCCCGCGCCAGGATGGCGACGCCGTTGAACCCCTTCTGCCCGTGCCAGATCGCGCCATAGCCCGCCGCCTCTATATCCCTGGCGGGGAAGGTCTCGTCGCTGGTCTTGATCTCCTGGAGGCAGGCGACATCGGGCCGCGTCTCGTCCAGCCACTCCAGCAATCGCGGCAACCGCGCCTTGATGCCGTTGATGTTGAAGGTGGCGATGCGCATTCCCGAATTCCTTCCGTCATGCCAGCGAAGGCTGGCATCTCACTATCTTTAGCGCAGCGGATAAAAGATGAGACCCCAGCCTTCGCTGGGGTGACGGAATTTTTCCAGGGGTATCACACCGAAAAGCTCGTCCCGCACCCGCATCCGGCGGTCGCGTTGGGGTTCGTGACCTTGAACGCCTGACCGCCCAGGTCCGACACGAAATCGACCGCCGACCCGCGCACCAGATCGATCGACACATCGTCCACCACCAAAGTCACGCCGTCGCGCTCGACGCTCAGATCCTCCGGCTCGACCGTGTCGGCCAGGCCGAAGCGATACTGGAAGCCCGAGCAGCCCCCGCCCTCGACCGACAGGCGCAGGATGGCGGGCTTGCCCTGCTTGGCGGCGATCGCCGCGACACGGGCGGCGGCGGAGGGGGTGAGGTCGATGTCGGACATGATGCGCCCTAGATAGGATCATGCAAAAGGCCCGGCAAGCGATGCTGCCGGGCCTTTGGTCAATATAACAGCGAAGTAGGTCGGATCGACATTCAGATGATGGCGTGACGAAAATGGTGGATTTGCGAGACCCGGAGCGCAGCGTACGACAAGTACGTGAGCACCGGAAGCTCGGAAAGCCGCCATTTGCAGGCCGCCAGCGCTGAATGCCGATGCGACCTAGTCGATCGCCTTTTCCTGCGCCTTGGTCGGGCCGCCCATGGCGACCGGCGGCTTGGTGTTCATCGCGACCAGATAATCGGGACCGGCGACGAAGGGCAGCGGGTTGATCGCCGCGCCGTCCACGCGCACTTCATAATGGAGGTGGCTGCCGGTCGAGCGGCCGGTGGAACCCATCAGGCCGATCACCTGCCCGCGCTTCACATAGCTGTTTTCGGCGACCAGCAGCTTCGACATATGGCCGTAGCGCGTTTCCATGCCGCTGCCGTGCGAAATCTGGACGAGGTTGCCGTAGCCGCTGGCCCAGCCGGCGCGGCTGATGATGCCGTCGGCGGTGGCATGGATCGGCGTGCCGATCGGCCCCGGAATGTCGATGCCCTTGTGCATCCGCGCGCCGCCGTTGAACGGATCGGACCGGACGCCGAAGTTGGAGGTGAGGGAGAGTTTTTCGACCGGGCGGCCCGAGGGAATGTAGGCGGCGGTCCTGGCGTTGCCGTCCATGCGCTGGAGGCTGGCGAAGAGGTTGGAGAAGCCGACGTCCGACGGCCCGAGCGGGCTCATATTGACTTCGGACGCATCGCCATAGGGATCGTCGGTGCTGGTGGCCTGCGCCGGAGCCGTCGCGGCGAGCGCGCCCAGCATCCCGATGCTCGCTAAAATCGTCTTAACCTTGCCACGCTGGAACCAAAGCGACCCACGCGCATTCACCGACTGAAGAACCGACATGCAGACCCCGACTTATGTCACCGGAGGCTTGATGCCCCTCGGCGCTTCCCGTGTTCAAATTTCTGGCGACCTGGATCGCCCCCGCTGAGCGCAGACTGCAAATCCGCCGTCATGTTGCAAGCGCGGCGTAGAATTCTTCCGTCAAACCGGCCTGTCGACGCGCCGAGTCGTTGAACGGGGGTTTCAATCCGCCGCGAGAATGACGTTTCACAAGCATTTGATAATGTTCTGCGGATTCGACGCCCATTCGGTTCGTCGCCCAGTTGAACCATGTCGTCCCCGCCGCCACATGGCGGATCTCGTCGGCCATTATGCGCCGCAGCATCCTGGCGGACACGGGATCGCCCGCCCCCTCGAACCGCGCGACCGTGCCCGGCGTGATGTCGAGCGCCCGCGCTTCCAGCACCATCGGCACGATGGCGAGCCGGGCGAGCGCGTCGTGCGCCGTTTCCTCCGCCGCCTGCCACAATCCGTCATGCGCGGGCAGCGCGCCATAATGGCTGCCCATCTGCCGCAACCGCCGGTCGAGCAGCGCGAAATGCATCGCCTCCTCCGCCCCGACCTGCATCCACTGGTCGGTGAATGCGCGCGGAAATTCCCCGCCGAACCGGCCGATCAGGTCGAAGGCGAGGTCGATGGCGACGAACTCGATATGGGCGAGCGCATGGAGCATCGCGATCCGCGACCGCTCCGACCCGATCTTGCCGCGCTTGGGCATCCTGCTCGGCGGCAGCAGTTCGGGCGCGCCGGGCCGCGCCGGACGATCGGGCATCGCCGTATCGAACCGGTGCGCCAGCCGCCCCTGCCGCCACGCCCGCGCGACCGCGCGCGCCGCCATCAGCTTGGGCACCGGCTGCGCGGTCCGCAGCACATGGGCGCACCCCGCGCCCACGCTGTCGATCGCGTCCGGCAGGGTCAAAGCGCCTGCGCCGCCTCCAGCACCTCCTGCGCATGGCCCTTCACCTTCACCTTGGGCCAGACGCGCGCGACCTTGCCGTCCGCATCGAACAGGAAGGTCGCGCGCTCTATCCCCATATATTTGCGGCCATAGAGCGACTTTTCGACCCAGGTGCCGAACGCCTCGCACGCAGCGCCGCTCTCCTCGTCCGACGCCAGGATCACCGACAGCCCATATTTCTCGGCGAATTTCTTGAGCTTGGCCGGCTTGTCCTTCGACACGCCGATAACGGGCACGCCGGCGGCGGCGAATTCGTCCGCCAGCGCGGTGAAATCCTTCGCCTCGTTGGTGCAGCCGGGCGTGTCGGCCTTGGGATAGAAATAGACGACCAGCGGCTTGCCGCGATAGGCGTCCAGCGTGAAGTCGACGCCGTCCGCGTCCTTCAGCGTCACCTGCGGGATGGCGTCACCTGTGTCCAGCATTACGGGCCCTCCTGATAGCGGGCGGCGAGCGCGCCCCAGCTTGCCGACACGCATTGCCGCGCCTCGGCATAGCTTTCAAGCAGACTGTCCCAAGAGTCAGCGCCGCACGCCCGCGCGACCAGCGGCCGGGTCGCCTCGGGCGGCTCGGTCGATTTGGGGGAGACGAGGCGGGACACGATCAGGAACCGGGTGATGAGGTCGTGCGCGGCGATGAGGGGCGCGGGCAGATGCCCGGCCGCCACCAGCTGCGCCAGCGCAACCGACAGGTCTGGGTCGAACGCCATGCGGTGGCGGAACTGGGTGACGTGGATCAGGAATTCCAGGTCGATGAGGCCGCCGGACACCAGCTTGACGTCGAGGTCGCCCGCCGGCGGCTTGTGCTTTGCGATGTCGCCGCGCATCCTGACCGCCTGCGCCGCCAGCACGTCGATGTCGCGCGGCCGCCCGAGCGTCTCCTCCAGCACCGCGTCCAGCGCGGCGCGCGCCTGCGTCGATCCGAACACCGCTCGCGCGCGGGTGAGCGCCAGATGCTCCCACGTCCACGCCTCCTCCCGCTGGTAGCGGGCGAAACTGTCGAGGCTGACCGCCAGCAACCCCTGCGCGCCCGATGGCCGCAGCCGCGTATCCACCTCATAGAGCGGCCCGGATGCGGTGGGAACCGACAGCGCGTTTGTTACGCGCTGCGCCAGTCGGTTGAAATATTGCGTCGCGCCCAGCGGCCTGGCGCCGTCGGATTCGGTCGAAAAATCGCCGGTGAAGAGGTAGACGAGGTCGAGGTCCGACGCATGGGTCAGCACCCCGCCGCCCATCCGCCCCAGCGCCAGGATCAGCAATTCGCCGCCCGGCACCCGCCCATGCGCCGCCTCGAACTCCACCACCGTCGCGCTGGCCAGCGCCTCGATCGCCGCTTCGGCCACCCGGCCATAGCCGCGCCCCGCCTCGATCGGGTCGCCGCCCCGGATGATCTGCGCGCCGAGCGCAAAGCGCCGGTCGCCGACCCGCTGCCGCACCCGGTCGAGCAAGGCCTGATAATCCTCCCCCGGCTCGAGCGCGCCCAGTTGCGCCGCCAGCGCGTCCACCGCCGGCACGGGGTCGAAGGCGCTCGCGTCGATCAGCCCGTCGATCAGTTCCGCCCGCCGCCCCAGCGCGTCGGCGAGCGTGGGCGCATGGCTCAATATCTCCGCCAGCAGTTCGACCAGCGCCGGGCGGGCGGCGAGCAGCTTGAAGAAATTGATCGCGCTCGGCAGGCGGCCGATCATGTCGTCGAGCCGGTTGAGCGCCCGCGACGGATCGGGCGCCTGCGCCAGCGTGCGCATCAGGTCCGGCAGCAGTCGCTCCAGCGCCTCCCGCGACGGCGCGCTGCGCAGCGCGCGGATCGTGCCGCCGCGCCAGTGCGCGATGCGGGCGAGCGGCGTGGCGGGATCGGCAAAGCCCATCCCGACAAGCTGCGCGGTCAGCCGCTCCTCGTCCTGCGAGAGCGTGTCGTCCGCCCGCGCCGGGCTGAGCCGGTCATAATTGCGCCCGACCCATTCGACATGCGGCCGCAGCAGGTCGATGAGCGCCGCGCCGTCGCCAAGCCCATGCAGCCGCGCCACATTGTCGAGCGCTTGCTGCGACTGGGGCAGTTCATGCGTCTGCCGGTCCTCCACCATCTGGAGCCGGTGCTCGATCGTGCGAAACAGGACATAGGCCTCGTCCAGCCGGGCCGCGACATCGTCCTCGATCACCCCCGCACCCGCCAGCGCCCGCAGCGCCTCGCGCGTGTTCCCCGGCCGCAGCGCCGCGTTGCGCCCGCCATGGATCAGCTGGTGCACCTGCGCGAAGAACTCCACCTCGCGGATGCCGCCGCGCCCGCGCTTCAGGTCATAGCCCGGCCCGAAGGCCTGCCCCTGCGCATAATGATCACGGATGCGGCGGGATATGTCCACGATTCCGTCGATCGCCCCGAAATCGAGGCTGCGCCGCCACACGAAGGGGCGGATCTGGCGCAGGAAATAGTCGCCCAGCGCAATGTCGCCCGCCGCCGGCCGCGCCCGGATGAACGCCGCCTGTTCCCACCCCAGCGCGGTCGATTCATAATAGCCGATCGCCGCCTCCACCGGCAGCGCGATCGGCGTCGCCTCGGGCGAGGGGCGCAGGCGCAGGTCGACGCGGAACACATAGCCGTCGCCGTCGCGCGCGGTCAGCAACTCGCTCGCCCGCCGGCCGATCCGCACGGCGGCGTCCGCCACGTCCTCCCGCTGCCCGTGCGGCAGGGTGCGGGGATCGTAGAGCAGGATGGGGTCGATGTCGGACGAGTAGTTCAACTCGCGGCTGCCATGCTTGCCCAGCGCCAGCGCCACGAAGCCGCGATGCTCTGCGTCGGGATAGCGCTCCTGCATCGCCGCCGCGATCGCTTCGTCCAGCGCCTGGTCGGCAAAGTCGGACAGCGTGCGCGTCACGCGGTCGAGATTCCATGCGCCCGCCAGGTCCGCCGCCGCCACCGCGAGCGCGAGTCCCCCGCGCCGCCGCCGCAACGATCGCGCAATGCCGTCGCCGGCATCGGCCGCCCCTCGCGCCGCCACCAGCGCGCCATCGAAATCTCCGGCGCAGAGTCGTTCCGTTACAAGGGGATAGCGGTCGAGCGCGCGCGCCAGAAAGGGCGAATGCGCCCTGATCCTCGCCTCGCTTTTCGACCAGTCCGTCACATCCATCCTCCTGTCTTTGCCCGGGCTATTGCGCGGCCAGGTCCGCGATGCCAGAAACTTTTCGATCAGATGGCCGTTCAAGGGGTATGGAAATGCAACGCAAACCCTTCGGCCGGATGGCATCGGGACGCGACGGCGGAAGTCGCGTGATGACCGTTCGCGTGCCCGCGCCCTATGAGGGCGTGGGGAATGCGTTGCGCGCCACCTATGCGCCGGGCCGCGATTCGCTCCCCGACGACATGATGATGCTGCTGGCGAAACTCGACCGCCACTGAACCGGCATCCGACGCGACCGGAAGGCTTTGTTTACCTTATCGGCCTAGTGTGGGCGCCATCGTCGCAACGACCGGCCGCCTGACCCATGATGTATCGCAATTTCGCCATTGCCACGCTGCTCGCCGCCCCGATCCTGGTGATGGCGGTCCAGACCTTCACGCCAAAGCCGGACGCCGCGCCGAAAGCGCGGGTCAACGCCGCCCCGCCAGCGCCACCCCCGGTCCCGGCCGCGCCCCCCGCTCCGGTGCCGACCCCATCCTCACCCGGTGAAGCGGCCAATTTCGGCGAACCGATGCCCGGCGCGGGCCAGCCGATGCTCGCCCCCGGCGCCGGCCTGCCGCAGGCGAGCGAACCGGCGGGCGTCGATACCCGCCAGTCCTACGAGCCGGGCAGCGCGCCCGCCGGCTCCCCCAACGCGGAACCCTGACCGCTCAGATCGCGCCGCCGAACGTGTCGCACTGCGCCGGGTCGCCGCTGTCCAGCCCCTTGCGTAGCCATTGCATCCGCTGCGCGCTGGTGCCGTGGGTGAAGCTTTCGGGCACCGGCCGCCGACCTGCCGCCTTTTGCAGCGTATCGTCGCCGATCGCCTCGGCCGCGCGCATCCCTTCCTGAAGGTCGCCCGCTTCCATCAGGTTGGTGTCGCGCGCCGCCCATACCCCGGCATAGCAGTCCGCCTGCAACTCCATCTTGACCTGGAGCGCATTGCCCTCCGCCTCGCTGGCGCGCTGCTGCGCCTTGCGGATGCGGTCCGCCTCGCCGGTGATGGTCTGGATATGGTGGCCGACCTCATGCGCGATGATGTAGCCGATCGGGAAGTCGCCGGGCGCGTTGAACTTCGTCTCCATCTCGCGGAAGAAATCCGTGTCGAGATAGATGCGCTGGTCCGCCGGGCAGTAGAACGGCCCCATCGCAGACATCGCCGCGCCGCATCCCGACTGGCCGTTCTGGCTGTAGAAGACGAGCGTGGGCGGCGGATATTGCTGCCCCTGCGCCTTGAAGATGTCGGCCCAGCGCCGCTCGGTCGATCCCAGCACCTTGAGCGAGGTGCGCTGCACGGCGCTGAGTTCGCTGGTGGCGGGCCGCTCGGTCTGCACCGGCTGGCCGCCGCCCCCGCCGCCGATCAGGCTCAAGGGGTTCATCCCCATGACGACCATGATGATGAGCACGATCACGATGCCGCCGCACCCGAAGCGGCTGCCGATCAACGGCAGCAGCATCCCCATGCCGCCGCCAAGCCCTCCGCCAAAGCCGCCGCCGCGCCCGTCCTGCACCTCGAAATGGCTGCTTTCCTGTTCGTCGTCGAGCCGCATCGCGCCCTCCCTTGCGTCCTGATCGTTCTGTAGTCGATCCAATCGACAGGAGGAACCGCCAGCCCGATGGAAGGTTGCGGGCAGGAATGATTTCTCGCCCGACTTATCGTTGGATCGGCGCACCCAAACCCTATATTGCACTGCGACATGGCTGACATCGAACCGCCCCATCCCGACGGCAAGCCGCTGCGCCGCGCGCGCACCCCGCTCGCCCTGCCCCGCGAAATCGCCCTGCTGCTCCAGGGCGGCGGCGCGCTCGGCTCCTTTCAGGCCGGCGTGTACGAACATCTCGACGAGCTGGGCGTGGACGTCACCTGGGTGGCGGGCATCTCGATCGGCGCGGTCAACGCCGCGATCATCGCCGGCAACCCGCCCCATCGCCGCCTCAGCCGGCTGAAGAAATTCTGGTACACCGTCTCGGGCGGGATGCCCAACGTCATCCTGCCCGAATTCGACCCCATCCGCGAAGCCGCGCATCTGGGCGCGGCGGCGACCGTCGCGACCTTCGGCGTGCCGGGCATGTTCCGCCCGCGCCTCTGGCCCGCGGCGCTGATGCCGGCGGGAACGCCCGGCGCGATCAGCTTCTACGACAGCGCGCCCCTGAAGGACACGCTCGACGCCTGCATCGACTGGGACTTGCTCAACGACGGCCCGGTGCGCCTGTCGGTCGGCGCGGTGGACGTGGAAAGCGGCAATTTCGCCTATTGGGACACGCGCGGTCCCGGCGGCAACACCCGCATCGACGCGCGCCACATCATGGCGTCGGGCGCGCTCCCGCCCGGCCTGCCGCCGGTCGAGATAGACGGGCGCTGGTACTGGGACGGCGGCATCGTCTCCAACACCCCCCTCTCCCACGTCCTGGACCATCAGAGCGAGGACATGCTGGTGTTCCAGGTCGATCTCTTCCCCGCCGCCGGGCCGAAGCCCGACCAGATGACCGATGTCTATTCGCGCATGAAGGACATTCAGTATAGCAGCCGCACGCGCCAGGTGACCGACCAGTATCTGCGCCTGCGTCGCGAACATGGCGCGATCAAGGCGCTGCTCGACACGCTGCCGCCCGACCTTGCGCGCGCGCCGGAAGCGCAGGCGCTGCGCCAGTGCCTCGACCAGGGATCGGTCAATATCGTCCACCTCATCTACCGCACCCGCGACTGGGAAAGCGGCGCGAAGGATTTCGAATTCTCGCGCTCCACCATGCTCGACCATTGGTCGCAGGGACGCGAGGCGGTGGAAAGCGTGATGCACAAGGGCGATCTCATCGCCCGCAACATCCTAGACGGCCGCAGCGCCACCTTCGATCTCGACGCACCCGATCATCTCAAGGAGAAGTCCGCATGAGCAAGCCCCTGTCCGGCAAGACCGCCCTCATCACCGGATCGACCTCCGGCATCGGCCTTGCCTATGCCAAGGCGCTGGCGGGCGAAGGCGCGAACGTGGTGATCAACGGCTTCGGCGAGCCTGACGCGATCGAGAAGGAGCGCGCGGGGCTGGAGGCGCTCTCGGGCGCGAAGGCGCTCTATTCGGGCCATGACCTGACGAAGGTGGACCAGATCGAAGCGATGATGAGGGAGGCGGCCGATGCGTTCGGCGGCGTGGACATCCTTATCAACAATGCGGGGATGCAGCATGTCGCCCCGGTCGAGGAATTCCCGCTCGACAAATGGGATCTCATCATCGCGCTCAATTTGAACGCCGCCTTCCACACCACCCGCCTCGCCATTCCCTACATGAAGCAGAAAAAGTGGGGCCGCATCATCCAGACCGCCTCGGCCCACTCGCTCGTCGCCTCCCCGTTCAAGGCCGCCTATGTCACCGCCAAGCACGGCCTTGCCGGCTTCACCAAGACGGTGGCGCTCGAAGTCGCGACCTTCGGCATCACCGCCAACTGCATCTCGCCGGGCTATGTCTGGACGCCGCTCGTCGAAAACCAGATTCCCGACACGATGAAGGCGCGGAACATGACGCGCGAGCAGGTGATGAACGACGTGTTGCTCGCCGGCCAGCCGACCAAGCAGTTCGTGACGGCGGAGCAGGTCGCCGCCACCGCCCTCTACCTCGTCAGCGACGCCGCCGCACAGGTGACGGGCGCGAACATCAGCATCGACGGCGGCTGGACGGCGCAATAACAACAGTCGCTAAGCCGTTCATCTGACAGCAAGTTTCTGTGACGTTTTTGCAACGCAGCAGGATTTTGACCCGGAGCCGGAAACTCTCGCCGCTTGCTCCGGGTTAAGTCTCACGCAAACGCAACAACAGTCGCAGGAATGATCTCATGAAAAAATATCTGCTCGCCGCGGCGCTGGTCGCCGCGCTGCCTTCGGTCGCCTTTGCGCAGGATACCGCGCCCGACGGGTCCAAGGCCTTCGGCATCGAACCCTATGTTGGCGTGCTCGGCGGTTATCACACCTTCGATCGCGGCAGCGAATTCGGCCGCATCCCGGGTGAAACCATCATGAACGGCGCCCTCATCAGCGGCATCGCCGGCGTCAACGTGCCGCTTGGCCCGGTGTTCGTGGGCGTCGAGGGCAACGCGACCAAGGGCTTCAGCGACATCGACTGGGAATATGGCGTCAAGGGCCGGTTCGGCGCGCGCGCCGGTGAAAGCGGCCTGATCTACGCCTCGGCCGGCTATCAGTGGGTCAACGGCAAGGGCGGCTGGCCCGACCGCAAGGACTGGATGTACGGCGCGGGCGTCGAGGTGGGTCCGAAGGACATCGGCCTCGGCGGCATCACCGACAAGGCGGGCGTGCGCGTCCGGTTCCAGGTCGACACCTACGACTGGGACAGCTTCCGCCCGATGGCCGGTCTGGTCTTCCACCTCTAAGATCGCCTGAATCCGACAGCATGACGACGGGCCTGTTCCTCCCTTGGGAACAGGCCCGTTGTATTTTGCCCCCGTCCCTCCCTATGCTCCGCCCCAGCAAGGGAGACATCGACATATGCGCCACGCGCTCACGGCCGTTCTGGCCGCCGCCAGCCTTTCGTCCATCGCCATGGCCCAGACGGAGCCGGCGCCCGCCGCCGCCCCGCCTCAGACCGAGATCGGCGCAACGATCGCGAAGGACATGGACGGCCTCATGACCCTCTATCGCGACCTGCACGCCAACCCCGAACTGTCGCTGCAGGAAGTGAACACCGCCGCCAAGCTCGCCAAAAGGCTGAAGGCGCTCAAGTTCGACGTGACGGAGAAGGTCGGCGGCACCGGCGTCGTCGCCGTGATGAAGAACGGCTCCGGCCCCACGCTGCTGATCCGCGCCGACATGGACGGCCTGCCGGTCGTGGAGCAGACCGGCCTCGACTTCGCGTCGAAGGTCCGCACGAAAACGCCCGAAGGCGTCGAGACCGGCGTCATGCACGCCTGCGGCCACGACACCCACATGACCGCCTTCATCGAAACGGCGAAACTGCTCGCCGCGCGCAGGAAGGACTGGGACGGCACGCTCGTCATGATCCTCCAGCCGGCCGAGGAAGTGGGCAAGGGCGCGCGCGACATGCTGGAAGACGGCCTCTACACCCGCTTCCCCCGCCCCACCCACGCCATCGCCTTTCACGACGCGGCCAATCTGGAAGCGGGCAAGATCGGCTACACGCCGGGCTACGCGCTCGCCAATGTCGACAGCGTCGACATCCTCGTGAAGGGCGTGGGCGGCCATGGCGCCTATCCGCAGACCACCAAAGACCCGATCGTGCTGGGCGCGCGCATCGTCGGCGCGCTCCAGACGCTGGTCAGCCGGGAACAGGAACCGTCCGATCCCGCCGTCGTCACCGTCGGCAGCTTTCAGGGCGGGGCCAAGCACAACATCATCCCCGACGAAGCGAAGCTGCTGCTCACCATCCGCAGCTATTCCGACGAAACCCGCGCCAAGCTGATCGAAGGGATAAGGCGCATCGCGCGCGGCGAGGCGATCGCGGCCGGCGTGCCGGAGGACCGGATGCCGGTCGTCACCGTGAAGGACGAATTCACCCCCTCCACCTACAACCCGCCCGAATTCGCCGAGCAGATGGCGGCGCTCCTCAAAGCACACTTCCCGGAAGGCCGCGTGGTCAAAACGGCGGCGGTCATGGGCGGCGAGGATTTCGGTCGCTTCTACCGCGCCGACAAGTCGATCAACAGCTTCATCTTCTGGGTCGGCGGCGTGCCGGCGGACAGGATGGCGGCGGCACAGGCCAACCAGACCCCACTGCCTTCCCTCCACAGCCCCTTCTGGGCGCCCCAGGCCGACAAGGTCATCGCCACCGCCAGCGAAGCGATGACCCTGCTCGCCCTCGACATATTGAAGAAGAAATGAGCCTGCGTCGGCGTATGGCCGGGGCGGCTGTCGCCAGCCTGCTGGCGTCGGCGCCGGTGCTTGCCGCGCGCGACTGGGCGCAGGCAACCGGCTTTGCGGAAGCAGCGCCCGTCAACCTCCGCTACGGCTCCGAACGCACTCAGACGGCGGGCTTCTGGCCGGGAGCAGGCGCGTCGGCCGCGCCGCTGGTGCTGCTGGTGACTGACGGGGGCTGGCGAACGCGGATGGATTTCGACAGGCGCGGACTGGCGGAAACGCTCGCCATGTCCGGGATGGCGGTCGCCGTAGCCCGGCACCGTCCTGACCGCCCGACCGAAGTGAGGGCCATGATGGCGGACATTTGCACGCTGCTCCAGCATATGGCCGCCACCGCCGCCCGACGCAAACTGCGCACCGACCGCATCGCCATCATCGGCTTTTCAGCCGGTGCCGCACCCGCCGCGCTGCTCGCCACCAATTTGTCGGACGACGCCTGCCCGATCCTGCAAGGCTCCGCGCTAAAAGCGCTGATCCTGGTCGATCCCCTGGGTCTCGACCCCGAGGCCACGCTGCAAGCCGCGCGTCCCGACGTCCGGCCGCAAATAGAGGCGGCTCTCGGCCGCAATCCCGCGGATCGACGGCGAAACGCGCTCGCGACCTATCTGGCCCCTCCTAATGTTCCGGCTGCTTTCGTCCTTGGCAACAAGAACGACCGTCGCGACCTGGACGCGGCGGCCGCCGCTGCTGGCCAGATGAAGGCGAACGGAATTGACGCTCAATTCCTGCCCATCCCGCTCGATCATATCGGCGACTCGAGCACCAATTTCGGCAGCCGGGACAATCCCACCACGCAGGCGCTGGTGCGCTACCTGTGGCAGCGCCTGCGCTGAATTGACGGAGGGCGCTACGATCCGCAGCACCCCTTACCCCATCACGCGCCGAACCCGCCGTCGATCGTGTGCATCGCGCCGGTGACGTAGGATGCCTCCGGCCCGGCCAGATAGGCGGTCAGCCCGGCAACCTCCTCCGCTTTGCCATAGCGCTTGATCGCCAGGAAGGGCTTCACCAGGTCCGCCAGCGGACCGTCGGCCGGGTTCAGGTCGGTGTCGATCGGGCCAGGCTGCACGATATTGACGGTGATGCCCCGGTCGCCGAAATCGCGGGCCAGGCCGCGGGCCAGCCCCTGCAACGCCGACTTGGTGAGCGCGTAGGCCGCCGCGCCGGCAAAGGGCACCGCATCGCCATTGACCGATCCGATCACGATGATGCGCCCGCCATCGGGCATCTGCCGGCCCGCTTCCACCGCCGCGTGATAGGGCGCGCGGACGTTGATGTCGATCATCCGGTCGACCGCATCGGGATCGAAGGTCAGCGGATCGCCGATCACCGCGACGCCGGCGTTCACCACCAATATGTCGAGCGGTCCCTGCGCCTTGACGACGTCGATCACTTGGCGGCGGTCCGCCGCGTCGGACTGAATGGCGCTCGCCCCGGTTTCCGTGGCCAGCGCCTGGGCCGCGTCCTTGGACCCGGAATAGGTGAAGGCGACGTCCGCGCCATCCCTGGCGAAGCGGCGCACGATCGCCGCGCCAATGCCCCGGCTGCCGCCGATGATCAGGGTCTTCTTGCCACTAAGGTCTGCCATGTCGATGCTCCTTGAGAATTCTGTACCGACCGCTATATAAATCGAGGAATATCCGCTTCAAGGACTTTTATAGTGAACGATACAGAAAAAATAAAAAAGCGTGGCCGCCCGCGGTCGTTCGATCGGGACGCCGCGCTCGAAACGGCGCGGGCGCTGTTTCACGCCCATGGCTATGAAGGGGTCGGGGTTGCCGCGCTGGCCGATGCGATGGGCATCAATCCGCCCAGCCTCTACGCCGCCTTCGGCTGCAAGGCGGCGCTCTATGACGAGGTTTTGGGCCGCTACGATAAGGCGGCCGCGCCGCTGCGCGCCTTGCTGGCGCCCGAGGCCGATCCCGCCGTCGCGCTTCCCGCGCTGCTGCGCGAAGCCGCCCGCATCTACGCCGCAGATCCCGCCATGGCCGGCTGCCTCGTGCTGGAGGGCGCGCGCAGCGCCGATCCCGAGGCCGCCTGCCGGGCGAGGAACTGGCTCGATACCGGGCGCGGGCGCATCCGCGATTTCGTCGCGCTGACGCATCCCGACCAGGCGGACGTGGTGGCGGATTATGTCGCCGCCGTCATGTCCGGCATGTCCGCCGACGCCCGCGCCGGCCACCCGGTCGAGCGGCTGACCGCCATCGCCGACATGGCGGCCCTCGCCATCGGGGCGATGCTGGAGCGGAGCTGACGCCCTATTGCGGGCGATGCCCCTTGCGCCATTTGGTCAGCAGGTGCCGCGCCAGCATCAGCGGCGGCATCCGCAACAGGTGCGAGCGCACATAGAAGGCGAAGACCAGCCCCTTCCGCGTCTCCCGCCCCCACCCGTCGCGGGCCAGCAGGCGGGCGCGAACGATCCGGTCCCACAGCGTCAGCCGCGCACCCTCCCCATAAAGCGCCGCCGCCAGCCGCCGCGCCTGCGCGACATGGCGGTCCAGTCCATGCTGCGCCGCCCGCCTTGCCAGCCGCGCTGGATCGGCCTCCGCCAGCAGGCAGTATATGTCCCACAGGTTGCGCAATCCGCCCTGCAAGTCCCCGTCCGCCAGCATATGCGCCGCGGCATGAACCACCCGGTGCTCCGGCGATAACACATATAATCCCTCGGTTATCGAAACCGCCTCCGCCAGCATCGCCGCCGCGTCGGGCTTCGGCCGGGCCGTCAGCGGCAGGATGGTGTGATGCACGTCGATCATCCGGTCGCGCTCGACATGGATCATCGGCGGCAGTTCGTGCATCCATTGCCGGTAATAGGCGTCGTCATAGGCGTCCTCTTTGACCCACTCCCATCCCGCCGCGATCAGCGCCCGCTCCACCTCCGCCATCGCCGCGCGCGGCACCAATATGTCGAGATCGCCGATGAACCGCCCCTGCGCCGCTTTCAGCTCCGCCGCCGCGTAGGCCGCACCCTTGAGCAGCACGACCCGCACGCCGCACTCCCGCAGCGCATGGGCCGCCCGATCCGCCTCCCACAAAGCCTGCTGCGCCTCGCGCGCCGCATCGCGCTGCGCATCCTTCAGGATCGGCCGCACCGCCTCCGGCACCGCCACCCCCTCGACCCGCCAGGCCAAGGTCGCCACCAGCCGCTCCGCCTTCGCCGCCGCCAGCAGGCTGTTCCACGCCTGCGCGTCCAGCCGCCCGACGCACGCCGGATCGCGCAGCGCCCGCACCAGCAGCGCCGCGCTCATGAAAGGTCCGCCCACAACCGGTCCACCATCTCGAACGCCGCCTCGCCGCTCGGAAAGTCGATCGCCCGCGCCGCCACGTCGCGCACGAACCGCGTCAGCGCGGTAAAGGCCGCCTCGCCCAGCTGGACATAGTTGGTGGACGCCTGCGTCAGCCGCATGAAAATCTCGCCCTGCCCCGGCGTCCGCACATCCGCCGCATGGCCAAAGCGCGGGAACAGCAGCAGCGCCGGCATCCCCCCCTCGCCCATCCGCGCCACGGCTTCGGCGCGCGGCACCATATGGCGGATGTCGCCCTTGGCCGTCGCCCGCAGCAACGGTCCCATCCGTCCCTCGCCCACGGCTTGCGCCACCACCCCGATCGCCCGGTTCTTGAGGCTCACCAGCCGCGGAAAGGGCAGGATCATGCCCTTCTCCATGTCGAGCAGCGCGAACTCATCGCCCATGAAGCGCCAGCCCCGCTCCCCCAGCAGCGCCGCCAGCGTCGATTTGCCCGAGCCGGACTCGCCGGTCATCACGAGCACCCGCCCGTCCTTCTCGACGCTCGACGCATGGAGCAGCACATGCCGCCGCCATCCCAGCGCCATTTGCAGGTTCATCCCCATCTCCGCCGCGAGCAGCCCGTGGGAAAGACTCATCGGCGCGGCGTCGGCCAGACCATGGTCGCCGGTGATGAAGATGGACGGGCGCACGAAGCGGCGCACCGCGCTGGTCGGCTGCAGCCGCACCGTGAAATCGGCGACGGCGCCCGCCCGGTCGGGATAGCCCGCATAGAGCCGCGCCAGCTGCGCCACCGGCTCCCGCCAGGCCGATCCGATGCGAAACGTCGCCGGCCCGATCCCCAGCGTGATCGCGTGCCTCATGCCTGCCGCACCAGCCCAAGCGCGTCGAGCGCGTCCAGATGCGCGGCGATCTCCGCCACCGCCGCCGCCCGCTCGCCAAGCTCATAGCGCGCCGCCAGAACATCGTGCAGCGCCTCCGCGCTCACCGCCGCTCCGTCCGCCATCGCGTCGAGGATTTCGGGCACCGGGCTGATCACCATATGCGTCTGCCCCGACCGGCCATGATAGAGCAGCACCATGTCATCGAGCACGCAGGCCCGCACCGCGTCGTCCGGCATCCGGCGATAGGCTCTGGTCGCGTCCACCTGTGGCACCCTCATGGCAACTGTCTCACTCGCTGTAGCGAATGAAGCGTAGCCAAGTGCCTAACGCATCAGCACCGCGCTGGCGACGGCCCGCTGCGGCTCCGGCGCGTCGATCAGCGACTGCATGGCGCGCGCATAGCGGTCCAGCGCCCGCTCGACGCCATGGTCGCGCACCGCTTGGGCCAGGCGATGGAGCGGCGCGGGGTGCGCCAGCGTCCGCTCGATCGCGCGGGCCAGCGCGGCGGCGTCGCCCACCGGCACCGGCGGATGCTGCCCGGCGGCGCTCAGGATCGGACGGATATTGGGCGTGCAATCCGCCGCCACCACCTGCGCGCCGCAGCCCAGCGCCTCGATCAGCGTGGCGCACAGCCCTTCCCAGCAGGACGGCTGGAGCAATATGTCCGCCTCGCCCATCAGCGCCGCCAGCGCCTGCGGATCGGCGACATAGCCCGCAAACGTCACCCGGTCGGCGATGCCCAGTGCCGCGCACCGCCGCTCCAGCATGGGCCGCAGCGGCCCCTGCCCCGCGATCGTCAGCCGCCAGTCCATCCGCCCCAGCCGCACCAGCGCGTCGAGCGCGGTGGCATGATCCTTCTGCGCCGCCAGCCGCCCGACCATCAGCAGCCGGACGGGCGCAGCCGGATCGCGCGGCATCCGCGCCGCATGGACCCGCTCCATCGCCGCCGTGATCGTGGGCCGCGGCAGCAGCCGCACGTCACCGCATCCGGCCAGCAGCGCCGCGTCATGCGCGCCCATCACGATGGTCATGGCGCTCATCCGCGCAATCCCCCGAAACCGCGCCAGCCGCACAGCCGCGCCAAGGCCCGCCTGCCCCGGTCGCACGATGGGATTGGATATGCGGCTCACCGCCTTCGTCGCGGTGCCGGCGCAGGCGAGCGCGACCAGCATGTTGCTCTGGTTCCCCGCCGAATAGAGGATGTCGGGCCTGTGCCGCCGCACCATCGCCGCCAGCGCGGGAAACTGGCCGATCATCGCCAATCGCCGCGTGGCCTGCGGCGACGCCACCAGCCGCACCGGCATGGCGAGGTCGATCAGATGCGCCGCCGGCCCCTCCCCTCGCGCCATCCACAGCTCGACCGGCACGCCCCGGCGCAGCAGATGGTTGGCAAGGAGGATCGCGACCCGGTCGAGGCCGCCGTCGCCCGGCTGGTACAGATAGACCGCTACTGAAAAGGCGCGCCCGTGCGCGCGGCGATACTGGAACATCGCGCCGTCCTGATCCTGTCGACCCCCGAAAGGCTCGACGGCAGCAACGGGCCGGACCCGTATCCGTTCAGATCGTCACGATAACGCGGATCAGTTCAGCGCGGCATTTGCAGCGATGCGTAGCAGGTGAAGCCGCTGGTCCCGCGCTGCAACCGGCGGATATAGTTCAGATAGGCCTGGTTCTGATCGTAGCTCGTGCCCGGCAGATTCCCGCCGCGCAGCGCCTGCTTCACCTGTTCCCCGGTGAAGCTGCGCCCGGTGCCGGGGAAGGCGCCCGGCGTGCCTGCGGGCACCAGCTGCCCGTTGGGGGCGACATAATTGCCGGCATGACCCTGATCAGGCACGGGGATCGTGCAGTTCAGCACCGACGCCGCGGTGTTGGCCAGCGCCGGGCGGATCGACACGATCGCCGACGCCGCCACCGCCCCGCCCATCAGCAATTGCCGGCGCGACGGCACCGCCAGGCAGTCCCTGTCAGCCTGCTGCGCCTCGCCTTGCGGATCGGGACTGTGCTCGCTCATCTTGCTTCCATTTACCCCGGACGCTTGCCAAAGCGTAAAGATTGCACGCTATTGCGTCAGTCCATCGCAGTAAATCGGCGAAAAATCCAGCGCGGTAACCATGAATCGACTGACCATATCCCAGATCACCGCCTCGCTCGCCATGCTGCTGCTGGGCACCGGGGGCGCGCTGATGCTGGGCGCGTCGCCGCTCGCCATCGCGCTGCCGATCCTCGCAGGCCTCATCGTGCTGCTGATCTGCGCGGAGGGGATCGCCGCCCGGCCCGCGCCGCCCGCTCCGCCTGCCGACATGCCCGACCTGCTCGCCCACCCCGATTTCGCCAGCCTGATGGAGGGGATTTCCGATCCCCTGATGCTGGTGGAGCGCGGCCGCATCATGCGCGCCAACCGCGCCGCGCAGCGATTGCTCGGCACCCATATCGAGGGGGAGGACGCCCGCATCGCCATCCGTCACCCCGCCGCCGCCGAACGGCTGGCCAGCGCCGCCCCGCTCGCCGAACCGATCATGATCGAACTGGTGGGCCTGGGCGCGCGCGACCAGCGCTGGCAGATGCGCGTCGCGCCGGTGGGCGCGGTCGCCGACAGCCGCCGGCTGGTCCATCTCGTCGATCACAGCGGCACCCATGCGGCGGAGCGGATGCGCGTCGATTTCGTCGCCAACGCCAGCCACGAACTGCGCACGCCGCTCGCGGGCATATTGGGCTTTATCGAAACGCTGGCCGATCCCGAACTGGGGCAGGACGTCGAAACCCGGCAGCGCTTCCTGACGATCATGGACCGGGAAGCGCGGCGGATGCAGCGGCTGATCGACGATCTCATCTCCCTCTCCCGCATCGAATCGGAAAAATATCGCCTGCCCGATGCCCGTGTGGACCTGTCCGAGCTGGCGGCCGAAGTGGTGGGCGTGTTCCGCTCCAGCCATGGCGAAAGGGGCCGCGACGTACAGATGGACATCGCCCCGCACCTGCCGGTCGTGCAGGGCGACCGGGCGCAACTCTCGCAACTGCTCCACAACCTCATCGGCAATTCGGTCAAATATGGCCGCCCCGGCACCCCGATCCACGTCACCCTCACCGAAGGGCCGGGCGGCATGGCGCGGCTGGTCGTCGCGGACGAGGGCGAAGGGATCGGCCCCGATCACCTCCCCCGCCTCACCGAACGCTTCTACCGCGTCGATTCCGGGCGCAGCCGGGCGATGGGCGGCACCGGCCTTGGCCTCGCCATCGTCAAGCATATCGTGGAGCGGCATCGCGGCCGCTTCGACATCGCCAGCACTCTGGGCAAGGGCACGACCATCACCGTGCTGATCCCCCCGCCGGTCGAGGACGCCGCGCCGAAGAATGACGAGAAGAAGCGCCCGTCGGCGCTTTCGGACACAGTGTCATGAAAATGCAATCCCGCTGTCACAAAGGCGCGATGGTCCGCGACTAGGGCGCTCCATCAAGGGGGGCGGCGACGAACGACTCGCGGCCTGTTGATGGAGGTTCCCGTGAAGACGTTCGCCCTGCTCGCCGCCTGCGGCCTGAGCCTGACCGGCCTTGCGGCCTGCGACCAGAATGGCGCGGGCGCGACCCGCGACCAGATTCGCGCCGTGGGTTCCTCCACCGTCTATCCCTTCGCCACCGCCGCCGCCGAACTGTTCGTCGCGGGCAATGCGGGCATGAAGTCGCCGATCATCGAATCGACCGGCACCGGCGGCGGCATGAAGCTGTTCTGCGCGGGCGTCGGCGCGCAATATCCCGACATCGCCAACGCCTCGCGCCGGATGAAGAAGTCGGAATTCGCCGACTGCGCAAAGAACGGGGTGAAGGACATTATCGAGGTGCAGATCGGCGTCGATGGCCTCGCCTTCGCCGAATCGCGGAACGGCCCGGGCTTCCGCCTGACGCCGCAGATCGTCTATGAGGCGCTCGCCGCCAACCCCTATGGCAAGGGACCGAACAAGGCGCAGACCTGGAACGAGATCGATCCGTCCCTGCCCGCCATCCCCATCTCCGTATTCGGTCCCCCGTCCACCAGCGGCACGCGCGATTCGCTCGCCGAACTCATCCTGGAAAAGGGCTGCCAGTCCGACCCGGCGATGAAGGCGCTGAAGGAAAGCGACGAGGACAGATATAAGGCCACCTGCACCCGCGTCCGCGAAGACGGCAAATATGTCGATTCGGGCGAGAACGACAATCTGATCGTCCAGAAACTGGGCGCGAACCCCAATGCGCTCGGCGTCTTCGGCTACAGCTTCCTCGAAGAAAACAAGGACACGCTGCGCGACGTGCCGATCAACCGGGTGGAGGCGACCTACGAAACCGTGTCCACCGGCAAATATCCCGGCGCCCGCCCGCTCTACGTCTATGTCAAGAAGGCGCACATGCAGGCGATCCCCGGCCTCAAGGGCTTCCTCGACGCCTTCGCCCTGAACTGGAACCCCGGCGGCGTGCTGGCGAAGCGCGGCATGGTCGCCGCGCCCGCGGACGTGCGCGCCCGCAGCGCCGAGACGGTGGCGAAGCTCACCGTGCTCAACGGCGCCGACCTCAAATAAGCGAAAGGCTCCATGACCGGTCCTGCCATCCTCCTTCTGCTCGCGGGCCTCGCCGCCATCGCCTGGGTCAGCGCGCGCGCCCGCGCCCTGCGGCTTCAGACCGCCGCCCGCGCCACCGGCCGCCGCGACGCCGTGCACTCGCTGCCCGGCTATCATGGCTGGTATGTCGTGCTGTGGGCATTGATCCCCGCCGCCATCTTCCTCGCTGTCTGGGCCAATGTCTCGCCCGGCCTCGTGACCGACGCCGTGCTGGCCGATCCCGCCGCCCGCGCCCTGCCCGCCGACGGCTTCGCCCGCGCGGCCATTCTGGGCGAAGCGCGCGCCATCGCCGCCGGCAATCAGGCCGCCGCCTTCAACCCGGCGAGCGAACCGCTGGTCGAACCCTATCGCGCTGCCTTGAGCCGCTATGGCGTGGCGGGCGCGGTGCTGGCGCTGCTGCTCGCCTTTGCCGGCGGCGCCTACGCCTTCACCCGCATCCGCCCCGACTTCCGCGCCCGCACCCGGGTCGAGCGGCTGGTAATGGCCGCGCTGCTCGTCGCCTCGCTGCTGGCGATCGTCACCACGCTCGGCATCGTCGCCTCCCTGCTGTGGGAAAGCATCCGCTTCTTCACGATGGTCAGCCCGATCGACTTCCTCTTCGGCCTCAAATGGTCGCCGCAATCGGCGGCGATGGGCTATGGCAACGATGATGCGTTCGGCGCCGTCCCGCTCTTCTGGGGCACGATCTTCATCGGCGCGATCATCGCCATGATCGTGGCCATTCCCCTGGGCCTCATGAGCGCGGTCTATCTCACCCAATATGCCAGCCCCACCGTGCGCAAATGGCTCAAGCCCATGCTGGAGGTGCTGGCCGGCGTTCCCACCGTCGTCTACGGCTATTTCGCGGCGCTCACCGTCGCGCCCGCCCTGCGTGATTTCGCCGCCGCCCTCGGCATACAGGGCGCAAGCTCGGAAAGCGCACTGGCCGCCGGCCTTGTCATGGGCGTGATGATCATTCCCTTCGTCTCCTCCATGGCCGACGACAGCATCGCCGCGGTGCCGCAATCCATGCGCGACGGCAGCCTCGCCATGGGCGCGACCACCAGCGAGACGATCAAGCGCGTCCTCGTCCCCGCCGCCCTTCCCGGCGTCGTGGGCGGCGTGCTGCTCGCGGTCAGCCGCGCGATCGGCGAAACGATGATCGTGGTGATGGCCGCGGGCCTTGCCGCCAACCTCACCCTCAACCCCTTCGCCAGCGTGACCACGGTGACCACCCAGATCGTCCAGCTTCTGACCGGCGACCAGGAGTTCGACAGCGCCAAGACGCTGGCCGCCTTCGCGCTCGGCCTCGTCCTGTTCATCGTCACCCTGCTGCTCAACATCGTGGCCCTGCGGGTCGTGAAGAAATATCGCGAGGCCTACGAATGATGACTGCTGAACGCCTCCCCACCGACTGGAAATCGGACGCGATGCGCCGCCGCATCGCCCGCCGCTACGCCGCCGAACGGCGCTTCCGCCTGCTCGGCCTCGGCGCGGTGCTGCTGTCGGCCGCCTTCCTCGCCTTCCTGCTCGTCAGCATGATGGGCAACGGCCTGCGCGGCTTCACCCGCACCGAAATCGCGCTGAAGGTCGACTTCCCGGCCTCGCCCCTGATGCTCGATCCGCGCGCGGTGACGGACGAGGCGCTCAACCGCGCCAACCTCCCCATCGTCACCGGCGACCTCGCGCGCAAGGCGCTGGGGCCGGACGCGGAGGACTGGCTCTCGCCCAGCGCCTGGATCACGCTGCGCAACGCGATCAAGGCCGACCCGTCGATCCTGACCCGGACCGAGACGGTCCCGCTGCCCGCCGCCACCGCCATCGATCTCGCCGCCAAGGGCACGGGGTCGGCGGAAGCGGAAGCCGCCGTCGCGCGCCTCGAAAAGGCCGGCGTGCTCTCGACCGACTTCAACTGGCCCTTCCTGACCGCCAGCGACGGCACCGATCCGACCCAGGTCGGCATCTGGGGCGCTTTCAAGGGCTCGCTGCTGACGATGCTGGTGACGTTGCTGCTCAGCTTCCCGATCGGCGTCGCCACCGCCCTCTACCTTGAGGAATATGCGCCCAAGACCTGGTGGACCGACATCATCGAAGTGTCGATCAACAACCTCGCCGCCGTGCCCTCGATCATCTTCGGCCTGCTCGGCCTGTCGATCTTCCTCAACTTCCTCCACCTGCCCCGTTCGGCCGCGCTGGTCGGCGGCATGACGCTGGCGCTCATGACCATGCCGGTCATCGTCATCGCTGGCCGCAACGCCATCAAGTCCGTGCCGCCCAGCATCCGCGACGCCGCGCTCGGCATCGGCGCGTCGCCGGTGCAGGTCGTGTTCCAGCATGTCCTGCCGCTCGCCCTGCCCGGCATCCTCACCGGCACGATCATCGGCATGGCGCGCGCGCTCGGCGAAACCGCCCCGCTGCTCATGATCGGGATGCGCGCCTTCATCGCGACGCCGCCGGGCGGCGTCACGGATCCGGCCACCGTCCTGCCGGTGCAGATCTTCCTCTGGTCCGATGAAGTGTCCAAGGGCTTCGTCGAAAAGACCTCCGCCGCGATCATCGTCCTGCTCGTCTTCCTGCTCGCGATGAACGGCCTCGCCATCTACCTGCGCAACAAGTTCGAGAAACGGTGGTAAACCGCACATGACCGAAGAACAAAAAGCCCTCGCCCCCGCAGACCCCAAGATGACCGCGCGCGACGTCAAGGTCTTCTACGGACCCAAGCAGGCGATCAAGGGCGTGTCGATCGACGTCGACATGGACAATGTCACCGCCTTCATCGGCCCGTCGGGCTGCGGCAAGTCGACCTTCCTGCGGACGCTCAACCGCATGAACGACACCGTCGCCTCGGCGCGGGTCGAAGGGACGATCACGCTCGACGGCGACGACATCTACGCGCCGTCGATGGACGTGGTGCAGCTGCGCGCGCGGGTCGGCATGGTGTTCCAGAAGCCCAACCCCTTCCCCAAGTCGATCTACGAGAATATCGCCTACGGCCCCCGCATCCACGGCCTCGCCGCGTCGAAAGCCGACATGGACGTGATCGTCGAAAAGTCGCTGCGCCGCGCGGGCCTGTGGGAAGAAGTGAAGGACCGGCTGGCGGACAGCGGCACCGCCCTGTCGGGCGGGCAGCAGCAGCGCCTGTGCATCGGCCGCGCCATCGCGGTCGAACCCGAAGTCATCCTGATGGACGAACCCTGCTCGGCGCTCGATCCCATCGCGACGGCCAAGATCGAGGAGCTGATCCACGAACTGCGCGGCCGCTACGCCATCGTCATCGTCACCCACAATATGCAGCAGGCCGCGCGCGTGTCGCAGCGCACCGCCTTCTTCCACCTGGGCGAACTGGTCGAATATGGCGTCACCAGCGACATCTTCACCAATCCGAAGGCGGAACGCACCAAGGATTATATCACCGGACGCTACGGCTGAGACACCCCACCCCGTTCGGTTCGAGTAGGCTTCGAGCGAAGTCGAGAAGCCGTATCGAGAACAGTTCTCGACAGGCTCGAACCGAACGGCGGAAGCAGAGCGCGCGCGGCGCGCAACGGAGCTTATGATGGCAGAACATACGATCAAGGCATTTGACGAGGAGATCGACCGGCTGCGCGGGCTGATCGCCGAAATGGGCGGACGCGCGGAAGCGGCGATCGAGAACGCCATGCTGGCGCTCCAGCGGCAGGACCGGGAACTGGCCGCGCAGGTCATCGCCGACGACCGCCGCATCGACGCGATCGAGGCGGAGGTGGAAAAGCTGGTGGTGCAGGTCATCGCCCTGCGCGCCCCCATGGCCAACGACCTGCGCGACGTGATCGCGGCGCTGAAGATCGTGAGCGTGGTGGAGCGCATCGGCGATTATGCCAAGAACATCGCCAAGCGCGTGCCGCTGGTCGCCACCCACACCCGCACGCTGGAGCCGGTCTCGCTGCTCCCGTCGATGGGCCAGGTCGCGGGCGAGATGGTGCATGATGCGCTGAACGCCTTCGCCGCGCGCGATCCCGACCTCGCCCTCGCGGTGGTCGAGCGCGATACGGTGGTGGACGATTTCTACAACAGCGTGTTCCGCACGCTGGTCACCTTCATGGTCGAAAACCCCAAGACGATCAGCGAGTGCGCCCACCTGCTGTTCATCGCCAAGAATATCGAACGGATCGGCGATCATGCGACCAATGTCGCGGAAATGGTCTATTATGCCGCCACCGGGCAGACCCTGCCCGAACGCGAGCGCGGCGCCGACTTGCAGGCGGAGGATTAAGCGATGGCCCGGGCAAAGATGCTGCTGGTGGAAGATGACTCGGCGCTCGCCGAACTGCTCATCTGGCATTTCAAGCGCGAGGATTTCGACGTCGCCCACACGGTTGATGGCGAAGAGGCGCTGCTGATGGCGCAGGAAAGCACGCCCGACATCGTGCTGCTCGACTGGATGGTCGAAAGCCTCTCAGGGATCGAGGTGTGCCGCCGACTGCGCCGCATGAACGGCACCGCCAATGTGCCGATCATCATGCTGACCGCGCGCGGCGAGGAAGAGGACCGGGTGCGCGGGCTGGAGACGGGCGCGGACGACTATGTGACCAAGCCCTTCTCGCCCCGCGAACTGGTCGCCCGCGTGGGCGCGGTGCTGCGCCGCGTCCGCCCGGCGCTGGCCGGCGAGACGCTGACCTTCGCCGACGTGGAAATGGACACGGTCGGCCACAAGGTCCGCCGCTCGGGCCAGGTCATCCCGCTTGGCCCCACCGAATTCCGCCTCCTGAAGCATTTCCTGGAGCATCCCGGCTGGGTGTTTTCGCGCGAACGGCTGCTCGACAGCGTATGGGGCCAGGACAGCGACATCGAACTGCGCACCGTCGACGTCCACATCCGCCGCCTGCGCAAGGCGATCAACGGCGACGGGCAATATCAGGACATCATCCGCACCGTGCGCTCGGCGGGCTACGCGCTGGATACCGAAGGGGTGGGGTGAGGCTGGCGGCACCCCAGCACCGAGAACAAATGAAGGATGAAATCTGACAGCAAAGTACCGAGATTTCCGATACGGCAGTCTCCATCCTCCCCTTGCAGGGGAGGTGGATGGCCGCAGGCCAGACGGAGGGGTGTCCAGCCATCGATAGGTGGACACCCCTCCACCACTTCATGGTCCCCCTCCCCTTGCAAGGGAGGATTTTCGTTAGCGAGTTGCCATCACGAAGGAACGCGCCCGCAACGGCCAGGCTTTCCTTTGGCGTTCAACCAATCACGCCGCCCGGCGCGCCTTCGTCAGTTTCTTCATCAGCATGTCGCGCTTCAGCCGCGAGAGATGGTCGATGAAGAGTATCCCCTCCAGATGGTCCATCTCATGCTGGAGGCAGGTGGCGAGCAGCCCGTCCAGCTGCTCTTCATGAATGCGGCCGTCGCGGTCCATCCAGCTGGCGCGGATCACCGCCGGACGCTCCACCTCAGCGAACTGGTCGGGCACCGAAAGGCAGCCCTCATTATAGACGGAGAGGTCTTCGGACCCCTTCAATATCTGCGGGTTGATGAACACCATCGGCTTCTTGACCGGCGGCGCGCCTTCCTCGTCCGATTCGGGTTCCTGGAGGTCGATCACCAGCACCCGCTTGGGCACCCCCACCTGGATCGCGGCGAGGCCGATGCCCGGCGCGTCGTACATCGTATCGAACATATCGTCGATCAGCGTCTGGAGATCGTCGTCGATCGCCTCGACGGGCGTGGAGATGGTGCGCAGCCGCGGATCGGGCGCTTCGAGAATGGGACGGATGGCCATGGGCCGAACATAGGCGGAACGCAGCGCCTTTTCAAGCAAAGCCGCCACGCCCGGCCGATCCCGCCGCACGTCCGGCCTGTCCTATTTGTCGCCGATCCGCTTCTATGCGGCCATGCCTTTCGCCCGTCCCACGGCCCCGCGCGCGCCCTTTCGTCCCGTCCGCCCTGTTGGAAGGGGCGCGTCGCACGGGCGTCGCACGCGCGTCGGGCACGCTTCGCACAGGCGCGAAGCGGGTTTTTCCGCAGAAATGCGTGAAATCGCCCGATTCCAGTGTGAACTTCGGCCGCTCGCCCTCAGCCCACCGGCCGCCGCGCCCGCAACGCCTGCGCGAGTGTCCCCTCGTCCAGATAGTCCAGCTCCCCCCCGATCGGCACGCCATGGGCCAATTGCGTCAGCCGGATCGGGAAGCGCTCCAGCCGCTCGGCCAGATAATGGGCGGTCGTCTGCCCCTCCAGCGTGGCGTTCATCGCCAGCACCACCTCGTCGATGCCGCCCGCCTCGACCCGGGCGACCAGCGCGTCGATGGTCAGATCCTCGGGCCGCACGCCCTCCAGCGCGGAGAGCCGCCCGCCCAGCACATGGAAGCGTCCGGGGAACAGGCGCGAGCGGTCCAGCGCCCAGAGGTCCGACACATCCTCCACCACGCATAGCGCACGCGGATCGCGGCGATGGTCGGCGCAGATGCCGCACGGATCGACCGTATCGACATTGCCGCAGACATGGCAGGTGACGAGCCGTTCGTTCACCGCCTCCAGCGCGCGCAGCAGCGGACCCATCGCCCCCTCCCGCTTCTTGAGGAGATGCAGCACCGCCCGCCGCGCCGATCGCGGCCCAAGGCCGGGCAGCCGGGACAGCGCCTGCGTCAGCGCTTCGATTTCGGGTGAGGCCATGACCCGAGATAAAGTGTTGCAACTGTCGCAGACAAGGGCTTTGAGGTCGCGCTATGCGGATAATCTATATGGGCACTCCCGATTTCGCCGTCCCCGCGCTCGACGCGCTGGTGCAGGCCGGGCACGATGTCGTCGCCGTCTACAGCCAGCCGCCCCGCCCGGCGGGCCGTGGCAAGGCGCTGCGCCCCTCGCCGGTCCACCAACGCGCCGACGCGCTGGGGATGGAGGTGCGCACGCCTGTATCGCTGAAGGACGCGGAGGCGCAGGCGGATTTCGCCGCCCTCGACGCCGATGTCGCCGTGGTCGCCGCCTATGGCCTCATCCTGCCCGCGCCCATCCTCGCCGCGCCGCGTCAGGGCTGCCTCAACATCCACGCCTCGCTGCTGCCGCGCTGGCGCGGGGCCGCGCCGATCCAGCGCGCGATCCTGGCCGGCGACAATGTCACCGGCGTCACCATCATGGACATGGAAGCGGGCCTCGACACCGGCCCCATGCGCGCCAAGCATGTGACCCCGATCGAGGACAAGACGGCGGGCGCGCTGACCGCCGAACTGGCGCTTGCCGGGGCGGAGCTGATGGTCGAGGTGCTGGACGACCTGTCGCTCCACCCGCCCATGGCGCAGCCGGACGAGGGCGTCACCTATGCCGCGAAGATCGACAAGGCGGAGGCACGGATCGACTTCACCCACGACGCCCACCGCATCGAGCGGCAGGTGCGCGCCTTCAATCCCTTCCCCGGCGCCTTCTTCGAATATCGCGGCGAACGCCTCCGCATCCTCGCCGCCCATGTCGAACATCATGCCGGGCCGGCGGGCGAATTGCTGGACGACAGCCTGCTGATCGGCTGCGGCCACGACGCAATCCGGCCCACGCTGATCCAGCGCGCGGGCAAGGGCGCGATGAGCGCGGGCGAACTGCTGCGCGGCTTCGACATGCCGGCCGGGAGCCATGTGGATGGCTGACGCCACACCCCCCGTTCGGTTCGAGCCTGTCGAGAACCGTCTCTCGACACCGTTCGAAACGGACGGAGGGCAGCCATGATCCGCTTCGCCTTCACCGTCGAATTTGACGGCCGCCCCTTCATGGGCTGGCAACGGCAGGCGCATGGCCCCAGCGTGCAACAGGCCATCGAGGATGCGATCCACGCCGTCACCGGCGAGGCGGCCGTGGTCCACGCCGCCGGCCGCACCGATGCCGGCGTCCATGGCCTGGCCATGCGCGCCCATGCCGACATCGAAAAGCCGATCCCCCCCTTCCGCCTGATGGAGGCGCTGAACGCCCGGTTGCGGCCCGATCCGGTGGCGATCCTGGCGTGCGAGGTGGTGCCCGACGACTGGCACGCCCGCTTTTCCTGCCGGGGCCGCGCCTATGTCTATCGCATCCTCAACCGCCGCGCCCCGCTGACGACCCAGCAGGGGCTGGTCTGGCGCGTCGTCCAGCCGCTCGACGCCGATGCGATGCACGAAGCGGCGCAGGCGCTGGTCGGCCTCCACGACTTCACCACCTTCCGCTCCGCCCATTGCCAGTCGGCCAGTCCGGTCAAGACGCTCGACCGGCTGGACGTGGTGCGCGATGGCGAGCGCATCGCCATCCACGCGGCGGCCCGCTCCTTCCTGCATCATCAGGTGCGATCGATGGTGGGGTGCCTGGCGCTGGTGGGCATGGGGCGATGGAGCGCGCACGACCTGCGCGCCGCGCTGGACGCACGCGACCGCGCCGCGCTCGGCCTCAACGCCCCGCCCGACGGCCTGTATTTTTTGAACGCGGCCTATGCCGGGGATCAGGGGAGGCTAACGGAGTGAACCCGGTTCTTGCCGCCGCGCTTGGCAGCACGCATGGCGTCGTCGGCGCGGACGATCAGCCGATCGAGGTCGTCGATCATCAGCGCGCCGGCGCTGGCCACGCCGATGCTGGCGCTGATGCCCCTGCCATAATCGGCAAGCGCGCCGCGCACCTGATGAGCCAGGCTTTCCGCCGCCGTCACATCCTCCCCCACGAGGAGAATCAGGAACTCGTCGCCGCCCACGCGCGCGATCAGGCCATCCTCCCTGCCGATGCGCGTCAGCAGGCGGCCGATGTCGGCGAGGCAATCGTCCCCGGCGGCATGACCGTCGCGGTCGTTCAGTTGCTTGAAACCGTCAAGATCGAGATAGATCAGCTGGGCCGGGCGCGGGGCCGCGAGCCGGTCGCGGGCGCGGGCGGCAAAGCCGCGGCGGTTGAGCAGGCCGGTCAGCACATCATGCATCGCCTCGAAACTCGCCTGCCGCAGCTCGGACATGTCCTCGATCACCGCCACGTAGAATTCCGGTGCACCCAAGGCGTCGCGCGCCATGGCGACCGTCAGCTTGACCCAGATGATCGTCCCATCGGCGCGGACATAGCGCTTTTCCATCGCGTAGCGCGGCAGTTCCCCGGCGGTGAGGCGCGCAAGCAGCGCCTCGTCGGCGTTGAGGTCGTCCGGGTGGGTGATCTGCTGGAAGCCGGTGCGGATCAGCGTGTCGGCGTCATAGCCGCTGATCGCGCAGAAACGCGGGTTGACCAGCAGGAAGCCGCCATCAAGCGCGACATGGGCGATGCCCACGGGGGCGTGGGTGAAGGTCGCCTCGAACCGAAGGCGGGCGCGCGCCAGCTCCGCCTCCACGGCCGGGCATGGACCCAACGGATCGGCCACGGCCAGCCGGCCGAAATCATAGGCGGGCAACGGCCCGGAAAAATCATGGTGCGACACCCTGCTCATCGGCTTTTCCTGGCCGGGCAATGGTAAATATCGCCTTAGCGGACGGGCCGCCTGCGCGAAAATCAGGACAGGCGCGTGGCGAACGGCGTGAAGTTCGTGCCGGCGTCAAACACGTCCAGCCCCTCCCGACGTTTCAGGCCATTCACCACCATATAGGTCATAGGGGTGAGCAGCGCCTCCCATGCCACTTTCATCGCCCAGTTGGTGACCATGACGGTCAGCACCTGTCCGCTGGTCCAGTCGCCCCAGAAGGCCAGCGGGTAGAAGAGCAGGCTGTCCACCCCCTGCCCCACCACGGTCGATCCGATGGTGCGGGTCCACAAATGCTTGCCTTGCGTGAGGATCTTCATCCGCGCGAGGACGAAGCTGTTGGCGAACTCGCCCGCCCAGAAGGCGACGAGCGAGGCAAAGACGATGCGCCAGGTGCTGCCGAACACCGCCTCATAGGCTTTCTGGTCCGGCCAGCCGTCCGCCGGCGGCAGGGCGACCACCACCCAGCTCATCAGCGCCATGAACAGCATCGCGCCGAACCCGGCCCACACGCAGCGGCGCGCGCGGGCATAGCCATAGACTTCGGTCAGCACGTCGCCGATGACATAGCCCAAGGGAAAGAAGAGGATGCCGGCACCGAAGGTGAAGCCGCCCACGGTCGACAGCTTCGCCGCGCCAATGAGGTTGGACAGCAGCAGGATGGTGACGAACGCTGCCATGAAGAAGTCATAATAGCGCAGCGGCCGCGCGCCCAGCGCAGCCGCGTCGATCCGGTGAACAGCCCCCTCGCTCATGGGAAGCAGCTTATCGCCCGGACAGGCGATTGCAAGCGGCGGAAGGGACGGCTATCGGGGCAGGGCCACGGCCCCGTAGCTCAGTTGGATAGAGCATTCGCCTTCTAAGCGAATGGTCGCAGGTTCGAATCCTGCCGGGGTCGCCAGAGCGCCGGCGGATCAGAGGATGGTCTGACCCGTCTTGGCCCAGTCGGCGGCGAAGGCGTCCAGCCCCTTGTCGGTCAGCACATGCTTCGACAGCATCTTGATGACCGAAGGCGGGGCTGTGATAACGTCCGCGCCGATCTTCGCGCAATCGAGCACATGGATCGGGTGGCGCAGCGAGGCGGCGAGAATTTCGGTCTTGAAGCTGTAATTGTCGTAGATGAGGCGGATGTCCTCGATCAGTTGCAGCCCGTCGAACCCGTTGTCGTCATGCCGGCCGACGAAGGGCGAGATGAAGGTCGCGCCCGCCTTGGCCGCGAGCAGCGCCTGGTTGGCGGAGAAGCACAAGGTGACGTTGACCTGAGTTCCCTCGCCGGTCAGCGCCTTGCAGGTCTTGAGGCCGTCGATCGTCAGCGGCACCTTGATGCAGACATTGTCGGCGATCCTGCGCAGGATGTCCGCTTCCTTCATCATCGTCTCATGGTCGAGCGCGACGACTTCGGCGGACACGGGACCATCCACCACGCCGCAGATTTCCTCGATCACTTCCAGGAACTTGCGGCCTGATTTGTGGATCAGGGTCGGGTTGGTGGTGACGCCATCGAGCAGCCCGGTCGCCTCCAGCTCGCGGATTTCGGCGATGTCGGCGGTGTCGACAAAGAATTTCATGGCGGCTGGTCCTTTTGCCCGGAAAAGTGATTCGTTGGCAGCGCCTATAGCGTCCCGCGCCCTGCCTGTCCTACATGGGCGCAATGTCCCGCGCCCGTGTCCTCCTTTTGAACGCCGCCCTCGGCCCGCTCGACTATCGCGTGCCGCATGGCATGGGCGTGAAGCCCGGCAGCATCGTCGTCGCCCCGCTCGGCCCGCGCCAGCTGGTGGGCGTCGTGTGGGAGGAGCAGAGCTTCCCCGATGTGGAAAGCGTGGGCGACAATCGGCTGCGCAACCTGCTGGACGTGGTGGACGCGCCGCCGCTGCCCGAACCGCTGCGCCGGCTGATCGAATGGACCGCGGACTATTATCTCGCGCCTCCCGCCGCCGTGCTGCGCATGGCGCTGGCGTCTATGGCGGCGCTGGAGGGCGCGCGCACGGTCATCGAATACCGCGCGACCGGCGCGGTGCCGGAGCGGATGACCGAGCAGCGCGCGCAGGCTCTTGAGAGGATTGGCGAGCGGCAGGGACTGATCCGCGAGCTGGCGATGATCGGCGGAGTGAGCGACGCGGTGATCCGCGGCCTCATCAAGCAGGATGTTTTCGAGGCGGTGGAGGTCAGCGTCGACACGCCCTTCCCCACGCCCGATCCCGACCATGCGCCGCCCGCCCTGTCGGAGGCGCAGGCCGCCGCCGCCACCCGCATGGCCGATGCGGTGCGCGCCCACGACTTCGCGCCCTTCCTGCTCGACGGCGTGACCGGATCGGGCAAGACCGAAGTCTATTTCGAGGCGATCGCGGCGGCGATCCGCGCCGGGCGGCAGGTTCTGGTATTGCTCCCCGAGATCGCGCTGACCGAACCCTTCCTCGAACGGTTCGAGAAACGCTTCGGCACGATCCCCGTCAACTGGCACAGCGGCCTGCGCCAGAGCGAGCGGCGGCGGGCCTGGCGCGCCATCGCCAGCGGGCAGGCGCAGGTCGTCGTGGGCGCGCGCTCCGCCCTGTTCCTGCCCTATCCCAATCTCGGCCTCATCGTCGTGGACGAAGCGCATGAGGCGAGCTTCAAGCAGGAGGATGGCGTCCATTACCACGCCCGCGACGTGGCGGTGATGCGCGGCCTGATCGAGAAATTCCCGGTGATCCTGGCGTCCGCGACCCCCGCCATCGAAACCCGGCATCAGGTGGAGCTGGGCCGCTATGCCCAGATCAAGCTGCCCTCGCGCTTCGGCGGGGCGGAGATGCCCGACATCCACGGCATCAACCTGCTGACCGACCCGCCAGAGCGCCGCCGCTGGATCGCGCCGCCGCTGGTCGCGGCGATCGACGAGACGCTGGCCAAAGGCGAGCAGAGCCTCCTTTTCCTCAACCGGCGTGGCTATGCGCCGCTGACGCTGTGCCGCCATTGCGGCTACCGCTTTCAGTGCCCCAACTGCACCGCCTGGATGGTCGAGCATCGGCTGACGCACCGCCTCGCCTGCCACCATTGCGGCCATGTCACGCCCGCGCCCCGTTTCTGCCCGGAATGCAAGGAAGAGGATTCGCTTGTCGCCTGCGGCCCCGGTGTCGAGCGCATCGCCGACGAGGTGAAGGCGCTATGGCCGCAGGCGCGGGTCGCGATCGTCACGTCCGACACGCTCTGGTCGCCGGCCAAGGTCGCGGATTTCGTGAAGTCGGTGGAGGCGGGCGCGGTGGACATCATCGTGGGCACCCAGCTGGTCACGAAGGGCTATCATTTCCCCAACCTGACGCTGGTGGGGGTGATCGACGCCGACCTAGGCCTCGAAGGCGGCGATCTGCGCGCGGCGGAGCGCACCTTCCAGCAGATCGTGCAGGTCGCGGGGCGCGCGGGACGCGGACAGAAGCCGGGCCGCGTGTTCATCCAGACGCGGATGCCCGAAAGCGAGGTCATCAAGGCGCTGATCGATGGCGACACCGAACGCTTCTACGCCGTCGAGACGGAGAACCGCCGCCGCGCCAACGCGCCGCCCTTCGGCCGCTTCGCCGCGATCATCGTGTCGAGCGAGGACGCGGACGAAGCCGCGCAGACCGCGCGCCTCATCGGCAAGTCCGCGCCGGTGATCGAGGGGATGCGCGTCTATGGTCCAGCGCCGGCGCCGCTATCCGTGCTGCGGGGACGGCACCGGCACCGGCTGCTGATCCACGCCAGCCGGCAGGTGGACGTGCAGGGCGCGATCCGCGAATGGCTCGGCAATCTCGCCTGGAAATCCGGCACGCGCGTCGCGGTGGACGTCGATCCCTACAGTTTCATGTGATGGAAACCCCGCTCCCCACCCCATGTCGCAACCTCTGCGCGCTCGATGCGGCGCGCCGGACATGCACGGGGTGCGGGCGGACGATCGACGAGATCATCCACTGGCGCAGCATGACCGACGCGCAGCGCGCCGCCGTCATGAACCGGGTGGAGGGGTTCCCGCCGGCTTCTTCTTCGCCGCCTGCGCGTCGAAATCCGCCTTCATCCTGAGTGCGGCTTCCCGCATTTCCGACCCGTGCGGCGAATAGGCGATGGGATCGAGCAGCGTGGAGGCCCACGCATAATTGCCGCGCGCCGCCATCGCTTCGGCGAAATTGAAGCGATAGTCGGGATTTTGCGGCAGCAGGGTGTAGGCCTTGTAGAGGCCCTCATAGCCGATGTCCGGCATCTTGCCGCCGCGCATCGCGTGATAGCGGTAGAACAGCGCGAGCGGCACCGGGTCTTCGGTGTCGGCCTTATTGGCGCGCACGATGGCGGTGAGCGCCGCCTTCCAGTCCTCCGCCTTGTCGCTCTCATGCGCCCGTTCCAGCAGCACCTGCGCCCGCACGGCATAGGCGCGAGCCGACTTGGGATCGAGCGCGATGGAACGGTCGGCGTCAGCCAATGCCGCGTCCTTCTGCTCGGCTTTCCACTCCGCCTCGGCGAGCAGCGCAAGCGCGTAGGCGCTCTGCGGATATTTCGCGGCCGTCGCGCGGATGGAGCGAACGAGGCTGGGAAGATCGCCTTTCCTCGGCTCATACATGATCTTCAGCTCGTCATCTATCAGGTCACCCTGCGCGGCATCGACGGGAGCGAGCGTAATGGCGTCTATTTTCATTTCGCCGGGAGTCAGCTTCGATGCGGCCATTTTCCTTTTGCGCAGGGACTCGTCGAGCGCTTTATCCAGGGCGGCAAAGCCACCTGCGAAATAGCTTTCCGCCCGCATGTCCGGCACGCCGTTCGCCATATCGTTGAGATAGCGTCTGAATTCGGCACGTCGTTGGGCATTATACTGGAAATAATGGGTCAACAGCCAAGCGCGACCATAATAGCGATCCCCGTCCCGCAAGCTGAGGCCATCGGTATTGCGGGCGAAAAGATTTTTCACGGGATAAGGCGCCCCGAGCATCAGTCCGGGCGCGCGGCCCATGACAAAATTGCCATATATGATGGATCCGTCATCGGCAAATTTCACCACGGAGAAGAACTCCGCAAAGCCCTCGACATACCAAGCCGGGTACGCGGCAGGAAAATGATGCAGCATGAAGTGATGCGTATATTCGTGGAACAGAATTTCTTCCGCGCCAAAATCGAATTGGCTGGTCTTTCCGCCGCGAGAGAGTACAGCAAAGGCGGAGCGATCGGATGTTGCGTAAAAGCCGCCAATGTTAGGATTGCGCGCGAGCGCGCGCACTTGCCCTACATTGTCGAGAAGATAGACCTTCACCGGACTTCCCCGTTCCGGGTCTGTGACGCCGGTGACGGTACGCAACAGATAGTCGAACTTCTCCAGCCGCTCGGCAAAGCCACGCAGTTTGGCGTCATTGCCCTCGCTATAGACGGTGAAATGCCGCGTTTGCGCCTGAACCCAAGCCGCCTGCGCGCCACTTGCCTGCCCCAGCGCCAGAAGCAGCCCCGCCGCCGCCTTCCACCAGAATCGCATACCATCTCCCCGGCCCCGCGCCCAAATCTGGCGCAAGTCGGCACGGCTGGAAAGCGCAATCTGATCCGTTACGTGCCCTTTTCCCGTGCGAGCAGCGCCGCCTTGCGCTCCGTCCCCCAGGCATAGCCGCCCATGCCGCCGTCTCCCCGCACCACGCGGTGGCAGGGGACGAGGACGGCGAGGCCGTTGCCGCCGCAGGCGCTGCCCGCCGCGCGCGTCGCGGCGGGGCGGCCGGCCGCCGCCGCGATCTCGCCATAGCTGCGCGTTTGCCCTGCCGGGATGGCCCGCAGCGCCGCCCAGACCGCCTGCTGGAACGCGGTGCCGCCGACGTCGATCGGCAGGTCAGGCGCAGCGGCGGGATCATCGATCAGCGCAGCGACTGCCTGCGCCATCGCGTCGAGCGCGCCATCCGCAGGCGCCAGCGCCGCGTTCGGAAAGCGGGCGCGCAACTCCGCCTCGCCTTCGCCAAAGGCGATGCGGCACAGGCCCTTGTCGGTCGCTGCGACGAGGACCGGCCCCAGGCTGCTGCCCATCACTGTCCATCGGATCGCCACGCCACGCCCGCCGTCCCGCCAGGCGCTGGGCGTCATGCCAAGCTGCGCGCCTGCATCGGCGTAGGCGCGGCTGGGCGCGCTGTAGCCCGCCTCGTAGATCGCCCCGGTCACGCTGCCACCGCCCGCCAGCGCCGCCTTAAGCCGCTCCGCCCGCAACGCGCGCGCATAGGCCGCGGGCGTCAGGCCCGTCTCGCGCTTGAACAGGCGATGGAAGTGATGCGGCGCGTAGCCGACATGCGCGGCCAGCGCCTCCAACGGGAGCGCCTCCTCCGCCGCCTCGATGAGCGCAATCGCCGCTGCCACAGCCTGCCGGTCGCGGCCGACCTCATCGGGGCGGCAGCGCAGGCAGGCGCGATAGCCCGCCGCCCGCGCCGCCGCGGGATCGGGCAGGAAGGTCATATTCTCCCGCCGCGGATGGCGCGCGGCGCAGCTCGGTTTGCAATAGATGCCGGTCGAAGCGACGCACCCCACGAACCGGCCGTCATAGGCGCGGTCCCGGCGCAGGAACGCCGTCCAGCAGCTGTCGGCATCGGGCATGGCGGGCAAGGCGGGCGAAAGGCGAGTCATCTGGGTCATGATTATGGATTAGCGCGCGGCCGCTGGCCATGCTTCCCGCGCCTTGCGTTCAAAAGCGCGGCGGCCCGCCCTGTCCTTCCCCATTTCCCGATTGCGCGGCGCGCCGACTTGCATATGGATGCGGCTTCTATGCACGCCCTGCTTCGCCGCCTCGCCCTATCCCTCGCGCTGCTCGCTCCGGGCCTTGCCTTGACCCCAGCCCGTGCCGAACAGCAGGACATCGCCGCCGCCGCGCGCGGCGTGGTCCGCGTCGTGCTGGTCGCGACCGACGGATCGGACGCCTATTTCGTCGGCCATGGCAGCGGCTTTGCCGTCGCGCCGGACAAGATACTGACCAACGCCCATGTCGTCGAACTGGCGCGGGAGGAGAAGAACCTCGTCATCGGCGTGATCCCGTCGGAAGGGACCAAGACCTATGGCGGGCGGATCATCGCCTATTCGCCAGGCAACGACCTGGCCCTCATCCAGCTGGAGGAAGGGCGGCTGCCGGTCAGCACCTTCTATGCCGGGGCGATCGGTGATGGCGCGCATGTGACGGCGATCGGCTATCCCGGCACGGTGGATCGGGCGCAGGGGCTGGGCCTCAAGCAGCTGGTGGAGCCGCTGGCGACGGTAAAGACCAGCGGCACCGTCTCCTCCGGCCGGGCCAGCCAGAGCTTCGACACCATCCTCCACACCGCGCCGCTCGCCGCCGGCAACAGCGGCGGGCCACTGGTCGACGATTGCGGCCGGGTGCTGGGCGTCAACAGCTTCGGGTCGGTGTCGGACGGCAATGATGCGGAGTTCGGCTTCGCCGTGTCCTGGCGGGAGGTCGCCTCCTTCCTGCGGCAGGCGGGCGTATCGTCGCTCCACACGGTCGTGCCCTGCCGGTCCATGGCGGAAGCCGACGCCGCCGAAGCCGCCCTCACCCAGCGGGAGGCGCAGGCGAGCGAGCAGAAGGATCGCGCGAGCGCCGACGCGCGCGAGGCGGCGCTTGCGCGCGCCCGCGCGTCGGCCGAGCACGACGTCATCACCGCGCGCGAAAATGCGATGGCGGGCGCGGCGGTGCTGCTGGCGCTGGCGGTGCTGGCCCTTGGCGCGGGCGGCCTGTTCTATACCCAGGGCAAGGAGAAGCCGGCGACCTGGCTGCTGGCGGGTGGCGGCGCGGCGCTGCTGGGCGCGCTCGGCCTCTTCGTGCTGCGCCCCGGTTTCGACAGCGTGGACGAGCGGCTGAAGCTGCCGCAGGACGCCGGCGTCACCAGCAACGGCGCGTTCGCGTGGGCCGGCGACAATGTCTGCCGCATCGACGTGGCGCGCAGCCGCCTCACCGTGTCGCAACCCAACGACATCGGCTTCAACTGGACAGAGGGCGGCTGCGTCGACGGGGACACGCAATATGTCGCCACCGGCACCGCATGGCAGCGCGCCTCCGTGCCGGACGAAGGCAATTATGCGACGCTCAGCCGGTTCGATCCCGCCACCGGCACGCTGCGCGTCGAGCGCTGGCTCCCGGACCTCGATACGATGGACAAGCTGCGCGCGCTGGTGAAGGACGGCGCAGGCAAGCCGCCGGTCAAAGGGTGCGGCGCCGACGCCGAGCACCTGTCGCGCATCGCCTCTATCGGCACGGACATGGCCGCCTTGCTGCCCGCCCAGCCCAATGAGCGGCTGATCTATCATTGCCAGAAAGGCCGGCTCGCGCCTGTCGATCCGACCCCCTGATCCGATTCGCCGGATCCTAAATACTCACGCAAATTATCCTGTTTCCGTCCTGTGACCGGAATCGTGTCACATCGCTTGCATAGTCATAATCGCACTGCTAACCGGCCCGACGACAGGGGCACGGGACGGGATCAGCCCGCGCCCTCTTTTTGCATGACCGGCACCTGATGGGCCGGTCAGCCAGTGGAGGACGATAAGCGCGTGGAGACTAGCGGCGGTATTCAGGCCAGCCTCAGCGGCCGCTATGCGGTGGCGCTGTTCGACTTGGCCCGCGACGCACAATCGCTCGACACGGTGGCGGAAAGCCTGCGCGCGCTGAAGGCCGCGCTGGCCGAATCGCCCGATTTCAAGAGCCTTATCAACAGCCCGGTGCTGAGCCGGGATGCAAGCGGCAAGACGATCGCCGCCGTCGCATCCGCTATTCGCACGGACGCGTTGACCACAAAATTCCTGGGCGTGCTGGCGCAGAACCGCCGCCTCGCCCAATTGCCCGCGATCATCCGCGCCTATGAAACGCTGCTGTCGAATCACAAGGGCGAAGCCCGCGCCGAAGTGACGAGCGCGCACCCGCTCGACAGCGATCAGGTCGCCGCCCTCGCCCGCAACCTGCGCGCCCGGGTCGGCCGCGAGGTCGCGATCGACGCGAAGGTCGATCCTGCGATCCTGGGCGGGCTGGTCGTCAAGATCGGCAGCCAGATGATCGACAGCTCCATCCGCACCCGTTTGAACACGCTCGCCCAAGCTATGAAGGGCTAAGCCCTCCAAGGCTTCGATGAAAGGCTAAGACATGGACATCAACGCCGCAGAAATTTCGAAGGTCATCAAGGACCAGATCGCCAATTTCGGCACCGAAGCGCAGGTGAGCGAAGTCGGTTCCGTGCTGACCGTGGGTGACGGCATCGCCCGCGTCCATGGCCTCGACAACGTCCAGGCGGGCGAAATGGTCGAGTTCGCCAATGGCGTTCAGGGCATGGCGCTGAACCTCGAAGCCGACAATGTCGGCGTCGTGATCTTCGGCTCCGACGCGGAGATCAAGGAAGGCGACACCGTCAAGCGCACCGGCACCATCGTCGACGTGCCGGTGGGCAAGGGCCTGCTCGGCCGCGTCGTGGACGGCCTTGGCAACCCGATCGACGGCAAGGGGCCGATCGTCTATACCGAGCGCAAGCGCGTGGAAGTGAAGGCGCCGGGCATCATCCCCCGCAAGTCGGTGCACGAACCCGTGCAGACCGGCCTCAAGGCCATCGACGCCCTCGTTCCGGTCGGCCGCGGCCAGCGCGAGCTGATCATCGGCGACCGCCAGACCGGCAAGACCGCCGTCGCGATCGACACCTTCATCAACCAGAAGGGCGTGAACGCCGGCGACGACGAAGCCAAGAAGCTCTACTGCATCTATGTCGCCGTCGGCCAGAAGCGCTCGACCGTCGCGCAGATCGTCAAGCAGCTCGAAGAAAATGGCGCGATGGAATATTCCATCGTCGTCGCCGCGACCGCTTCGGAGCCGGCGCCGCTCCAGTATCTTGCGCCCTATACCGGCGTCACCATGGGCGAGTTCTTCCGCGACAACGGCATGCACGCGGTCATCGTCTATGACGACCTGTCGAAGCAGGCCGTCGCCTATCGCCAGATGTCTCTGCTGCTGCGCCGCCCGCCGGGCCGCGAAGCCTATCCGGGCGACGTCTTCTACCTGCACAGCCGCCTGCTGGAGCGCGCGGCCAAGATGAACGACGCCAATGGCGCGGGTTCGCTGACCGCGCTGCCGATCATCGAGACGCAGGCGGGCGACGTGTCGGCCTACATCCCGACCAACGTGATCTCGATCACCGACGGCCAGATTTTCCTCGAAACCAACCTCTTCTACCAGGGCATCCGTCCGGCCATCAACGTGGGCCTGTCGGTGTCGCGCGTCGGTTCCGCCGCGCAGACCAAGGCGATGAAGAAGGTGTCGGGCAGCATCAAGCTGGAGCTGGCGCAGTATCGCGAGATGGCGGCCTTCGCCCAGTTCGGCTCGGACCTCGACGCCTCGACCCAGAAGCTGCTGAACCGCGGCGCGCGCCTCACCGAGCTGCTCAAGCAGGCGCAGTTCTCGCCGCTGCCCTTCGAGGAGCAGACCGCGTCGATCTTCGCGGGCACCAACGGCTATCTCGACGCGATCCCGGTCAAGGACGTGAACCGCTACGAGGAGCTGATGCTGGCCTATCTGCGCCACGATCACCCCGACGTGCTGGCCGCGATCCGCGACAGCAAGGATCTGGGCGACGACGCCAAGGGCAAGCTCAAGGCCGCGCTGGACAGCTTCGGCAAGACGTTTGCGTAACATTAGCCGTCACCCCAGCGACCCGAAGGGCGACCGAAGGTCAACGCTGGGGTCTCAGGCCGGATAGGTCCGACCTGGGGGCGTGAGATGCCAGCTTGTCCTGGCATGACGGAACAGGATTGAACGAGACGGTACATGCCCAGCCTCAAGGAACTGAAAATTCGGATCGGGTCGGTCAAGTCGACCCAGAAGATCACCAAGGCGAAGCAGATGGTCGCCGCCGCGAAGCTGCGCAAGGCGCAGGCCGCCGCCGAAGCCGCACGCCCCTATAGCAGCCGGCTGGAAGCGGTGGTGGCGAGCCTCGCCACCAAGATCGCGGGCGGGTCAGGCGAAGGCGCGTCGCCGCTGCTGGCCGGCACCGGCAAGGATGACGTGCATCTCCTCGTCGTCGCCAACTCGGATCGCGGCCTTGCCGGCGCGTTCAACGCCAACATCGTCAAGGCTGCGCTCGCCAAGGCGCGCGAATTGCAGCTCGACGGCAAGCAGGTGCTCTTCTACCTGATCGGCCGCAAGGGCCGCCCGGTCATCAACCGCACCTATCCGGGCAAGATCGTGGCGCAATATGACACCACCGGCGCCAAGGAGCCGGGCTTTGCCCAGGCGCAGGCGATCGCGCACGAACTGACGGACATGTATCTGAACGGCAAGTTTGACGTCGCCCACCTCTTCTACTCGCGCTTCAAGTCGGCGCTGGCGCAGATTCCGACCGAGCAGCAGATCATCCCGGTGAAGATTCCCGCCGACGCCGACCGCAACGCCATCCCCGCGACGGTCGAATATGAACCGAGCGAGGAAGCGATCCTGGACGAGCTGCTGCCCCGCAACGTCGCGATCCAGCTGTTCAAGGCGCTGCTGGAAAACAATGCGTCCGAACAGGGCGCGTCGATGACAGCCATGGACAATGCGACCCGCAACGCCGGCGACCTCATCAACAAGCTGACGATCCAGTATAACCGCAGCCGCCAGGCCGCGATCACCACGGAACTGGTCGAGATTATTTCGGGCGCGGAGGCGCTGTAATGAGTTTTGCGGCACCCTTGATTGCAGCGGCTGCAATCTCGGTCGCCGCGCCCACCGCACAGGATATTGATTGGGCGCGAGCCACGTCAATGCCGGGTAACTTTACGCACTGCGTTCGGTTTAAGAACCTCAGGTGCAAGGGTGTGAGCGGACAGGCAATAGGGCGCTTTGAGTGCACCTATCGCGAGTATGAGAACAAGGGGCCTTGGCCCAAGAAGATCATTACAGTCGAGAAAATCGACGGGCAGTGGACGAAAATCTCGGGCGATACGCCAAAATGCGCGGTGATGTCGCTTGAGACTGGTAATTGAAGGCAGAAGGTACACAGTCATGGCAACCACCAACAATGTAGGCCGCATTTCGCAGGTCATCGGCGCCGTCGTCGACGTGACCTTCCCCGATGCGCTCCCGGCGATCCTTTCGGCGCTGGAAACCAGCAACAACGGCCAGCGGCTGGTGCTGGAAGTCGCCCAGCATCTGGGCGAGAACACCGTCCGCACCATCGCGATGGACTCGACTGACGGTCTGACCCGCGGTCAGGAAGTGACCGACACCGGCGCGCAGATCAGCGTGCCCGTCGGCCCCGCGACGCTCGGCCGCATCCTGAACGTCGTCGGCGAACCGATCGACGAGCGCGGACCCGTAGCGACCGAACTCAAGTCGCCGATCCACGCCAAGGCCCCCGAGTTCATCGACCAGTCGACCGACGCCTCGATCCTCGTCACCGGCATCAAGGTCATCGACCTGCTCGCCCCTTACGCGAAGGGCGGCAAGATCGGCCTGTTCGGCGGCGCGGGCGTGGGCAAGACCGTGCTGATCCAGGAACTCATCAACAACATCGCCAAGGGCCATGGCGGCACCTCCGTGTTCGCGGGCGTGGGTGAGCGCACCCGCGAGGGCAACGACCTCTATCACGAATTCCTCGACGCCGGCGTCATCGCCAAGGACGCCGATGGCAATGCGATCAGCGAAGGCTCCAAGGTCGCGCTGGTCTACGGCCAGATGAACGAGCCGCCGGGCGCCCGCGCCCGCGTCGCCCTGTCGGGCCTGACGATCGCCGAATATTTCCGCGACGTCGAGAACCAGGACGTGCTGTTCTTCGTCGATAATATCTTCCGTTTCACCCAGGCGGGCGCGGAAGTGTCGGCGCTGCTCGGCCGTATTCCTTCGGCCGTGGGTTATCAGCCGACCCTGTCGACCGACATGGGCGCGCTGCAGGAACGCATCACCTCGACCAACAAGGGCTCGATCACCTCGGTGCAGGCCGTGTACGTGCCGGCGGACGATCTTACCGACCCCGCGCCGGCGACCAGCTTCGCGCACCTGGACGCCACGACCGTGCTCAACCGCGCCATCTCCGAACTCGGCATCTATCCGGCGGTCGATCCGCTCGATTCGACCAGCCGCGTGCTGGAGCCGCGCGTCGTGGGGCAGGAGCACTACGAGACCGCCCGCGCGGTGCAGGCGATCCTCCAGAAGTACAAGTCGCTTCAGGACATCATCGCCATTCTGGGCATGGACGAGCTGTCCGAAGAGGACAAGCTGACCGTCGCCCGCGCGCGCAAGATCCAGAAGTTCCTGTCGCAGCCCTTCCACGTCGCCGAAGTCTTCACCGGCATCAGCGGCAAGTTCGTCCAGATCGAGGACACGGTGAAGTCGTTCAAGGCCGTGGTCGAAGGCGAATATGACCATCTGCCCGAAAACGCCTTCTACATGGTCGGCGGCATCGACGAGGCGGTCGAGAAGGCCAAGAAGCTGGCGGCCGAAGCGGCGTAAGCTGAACCATTCCCCTCCCGCTCGCGGGAGGGGTCAGGGGAGGGCGTGTAATCATACGCCCTCCGCAGACATCCCCTCCCCCGACCCCTCCCGCAAGCGGGAGGGGGGAGATAGAGAAAATGGCACTGCATTTCGAACTCGTGACCCCGGAAAAGCTCGTCCGTTCGCAGGAGGTCTATCAGGTGGTCGTCCCCGGCACCGACGGCGACTTCGGCGTGCTGGAAGGCCATGCGCCCTTCATGTCCACCGTGCGCGACGGCACCATCCAGGTCTTCGCCAGCGCCGGCGCGGCCCCGGAAATCATCCCGGTGCAGGGCGGGTTCGCCGAGGTGAACGAAAAGGGCCTGACCGTCCTGGCTGAAAAGGCCGGCTAAGGCCAGCGTCGGCCCCGCTGGGCGGGTCCATGACATGCGTGCGTCGTTTAGATCTGACGACGCTTTGCATGCCCCCGATTCTTTGTCATGGCGGGCACAAGATGATGCCAGCCGCTACCCTGTCCCAGTCGACCCGAGCCGCCGGCGCGCCTTGCATAAGCAATGGCGCGCTGCTTGCTTTTCTGGTCGCGTGGCTGGGTGTCGATCAGCTCCTGCTCTGGCGGTTCCTCGACGTCGCGCCGCTGTGGGCCTACATCGTGGGCGCGGCGATCGTCGCTGGCCTGTGCGTCGCAATACGCCGCCTTACGCCCCCCGGGCCGGGGCCAAGCGCTCGGACCGTCGCGATCTGCTTCGCTCTCTCCCTTTGCCTGTTGATACTGGGCGGCGAAGGGCGACTCCTCTACGCCAATATCGACTGGCAGGTCCGGCTGGCCGCCCTGCGCGACATGGCCGTCAATCCCTGGCCGTTCGTCTATGCCTCACCGGCGGGGTCCGATGTGCTGCGCGCGCCCGTCGGCATGTTTCTGCTACCCTCCCTCGCGTTCAAGGCGCTGGGCAACCGGGCCGGCGACATGGCATTGCTGGTACAGAACAGCATCCTGCTCGCGGTGGTGATGGCGCTCGCCTCGCAACCGTTCGCCACCCGCCGGGCCAAGCTGTGCGCGCTCGTCACCTTCCTGTGCTTCAGCGGCATGGACGTGATCGGCGACCTCATCCTCAACGGCATGGTCGGCGAACATCTGGAAGACTGGTTGGGCCTTCAGTACAGCGCCACCGTCACGCAGGCTTTCTGGGTGCCGCAACATGCGCTGGCGGGATGGATCGGGGCATTGGCCTATCTCCTGTGGCGCGCCGACCGGCTGCCGCTCGGCCTCTATCTGGCGGTCCTGCCGCTGACTGCCCTGTGGTCGCCGCTCGGCCTGATGGGAGCCATGCCCTTCGCCCTGCTCGCGGGATCGAGGACGATCATGGCGGGCCGGCTCGGCGCGCGCGACATCCTCCTTCCGGCGCTGTCATCGCTGCTGGTCCTTCCCTCGCTCCTCTACATGGCGGCGGCGGGCGACGCCGTGGGGCTGCGCCTGCAACCCCTCCCGCCCACGCAATGGCTGACGTTCCAGGCAATCGAGACCCTGCCTTATCTGGTCCCGTTGCTCCTCACGCGCACCGCTCTGCGCATGGGGCGCGATACGCTGTGGGTCATCGCCCTGTGGCTGGCCTTCATTCCCTTCGTCCAGATCGGCTGGTCCATCGACTTCATGATGCGGGCTTCGGCGACGGCGCTGGCCCTGCTGGCGGTCATGGTCGGCGATCATCTTGCGGCAACGCCGAACAAGCGCGTCTGGCTGATCGCCGTGCTGGCGATCGGATCCTTTACGGGCGCGAAGGAAATTCACCGCGCGCTTGCCCATCCCTCTGCGCCGGAGGTTCGTTGTTCCGTGGCGCAGGCTTGGGATCAAAGCTTCTCGGATTTTCCGAAGGGCACCTATCTCGCCCCTTTACAGGACATGCCTGCCGCTGTCCGTCCGAAAAACCCGGCGCTGGTGCCGACCACGCCGCTGCCGCGCTGCTGGGACGGGGACTGGTACCGACCGAGAAACACCCGCCCCCGCGAATTACGCCGACAGGACAGCGTAAAGCGACAGGCCGATCGGAAAGGATAGCCGGCCGAGCAGATGCCGCTCCGCCGCGAACACGCCTTGCAGCGCGCGGTTGAGCCAAGGGGCGGGCCGCGCATCCAGCCCGCCGTCCCGTCGCAGCAGCGAATGCGCCACCCGCTGCGCCACGGCGAGTGGGAAAAGCAGGCTGTTAAAATAGCCCGACGCTTCGACCTTCAGCCCCGCGTCACCCACAACCCGGGCCAGCCCCTGCGCCGTATAGCGCCGCTTGTGATGATGCAGCACATCGTGGTCGGACCAGAGCCAGGGCACCGCCGGCACCGTCACCAGCAGCCGCCCGCCCGGCGCCAGCCGCGCGCCCAGCGCGGCGAGCGATTCGCGATCCCTCTCCACATGCTCCAGCACGTCGAGCAGCGCGATGAGATGATAGCGCGTGTCGCCAAAGCCGATCGCGTCCGGCAACGCGCCCGCTTCGACATGCGCCACACCCCGCGCGGCGGCGATGGCGCGCGCCTGCGCATCATATTCCAGCGCATCGACCGCGCCGAACTGGCGCAGCAGGTCGAGATTGCCGCCCGTGCCGCATCCCGCCTCCAGGATGCGGGCGTCATCCGGCAAGGCGACATGGGCGCGGATCAGCGAGGCGATGATGGCGCGGCGGGCGACGAACCACCAATGCTCGCCCTCCTGCGCGTTCATGCTCGTATAGGCTGCACGGTCCATCGCTCGTCCTCCTGCGCGTCAACCGCGCCTGCCGACATGCCGCCTTCGGCGACGACATAGAGCGGCCGCTGCCGCACTTCCCGGGCGACCCGCCCCAGATATTCGCCGATGATGCCGAGGCTCAGAAGATTGAGGCCGCCCAGCATCAGCACCGCGACCATGATCGACGCATAGCCGGGCACGTCCACGCCGGTCACGGCGGTGCGCACCACCAGCCAGAGCGCGTAGGCCATGGCCAGCAGCGCCACCGCCCCGCCGACATAGGACCAGATGCGCAGCGGCATGGTGGTGGACGCGGTGATCCCGTCGATGGCGAGGCTCCACAGCTTGCGCCACCGCCATTTCGTCATACCCGCGCCCCGCGCCGCGCGCACATAGTCCACGGTCGCGACGCGAAAGCCGATCCAGGAAAACAGCCCCTTGGTGAAGCGCGCCTGCTCGCCCAGCTGCTTGACCACATCCACCGCCTGCCGGTCCAGCAGGCGGAAGTCGCCGACATTTTCGGGGATAGGATAGTCGGACAGGCGGTTGAGCAGCCGATAATATGCGCGCGCGCTCCAGCGCTTGAACCAGCCGTCGCTCGACCGGTCGGCGCGGCGGGCGTTGACCACCTGCGCGCCGCCAAGCCACAGCCGCACCATCTCCACGATCACCTCGGGCGGGTCTTGCAGGTCAACGTCGATCGGGATCACCGCGTCGCCGGTGGCATGGTCGATACCTGCCGCCAGCGCCGCTTCCTTGCCGAAATTGCGCGACAGGGTGAGGACATGTACGTCCGGGTTCAGGCGCGACAATATGCCAAGTATGTCGGCGGTCCGGTCGCTGCTGCCGTCATTGACGAACAGATAGTCCGCCCGCGCGCCCGGCCCGATCAGCGCCAGCGCTCGCGCGACAGCGGGCCGCGCCGCCTCCAGAAAAGGCGACAGCGCCTCCTGCTCATTATAGACCGGAATGACGATCGAGATGGTCCGCATCCGGCTTCCCCGACAAGAACATGCTCTGCGGCTATCGGCTACAATGGTTAACGCCCGGTAAGCGCTCGCGCGGTCACGCTTCATTTACCATGTTCTGGCACCAGCAAAGCCGATGCGCTTTTCCGCTTTCCTTCGCAGCCCCGTCGTCGTGCTGACGCTGATCGGCGTGGCGCTGATGCTGCCCGCCCTGCTCTGGGGGCCGGGCTATACCCACAGCAAGCAATATAATGTGCTGTGGACCAACCATTTCGGCGCGCAGATGGCGGCCGGTAACCTCTATGAGCGCTGGTTGCCTGGCAGTTTCGAGGGGCTTGGCAGCCCGACCTTCTATTTCTATCCCCCCTTCGCCTATTGGATCAGCGGCGGCCTGCGCGCGCTTGGCCTGCCCGTGCAACAGGCGATCAATGCGACGGGGCTGCTGCTACTGATCGGATCGGGCCTCGCCATGCACCGCTGGCTGGCGTTCCGGGGCACGCGGCCACTGCTCGGCGCGGCGCTCTACATGGCCGCGCCCTATCATCTCTACGACATCTATGTCCGCGGCGCGCTGGCGGAGGAGATGGCCTTCCTCTGGCTGCCGCTGCTCGCGCTGGCGATCGACCGCCTGCCCGACCGCCGCGCCGTGGCGCTGCTTGCCCTCAGCTATGCCGGGCTGCTGATCAGCCATCTGCCGGTCGCGATGCTGTCGGGCATCCTGCTGATCGTGCCGATGCTGGGCGCGCGGCTCGTGCGGCGCGACGCCGTGCTGGTCCCGGCCGCAGCCGCAGGAACGATCGCTTTCGCGCTCGCCGCCTTCTTTCTACTGCCTGCGCTCACGCTTCAGGATCATGTCTCCATCGCCATGCTGTGGGGGCCGGAGTATCGCCCCGGCGACTGGTCGGTGTGGAACGCCAGCTTCGAGCTGTTTCCCTCCCTTGCCCTCGGCCTCATCCTGCTCGCCTGGCCCGGCGCACGGCGCTTCTGGGGGCTGCTCGCGATCCTGACGGCGCTGGCCTCGGTCCGCCTCATCCCCTTCCTCTGGGACGTGCCGTTGCTGGAAAAGGTGCAGTTCCCCTGGCGCGCCTTCGTCATCGCAGAATTCGCGACCGTCACCGCGCTGGTCGTCTGCCGCCCGCGCCGGCCCCTGCTGGCGGCGGCGGGCGTGATGCTGCTTTTCCCCTATCTGTTCACCGGCTTCCTGACCGCCGTCTTCCTCAGGACGCCGGTCGACTATGCGCGCATCGAACGGGCCGGCCCGGACGCGCCGGAATATCTGCCGCGCGGCTTCGACGTGTCGCGCGTCCGGCCGATCGACCACTGGACCGACCTGTCGCCGTGGCGCGCCTTGCCGCGCGGCGATTCGCTGGAGGTGGCGCGCGCCGGCCCCGTCACGCTCGGCCACGCCGCCTTCCCCATCTGGCGCGTCACGCATAATGGCCGCCCGATCGCCAGCAGCGGCCCGCTGATCCGGTTCGACGCGCCCGCGCCGGGCACCTACCGCATCGAACGCATCGCTCTCTGGCAGGAACGCTGGGGCGCGCGCATCAGCCTTGCCGCGGCTCTCCTGCTGGCCCTGCTATGCCTGCCTTTCCGGCGCATTAGCCATTTGTCAAAGTTTCCATCCTATTCACCTTCCCTGATTGGGGGACCGCCGCCGCAGCTGTCGGCGGCCGGTCGCGACATGAGTGGCGGAGACATATGAGCGCCTTTGGACGGAAGAATGGACCTGCCGGGATCAAGCCCGGCTTCGGCGTGGCCCGACCGATGCAGGGCGGCGGCGCAGTGCAGGAAGCGCCGCGGGGCGGCGATCAGTTCCCCCCGCTCGACATCGCGTCCCTGCCCGGCGAAACCCCCTTCGACCCGCTGTCCGCGCCGACCAGCCAGATGCAGCGCAACGCCGACGCCATGTCGCGTCTGTCGGAACGCGCCAATGCCGAGCATGTGGCCGACGCCGGGCCGCAGGGCTTCGAGGCCAGCGTCCACAAGATCAAGGAGCAGGTGCTGCCGCGCCTGCTGGAACGTGTCGATCCCGAGGCGGCGGCCACCCTTACCAAGGATGAGCTGGCGGAGGAATTCCGCCCGATCATCATGGAGGTGCTGGCCGAGCTGAAGCTGACCCTCAACCGGCGCGAGCAATTCGCGCTGGAAAAGGTGCTGGTGGACGAACTGCTGGGTCTGGGGCCGCTCGAGGAGCTGCTCGCAGACCCGGACGTCAGCGACATCATGGTGAACGGCCCGGAGCAGACCTATATCGAAAAGAAGGGCAAGCTCCAGATCGCGCCGATCAAGTTTCGTGACGAGGAGCATCTGTTCCAGATCGCCCAGCGCATCGTCAACAAGGTCGGCCGCCGCGTCGACCAGACGACGCCGCTGGCCGACGCCCGCCTGCCCGACGGTTCCCGCGTCAACGTGATCGTGCCGCCGCTCTCGCTGCGCGGCACCGCCATCTCGATCCGTAAATTTTCCGCCAAGCCGATCACCATCGACATGCTTGCCAGCTGGGGCGCGATGAGTCCCAAGATGGCGACCGCGCTGAAGATCGCCGGCGCATGCCGCTTCAACATCGTCATTTCCGGCGGCACCGGCTCGGGCAAGACGACGATGCTCAACGCCCTGTCCAAGATGATCGATCCGGGCGAGCGCGTGCTGACGATCGAGGACGCGGCGGAACTGCGCCTGCAACAGCCGCACTGGCTGCCGCTCGAAACCCGCCCCCCGAACCTGGAGGGGCAGGGCGCGATCACCATCGGCGATCTCGTCAAGAACGCCCTGCGTATGCGGCCTGACCGCATCATCCTGGGCGAAATTCGTGGCGCGGAGTGCTTCGACCTGCTCGCCGCGATGAACACCGGCCATGACGGCTCCATGTGCACCCTTCACAGCAACTCGCCCCGCGAGTGCCTGGGCCGTATGGAAAACATGATCCTGATGGGCGACATCAAGATTCCGAAGGAAGCGATTTCCAAGCAGATCGCCGACTCGGTCGACCTCATCGTGCAGGTGAAGCGCCTGCGCGACGGGTCGCGCCGCGTCACCAACGTGACCGAGGTGATCGGGATGGAAGGCGACGTCATCGTCACCCAGGAACTGTTCAAGTTCGAATATCATGACGAGGACGACAGCGGTAAGATCGTGGGCGAATATCGCTCGATGGGCCTGCGCCCCTATACGCTCGACAAGGCGCGCATGTTCGGTTTCGACCAGCCGTTTCTGGAAGCCTGCCTGTAACATCGTGTAGCAGGCGGGGCTTTCCCCGCCTGCCCCCCTTGCGCGACGGCTGCGCGCCCGGCACATCTGCCTCTCCTTAAAAGAGAGGATAACCGGATGAACCGCCTCGCCCTGCTCGCCCTTGCCGCTCTCGTGCCCGCTGGCGCCGCCATCGCCCAGCATGCCGGCCACGGCAAAGCCAAGGCCGCCGACCCCATCGCCGCCGCGATCGCCGCGCCGAGCCGCACGCCCGCGAATGTCGCGCGGGACCGCTACCGCCATCCGGCAGAAACGCTCGCCTTCTTCGGCGTGAAACCCGGCCAGACGGTGGTGGAATATGCGCCGAGCGGCGGCTGGTACACCGAAATCCTCGCGCCGCTGCTGGCGAAGTCAGGCACCTTCTACGCGCTGCAACCCGCCGGCAAGGGGCTGGACGGGTATAAGAGCTTCCTCGCCGCCAAGCCCGACGTCTATGGCAAGGTGAAGGTCGTGTCCCATCCCGACGCAACCGCGACGATTCCCGCGAACAGCGTCGATACGGTGCTCACCTTCCGCAACGTCCACAACATGGTCATGGGCGGGACGGAGGCGGCCACCTTCAAGGCGTTCTACACGATGCTCAAGCCCGGCGGCACGCTTGGCGTGGTCGATCACCGCCTGCCCGAGTCCCGCGACACCGCGCTCGAAAAGACCAGCGGCTATCTCAAGGTCTCGACCATCAAGCGCATCGCACAGGACGCCGGCTTCGAATTTGTCGGCGCGTCCGAAGTCAACGCCAATCCCAAGGATACGGCGGACTGGCCCAAGGGCGTCTGGACCCTGCCGCCCACGCTCAGCCAGAAGGATGTGGATCGGGACAAATATCTCGCCATCGGCGAAAGCGACCGGATGACGCTGAAATTCCGCAAGCCGCTGAAATAAGCGCGCCGCCCGCCAGCCCGGTTGCGCCGCCGCGCTCGGGCATTAAGGGAGGGGCGTGACCGGCACGCCCCCTTCCCGACCCCATCGCCCCTTGTTGGCGATAGGCTTCCGCCTCGTCGCGGTCCTGTGCCTGTCGGTGATGTTCATCACGGGTCGCATCGCCGCCGATCATGGCGTCAACCTCGTCGAAACCGTCTTCTATCGACAGCTGATCGCAATGCCGGTGATGTTGGCGACCGTGGCCATGACGACGGGTCTTTCCTCGCTGCGCACCCGTCGCATCGGGGTCCACGCTTCCCGCATGGTGGTCGGCGTGACCGGCATGGCGCTCAATTTCCTCTCCTATATCCTGTTGCCACCGGCCGAAGCGGCGGCGATCGGCTTTACCATGCCGATCTTCGGCACGATCCTCTCCGCCCTCATCCTGCGCGAAGCGACCGGCATCCACCGCTGGAGCGCCGTCCTGCTGGGCTTTGCCGGCGTGCTGGTGATGATCCGCCCGGACGCGGGCCATTTTCCCGCGCAGGGCGTGGCCGTCGCGCTCGTCGCCGCGATCGTGACCGCCGGCGTCAGCCTGATCCTGCGCGCACTGGGCCGTACGGAGCAGCCGGGTGTGATCGTTTTCTGGTTCACCCTGCTGTCGATGGCGCCGCTCGGCCTAGCGATGCCCTTCTATGCGCAGTCACACGACGCCTTCACCTGGGGTCTGCTGGTCGCGATCGGCGTGGTGGGCGGCGTCGCGCAGATATGCCTCACCGCCGCGCTGCGGTTCGGGCCGGTCGCTGTCGTGCTGCCGATGGACTATAGCGCCATCATCTGGACCACGCTGCTGGGTGCGGCGATCGGCGAAGGCTGGCCGGCGGCGACGACGTGGATCGGCGCGATCCTCATCATCGCCAGCGGCCTCTATATCGTCTGGCGCGAACATATCCGCGCCAGACCCTCGATTCTCAGCCCAGAAGTTCCGCTTCAAGACTGATGTCGGCGTTCAGCAGCTTGGAGATCGGACAGTTGGCCTTCGCCTTGGCGGCCAGTTCCTGAAAGGTCGCGTCGTCGGCGCCGGGGATCGTGGCTTTCAGCGTCAGCCGGCTCGCCGTCACGGCAAAACCCTCGTCCAGCTTCTCCAGCGTCACGACCGCGCTCGTCTCCATCTTCTCCGCCGTCAGCCCCGCCTCGCCCAGGATCAGCGAGAGCGCCATGGTGAAGCAGGAGGCGTGAGCGGCGGCGATCAGTTCCTCCGGGTTGCTGCCCGGCACACCCTCGAACCGGGTGGCGAAGCCATAGGGATAGGCGTCCAGCGCGCCGCTCTGGGTCGAGATCGCGCCTTTCCCGTCCTTGAGACCGCCGGTCCATACCGCTGACCCGCTGCGATTGATCTTCATGGCCTTGATGCTCCTTTCGATGAACGGTGGGGAACCCCGATGCGCCCCCATGGTTGCGACAGGATAATGAAATTGCTGCAGGAGAGTGACAAGTGACCGATCTGGGCATGGAAAATCATGGCGACCTGATCGCCTCCGACCGCGTCGAAGGCACCGCCGTCTACAACCGGCAGGGCGAGCGGCTGGGCAGGATTTCCCGGTTCATGGTGGATAAGAGGAGCGGGCAGGTGCGCTATGCGGTCCTGTCGTTCGGCGGGCTTCTCGGCATGGGCAACGACCATTATCCGCTGCCCTGGTCGATGCTGGCCTACGACACGGCGCAGGGCGGCTACGTCGTCGATCTCGACCGGCGCGTACTGGAAAACGCTCCCCGTTATGCGGGTGACGATCCCGATTACGACACGGACTATGGCCGCAGCGTGTACCAATATTACGGCCTGATCTACCCGTTCTGACGGCAGGCTGACCCTGACAATCCGGCTGCCCAGATTTCACCACATTTCGCCGCTTGGTCATTGTCTACCTCTACTATAGAATTATGTTGGAGGCTCGGACAAGGATGAGGATCACGCGATGGAGCGATTCGGTTTTTCGGGTGACGCGCGCCAGCCGGTTGTGCTGACCATTCCCGGCCTCAACAACAGCGGCCCCGGCCACTGGCAGACTTTGTGGGAAGAAAAACGCGGCGATTGCCAGCGCGTCGACCTTGGCAGCTGGGCCAGCCCCAGCCGCAATGCCTGGGTCACGCGCCTCGACGCCGCCATTCGGGAGGCGAACGCGCCGGTCATCCTGGCGGCCCACAGCCTCGGCTGCATGGCGGTTGCCTGGTGGGGCGCGCTTCAGAGCCAGGCCTATGGCTGGCCCGTCACCGGTGCGCTGCTGGTCGCCCCGCCCGACTGCGACCGTATGGAAACGCCCGAGACGATCGGCGGCTTCGGCCCCACGCCGCGCGCGCAACTGCCCTTCCCCTCGATCATGGTGGCGAGCCGCGATGATCCCTACATCTTCTTCGAACGCGCTCACAGCATCGGCAAGAACTGGGGCAGCCAGTTCGTGGATGCAGGTCATGCCGGCCACATCAACGCCGATTCGGGCCTCGGCGACTGGCAGTTCGGACAGGATCTGCTCGAACGACTGATCGACAATGCGCAGGAACAGGCGTCCGCCGTGCGGCAACAGCGTCCCGCCCTCCCGCTTGCCCGGCCGGACCACAAGGGCGCTCCGGTCCTCCACCCCTGAAACACAGCTCACCCCCCGGGGCGCGACAAGACAAACTTGCGCGCCCCTTATATTTGCTTTTTTGTCTATCTCATGAGTTGAGATATTACGGCGAACAGAGGGACATCATGACCGAACACAGACCGATCGACATTCGCCACGCCCGGCTTGAAAGCACCCGGCTCGACGCCCCCAGGCCCGACATCGCCGCCAGCATCGACAAGGTGCGCGGCGTGCTGGAGGGGCTGCGCTTCGGGTCGATCACGCTGACCGTGCATGACGCGCGCGTCGTCCAGATCGACGTCACCGAAAAGACCCGCCTGACCGCCTGAAGGCGGCGCAGGGGGCCAGACCATCTTCAAGCCCGCGCCGACGCGCGGCGGCCTGCGGCTCGGGGGAACCGCCGGCGTCACACCTGCCCCCACGACTTTGACCGGATCGCCGGAAAGGTCGCGATCATAACCGGACCGCCGGAAACAAGGGGATTACCATGATTGCGCCGACCACCCTGCTCGCCAGCGTCGCGAGCCTCGCTCTCTTCTCGTCCGCCGCCATCGCGCAGGACGCGCCCGTTCCGGCCGCCGCGCCCGACCAGGACGCCGCCGCCCAGTCGCCGCGTGGCGACGTGATCGTCGTCACCGCCCGCCGCCGCGCCGAAACCGCGCAGGAAGTGCCGCTCGCCATCTCCGTGGTGAAGGGCGACAGCATCGAGGCGACCGGCAATTTCAACATCGTGAAGCTGCAACAGCTCGCCCCGACGCTTCAGGTCTACACCACCAATCCGCGCAACACGTCGGTCAACATCCGCGGCCTCGGCGTGCCCTTCGGCCTCACCAGCGACGGCTTCGAACAGGGCGTCGGCATCTATGTCGACGACGTCTACAATTCGCGCGTCGCCGCCGCGACCTTCGACTTCCTCGACGTGGCGCAGGTGGAAGTGCTGCGCGGGCCGCAGGGCACGCTCTACGGCAAGAACACGACCGCCGGCGCCATCAACATCACCACCAACCAGCCGACCTTCGATTTCGAAGGGCGCGCCGAACTCACTGTCGGCAACCTCAATCTCAAGCAGGCGAAAGCCGCCATTTCCGGTCCGCTGACCGATACCATCGCCGCCCGCATCGCCGTCGCCGCGACCAGCCGCCGGGGCACGCTCTACAACGTCACCAGCCGCCGCTGGATCAACGAGCAGGACAATCTGGGCATTCGCGGCCAGCTCTTGTTCCAGCCCAGCGACACGTTCAGCCTCACCTTGTCGGGCGACTACAGCAAGCAGGATCCCGAATGCTGCGGCACCACCTTCGTCCGCGTCGGCCGGACGCAGCGCGCGCTCAACCGCCAATATGACGCGCTGGTCGCCGCCATCAACGCGGCCAATCCGGGCCGCAATTATGCAACGCCCAGCCGCAACCCCTATGACCGCCTGAGCGACCTCGATTCCAACCTCAACGCCGGCAACAAGATCGGCGGCGTGTCGGCCAAGATCAAATGGGATGTCGGCCCCGGCACCCTCACCTCCGTCACCGCCTGGCGCTTCTGGGACTGGAAGCCGGAAAACGACCGCGACTTCACCGGCCTGTCGATCGTCGCCAAGTCGCAGAACCCGTCGCAGCAGGACCAGTATAGCCAGGAATTCCGCTATAATTACGAAAGCCAGGATGTCGATTTCGTCGTCGGCCTGTTCGGCTTCAAGCAGCGGATCGACACGCAGGGCACCGAGCAGCAGGGCGCTGACGCCAGCCGCTGGAGCCTGACCGGCATCCAGGCGACCCAACCCGCCATCCTGCAAGGTCTGACGGCCAGCAACACCCAGTGGCTCAAGTCCGACAGCGCCGCCCTGTTCGGCCAGCTGAGCTGGAAGGTGACGCCCGAACTGACGATCCAGCCGGGCGCGCGGATCAACTACGACAAGAAGTCGGGCTATTATCAGCGCGTCGTGACCAACGGCCAGGGTCAGGTCATCAGCTGCACGCCGACCCCCGCCGCCGGCAGCGTGCTGGCCGCGCAGTGCGGCGTGTACCAGCCGCAGGTCAGCGCGCCCTCGGACAGCGCGTGGAACTTCACCTACGACTTCAACGTCAACTACAAGCTGGCGCCCGACGTCCTCGCCTATGCCACCTACGCCAAGAGCTTCAAGACGCTCGGCATCAACCAGAACGGCCTGCCGCTGAACGCCGACAACACGGTCAACTATGCCGCCGGCACGGTGAAGCCGGAATCGGTCAACCATTATGAGGTCGGCCTCAAGACCCAGTTCCTCGACCGCCGCGCCACCTTCAACCTCACCGCCTTCCGCACGGAGATCAAGAATTTCCAGGCGACGGTGAACGGCGGCCAGTTCGGCACCGTGCGCGGCTATCTCGCCAACGCGGAAAAGGTGCGGACGCAGGGCATTGAGGCGGATTTCAAGATCGTCGCCAGCGACCGCCTCACCGCCTACGCGAACGGCGCCTTCACCGACGCCAAGTACAAGAAGTTCACCAACGCGCCCTGCCCGCCCGAATTGTCGGGCGGCACGCTCCAGGCCGCCGGTGCCGCCCCGGACTATTCGCAGCCGGGCGTGCCCGGCGCGCTCAGCCCGCGCCAATGCGACATTTCGGGCCAGCGCCTGCCGGGCGTATCGCGCTGGGCTGCCTCCTACGGGGCGGAATACAACATTCCCGCCCATCTGCTGGACAAGGACGGGCAGGTCTATCTGGGCATCGACGGCAACTACCGCTCGCACTGGAACTCCAACGCCTCGCCGTCCGTCTATACGGAGGTGAAGGGCTATGCCCTCACCAACCTGCGCGCCGGTTTCCGCGGCGAAGGGTTCGACGTGTTCGGCTGGGTCCGCAACGTGTTCGACGTGAACTATATCGAAAATCTCCAGGTCGCGCCCGGCAATACCGGCCTCATCGCCGGACAGGTCGGCGACCCGCAGACCTGGGGCGGCACGATCAAGGTCTCCTTCTGACGTTCCCGTGGCGGGGGCGGTCCTTCGGGATCGCCCCATTTGCGCCATCGCCCGCGCTCCTGTAGAGCGCGTGCCCATGTCCACGACCTTCACGCTCGACACCGCGACCAGCCGGGCCAATCCGACGCCCGCGCCGATGAAGCGGCTGACCGTGCCCGCGATCCAGAACCGCAAGGTGGATGGCCGTACCGCCGATCCGCTGGTGATGCTCACCGCCTATACCGCGCGGCAGGCGCAGATCCTCGACCCGCATTGCGACATGCTGCTGGTCGGCGATTCGCTGGGGCAGGTGATCTACGGCCTGCCCTCCACCCTGTCGGTCACGCTCGACATGATGATCGCCCATGGCGCGGCAGTGGTGCGCGGCAGCTATCACAGCCTCGTCCTCGTCGACATGCCCTTCGGCGCTTACGAAGCCTCGCCGCAACAGGCCTTCGCCAGCGCCAGCCGCATCATGGCGGAAACGGGCGCGGCGGGCGTCAAGCTGGAGGGCGGCGTCGCCATGGCGGAAACCGTCGCCTTCCTCAGCCAGCGCGGCGTGCCCGTCATGGGCCATGTCGGCCTGACCCCGCAGGCGGTCAACGCGCTCGGCGGCTATGGCGCGCGCGGCAGGAGCGAGGCCGAACAGGCAAAAATCCTCAACGACGCCAAGGCGGTGGCTGAGGCAGGCGCCTTCGGTCTCGTTATCGAGGGCGTGATGGAGGACATCGCCATCGCCGTCACCGACGCGCTGCCGATCCCGGTGATCGGCATCGGCGGGTCGGCCCATTGCGACGGGCAGGTGCTGGTGACGGAAGACATGCTCGGCATGTTCGAACGTACCGCCCGTTTCGTGAAACGCTATGAATCCATTGCGCAGACGATCGACGGCGCCGCCGCTCGCTACGCCGCCGACGTGCGCGCCCGCGCCTTCCCCACCGAAGATCAGGTCTATCGCCCTAAAAAGTGATTTGCCTGCGGCATCAGCGCCGCTATTGATCGCGCCTTCCGGCTGATCGTTTCCAGTCCGTTTCTTGGAGTATGTCGTGGCCCTCACGCCGCAAAACAGCGAAGCCTTCATGCGGGAGGTCGACGAAGCCGTCCGCCAGGACCAGCTGCTCACCTTCTGGCAGCGCTATGGCCGCGTCACGCTGGCCGCGATCATCCTGGGCCTCGCCGCGTTCGGCGGCTGGCTCTACTGGCAGCATCACAAGAAGACGCAATCCGAAGCCGTATCGGAGCAGGTGGACGCCGTTTTGACGACCGCAGCGGGCGGCGGCACGCCAGACGCGAAGGAAGTGGACGCGCTGACGAAGGCCGACCAGCCCGGCTACCGCGCGGGCGCGCAGCTCACGAAAGCCGGCCTCGCCGCGCGCAAGGGCGACACGAAGGGCGCGATCGCCGCCTATGCCGCCATGGCCGCCGATACCGGCCTCGACCAGCCCTATCGCGACCTCGCCCTCATCCGCCAGACCGCGCTGGAGTTCGATATGTTGAAGCCCCAGCAGGTGGTGGACCGGCTGAAGCCGCTTGCTGTCGAGGGCGCGCCCTGGTTCGGCAGCGCCGGCGAAATGGTGGCGCTGGCTTACATGAAGATGGGCAAGGCGGACCTTGCCGGCCCGATGTTCGCGGCGATGGCGAAGGACGCCGGCATACCCGAATCAATCCGTTCACGCGCCCGTCAGATGGCCGGCGTCATGGGAATCGACGCGGTCGAGAATCCCGCCGAGCCGAACGAAGGATAAGCGATCAGATGGTGAGCATGAACAGCCGGTCCCCCTTGGCGCGCGGCCTGATGGCGGCGGCGATGGTCGCGCTGCTGGCGGGCTGCGGCATCGTCGGCGGCAAGAAGGGCGGACCCAAGACCCCTGTGGTCGGCAACCGCGTCTCGATCCTCAACAACGAACAGGGGGTGGAGGTCGAAGCCGCGCTGGCCGACGTGCCCGTCACCCTGCCCGCCCCTTACGTCAACGACGCCTGGTCGCAGCCGGGCGGCGATCCGTCCAAGGCGATGGGCCATGTCTCGCTGGGCGGATCGCCCTCCCAGGTCTGGACCGCCTCCATCGCCGGCAGCACGCCGCAGGCGCGCCTCGCCGCCTCGCCGGTCGTGTCGGGCGGCAAGCTGTTCGTGATCGACAGCGAAGCGCGCGTCATCGCCTTCGACGCGGCGAGCGGATCGAAACTGTGGCAGACCAGCCTGCCGGCCGAGGGCAAGGGCAATGGCCGCGCCCTGTTCGGCGGCGGCGTCAGCGTGCTGGGCGACCGCCTGTTCGCCAGCACCGGCTTTGGCGATGTCGCGGCGCTCAACGCCGCCGATGGTGCGATCGTCTGGAAAAAGCATCCCGGCGGTCCGCTGCGCGGCGCGCCGACGCTGGAAAATGGCCACGTCTATGTCATGGGCCAGGACAATCAGATTTTTGCCCTGAGCCAGAGCGACGGCGAAACCCAGTGGACCGACAGCGGCACGTTGCAGGTCACCGGCATCTTCGGCGTGGCCGCCCCGGCCGCTGCGCAGGGCACGGTCATCGCCGGCTACAGCTCGGGCGAAATCAGCGCCTACCGCTATGAAAATGGCCGCAGCCTGTGGGGCGACGCCCTGTCGCGCACCAGCATCTCGACGGCGGTGGCGACGCTGACCGACATCGACGCCGACCCGGTGATCGATCGCGGCCGGGTGTTCGCCATCGGCCAGGGCGGCCGCATGGCCTCTTACGAACTCACCAGCGGCCAGCGCCTCTGGGAAATCAACATCGCCGGCATTTCCACGCCTTGGGTGGCGGGCGAATGGGTGTTCGCCGTCACGAGCGACGCGCGCCTGCTCTGCGTGGCCCGCGCCACCGGCAAGATCCGCTGGGTCAGCCAGCTGCGCCGCTACCAGAAGGAAAAGAAGAAGGACAAGGCGATCCGCTGGACCGGCCCTGTCCTCGCCGGCAACCGCCTGATCGTCGTCTCGACCCGTGGCGAGATGGTCTATGCCGATCCCGCCACCGGCGCGGTGCAATCGACGGTCGATCTGGACCGCTCGATGTCGCTCTCGCCGATCGTCGCCAACAACATGCTCTATGTGCTGGCGGACGACGGAAAGCTGACGGCGTTCCGCTGACGCGACCGACATGCTAAGCGATGCTCCCGCGCAGGCCCGCCTGCGCGGGAGCATCGCGTTTTTACGACCCGAAATTTTGGAAGGAAGCGGGCCATGCTGCCCACGGTAGCGATCGTCGGACGGCCCAATGTCGGCAAGTCCACCCTGTTCAACCGCCTGGTCGGCAAGAAGCTCGCGCTGGTCGATGACCAGCCCGGCGTCACGCGCGACCGGCGCGAAGGGCAGGCGCAGCTGCTCGGCCTCGACTTCACCATCATCGACACCGCCGGCTATGAGGATGAAGACCCGCAGTCGCTCCCCGGCCGGATGCGGCTCCAGACGCAGGCGGCTGTCGAACATTGCGACGTCGCCCTCTTCGTCATCGACGCCCGCGCCGGCATCACCCCGCTGGACGAGGAAATCGCCCGCTGGCTGCGCGAAGGCGACGCCCCCGTCGTCCTGCTCGCCAACAAGGCGGAGGGCAAGGCCGCCGAACCCGGCGTCATGGAAGCGTTCGGCCTTGGTCTGGGCGAACCCATCCCCTTCTCCGCCGAACATGGCCAGGGACTGGCCGACCTGTTCCAGGCGCTGCTCCCCCATGTCGAACGCGAAGCGGACGAGGACGAACCGGCGGAAGAGCCGAGCGACGCGGACGTGGAAGCCGCGCCGCTGAAGCTCGCCATCGTCGGCCGTCCCAACGCCGGCAAGTCCACCCTCATCAACCGGCTGCTCGGCGAAAACCGGCTGCTCACCGGACCGGAAGCCGGCATCACCCGCGACAGCATCGCTGTGGACTGGAGCTGGACCAGCCGCGACGGGCTGGAGCGGCCCGTCCGCCTCATCGACACCGCCGGTATGCGCAAGCGCGCCAAGGTGCAGGACAAGCTGGAAAAGCTGGCGGTCAGCGACGGCCTCAATGCCGTGAATTTCGCCGAAGTCGTCGTGCTGCTGCTCGATTCCACGCGCGGCCTCGAAGCGCAGGACTTGCGCATCGCCGACAAGGTGCTGGAAGAGGGGCGCGCCCTCGTCGTCGCGCTCAACAAATGGGACACGGTCGAAAACGGCTCCGCCCTCTATCAGGGCATCAAGCAGGCGCTGTCCGACGGGCTGGCGCAGGTGCGCGGCGTCCCGATCATGACCGTGTCAGCCGCGACCGGCAAGGGCCTGGACGATCTCATCCACGTCGCCTTCGAAACCCGCACCGCCTGGTCTCAGCGTATCTCGACCGGCGTCCTCAATCGGTGGTTCGAGCGCGCGCTGGAAGCCAATCCCCCGCCCGCCCCCGGCGGCAAGCGGATCAAGCTGCGCTACATCACCCAGAACAAGACCCGCCCGCCGACCTTCGTGCTGTTCGGCACCCGGCTCGACGAACTGCCCGAAAGCTACCGCCGCTACCTCGTGAACGGCATCCGCAAGGAACTCGGCTTCGGCGCGGTGCCGGTGCGGCTGACGCTGCGGAGCGCCAAGAATCCCTATGGCACCAAATGAGCCGCCGCCACTCCATGTGAACGCGCGGGGCATGAAGTGCCCCTGGCCCGCGCTGCGCGCCGCCCGCGCCCTGCGTGACGCGCAAGCCATCGTGATCGAGGCGGACGACCCGATCGCCGCCACCGAATTGCAGGCGCTCGCAGCGCAGCAAGGCTGGCTGTTCGCGGCGCTCGCCCCCACCCGTTTCGCGCTTTCGCGACCGGCCTGACGCATCGAAAAGGCCGCCGCGCGACCACAGACTTTAACCCGCTGTTTACGCGCTGCCCTTAATTTCGCGCGGCAGGGGATGAAGGAGCGCGCAGGTGTCCCACCAAGATACCGAACTGGTCAACTGGAGCGATTTTTCGCGGAGCCGGGCTGAACTCGGCGCCGCCTTCCTGCGCATTCTCGGTTATTTCCGGGAGGACGGCGTGAAGTCGATCCAGTCGATCGAGGAAGCCTTCCGCGCCCGCAACGCCGCCGCACTCGTGACGCCTGCCCATACGCTCAAGGGCGAATCGGCCCAGTTCGGCGCCTATCGCCTGAGCGCCATGGCGGAAGAAATCGAGATGACCGCCCGCCGCTGCGTGGAAATGCTCGAAGGGCCGGACGAACTCATCGAAACGGTCGTGGCGCTGCGCCCCTGCTTTACCGAAACAATGGCGCTGCTCGACCGCGACGCCAATCCGCTGGCCGCCCGCCGCCCCGCGACCTTCGGCCGCCGCGTGGATTCGCCCGCACCCACATTCGGCCGTGCCGGCTGACATTCCCGTCTTGAAGTGAAACCGACCCTGCCCCCATATGGCGGGCATGACACGCTTCTCCCTGCTCGACCTCGTCCCCGTCCGCGAAGGCGATGACGCCGCCGCCGCGCTCGCCAACGCGGCCGACCTTGCCGCCCATGCCGAAGCGCTGGGCTATCATCGCTACTGGGTCGCGGAACATCATGGCATGGCGGGCATCGCATCGGCGGCTACCGCCGTGGTGCTGGCGCATATCGGCCATGCGACCTCCACCATCCGTATCGGCGCGGGCGGCATCATGTTGCCCAATCACGCCCCGCTGCTGATCGCGGAACAGTTCGGCACGCTCGACGCGCTGTTTCCCGGCCGCGTCGATCTGGGCCTCGGCCGTGCGCCTGGCTCCGACCAGCGGGTGGCGCAGGCGATCCGCCGCAACCTCGCCGGCGGTCCCGACCAGTTCCCGCGCGACGTCGTGGAGTTGCAGGCCTATTTCGCCGCCGACGACCGCCTCGCCATTCAGGCGACGCCGGGCGCGGGCGCTAACGTGCCGATCTGGATTCTCGGCTCCAGCCTGTTCGGCGCGCAGCTCGCCGCCATGCTCGGCCTGCCCTACGCCTTCGCCTCGCACTTCGCCCCCGCCGCGCTCGACGAGGCGATCGCCCTCTACCGCCGCGACTTCCGCCCGTCCGCCACGCTCAAATATCCTTATGTGATGGCGGGCTACAATGTGTTCGCCGCCGACGACCGGGACGAGGCGCAGCTGCTCGCCAGTTCGATGCAACAGGCGTTCGTGCGCCTGCGCACCGGCAATCCCGGCAAGCTCCAGCCGCCCGTCCCCGGCTATTTCGACAGCCTGCCGCCCCAGGCGCAGGCGATGCTGGCCGACGTGCTCAGCGTCTCCAGCATCGGCACGCAGGCCGATGTAGAGCGCGACCTCGCCGCCTTCCTCCGCCGCACGCAGGCGGACGAGGTGATCCTGACCGGCCAGATTTTCGAGCCGGCGGCGCGCAAGCGCAGCTTCGCCATCGCCATGGCGGCGGCTCAGGCGGTGACCGCGCGCGTGCCGGCCTGACCCGCCGACTTCAGCCGCCCGCCGCTCAACAGCTCCGCCGCGCCCGGCGCGGTTCGGCGCAACAGGCCCGCGAGCGGCACCACGACCGCCAGCACGATCAGCGGCTGGAGCAGCAGGTATATGGGATAGAGCGGCGAACCCATCCGCCCGAACAGCGCGCCCAGCACCGGTCCCCCCAGCCAGATCAGGATCAGGTGCGCGCAGAAGAGGAAGAAGGCGTAAGGCTCGATCCGCAGCAGCAGTCCGCGCGCCGGCCCGCCCGCCAGCGCCCAGGCCATCCGCCAGAAGGCGACCGCCGCGCCGATCCGCACGGCGAGGTCCAGGGCCGCCTGCGCTACCCGCGACCCGTCATCGCCGATTCCCACCGCGCGCCACAGCTGCGCCGCCATCAGCAGGCCGAAGGGCAGCAGCGCCAGCAGAAGCGGCGTGCGCGCCACCCGCTCCTCCCAGCCGTGCCGCCGCGCCAATATCCCGCCGGTAAAGAAGAACAGGATCGACGCCCGCATCAGCAGCGGCGGCCCCAGCCCGGCGACATGGCACCCGCCCGCTGCCAGCGCCACCGCGCCCAGCGCCCATCCCGGCATCCGCACCAGCAGGGGCGCTAGGACCATGCACAAGAACAGGTCGCGCAGGAACGGCATCTGCACGTTGATGTCGGGGTTCCGGGTCAGGATGAAGACCTCCTCCAGCACCCAGCCCGCCGATCGCGGCACCGGCGCCTGCAATCCCGCAACCAGCGCCGCGCCCGACACCAGCAGGATCGCCAGCAGGTTCCACGCGATCATCGGCAGCAGGATGGTGCGCGCCTTCCGCCGCACATGCCGGCCCCAGTTCCGCGTCGTCCCCGATCCCGCGACCAGCCAGCCGGAAATCAGCCCGAGCAACGGCACCGCGCTGCGCCCGAACGCCTCCATCAGCACCCAGCGCAGATTGTCCTGCGCACTGCCGCGCAAGGCCGCGAGCGTCTCGCCGTTGAGACCGGTCCAGGCGTGGACGTAGACGACGCCCAATATGCAGATGACCCGCGCGATCGCGATCGCGTCGGAGCGGCGTGCTCCGTCGGCCGGCAGGATGGATGGCAAGCGTTGATCCCGATTGTTGCGCTTCGACAATGCTCGACGCCGGCCCCATGTTCCCCGGTGGGCCATCCAATCCGAAACGGACCGCCGCTTACCTGCCGTTAACCTGCATTATCCATGGTTCCGCTCACGGCTAAGCCATTCTTTACCTTCCGCCTTTAGACATGCGCTGTTTGCCGGACCGCTGGTCGGGCGCAAGGGACGACGAAGGTTCATGACCCATATGCCGGGCGCTCAGCAATTTTCCACCGCCGCCGCCCCGCTCGCCGGCAGGCAGGCGATGGGCATGGTGTTCCAGATCGCCGGGTCCAGCTCGAAAGTGCTGATCGACGCCGCCACGCTGGCGACGCTCGGCCAGGATGCCGACCCCTGCATCGCCATGGCCGGGCAGGTCGGCAGCCAGGTGAAGATGCGCGTCGGCCAATGCTGGCTGGTCGCCAGCGTGCGCGCCATGACCCTCGACCAGGCGAGCCAGGGCATTATCGCCGATATCGACTTTCTGGGCGAGGGCGACGAGGAGAGGCTCACGGGGCGCATCTACCGCTTCCGCCGCGGCGTCACCCGCTATCCGACGCCGGGGACGGACATCTTCCCGGTGTCCGCCCATGACATGCAGCAGATTTACGCCGCCGACGACCGCCCCAATGTGGAGATCGGCACCGTCTACCCCACCAGCGACACACGCGCCGCCCTCTATGTCGATTCGATGCTGGGCAAGCATTTCGCGCTATTGGGATCGACCGGCACTGGCAAGTCGACCAGCGCCGCGCTCATCCTCCACCGCATATGCGACCTGTCGCCGCAGGGGCATATCGTGATGATCGATCCCCATGGCGAATATGGCGCGGCCTTCGCCGGCAACGGCGCGGTCTATGACGTCAACAATCTCGCCCTCCCCTATTGGCTCATGAATTTCGAGGAACATTGCGAGGTGTTCGTCACCTCGCAGGGCGCGGACCGCACGATGGACAGCGACATCCTCGCCAAATGCCTGCTCGCCGCCCGGTCCAAGAACCGGCTCGCCGAAAGCATCGGCCGGCTGACGGTCGATTCGCCCGTTCCCTATCTCCTCTCCGACCTCACGACCATCCTCCAGAACGAAATGGGCAAGCTCGACAAGGGCACCAACTCGCTGCCCTATATGCGCCTCAAGACCAAGATCGACGAGATCAAGGCCGACCCACGCTACAGCTTCATGTTCTCCGGGATGCTGGTCGCCGACACGATGCAGGCGTTCATCGCCAAGATTTTCCGCCTGCCTTCCGACGGCAAGCCCATCTCCATCATCGACGTATCGGCGATGCCGTCCGACATCACCTCGACCGTGGTGTCGGTACTGTCTCGTTTGGTGTTCGACTATGCAATCTGGGCGCGCGACGAACCGCAGCGGCCGATCCTCCTCGTCTGCGAGGAAGCGCATCGCTACATCCCCAACTCGACCAGCGGATCGGGTCAGGCGGTGCGCAAGATCCTGGAGCGCATCGCCAAGGAAGGCCGCAAATATGGCGTCAGCCTCGGCCTCATCACCCAGCGTCCGTCGGACCTTGCCGAAGGCGTGCTGTCGCAGTGCGGCACGATCATCTCGATGCGCCTCAACAACGATGGCGACCAGGCGTTAGTGAAGGCCGCCATGCCCGAAGGCGCGCGCGGCTTCCTCGATTCGATTCCCGCGCTGCGCAACCGGGAGGCCATCATCTGCGGCGAAGGCGTCGCCGTGCCGATCCGCGTCGCGCTCGACAATCTGGAGGAGCATCGCCGCCCCGCCTCGGGCGATCCCAGCTTCACCGAGCTCTGGCGCAAGGCGGGCGGCGAGCACGACATCCTCGAACGCACCATCACCCGCTGGCGCAACCAGGGCCGCTAAAGCCGCGTCACCCCACCGGGTTGATCCGCCCGGCCGGCTCCGCCTCGCTCTGCACGCTTTCGCGGCATTCCTCCTCGTGCACCGGCGTCATCAGCCGCACCTTGCGCCAGCCGCCTTGCAGATAGAGGATGACGGTCAGCGCCAGCGACACGACCGAGCCGGCAGGGAAACTCAGCCAGAGCGCGTCGGCGTGGAGATGCGGATAGGCGACATAATAGAAGCCCAGCCGCACGCCGAAAAGCGTGAAGATGAGGATCAGCAGCGGCGCAACCACTACCCCGTTGGCGCGCATCACCCCGAACAGGATCATGGTGCATCCAAGCATCAGGAAACTCCAGGTGGCGAGCAGTTGCATGTTCCACGCGGCATCGATCGCCGCCCGGTTGCTGCCCAGGAACAGCGACAGCAGCGGTTCGTGAAACAGCAGGATGACGCCGATCATCAGCCCGGTGAACGCCAGCTGATAGCCAAGGCCATAGCCGGTGATCCGCCCGACCCGGTCCCACCGCCCCGCCCCGATATTCTGCGCCGCCATCGCGCTCACCGCCGCGCCGATCGCCATCGACGGCATCTGGAGATAGGTCCACACCTGCTGCGCCGCGCCATAGGCGGCCGTGACCATCAACCCTTCCCGGTTGACGAGGCCGATCATGATCAGCCCCGACACCGACATGACGATCATCTGCAACCCCATGGGCAGCCCCTTGACCGTCAGCACGCGCATCTGGTCCGCTTGCGGCCACAGCAGGCGCAGCTCCGGCCCGCGCAGCCGCAACGGCAGATCCTTCACATAGATGTAGCCGACGACGCCGATCAGGCTGACGAACCCCGCCACCGCGGTCGCCGCGGCCGATCCGGCGATGCCGAGCGCAGGCGCCGGACCCAGGCCCAGGATCAGCACCGGGTTGAGGATCATGTCGATCGCGACGCTGACGATCATGAAGATCAGCGGCGTGCGCGCGTCCCCCGCTCCGCGCAGCCCCATCATGATCATCAGCGCCAGCAGCGAGGCCGGCATGGAGATGAAGATGACGCGCAGATAGACGAGCGCCATGTCGAACGCCGCATCCGGCGTCGCCAGCAGCCGCAGCAGCGTCGGCGCGCCCAGCCATCCGGCGACCGCCACCGCCAGCCCCAGCATGGAGCAGAAGCCGATCGCCGATCCGAACGCCCGGCGCACCGTGTCGATGTCGCGCCGGCCCATCGCCTGGCCGATGACGACCGTTGACGCCATGCCGAAGCCGAACACGATCGAATACATGAGGAACATGATGAGATTGGCGTTGGCCGTCGCCGCCAGCGCCTGCGCGCCCAGAAAGCGGCCGACCCAGATCGCGTTGACCGATCCGTTGAGCGACTGGAGGATGTTGGACAGAAGCGTCGGTATGGCGAAGAGCAGCAGCGCCGACGCGATCGGCGCCTGCGTCAGGTCTCGCTTGCCTGGTTCCGGTCCGCTCATTCACTCACTCCCCGTTACCCTTGCGACCATGCTCCCCTGTCAAGGGGAGGTGGCAGTCCGAAGGATTGATGGAGGGGTGTCCTGCTATCGACAGGGTGACACCCCTCCACCACTTCGTGGTCCCCCCCCTTTACAGGGGAGGATCATCACCCCAACCGCTCCAGCGCCGCCTTCAACCGCTGCGCCTCCGCGCTCTTCCCGGCATGATCCTCGCGCGCCTTGGCCACCGCATCGGGCTTGGCCTTCTCGACGAAGGCGGGGTTGGACAGGCGACCGCTCAGCGCATCCCACTCCTTCTCCGCCGCGCTAAGCGCCTTCGCCAGCCGCGCCTTTTCCGCCGCGATGTCGATCACGCCCTCCAGCGGCAGGATGAAGGTCGCCTCGTCGATCACGATCTGCGCCGCGCCGCCGGGCGGCACATCGCCGAAGCTCAGGCTCTCCACCCGCCCCAGCCGCGCCAGCGCCACGCCCTGCCGGTCAAGCCGCCGCTGCGTTTCCTCCGATCCGTCGCGCACCACCATCGGCAGCTTCGCCCCCGGCGGCACGTTGAGTTCGGTCCGCGCGGTGCGGATCGCGCTCACCAGCCGGATCAGCCAGTCGATCTCCGCCTGCGCTTCGCTGTCAACCGCCGCCAGCGCCACCGGCCAGCGCGCGACGATCAGTTCATTGTCGCGCGCGCCAGTCAGGTTCCATAACTCTTCCGTTATGAACGGCATGAACGGGTGGAGCATCACCAGAATCTGGTCGAACGCCCACGCGGCGACCAGGCGCGTCTCCTCAACCCGTTCGCCCTGAGCCTGTCGAAGGGCTGCACTTTCTTCCGATGACAAGGAAGGGGCTTCGACAGGCTCAGCCCGAACGGAAGAAAGATCGGCCTTGATGAACTCAAGATACCAGTCGCAAAACTGGTCCCAGACGAAATGATAAATGGCGTTGGCCGCCGCGTCGAAGCGCAGTTCGGCCATGGCGGTGTCGATCGCCTGCACGGTGGCGACCGTCTCCGCGATGATCCAGCGGTTGACCGGCAAGGCGGCGTGCGGGGCTTCATGGCTCGTCGATGCCGCAACCCCGTTCGCCTGGAGGAAGCGCGCGGCGTTCCACAGCTTCGTCGCGAAGTTGCGATAGCCCTCGACCCGCTTCTCATCCATCTTCACGTCGCGGCCCTGGCTCTCCATCGCCGCCATGAAGAAGCGCAGCGCGTCCGCGCCGTACTTGTCTATGAGGCCCAGCGGATCGACCACGTTGCCCTTGGACTTGGACATTTTCTGCCCGTCCGCCGCCCGCACCAAGCCGTGGAGATAGAGCTTGCGCCAGGGCACTTGCCCCATGAACTCCATCCCCATCATCGCCATCCGCGCGTCCCAGAAGAACAGGATGTCGAACCCGGAAATGAGCAGGTCGTTGGGGTAGTGGCGCTCCACCAAGCTCTGACCCGTTCGGGCTGAGCCTGTCGAAGCCCCTTCCTTTTCTGCGGAAGAAGGTTGCCCTTCGACAAGCTCAGGGCGAACGGATGTGTGTTCTTCAGGCCACCCCAGCGTCCCGAACGGCCACAGCGCCGAGGAGAACCAGGTGTCGAGCACGTCGGGATCGCGCTCCAGCTTCTTGTTTCCGGCCTGCGCCTGCGCCTCCTCTTCCGTTTCGGCGACATAGGCGTTGCCGTCCTCGTCGAACCAGGCCGGAATCCGATGCCCCCACCACAATTGCCGCGACACGCACCAGGACTGGATATTGTCCATCCAGTTGAAGAAGGTCTTTTCCCACGTCCTGGGCACGATCTCGATGCGCCCGTCGCGCACCGCCTGCGTCGGCGCGACCGCCAGCTTCGCCGCGTCCACATACCATTGGTCGGTCAGCCACGGCTCGATCACGACGCCCGACCGGTCGCCATAGGGCGTCTGGATGGTGCGCGGCTCGAAATCCGTCTCGACTTCCTCGCCGTCCTTGCTCCTAGTGACATGCGGCACGAGGAAGCCGTCCGCCTTCATCGCCTCGACTACCGCCTTGCGCGCGTCGAAGCGGTCGAGGCCGAGGAACCGCTCGGGCACCAGCCCGTCGGCGGTCTGCACCACCTTCGCGTCGGCGTCGAACATGTTAAGCATCGCGCCCGCGGCGATTCCCGCACGCTTGCCCACCTCGAAATCGTTGAAATCATGCCCCGGCGTGATCTTGACCGCGCCCGATCCCAGCTCCGGGTCGGCATAGTCGTCGCCCACGATTGCCAGCCTGCGCCCGGTGATCGGCTGGAGTATCTCCTTGCCGATCACGCTCTGGTAGCGCGGATCGTCGGGATGCACCGCCACCGCCATGTCGGCGAGCATCGTTTCGGGCCGCGTGGTCGCCACCACGATATGGTCGCTCCCGTCGCTCAGCCGCACCCCATCCGCCAGCGGATAGCGGAAGCGCCAGAAGCCGCCCTGCGTCTCCTTGGTCTCCACCTCCAGGTCGGAAATGGCGGAGCGGAAATGGGGATCCCAGTTGACCAGCCGCTTGTCGCGATAGAGCAGTCCGCGCTTGTGCAGTTCCACGAACACCTTGACCACGGCTTTGGAAAAGCCCTCGTCCATGGTGAAGCGTTCGTTCGCCCAGTCCATCGAGCAGCCCAGCCGCCGCAACTGGCGCGTGATCGCGCCGCCGCTCTCGGCCTTCCACTCCCACACCTTGGCGATGAATTCCTCGCGCGTATAATCGGCGCGCTTTTCGCCCCGCGCGTTCATCTGCCGCTCGACCACCATCTGCGTCGCGATGCCGGCATGGTCGGTGCCCACCACCCACAGCGCATCCTTGCCGCGCAGCCGCTCGTAGCGCACGACGATGTCCTGCAATGTGTTGTCGAGCGCATGGCCGATATGCAGGCTGCCGGTCACGTTGGGCGGCGGATTGACGATCGTGAAGGGCACGGCGTCCGGCCGCTCCGGGCGGAACAGGCCGTTCGCCTCCCAATGCGCGTACCAGCGGGCCTCAATGTCGGCGGGATCGAAAGTCTTGGGCAGTTCGGTCATGGAAACGGCCTTTACGCAAGGCGGCGGCAAGGTCAAATGGCGTGGCGCGTCCTGCCCGTTCAGAGAGGAAAAATATGTCCGTCCAGCCGACCATCATCCTCATTCCCGGCCTGATGAACGATGCCTGGGTCTGGCGCGACGTGGTCGGCCCGCTCAGCCGCCTCGCCTCGGTCCACATCGCCCGCACCGACGGCTGCGACAGCCTCGCCGCCATGGCGCGGCGCATCGCCGATGCCGTCGCCGGCCCGATGATCGTCGTCGGCCACAGCATGGGCGGCCGGGTCGCGCTGGAACTGTTCGATCAGGCCGGCCCGCGCATCATGGGCATGGTGCTGATGGATACCGGGGTGGGAGGCCCGAAGCCGACCGAGGCGGAAGGCCGGATGCAGCTCGTCGCGCTGGCGAGGGACGAAGGCATGGCCGCCGTCGCCCGTGAATGGATGCCGCCAATGCTCAGCGCCGCCGCCCGCGCCGACGCCGCGCTGGTGGCGGGCATCACCGCCATGCTGGAACGCGCCGACGCCGCCATCTTCGCAGGCCAGCAGCAGGCGCTGATCGAGCGGCCCGACCGCACCGCCCTGCTCGCGACCATCTCCTGTCCGCTGCTCGCCCTCACCGGCAGCGAGGACGCCTGGGCGCCCCCGGCGCAGCATCAGGCGATCGCCGACGCCGCGCCCGACGGACGGCTCGAAATCGTCGAAGGCGCGGGCCACATGCTGCCGGTCGAGATGCCCGACGCGCTCGCTCGCATCCTCACCGACTTCATTCGCCCGCTGCTGTAATGATCATGGGCCGGCCACGGCCCGAAAGCGCGCTCAGCGCGCGCCGGTGATACGGGCGATTTCCTTCGCCACCATCTCTTCGACCAGCGCGGGCAGCCGCGCGTCCAGCCAGTCCTTGAGCATGGGCCGCAGCATCGCGCGCACCAACCCCTCCAGCGTATTGTCCTGCCCGGCGGGCGGCGTCACCAGCATGGACGACAGCGCCGACAGGGAATGACGGGCCGCGACTTCGCTTTCGACCGACAGGATCGAATCGTCGGAGGCTGATGCGGGCGGAGCGACCGGCGTAGCGGCGGGCTTTGCAGCCTTGGGGGCGGGCATGGCTTCCTCCTCGGCAATCTCGTCGGTCAGTTCCAATATTTCTTCGATCGGTTCCACCACCGGCGCGGGGATCGCGGGCGCCTTCTCGGCGCGCGTCCGGCGCGGCGCGGCGGCCTGCACCGCCTCCTCGCCTTCCTCGGCGATGATCCGCTTGATGGACGAGAGGATCTCTTCCATCGACGGTTCCTTCGTCATGTCACCCATGGATAGTCCCCGTCCAGAAACCATTGCAGCCCTCTTGCGATGTTAGGATCACCCGGACGGGTTAACAAGCGATTAAGGCTGCGTCGTGCTCGCCGCAGGGACATTGGCGTTTTGCTTGGGCGTGTCAACGGTCCGCGTCGCAACGGCCCTGGGCGCGGGGTCGAAATCCCAGTCGAACCATTTGCCCTTCACCCGCTCGTAATTGACCGCCGGGTCATAGAGCGCGCCGCCGCCAAGGCCAAGATCGTCCGCCTCCGCATGGCCCATCGCCGCGAGCAGGCTGAAGCCTGCGACATAGGCGTTGCGCCGCGCCGACACGAGCTGCACCCGCGCGCGCAGCGCCTCCTGCTCGGCGTCGAGAATGTCGAGGATGGTGCGGCTGCCCACCGAATTTTCCGCCCGCACGCCCTCCAGCGACAGCGAGGAGGCGGACACCGCGTTCTCGCTCGACTTGATCGTCTCCAGCGACGCCTGCCAGCTCGCATAGGAGGCGCGCGTCTGCGCGATCACGCCGCGCTCGACTTCGATCGCCTGCTCGATCGCCTGCGATTCGAGCGCCTGGTTCTGCCGCACCTGCGCCGCCGGGCGGCCGCCCTGATACAGGGGAATCGAAATCTGCACGCCGGCCGCCGCCTGCTTGTTGATCTGCGGCCCTTCGATGCTGTTGCCGTTGGCGTCCTGCGCCGTGCTGTTGAGCGAATGGAGATAGTTGGTGTAGCCCGCCTGGGTGAAGGCCGACACGGTGGGCAGCACCGATCCCTTCGCCGCCTTCACGTCGAACGCCCGTGCCTCGCGCTGCTTGGCGGCGGCCAGGATGTCGGGATTGTCGCGCAGCGCCACCTGCACCGCCACGTCGGGATCGGCGGGCAGGCCGGGCAGCTGCGGCGGCGGCTCCAGATTGTCGGGCGCCTCGCCCACCAGCGCGATGTAGTTTTCCTTGCTGGTGATGAGGTTGGCTTCCGCCGTCTGGAGGTCCGACCGGGCGAGTGCGAGGCGCGACTGCGACTGCGCCACGTCCGTCCGCGTCACGTCGCCGACCTCGAACCGGTCGTTCGTCGCCTGAAGGTTGACCTCCAGCACGCGCACGTTGGCGCGGTTCAGCGACACGATCGCGGTGTCGCGGATCACGTCCATATAGGCGGCGACCGTCTGGGAGAAGATGCTCATCTCCGTGCCCCGCAGCTGCGCCTGTCCCGCTTCCACGCGGGTCTTGGCCGCCTTGATGCCGTTGCGCACCGACCCGCCCTGATAGACGGGAACGCTCAGCTGCGTCTGCGCGCTCAGCGTACGCTGCGGCGAAGTGAAGCTGATCGTGGGCTTGAGGATGCTCTCCTGGTAGCTGACCGTCGCGTCCAGCCCCGGCCGGCCGGCCGCCTTCTGGATCGCCACGCCCTCATCGGTCGCCCGCTGCCCCGCGCGCGCGCCGGTGAGCGTCGGATTGGACGCATAGGCCTTGGCCAGCGCGCCCTGCAACGTCTCGGCCTGCGCGACGCCCGCCGGCGCGGTGAGGGCCGACGTCAGCGACAACAGGGCGGCTGCGGCATGATGCCGTTTGAAAATGCGCTTCCCCGTCATTGCCCCCGCCTGTGGTCCTTTTAGAACGTAAATGCCTTGGGCGCGCCGAAACCGGGCAGCACGACCATCTCAATATCCACCAGGCTGTTGAGGCCCAGCATCCCGCCCACGACCCGCCCGCTGCACAGGCGCGTCACGCCCCCGTCGACAAGGCCGGTGACGACCCGCGCGCCATCGGCAAGCTGCTGAACGATTGCGGCGGGCACTTCCTCCACCGCGCCGTCGATGAACAGCAGGTCGTAGGGCGCGCCCTCGCCCGCGCCGGCGTTCAGCGGCCCGCGCACCACGGCAACGCCCGGCACCGAAATCTCCGCCCCGCCCGCTTCCTCGACCGCGGTCACCCGCGCGCCGAGTTCAGCGAGCAGCGCGGCGGCATAGCCGGTGGCGGCGCCGATCAGCAGCACCGTCTCGCCCTCCTCGACCTGCGCTTCCTTGAGCAGCCGCCCGGTCACGAGCGGCGGGTTGAGCGCGCGGCCGTTGCCCAGCGGAATCGGCCGGTCGACATAAGCCATGGCGCGCCGCTCGTCGGGCACGAAATCCTCGCGCGCGACCTTCGCCATCACGGCGATGACCCGCTGATCGTCCACGTCGCTGGTGCGCAGCTGGCTTTCGACCATGGCGGTCCGCATCGAAGAAAAATTCTGCTCGGTCACGATCACTCTCGCTTGGTCCGTTGGGCTTGGCACAACTGTATTGGCAATGCAATACAGTAAGGCGTTCCCCGGACCTCTAAATCAGCATCCCGCCCGCGCCAAGCGGCTTTGGCGGCAGCCGCACAAGATTCTTGATCGCTCCCCGCCCCCACCGGCTTGACTTTGCCGGCAAAGGCGCACATCTGCGGCGTCCACCGCACGGATGGCCCGATGGCGGAGTGGTGACGCAGAGGACTGCAAATCCTTGCACGCCGGTTCGATTCCGGCTCGGGCCTCCAGATATTCCCATTGCGCTTTGCCTGACCACGCCTTCGCTCCGGGGCCGATCTCGCTTGCCTCGTGCGCGCTCCGCCACCGCGGTGTCGGGCCGGAGAATCGCGACCGCCGCTCCACGCGGGGCGACAAACAGAACCCCCCAGATGCGCCTTATGTCGGACAAACGGTTCGTCGCATATTATGCACAGGCCCGGAACCATCCCGGCGTACGGCGCGTTTTGTAAAAAACTATTTCCCTCGTGTAACTATGTGACATAGTTGCAACCCGTTGTTATAAAAGTGTAAAACTGGCCGCCTTGCGGTTTACGGCACGATGCGCAGCCCACACTGTCCCTTATCCGCGCTCGCCTGCCTGGTGCTCGAGCGCTGGAGTCATCACTCCAGATAAGGGACTGGACAGTTGGACAATTTAAAATTCATGGCTCGCCTGCGCACAGGCGTGGCCCCCGCCATCTTTCTGACGGCCTGCCTGTCGGCCGGCGCCGCAAGCGCCCAGGAGCAGACGCCGCAGGGCGCGGGCGATAGCGAGGACACGATCGTCGTCACCGGCTCCATCCTGCGCCAGACCGCGCGGGAAACCGCCTCGCCGGTCACCGTGCTCTCGTCCGAGAGCCTTCAGCAGCGCGGCCTCAACACCGCGTCGGAAGCCATCCAGCGGTTGAGCGCGAACGGCGCGGGCACCATTTCGAGCGGCTGGAACACCGGGTCGAACTTCGCCGCGGGCGCGAACGCGCCGGCCCTGCGCGGCCTGACTGTGCAGAACACCCTGTCGATCGTCGACGGGATGCGCCTCGCCCCCTATCCGCTCGCCGACGACGGCCAGCGCAACTTCGTCGATCTGAACAGCATTCCCAATGCCATCATCGAACGGATCGAAGTGCTGCGCGACGGCGCATCGTCCACCTATGGCGCGGACGCGATCGCGGGCGTCATCAACGTCATCACCAAGAAGCAGATCGTGGGCATCCACGCCAATGCATCGGCCGGCATCTCCAGCCGCGGCGACAATGGCGAGCGCCGCATCGACCTGACCGCCGGCTATGGCGACCTCGACGAGCAGGGCTTCAACGTCTATCTGTCGGGCGAATATCAGAAGCAGGACGCGCTCTACGCGCGCGACCGCGGCTATCCCTACAACAGCACGGACTTGCAAGGCATCTGCAACGAGTCCGGCAGCTGCATGGCGAACCACAACTGGAACGGCTACACGGCGGAATCGGGCACCTTCAACGGCCTGTTCGCCATTCCCGGCATCTCGCTGATCCGTCCTGTCGCGACCGGTTCCAATGTGGGGTCAGGCCGCTTCACCTATCTCAATCCGACACTGGGCTGCGGCGAATTTCCGCTCAACCCCAACATCGGCACGTCGCCGTCTGCTCCCGCCAATGGCGTGTGCGAGGTGGACTATCAGAACAAATATCAGATGCTCCAGCCCAAGATCGAGCGTTACGGCCTCACTGGTCGCGTGACCGCCAATCTGGGCGATCGGGCGCAATTCTATGCGATGGGCACCTATTATCAGACGAACACGCTCGCGACGCTGACGCCGCTCGGCTTCAACGGCACGCCGGCCGCCTCGCCCAGCGGCCTGACGCCTGCCGCCTACAACGTGCTGCTGCCGGTCTATACCTGCGCCTCCGGTCAGGGGACGTTTAACGCTCTTAACACCGGCTGCACCGCCGCCAACGGCGTGCTCAATCCCAACAACCCCTATGCGGCGGCAGGCCAGCGCGCGCAGGTGCTGATCCGCTCGCCCTACGCCCGCACCGACGAAACCCGCACCCGCGCCCTGCGCGCGGTCGCCGGCATCGACGGATCGTTCGGCGACGACTGGCGCTACGGCGTCAACTTCACCGCGTCGGAAGTGCGGCTGAAGCGCTATCAGGACAATTATATCATCCCGCAGCGGGTGATGGACGTCGCTGCGACCGGCGCGTTCAATTTCCTGAACCCCGCCGCCAACTCGCAGGACGTGTGGGACTATATCGCTCCGCGCAGCGTCACCACCTCGGTGTCGAAGCTGTGGCAGGCGCAGGGCACGCTGGCCAAGGATCTGTTCGAACTGCCCGGCGGTCCCTTCCAGGCGGCGGTCGGCATCGCCTACCGCAAGGAGTCGATCGACGCCCCCTCGGCCAACCCGGCCAACGACGCCAACCCCTATAACCGCTATTATTCGATCAACGCGGTGGGCGCGGAAGGATCGCGCAACGTCAAGTCGGCCTTCTTTGAATTGCAAGCGCCGGTGCTCGACCAGCTCGAACTGACGGCGTCGGGACGCTACGACAAATATTCGACGGGCCAGGAGAATTTCTCGCCCAAGGTCGGCGTCAAGTTCACGCCGGTGCCGGAACTGGTCGTGCGCGGCACCTTCTCCAAGGGCTTCCGCATCCCGAGCTTCAACGAGGCGTTCGGGCTGCCCACTACCGGCTATGTCACGCGCAGCATCAACTGCACCACCTATGCCGCCTTCTGCGCGGCGCATGGTGGACCCAACGCGCCTTATGTGAATGGCAGCTACAGCATCGGCCTGACGCAGGCCGGCAACGCGGCGCTCGACCCTGAAAAGTCGACCTCCTTCACCGCCGGTTTTGTGTTCGAACCGATCCGCAACGTGTCCTTCAACCTCGATTTCTGGCACATCAAGATCAAGGATCTGATCGTCGGCATCACCGACACCTCGCCCTATGAGAATGCCTATTATCTCAACAATGGCGTGGTGAACATTCCGGGCGCGACGGTCGTGCCGGGGACGCCCAGCAACGACAATCCGGGCGCGCTGCCGCTTCTGGGCTTCATCCAGACCTCCTACCAGAACGCCAATTCGCAGACGGTCAGCGGCATCGACTTCGGCATCAACGCCAATTACGAGCTGGCGACCGACCTCAGCTGGACCAGCGCGCTCGATGCGTCCTACCTGCTGAAGTACAAGCTGAACGACGGCGGCAACAAGCTGCGCTATGACGGCACGCTCAGCCCCTGCAACATCACCAGCTGCTCGGGCGCGCCCAAGCTGCGGGCGAACTGGCAGAACACGCTGACCTACAAGGACACGTCGATCACGCTCACGGCCTATTACACAAAGGGCGTGGACACGGCGCAGATCGACTATGGCATGACCAAGGGCGATTGCACCGGCAACGTCGATCTCGGCCTTATCGCCTACGAAGACGGCACCCCCGTACAGTGCAAGACGAAGGACATCTGGAACGTCGACTTCTCGATCAACCAGAAGATCAACGATCATTTCACCCTCTACGCCAACGTGCTGAACGTGTTCGACATCAAGGCGCCGGTGGACGTGAACGCGGCCTATGGCATCTTCAACTACAACCCGGCTTTCGCCGGCGCGAACATCATCGGACGCTTCATGCGGGTGGGGGCGAAGATCGACTTCTGATCGACGCCATAAAGGCGGGGTGGCGCTCCCTTGCGGCGTCACCCTTGCCCACTGGCCCCGACGCATCAGGAATGGCCGACACCATTCCTGACGCGCCGGGGTCATTTTTGTGCAGACGTTCCGCGCCGCTCAGTCCGCCGCGTCGATCGCGGCGCGCAGGGCCTCGTCCGCCGATCGCCCCGCCGCCTTCAGCATCGCCACCGTCGCGCCCGCCATCGCGCGGTAGGCCGGCAGCACCGCCGGGCAGTCGCGCCCCAGCGCCGCGACATGCCCCGCCACCGTCTCCGCGTCGCCGCGCAGCACCGGCCCGGTCAGCGCCGTGAACCCGTGCGCCAGGCTGTTCTCCAGCGCCGCCCGCACCAGCGGCCCCAGCAGCGCGCCCGGCTCCGTCACCCCCGCCGCGCGCAGCGCGTCGCCCGCCCCGGCGATCAGCGTCACCAGATGGTTCGCCCCATGGCACAGCGCCGCATGATAGAGGCTGCGCTGCGCTTCGGGCACCTCCACCGCCACGCCGCCCAGCCGCGCCACCACGCTGCGCGCCCGTTCCAGCCCCGCCGCGTCCGGCGCGGTGACGGCGAAGCGCGCGCCGGCCATCCGCGCCACCTCCGCCTTGGGATCGCCGGTGAAGGTCATCGCCGGATGCACCGCCGCCGTCAGCGCCCCCGCCTGGCGCAGCGGTTCCAGCACCGCCGCCCCGCTCCGCCCGCTCACATGAAAGACGAACGCGCCGGGCCGCACATGCGCCGCCAGCCCCTGCGCCACCCCCGCCACCGCATCGTCCGACACCGCCAGCACGATCATCCCGCATTCGCGCAGCGCGGCCATCGCGCCCGCCGCCTGCGCCCCCACAGCCGCAGCCGCCGCCCTCGCCCGCGCCGCATCCCGCGCCCACAGCAGCGGCGGCCGCGCCGCGCCATCGCCCAGGCCCAGCGCCATCGCCCGCGCGACCCTGCCGCCGCCCACGATGCCGATCCGGCCTCCCATCGCATCCTCGCTCATGGCCTGACGCTTATCGCGCCGCGCCCACCGCTCCTACCCCCGATATTTTCCCCGCCCTCTCTCGACTTGGCCCGCCCCCGCCGTCTAGGATCGCCCTCATGATGAAGCTCTTTATCGGCAACAAGGCCTATTCCAGCTGGTCGCTGCGCGGCTGGCTGGCGTGCAAGCTGTCCGGCCTCCCGTTCGAGGAAGTCGTCGTCCCGCTCTACGACGAAGCGTGGGAGAAGCGGCGCGAGGGCGACGAATTCGCGCCTTCCTCGGGCAAGGTGCCGATCCTGTGGGACGGCGACGACATCGTCGTGTGGGACAGCCTCGCCATCGTCGAATATCTCAATGAAAAGACCGGCGGCGCCCTGTTCTGGCCCGCCGATCCCGCCGCCCGCGCCATGGCCCGGTCGATGGCGGCGGAAATGCACTCCAGCTTCGCCGCGCTCCGGCGCGAGCACAGCATGAACATCCGCCGCATCTTCGACGCCGCGCCGCCCTCGGACGCGGTGGCGCAGGATCTCGCCCGCATCATGCAGCTCTGGGCGCAGGCCCGCGCCCGCCATGGCGGCGAAGGCGATTTCCTGTTCGGGCAGTTCGGCGCGGCCGACATCATGTTCGCGCCCGTCGTCACCCGGCTCATCACCTATCAGCTCCCCGTCGCCCGCTTCGCGCAGGGCTATATGCGCAGCATCATCGCCCACCCCTGGATGCAGGAATGGATCGGCGGGGCGCAGGCGGAAGACTGGGTGATCGACCGGTTCGAAGGCCCGCCGCAGACCGTCTGACATGAGCGACCCCGCGCCCGAAACGAAGGAAACACGCGCCGCCGAGGCCGCCGCCATCCGCCGCCGCTGGATCAGCCTGGGCGAAGGCGTCGCGGTGCTGGCCGTCGCCATCTCCGCCCTCACCCTCTATCTCAACTGGTCCGACAAGCGGGACGAGCGCGCCGACAGGAGCGCCGAAGCGTCCAAGGCGTCGGCCCGCGCCGCGAAACTGGTGCTCGCCGCATCCTCGGTGAAGGCCGACCGCATCGCCCTCACCCCCGCCGACCCCGCACAGATCGTCCAGAGCCAGACCATCGCCTTCCCCTCCGCGCTCGGCCTCGCCCCGGTCGATACCAGCGGCGCGCCCCGGATCGAGGCGGACTGGTTCGCCGCCGCGCTCAAGAAGGCACGCGACGCGGCGAAGCTGCCCGACGAAAGCGTCGGCGACGACCGGCTCCCCGTCGCCGTCACCACCCGCTTCACCGTCGATGGCGAGGGCCATGAAAGCACCGCCCTCTACGACATCGGCTACGGCATCGAGGGCGGCTGGATCGCGGGCCACAGCCTGACGCTGCGCGGGATCGCGCATGTGTCGTCGCTCACGCCCGCCAACGCGCAGGCGGCGCTCGACGCCCGCTGGGCGCGCCTCTCGGCAAAGCGGCCCTAGTCCTGCTTGCGCCCCTGAAACCGCAAACCCCCTTGGCGCGGCGCGTCCGATGGAGGATGGGGCAGTCATGACCATCGACCTCTTCCACGCCGTCGCCGGGCTGCTCGTCGGTACGCTCGTCGGCCTCACCGGCGTGGGCGGCGGGTCGCTGATGACGCCGCTTCTGGTCCTCGTCTTCGGCTATTCGGCAAAGACGGCGGTCGGCACCGACCTGCTCTTCGCCGCCATCACCAAGATCGCGGGTTCCGCCGTCCACGGATCGCGCGAAAGCGTCGACTGGGCGATCGTCCGCCGCATGATGCTGGGCAGCGTCCCCGCCGCGCTGGCGACGCTGTTCCTGCTCTCCCATGTCGGCGAAATCGGCCAGTCCGCGGAAAAGATCATCCTCCTGACGCTGGCGACCCTGCTCGCCGTCACCGCCATCGGCGTGCTGTCGCGGCAATGGCTGTTCCGCCACCGCACCTTCGTCGACCCGCCGACATCGACCGTGGCGATCCTGACCGGGACGACCCTGCTCGGCGCCTTCCTGGGCGCGGCGGTCACCCTCTCGTCGGTGGGCGCTGGCGCGATCGGCGTCACCGTGCTGCTGGCGCTCTATCCCCGGTTGCAGGTGTCGCGGATCGTCGGCTCGGACATCGCCCATGCGGTGCCGCTGGCGCTGATCGCCGGGACCGGGCACTGGCTGATGGGCGACGTCAACGGCACGCTGCTCGCCAGCCTGCTGATCGGCTCGATTCCCGGCGTCGTCGCCGGCAGCTACCTGTCGTCGCGCGCGCCCGACCGCCTGCTCCAGCCGCTGCTCGCCGCCGTGCTGGCCGTCTCATCCTGGCAATTGTTCGTGAAGGCCCGCGCGCCCGAAGCGCCCCGCACGCACGCGATCGCTCCGGCGCTCCCCACGAAAAAGCCCGGCGCGCTCTGAGCGGCCGGGCCTTTTGCCTCGCGTGTCGGCGAAGGATCAGCCGACAATCTCTTCCGGCTTGAAGAAGTAGGCGATCTCGGTCGCGGCATTTTCCTCGCTGTCCGACCCGTGGACCGAATTGGCCTCGATCGATTCGGCCAGTTCCTTGCGGATCGTGCCGGGTTCCGCGTTGGCGGGGTTCGTCGCGCCCATGATGTCGCGGTTGCGCTTCACCGCGTCCTCGCCTTCCAGCACCTGCACGACCACCGGGCCGGAGATCATGAAAGCGACGAGGTCGGCGAAGAAGGGGCGTTCCTTGTGCACGGCGTAGAAGCCCTCGGCCTGCTCGCGGCTCATGCGGATGCGCTTGGACGCCACGACCCGCAGCCCCGCTTCCTCCAGCATCTTCGTGACCGCGCCGGTCAGGTTGCGACGGGTCGCGTCGGGCTTGATGATGGAAAAGGTGCGCGTGACGGCCATGGCCCTCGATACTCCGGCTTGTTGGAAAAAGTCGCGCGCCCTTTAGACGCGGGTGCGCCGCGCCGCAAGGGGGGGGTGGTACGGCGGGTGCCGCGCGGCGGCTGCCTCGGGCGGAGAATGCCGGCTCCTATAGCGTCTGGAACATCACAAGCGCATCGACGAAGCCCCGCTCGGGGTGCTGAAAGGCGCCGGGCAACCGACCCACGACGTCGAAGCCCATTCGCTGCCAAAGGCGGATCGCGCCCTCATTGGTGCTCACGACGAAGTTGAACTGCATCGCGCGATAGCCGCGATCTCGCGCATGGCGCAGCGAATGCTGGCATAGGCGGCTGGCGACTCCTCGCCCCGTTGCCGCCGCGCTCGTCATGTAGCCGCAGTTGCAAACATGGCGTCCGCCGCCCTCTTGATTGGGCCGCATATAGTAGGTGCCGACAATCCCGCCCTCATCTTCGGCAACGAACGTCTCCTTGTCCCTTGCCATCCAATAGGCGAGCGCGTCCGCCTCGCTCATCGTCATGTCGAGCGCGTAGGTCGTTCCATCCCGTATCGTGGGCAGGATTATTGCGGCGATGCCCTGCGCGTCGGCAGGCTCGGCTTTGCGGATCAACATAAGCAGCGATATAGGACCGGCAGCCCGCGTTCGCCATGGTTTGCCTTGGTGGCCCTACGGCCCCTGCACCCATTTCCGCCCCTCCTGCCGCCAGAAGCGCGGCTCCACCCCCTCCGCCTTGCTCAGCGCGCGCCAGCTCGCCCGCGCGTCATCGATCGTGTCGGCGTCGAAAAAGTAGAAGGCCCGCTCGAACCCCAGCGCCTCCTCGCGCCACACGCCATCGACGAGCGCCACATGCCGCGCCCCGTTCGCCGCGTCGCAGGTTTCGCCCAGCAGGATCGGCTGCACCGCCTCCCCGCCCTCGCCCGCGCGCTCATGCGCCAGGAAGCTCTCCGCCGGCCCCGCCCACAGCCCTTCGGAAATCCGCGCCAGCCGCTCAGGCTCGCCGGCCACCACCAGCAGCCGCGCGCCCAGCCCGAGCACCCGCGCCGCGATCGCGGGCAGCACCTGTTCCACCGGGTCACGGCTCAACTGGTAGAAATCGACCTGCATAGCCTCCCGCCCCTCATCCCCGTTCGCCCCGAGCCTGTCGAAGGGCTTTCCTTCGTCCGAAGAACAGGGCTTCGACAGGCTCAGCCCGAACGGACCAAAGACCTACCCCTCGAACCGGTCCGCCACGAACCGGTCGATCAGCCGCACGCCATAGCCGGTCGCACCCTTGTCCCAGGTGCCGCCCGGCTTGTCCGCCCACACCATGCCGGCGATGTCGAGATGCGCCCATTTGACGCCCTCCTCAATGAAGCGCTTCAGAAACTGCGCCGCCGTGATCGACCCGGCATAGCGCGGCCCGATATTCTTCATGTCGGCGATCGGGCTGTCGATCAGCTTGTCGTAGGCGGGCGACAACGGGAAGCGCCACAGCGGATCGCCGACCGACTGCCCCGCCGCAATCAGGTCATTGGCAAGGCCGTCGTCGTTCGAGAAAATCCCCGCATATTCGTTGCCCAGCGACACGATCATCGCGCCGGTCAGCGTGGCGAGGTCAACGATAACCTCGGGGTTATAGGTCCGCTGCGCCCAGGTCAGCGCGTCGCACAGCACCAGCCGCCCTTCCGCGTCGGTGTTCAGCACCTCGATCGTCTGCCCCGACATGGACGTCACGATGTCGCCCGGCCGCTGCGCATTGCCGTCGGGCATATTCTCGACCAGGCCGCAAATGCCCACGACCCGCGCCTTGGCCTTGCGCCCGGCCAGCGCCTTCATCGCGCCGGCGACCGCGCCCGCGCCGCCCATATCCCACTTCATGTCCTCCATGCCCGCGCCGGGCTTCAAGGATATGCCGCCGGTGTCGAAGGTCACGCCCTTGCCGACGAACACGACGGGCTTTTCGACCGCGCCATCCGTGCCGTCCCATTCCATCGCCAGCAGCCGCGCCTCGCGCGGGCTGCCCTGCGCCACGCCCAGCAGCGATCCCATGCCCAGCGCCTCCATCGCCGCCTTGTCCAGCACGGTGATCCTGACGCCCAGTTCCTCCAGATGGCGGCACCGCTCGACGAAGCTTTCGGGGTAGAGGATGTTCGCCGGCTCGGCCACCAGTTCGCGGGTGAAGGCGACGCCCGCCGCCACCGCGCTCTGCCGCGCCCACGCCGCATCTACGCCCGCCGCCACCAGCGTCACGGTCTTGAGCGTCGGCTTCGCCTTCTCGGCCTGCCGCGTCCGATAGGTGTCGATCCGCCAGGCGCGCAGCTTCGCCCCGAACGCCAGCGCGGCGGCCAGTTCCCCGCTCGCCCCGCCGAAAAATTCCACCGCCGCATGGTCCGCGCCGCTGGTCGCCAGTTTCGCGGTCAGCGCCGCGCCGGCCTTCTCCACGTCGGCCAGGCTCCCCGCGCCGATGCCCAGCAGCAGCACGCGCACCGTCCTGCCCCCCTCGCTCACGAAACTCTCGAAGCTCGTCCCCGCCTCGCCGCTGAAGCGCGACGCCGCCGCCCCCGCCGCCAGCGTCGGCGCGGCGCTCAGCGGCAAGGTGTCGAACCCGCCCTTGGGCACGGCAAAGACCAGCGTGTCGGCATCGGGACGGGTCGGGCTGAACTGGATGTCCATCGGGCGTTTTTCCTCTTGTGGTATCGGCGGCGCGGGACCGCGCTCTTGTCTGCCAGATAGTGTGCTTTGCGCATCAGGCAAAGCGGTTCGACCGATTTTGGCCGACACCCGCTTGCGCCAGCGATTGCGGACCGCGCGGCTCTGCGATAGGCGGTTGGCTCACGATGCGCCCGTCGATAAGGCTTCCCCGCTTGCCCAACGCCTCCTTTCTCCCGACTGTCCGCGCCGCGCTGCTCGGCGGCGCCGCGCTGCTCGCAACGCCTGCGTCGGCGCAGCAGACGGAGCCGAAGCTCAACGAGCCTGTCACCCCGATCAGCGCGCCCGACGCTCCCGTGCCGGCCAGCGACGACCAGATCGGCTTCGCCGCCGATCGCCTCGAATATGACAGCAATACGCAGGTCGTGACCGCCAGCGGCAGGGTGCAGCTGCTGCGCGAGGGCAACCGCCTGCGCGCGGACAGCGTGGTGTGGAACCGCTCCTCGGGCAAGGTGGAGGCGATCGGCAACGTCTCGGTCACCGATCCCGACGGCAATATCGCCTATGGCGACCGCATCGACGTGACCGACAGCCTGAAGGACGGCGCGGTCGACAATATGCTGCTCGTCCTTCAGTCGGGCGGCCGGCTGGCGGCGGTGAAGGGCACGCGCGTCAATGGCGTCTATACGCTGGACCGCGCCGCCTATACCGGCTGCGCGGTGGAGGACAGCGACGGCTGCCCCAAGGAACCGACCTGGCAGATCAACGCCGTGCGCGTCACCTACGATCCGGCGCGCGAGCGTGTGACGTACAAGAACGCCAATATCGAGCTGTTCGGCCTGCCGCTCATCCCGCTCCCCGGCCTGTCGCATCCGGTGGGCGAAGGCGGCGGCAGCGGCCTCCTCATGCCCAACCTGCGCTACGACCGGAACAACGGGTTCGAAGTCGCGCTGCCTTATTATTTCCGCCTCGCGCCCAACCGCGACCTCACCATCACGCCGCACGTCTATACCGGCGCGCTGCCGATGCTGGAAACCCAGTTCCGCCATCTCTACGATCGCGGCGCCTACCAGATCACCGGCTACGCCACCTATGGCAGCCGCGTCGCGACGGGCGAAGCCAGCGGCACGACCCCGGCGAGCGCGCAAAAGGACTTGCGCGGCTATATCGACGCCAGCGGCGCGATGCAGCTGACGCCGGAATGGAGCCTCGACGGCTCGATCCGCCTCGCCAGCGACCGCACCTTCCTGCGCCGCTACGACATCAGCCGCGACGACCGCCTGCGCTCGACGCTGGGCGCGCAGCGGATCGGACAGAACAGCTATTTCTCGATTCGCGGCTGGGCGGTGCAGACGCTGCGCCAGGGCGATTCGCAGGGGCAGACGCCGATCGCCCTGCCGCTCATCGACTATCGCTACCGCCTGACCGACCCGTGGCTGGGCGGCGTGTTGCAGCTTCAGGGGAACACGCTCGCCATCACCCGCACCCACGGGCAGGACACGCAGCGCGCCTTCGCCGCGGCCGAATGGAACCTGCGCACGCTCACGGGCCTGGGGCAGGAAGTCACCTTCACCACCTATCTGCGCGGCGACGTCTATCACAGCAGCGACAACGCCCTGACCGCCGTCGCCAGCTACGCCGGCGATCCGGGCTGGCAGGCGCGCGGCATCGCGGCGGCGGCAGTCGACATGCGCTGGCCCTTCATGGGTGAAGCCTTCGGCGGGGTGCAGCGCATCGCCCCGCGCGTCCAGATCGTCGCCGCGCCCCACCTCGCCAACCTGTCGCTGCCCAATGAAGATGCGCGGGCCGTCGATCTGGAGGACAGCAACCTCTTCGCGCTCAACCGCTTCGCCGGCTATGACCGGTTCGAGGACAGCTCGCGTGTGACCTACGGCCTTGAATATGGCCTCGAAATCCCGAACATCTCGGTGCAGGCGGTCATCGGCCAGAGCTATCGCCTCAACCGCCGCGAAAGCATCCTGCCCGACGGCACGGGCCTGTCCGACCGCCTCTCCGACATCGTGGGGCGCACCACCATCCGCTACAAGGATTTCGTGGCGCTCACCCACCGCTACCGCATCGACAAGGACAATCTCGCCATCCGCCGCAACGAGATCGACGCGACGGTCGGCAGCAAGAAGACTTATGTCATGGCCGGCTACCTCCGCCTCAACCGCAATGTCGCGGCGGGCCTGGAAGACCTTCAGGACCGGGAGGAACTGCGTCTAGGCGGCCGGGTCCAGTTCGCCCGCTTCTGGTCGGTGTTCGGCTCGACCGTCATCGACCTCACCGATGCGAAGGAAGATCCGGTCAGCGTCTCGGACGGCTACCAGCCCGTCCGCCACCGCCTCGGCATCGCCTATGAGGATGACTGCCTGACGCTCGGCCTCACCTGGCGGCGCGATTATCAGGCCAATGGCGACGCGCGAAAGGGCAACGGCTTCCAGCTTCGGCTAGCTTTCCGCAATATTGGCATATAAGGAACACTCTCCCCGCGCCCTGTCAGGGCCGGTTAAGGCGGCCCGGCGCAAGAGGGCCGGACCGAATTGGAGATTGTTGCCCACGATGCTGCCTGTCCTTTCCTCGCCCGCCCGCCTGTTGGACGGGGCGCGTTCGGGCCTGAAAAGCCTGATCCTCTCGTCCGCGCTGGCCGCGACGCTGGCGCATCCGGCGGCCGCGCAGACGGTGGGGGACGACGGCGACGTGGCGGCCCAGTCGCTCAACCTGCCCAAGGACCTGACCGTCTTGGGCAAGAGCGACCCCAATGTCCGCAAGGCGACGGCGATCGTCAACGGCCGCATCATCACCGGCACCGACATCGACCAGCGGCTCGCCCTCATCATCACCGCCAATGGCGGCAAGGTGTCGGACGAGGAGAAGGAGCGTCTGCGCGTGCAGGTGCTGCGCAACCTGATCGACGAAACGCTCCAGATTCAGGAAGCCGCCGCCAACGACATCAAGATCGCGCCCGAAGAGGTGAACCAGAGCTACGAGCGCGTCGCCGCCAATTTCCGCCAGTCGCCGGCCCAGTTCGACGCCTATCTCCGCGAAAAGGGCAGCTCGGCCGCCAGCATCAAGCGCCAGATCGAGGGCGAACTCGCCTGGAGCCGGCTCCAGCGCCGCAACATCCAGCCCTTCGTCAACGTGTCGGAGGAGGAAGTGAAGGCGGTGGTCGATCGTCTCAATGCCGCCAAGGGCAGCGACGAATATCGCATCGGCGAAATCTATCTGTCGGCGACCCCGGAAAATCGCAGCCAGATCATCGCCAACGCCCGCAACATCATCGAACAGATTCAGAAGGGCGGCAGCTTCCAGGCCTATGCCCGGCAATTCTCCGAAGCCTCGACCGCCGCGGTCGGCGGCGACCTGGGCTGGATTCGCCCGGCCCAGCTGCCCACCGAACTGGCGCAGGCCGCCTCGGAAATGCAGGTCGGCCAGATCGCCGGCCCGATCGAGACTGTCGGCGGCGTGTCGATCCTCTACGTCATCGACAAGCGCAAGGTGCTGACCGCCGATCCGCGCGATTCGCTGCTCAGCCTGAAGCAGCTCTCCGTCCTCTTCCCGCAGGGCACGACGAAGGAACAGGCGAGCGCCAAGGCCGCCAGCTTCGCCGCCGCGGTCAAGGAGATCAAGGGCTGCGGCCAGGCGAACGAGCTTGGCGCCCGTATCGGCGCGGATGTGGTCGACAATGACAATGTGAAGGTCCGCGACCTGCCGCCGCAGTTGCAGGACATCCTCATCAACCTTCAGGTGGGTCAGGCGACGCCGCCCTTCGGCTCGATCAACGACGGTGTGCGCGTGCTCGTGGTGTGCGGCCGCGACGATCCCGCCTCGGCCAGCGCGCCCGACGCCAGCCAGATCATGGCGCAGCTGGAGGAGGAGCGGGTCAACAAGCGGGCGCGCATCTACCTGCGCGATCTTCGCCGCGATGCCGTCATTGAGTATAACTGACACGCCCCTTCCCGCCCCCTTCGCCGTCCCGCTCGGCGATCCGGCGGGGATCGGGCCGGAAATCGTCGCCAAAAGCTGGGTGATGCGCGACGCGCGCGGCCTGCCGCCCTTCTTCGCGGTCGGCGATTGCGCCTCGCTGCGCAAGATATGGCTCGGCCCCGTCCAGCCCATCGCCGCGCCGGAGGAAGCCGCCGCGATCTTCCCCACCGCGCTCCCCTGCCTTCAGGTCGCGGATGCGGGCGACATCGTGCCCGGCCAGCCGCACGCCGATGGCGCGCGTGCCGCCTTTCAGGCACTCGAAGCCTCGGTCGGCCTCGCCCGCGCGGGGTCCGCCGCCGGCATCATCACCGCGCCTGTTGGGAAGGAACAGCTCTACGGTGTCGGCTTCACCCATCCGGGGCAGACCGAATTCATCGCCGAACGCTGCGGCGTCGCCCCGCACAATGCGGTGATGATGCTCGCCGGCCCGTCGCTCAAGGTCGTGCCGATCACCATCCACATCGCGCTCGCCGACGTGCCTGCCGCGCTCACCATCGACCTCATCCGTGCCCGCGCGCTGACCACGGCGAAGGGACTGCAACGCAATTTCGGCATCGCCCGCCCGCGCCTCGCCGTCGCCGGCCTCAATCCCCATGCCGGCGAGAATGGCGCGCTCGGCCGTGAGGAGATCGAGGTGATCCGCCCCGCGATCGAGCAGTTGCGCGCCGACGGCCTCGACATACTGGGGCCGCTCGCCGCCGACGGCATGTTCCACGCCCGCGCCCGCGAAACCTATGACGCGGCGCTGTGCATGTATCACGACCAGGCGCTGATCCCCATCAAGACGCTGAATTTCGACGAGGGCGTCAACATCACGCTCGGCCTGCCGATCGTGCGCACCTCGCCCGACCATGGCACCGCCTTCGGCATCGCCGGCACCGACAGCGCCAATCCCGGCGCGATGATCGCCGCGCTCAAGATGGCCGCCGAATCCGCCCGCGCCCGCCTCGCCCATGGCTGACAGCCGCATGGGCCTTCCCCCGCTCCGTGACGTCATCGCCCGCCACGGCCTCGCCGCCAGCAAGGCGCTGGGCCAGAACTTCCTGCTCGACGAACAGCTGCTCGACCGCATCGCCGCCATCCCCGGTCCGCTTAAGGACGCCCCGGCGTTCGAGGTCGGCCCCGGCCCCGGCGGCCTCACCCGCGCGATCCTGCGCGCCGGCGCCCGCCTCGTGGCGGTCGAGCGCGACGACCGCTGCCTCCCCGCCCTCGCTGAATTGGCAGACGCCTTCCCCGGCCAGCTGCGGGTCATCGCCGACGACGCGATGCAGGTCGATGCCCGCGCGCAGGCCGGCGACGGCGCGCACATCATCGCCAACCTGCCCTATAATGTCGGCACGCCGCTGCTCGTCGGCTGGCTCTCGGCCGAATGGTCGCCGCTCCCCTGGTGGGCCAGCCTCACCCTCATGTTCCAGATGGAGGTCGCCGAACGCATCGTCGCGAAACCGGCCACCGACCACTATGGCCGCCTCGCGATCCTGTCCCAGTGGCGCAGCGACGCACGCATCGCGATGAAGGTCCACCGCAGCGCCTTCACCCCCCCGCCCAAGGTCATGTCGGCGGTCGTCCATCTGACGCCGAAACCCGCGCCGGAGGGGGTCGCCCTCAAACAGCTCGAACGCCTCACCGCCGCCGCCTTCGGCCAGCGCCGCAAGATGCTGCGCCAGAGCCTCAAGGGTCTCCCCGGCGCGCTCGACGCCCTCGCCACCCTCGGCATCGACCCCCAACGCCGCGCCGAAACGGTCACCGTGGACGAATATGTCGCCATCGCGCGCGTGCTGAGCCCCTAGCGCAATAAAGCGTTCGCCCTGAGCCTGTCGAAGGGCCTGACTTTCTTTCGCAAGAAGGACAGGGCTTCGACAAGCTCAGCCCGAACGGGTGATAGAGAACAACCCATGCCCCGCCTGATCCTGTTCAACAAACCCTATGACATGCTGTCCCAGTTCACCGACCGGAACAGCCCCACCACCCGCGCCACCCTGTCCGATTGCATCGCGATCCCGCACGTCTACCCCGCCGGCCGGCTCGACCGCGACAGCGAAGGGCTGCTGCTGCTGACGGATGACGGCCGGCTCCAGGCCCGCATTGCCGACCCGAAGTTCAAGCTGCCCAAAACTTATCTGGTCCAGGTGGAGGGCAATGTCGGCGAGGACGCGCTCGCCGCCCTGCGCACCGGCGTGCCCCTCAAGGACGGCCCCACCCGCCCCGCGCAGGCGGATCGCATCGACCCGCCCGCCCTCTGGCCCCGCACCCCGCCGATCCGCGTGCGCCAGACCGTTCCCGACAGCTGGCTGCGCCTCACCCTGCGCGAAGGCCGCAACCGCCAGGTCCGCCGCATGACGGCCGCCGTCGGCTTGCCCACGCTGCGCCTCGTCCGCTGGTCGATCGGCGACTGGACGCTGGGCGATCTCGCGCCGGGGGAATGGCGGGAGGTCAAGGTCTAGGCGTCCCGCGCGGGCCACTCCATCATACTCCCCTCCCGCTTGCGGGAGGGGCAGCGAGACTTAATGAGCGGAGCGAATTTAGTCGCAGCGGGGTGGGCCTACGCAGCATTGAGTTGGCCCACCCCCTAACCCCCTCGCGCCTGCGGGAGGGGGAACTCTAACGCTTCCACGCCCTCAAGGCGTCTCGGTCGGCACCTTGTTCGGCGCGGGCGGCACCTTGTCGGTCATCGCGACGGCGGGCGGCCCCTTGGCGATCGCGGCGGACAGCTTCGTCACCGGCGCGCAGTCGGCCTTGCACAGCTTCTGCGCCTGCGCCAGCACCTCCTTCGCGCGCGCCACCGCGCCCTTCTCCATCATCGCCTCGCCCTGCCCGGCGAGCGCCACGACATCGGTGGGATCGAGCAGCAGCGCTTCCTTGTAGAGGCGGATCGCTTTCCCTTGCAGCCCCTGCGCCCGCGCGACTTCCGCCAGCTCGACATAGGCGGCGCGGTTGCGCGGGTCGATCGCCAGCGCGCTTTCCAGCGCGTCGGTCGCGCCATTGAGGTTCCCCGCCACCCGCGCGGCCTCGCCCGCCTTCTGCCACGCAATCGACTGCGGATTGATCTGGTTGTCGGGCTTCTGGCTCAGGCCCATGCTCGACACGGTGGTCAGCACGGCGGCAAGGGCAATCGAGGCAGGGGTAAAACGCATCACGAACTCCAGCCATGTTTCAGGCGTTGATTCCCGATCCTCGCGATTTTGCGTCAGCTTGTCCACCCCTACACCCGGCGCAGCCGCGCGAAGAAGAAGCCGTCCGTCCCGTCATGCCCCGGTGTCAGCAGCCATCCGCCGCCATGCGCCCGCCCGATCGGCAGCGCCAGCGGCTCGACCGTCCAGCCGCCATGACGGGCTATGAATGCGTCCACCTGTTCCCGTCCCTCCCGCTCGGTCAGCGCGCAGGTGGCATAGACCAGCGCGCCGCCGTCGGCCACCAGCGGCGCGGCAAAATCCAGAATACGCGCCTGTTCCGCGACCAGCCGGTCGAGCCGCTGCGGCGTTAATCGCCAGCGCGCTTCGGGATTGCGCCGCCAGGTGCCCGTGCCCGAACAGGGCGCGTCCACCAGCACCAGGTCCGCCCGCCCCTCCAGCACCGCCAGCCCGCGCGCCTCATGCGCCTGATCCAGCAGCAGCGTCTCGATGAACCTCGCCCCCGCGCGCTTCGCCCGCGGCTCCAGCCTCGCCAGCCGCGACCGGATCGTATCGGCGGCGATCAGCCGGCCCTGCCCCCGCATCGCCGCCGCCAGCGCCAGCGTCTTGCCGCCCGCCCCGGCGCACAGATCGACCACGCTCATCCCCGGCGTCGCCCCGCACGCCTGCACGATCAGCTGGCTGCCCGCATCCTGCACCTCGATCCAGCCGTCCGCCCACGCCGCTGCCTGCTCGACCGGATAGCCTTCGGGCAGGCGCAGCGCATCCGCCACCCCCGTCACCGGCACGGCGTCGGGCAATAGCGGCGCGACATCCTGCGGCGCAGCCTTCAACCGGTTGACCCGCACGTCCACCGGCGCGCGCCCCAGCAGCGCGTCCTGCTCGACCGGAGCGGCCAGCAGCGGCGCGATCCAGCCCGGCACGGCGCTTGACCCCGCACCCGCCTCACCCGGCTCGATCGGCAGCGGCCCATGCGCCGACCCGTCGAACAGCGCCGCGATTTCCGGCCGCTCCTGCGCCAGGCCGATCATCGCCGCCCGCCCCGTCTCGGGCCGCTCGCCCGCGCGGCGGATCGCGTCATAGACATGGTCGCGCACCGCCCGCCGGTCGCGCGACCCGGCATAGCGCCGCTCCTTGAAGTAGCGCGCGATCAGCGTATCGGCCGCCGGCCCGCCGTCGCGCGCCGCCGCGATGATCGCGTCGAGCAGCTCGATGGCGGCCTGAATGCGCGCGGCGGGCGTCATGCCGCGCGCCGATCAGCGCGTCGGATAATTGGGCGCTTCCCGCGTGATGGTGACGTCATGCACATGGCTTTCGGACAGGCCCGCATTGGTGATCTGCACGAAGCGGGCGCGTTCCTGCAAATCCTTGATCGTCGCGCTGCCGGTATAGCCCATCGCCGCCTTCACGCCCCCGACCAGCTGGTGGATGACGTCCTTGGCCGGCCCCTTGAACGGCACCTGCCCCTCGATCCCTTCGGGCACCAGCTTCATCTGGTCCTTGATGTCCGCCTGGAAATAGCGATCCGCGCTGCCCCGCGCCATCGCGCCGACGGACCCCATGCCCCGATAGCTCTTGTAGGCGCGGCCCTGATAGAGGAACGTCTCGCCCGGCGCTTCCGCCGTCCCGGCGAGCAGCGACCCCACCATGACGCAACCCGCACCGGCGGCCAGCGCCTTCGCCACGTCGCCGCTGGTGCGCAAGCCCCCGTCGGCGATCACCGGCACGCCCTGCTTCGCCGCTTCCTCCGCCGAATCCATGACGGCGGTCAGCTGCGGCACGCCCACGCCCGCAACCACGCGCGTGGTGCAGATGCTGCCCGGCCCGATCCCGACCTTCACGCAGTCCGCCCCCGCGCCGATCAGCGCCTTGGTGGCCTCAGCGGTGGCGACGTTGCCCGCCACCACCTGCACATGGTTGGACAGCTTCTTGACCGCCTCCACCGCGACGGCCACCTGCTTGCTGTGCCCGTGCGCGGTGTCGATCACGATCAGGTCGCATTCCGCGTCGATCAGCGCCCGGCTGCGCTCCAGCCCCTTCTCGCCCACCGTCGTCGCCGCCGCGACCCGCAGCCGCCCGGCCGCGTCCTTCGTCGCCTGCGGGTAGGTCACGGCCTTCTCGATGTCCTTCACCGTGATCAGGCCGACGCAATGATAGGCGTCGTCCACCACCAGCAACTTCTCGATCCGCCGCTGGTGCAGCAGCCGGCGCGCTTCCTCCTGGCCGACGCCCGCCTTCACGGTGGCGAGGTTGTCTTTGGTCATCAGTTCGCTGACCGGCTGCGCCGGGTTTTCGGCAAAGCGCGTGTCGCGATGGGTCAATATGCCGACCAGCTTGCCGGACTGCTCCACCACCGGAATGCCGCTGATCTTGTGCCGCTGCATCAGCATCTGCGCGTCGGCCAGCGTCGCGCTCGGCAATATGGTGATGGGATTGACCACCATCCCGCTCTCGAACCGCTTGACCGCGCGCACGGCGTCGGCCTGCTCCTCGACCGTCAGGTTGCGGTGCAGCACGCCGATTCCGCCCAGCTGCGCCATCACGATCGCCATGTCGGCTTCCGTCACCGTGTCCATCGCCGACGACAGGATCGGGATGTTCAGCCTGATCTCGCGCGTCACATGGGTCGACGTGTCCGCCTGGCTCGGCAGCACGTCGGATTCGCCGGGCTGCAACAGCACGTCGTCGAAGGTGAGGCCAAGGCGGATGTCCATGGAAAATGCCACTTTCTGCTGCGGGGCCGGGCGGGGCCGCCGGGGGATTTGTGGCGGCCCATGTAACCACTTCGTGCGCGGACGGCCAGACCCCTTCGGACGGAATTTGTCTTTGCGCCCCTACAGGCCGATCCGGGCGCCGGCATAGAGGAAACGGCCGGTGAAACTCACGGGATAGCTGGCCGACGCAATGGCCGGCTGCCGGTCGAACAGGTTGGTCGCGCCCACGTAAAATCGGAACCGCCCCCCCACATCATAGGCGACATAGATGTCGTGCTGCCATTTCTGCTTGTATTTCAGATATTGCGGCGCGGCGATGTCCGGGTTGGCGCGCACTTCCTCGCGCGTGTAGCGGTCGGTCCGTCCGAACCAGCTGATGCCGTAATCGACCGTCAGCCTGCCCAGAGTCCAGCCCAAGTCGCCCGTCGCGCTCCACCTGGGATGATAGGCCTCGTCCCGGTCTATATCGACCGCCGCGCCCGGCGTCGGCACGAACGCCAGCCGGTGGAGATAACCGCCCGCCACCTGGACCGCGAAGCGACCCGCCCGCCCCGTCTCGACGGCGTAGTTCAGCGTCAAGTCCGCGCCCGACGTGCGGAAATAGGCGACATTCTGCGGCTGCACGAACCAGCCGTTGATGTAACCGCTGCCGCCCGCGCGGGTGATGTTCTGGCAATAGACATTGTCCAGGGTTGGTTGATCCACGCACAGCCCAGCAATCTCCTCCGCGCTCGGCGTGTTGATCGCGTCCCTCAGCTTGATGTCGTACCAGTCGACCGTGGCGGTGAAGCCCGGCACGAAACCCGGGCGCAGCACCACCCCCGCCGTCCAGGTCCGCGCCGTCTCCTGCCTCAGCGCCCGGTTGCCGCCCGATACCCCCGGCAGGCTGACGGTCGCGGTCGGATCATTTTCGGGGTTGAACGCCGCGATCTGCGCGGCGTTGAGGCCCGCGGCGGCCAAAGTCGCGCGGCAATTGGCGGCGCGATAGGGCGATCCCTCGCCGATCGCGACCGGATCGCACGGGTCGGTGATGAACAGGAAGCCGCCGTTGCGCGGCGCGAACAGCTCGGCGATGTTGGGCGCGCGCACCGCCTGCGACCAGGTGGCGCGCAGCGTCACGGCGCGGATCGGCGCCCATGTCCCGTCCAGCTTCCAGGTCGTGCTCCGGCCCACGGTCGAATAATCCGACAGCCGGATCGCCGCGCCCAGGCTCAGGTCATGGGCGAACGGCCTGTCCTTCAGCAGCGGCACCGACAGTTCGCCGAACACCTCCCTCACGTCGAAGCCGCCCGCCTGCGGCAATAGCCGCGAAAAGTCCGCCAGCGCCCCCTGCTGCAACAGCGCGTCGGGCGTGAAGCGGCTCGTTTCCTTGCGATATTCCGCCCCCACCGCAAAGCCGACCGGCCCGCCCGGCAGCGCAAAAAGCCCGCCGAAGTCGCCGGACAGGAAGCCCGACACGACATGCTGCCGCACCCGCGCGCGGTTCCGCACATCGGCGTTCACCCACGCCACCGCCGCCGGATCGCGCACCCCCTCGCCCAGCAGGTTGAGCGGCCGGCAACCGCTGTTCGCGCCGGGGATGAAGCTGCTTGCCGGCCTGTCATAATTGCGGGCATTGATATTGGCCGCCGGATCAAGGCTGGAGCGGCACACGACCCCACCCGTCGCGGAATCGCGCACGGCGTCGATCGCCGCCCAATATCGGTCGGCGATGCGATAGTCGGTCAGCAGCACGCGCGATCGGGTCTGCCCGAACGTGTAGGACAGCTCGTAGCGGGCATGGCCCGAAATCGCCCCCTCCAACCCGCCGACAAAGCGCATCGTCTCCCGGTCGTTGCGCTCGCCGCGCACGCCGAGGTCATAATTGTCCCGCGAGACCAGCGCCCCCTGCGCGGTCGACGCGACGCCGGCAAAGCGCTGTTGCAGATAGGGATTGTCGGGCGACAGATAGGTGAAGAAATCGAACGAGGGCTGCGCCCGCGTGAAGCTGCGGTTCCGCCCATATTTGGCTTCCACAAACAGCGTCGCCGCCGCGCTGACATCATAATGCGCCAGCAGGTTGATGCTGTGCGCTTGGGTAGCCGCCTGCAAATCCCCCTGATAGCCCGCCAGCGGCGTGCTGTCCCCGCCCTGTGTCAACCCGCCCGACGACCGCAGCAACGTGCCCCGATCATAGACCCTGCCCGATCCGGTATAGTCGGGGATGCCGTCGAGATTAAGGTCCACCGCCCCGTCCACCGCACTGCCGGCATAGCGCAGATCGGTAAAGGCGATGCGGTCCGGCACGCCCGGATCATCAGGGAAATCGGCCGGGTTGCGCACGATGCCATAGGTCCGGGCCGGATTGCCGGTCCGCCCCCGGTCGGCGCTGCGCACCCGGTCCTGCGCGCGAAATTCATAGGCCAGCGCGACATTGCCTCGCCCCCCGCCGAAATTCCGGCCGAAGGTCAGCGCCCCATAGCGCTGCCCCGCATCGCCCCGGCTGGAAATGCCCACCTGCCCGCTCGCCCGGAACCCGTCGAAATCGCGCATCAGGCGGAAATTGACCACGCCCGACACGCCGTCCGCGCCATAAATGGCCGACGCGCCGCCGGTCAGCACGTCCACCCCCTCGATCAGGGCGAGGGGAATGCTGTTGATGTCCACCGCCGCCGACTTGATGAAGCCCGCGACATGGCGGCGGCCGTTGACCAGCACCAGCGCCCGGTTCTCGCCCAGCCCGCGCAGGTCCAGAAACGCCGCCCCCGCGCGCCCCAGCGTGCTCATGCCGCCTGCGTCGAACAGCCCTTCCGTCCCCGACGTCCGCGCGCCGAACGGCGACGCCAGCAGCGCGGGATATTGCGCCAGCGTCTCGGCGATCTGGATGGTGCCCCCCTGCTCCAGCGTCGCGGCGTCGACGGTCAGAACCGGGGACGCGCTATTGCCCGCGCGCACGATCCGGCTGCCGGTCACCACGATGCCCTCGCCCGCCACCGGCTGCGCGATCGCGGACGCGCTCCCGCACAGCGCGCCCGCCACGATCAGGCGGCACGCCGCCCGCGCGTTCCCCCGAACCCCCATTGACAACCCTTCGTTCTTGACGAACCCCGGCTCCGTCTTGCCGGGTCGGCAGGGTCAAGCCAAGCGGCGAGACATGGGCAAGCCCCCGATTTTCCGGCCGTCCGCTTCGCTTTTCCCCATGCTGTCACATGGTTGCAACAGCCGGACCGGTCAGCCGCCCACCGCCTCCGCCCGCGCGATCAGCGCCCGCGCCTGCGCGACATGCATCGCCTCGATCATCCGCCCCTCGAACCGCTCCGCCCCGCCGGTCGCCGCTTCGATCAGCCGCCGCGCGTCGGCCAGCGCCTGCGCGTCCGGGCCGAACACCTGATTGGCCACCGGCACCTGGGACGGATGGATCAGCGTCTTGCCGTCGAACCCCAGCGCATGGCCTTCCGCGCATTCCGCCTCCAGCCCCGCCTCGTCCTCCAGCCGGTTGAACACGCCGTCGAACACCGCGACGCCCGCCGCCCGCGCCGCGATCACCACCGCCTGCATCGCATAAGCCAGCCCCGCCCGCCCGGCCGATGGCGGAATATTGAGGTCGCGACGCAGGTCGTTATTGCCCATGAACAGGCCGGCGCACCCTTCCGCCGCTGCGATGTCCGCCGCCGCCAGCACGCCCTGCGCGCTTTCGATCATCGCGATCACCGGCGTCTCGCACACGCTGAAAACGTCCTGCACCTGACGCGCGCTCTCGACCTTGGGCAGCACCACATAGTGCGCGCCCGCCCCTTTCATCGCCACCATCTCCGCCCCGTGCCAGGGCGTGCCCGCGACATTGATCCGCACCGCCGCGATCCGGCCGCCGAACCCTTCGCCCAGCGCCTCGACCGCCAGAGCGCGCGCCACCTCTTTGGCGTCGTCGGGCACCGCATCCTCCAGGTCCAGGATCACCATGTCGCACGGCAAGGTCCGCGCCTTGGCCATCGCGCGCGGGTTGGACGCGGGCAGGAACAGGATCGAACGGGCGTGGCGCAATTCCATGGTCTCTCTCCTCATGGTCCCGCCTCTACCCGACCCGCCCGAAGCGCGCAGCCCCTAACATGGGCTTTGTGAACTCACCGCGCCAGTTCCTCCCCTTGCAGGGGAGGGGGACCACGAAGTGGTGGAGGGGTGTCGCCCTATCGACAGCAAGACACCCCTCCGTCACGCGCTGCGCGCGCGCCACCTCCCCTGCAAGGGGAGGATGGAGACCTGTTGCATCGCCCCCTTTCCCCCCTGTCCTATTCCCCCGCATTCATGGCAACCTCCCGCCCATGAGACACAGGCACCCCCTCCACTTCACCCCGGTCCCTCATCAGCGCCGCGCGCGTGGCTGGACCGCAGCGGCGCAGCGCGCCTTCATCGCCATGCTCGCCCGCTGCGGCGTCGTCGCTCATGCGGCGCGCAGCGTCGGCTGCTCGCCGCGCTCGGCCTATCATCTGCGGCAAAAGGCTGGCGCGGACAGCTTTGCCGCCGCCTGGGACATGGCGCTCGACATGGGGCTGGACGACAGCCGCGCGCGGGCGGTCGCGCTCTGCCGGGGGCGGGTCGAAAAGCCGATCGTCCGCAACGGCCGGGTCGTCGGCCGCCGCATGGAGCCGGACCATCGCCTGATGTTCGCGGCCCTGAAGGCATTGGGCGCGGAACGCACCGGCGACCGCGCCGCCATGCCGCACCGCCAGCGCATCGGCCTGCGCGCCATTCTCCACCGCCTGCTCGACGCCGGCCCCTTCTCGCCGGACGAATGGGCGCTGCTCCGCCCCGCCCTGGCGCTCGCCGCCGGAGAGCCTCCCGCCACCTGATCTTGCGCGAATAGGAAATTATATGTCGAAATCAGCGGGAAATATGCGAAGTTAAGGAGAAGACATCCTACGGAGACGATCCCCGATGCACCTATCCCGCCGCGATGCCCTGACCGCCGGCGCGTCCGCCTTCGCCCTTTGCGCCCTGCCCGCGCGCGCGGCGGAGACGGCCGACGCCCGCGCCGAAGCGACGCTTGGGCAGATGGCCGAAGCGATGCTGGTCGACGCGCCCGAAACGGCGAGCGGCTTGGGGCTGGACACGGGGCCACGCGCGCCCCTCAAGCACCGCCTCGGCGACAAGTCGCCCGCCGGTCAGGCAGGCATCGCCGCCCATGTGAAGGACCGGCTCGTGCGCCTGCGCGCCATCGACCGCGCCGCCCTCTCGCCCGCCACCCGCACCGATGTGGAGGTCGTCCTCGCCGCCCATGAACTCGCGGCGCAGGGCTTCGCCTTCCCCTTCGGCGACATGGCGATGATGAACAGCAATTGGTCCTACCGCAACAGCCCCTACGCGGTCGCCCAGAATACCGGCAGCTTCGTGGAAACCCCCGACTTCCTCGACAGCAACCACAAGATCGAAACCCCCGCCGACGCCGACGCCTATCTCGACCGCCTCTCCGCCTATGCCGCCAACCTGAAGGGCGAAACCGAAAGGCTGCGCCACGACGCGGGCATCGGCGTCGTCGCGCCTGCCTTCCTGCTCGACAAGACTTTGGCGCAGATGCAGGCGGTCCGCGCCCTGCCGCACGACCAGTGGGTGCCCGTCGCCTCGCTCGCCCGCCGCACGAAGGACATGCCCGGCGCCTATGCCGCGAAGGCCGAAACCCTCGTCAAGGAGCGAGTCGCCCCCGCGCTCGCGGCCCAGGTCGCCGAACTCCAGCGCCAGCGCACCCGCGCGACGATGGACGCGGGCGCATGGAAATTGCCGCAGGGCGACGCCTATTATGCCTGGGCCTTGCGCGCCGGCACCACCACCAGCCTGTCGCCCGAGGAGGTCCACCGCCTCGGCCTGGAGCAACTCGCCGCGCTGCAAGGCCAGATGGACGGCTTGCTCAAGGGGCTGGGCATGACCAAAGGCACGGTCGGCGAACGCATGACCGCGATGGGGAAAGACCCCCGCTACCTCTTTCCGAACACGGACGCCGGCCGCGCGCAGATCCTCAGCTTTATCGACGGCCGCCTCGCCGACATCCGCACCCGCCTTCCCCGCGCCTTCGCGACGCTGGTGCCCGCCAAACTCATCGTCAAGCGCGTGCCGGTCGAAATCGAAGCCGGCGCGCCCGGCGCCTATGCCGGCGCGGGCACGATCGACGGCTCGGTCCCCGGCAACTACTATATCAACCTGCGCGACACGAGCATCGGGCCCCGCTATGCGCTCCCCACCCTCTGCTATCATGAGGGCATACCCGGCCATATCTGGCAGGGCGAATATACCTACAAGCTCCCCCTCATCCGCTCCCTCCTCGCCTTTAATGCCTATAGCGAAGGCTGGGCGCTCTACGCCGAACAGCTGGGCGACGAACTGGGCGCCTATGACGGCGATCCCGCCGGACGCCTGGGCTATCTCCAGTCCATCGCCTATCGCTGCTGCCGCCTGGTGGTGGACACCGGCCTCCACGCCAAGCGCTGGACCCGAGACCACGCGATCCACTGGTTCGCCACCACCAACGGCTCGACGGTCGAGGACGTGCAGGGCGAGGTGGACCGATATTGTGCATGGCCGGGGCAAGCCTGCGGCTACAAGGTCGGCCACGGCGAAATCGTCCGCCTGCGCGCCGCCGCGCAGAAGGCGCTCGGCGAAAAATTCGACCTGCGCCTCTTCAACGACGCGGTGGTGAAAGGCGGCGGCGTACCCATGACCGTCCTGGCGCAGAATGTGGACGCCTGGGTGAAAGGGCGGCAGCGCAGCTAACCGCATCGTCACCCCGGCCTTGAGCCGGGGTCCCGCTCCCTTTCAGACCAATGTCTCGAACAGATCGCACCATTCAGGATTGACCCGTTCGATCAAATCGAACTTCCACTCACGCCGCCACCGCTTTACCCGCTTTTCCTGCTCTATGCAGGCCCGGATGTCCTCGCCCCGCTCCGCCTAGACCAGCCGCAGCAGCCCGTATCGCGCGCAAAAACCGGACCCCGCCCCGCTGCGATGCTGATGAACACGGGCCGCAATGTCTGCGGTGACACCGACATACATCGTGCCGCGATACCGATCCGCCATGATGTAAACCCAGCCGCCTTGGCCCATACCCCAGCCTCAACGAAGCGGGACCCCGGGTCAAGCCCGGGGTGACGGTGAAAGTTTAAGTCAGCGCAACAGAAGCCGGAGGATTGAGGTTAGCTTCAGGTTCGTCACCCCGGCCTTGAGCCGGGGTCCCGCTGTCTTTCCGCACGAACCGCCTTCAGGCTGGGCATCCCGGCTCTTTCCTACGCCAGCAAAGCCTGCGCAATCACCCCACGAACGCCCGCTCGATCACGAACTGCCCCGGCGCGGCGTTGCTGCCTTCGGTGAAACCTTCGGCCTCGAAGAAGGCCGCGAATTGCTTGATCATCTCCATGCTGCCGCACATCATGATCCGGTCGGTTTCGGGATCGAACTTCGCCGCGCCCGGAATGCCCGCGAACAGCGCGCCGCTCTCCACCAGCCTGTCGATGCGCTGCGTATTCCCCTCGAACGGCTCGCGCGTCACGGTCGGCACATAGTGGAACTGCGCGGGCGCCTGTTCCGACACCAGCGGATCGTCCGCCCATTTGCCTTCCAACTCCTCGCGGAAAGCAAGGTCGCTCACCCGGCGCACCGAATGGACGATCACCACCTGCTCGTAAAATTCATAGACATCCGGGTCGCGCGACAGGCTGAGGAAGGGCGCCAGCCCCGTGCCGGTCGACAGCATGATGAGCCGCTTGCCCGGCAGCAGCGCGTCGGTGACCAGCGTGCCGGTCGGCTTGCGGCCGAGATAGATCTGGTCGCCCGGCTGGATCAGCTGCAACCTGGACGTCAGCGGCCCGTCCTGCACCTTGATCGACAGGAACTCGATCTCCTCGTCCCAGCTGGGACTGGCGACCGAGTAAGCGCGCAGCAGCGGCTTGCCATTGTCGCCCATCAGGCCGATCATCACGAACTCGCCGGAGCGGAAGCGGAAGCTGGCTGGCCGCGAGATGCGGAAGCTGAACAGATGCTCGTTCCAGTGCCGTACCGACAGCACGGTCTCCACGGAAAGCGCGCCGGTCGGCTCCAGCACCGGCTTGTCGGTCGTCACGTCGGTCAACATCTTGTCCTTGGCCACTTGCGGATCATTCGCAACTCAAAGGGATGCGGCGCGAATTGGCCGCTTGGCACCGCAAAGGCAAGGGCAAAAAATCTTGGGGTGATCAAAGGCCCGCCTTGCCTCGGCTCAGCCGAACAACCCCTTGGCGATGCCGCCCAGTTCATTGAGCGGATTGCCGTCGCCATCCCGGTCGAACATCCCGCCGATCTGCCCCAGCAGCCCGCCCGGCCCGCCGCCGATGAGGCCCTGCAACGCATCCGCCGAGACGCCATGCTCCGCCGCCACCTCGGCCAGCGCGCTGACGCTGGTGTCGCCCGACCCGATCCGGGCCGCGATCTCCTGCATCAGCGCCTGCATCTGCGCCGGCTCCAGGCCCAGCTGCCCCGCCACCGCTTCCAGCCCGCCCAGCTTCCCGATCAGATCGTCGAACATGCGCCTTACTCCAGATGATCGGCGCTCAGAATAACAGGCTGCTCACCCGGAGCAAAGACTCTTCCCCGGCGAAGGCCGGCGTCCGGCTCGGACCTTGGGACTGGACCCCGGCCTTCGCCGGGGAACAAGACGTCGGGGCAAAACGAAAAAAAGGCCGGAAGAATCGCTCCCCCGGCCCTTCTCTTGTCCTGTCGGCCCGATCAGGCGGCGACCAGCGCCGCGCTGCGGACGCCGTCGTCCACATGATCCTCGAACTGGGCGAAATTGTCGACGAACGCCTTGACCAGCGTGGCCGCCGTCGCGTCATAGGCCGCGCCGTCCGCCCACATCGCGCGCGGGTCGAGGATCTGGCTGTCCACGCCATTCACCGCCACCGGCACCTCGAACCCGAAATTGGGATCGGTGCGGAACTGAGCGCTGTTGAGGCTGCCGTCGAGCGCGGCGTTCAGCAGCGCGCGCGTCACCTTGATCGGCATCCGCTTGATCCCCGGCATGGTCGCCTTGCCGCCCGCCCAGCCGGTGTTGACCAGCCAGCAGGTGACGCCGCCCTTGTTGATCCGCTCCTTGAGCAGATTGCCATAGACGCTGGGGTGGCGCGGCATGAACGGCGCGCCGAAGCAGGTGGAGAAGGTCGCGGTCGGCTCGGTCACGCCGATCTCGGTCCCCGCGACGCGCGCGGTATAGCCGGACAGGAAGTGATACATCGCCTGTTCCGGGGTCAATCGCGCGATCGGCGGCAATACCCCGTAAGCGTCCGCGGTCAGGAAGATGATGTTCTTCGGGACCGGACCCAGATTCTTCTCGCTCGTGTTCGGGATGAAATCGATCGGGTAGGAACCGCGGCTGTTCTCGGCCAGGCTGTTGTCGTCGAGGTCGATCTCGCGCGTCACCTCGTCCATCACGACATTCTCCAGCACCGTGCCGAAGCGCTTGGTGGTGGCGAAAATCTCCGGCTCGGCCTCGGCCGACAGGTTGATCATCTTGGCGTAGCAGCCGCCCTCGAAATTGAACACCGCCGTGTCCGACCAGCCATGCTCGTCGTCGCCGATCAGGGTGCGGCTGGCGTCGGCCGACAGCGTGGTCTTGCCGGTGCCGGAAAGGCCGAAGAAGACCGCCGTGTCGCCGTCCGGGCCGATATTGGCCGAACAGTGCATCGGCATCACGCCCTTCACGGGAAGGAGGTAATTGAGGATGCCGAACACCGACTTCTTCATCTCGCCGGCATAGGCGGTGCCGCCGATGAGGATCAGCTTCTCGGTGAAGTTGACCGCGATCACCGTCTCGGTGCGGCTGCCGTGGCGCGCCGGATCGGCGCGGAAGCTCGGCAGGTCGATGATCGTATATTCGGGCGCGAAGCCGGCCAGTTCATCAGCGGTCGGCCGCACCAGCAGCGTGCGGATGAACAGGTTGTGCCAGGCGAATTCGTTGATGACGCGCACGTTGACGCGATGCTCGGGCTGCGACCCGCCGAACAGGTCGGCGACGTAGAGCTGCTCCTTCTCGCCCAGCGCGTGCAAGAAGTCCGCCTTGAGCGCAGCGAAATGCTCCGGCGTCATCGGCACGTTGGTGTTGCCCCACCAGACGGTGCTTTCCGTCTCGGCATCGCGGACGATGAACTTGTCCTTGGCGCTGCGGCCGGTGTGCTTGCCGGTCTTGACGACCAAGGGGCCGTCCTTCGACAACTGGCCTTCGCCATTGCGCACGGCGGCTTCGACCAGCGACGCGGTGCCCAGATTCCAGTGCTGAACGGCATGGGTGGAGATGCCCTGGTCGGCCAGGGTGATTGAGGATACGGCCTGCACGCCTTTGCTCCTGATATGTTGTTGTCGGGCGTCGCCGTCGCCGGTCCCGTCCGATCCGCCCTTTCCGCGCCGTATCCCGGCGTCAGCTATCGCGAACGGCTCCAGCCATAAGGCCAAGCGGCGTGGCCGTCAAATGGCGGCATCGGGCGGACTGTGCCGTTTCCATTCACCTATGCTGGAAAAGGCGGCGGCGACCCGTCCTTGCGGCTCCGCGCCGCCTCGTCTAACGATCTAGCCGACATATCGCCGCCACGCCCCAATGCTGCTTCTGGACACCGCATGACCGCTACCATCGCCCTGGTGGATGACGACAAGAACATCCTGACCTCGGTGTCGATCGCGCTCCAGTCGGAGGGTTTCCTGACCCGTGTCTATTCGGACGCGGAAACGGCGCTGAAGGCGCTGCTCGACAATCCCGCCGACCTCGCCGTGTTCGACATCAAGATGCCGCGCATGGATGGCCTCGAACTGCTGCGCCGCCTGCGGGAACGCAGCCAGATGCCGGTCATCTTCCTGACTTCCAAGGCGGACGAGCTGGACGAGGCGCTGGGCCTCGCCATGGGCGCGGACGACTATATCGCCAAGCCCTTCTCGCAACGGCTGCTGATCGCCCGCATCCGCGCCATCCTGCGCCGGGCCGAAGTGCGCGCCGCGCCCGAGACGCCGGACGAACCGGTCGCCGAGCCGATCCAGCGCGGCCGGCTGGAGATGGACCCGGCGCGCCACCGGGTCAAATGGGGCGGGCGCGACGTGACGCTCACCGTCACCGAATTCCTGATCCTCGAAACGCTCGCCGCCCGGCCCGGCGTCGTCAAGAACCGCAACCAGCTGATGGACGCCGCCTATCAGGACGACGTCTATGTCGACGACCGCACGATCGACAGCCATATCAAGCGCCTGCGCCGCAAATTCCGCGAGGTGGACCCTGACTTCAACGCGATCGACACGCTCTATGGCGCCGGCTACCGCTTCTCCGAGGAGTGAGCGCGCGCCGCTCTCGGTGCGCTGGTCGGGGCGGCTCGCCCTCTCGCCGCGCATCCTGACGGTCAACCTGTTCGCGCTGGCGCTGCTCGCCGGCGGCTTCTTCTATCTCGACAGCTACCGCACCCGCATCGTCGACGATCGGCTGGAACAGTCGGCGCGCGAACTGAAGCTGCTCGCCATCGGCCTCGACACCGCGCCGGCGGAGCGGCAGGACGCGCTGATCGCCGCCTATGCGCGCCAGACAGGCGACCGGGTGCGCCGCTACGACCGGTCAGGCGCGCTCGCCGCCGACAGCTTCACGATGAACGCGCCGCGCTACCGCCTGCGCGATCCCGAGGAGGAAGGCTGGCAACGTCATGTCGCCCGCTTCCTCGACAAGCTCGTCGATCGCGTCGTGTCCGCCAGCCGCCCGCCCGATTTCGAGGAACCCGCGCGCGACCGCGCCGACGCCTGGCCCGAAGCGGCGCTCGCCCGCAAGACCGGCCAGTCCTACGCCCTCACCCGCTACGCGCCCGACCGCACCTTCATGATCTCGGCCGCCGTGCCGGTGCGCGACGGCACGCTGCTGCTCGCCACCGAAAATGCGCGCGACATCACTCGCATCGTCCGCGCCGAACGGCTGCGGCTCGGCATGGTGCTCGCCGTCGCGGTGCTCGCCTCCATCCTGCTTTCGCTGTTCCTCGCCCGCACCATCGTCCAGCCGCTCCAGCGGCTCGCCCGCGCCGCCGTGCGCGTGCGCCTCGGCCGGGCGCGCGAAGTCACGGTGCCCCGCCTGCCGGAGCGGCGCGACGAGATCGGGATGCTGGCCCGCGCCCTGTCCGACATGAGCCATGCGCTGCGCCAGCGGATCGACGCGACCGACGCCTTCGCCGCCGACGTGACGCACGAACTCAAGAACCCCATCGCCTCGCTCCGCTCCGCCCTCGATTCGCTGGAGCGGGTGGATCGGCCCGACCTGCGCGCGCAATTGATGGCCATCGCGCAGGACGATGTCCGCCGCCTCGACCGGCTCGTCACCGACATCGCCGAAGCCTCGCGCGTCGATGCCGAATTGTCCCGCACCCGCTTCGAGCCGATCGACCTTGGCCTGCTCATCGAACGCATGGTGATCGCGCGGGAAGCGCGCGGCGTGCCGCGCGGCGTCCGCCTCGCCTTCGCCCGCCCGCGCAAGGACGTGGCCGTGGTGCTGGGCGACGAAGGCCGGCTGATCCGCGTGCTCGACAACCTGATCGACAACGCCGTCTCCTTCTCGCCCGACGGCGGCCTCGTCCGCATCGTCGCCACCGTCGCCGACGCGCAGGTGATGGTCAGCGTCGAGGATGAAGGGCCGGGCGTCCCCGAATCGGAGCGCGAGCATGTCTTCCGCCGCTTCCACAGCGTGCGTCCCGAAGGGGAGGCGTTCGGCAAGCATAGCGGCCTCGGCCTCGCCATCGCCCGATCGATCGTGGAGGGGCATCAGGGCCGCATCGCCATCGGCGACCGGGAAGACAGGCAGAATGGCGCGCGCTTCGTGGTCAAACTGCCCATGGCGGTGGCGCGCGATCCGGGCATCGTGTCGGAATAGGACGACGCGCGCCATTTCCTTCCGCGTTCCAAAGGGCTAGAAGCGGCCGCAGGGGTTTATGGCGCGCGCACTTTCATCCGAAACGCTCCACGCGACCAGCGTGGCCATCGGCGGCCGCGCCGTCCTGCTGTCCGGCCCCAGCGGCAGCGGCAAGTCCGACCTCGCGCTCCGCCTGATCGACCGGGGCGCGGCCCTCGTCAGCGACGATTATACGCTGGTGAAGCGGATCGACGGCCGCCTCGTCGCCACCGCGCCCGCCACCATCGCCGGCCGGATGGAGGTGCGCGGCCTCGGCATCGTCGACCTGCCCCATGTCGGGGAAGCACCGGTCGCCTTGCTGATCGACCTGTTCGACACGATCGACCGGATGCCGCTCGACATGCGCCGCCGCGCCGTCGCCGGGCTGGACGTGCCCATCGTGCGCATCGTGCCGTTCGAAGCCTCCGCGCCGATCAAGGTCGAACTGGCGCTCAAGGGACTGGGCCTGCCGGACCCGGCCGGATCATGACGGCGCCCAAATCCATCCTGCTCCTGTCGGGCCTGTCGGGCGCGGGCAAGACCACGGCGCTCAAGACGCTGGAGGATATGGGCTGGGAAGTGGTGGACAACATCCCCCTCGTCCTGCTCGACCGGCTGCTCGACACACCGCTGCCCGCCGGCCATGCGGGGGAAGAGGATCGGCCGCTCGCGCTCGGCATCGACGCGCGCACCCGGGGGTTCGACGCCAACGCCATCGTCCGCCGGATCAAGGGCCTGCGCGACCGGCACGGCCACGACATCGAAACATTGTTCCTCGACTGTTCGGACGCGGAACTGGAGCGCCGCTTCGCCGAAACCCGCCGCCGCCATCCGCTCGGCCTCGATCGCCCCGCGGCCGACGGCATCGCGCGCGAACGGGAAATGACCGACCCGCTGCGCCGCTGGGCCAGTCAGCTCATCGACACCACCGAATTCAGCAGCCACGCGCTGCAACAGGAAATCCGCGCCCGCTTCTCGCGCAGCGGCCTGTCGGAACCGGTGCTCACCATCCTGTCCTTCGGCTTTTCGCGCGGGGTGCCGCGCAACGCCGACCTGATGTTCGACATGCGCTTCCTGCGCAATCCGCACTGGAACGACGATCTGCGCCCGCTGACCGGCCTCGACCCGCGCGTCGCCGCCTATATCCAGGACGATCCCGCCTATGAGGCCGCGGTCGCCCGGATCGAGGATCTGCTCGCCACCCTGCTCCCCCGCTATGCGGAAGGGGGCAAGACCTATATCACCGTCGCCTTCGGCTGCACCGGCGGCAAGCACCGCTCGGTCCATGTGGCGGATCGCGTCGCGAAATACTTGCAAGGCGCGGGCTTTTCCCCCACCCTCTTGCACCGCAATATTGAATCGGCGCCCCAGGACAGTCTGGAGAAGCGCCGACCGGGAGGCCCGAAAGCATAATCATGAATAAGGTGGGCCGAAGAAGCAGATGATCGGACTAGTCCTCGTCACCCATGGCTCGCTGGCGACGGAATTCGTCGTGGCGATGGAGCATGTCGTGGGTCCGCAACAGCAGATCGGCACGATCTGCATCGGTCCCGAAGACGATATGGAAATGCGCCGCGCGGACATCGCGGCGGCGGTGTCGCGCGTCAATGACGGGTCGGGCGTGATCCTTTTGACCGACCTGTTCGGCGGCACGCCCTCCAACCTCGCCATCTCGCTGCTCAAGGCCGGCGAGATCGAGGTGATCGCCGGCATCAACCTGCCCATGCTCATCCGCCTGGAAAGCGCGCGCAAGGTGATGGACGTCCGCGCAGCCGTGGCCGCCGCGCGGGAAGCGGGCCAGAAATATATCAGCGTCGCGTCGGAACTGTTGGGCAGCACCACATGAATGACATCAGCCAGGAAGTCCGTATCAGCAACAAGCGCGGCCTCCACGCCCGCGCCAGCGCCAAGTTCGTGACCCTGGCCAGCGGCCTCCCCGCCGACATCACCGTCAGCAAGGACGGCAATCATGTGACGGGCACGTCGATCATGGGCCTGATGATGCTGGGCGCGGCGATGGGCGACCATATCGTCATCAAGGCGAGCGGGCCGGACGCGGAGGATTCGCTGAGCAAGCTCGTCACCCTGGTCGAGGACAAGTTCGGCGAGGAGTGAGCCGCCGGGTTCAGCCCGCGTGCGGTACGACCCGGATCGACAGCGGCGCACCGCCCTGCGCGATTGCCAGCAGCCGGTCGACATTGGGATGCGCCCCCGGCCGCGCCCGCGCGTCGGGCACATGCTCGGCGAACAGGCGCAGGCCATGGGCCGCCGCTTCGGCATCGAGCGTCCCGAACGCCTGCGCCAGATGCCGATAGACGGCCAGAGACCCCTGCTTGCCCGGCCGGTTCTCGATTGTTCCGACCACCCCGCCCGCCGCATCGATCAGGTCGATGCGCGCCACCCCGTCGACCGGCGGCAGTTGCGCCAGATTGTCCCGGAAGCTGGCGGCGGGGTCGATGGCGATGGTCATTGCGGTGTCTCCAGCGCGGCCGAATCCGCGCCGCGCATCCTGGTGAAAATCTTCCAGGTGGCAATGAACAGCGCCGCGATCACCGGGCCGATCACGATGCCGCTGAAGCCGAACAGCTCCAGCCCCCCCAGCGTCGAAATCAGCACCACATAGTCGGGTATCCGCGTGTCCCGCCCGACCAATATGGGGCGCAGCACATTGTCCACCGACCCGATCACCAGCGCCCCGCACACCACCAGCACCACCCCCTGCCAGATCGCGCCGGTCGCGAACAGGTAGATGGCGACCGGCGCCCACACGATCGCGGTGCCCACGGCGGGCAGCAGCGAGAAGGCGCCCATCACCACCCCCCACAGCAGCGCGCCGGGGATGCCCAGCGCCCAGAAAACGATGCCGCCGATCATCCCCTGCACGATGGCGACGACGATGCTGCCCTTGATGGTCGCGCGGATGACGATGACGAACTGGTCGAACAACGCCTGCCGCTGGCCCGCACGCAACGGCGCGGCTGTCGCCACCCGCTGTGCCAGCGCCTCGCCGTCGCGCAGCAGGAAATAGGTGAGATAGAGCATCACGCCCAGCGCCACGATGAAGCTGAACGCGCTCTGCCCGATCTGGAACGCCTGCGCCGCCAGCGAACGGAAGCTGGTGGTCAGCCCCTTCGTCACCATCTCCTGCGCGGCGTAGAAATTACCGAGGCCCACGCGGCGGACATAGGGCCGCATCCAGTCCGGCAGGCTCGCGACCGTTTTGGAAAACAGCCGCACGAAATTGATCTCGCCCGACTGGATCTTGTCGTAGAAGTAAGCGCCTTCCTGGATCAGCGCCGCCCCCAGCACGAAGGCGGGCACGATCACCACCGCCAGGATCAGGAACAGGGTCAGCAGCGCCGCGCCATTGGCGTGGCCCGGCATCGCGGACAGGATGCGGCGGTTGACGGGCGCGAACAGGATGGCGGCGATCACCCCCCACAGCACGGCGGCGAAGAACGGCTCGATCACCAGCACGAAGGCGACCGACACGACCAGCACGACGCCGAGGAAGAAGCCGTCCTCGATGCGGGGCGTGACGTGCAGCGGCGCGGGGCTGGCCGGCGGGTGCTTGGGCGGCTGGTCGGTCATGGGCGCCGCCATGGCAAATTTCGCGGCCCAAATCCATCGCGTAACGAACCGGATGCGTGCCCCCTGTCCTTTTGTCGCGCGCGCCGGTAGGAAGGCCGCTTCCTCATCCCAAGGACGCAGCATCGACCGTGGCACGCGAAATCACCGGATTCTCCAACCCGCTGGTCAAGCGCGTCCGTTCCCTGCGCGAAAAGAAATACCGCAAGGCGGAAGGGCTGTTCCTCGCCGAAGGGCTGCGCATCCTCACCGAAGCGCGGGAGGAAGGCGTGCTGCCCGACATGCTGTTCCATGCCGGATCGACGCATCCGCTCGCCCTCGACCTCATTGCCGCGATCGAGGCGGCGGGCGGCGACGTCATCGAAACCACGCCCGACATCCTCTCGAAAATCAGCGGCAAGGACAATGCGCAGGCGGTGGTCGGCGTCTATCCCGACCGGCTGACCCCGCTCGCCGGTCTCGACCGGACGAAAGCCGACATCTGGATCGTCGCCCAGTCGCTGCGCGATCCCGGCAATCTCGGCACGATCCTGCGCACCGGCGACGCGGTCGGCGCGGGCGGCCTCATCCTGATCGACGATTGCGTCGATCCCTTCTCGGTCGAGTCGGTGCGCGCCAGCATGGGCGCGCTCTTCACCCAGTCGATCACCCAGGCGCGCTGGGAGGAATTCCTTCCCTGGCTGCGCAGCGGCCCCGGCCAGTTGATCGGCACCAGCCTGAAAGCCACCCGGGACTATCAGGAACCGCGCTACGAAAGCCCCGCCTTCCTGCTCGTCGGCAACGAGGCGCAGGGGCTGCCTGCCGACTATGAGGCGCAATGCGACCTGCTGGTGAAGATGCCCATGCGCGGCAAGGCCGACAGCCTGAACGCCGCCGTGGCCACTGCGGTGATGGCGTACGAATTGCTGAACCAGCGCCGGCGACCATTATGATCCTCCCCTGCAAGGGGAGGGGGACCGGCGGAGCCGGTGGAGGGGTGTCGCCCTCTCGATAGGGCGACACCCCTCCGTCAAGCGCTATGCGCTTGCCACCTCCCCTGCAAGGGGAGGATGAAGAGGGACGGAACGACAGGGGGCAGACTATGACACAAACCAGCGGCATGGGCGAAATGTGGCGGCACAAGCGGGTGCTGGCCGCCAGCCTGATCGGCACGGCGGTCGAGTTCTACGACTTCTACATCTATGCCACCGCCGCCAGCCTCATCTTCCCGGCGCTGTTCTTCCCCGCCTCCTCGCCCACGGCGCAGCTGATGGCCTCCTATGGCAGCCTCGCGCTCGCCTTCCTCGCGCGGCCCCTGGGCGCGGCGATCTTCGGCCATTATGGCGACCGCATCGGGCGCAAGGCGACGCTCGTCACCTCGCTCATGCTGATGGGCGGCTGCACGCTGCTGATCGGCTTCCTGCCGACCCACGCGCAGATCGGCTGGTGGGCGCCCCTCATCCTGTGCCTGCTGCGCTTCGGCCAGGGCCTTGGCCTGGGCGGCGAGTGGGGCGGCGCGGCGCTGCTGGCGGTGGAGAACGCCCCGCCCGGCTGGCGCGCGCGTTTCGGCATGTTCCCGCAACTGGGCGCGCCGGTCGGCTTCATCGCCGCGAACGGCCTGTTCCTGATCCTCGCCACCACCCTGTCGGACTCCGATTTCCTGAGCTGGGGCTGGCGCTTGCCCTTCCTCGCCAGCAGCGTCCTCGTCTTCCTCGGCCTCTGGGTGCGGCTCAAGCTCACCGAGACGCCCGAGTTCGCCGCCGCCAGAGCGGAAAGCCCGCCGCCCGCCGTGCCGCTCGCCACCCTGCTCTCCTCGCATCTCGGCGCGGCCATTGCCGGCACCTTCGCCTGCGCCGCCTGCTTCGCCGTCTATTATATCGCGACCGCCTTCGCGCTCGGCTACGGCACCACGGCGCTGAAGATCGACCGCAGCATCTTCCTTTCGCTCCAGCTCGGCGCGATCCTGTTCATGGGCGGCAGCATCGTCATCGCCGGCTGGTGGTCGGACCGCTCCAGCCCCACCCGTGTCCTCGCCTGGGGGTGCGCCGGCACGGTGATCATGGGTCTCGTCTTCGGCCCCTTGCTCGGCGCGGGCGCGCTTGGCCCGATCTTCGTGGCGCTTGCGCTCGCCCTCTTTCTCATGGGCTTCGTCTACGGCCCGCTCGGCGCCTATCTCCCCGCGCTGTTCCCGATCCAGCTGCGCTACACCGGCGCGTCCTTCGCCTTCAACCTCGGCGGCATTCTGGGGGGCGCGCTCGCGCCGATCGTCGCCACCTGGCTGATCGCGGCGCAGGGGGTGGCGCTTGTCGGCCTGTACATGAGCGCCGCCGCCGCCATCAGCCTCGCGGGTCTGTGGTGGACCAGCCGCCACCCCTGATGCGTCAGATCGCCTTGCGCATCAGGATCAGCGGCACGCCGCTGTCCTCGAACGCACGCACGTCGGCAAAGCCGAACCGGCGGTAGAGCGGCACCCCCGCCATCGTCGCGGACAGTTCCAGCGCGGCAAAGCCCTCCGCGCGCGCCGCCGCCTCGCACAGCGACAGGATCAGCATCCCCACCCCCTGCCGCACATGATCGGGATGGGTGTACATCGCCCGCACTTTCGCCGCCTCGCGCGCCGGATCGAGCAGCCGATCGTCGCGTCCCGCGCTGTCGTCATGGCCATAGGCCGTCGCCCGCCGGCTCCAGCCGCCGCACCCCGCGATCGCGCCGTCCCGCTCCACCACGAAATAGGTGCCGTCCGCGATCAGCCGCCGGTCCAGCCCCATGAACGCCTTGGAAGCGCGCACCTGCCCGGGGGTGAGGAAGTCAGACTGCAAGCGGTCGATCGCCAGGGTCATGACTTCGGACAGGACGGGTTCGTCAAATGGCGTCGCCAAGCGGTGGTTAAGCATCGATCCAATTCAACAAGCGTGAAGTAAGTTCAACGAACGAAAACGAGGAACCCGTAATAAAAAAATTCGTAGTGAAGCTTTTATGTAACACATCGATCAAATCGTACGTCGCGTCTTCTCGGCCGCGACATGCCAGCTTGAGCGAAGCGGTACTCGACATATTCTGGCAACAAAATTCGGCGAGTCAGAGGATGGATTGAAGGGCCCGGACACCAAGAAAAGGGGGCTCTATTTATGACCGATCACATATTCGCCCGCAGGCTGGCCACGGTGCTGCTGACCTCCACGATGCTGGGCGCCATGAGCCCCGCGGCCTTCGCGCAAGAGCCTGCCGCCCCGGCTGCGGAAGAAGCGGACCCGGCCACGATCGTCGTCATCGGAACCCGGCGCACCGATCGCTCGGTCACCGATTCGGCCTCGCCCATAGACGTCATAGGGGCGGCTGAGCTGGCGACGCAGCCGGCGGCCGACATGCTTGAAGTCGTGAAGAATCTCGTGCCCAGCTTCAACGTCGCCCAGAACGCGATTTCGGACGCCTCCACCTTCGTTCGCGCGCCGTCGATCCGCGGTCTGGCGGGCGACATGGCGCTGGTCATGATCAACGGCAAGCGCTTCAACCGTTCCGCGCTGGTGCAGGTCGCGGCCGGCGACCCGACCAACAATCTCTCGCAAGGCTCCGACATTGCGGTGCTGCCGTCCATCGCCTTTGGGAACCTGCAAATCCTGCGTGAAGGCGCGACCGCACAATATGGTTCGGACGCGATCGCCGGCGTGCTGAACTATTCGCTGCGCGAGGATGAGGGCCTGGAGGTCAACACCCGCTATGGGCAATTTTACGACAATGGCGGCGACGGCATTTCGCGGCAGATCGCGGCCTATGCCGGAGTCAAGCTGGGCGATCGCGGGTTTTTTTCGGTCGCGGGCGAATATAACAAGGATGACGGCACCATCCGCAACGCGACACGGCCGAGCGCCGTGCTGTTCGCGCAGGCGAACCCCGGTTTGGCGGCGCAGCTGCCCAACTATCCCGACCCGGTGCAGATTTTCGGCAATTCACCGGCCGAAGGATGGAAAGCCACGGTCAACGCCCATTATGACGTGACCGACGCGACCCAGCTCTACGCATTCGGCAATTTCGCGCATTCCAAGATCACGCAAAGCTTCAACTATCGTCCGCCCATCACCTACTCGGCGACCGATACGGCCGGCGTTGTCCGCACGCAGACACGCAATACGGCGTTCAGCCACCCGATCTACCTGACCCCTTGCCCGGCGAACAGCGCGACCTGCGCCGCGGGCGGGTTCGTGAAGGACAACAATACCTACTCTTTCTCCTCATTATATCCGGCGGGCTTCACCCCGCAGTTCGTCGGGGTGAAGGACCAGGCGTTCGGCGTGCTTGGCATCAAGGGCGACCTGATCGAGAACCTGACCTTCGATATATCGGGATCACTCAGCCGTAACGCCCTCACACTCTCCATGTTCGACTCGCTCAGCCCCTCTTACGGGCCTCAGTCGCAGACGGAGTTCGAATTCGGCTCGCTGATTCAGCGGGAGACCAATCTCAACGCGGACTTCGTCTATTCGCTTGACGCGGGTCTGGCCAGCCCGGTCACCATCGCGTTCGGCGGCGAATATCGCAAGGAAACCTATGAGGCGACCGAAGGCGATCCGCAGTCCTATGGCATCGGGCCTTATGCAACCCAGAGGCTGTATGTCCAGACGGCGCCCGGCGTATATGCGTTCGATTCCACCGTCACCATGCCCCCGGGCGCCAGCGGCTATGGCGGCACCAGCCCGGATGCGGCCGACAGCTTTTCGCAACAGTCCTACGCCGGCTATCTCAGCGCGGAAGTCGATCTGACCGACACGCTGTCGGTGGGCGCCGCCGGTCGCTACGAGCATTATAACACCTTCGGATCCGCCACGGTCGGCAAGGTCAACGCGCTGTGGAAGATCACGCCGACCGTCTCGGTCCGCGGCACGATCGGCACCGGCTATCACGCGCCGTCGCCGGGCCAGAGCAACGTCCAGATTCTGACCACGGCCTTTACCAACGGTATCCAGGTGCAGACGGGCACCTATCCCGTCAGCAATCCGATCGCGCAATATTTCGGCGCAACGCCTCTTAAGCCGGAGAAGTCCACCAACTATGGCCTGGGCTTTGTGTTCAAGCCCCTGCCGAACCTGACCCTGACTGTCGATGGTTACTGGATCAAGATCAAGGATCGTATCGGCACGTCGCAAACCTATAGCGTCACGGCCGCGGACATCGCCGCCCAACCCGCGCTACTGGCGGTGGGAATCGGCGGCGACGTCAATTATCCCACGAGCGCCTACGACTCACGTACCGCCGGTATCGACTTTGTCGGCACCTATCGGACTGATCTTGGCGCGGGCTCGCTCAACCTGACGCTGGCCTACAACTATAACGAGACCAAGGTGACGGCGTTCGATCCGGTGATCATCAGCGCGTCGCAGAAAAAGGATATTGAAGGGACGATCCCCAAGCATCGCGCCACTCTGACCGGAAGTTACTCCATCGGCGACCTGAACATCACCGCGCGGGAAAACTTCTACGGTTCGTTCATTCTGGAAGACGCTTTCCCGGGGCAGAAATTCGGCTCCAAGTTCACGACAGACCTGGAAGTCAGCTACAAGATCGCCGACCACTATACAGTGGCGGTGGGCGCGACCAACCTGTTCAATGTCTATCCGGACAAGATCAAGGCGACAGCGGCCAACCCGATCTACGTCCTGACGAACAGCCTATCCAATGGCCAAGTCTATCCGAACAGCGGTGGCCCCTTCGGTGCCAATGGCGGCTTCTGGTACGCCCGTCTAAAGGTCAAGATCTGACAGCCAGATTGACGCAAAAAGAAATCGGGCACCGTGCGGTGCCCGATTTTTCATGTCCCGTTGCAAAGCGTGAATGAAGGCGCTCGCAGCGCCTTCACCATCCGGCTGATCAGCCTTCCCGGTTGTCGCGGCGCTCGGCGATGCGGGCGCGCTTGCCGGTGCGGCCGCGCAGATAATAGAGCTTGGCGCGACGCACGACGCCGCGGCGGACCACGGTGATGCTGTCGATGTTGGGCGAATAGAGCGGGAACACGCGCTCCACGCCTTCGCCGAACGAAATCTTGCGCACGGTGAAGTTCGACCCCATGCCCTTGTTCGAGCGGGCGATGCACACGCCTTCATAATTCTGGACGCGGCTGCGGTCGCCTTCGATCACCTTCACGCCGACGCGCAGCGTGTCGCCGGGGCGGAATTCGGGAATGTCCTTGGCGAGCGCGGCGATGTTTTCCGCCTCGATCTGCTGGATGATGTTCATGTCTAAACTCAGTCCTTATGTCGTCGCGCACCAGAGGGCGACTGGACCCGAACGCCGATATGGCGTTCCCAAAGGTCCGGCCGCCTTAGCCGTGTATCCTCCTCCGCCCTTTGTTTCCGCCAGGCGGCGATCTTCGCATGATCCCCCGATCGCAACACTTCAGGGATCGCGCGCCCCTCCCATTCCACCGGGCGGGTATAGTGCGGATATTCGAGCAGCCCGGTTTCAAAGGACTCCTCGACTCCGCTGGAAGCCGCGCCCATTACACCGGGAAGCAGCCGCACGCAAGCATCGAGCAGCAGCAGCGCCGCCATCTCCCCGCCCGACAGGATGATGTCGCCCATGCTGACCTGCTCGATGGCGCGGACCTCGAAAATCCGCTCGTCAAACCCCTCGAACCGGCCGCACAATATCGTCGCCCCCGGCCCCGCCGCCAGCGCGCGCACCCGCGCCTGCGTGATGGGAGCCCCGCGCGGCGTCATCGCCAGCACCGGCAGGTCGGGACGCTTCTCCAGCGCATGATCCACCGCCTTCGCCAACACATCGGCGCGCAGCACCATCCCCGCGCCCCCGCCCGCCGGCGTATCATCGACCGTGCGATGCTTGTCGGTCGCGAAATCGCGAATGTGGATCGGCTCGCACGCCCACTTCCCCTCGCCCAGCGCCCGTCCCGCCAGCGACACGCCCAGCGGACCGGGAAACATCTCGGGATAGAGGGTGAGGATTTGCGCGGTGAAGGTCATGGCTCGATCCATTCGCCCTGCTCGATGACATAGGCAATATGTGCGAGTTCGAGACGAAGCGGGAATGCCCTGGGCTGAGGGTGAGGAATGACGGGCCCACCCATTACCAACTTTCGGGCGAGCCTCCAGAACACCCAAAATGGCACAATCAACGAGGCCCAACCTCGAAAAGAAGAGGTCTGATCGGTAAAGCGCAACCAAGGAATTTCATAGACGACATCGCCGAAGCGTCGCTTCAATTCATAGACGTAGTCATCGACGTCGATGCCAAAAATATATGCATCCTGACACAGAGCTGACTGGGCGTCAGGAACGAAGCCTGCGTCAGGGTGTCCCCTGCGCTGAAGATAGGCGGCGGTGATGTCGATAACGGCCCTAACGGTATGCTCCGAAGCCCTCATCGCCGCCGCGCCCTCAGCCGCGCCGCGGACCAGCCGCCCGCCATGCACAGCGCCCCGCACAGCAGCAGCGCCAGCCCCACCGACCGCAGCAGGTCGCTGAACGGCCGCTCCGGGTGCAGCAATGCCGGCACCAGCACCAGCAGCGGAATCGGCAGGATCAGCGCCAGCGCCGTCGCGATCTTCGCGCCGCGCGGCCAGCCGATGCCGAACAGCCGCCACCCGGCGACCAGCATGAACAGCAGATAGATGGCGGTGACGATCTGGACCATGGCCGGCGCTCTAGAACAAGCCGCGCCACATTTCCACCGCTTGGCTCAGGGCGCCTTGATGCCGAGCTTCAGCTCCTGAATCTGCGCGTCCGCCGTCGGCGCCAGCAACAGCGTGCCGGCGAGCCGCCCGCGCTCGCAGGTCCAGGTGAAGCTGCCTGACAGGCCGCCGGTCGCCGTCACCGGCGCGTCGGTCCGGCACGCGCCCACTTCCCCCCGCAGCGTGGCCAGCCGCTTGGCCCAACCGTCCGCGTCGCCGTCCATCAGAAAGTTCATCGCCAGCCGGTCGCGCGCCGCGCCCACATCGCCCGCCGCATAGATGCGCCCCGCCGCCGCATAGCCCTCCGCCAGCAGAGGCGAGACCGCAACCGTCCGCACGCCCAGCGCCCCGGCCTTCTGCAACAGCATCGCCGCATCCCACACCGGCCCCGCCCCGCCATTATAGGTCCGGTTGGTGAAGACGAAGAGACCCACGCCCGCCTCCGGCAGCAACAGGACATGGCTGCCATAGCCGGGATAGCCGCCGCCATGCGACAGGGTGAGGCCGAGGTCGCAATCCTGCGCCACCCGCATCCCCAGGCCATAGGCCGCCGCCTGCCGGCAGGCGCTCGCGCCGCTCTTGCCGTTGCGCTGGGAAAGCTGGACGAAGTTGCTGCCCTGCGCCAGCATCCGCACCGACGCGCGGCGGACCGGTCCCGCCTCCGCCCCGTCCCGCGCCGGCCAGGCGGACAGCAGGAAGGCGACCCAGCGCCCATAGTCGGCCGCGCTGGTCTGCAATCCGCCCATCGCCCCGAACGCGCCGTCCGCCATGGCCGGCTCGACCTTCCACCGCCCCTCTTCCCAGCGATAGCCGATCGCCCGCCGCTCGATCGGCCATTCGTTCACCGCATAGCCGCTCGACGCCATGCCCAGCGGCGTGAGGATATTGCGCTCCACATAGCGGCGATAGGCCATGCCGCTCACCCGCGCGACGATCCGCCCCAGCAGCGCGTAGCCCATATTGCTATATTCATAGCGCGTCCCCGGCGCGGTGCTGAACGGGACGCCCTGCGCCAGCAATCGCGTGAACTCCCCTTCCGGCATCGGCGTCTGCCGGTCGCCCCAGGGATTGTCGTCGACGAACCCCGCGCTGTGGGTCAGAAGGTCGCGGATGCGGATGCGCGGGCTGTCGCTTGTCGGATAGGTCCAGCCGCGCAGCTCGGGCACATAAGTCTCGGCCAGATCGTCGAGGCCGAGGCGCCCCTCGTCGCGCAGCTTCAGGATGGCGAGCGCGGTGAACGCCTTCGTCATCGACGCGATACGGAACAGGCTGTCGGGCGTGACGGGACGCTTCTCCACCAGATCCTGCGCGCCGAACCCCTTCACGTGCACCAGCCGCCCGTTGGCGACGATGCCGTAGACAAGGCCGGGCGCATGGCTGTCCTGCTGGAATTCGCCGAACATACGGTCGATCTCCGGCAGCGCCGCCATGATCTTCCGCTCGTCCGCCTGGGCTTGGGCGACGCCGGGGATGCACAGCACCACCAGCAGCGCGAACCGGAGCCTCACAGCGTCCAGTCCTCGACCTGAAGCCCCGGAATATCGGTAAAATCAGGCAGATTGTTCGTCACCACCGCAGCATCGAGGCTCAACGCATGGGCGGCGAGCAGCCGGTCGAACCGTCCCCGCCGGAAGGGCAATGCCGCGTAAACGCGCGCCGCCGCCTCATCGAATGGCAGAAGCCGCACCTCTTGCAAAAACCCGTCGAGCACGTCGGTCGGCGGGATTTTACCCTGTGCCGATCCCAGCGCCAGTTCTGCAAGGACGATCGTGGAAATCGCCAGCTCGCCCTCCCGACACGCTGCGACGCGTTCCACCAGTCTGGGCCGGGTGCCCGCGAACAGGAAGATGCAGCTGTTCGTATCGAGCAGATACATTACCGAAATCCGGGAAAGTCCGGCTCATCCCATGCGCGCGGTGAGTCGTCGAAATCCTCGCGCGGCAGCGGCTCCAGCCACGGCGCTTTGCCCGCGAACTTGCTGACGTCGATCTTGCGGGGGGCAGCGTCGGCCGGCTCGAAGATAAACCTGCCATCTTCCTCGCGCAGCACCATTTCGGCCCCTTCGTGAAGGCCGAGCGCCTTGGGCAGGCGCAAGGCCAGGCTGTTGCCCGACTTGAACACTTTCGCCTTGTAATCTTCGCCCATGGCGCAGCCTCCGTATATACTTGTCGTATATACTATTCCGCAAAAGCCGCGTCAACCACAGCCCCCTCGCCCTCCAAGTTCACGACATGCATCGGCACCATGAAGCGTTTGCCGGTCGGCCTTTCGATTTCGATAACGTCGCCCGCGCCGAAATTCTCGACCGCGACGATTTCACCCAGCGCCTCGCCGGTGCTGGAGGTGCAGGGCAGGCCGATCAGGTCGGCATGATAATATTCCCCCTCTCCCAGCGGCGGCAGGGCGGATCGCGGCACCGTCAGTTCCGTACCGCGCAGCGCTTCGGCGGCGCTGCGGTCGCCGATCTCGGCGAAGCGCGCGACCGCGCCATTGGGACCGGGGCGCACCGACTTCAACGTCAGTACGCCGCCCGCCGCATCGAAGCTCTTGTAGCTTTTGAGGCTGTCGACCCCTTCGCCGAACAGCTTCAGACGGACCTCGCCCGCCACCCCATGCGCGCCGACAATCACGGCGAGGGTGACGGGCTTGTCGGTCAAGTCGTTCAGCCCTCGGCCTGCTCGGCGGCGGCTTCCTCGGCGGGAGCCTCTTCGGCAGGGGCTTCAGCCGGCGCGTTGGCGGCTTCTTCCGCAGCCTTGCGTGCTTCCTCGGCCTCGGCGGCCTTGGCGGCGCGATCCTCGGCGCGGTCCTTGGCCTTCTGACCCGGCTCCGCCTTCTTGGGGTTGCTGCGGGCAGCGCGTTCCTTCACGCCGGCGGCGTCGAGGAAGCGGGCGACCCGGTCGGTCGGCTGCGCGCCGGCGGCGACCCAGTGCTTCGCGCGCTCGACGTCCAGAACGACGCGCTTCTCGTCGCCCTTGGGCAGGATCGGGTTGTAGCTGCCGATGCGCTCGATGAACTTGCCGTCACGCGGCGCGCGGCTGTCGGCCACGACGATGCGGTAATAGGGGCGCTTCTTGGAGCCGCCGCGCGACAGACGGATGGAGGTTGCCATGGTAATCTTGCCTTTCTACTCTGATCTGATCTGTTGAAACTGCTTATTTCTTCATGAAATTCTGAAAGCCGGGCGGCAGGTTCGGCGCGCCAAGGCCCGGCAGGCCCTGCGGCGGAGCGCCAGCGCCGCCCCCGCCCAGCATCCCGTCCAGCCCGCCGCCGGTGAACATCTTGGCCAGCCTTTTAAGGCCACCCATCTTGCGGATCTTCTTCATCGCCGTTTCCATCTCCTGATGCATTTTCAGGAGGCGGTTGACGTCCTGCACGGTGCGCCCGGCGCCCTTGGCGATGCGGATTTTGCGCTTGGCGTTGATCAGCGCGGGCTTCTCCCGCTCCTTGGGCGTCATGGAGCCGATCATCGCGTCCAGATGTACCAGCGTCTTGTCGTTCGCCCCGCTCGCGGCCATCGCCGCCTGCGCCTTCTTGAGGCCCGGCAACATGCCCGCCAGCGCGCCAAGGCCGCCCATGCGCTGCATCTGCTTCAACTGCGCGCGCAGGTCGTTCATGTCGAACTGCCCCTTGGCCATCTTCTTGGCGAGCTTGTCGGCCTCTTCCGCGTCGATCGTCTCGGCCGCTTTCTCGACCAGCGACACGACATCGCCCATGCCGAGGATACGCTGCGCCACGCGCGCGGGATGGAAGGGTTCGAGCGCATCGAGCTTCTCGCCGGTGCCCGCAAACTTGATCGGACGGCCGGTGACCGCGCGCATCGAAAGCGCCGCGCCGCCGCGCGCGTCGCCGTCCATCCGGGTCAGCACCACGCCGGTCAGCGGCACCTGCGCCGTGAAGTTCGTGGCGACATTGACCGCGTCCTGCCCGGTCAGCGAATCGACCACCAGCAGGATTTCGGCGGGGTTCGCCGCATCGGCGACCGCCTTCATCTCGTCCATCAGCGCCTGATCGACATGCAGGCGACCGGCGGTGTCGAGCATCACCACGTCGAAGCCCTGGAGCTTCGCCGACTGGAGCGCGCGGCGGGCGATGTCGACCGGCTGCTGCCCCGGCACGATGGGGAGCGTCGCCACATCGGTCTGCTGGCCCAGCACCGCAAGCTGCTCCTGCGCGGCCGGGCGCTGGACGTCGAGCGACGCCATCAGCACCTTCTTGCGCTCTTTTTCCTTGAGGCGCTTGGCGATCTTCGCGGTGGTCGTGGTCTTGCCCGACCCCTGAAGGCCGACCATCATGATGACGGCGGGCGGCGTCACGTCGATCAGCAGGTCGCTGGTGTCCGACCCCAAGGTCTCGGTCAGCGTGTCGGAGACGATCTTGACGACCATCTGCCCCGGCGTGACGGAGCGCAGCACGTCGCTGCCCACCGCGCGCTCGGTCGCCTGATCCACGAACTGACGCACCACCGGCAGCGACACGTCGGCTTCGAGCAGCGCGATCCGCACCTCGCGCATCGCGGCGCGGACATCGTCCTCCGTGAGCGCGCCGCGCCCCCGCAGCTTGTCGAAGACCCCGCCTAGACGATCGCTGAGCGAATCGAACATCACCACCTCAAAAACCGGAGCCTTGCAGCCCCTTCAAACCTGTCGCACCCCTAAACGACAAAATCGCCGGCGGGCGAAACCTCGCCGGCCAGCGTCCACCCGACGCCCCTCTTGGGCGTCCTGGAGTCGTCAGAGTCGAACGGCACGCCGCCCGATGCTGCGTGCGCCCTTAGGGGAAAGTAGGGGGAATGGCAAGCGGGGGAAGGAACGCAGACTTGGGCGAGTGACGGACCGTCCGCCCCACCCGTCATGCCAGCGAAGGCTGGCATCTCAGGCGGAGGCGCGCGGCGCAGGAGCTTGTCGCCTTATCCACTCGTATCTCGCTATCGCCTGAGACCCCAGCTTTCGCTGGGGTGACGGAGATGGGTGGGTGGCGGACTGGCTGCTAAGGATCAGATCCTGCCAAAAGCCGACGATCAGGAATTGCTTCCGACGAACTTAAAAATGGCTCTCGCACAAAACCGAATGACAAATCCCCAAACAATCATCAGGGGACCAAGCCAAAGGATTTGGATATCCCAGCCCCAGCCGAAATTAAATAAACGGTCAAATGCTGTCGCAATCCACATCAAACCGATCGCAATGACGAATATCCCCAAGATAATGTCAACGCCCCGCTTCTGACTTTCGATGAATCCTTTGCTTGCCATCCTCTCAGGATAGCTGACGAATATGAACGTCCGCAACTACGATCATCATCTACGCTACAATCGGCAACAAATGGTCGTCAGCGGCCCGCTATCGCCATGCCAATTGCTGCAACCGCCAGCACAGCAGCAAGGCACATCACCGACCAAAACAGAACGGGTTGCTTGGATCGCTCAACGCCACCGCTATGGATTGCTACGGTTCCCCGTCGAAAGCCCATGAACAAAACGAAAGCTGATACGGCCAGAAGCATCAGATCGAGAGCAAGTGGGGTCATTCAACAATCATAGCCTACCGATCTCGATACAAGCAATAAAACGTCCGCTTTCGGGGAAACAGGATTGGCGAAGAAACGTCCAAAAATGGTCGTGAGCCGACATGCCTCTCCTACATCGCGCTTCCTTGCTAAGCTCCATTCCTGACCGCCCTGTCCCGCCGCTTACTTTCCGATAGGATCACGCCCCGGCAATTTTATGTCGCATTCTGCGGGAAATGTGCGAAGTTAAGCGGACGACAAGAGGGGAGCCTACCACCGATGAGCTGGACACGCCGCAAGCCGATGGAGGCGATGACCCCGCAGGAGAGCGGGCACCAACTCGCCCGCACCTTGTCCTGGCCGCACCTCCTCGCGCTCGGCGTGGGCGCGATCGTCGGCACGGGCATATTGACGCTGATCGGTGTCGGCGCGGATCGGGCGGGTCCGGCCGTCCTCCTCTCCTTTGCCATTGCGGGCGCGATCTGCGCCTGCGCCGCGCTCGCCTATGCCGAACTCTCCACCATGATGCCGGCAGCGGGCAGCGCCTACAGCTACTCCTATGTCGTGCTGGGCGAAGGGATCGCCTGGATCGTCGGCTGGTCGCTCATCCTCGAATACAGCCTTGTCGTCTCGACCGTGGCGGTGGGCTGGTCGGGCTATGCCGGGCCGTTGCTCACCCCCCTCGGCTTCCCGGAGGCGCTCACCAAAGGCCCGGAACTGGGCGGCCTCATCAACCTGCCCGCCATCTTCATCATCGCCGTGGTCGCCGGGCTGCTGATGGTCGGCACGAAGGAAAGCGCCCGCCTCAACACCATCCTCGTCCTTATCAAGATCGTGACGCTGAGCCTCTTCGTCGCCTACGCCCTGCCCGCCTTCGACGCGGCCAATCTCGACCCCTTCATGCCCTTCGGCTTCGCCAAGCATATGGGGCCGGACGGGGTGGAACGCGGGGTGATGGCGGCCGCCGCGATCATCTTCTTCGCCTTCTACGGCTTCGACGCCATCTCGACCGCGGCGGAGGAAGCCAAGAACCCGGACCGCGACCTTGCCATCGGCATCGTCGGTTCGCTGGTCGTCTGCACGCTGATCTATGTCCTCGTCGCCGCCGCCGCGATCGGCGCGCTGCCCTTCACCCGCTTCGCCGATTCGCCGGAACCGCTCGCCCTCATCCTGCGCGAAATGGGGCAAGGCGGCGTCGCCCGCATCGTCGCCATCGCCGCCGTGATCGCGCTGCCGACCGTGCTGCTGGGCTTCCTCTATGGGCAGAGCCGCATCTTCCTCGTCATGGCGCGCGACGGCTTCCTGCCGCAAAGCCTCGCCCGCATATCGAAGCGCGGCACCCCCGCGCGCATCACCGCCGTCACCGCGATCCTCGTCGCGATCATCGCCGGCCTCCTCCCGATCGACGAGATCGCCGCGCTCGCCAACGCCGGCACGCTGATCGCCTTCACGGCCGTTGGTCTCTGCCTCCTCGTCCTGCGCAAGCGCGCGCCCGACCTGCGCCGCCCCTTCCGCACGCCTGCCGCATGGCTGGTGGGCATCGGCGCGCTCGGAGGGTGCGCCTATCTCTTCGCCAGCCTGCCGATGAAGACCATCCTCGCCTGCGCGGCGTGGAACGCGGTGGGTCTGGCGGTCTATTTCCTTTACGGGCAGAGGCGGGCCACCGCCACCTTGTCATCGGACACGATCCAGCAATAAAGATTGCCACGCCATTCCGGCCTGATAGTCTTCCCGTCGTCCCGCTACGCGACTCAATAGAAGAGGTCGCTGGCCGCGCTGGCGCGGATGCGACTGGCGCCTTTGCCAGCCGCGCTTCAAGCAAGGGATGACTTTCATGAAGACCCTATTGCGCGCCGGCCTGCTGGCCGTAGCCCTGACCTGCGCTGCGCCTGTTCTGGCGCAATCCTATCCCGCCGATCCGGGCGACTTCACCGATGTGTCGATGATCAAGATCCTGCCGGGCGGCGACACCGCCTATATGCAGTTCCTCGCGACCGAGTGGAAGAAGCAGCAGGAATTCGCCAAGTCGCAAGGCTGGATCAAGAGCTACAAGGTCATGAGCAACCTCTACCCGCGCGCGGGCGAGCCGGACCTTTACCTCATGGTCACCTATGCCGACATGCCGAACGCCAAGGAGGCGATGAAGCAGCGCGACGCCTATATCGCCTGGCAGAAGAAGTCCTTCCAGACGCTCGACCAGGAAAGCGGCGACCGCGGCAAGTTCCGTACCCTGATGGGTTCGATGCTGCTGGGTGATGTGATCCTGAAATGACGCGAGAGGCCAGCCGTGCGGGATGGCGCGGCTGGCCTTTTGCCGGGGGTCGCCTAAGTAGCGACTCGCCTTTTCCCCGCATCCGCCCTACATGCGCGCCCATCATGGGACGCTTCTCGAAAATGCATGGCCTCGGCAACGATTTCGTCGTGATCGACGCGCGCGCCGCGCCGGTCGCCATGAGCGAAGCGCGCGCCCGCGCCATCGCGGACCGTCATGCCGGCATCGGCTGCGACCAGTTGATCCTGATCGGCGACGCCCCCGACGCCGACGTGTCGATGCAGATTTTCAACGCCGACGGCAGCGAGGTGGAAGCCTGCGGCAACGCCACCCGCTGCGTGCCCCTGTTCGTCGGCCATGACGTGACGATCCGCACCAAGGCCGGCCTGCTCGACGCGCGGCTCATAGACGGCGGCGCGAGCGTCGATATGGGCGGGCCGCGCTTCGAGTGGGACGCGATCCCGCTTGCCTACCCGATGGACACGCTGGCGATGCAGGCGAGCTGGGAAGACCTTCCTGCCCCCGCCGCCGTCAATGTCGGCAATCCGCATGTCGTCTTCTTCGTGGACGCTCTCGACGGTGTGAACTTCGAGCGTCTCGGCCCGCTGATCGAGCATGACCCGCTCTTCCCGCAGCGCGTCAACGTCAACTTCGCGCAGCTGATCGCCTCCGATCATATCCGCCTGATCGTCTGGGAACGCGGCGCGGGCCTCACCCGCGCCTGCGGCACCGGCGCCTGCGCCACCGCCGTCGCCGCCATCCGGCGGAAGCTGGTGAGCGGCCCCGTTACCGTCACCCTGCCCGGCGGCGACCTTGTCATCGACTGGCAGCCGGGCGGCCACATCCAGATGACCGGCCCCGCCACCCATGTGTTCGACGGCGAGGCCGACTGGTCGCGCTTCTAGCATGAGCGGCCCGCAGATCATCACCATGGGCTGCCGCCTCAACATCGCGGAGAGCGAGGCGATCCGGGAAATGATTGGCCGGCAGATGGCGGCGGATCAGGACGACCTCATCGTCGTCAACAGCTGCGCCGTCACCGCCGAAGCCGTGCGCCAGACCCGCCAGGCGATCCGCCGCGCCCGCCGCGAACGCCCGCAAGCGCGCATCCTGGTCACCGGCTGCGCCGCGCAGACGGAGCCGCAGAGCTTCGCCGCGATGGCGGAAGTGGACGGCGTGATCGGCAACCGGGAGAAGATGGAGGCGGGAACCTACGTCCCGTCATCCCAGCGAAGGCTGGGATCTCAGGCGACAGGGCACCGCGATGGGCCTGGGATGCCAGCCTTCGCTGGCATGACGGAGAAAGTCCGCGTGTCCGACATCATGGCCGTGCGCGACACCGCGCCGCATATGGCGAGCGCCTTCGCCGACCATGCCCGCGCCTTTCTGGAGGTGCAGAATGGCTGCGACCATCGCTGCACCTTCTGCATCATCCCCTACGGCCGGGGGAACAGCCGCTCGGTCCCCGCAGGCGCCGTGATCGACAAGGCGAAGGAACTGGTCAACGCGGGCTACAGGGAAATCGTCCTCACCGGCGTCGATGTCACCAGCTACGGCCCCGATCTTCCCGGCAAGCCCTCGCTCGGCCTGCTGGTCGAACGCATATTGAAGGCCGTGCCCGACCTGCCCCGCCTGCGCCTGTCCTCGATCGACAGCGTGGAGATGGACGATCGCCTGTTCGACCTCCTCGCCCACCACCCCCGCATGATGCCGCACGTCCACCTCTCGCTGCAATCGGGTGACGACCTGATCCTCAAGCGGATGAAGCGCCGCCACAATCGCGCCGAAGCTGTCCACATCGTTGAACGATTGAAGGCCGCCCGCCCCGACATCAGCATCGGCGCGGACATCATCGCCGGCTTCCCTACCGAGGATGACGCGATGTTCGGCAACAGCGTCGCCCTGATCGAGGAGTGCGACATCGTCCACGGCCACATCTTCCCCTACTCGCCGCGCGCCGGCACCCCCGCCGCCCGTATGCCCCAGGTGGATCGCCCGACGATCAAGGCCCGCGCCGCCCGCCTGCGCGCCGCTTGCGAGGATCGCCGGGACGCCTGGCTGCGTAGCCTTGTCGGCACGACGCAGCGCGTGCTGGTCGAACGCAGCGGCACCAGCGGCCACGCGGAAAACTTCGCCCCCGTCCGCTTCGCCGCACCCCGGCCACCCTCCACCATCGTGGCGGCCACCATCACGGGGCTTGAGAACGGCGTCCTGTTGGCGCAAGAGGCGGCGTCATGACCGAAACCACTGGCACCAGCTGGCGCGATCGCCTCTTCGGGGGCCTCAAGCGCACGTCCGACAAGCTCGGCGAGAATCTCTCCGGCCTGTTCAAGGCCGCTCTCGACGACCAGACCCTCGACGAGATCGAGGAAGCGCTGATCATGACGGACCTCGGCCCCGCCATGGCGGCGCGGGTGCGCGACCGCCTGGCCGCCGGGCGCTATAACCGGGAGATCACCGAGGAATATCTGCGCGAGATCATCGCGGAGGAGATCGAGAAGGTGCTGGCTCCGGTCGCCAAGCCGCTGGAGATCGAGGCCTTTCCCCGCCCCCAGGTCATCCTCGTCATCGGCGTCAACGGCTCCGGCAAGACGACCACCATCGCCAAGCTCGCCCATAATTTCCTGGAGCAGGATTATGGCGTGATGCTGGCGGCGGGCGACACCTTCCGCGCGGCGGCCATCGGCCAGCTCAAGGTCTGGGCGGAGCGGCTCGGCATCCCCATCGTGGCGGGCAAGGAAGGCGGCGACGCGGCCGGCATCGTGTTCGACGCCGTGAAACAGGCGACCGCCACCGGTATCGACGTGCTGATCGTCGACACCGCAGGTCGCCTCCAGAACAAGACCGAGCTGATGGACGAACTCGCCAAGGTGCGCCGCGTGCTCGGCCGGTTGAACCCGGCGGCCCCGCACGACGTTGTGCTGGTGCTGGATGCCACCACGGGACAGAATGCGTTGAACCAGATCGAGGTCTTCAAGGAAACCGCGCAGGTCACGGGCCTCGTCATGACCAAGCTCGACGGCACGGCGCGCGGCGGCGTGCTGGTCGCGGCGGCGGAGAAATTCCGCCTGCCGATCCATGCCATCGGCGTGGGCGAGAAGATCGAGGACCTGCGCCCCTTCGACCCCGCCGACATGGCGAAGGCGATCGCGGGTACAGCCTATGCCCGCTAAGGTTCAATGACCCGTTCGGGCTGAGCCTGTCGAAGCCCAGCCCTTCTTCTGAAGACAAGTGAAGCCCTTCGACAGGCTCAGGGCGAACGGAAGATGCGATGACCGCCACCAAATCCCCCCACAACGGCACGCTCAGCCTCGCGCTCGATTTCGGACCGCTCCTGGTCTTTTTCCTGACCTACAAGGGCGCGGGCTGGGTCTGGGGCGCTGGCAATCCGATCACGGCGATGTCGCTGGGGACCGCCGCGTTCATGGCCGCCATCGTCATCGCCGTCATCGTCTCGAAAGTGAAGCTCGGCCGCGTGTCGCCGATGCTGTGGCTTTCGGCGCTGCTGATCATCTTCTTCGGCGGCCTGACCCTCTATTTCCACGACGAAACCTTCATCCAGATCAAGCCGACCATCATCTACGCCTTCTTCGCGCTGATGCTGTTCGCCGGCCTGCTGCGCGGCAAGCCGCTGCTCAAATATCTGCTCCAGGCCGCCTATGACGGCCTCACCGAAGCCGGGTGGCTCAAGCTGTCGCGCAACTGGGCCTTGTTCTTCGTCGCCATGGCGATCGCCAACGAGGTGATGCGCCGCACGATGAGCTTCGACGCATGGCTCGCGGTCAAGGTGTGGGGCGTGACCATCGTGTCGGTGGTGTTCGCCGCCGCCAACATCCCCATGCTGATGCGCCATGGCCTGACGCTGGGCGAGGAACCCAAAAGCGACGACATCGGCGAGACCAGCCCACCGCAGGGCTGATCGGTGAGATCGTTTCGCAATAGGCACATAGCCCTTTTAATCCGCGCCGGTGAGCGCATATGGGAAGCGCGGCGGGCTTCCAGCCACGCCCGGACATACGATCCTTCCGGCCGCTCCGTCCGTTGAGCGGCCGCCCCATACCGAACCCGAGGAGTTCTGCCATGGCCTTTGTTCTGCCCGATCTGCCCTATGCCAAGGACGCCTTCGGCGACATCCTGTCGGCCGAAACCTTCGACTATCATCATGGCAAGCACCACAATGCCTATGTCGTGAAGGCCAACGAACTGATCGCCGCCGACCCCGCGCAGCAGGGCAAGTCGCTGGTCGAACTGATCAAGTCGACCAAGGGCGGCCTCTTCAACCAGGTCGGCCAGATCTGGAACCACACCTTCTACTGGAACTCGCTCTCGCCGACCAAGACCGCCCCGTCGGGCGAGCTGCTCGCCAAGATCGAGGACGCCTTCGGTTCGGTCGACGCACTGATCGAAAAGCTGAAAGCCGAAGCGGTCGGCCATTTCGCCAGCGGCTGGGCCGCGCTGATCCTCAAGGACGGCAAGCTCGAAGTCACCAGCTATCATGACGCCGACACGCCGGTCGCGCATGAAGGCCACGCGCCGCTGCTGATCCTCGATGTGTGGGAACATGCCTATTATATCGATTATCGCAACGCCCGCCCCAACTATGCCGACCGCGTGCTGAAGGAGGCGATCAACTGGGAGTTCGCCGCGCAGAATCTCGACGGTCAGGGCGCCTCCCGCGCCGATCAGCCCGCCTGAACATGAAAGCGGCCGCTGCCACCTCGCAGCGGCCGCTTCATGCGGCTTCCAGCTGGGCGACGAACCGGTCGGCCGCCTGCTGGAGCTGCTGCGCCGTCTGCGACAGGCCGGACGCCGCGCCCGACACCCGGCTCGCCAGGCTCTCATTGTCCCGGGCGACGCCGGCCACTTCCTCTATCTGCCGCGTCATGATCGCCGCGTCGCGCGCCGTGTCCCGCGCCGACTGGCCGATCGCAGCGGTCGCGTCGCGCTGATCGACCACGGCCCGCTGGATGGCGTCGGCCGCCTGCGCCAGCTGCGCCACTGCGCCGGCGACGTTAGACAGCGCCTCCTGCGCCACCCCTGCCCCCTGCCGTGCCGACCAGGCGAGCGCATGGATTTCACCGGTCGCATTGGCCGCCTGCCCCGCCAGCTGCTTCACCTCGCCGGCGACCACGGCGAAACCGCGCCCCACTTCGCCCGCCCGCGCCGCCTCTATCGTGGCGTTGAGCGCCAGCAAATTGGTCCGCGCCGCAATCTCCGTGATCGAATCGGCGAAGCTAGTGATCGACGTCGTGCGCCCCTCCAGTTCGCGCACCACCTCATGGCCCGTGCTCGACACGCGCTGCGCCTCCCCGCCCAGCGTCGCCTGCTGGTGCGCGGCGGATGCGATCGCGGCGATCGATTCGGACAGCTGCTCGATCCGCTGCGCCAGCATCGCGGCGTTGGCGGAGGATTGTTCGGCGATGGTCGCGCTCTGCACCGTGCCCAGACTCGCCCGCTGCGCCAGTTGATTGAGCTGCCGGGCGCTATCGTCCAGCTCGCGGGTGGCTTCGCTCACCATGCCGACCATCTCCGCCACCGACTGCTTGAACTGGCGGGCCAGCCGCAGCGTCTCGGACTGGCGTTCCGCCGCCATATGCGCCTTGTCCGCCTCCTGCTGGGCGCGCAGCGCCCGCGCGCGCGCATCGGCTTCGCGCGTGGCCGCCATCGCCGCTTCCGCCGCCGCCCGGCCGCTTTGCGCCTCCTCGGCCAGCTGCGCCGAGCGCCCGACATGATCGTCAAGCTGCAACAGCATCAGCTTCAGCCGCACCGTCAGATAGGCGAGCACCGCGGCTTCCGCCGCCACCGCCACGCCATGGACCGCCACTCGGCCGACATCGGCATCATGCGGAAACACCCATTGCGGCAGCACGAAGGTCAGGACCAGATGATGCAGCGCCGTCAGCGCCGCGCCCAGCGCGATCGGCCGCCAGTCGTAGAGCAGAGCCAGCCCGGCCAGCGCCACGAAAAAGAACATATGGCCGTCCATCTGCCATGGATGGCCGGCCAGCAGATAGAGGCCGATTGCCGGCTGCGCCGCCGCCAATGTCCCCATCGCCATCCGTACGTCGAGGTCGCGGCGCCGGCACATGATCTGGATCGTGGGCAAGGCGTTGACCAGGGTCGAAAGCAACAGCGCCCGCCCGCTATGCTCGACCCCGAGCAACAGGCCGCCCAGCCCGATGGCGACCGTCCACAACCAGCTGCTGAACAACAGGATGCGCAAGCCCTGGAGCCTCAGGCGATCAAGGCTGGTCATCGCGCTCATGCGCCGGCCTCCGCACAGCCGCCGACCTGCGCCGAGAGCGTCACGACGCCCGCGCGCAGCAGCGGAACGGCCAGCCGGTCCCGCCGCCCCTCCACCAGCATCGATCCCGCCACCGGGCCGGCCGCGACCAGCCGTGCCTGACCCGCCACCGCGATATGAACCAGCCGCGCCCGCGCCCCGGCATTGACCGGCAGCAACAGCAGCCGGCCATGCGCCGGCGGAAAGGCGTAAAGCATCAGCAGGCCGAGGAAGACGAGGGCGCATTGCCCGATAAGGGGCAAGCCCCGCCGCAGAAACGCCGGATATGTCATTCCCTCCGCTTAGGCGGAACTGGTAAGCATTGGATTAAGGATCAGCCGCCTTCCCCAAGGTGCAACGCCCGCGCCAGTTCATCCAGATCCGCGCCCGGCCGAACCAGCAGCCATTCGCGGCTGTCGGCTCCGTCCACCACCGTCACCGCGCCTTTGGGACAGACGCCGAGGCAACCGACCTCGACGATCCCGGCATCGGCCTTGCGCCCTTTCTTGATCGACAGGTGCCGCCGCAGTGCCTTGGCCAGCCGCTCGTCACCCTTGGGTCCGAAGCCGCCGTCCAGCTTTTTGGAGCATTTGCGGCACACCAGCACGACATTGCGCCAGTTGGCGCGGACCTGATCCTTCAATCGCTGGTCCCCCGCGGCTTCCACGTCCGCCGCTCCTCCGCGGCGCGCAGCACTTCGTACGCGGCCTGGATCGCCTGAAACCGCACCGCTGCCGCGCTGTCGCCGGGCTTTACGTCGGGGTGATGCTCCTTGGCCAGCCGCCGCCAGCTCCGCTTGACCGCGTCGAAATCGGCGTCGTCCTCCAGTTCCAGCGCCTTCAGGGCATGGAGTTCGTCGCGCGAGCGGCTGCCGTCGCCCGGCCCGCCCCAACCATGGTAGGCGCTCGACTGATAGCCGCTGGCGTCGCGTCGCTCGGCCCGTTCGCGCTGTTCCCGCTCTTCCTGGTCCAGCCCCTGAAAATAATCCCAGTTCCGGTTATATTCGCCGGCATGGTCGGCGCAGAAATACCAGCGCTCGCGGCTGTTGGGGGATTTTGGCGCGGGGCAGTCGCCAGGTCTGTCGCAGCCATGCCGGTCGCATAGCCGCACCTGCTGCGCCTCGCGCGATGCGCCATAGCTGCGCCAGCGGGGAAAGCCCCAGTCGTTGGATCGGCCCTGTCTTGCCATCCGGCCAAGGTAAGCGCTGCATCGCGCAAAGGCCAGCGTGCGGCGCGCGCCTATCGACCAAAATTTCGCCAGAGGGCCTGTAAGCCGGGTTCTGTCCACCCTTTGCAGGGATGGGCGACCATTCCTCTAGGGGACGGATCGCTCCGTCCCTCAAGCAACCAACCCGGGCGGTCTCGGCCGAAACATGCCTAGCAGCGTCTCCGCTGCGCGCCGCCCCTATTCGGTCTTGCTCCCGGTGGGGTTTACCGTGCCGCCGCCCGTTGCCGGGGACGCGGTGCGCTCTTACCGCACCCTTTCAATTTCGCTGGGCCTAGGCCCTAGCGACCTGCTTTCTGTTGCACTGTCCCTTGGATCACTCCAGCCGGCCGTTAGCCGGCACCGTCATTTCGTGGAGCCCGGACTTTCCTCGCCGTGGAAGTTACCCGCCACGCCGCGGCCGCCCGACCCTCTGGCGAAACGCAGCCTTAGCCTGATTCGCGGCCCTAGTCATCCCCGCGCGGTTTGGGCAGCAGCAACGCCAGCAGGATCGCGCGGCATTCGCCGCAAATCACCCCGTCGATCCGCTCGGGCCGAAACCGACGCTGGAAGGCGACCACGGCCGCCTGCGGATCGGTAATGTCATATCCAAACCGCTCCAGCGCGAGCATGAAGCCGCCATCGGTCCAGTGCGGGTCCATGAGGTTCTTGGTCGGTCGCGGCAACGCCAGCCGCAGCCGCGCGAGTTGACCCCACGGGAACAACTCCCCCGGATCCTGCTTGCGCGCCGGCGCGACGTCGCTGTGCCCGACGATGTTGCCGCGCGTGATCCTGTGCCGCGTCACGATGTCGTGGACCAGCGGAATCAGCGATCCCATCTGGGCTTCGGGAAAGGGGCGGTATCCCCATTCATGCCCCGGATTGACGATCTCTATGCCGATGCTGGCGGAATTCACGTCGTCGATGCCGCGCCAGTGGGAGCGCCCCGCGTGCCAGGCGCGCTTGGCTTCCTCGACCATGTGGATCACCTGCCCATCCTCGGTCACGACATAATGGGCCGAAACCTTGGATTCGGGATTGGCCAGCCAGTTGATCGCGCTCGCCGCGTCCGGCATCCCGGTATAATGCAGCACCAGCATGGTGATGGGCAGGCTGCGCTCGTCGAAATTGGGCGACGGCGTTTCGATCATCGGCATGTCGGTCATCGGGAAAGGCCAGTCACGTCCAGCAGCTCGATCATCGCGCCCTTCCGGCCGATCCCTGTTGTGTCGGCCAGGCCCGACCATGGCGGAGAGCGGCGCTGCAATCAAGCGGGGTTCACCTGCCGCGGCGCGATCCCCGCGTCAGCCCGCCTTGCGCAGGGGCAGCCCGGCATCGCACGGCGGGGCTTCCTTGCGCGCATAGCCGCCGCGAAAGTCGGCATGGGGCATGAAATCGTCGCTCTGCCCGATCACCGTCTCGCCCGCGCCCAGCAACAGCACCGATCCGGCATGGCTGTGGCGCGCCAGCAGCCGCAGCACCGACCGCCGCCGCTCCGGCGTGAAATAGAGCAGCACATTGCGGCACAAGAGCAGGTCATACTGCCCGTCGGGCGCGCGCGCGTCGAACAGATTATCGTGGCGGAAATCGATCATCCGCCGCAATTCCGCGCACGCCCGCCAATCCTCGCCATGCGGCTCGAACCATTTGAGCAGGTCGCCCACCGGCAGGCCACGCTGCACGTCCATCTGGGAATAAACGCCCGACCGCGCCTGTTCGATCGCAGCGGTGGAAATGTCGGTCGCCAGTATCTCGATCCGCCACCCCAGCCAGCGCGCCATGTCATTGCGCAGCCGGATGGCGATCGAATAGGCTTCCTGGCCGGTAGAGCAGCCCGCGCTCCAGATGCGCAGGGTGCGATCTTCGCGGGTGCCCCGAATCCGGGGCCAGATTTGGCGGTGGATCATCTCGAAGGTCTGGGGATCGCGAAAAAAGCTGCTTTCATTGTTGAGCAGCGCGTTGACCACATCCTCCTCGAGGCGCGGGTCGCGCTTGCTCAGGATGCGGGCGGCCAGTTCCTCCACATCCTGCAAATGATGCGCGCGAAGCACGGGACGCAGCGCCGTTTCCATGCGCCATGCCCGGCTTTCGGCGAGTTCCTGCCCGGTCCGCGCCTCCAGCAGGCCGGAAAGGATGCGCGCCGCGCCCTGAAGCGATCCCGCACCTGAGGGGGGCAGCGCCATCAGCCGGATACCCGGCCGCGTCTGGCAACGAAGCTCATCATCCCCTGCGGCTCCATGATCGCGCAGGTCAGCCCCGCTCCGGCAACCGATCCCGGCATTCCCCACACCACGCTGCTCGCCTCGTCCTGCGCGACGATCCAGCCGCCCGCAGCCACGATGTCGCGCGCGCCGGCCGTCCCGTCGCGCCCCATGCCGGTGAGCACGATACCGGCGGCGCCTGCGCCATAGGCGTCGGCCATGCTGGCGAACATCGGATCGACACCGGGCAGATTGCCGGCCGGGGTCCGCTCCGGGTTGAGCACGACATTGACCCGCCCCTGCAACCCGCGCCGGACCTGAAGGCTGGCGTCACCCGGGGCGACATAGACAATATCGGGGGCGAGCAGGTCGCCTGCCTCCGCGACCTTCACCCGCAGGCTCGTCATGCGCGCGAGTTGCTGGGCGAAATAGACGGTGAAGCTGGCGGGAAGATGCTGGGTCAGCAGGACGGGCACGCCGAGCGGGGCGGTCAGCCCGCCAAATAACTGCCCCAGAGCGTGGATGCCGCCTGTGGACGCGCCAATGCCAAGGCAGGCGAGCGGCGCGGCCGACGGCTCGACCGCGCGCGGGGTCGGCACCGATGGCATCGGCACCGCGCCCGGCCGGTCGCCGAACAGCCGGCCCAGCCGGCCGATCAGCGCCTGCGAAAAATGCTCGCCAAAGCTGCCGCTGCCGGGTTTTGAAAGAATGTCGCTCGCGCCCAGCGCCAGCGCCTCGACGGCGGCCGCGCTGCCCTCCTCGCACTTGCCCGACAGGATCGCGACCTTGACCTGTGGATTGGCCCGCAAAATCTGCGGCAGGGCGGCAAGCCCGCTCTGTCCCGGCAGTTCGATGTCCAGCAGCACGAGATCGACCGGGTGGCGGGCCAGATAGCTTAGCGCCTGTTCGGCGCTGTTGGTCTTGTGGACGACCGTGAAGGCGTCGTCGCTGTTGAGGATACGCTCCATCACCGTGCGCACGACGACCGAATCATCGACCACCAGCGTGCGAACGGCGGGATGCGCGGTTCGATGGCTGACAGGGATTTGCACGATGGCGTTCATCACAATCGCTTTCTGCGCAGAACAATGGGGAAAACAGGTGTCTCCGACAAAGGCGGCTTCGCCTGCTAGATCACGCCCACGATCGCGAGCTTGCTTTCCAGCGTCTCGCGGTCGAACGGCTTCATCACATATTCGTCGGCCCCCGCCTCGACGGCGGCCTTGATGTGGCTGATGCCGTTTTCGGTGGTGCAGAAGATGATCTTGGGCCGCGCCGCCACCTTGGCGCTGGACAGCGCCTGGAGGAACTCCATCCCGCTCATCACCGGCATGTTCCAGTCGAGCAGCACCACGTCCGGCGCGGACGCCTCGCACTGGGTCAGTGCGTCCTGCCCGTCCACCGCTTCGCGCACCGACAGGTCGAGCGATTCGAGGATGTGGCGCGCGACCTTGCGGATCACTTTCGAATCATCGACGACCAGACAGTTCTTCATGAGCATCCCTTTGCGGTTTTGCGTCCCGTGACCCCGGGCTTAGCGGGCAAAGCCAAGTATTTGGTAAACAAGGAAGCCGGTTCGTCAGGCGGCCTGCGCCGTGGCGGCCCCCTCGATGAAGGCGGCGAGCGACACGAGCAGCCAGGGATGGCCATCATGTTCGACGACGGCCCGCGCGTGCGGCGCCCAGGCGGGCGCGATCTGGCCGCGCAGGGGCAGTTCGCCTTCCTCGACGCGGCTGATGTCCGAGACGCTGTCGACCATCAGTCCATAGCTGTGGCCGCTGATATTGGCGATGATCGCCAGCCCCCGCCGGTCGGGCGGCGTCGCCACGCCATGGATGATGGCGGCGACGTCGATGATGGTGAGCACCCGGCTGCGCAGGGCGGAAAGACCCGCGACATGCGCGCCCATGCCGGGCACGGGGGAAATGTCGGTCAGGCGCACGACCGCCTCGACCTCGCGCGCATCGACCGCGATCCGTGTCCCGGCCAGGGTGGCGAGAAGATAGAGCTGCTCCATGTCCGAATCCCTTACCCGCGGCTGCCGGCGATCGCCGCCATCAGCGCGGCCTGGTCATAGCGATAGATGCTGCCATCCTCGCGCGGGCCGACCGGCCGGGGCGAGGCGCGCAGCTGCACGACCCTGCACCCCATGATCTCGGCCGCCTGTGCCGCATCCGGGTCGGCGCACAGCACCACGTCGGCGGGATCGACGGCGCTGTCGCCGGGCAGGCCCAGCACCACCTCATGCCCCGCCTGCCGCAGCAGCGGCGCCAGAATTTCGCGTGTCCACCCATCCTGGCTGTCGGCCAGCAGGCAGCGTCCGCGCGTGCGTTCGACAATCGCCGCCTCGGGCAGCGCGGCGAACAGCGCGAAGGGGTTGATCACCTCCAGATGCTCGCCCTCGATCACCGCGACGCCGCTCAACATGCCGTGCATCGCGACCATGTCGGGCACCACCGGCATCTGGACGATGTCGAGCACGGCCGCGACCGGATAGCAGGCTTCGCGCCGGTCGTCGCGCAGCCGCAGCGCGGACACCTTGTCCCGGTCGAACCGGAACAGGCCGTTGGCGACCGGCACCAGACGCCCGTCCAGGCGGACGAAGGCCTGCCCGCCCGACCGGCCGAACAGGCGCGCGTCGATGTCCTCCACCCGCTCGATCAGCGACAATTGCAGCAGCCGCTTCTCGCCCGACAGTTCCTCGAAACGCAGCGCGGCGACCATCTCCACGCCCGGCTCGGCAGCCGCGCGCTCCTCGGCAGGACGGGCGGCGCGATCGTCCGCGACGTCAGGCAGGCGCGCCGCGCTGGCGAGGCCCGCCGCATCGAGCAGCAGCATCGGCCGGCCATTGTCGGGCAACGTCATGCCGGCATAAACCCCCGTCGCCATCACCAGCGGCGAGGCGGGCCGGATCACCAGTTCTTCATGATTGTCGACCGCCGCCACGCCCATGGCGAACGGCGCGCCTGTCGCCGACCGGACCACCATGATCGCGCGCGGGCCGGCCTGCGCGGGCTTCTCCATGCACAGCACATCCTCCAGGTCGATCATCGAATGGCGGACGGAGCGGATGGTCGCGATCTTCGCGCCTGCAAGGTCGCTGATCTGGAGCGTGTCGTTGTTGTCGTGCAGGATTTCGATCACGGCGGCGCGCGGGATGGCGAAATGCTGGCCGCCCGCGCGGATGATGAGGCCGGGAATGATCGTCAGCGTCAACGGCACGCGCAGCGTAATGGTCAGCCCCTGCCCCGGATGATTGTCGATGGCGATGACGCCGCCGATCCGCTCGACATTCGCGCGCACCACGTCCATGCCGACCCCGCGGCCGGAAATGGCGGTCACCTGCTGCGCCGTGGACAGACCCGGCTGGAAGATGAGGTCCAGCCTCTCTGCTTCCGACAGACGGGCCGCCGCGTCGGGGGTCAAGCGTCCGGCGGCGATCGCCTTGTCGACCAGCCTGGCCGTATCGATGCCCGCGCCATCGTCGGAAATGGCGATGACGATCTGGTTGCCGGACTGGCGCGCCTCAAGCCGCAGGGAGCCGGCTTCCGGCTTGCCGGCCGCGCGGCGGCGCTCGGGCGTCTCGATGCCGTGGTCGATGCTGTTGCGCACGATGTGGGTGAGCGGGTCGACGACCATCTCCACCATCTCGCGGTCCATTTCGACGTCCCCGCCCTCGAGGCTAAGGTCGATGCGTTTGCCAAGATCGCGGCCAAGATCGCGCACCATGCGGGGAATCGCGGCGAAAAGGCGATCGACGCGCTGCATCCGCGTCTTGGAAATCACGTCGCGCATGTCCGCGACGCAGGTGGACAGCCGCTCGAACACATTGTCGAGTTCAGGGTCGGCGGTGCGCTCGCGCAGCTTGCGCGATAGCTCGTTGCGCGCCAGCACCATGTCGGACACGCCGTTCATCAACTGGTCGATCAGGCTTAGGGGCAGGCGGATGGTGCGCGGGCCGGCCTGCGCGCCGCCTTGCCGGGTGATGGCCACCGGGGCGGCAGCCGGGTCGGTTTCGGCGCGCGCCTGCCCCGGCTCGGGCGGTGCCTGTTCCGGTTGCGCACGAAGCGCCCCGATCAGGAAATCGTCATTTTCGCTGGGCAGCGCCGCCCCGTCGGCCACCGCTTCGGCCAGTTCGCCGATCCGGTCCATGACGCCCAGAACGGCGCTCACAGTGGCGGGATCGGCGCTGCGCTTGCCGGCGCGGATGTCCGACAGCACGTCCTCGGCCGCATGGCTCAGCCGCTCGAACCGGGGCAGGTTGAGGAAGCCGCAGCTGCCCTTGACCGTGTGGAAGAAGCGGAAAATCGCGTCCAGCCGGTCGCGGTCGGCAGGATCGGCCTCCCACGCCACGACCTCGCCGGCGAGCGCCTCCAGCGTTTCCTGGGTTTCGGAGATGAATTCCTGAAGTAGTTCGTCCATTCCCACTCGGCCCCACGGATGCGCGCAGGGGGCACCATGGCGGGGCGTGGTTAAGAGGCCGTTAAAGGCCTGCCACCGCGCCTGCCGGAAACGACGAAGGGCGCCGCGACCGAGATCGCGACGCCCCGTCTTCCGGCATCCGGCGAGAAGCTTACTGCTTCTTCTCGACGGCGTCCTCGGCCTTCTCGCCCGCTTCGCGGGTGGCGTCGGCCTTGTTTTCCAGCGCGTCGGCGGCGTTTTCCGCCGCTGCTTCCGCGTTGCCGCTCAGATTGTCGGCCATGGCTTCCATATTGTCGGCCTGGTTGTCGAGTGCGTCCGCCTGATTTTCGTAAGCGTTCTCGACCTTGTTCTCCTGCTTGGAATCGCAAGCGGCGAGCGCGACCATGCTGGCGAGGCCAAGGACAGTGACGAAGGTTTTCACGGCGTTTTCTCCTGTTGCGCCCCCTGGGGCTGACGTCATTCGGCACCGGGTCCGACCGGCGCTGCGCCTTCCCGAACCCTGACGCCGATCAATTCGCCGCGTGCCTGATGGTTCCCGTCGCACAACTCGTTTCGTCGCATAAACGATTATTTTTTCAGGCTGTCCCTGATTTCGCGCAGCAGAAGGATGTCCTCCGGCGTCGGCGCGGGGGCGGCAGGCGCAGGCTCGGGCTTGTGGGTCAGCCGGTTGACCAGCTTGACCAGCAGGAAGATGATGAAGGCGAGGATGAGGAAATTGACGAGCACCGTCAGGAACTCGCCCCAGCCGAACATGGCGACGCCGGCGGCCTTCAGATCGGCATAGCTTTCCGGGTTGCCCTTGAACCCTGCCGGAATGTCGCCCAGCCGGATGAAGTAGCGGGAGAAGTCCGCCCCGCCGAAAATATAGCCCACCACCGGCATGATGAGGTCGTCGGTCAGCGACTTGGTGATGGTGGCGAACGCGCCGCCGATGATGACGCCGACCGCCAGGTCCATCACGTTGCCACGATTGATGAAGGTCTTGAATTCCGAAATCAGTCCCATGCGGAATGCTCCGTCGCCGTCGATGATATTGTGAGGATGGCCCGTTGCGCCCCGACAGGCAACGTCCTATTTCCATGGCGAAACAAAGCCGAGGATGTTCCATGACGCGCCTGCGCCGCCTTTCTTCCCTGCTTCTCCCCATCATGGGCGCGCTCGCCCTGTCCGCCTGCGGCATCAACAGCGTGCCCACCGCCGAAGAGGAGGCGAAAGCCAAATGGGCCGACGTGCAGGCGCAATATCAGCGCCGCGCCAATCTGACCGGCAATCTGGTCGCAACCGTCAAGGCGGCGGGCAAGCAGGAACAGGATACGCTGGTCAAGGTGACGGAGGCGCGGGCGAAGGCGACGTCGGTGCAGATCAATGCCGAAGACCTTTCCGACCCAGCCAAAGTCGCCCAGTTCCAGGCGGCGCAGGCCCAGCTGAGCCAGGGCCTTGGCCGCCTGCTCGCCTCGGTGGAGGCCTACCCCGATCTCAAGACCAACGAGAATTTCCTCCAGCTCCAGTCCCAGCTGGAAGGGACCGAAAACCGCATCGCCGTCGCCATCCGCGACTATAATGGCGCGGTGCAGGCCTACAACACCCGCATCCGCACCTTCCCCGACGCCATCGGCGCCAAGCTGATCCACGGCGCCAAGCCCATGACCCCGTTCCAGGCGACGACGCCCGGCGCGGAAGAAGCGCCCAAGGTCGATTTCGGCAACTGACCGGGACGTGCTTCGCCGCTTCCTCCTAGCGCTCCTGCTGCTCGCGCTCGCGCCGGCAGCGGTCGCGCAGAGCTTTCCAAAGTTCGACGACAGCGGCGTGGTTGACGCCGCCAACCTGCTCACGTCCGAGCAGGAACAGGCGCTCAGCCAGAAGCTCATCGCGCAGAAACGCGCAAGCGGCCGCGCGCTGGTCGTCGCCACCATCCCGGACCTTCAGGGCTATGACATAGCCGATTACGGCTATCGCCTCGGCCGCGCGTGGGGCATCGGCGACAAGCGGGATCAGGGCGCGCTCCTCATCGTCGCGCCCGCCGACCGGAAAGTCCGCATAGAGGTCGGCTACGGTCTCGAAGGCATACTCACCGACGCGCTCTCTTCGCAGATCATCCGCCGCGAGATCACTCCCCGGTTCAAGGCAGGCGACATGACCGGTGGCATCAATGCCGGCGTCGATGCGCTCACCAGCCTGCTCGCCCTCCCCCCCGACGAAGCCCGCGCTCAAGCTGCGAAGGCGGAAGCGGACGCGAGACGGCAGGATGATAGCGGCGGCGGCATCATCGCCTTCTGGATCATCCTGTTCGTCGTGTTCTTCGTCGCGCTGCCGCTCCTGTCGCGGATGCGCGGCGGCCGGCGCTATCGCAGTGGCGGCATCGGCGCACCACCCATCATCATCTGGGGACCGGGCAGCGGTTCGGGCTGGGGGTCGGGCGGTGGCTGGGGCAGCAGCGACGGCGGCGGCTTTTCCGGTGGCGGATTTTCGGGCGGCGGCAGCTTCGGCGGCGGCGGGGCTTCGGGGGACTGGTGATGCAGCTTCATCTGACCAAGGCCGATCATGATCTCGTCTCCGCCGCCGTGGCGGAAGCCGAAGCGCACACTTCGGGCGAGATCGTCACCATCGTCGCCCGCCGCTCGGACAGCTATCATGATGTGGGCCTCAGCTGGGCGGCGGCGGCGGTGTTCATCGCCCTCGCCCTGATGGCCGCCTTCCCCGCCCATCTGCGCGCCTTCCTGTCGACGCTGCTGCTCGACTGGGAGCATGAGCTGGCCGACTGGAAGCTGCTGACCGGGCTGCTCGGCCTCCTCATCCTCAAATTCCTGGTCGTGCGCTACCTGCTTGCGATCATGCCGCTGCGGATGCTGGTGACGCCCCGCGCGACCAAGGCCCGGCGCGTGCGCCGCCGCGCCATCCTGCTCTTCCGCACCGCCGCCGAAGCCCGCACCAAGGGCCGCACGGGCGTCCTCCTCTACCTCAGCCTCGACGAGCATCGCGCCGAACTGGTCGCCGACCGCGCGATCAACGAAAAGGTCAATGCCGAAGTGTGGGGCGACGCCATGGCCGCGCTGGTCGAGGCCATTCGCGACAATCGCCCCGGCGAAGGGATGGCGGCGGCCGTCACCCGGGTCGGCCAGGTGCTGGCCATGCACTTCCCCCGCGCCGACGACGACATCAACGAACTGCCCGACAGGCTGATCGAACTATGACCGACCCTGACCGGGACGCGCCCGAAGCCATCATGTGGGAAGGCCGCTTCATCACCGCCAAGCGGCGCGGCAAGTGGGAATATGTCGGCCGCGCGCGGGGCATCAATGCCGCCGTCATCCTCGCCATCGACGAAGCGCCCGATGGCCGCCATGTCCTGCTGGTCGATCAGTATCGCGTGCCGCTGGGCCGCCGCTGCATCGAGCTGCCTGCGGGCCTCGTCGGCGACGAGCAGGAGGGCGAGGACGCCAGCGTCGCCGCCGCCCGCGAACTGGAGGAGGAAACCGGCTACCGCCCCGAGCGGCTGGAGAAGCTGGGCGAATTTTTCAGCTCGCCCGGCATGGTCTCCGAAGGCTTCACCCTCTTCCGCGCCCATGGCCTCACCCGCACGGGCGAGGGCGGCGGCGTGGCGGGCGAGGACATCAATGTCCACCGCGTGCCGCTCGCTGACTTGGCCCGCCGCATCGCCCGGTGGCGCGAAGACGGCTTCGCCATGGACGTCAAGCTGCTGCTGCTGCTCGGCGCGGGGATGATCGCCTGACCTCAGGCGACCCGATACCAGCCCGCCACCCGATCGAGCGCCAGCGTCAGCACGAGCTTGCCCGCGCGGCTTGGCCAACCGAGCGCCTTTTCCGCTGCGGCCAGCCCTTCGCCCGCGCATGCCACGCGCCACAGAATGTCGGCAAGGCCCGGCCCCGCCGCGCGGATCGCGCCGTCAAACCGTTCGCGCGCGGCGATCTGCCCGGTGCCTGCCTCTCCGGGCGGAGCGGCAGACCGCCGCCCCCGCTCGCGCGGCGCCTCGTCCCATGCCATCGTCACCCGCGGCGAAAGCCCGGCCCGCTCCCAGTCGCGGCGCAGAAGGTCGCCCGCGGCAAAATGTCGCGCGCTCAGATGCCCGCGCGCATGCAGCCAGGCCAGCGGCGATTCGCCGACATGCACGACAACCCTTTGCGGCCTGCAGTCCGGCCCTTCGATCACCTGCTCGATATGCCTCGTCATCATGGCTGCGCTCCTCGATCATGCGTGGACACGCCTCTTGCCATCGGCCGGATATTGTAGGAAACCCCAACCAAATAGGTTATTTGAAGGCCCGTGCCATGATTACCCGCATCCGCGACGTGCGTAAGGCCAAGGGGCTGACGCTGGAACAGGTCGGCGCGCTCTGCGACCCGCCCACGACGGCGCAGACCATCGGCCGGCTGGAAACCGGCACCCGCACCGTATCGGTGAAATGGCTCAATCGCATCGCGCAGGCGCTCGGTGTCACGTCCGCCGATCTGGTCGCGCTGCCGGGTCAGGCGGACGTGCCCGTGGCGGCGCTGCTTGGGCCGGATGGCGCGCGCGCGCCCACCCGCCCGCTTACCTTCCCGGCGCCGGTCGGATCGGACGGCATGGTCGGCGTCCACGTCAATGCCAGCATCGGCGATTATCGCAGCGGCGACGCGATCTGGTGCCGCCGCATCGCGCCGCAAGACTATGGCAGCGCGCTCAACCGCGACATCCTCTTTCCCCGGCCGGCCGGCCGCTTCCTCTTCGGCCGGCTGATCGGGCGGGAGGGCGACCGGCTCCAGATCCTTCCGCTGGGTTCCGGCGCCCGACAACTGGTCCTGACCGACCCGCCCTGGGCGGCCGTCGCCGTGCAACTGATCCGAAGGCTCTAGCCAAGGCGGCGCCGCTTGCTTAACCCTGCGGTAAGCCTGTCCAGTCAAAGAGTAGCCATGGCGCTCAACGTCCTCATGCTATCGACCCTCTTTCCCGACATCAGCCGGCCCAATTTCGGCGTGTTCGTGGAAAGGCAGGCGCGCGAACTGGCGAGCCGCCCCGATGCGCGCGTCACCGTGGTCGCGCCGGTCGGACTACCGCCCTGGCCGCTTTCGCTCGCCGGCCGCTACGCCCCCCTGCGCGCGCTGCCGCGCAAGGAACGGTGGCGCGAACTGACCGTCTACCGCCCGACCTTCCCGATCATCCCCAGGATCGGCGGGCGCACCAATGTCTCCACCATGACCCGCGCGATCCTCCCGCTGGTGCGCAAGCTCCATCACGACCAGCCGTTCGACGTCATCGACGCCAGCTTCTTCTTCCCGGACGGCCCGGTGGCGCAGCGCCTGTCGAAGACGCTCGGCATCCCCTATTCGGTCAAGGCGCGGGGCGCGGACATCCATCATTGGGGCGCGCAGCGCGGCACCCGCAAGCTCGTCCGCCGGGCCGCCGACGGGGCGGCCGGCCTGCTGGCGGTGTCGGATGCGATGCGCCGGTCCATGGGCCGCATGGGCATCGATACCGACAAGGTCCGCGTCCATTATACCGGCGTCGATCTCGACACGTTCGAGATCGCCGATCGCGACGCGGCCAAGGCGGCGCTGGGTTTCAGCGGACCGGTGGTGCTGTGCGTCGGCGCCCTGATCCCGCGCAAGGGGCAGGACCTGCTGGTGCGCGCGCTGGTCGATCTTCCCAATGTCACCCTGCTGCTGGCGGGACAGGGCGCGTATCGCCGCACGCTGGAAAATCTGGCGCAGGAACTGGGCGTCGAGCGCCGGATCGGCTTTCTCGGCTCGGTGCCGCATCACAAGCTGCCCCGCATCTACGCCGCCGCCGACGTGATGGCGCTCCCCTCCGCTTCCGAAGGCCTGGCCAACGCCTGGGTGGAGGCGCTGGCCTGCGGCACCCCGCTCGTCATCACCGATGTCGGCGGCGCGCGCGAACTGCTGGACCGGCCCGAAGCCGGACGCATCGTCGAGCGGCAGCCCGAAGCCATCGCCAACGCGATCCGCGCGACTCTGGCCGACCCACCCGATCGCGAAAAGGTGCGGCAGACCGCGCTACGCTTCACCTGGGCGGCGAACGGCGACACGCTGCTGGCGCATCTTCAGGGGATCGCATCCGCCTGAACCGCCGCGACGACAAGCCGCGCCTTGCCGTCCTCGGTCGGGAACCGGCCGTCCCGAAAGGGCACCTCGCCCCAGCGCCAGGGCGTCAGCTCGTCATAGGCCGGGTTCGACACCGGCGCGTGTCGCCTGAGGTTCAGCAGATAACGCCCGTCGTTGCGATAGGCGGTCAGCCGCGCATGTTCACGATAGATGTCGGCCGGTCGCTCGTAATGGAAGGCGTCGCCCCATCCCATCGCCTGCGCCACTTTTGTGAGCGCCCACCAGTCCGGCCGCGCCTCGCCCGGCAGGTCGAACAGCCGGCGGTGGCGGCTGACCAGCCGGTCCATGCTGGTCAGCGTCCCGTCCTTCTCGGCCCAGACCGGCGAGGGCAGCACCACGCTCCACCCTTCGCCCAGCGCCGCCTCCTGCGTCGTCGACCGGATTGAAAACGGCACTGCCGCGCGCGCGTCGGCGAGCCATGCCGCATCGTCCCCCGCGTCGCCCAGGCTCCACAGCGCCTTGATCCGCCCCGCGCGCATGGCCTCCAGCAGCGCCTCACCCGCAAGACCCGCCGACCGCGCCATCGACCTGCCGCCCCAGAAACGGGCCGTGTCGGCAACCGCCTCGACGGCAAAACCGCGATGGGCGGCGAGTTGATCGCAGGTGCAACCGACCTCCCGCACGCCCATGCCGTTGGCCAGGGCCGCAACCGCGAAGGGCGCAGCGCCCGACCGACCGATCCGCCCCGTCGCCAGATGCAGGTTGAGGACGGCCGCAGCCAGTCCGGCGTCGTCGTCGGGATAGAGCGTGACCACGCGATCCGCGCCGGTCCACAGATCATAGAAATCGCGCACCGCCGCCGGCGTCAGCCCGCAGGCCCGCGCGACCGACCAGAGATCATGCTCCCCGGAGACGCGCGGCCAGAAATCGGCGGGCAGAACGACGCGCTGCGCAAGCGCGTCCGGGTCCAGCATCCCCGCGGCGTGGCAATGAACCAGCAGCCCGGTCATCAGCCGCGCCGCGCTGCCGCGCCGGATCGGCACCATACAGTCGGCCAGGTCTTCCGCGCCGTCAGCCTGCCCGGCCAGCACGCACAGCCGCGCGCCCCGTTCCCGCGCCGCCTTCACCCGCTCCAGCCATAGCGGCTGGCGCGTCATCAGCGTGTCGCCGACCAGCAGGATCAGGTCCGCCCGGCCAATATCCTCCAGCGCCGCCGGCATCACATCCTCGCCAAAGGCCAGCCGCTGCGCCCCGGCCACCGGTCCCAGGCCCGTCGCCTGAACATGCGCGGACCCCATGAAGCCCTTGAACAGCTTGTTGGCAACATAGAGGTCCTCGGTCAGCAGGCCGTCGCCGACATGCAGGGCGACCGATCCCGGACCATGACGCGCCAGAACCGCCTTCAGCCGCTGTGCCACATGGGCGATTCCGCGATCCCACGTCTGCCGCCGCCCCTGCGCGACAGGATGGAGCAGCCGGCCGCGCAGGTCCGCCATCCCCTCGATCCGCCGCGCGCCGGCGCATAGCAGACCGCCATTGGCCGGATGCGTGCCATCCCCCTCGACGATGAGCGCCCGATCCTCGCCCGTGATCGCGCGGATGCCGCACCCCGTGCTGCACCCCCCGCACTGGCTCCTTATGATGGCCATGGTGGCGCGGCGGTGAGGATCATCGGCTCCCCTTAGCCGAGCCGTCCGCCGGTTGGAAGCCGCCAGTCCTTGCCACGCCACCGTCCAACCGGCACTAACCGCCCATGACCCGATTCCTGCTATGCGCTGCGGCGCTCCTGTCCTTGTTCTGCCCGCGCGAGGCCATCGCCCAGCCGGGCGGCCGCGGACCCGTCGTTCTGGCGGCGGCGAGTATGCAGGAAGCGATGACCGCCGCTGCCGACGCATGGACCGCTCGCGGCCACCCCCGCCCCGTCCTGTCCTTCGCCGCCTCGTCCGCGCTGGCCCGCCAGGTGGAAGCTGGCGCGCCGGCCGACCTGTTCCTTTCGGCGGATGAAGAATGGATGGACGACGTGGCGCGGCGCGGCCTGCTCGCGCCGGGCAGCCGGGCGACGCTTGCCGGCAATCGGCTGGTGCTGGTCGCGCCTGTCGGCAAGCGGGTGCGCCTGTCGATCGGCCGGGGAATGCCGATCGGGCGCGCGCTGGGCGGCGGCCGTCTGGCGATGGCCGACCCCGACAGCGTGCCCGCGGGGAAATATGGCAAGGCGGCGCTGACAGCATTGCGCGTCTGGCCGCAGGTATCGAGCCGCCTCGTGCGGGCCAGCAACGTCCGCGCCGCGCTGGCCCTGGTGGAGCGGGGCGAAGTGCCGCTCGGTATCGTCTACGCCACCGACGCGCGGGCCAGCAAGGGCGTGGCGCTGGTGGGCGTTTTTCCGGCGGGCAGCCATCCGCCGATCCGCTATCCGCTCGCCCTCATCAGGACCAGCCGGCACCGCGACGCCGAAGTCTTCCGCCGCTTCCTCCTGTCGCCAGCAGGGAAGGCGATCCTCGCCCGCTACGGCTTTTCAGGCCGCTGACGCAAAGCCGCCGGTGATGCGTGGCCGGTCGTGCCTGGACAGGGCTGCGCACTATCGCTGCGGTCCGTTCGCGCTTAATCGCTGACCGCAAGACCGCGAGCCAGGCATCGCGCCATGGCGCCGACAACATAACTGCCCGCAACCCGCCGCCTGCAGTGCGCAGACGCCGCCAATGCCCGGCATGTCATGCGATGCGGGTCGAAGCAGACGACGCCCAGCAAGGCCCCGCGCGCCGCTCGTGCCAAACCCCCACGCCCGACTGCGCCTTGAGGTGAGCGATGGATATTGTCTGCGTCATGGACCCCCATCACCCGGCGCACCTGCCGCCATGCTCCCCGTCACTTCAGTCGCGCGCCCGGTTAAAGGCGTGCGGCCATCCCGGGAAGAGCGCCAAAAGGCGAGCCGGGCGTAGCGTGTGCCTCCGTCAATCGAGCGCACCTATGCCCATGCTGCGCAAAGCCGTGTCCAGATAGCGCCTGAACGCCGGCGTCCGCCCTGCGTCGCGCGCACGCAACCACGCCAGCGCCACCACCGGGCGCCATCGATCCATGGCGCTGGCGGTCACGTCCGAGGACGCCATATAGGCCCGGCGCAACCGCCACGCCGCCCAATCGCGCCACAGGTTCGTGATCCGGTCGGTCGGGCCGATGCCGAAGCGCATGAGCATTTCAGATCGCACAGCGTCGGCAGCCGGATGGCCCGACGCCGCCTTGGACCAGTCGATCACCATCATGCCCTGCGGCGTCACCATGACGTTGCCGAGGTGGAAATCGCCGTGCGTCAGCATGTCCGCGTCCGGCAATGTTTCAAGATAGGCGATCGCCGCGCGCTGAAGCGGCAGTGGCGCGGGACCATAGGCGATGTCGGTCGCCAGCACCTGCTTGAGCGGTCGCAACGCGCCCCCAGTGACTCCATGGATGCGCCGGTGGACACTACCCATCTGGTCCAGCGCCCATCCCGCGCGCATCGGGTTCCGACGGATCCAGGCCATCGCCGTTGCCCCATGCAGCAGCGGATAGACGATGCCGCGCCGCCCCTGCCATGTCCTTTGCGCCAGCGCGGCCGCAGCCGGGACGCCGCTTGCCGCCGCGTAGGCGGACGCTGCGGCCTCCCGCGCGATCATCTCGTCCGATACGCTGTCCCGAAACAGCTTGACGACATGCCCGTCACCAAGGTCGAAAAGCTCCGAGCTCGCGCCGGCGGCGATGAAATCCGTCGGCGCGGTTGATTGGTCGATCGATCCGGTCACAGACTGTCAGTCGATCCCGCGGCGATAATCACGTCCGGGCATAGCGGTCTTCATAGCGAACGATGTCATCCTCCCCGACATAGGCGCCGGTCTGCACCTCGATGAAGACCATCGGGATGCGGCCGGGGTTTTCGATCCGGTGCTGCGCGCCGACCGGAATATAGACCGACTGGTTTTCGGTCAGCACCGACACGTCGCCATCCAGCGTCACCTTCGCAGTGCCTCCCACATTCTCCCTCAGCGTAGTCGACGCACGCATCATCTCTATGCACAGTCATGCGCGGCAGCAATGCGTGATCCCCCATTTCCTGGCTTCATCTCGCATATGCAGCAAAAGCACAAGGGCGTGTCTACTGTCCCGGCCCAGCCGCGATACGCTCTGGACGCGCGCATCTTGATCGTTCAGACAGGTTATCCTGCCAGTCTCCTATAACGGTCCTGTGACGATCAACAGCCTGCCAGCCGACAGTTGGGCGGTCATCAGCCTTTCCCTCAAGGTCAGCCTGATCGCCGTGACGGCAACCATGCCGTTCGCTTTTGCGCTGGCGTGGATTTTGGCGCGCTGGCGGTTTTCGGGGAAACTGCTGCTCGACGCCCTCGTCCACCTGCCGCTCGTCGTGCCGCCGGTGGTCACCGGCTGGCTGTTGCTCATCCTGTTCGGCGCCAACGGGCCGATCGGGCACTGGCTTGAAGCGCAGTTCGGCATAAGCCTGCTGTTCCGCTGGACCGGCGCGGCGCTCGCTGCGGCGATCATGGCGCTGCCACTCATGGTCCGGGCCATCCGCCTCTCGATCGAAGCGATCGACATGCGCCTGGAGCAAGCCGCGCAGACGCTTGGCGCCGGCCGCGCGCGCATCTTCGCGACGATCTCCCTGCCGCTTGCCGCGCCGGGCATCGTCGTGGCGGCCATCCTGGGCTTCGCGCGATCGCTGGGCGAATTTGGCGCGACCATCACTTTCGTATCCGACGTGCCGGGTGAAACCCGGACGTTGCCCATCGCCATCTACGCCGCCCTCCAGGTGCCGGGTGGCGAAAACAGTGCGACATGGTTCGCGATCTTATCCATCCTCCTGTCTCTGGTCGCGCTGATCCTCTCAAACCTGCTGACCCGGCGCATGGCGCGGGGGAGGATCGGCCATGTCGTTTGACATCGACGTGACCGCCCGGCTGGGGGAGAGGCGCATCTGCTTCCAGTGTCGGACGGGAGCCGGCATCACCGCGATCGTAGGCCCGTCGGGATCGGGCAAGACGTCCGCGCTGAATATGATCGCTGGCCTTCTGCGCCCCGATCAGGGGCATGTTAGCGTCGGCGGTCTGCCCCTGTTCGACAGCGACCGCCGGATCGATCTGCCCGCTGCCGCCCGCCGCGCCGGCTATGTGTTTCAGGACCGGCGCTTGTTTCCGCACATGCGGGTCCGCGCCAATCTGCGCTACGGCCGGCATGGCGCTCCTCCGGTGGATGAAGCCGTGCTGATCGACCTGCTCGGCATCGGCGGCCTGATGGACCGGTGGCCATCGACCCTGTCCGGCGGCGAGGCGCAGCGAGTGGCCATCGGCCGGGCCGTGCTCTCCGGCCCCCGCTTCCTCCTGCTCGACGAGCCGCTCGCGTCGCTGGACGAGGGGAGAAGCGCGCAGATACGCACCACCATCGCGCGGCTGCGTGACGAATTGCGGCTGCCGATCCTCCTCGTCAGCCACGACCGGGCCGATGTCGATCAACTGGCCGACTACGTCATCACCCTGCCCGATGGCCGTATGTCGCTCGCCCAGCCGCCGACGCGGCCGATCGTATCACCGGGTTAGTGGCGCCGGGCCGCGCTTCACCCCGTGGAACGCGCCAGCCTGGGCCGCGACAGGGCCGGTGCCGGCCCGGCGAGCCGCGCCACTGCATTGTCCACCAGCATCTGCAGGCCTTCCTCGCTGAGCAAGCCGCCACGGATGAGGCATTCCTTCATCAAAACCCTGCGGAAGGCTGAATACAGCGCCATGTCCGGTGCCTGCGGCGCGGCCCAGAATGTGTCCAGGCTCGACCCGTGGACCATGCCGGGAACCTTGTAGACCGCGTCGCCCAGCACCACCACCGGCTTGCCGTTATTGAGCGACAGGGTGCCGACCGTGCTGTTCACCGTGACCACGCCCAGAGACTGGTTGACCACAGCGCTGATGTCCAGGTCCGACAGATAGACCACCCGATCGCCGACGCCATATTGCCGCGCCAGACGCCGCGTCAGCCGCCGCCATCGAACCAGCCCCGCGTCGAGCGGATGCCGTTTCACCACCAGATAAGTGTCCTCCGGCGCGTGATGGGCAAAGCTCTTGATGACGAAGCGCAACGCCGCACGCATGTTGCCGAAGGGCGAATGAACCCGGATCTGATAGTCGGAATTGAGCTGCAACGGCAGGGTGAAATAAGGCTTGTCCTTCACCCTCTCCCATTGCTCAGCCGATTCCCGCCGGTCGCCGCCGCGCGCGATCAGCTTCAGGCACCAGGCGATTGATTCCAGCAGGAAGCTGTGCGGCCGATGCGTGCGGTAGAAGGGGAAGCGGAAGCGCATGGTGGCGGCCGCCAGCCCGTTGCGCATCGTGTTGCGGGCGCGGGCGCGGAAGGTTGAGGGAATGGCCGGCAGCGCCGGATCGATGTCCGGCAACCCCCTCGCCTGCTCCAGATACCAGGCCGGATTGAGCGGCAACGTCGAATTGCCGTTCACGCCGTCCTTCTGCAACGTCATGAAATCCGGGCGGATATAGCCTTCCTCAAACACATGGACCCGCAGGCCGCGCAGACGCGCCATCTTGTGCGCGGATGTATGATAAGGCCGGCAATCGCCGTAGAGGATAAGGTCCGTGACTCCTTCCCGCACGATGAAATCGTCGAAGAAGAGCGGCCAGTTGCGGAAGGTGCCGCGATAGTCGGTCGCCCCTTCCCCCGGCCAATCGACCTTGTCGCCGCCGTTGATGTTGATCCGCAGCGCCGCATGGCCGCGCGCACGCAGGGCGTCGGCCAGCATCGCGAAATAGGGGCCATGCGGTCCCTGAAGGAACAGGAAGGTCTTGCGCGCTGGATCAGCCATGGAGAAACTCGGCGGACAAGGTCATAAATCTGCGTAGCTTCCCCTGAAGCGCCCGTAACCGGATCAACGACGTCGCGGGCGGCGCCGATCCATGCGCCAGCCGATCGACTAGCAGTTCCGGGCCGCAGGGCAGACCGGTCAGCGGGTCGAGATACAGCGGATAGAGCAGGAGCGCGGCGGCAACAAGCGCGTCCAGCGTCAGCGCGCGCCCACGCCGGGCCGGCACCTGCGCCAGGTCGCGGGTCAGGCCCCATCCGGCGTAGAAGGGCAGGCCGTGCACCGTCACCGCGCAGCCGCGCATCAACGCCTCGAACCCGGTGAGGGACGAGAGGACATGGACCGCATCGACCGCCTGCACCAGGTCCATGAGCGGCGCGCCGCTGTCGATCTGGTCGGCATGGGCCAGCACCTCGGCATCGGGAATATGGCCCTTGCGATGGCCGGCCTGCACGTCGGGGTGGGGACGATAGATGATCCAGGCGTCCGGCTCGGCCCGGCGCACGCGGGTCAGGAAATCGAGATTGCCCCCGACCCCCGCACCGCCCAGCCGGACCGACAGGTCATCGTCCACCTGCCCCACAGCCAGGATGGTGCGTCGCCCGGCCGGCAGGTCGATCATCGTCCCGCCCCGCGCCCCATATTTGGTGACGCCGCTCGCACAGATGCGGGTGCGCAGCCGTCGCGCCCGCTCCAGCAGTTCGGGCGGAAAAGGGTGCGTCGCGAGCAGCGTCTCAAGGTCGTTGGGCCGCCGCCCGTCATAATAGATGCCGCTGCGGTCGACCACCACAGACCCCGGCGGATGCAGCCCTGCGCCCAATCCGCGCGAGCGGATGAAGCCGTCCTCCACCCGCGCTAGTTCCACGCCCCGGCGCGCCGCCTCATCCGGCAAGTCCGCCGGCACGCGCGAGGGCCAGACCGCCAGAACGCCGCCCATTTGCCGCGCCGCGTTGAGGCCGCGACGCGGCGACCGGAACGGCGGGGACGCCACGCCATCCCACAGGAACCGCCTGATCGCATCGCGCTTCCACCATGCCATGCCGCTCGCCGCGGCCAGCCCGCGCACCTGATCGAAATGCCGCCGCCAATCGGCCAGCAGCCCGACCGCTTCCTCGGCCCCAATCGCCGCGCCGGTGAAGCAGTTGCGATAGGCAACGCCCCCGATCCGGCGTTGCAGCGCCGCGCGCAGCTCCGGCCGATGCATCGTCCGGCCGTCGCGACCGATCACAGGAACATTCCTCAGAAAAGCCACCATCGCCAGATCGTCGTCGGGATCGGCATGGACCTGCTCCGCCTGCTCGACCACGGCCCAGGGATCGCACACATCCGGCAACCGACGCGCGCCTTTGACGCTACACTGCCCGCCGGGCATGACACCGATGCTCGCAGCATCGAAGCCGGGCAGCGAAGCGATTTCATGTCCCGCACCGATCACGACGCGAAGATGGTCCGGCCTGTGCCCCCAGAAGGAACCGCCGACCCGCACCTCGGCAATCCTACGCAACACTGCTTCAGGAACATCCGCGTCAGGCGGCGCCGCTTCAAACGGCGCGCTGATCGCCGCCGCCGATGGCCGGACCCACGGGAAAGGCGGCGACCGCAAAAAAGGCGGAGATTCCATGATCAGCGCCGACTGGCGGCGATCGCCGGCGCGCGGCATAGAGGGACGCAGCGAGCGGTGCCACAGGATGGATTGGCCCTGTTGTGCGTCCCTGCTGTCATAGCGCCTCTGCATGATCCGGCCCGCGCGCGTGGTCAAGCGACAGATGCGTCCACCTGTTCCAGCAACGCCTCCACAATGTCGAAATATTCCCGCCAGCCCGGCGCGCGCCATGCCTGGATACGGGCGACCTGCGCCGCCCGTTCCGCCGAGTCCGGCCGGGCATAGGCATCGATGAGGCGCAGCCATCCCAGGCCGTCGAGCGGATCGAGATAGTCGGGGGCGTCGCCGCCCACCTCTCGATGCGCCGATATGTCGCTGCAAATCACCGGCACGCCGGCAGCAAGCGCCTCCACCACGGGCATCCCGAATCCTTCGACGAAGGAGGGCATCAGCATCGCCCGCGCCCCGCCCGTCAGCGCCTGCATCCGGCTGTCGGACACTTCGCCTGCCTCGATCACATGGCCGCGCAGCATCTCGCCGCGCTCCAATATGTCGACCACATTCTCATTTTCCCAGCCGCGCCGGCCGATCAGCACCAGCATCGGCGCGGCGTCGCCATAATGCTCGACCAACCGCCGCCAGACGTTCAGCAGCAGCAGATGGTTCTTGCGCGGCTCGATGGTGGAGATGTAGACGAAATAGGGCCGTTCCGGCAGCAGCTCCGCCGTGCCGCCGAAAATGTCGGGCGCGTCCGCGCCGAAATGGGCGACGCACACCGCCCGCCCGTCCATGCCGCGCCGCATATGCGGGACGAGCGCATCGATCGTCGCCTGGCTGTTGCCGATGATCCCGGCTGCGAAGCTGTCGATCGTGCGCACTCTTTTGGCATGTTCCGCCGCGCCCTGCGGCCGGGCATATTCGGGATGGCTCAAGGGGATGACGTCATGCACCAGCGTCACCAGCCGCGCCCCTTCCGCGCGCAGGATCGCGCCGACCTGATCATGATCGTCGAGATGATGGGGCGACACCTGAAGATAGATGCGCGGCCGGCTGGCGCGCGGCACCGGGCGGGGGCGGGTGGCGAACATGTGGCGGATCACCGCCGCCCTGCCCTCCTCTGCGCTGTCCAGCCCGGCATTGCGCCACTTGGCGGCGGTGAAGGCCAGGAACTGGCGCACCGCCGAACTGCTGAGCCGCCCGTAATAGCCGCCCGCGGGGTGGACGGCGGCGAAAGCCAGCCGATCGGGCATCCGCGCCAGAAGTTCGCGGGCATAGACATATTCGACCCGGTCGATCCCGGTCGGCGCAGGATGGAAAGCACGCGAGAGTAGGCGCGACACGTCGAGGATGACCTCGCTCTGCCCGGCCGTCGACGGCAGCTGGGCGCTCGGGCGCTTGGCCCGCAGCGCCAGCCGCGCGCCCGGCGCGTTGAAGGGACGCAGCGGCATGTCAGCGCCCGTCCCGCGGGCAGGCGGCAGCGGTGCGGGTCATCAGAATTGCGCGCGAATCTCGTCGGCCAGCGCATGGAGGGCCGCCGCATCCGCCTGTCCCGCCTGCCCGTGCGGAAGAACGCCGACCGGATCGCCCGACCAGCGCGGCAGGATGTGCATGTGCAAGTGAAAGATCGTCTGCCCCGCCGGCGCGCCATTATACTGGGCGATCTGGATGCCGTCGGGGTTCAGCGCCTTGCGGATCGCGGTGGCGACCCGCTTGGTGGTCGCCATCACCTGCGCCAATGCCGCGTCCTCGATCTCGAGCAGGGTGCGCGCCTTCGACCATTTGGAAATCACCAGCGCATGGCCCCGCGTCTGCGGCATGATGTCGAGGAAGGACAGCGTATCCGCATCCTCATACAGGCGCACCGACGGAATCTTGCCCGCCAGGATCAGGGCAAAGACATTGCCCTCGTCATAAGTGCCGTCGAGGCTCATCGAAACAGGGCCTTAGCTGAGATAATGGGCGCTCGTCTTAGCAGCCACTTCATCGGCCGTCACGCCCGGCGCGAGTTCGATCAGCTTGAACGGGCTGTCATGGTCGGGCCGCTGGAACACGCACAGATCGGTCACGATCATGTCGACCACATTCTTGCCGGTCAGCGGCAGGGTGCAGGCGGGGATGAACTTGGGGTCGCCGTTCTTGGACGTATGCTCCATCACCACGATGATCTTCTTGACGCCCGCGACCAGGTCCATCGCGCCGCCCATGCCCTTGATCATCTTGCCGGGGATCATCCAGTTGGCGATGTCGCCATTTTCCGCGACTTCCATCGCGCCCAGCACGGTGAGGTCGATATGCCCGCCCCGGATCATGGCGAAGCTGTCGGCGCTGGAGAAATAGGCCGATTGCGGCAGTTCGCTGATCGTCTGCTTGCCCGCGTTGATGAGGTCGGCGTCCTCCTCGCCCTCATAGGGAAAAGGCCCGATGCCCAGCATCCCGTTCTCGGACTGGAGCGTCACCTCGACCCCGGCGGGAATATGGTTCGCCACCAGCGTCGGGATGCCGATGCCGAGGTTGACGTAGAAACCGTCCTGCAATTCCTTTGCCGCCCGCGCGGCCATCTCGTCCCGGGTCCAGGGCATCGTCATTTCTCCCCTTGGGCGGGCGGCGCCCACCTCTTGTCGATTGGAAACACGTCGTCATAGCCGCCCTTGAGGCCGCTGCCATAGACGGGGTTGGGCAGCACGAACCAGCCCTTGCCCCACAGCTGCGCGACGGCGGTGTTCATGGTGGTGGCGCGCCGCGCGGCGACCGGCTGGGGCGCGTTGAACAGGTCGGAAAAGTCGCCGAGCTGGTCCCCGCCCATCGCGACCACGCAATAGCGCGCCGCGATGGTCGCGCGGCGGCCGTCCTTGCGGCTGCCTTGTCCGTCGTCGCCCGCCAGATAAAGCGTCTGCCCGTGAACGAAGCCGCGCAGCCCGGCGGTTTCGAGCGCGGCGACCGTCGCGTCGGCATTGGCGGCGGACCGGTTGGTGTTGAGGATCACGGTGACCCCCATGGCGCGCAGCTTGCTGACCGCCTCGACCGCACCCGGCACGGCCTCCACCGCCTTTGTCCCCGTGCGTTCCCAAGCATCCCAGATCGCCGGGTCATAGCCCTTGCCGCTGGTCGCGTCATGATATTCAAAGCCGCTGTTGAGCAGCACCGTCTCGTCCACATCGAACACGGCGGCGAACGGCTTGTCGCCGCACGGGACGAAGGCCGGCGCGGCCAGCGTCGCACCCTGCGCCAGCACGACGCTGTTTGCCGGACGCGCCTTCACGCGGGCGGCGACATGATCGAGCAGCGCCGCATAGGCCTGCCGCGACAGCGCTGCCGCCTCGCCCGATCCGTAAAGATACTGCATCCCGGCCGGCGGTGTCGCCGGCGCCGCCACCTGCGCAGGCAGCGCGCGCGGCGCATCGCCATGGGCGCATCCGCCCAGCGCCGCCGCCAGCAGCAGAACCGCCGCCCGGCGCATCACGCCGCCTCGCGGCTCCGGGTCGTGCGGAACTCGATCTTCTTATCGTAGGGCGCGCCCACGATCATGCGCTTGACGTAGATGCCGGGCAGATGGATCGCGTCGGGGGCGAGGCTGCCGGTCGGCACCACTTCCTCCACTTCCGCCACGCAAATCCTGGCGGCGGTCGCCATCGGCTGATTGAAGTTGCGCGCGGTCTTGCGGAAGATGAGGTTGCCGCTCTCGTCGGCCTTCCACCCCTTGATGATGGCGACGTCGGCGAAGATACCGCGTTCCAGGATATAATCCTGTCCGTCGAACGTCTTGACTTCCTTGCCCTCGGCCACCGCCGTGCCGACCCCGGTCTTGGTGTAGAAGCCGGGGATGCCCGCGCCGCCGGCGCGGCATCGTTCGGCCAGCGTCCCCTGCGGGCAGAACTCGACTTCCAGCTCGCCCGCCAGATATTGCCGCTCGAACTCCTTGTTCTCGCCGACATAGGAGGAGATCATCTTCCTGACCTGCCGCGTGCGCAGCAGCTTGCCCAACCCCTCGCCATCGATGCCGGCGTTGTTGGACGCAATGGTGAGGTTCTTCACGCCCGAATCGCGGATCGCGTCGATCAGGCGTTCAGGAATGCCGCACAGGCCAAAGCCGCCCGCGCACAGCTGCATCCCGTCGAACAACAGACCATCCAGCGCAGCCGCAGCATCCGGGTAGAGCTTGTTCACCATCGCCTGTCTCCTCGTCCGTCTTTGCCTCCGCCATAGGCAGAGGAAGAAGGCAGGTCAATTTGCTGCGAAGGCGAAATGCCGTCAGATCAATCCGGCGAGCGGACTGGACGGATCGGCATACATCCGCTTGCCCATGCGCCCGGCGCGGTAGGCCATGCGGCCCGCCTCGACCCCCGCCTTCATCGCCGCCGCCATCAGCACCGGGTCTTTCGCCTCGGCGATGGCGGTGTTCATGAGGACGCCGGTACAGCCCAGCTCCATCGCCTGCGCCGCTTCGGACGCGGTGCCCACGCCCGCGTCGACCAGCACGGGCAGCCTGGTGCCCTCTACGATCAGGCGGATAGTGACGCGATTCTGGATGCCCAGGCCCGATCCGATCGGCGCGCCCAGCGGCATGATCGCGACCGCGCCGACATCCTCCAGCCGCTTGGCCGCAATCGGATCATCGACGCAATAGACCATCGGCTTGAAGCCTTCCTTGGCCAGCACCTCGGTCGCGCGCAGCGTTTCCACCATGTCGGGATAGAGGGTGCGCGCCTCCCCCAATACCTCCAGCTTCACCAGATCCCATCCCCCCGCCTCGCGCGCCAGCCGCAGCGTGCGGATCGCCTCCTCGCCGGTGAAGCAGCCGGCGGTGTTGGGCAGGTAGGTGACTTTCTTCGGGTCGATATAGTCGGTCAGCATCGGCGCCTTCGGGTCGCTCACATTGACCCGCCGCACCGCCACCGTCACGATCTCCGCGCCCGACGCCGCAAGCGCCGCCGCATTCTGCTCGAAGCTCTTATATTTGCCCGTGCCCACGATCAGGCGCGAGCGGAAGGTCTTGCCCGCCACGGTCCAGCTATCGTCAGCCACGGGCGAGACATCGCCGCCCCCCACGAAATGCACGATCTCCAGCTCGTCGCCATCCTCGACCGTCACCTGGGCCAGGGTCGATCGCGGCACCACCTCCAGATTGCGCTCCACCGCCACCTTCTCCGGCACGAAGCCCAGTTCGCTCGCCAGATCGGCCAGCGTGAGGCCGTCGCGGATGCGGCGATGCTCGCCATTGATGCGGATGGAGATGGTGCCGTCTATGCTCACGATGATGTCCCGGACTGGCGAAGTGTCTCGACGCGGCGGGACACGAAGCGCTAAAGATCGGGCCGCATATAGGGGCGAGTGTCCCCGGCTCGCAACATGCAAGGGGGAAATGCCATGGCGGATGCGCGTAAAATCTATGTCCTGAACGGCCCGAACCTCAACCTGCTGGGCACGCGGGAGCCGGACATCTACGGCTACGACACGCTGGACGACATTGCCGAGCGGATGGAGGACGCCGCCAACCGCGCCCATGTGGAGATCGACTTTCGCCAGTCCAATCATGAAGGGCACCTCATCGACTGGCTGCACGAAGCCCATGCGGAAGGGGCGCACGCCGTGCTGATGAACCCCGGCGGCCTCACCCACACCTCGGTCGCGCTGCACGACGCGATCAAGTCGATCAGCGTGCCGGTCATCGAAATTCACCTGTCGAACCCGCACAAGCGCGAGGACTTCCGTCACAAAAGCTATGTCGGCATGGCGGCGAAGGGCACCATCGCCGGCTTTGGCCCGATGTCCTACATGCTGGCGCTCGAAGCCGCGCTTGAACTATAGGGCAGCCTTAGGAAAGTTGCGCTTTGGCGTAAAACTGCCTAGGCGCGGGCACATAAACGACATTCACCGGCCAGGGACGTGATATGACCGATAAAGAAAAGGGTGCAATGCAGGTAGACGTGCAGCTGGTGCGCGATCTTGCTGCGCTGCTGGACGATACCAACCTCACCGAGATCGAGGTAGAGGACGGCGACCGCAAGATCCGCGTCGCGCGCAAGGCCGGCGGCGGCGCGCCGGCGGCCGTCTATGCGCCCGCACCTGTGGCAGCCGCCGCGCAGGCCGCGCCTGCCCCTGCCGCCCCCGCGCCATCCGCCGAAGCCGCCGCGCCATCCGGCACCGCGGTCAAGTCGCCGATCGTGGGCACCGCCTATCTCTCGGCCGAACCGGGCGCCGCCCCCTTCACCCGCGTCGGCGCGCAGGTCGCGGCTGGCGAGACGGTGCTTATCGTCGAAGCCATGAAGGTGATGAACGCGATAGCCGCGCCGGTCGCCGGCACGGTCAAGGCGGTGCTGGTCGATAATGGCCAGCCGGTCGAATATGACCAGCCGCTGATCGTCATCGAATAAGGCCGCACGGAAATATGGCCATCGAGAAACTGCTGATCGCCAATCGCGGCGAGATCGCGCTCCGCATCCATCGTGCCTGCCAGGAAATGGGCATCAGGACGGTCGCGGTGCATTCCACCGCGGACGCCGACGCCATGCACGTCCGCCTTGCCGACGAAGCCATCTGCATCGGGCCGCCCGCTGCCAAGGACAGCTATCTCAACATCGCCGCCATCATTTCGGCGGCGGAAATTTCGGGCGCGGACGCGATCCACCCCGGCTACGGTTTCCTGAGCGAGAACGCCAAGTTCGCCGAGATCGTGGAGGCGCATGGCCTCATCTTCGTGGGGCCGAAACCCGAACATATCCGCACCATGGGCGACAAGATCGAGGCGAAGCGCACCGCCGGCGCGCTCGGCCTGCCGCTCGTTCCCGGCTCCGACGGCGCGGTCAGCGACCTTGAGGAAGCCAAGGCGATCGCGGAAAAGGCCGGCTACCCCGTCATCATCAAGGCCGCGTCGGGCGGCGGCGGGCGCGGCATGAAGGTGTGCAATTCGCCCGAGACCCTCGAAACGCTGATGAGCCAAGCCGGGTCGGAAGCGAAGGCCGCCTTCGGCGATGCCACCGTCTATATCGAGAAATATCTCGGAAACCCGCGCCATATCGAAATCCAGGTGTTCGGCGACGGCAACGGCAACGCCATCCATCTGGGCGAGCGCGATTGTTCGCTCCAGCGCCGCCACCAGAAGGTGCTGGAAGAAGCCCCCTCCCCCGTCCTCAGCCAGGCGGAGCGCGAGCGGATCGGCGGCGTCTGCGCGAAGGCGATGGCCGACATGGGCTATCGCGGCGCGGGCACGATCGAATTCCTGTGGGAAAATGGCGAATTCTACTTCATCGAGATGAACACACGGCTTCAGGTCGAGCATCCGGTGACGGAGATGATCACCGGCCTCGACCTGGTGCGCGAACAGATCCGCGTGGCGGAGGGCAAGCCGCTCTCCGTCGCTCAGGAGGACATCCGCTTCACCGGCCACGCGATCGAATGCCGCATCAACGCCGAAGACCCCAGGACGTTCGCGCCGTCGCCGGGCACCGTCACCAGCTATCATGTGCCGGGCGGAATGCATGTCCGCGTCGATAGCGGCCTGTATCAGGGCTACCGGGTGCCCCCCTATTACGACTCCATGATCGGCAAGCTGATCGTCTACGGCCGCACCCGCGAAGGCGCTATCATGCGGCTGCGCCGCGCGCTGGAGGAATATGTGATCGAGGGGATGAAGACCACCATCCCGCTGCACCAGGCGCTGCTGCACGATCCCGAGTTCCTCGACGGCAACTACACGATCAAGTGGCTGGAGGATTGGTTGGCGAAGCAGGAGGGCTGACCCTTAACTTCGCATGTTTCCCGCTAAATTCGACACAAGATGTCCGATGTAGGAAATCTTGTGTCGCCAGCCGCTCTTGCGGCCACCATCCTGTTTAGCAGCCACCACCCTAGATAGGACATGCCCAAAGGACGAAGCCATGAAGGCCACCATCTGGCACAATCCCGCCTGCGGCACATCGCGCAAGACGCTGGCGATCCTTCAGGAGACGCCGGGGATCGAGGTCGAGGTGATCGAGTATCTCAAGACACCCTATAGCCGCGAGAAGCTGGCGCAGTTGATCGCGGACGCCGACCTCACGCCTGCGGAGGCGGTCCGCGAGCGCGGCACTGACGCCGCCGAGCGCGGGCTTGCCGCCATGAATGCCGACGCGATTCTCAACGCGATGGCGGCCAATCCCGCTTATGTGAATCGCCCATTCGTTGAGACCGAGAAAGGCGTCCGCTTCTGCCGTCCGCAAGACAAGGTGCTGGAAATCCTCTGAATTTTATCGTTTCCTTATCGAAACGATGCTCCTGCGAAAACCATGTTCAACTGTCTACATCGCTGTCTCACCCGGCGGCTGGATTAACCCCTTGCTTTGGGCGCGGCAGGCCGTAGCTTTCGCCCCATGGCAAAGGATAGCGCAGCAGCGACCATCGCAGTCTACAGCCTCAAGGGCGGGGTGGGAAAAACCACCTTCTCGGTCAATCTCGCCTGGGCGTCGGCCGCTGTGTCGAAGCGGCGCACCCTGCTCTGGGATCTCGATCCGCAGGCGGCGTCGAGCTGGCTTCTATCCACCGACCAGACCAGCCGGGACGCGGCGCAGGCGATCTTCAGCAAGGATGTCGAGGTCAAAAAGCTGATCCAGCCATCGACCGTGCCGGGCCTCGACCTCATCGCCGCCGACACCTCGCTGCGCGGTCTCGACCATCTGTTCCGGGAAATGGACAAGAAGAAGCGGCTCGCCAAGCTGATCGACAGCCTGGGCAGGGATTATGACCGCATCATCCTCGATTGCCCGCCCGGCCTTACCGAAACCAGCGAGCAGGTGCTGCGTGCAGCCGGCCTGATCGTCATCCCCGTCATCCCCTCTCCTTTGTCGCAACGGGCGATGGGCGAAGTCGCCCGCTATCTGGTGCAGCGCGGCGGCGCCCACGCGCCCATCCTGCCGGTCTATTCGATGGTCGATCGCCGCCGCAGCCTGCACCGCTCCGCGCTCGACAGCCAGCCCGACTGGCCGGCGATTCCGATGGCGAGCACGATCGAGCAGATGACGGTCCGCCGCAAGCCGCTCGGCACCTTCGCGCCCGCATCCCCCCCGGCGCAGGCGTTCGCCGCGCTATGGACGCAGGTGGAGCGGCAACTGCACGCCCGCTAGATCATCGCGCCTTTAATCTGACCCGTTCGCTTCGAGCAGGTTCGAGCGAAGTCGAGAGCCGTCCGTCGAGAAGGTTAGGCCAAGCGTTCTCGATACGCTTTCTCGACTTCGCTCGAAAGCTACTCGAACCGAACGGCAGTGGTTGGGATTTGACGCTCGATGCTCTAGAGAGCGTCTCAGCCGATCGCCTGCCGCAACGGATCGGGAAACAGGCGGGCCGCGTCCCCGGGCGACATCGGCCGCCCGAAATAATAGCCCTGCACCTTCTTGCAACCCAGCCGCCGCACCATCTCAAGCTCCGCCGCCGTCTCGACCCCCTCGGCGGTGGTTGCCATGCCCAGGCTGTCGGCCAGCGTCACGACGGCACGGATGATCGCCAGGCTTTCGGCCGTGTTCTTCGATGCGCCGACGACGAAGCTGCGGTCGATCTTGATGGTGTTGAACCGCGTCCGGCTGAGATAGCCGAGCGAGGAATAGCCGGTGCCGAAATCGTCGAGCGACAGCTGGATGCCAAGGCCGATCAGCTGGTCTAGAATGCGGAGCGCACCCGCATCGTCGTTCATGAACACGCTCTCGGTGACTTCCAGCTCCAGCCGGTGGGCCGCCAGCCCGCTCTGCGCCAGCGCCGACACCACGGCCGCGACGAAGCTCGGATGCCCCAGCTGCTCGGCCGAGACGTTGACCGCCACGCGCACGTCGTCGGGCCAGGTCGCCGCCTCCTGACAGGCGGTGCGCAGCACCCATTCGCCGATCGGCGCGATCAGCCGCGCTTCCTCCGCCACCGGCACGAACTTGGCGGGAGAGACCGGGCCGAGTTCGGGGTGGGTCCAGCGCACCAGCGCCTCGAACCCGACCACGCGCTCCTCCGTCGCATCGACCACCGGCTGGTAGAGGACGTGCAACTGGTCCTTCTCCAGCGCCTCGCGCAGCGCCAGTTCCAGCTGCCGCCGCTCCTCCGCCTGGGCGTGCAGCTGCGGCTCATAGGCGCAATGCACCCCGCCGCCCTCCGCCTTGGCGCGATAGAGGGCAAGGTCGGCGCTGCGGGTCAGCGCTTCGGCGTCGCGTCCATCGACTGGCGACAGCGCCGATCCGACCGACGCGCCGATGTGCAGCGTATGGCGATCGACCTGGTAGGGCGCGGACAGGGCGACGATGATCGCCGACGATAGCCGCGCGACGGCATGGCTGTCCGCCACCTGCGGCACGACCACGGCGAACTCGTCGCCGCCGATCCGGCCGCAAAATTCTCCCGCGGCGCACACCTGCCGCAAGCGGCGCGCCACCTGGCTCAGCAGCTTGTCGCCGGTCTGATGGCCGAGCGTGTCGTTGATCGCCTTGAACCGGTCGAGATCGATCATCAGGAAGCCGCAACCGGGCGTCCGCCCCCGCGTGCCTTCCAGCGCCTTGTCCAGCGCCTCGCGCAGGTGGCTGCGGTTGGGCAGGCCGGTCAGAGGATCGAAGCGCGCAAGCTGCGCGATCTTGTCGGCCGATTCGCGCTGCGCCGTCACGTCCGATCCCACGCCGCGAAAGCCGAGGAACTCGCCCGTATCGCCGAACCGCGGCGAGGCGGACAATTCCCACCACCGCCACTTTCCCTGGACCTCGACCGGCAGGACGAGATTGCTGAAACTCTCGCGCCGCTTCAGATGATCGGCCAGCAGGTGCAGCCCGGCGGCAAAGCGGCCGCTGTCCCATCCGCTGCCGGCCAGAACCTGCACCAACGATGCGCCCTCCAGCGCCTGCGGCTCCACGCCCAGCGTCTCGGCAAAGCGCGCCGACACGCCGCTGATACGGCGCATGGGATCGGTCTGCCACAGCCAGTCGGACCCGCCCTCCTCATATTCGCGCAAGAGCAGGCTGACGACCTCGGTCTGCTCGGCCAGTTCGACGCTCGAGCTTTGCTGTCGCGCCAGCGTGCGGGCGTAGATGAAGCAGCTCACGAGCAGCGCCAGCGCGTAGCTGGTCGCCAGCGCCCGCAACGGTAGCTGGCCGCCGTCGTCGAACATGGCGAACAGTCCGCCGATGCAGGGCAGCAGGAACGCCGCGGCGGACAGCGGCGCGGGCGCGTAGCTGATCGCGCCGCACACCATTATGCAGCTGATGAGGGTCCAGAGCGCGACCAGCTGCTCGGTCTGGCCGGATCGGGAGACGAGCGCCATGCAGGCCGCCCAGACGACGCCGTTCAGGAGGGCGCCCAGCGCGTGCCGGCGCAGGTCGCCCGGCGTGGGCGCGCCCATGCCGGTGCGCTTGCGCTGACGGTCGACCAGCAGCGCGGCCAGGCTGACGCCAATCAGCGCGATGCTCCATCCGCCCAGCAGCAGCGCCGGACAGAAACGGCCGAAGACCTGCCACAGGAACAGCAGGCCGCACATGTTCATGACATGGCGCAGCACCGCTATACTGTCGGCGGCCCGCAACTGCGCGTCTATGACCCGCGCGTCGGTTTCACCCGCCGCCCATGACAGGCCCATCATCGCGCGGAGCGACGCGCGCTCTTCCCTCTTCGGTTCGACGGCCTGGTGTTGCTTGCTACCCACGCCCCGCATCTAGCAGCGACCTGTTAGCAATCGGTAACCTGTTGCCCGGAAATTCAGGCGGCGATGTCGTAGGGGCGTATTTCCCCGGTCAGATACAGGTTGCGCGCCTTGGACCGGCTGAGCTTGCCCGATGATGTGCGCGGCAGGGTGCGCGGCGGCACCAGTTCCACGACGCAGTTCATGCCCGTGATCGCCCGCACCCGCTCGCGAATCTGGTCGCGCAGGCGGGAGCGCTCCTCATTGTCCGACGTGCGGCAGTGGACCAGCACGGCCGGCGCTTCCTCGCCGCCGGGCGTCGTGATGGCGAAGGCGGCGATGTCGCCCTGCTTGAAGCCGGGGAGCTGCTCCACCGCCCACTCGATGTCCTGCGGCCAGTGATTCTTGCCGTTGATGATGATCATGTCCTTGGCCCGGCCGACGATGTAGAGATAGCCGTCGGACAGATACCCCATGTCGCCCGTGTCCAGCCAGCCGTCGGCCATGCACGCCTTCGTCGCCGCCTCGTCCCGGAAATAGCCGACCATCAGGCTCGGCCCGGTGGTCCACACCTTGCCGATCTGCCGCTCGGCCATCAGCCCGCCATCCTCGTCGCGGATTTCCACCACCATGCCCCTGGCTGGCTTGCCGCAATTGACGATGGAGCGGAAACGCTGCGGCCGGCCTTCGGGCGCGTCGCCGCCCGACAGGTCGGTTTCCTCGACCAGCTCGACGATGATCCCCTCGCCCGGCGGCATGATGGTGACGGCCAGCGTCGCTTCAGCGAGGCCGTAGCTCGGCAGGAACGCTTTGGGCGAGAAGCCTGCGTCGGCGAAGGCGTCGACGAAGCTCTGCATCACGTCGGGACGGATCATGTCCGCGCCGTTTCCGGCAAGCCGCCAGCGCGACAGGTCGAACCGGTCCTGCGCCTTGGTCTGGCTCGACATGCGGCGGGCGCAGATGTCGTAGCCGAAGGTCGGCGAATAGCTGATCGACGTGCCCTCGTTCCGGCTGATGAGGTCGAGCCAGGCGAGCGGGCGGCGGGCGAAATCCTCGGTCTTCATATAATCGGTCGACACCTGGTTGGCGACGACCGACAGGAAGCAGCCAACCAGCCCCATGTCATGATACCAGGGCAGCCAACTGATGCAGCGATCGCTGTCCTGAACCTGCATCCCGTGGCTGTGCGCGGCCAGGTTGCTGAGCAGCGCATGGTGCGTGACCGCGACGCCGTGCGGGAAACGGGTCGAGCCGCTCGAATATTGCAGATAGGCGATCTCGTCCGGCTGTGCCTGCGGCAGGTCGCAGGCGGTGGCGTCGCGGGCGATGAAATCCTCGAACGCGATGCTCTCGACCGCCTTCTGCCGCCCGGCCTCGCCCGCCATCTCCTCCAGTTCCTTCGGGAAGAGGAACAGCATCGGGTCGCAGCTGGTCAGCTGAACGTTCAGCTGGTCGATATAGCTGTCCTTGCCGCCGAAGCTGGTCGGCAGCGGCAGCGGCACCGGCCAGGCGCCGGCATAGACGATGCCGAAGAACAGCTGCGCGAAGTCCGCGCCCGTCTCCGCCACCAGGGCGACACGATCCTTGGGTTTGACGCCATGGGCGATCAAACGGTGAGCGCAGGCGATGGCGTCGGCGCGCAGCTCGCTGAACGGATAGGGCCGCGCCAGATTGCCGCGCGCATCGTGGAAGTTGAGGCCGCGCCTGCCCGTCGCCGCATAATCCAGCGCCTCGCCCAGCGTCCCGAAGTCGGAGAAGCGGCGCGGCAGATCGTCAGTGGTCGGCGTCGGTGCCATCATCTCTTGCGAACCCGTCATATTGGTTGACCCAATGTCGTCTGAATATCATCGAACCGGCGCAGCTAGCAGCTTTGCCCACCGCTTGCACCGCCTATTCGTTTTCCAGCATCGACCATTAGCCGACAAGGCGCGGTAAAATTCCGGCCCGACTGTGGCATAAAGATGGCGTCTGGGCCATGGTCGGGCGGCATGACCGGCAAACGCCTCCCCCCGCCGCTCGACGAGGACTCGCTGCGCGAGCTGGCGCTGCGCCATGTCGGGCGCTTCGCGACGAGCCGGGGGAAGCTGCTGGCCTATCTCGACCGCAAGCTGCGCGAGCGGGGCTGGGGTGGCGAGCAGCCCGCCGACCCGGAGGCGCTGGCCGACCGGTTTGTCGCCTTGGGCTATATCGACGATGCGGGCTATGCCGTGATGAAGAGCGTGGCACTCGGCCGGCGCGGCTATGGCGCGCGGCGCATCGGCGAGGCGCTGCGCGCGGCCGGCATCGCGGAGGAGGATCGCAACGCGGCCGAGGCCCAGGCGGCGGCCGACCGCTGGGCAGCGGCGGACCGTTTCGCCCGGCGCAAGCGGATCGGCCCCTATGGCGCGGGGCCGCTCGACCCACGGCAGCGGGAAAAGGCGATCGCCGCCTTCCTGCGCGCGGGCCATGACCATGCCATGGCCCGCCGCTGGGTCGACGCCCCGCCGGGCAATCCCCCGGCGGAGGAGGACTAGACGCCCTTTACCCGACCGCCTGCTCGGCCGGGGTGTAGGGCAGGCCAAGGTCGTCGGCGACCGCCTGATAGGTAACCTTGCCGTCCCAGACATTGAGACCCGCGCGCAGATGGGCGTCGCGCCGCAACGCCTCCTGCCAGCCGAGGTCCGCGATCCGCAGCGCGTGGGGCAGCGTAACATTGTTGAGCGCATATGTGCTGGTGCGAGCCACGGCGCCGGGCATGTTGGCGACGCAATAATGCACCACGCCGTCCACGACATAGGTGGGTTCGGCATGGGTCGTCGCCCGGCTCGTTTCGAAGCAGCCGCCCTGGTCGATCGCGACATCGACCAGCACCGCGCCCTTCTTCATGGTCTTGAGCATGTCCGCGCTCACCAGCTTGGGCGCGGCCGCGCCGGGGATCAGCACCGCGCCGATGACGAGGTCCGCCTCCGCCACGCATTCGGCCAGGTTCGCCCGGTTGGAAAAGCGCGTCTTGGCCCGCGCCTCGAAATACATGCCGAGCTTTTCGAGGACTTCCGGGCTGCGGTCGAGGATCGTCACGTCCGCGCCGAGGCCCGCCGCCATCTGCGCCGCGTTGAAGCCCACCACGCCGCCGCCGATCACCGCGACCTTGGCGGGCAGCACGCCCGGCACGCCGCCCAGCAGCACGCCGCGCCCGTCATGCGCCTTTTCCAGAGCCGTCGCGCCGGCCTGGATCGCCATGCGGCCCGCGACCTGGCTCATCGGCTTGAGCAGCGGCAGGCCGCCTGCCGCGTCCGTCACCGTCTCATAGGCGATGCAGGTCGCCCCGGACGCGATCAGGTCGCGGGTCTGGTCGGGATCGGGTGCGAGGTGGAGGTAGGTGTAGAGGATCTGCCCCCGGCGCAGCATCGCCCGCTCGCCCGCCTGCGGCTCCTTGACCTTGACGATCATGTCGGCCGTCGCGAAAATCTCCGCAGCGCTGCCGATAATCTCCGCCCCTGCCTTCTGATACAGAGCATCACTCGCGCCGATGCCCTCGCCCGCGCCGGCCTCCACCAGCACCCGATGGCCATGCGCCGTGAGTTCATGCACGCTCTCGGGCGTCAAACCGACGCGATATTCGTGATTCTTGATTTCCTTGACGGTGCCGACGATCATCTCATGTCTCTCCAGATACGGGCAGGCGCTGCATCGCGTCCTCATGACGCGAACATAGCGCGATGCGGCTGGCGAATGTTCCCTGATTTGCCCGCTGGTCGCCCGGCCGGCACAATGCTATCCCGCCCTTCCCTTCTTTATCGGGATAATCGTGCATGGATCGCTTCGACATCGCCCTGCTGGAAGCGCTCCAGACCGACTCGCGGCGATCCATGGCCGACCTCGGGGATCATGTCGGCCTCTCCCCTTCCGCCTGTCACCGCCGCGTCCGCGCACTGGAAGACGCCGGGCTGATCGCCGGCTATGCCGCCCGGCTCGATCCCGACGCGCTGGGCCTGACGCTCCAGGCGTTCGTCGAGATGTCGCTGACCAGCCAGAGCCGCGAAACGATGGATCGGTTCGAGGCCGCCGTGGCCGACTTTCCCGAAATACTGGAATGTCACCTTATGGCCGGGCAGGCCGACTATCTGCTGCGGGTAGCGGCGCCCGATCTCAAGGGCTTCGACGCGATCCACCGCGATTGCCTGGCGCGATTGCCCGGCGTGTCGGCCATCCGCACCAGCTTCGTGATCCGCCGCATCCGGGACTGGCAGGGCTATCGCCTGCGCAGCCTCTAGGGCGCGGGCCGCACCGGCACCGGCGCATTGCACAGATCGACGCCGCCCGCCGGCCGCTCGTAAAAGTCATCCTTGCGGTTGGCGCGCAGGCGCAGATAGGCGGCGAAACTGGCCGATGCCGTATCCATCATTTGGAAACGCGGTCGCTCGGCCGCGGGCAAATCGCTGGCGAGACGCACCGACAGGATCGGCACTTTCGGCTCGGCCGGCGTGTAGAAACCAAGATCGCCCGACCCGCGCGGCAGGCTGGAGAGATGGGCCATGCCCTCTATCACCCGGCCGACGACGGCGATGTTGCGATCGAGCTGGCGCGGCGCCTGTCCGATGACGGCGTAAAGCTCCGCGCCCGTGCCGGCGTCGGGCGACAGGTTGCGGCCCACCCCGACATAGCCATAGCAATGGGGCAACCACGCCTGGCGCCCGTCCATCGCCACTGGCCAGCCGCCGGTAAAGCCGGCCGCAGGCGCATACGCATCGGACGATCCGAGCGGCGTGACCGCCAGCCGCCGGTTGGCGAGCGACAGGGTATAGTCGGCGCTACCGGTCGGGGACAAACCCTGTGGCAGCGGCTTCTTCTCCGTCACATCGCCCCATTGCACGACATAATTGTCCTGCGCGCGGTTGATGCTGGTGCCATCCCACCAGCGCGACCGGGCAAGCGCGCGGATATTGCCCACATGGCGCGGCGCGAAGGCAGGCGCCAGCTGAATGACGACGCGCCGGCTGCCCGCGATCGTCATGACCAGCAGATCGTCCGCCGCAATATCCTGCCATGCACTGGCGGGCGCCTGCGCCACAACGGCGGCTGGTGTGGCGGGCGGAGTGGCGGCGGGCTGGGCCGCGGCGATCAGGACGGGCAAGGTCAGGGCGGCGCGAAAGGCATGGGTCATGACGCTGATCAGACAGGGCGCGCGCGATAATGTAAAGCCACCTCCAATGCCCCTTGCCTCCCGCCCCGCCCCACGATAGGGAGCCGCCTTCCAGTGCATGCGGAGCGGTGGCCGAGTGGTCGAAGGCGCTCGCCTGGAAAGTGAGTATACGTCAAAAGCGTATCGAGGGTTCGAATCCCTCCCGCTCCGCCATTCTGCTTTGAAATCATTGGATAATTTCTCCGATTAGCGGCGGCAACCCTGTTGGCATCCCTGTTTCAAGCGCGAACTTCTGCGATCAACCGCGAACGGGCTGCGGTGAGTTGAATGCGCTGGCCCCAAGTTGCCGGAATCCAGCACTCTTCGGTCGAGGGGTCGATTGACCAAGACATCCACCGGCACCCAGAGATTACCGAAGCGGACGTCGGACGTTCGAGCGTCAGCATTGAAACATCGGTGCTCAGCGAGCGTGGCCTTTGTCTAACCGATTGCCCTCGGGGGAGTACGCCTAAGGGCTCTGTCAAAGCAAGTGCACCAGCCGTTAGGATGTTGGAGTTAGGCGATGGTCATGCCCCGCCCCTGCAAACCAGCTAATCCGTTCCGCTACTTCAATTCATCGCACGAGGTGATCCGCCTGGTGGTGCTGATGTATGTCCAGTACCCGCTCTCGCTGCGGAATGTGGAAGACCTGCTGTTCGAACGTGGCATCGACATCTGCCATGAGACAGTGAGGCTCTGGTGGAACAGGTTCGGCCCTCTGTTCGCAGGCGACATTCGTAGACAGCGGATAAGCCGTATGAAGGGGCTTCCGCCACTGGCGCTGGCATCTTGATGAGATGTACGTGAAGATCAACGGCGAGATGGTCTATCTCTGGCGCGCCGTCGATCATGAAGGCGAGGTTCTGGAGAGCTACGTCACCAAAACACGAGACAAGAAGGCAGCTCTCGCCTTCATGAAGAAGGCGCTCAAGCGCCACGGATCGCCAGAGGCGATCACCACAGATGGCCTGCGCTCTTACAGCGCGGCGATGAACGAGCTGGGCAATCGCGACAAGCAGGAGGTGGGACGCTGGGCCAACAACAGGGTGGAGAACAGCCACTTGCCCTTTCGGCGACGAGAGCGAGCCATGCTGCGCTTCAGGCAGATGAAGTGAGGATCAGCGTGCAATAGGCACCCCCTTCGTGGGGTGATCGGCGTGCAAAAAGGACCCCTTCATCCCGGGGATTTAGTCGGCCGACTGGTTTTGATCAGTTGGCGAGAACGGGATGTTGATCG